>Ga0316205_10000170_pt1 | contig 138988 bp, 126 predicted proteins | sample 3monthpyrite_MG_FD_204941 | JGI IMG/M metagenome (GOLD analysis project Ga0316205, IMG submission 204941) | Microbial mat bacterial communities from mineral coupon in-situ incubated in ocean water Damariscotta River, Maine, United States -... | ecosystem: Environmental > Aquatic > Marine >...
TGAGCGCTAGCCACTGCGCTCGGCTGCGTTGTTTACGTTTTGTCATGATTGACTCCGGTGTATTGATGGAGGAGTCATTCTAGGAAATGAAGGAAAATTCAGTATGTGGGGTTTACTGGACGTTTACGTTTAAATAGTTGTAAATATACAGCATTTTGATGGCTCATGGTCTGGTTTCATTTTTGTTTTTCTATTACTAATCATGATTTCTTAGTAACAAAACTAAAGGGCCTCCAGATCTACTTATTTAGTTCTTAACGATCAGCAGTGCAAAATTATGCTTAATCTATACAATTTATTTTGCAAACAAATCAGTTCCAATTAATTTCTTTAATATCAGTGGTAGATAATATGATGGTTTATACTTAACATCCTTACTCGATTGAACTCTTCCACAATATGAAGATTGCGCTGTTTTCATAGCAACTATATTCAAGCAATACTCAGCATGATCAGTAACCCACTGGTAAGAGGTATTCAGATACAATGGGTTGAGACCAAGTTCAATAATTAGATTTAATATGCTTTTTTCTGAATAAAAATTAAAATGTGTTAGGGGTTCTTTTACATTATATGCTTCACGAAAGGCACCCAGAGGAACCTCAATATATAATATCCCATCATTCCTAAGTTTTTCTATAATTTTACTTAAGCTTTCAAAAGGAAAACTCATATGCTCCACAGTATGATTAGTAATGATGACATCAAATTTATTTTGAATGTTATCCCAATCTGGATATATATAATCAATATCATCATATAAATTATACTTTTCATAATCAATAATATTTTTATTCCACCTACTGGGTGAAAACTTGCTTAGATTATTACCAAACTGTCCTCCAACATCTGCAATTTCAATTTTTTTAGTTAATTTAAAGTCATGAGAAAAACCATCGATTAAATCAAATATTCTTTGCGCTCTTTTTTCAACATAAAGTAATGGCTTTGATTTATATTCATCTATTGTACTAGAAATATCTACAAGAAATTTATATTTTTTTTCAATTTCATCTTCTTGAAATCTTGGGTTTGAAAACATCAAATCACAATTTTCACAATGACACATCGTAAAAACCAAACTATCTTCACCCGACAGAATATGCTTAAAAAGAATCCACAAGCGACGCTGAGTATATGTACTGCAATCAGTATAATTCTCATATTCAGGTTTAACAAATTTATATTCTTTCTTTATCGATATTCTTTCAGAAGAACACGAGGGGCATTGCGAAACTTTTATCATTAAAATCCTTCACTATCCTAAATATATAAAACATCATACTATTTATAAAATAAACGAAAAAAGATCATACTATCATCATTCTAAAATATAAAAATAATTAGAAATCGCAACGTAAATCAATACAAAATCAGGGTCACTTTTATTGATTTTCTACAATAATTTTCCATTTAGCATGCCCACCATTAGTATTCAAAATTAATAAATTAGACAACTCACACATCCCATATCCCGCAGAATAAAATGAAGGTCTCGCTTCAAATATACCGTTATTCGATTGAATTGATAAACATGATTTACCATTAAATAAATACACCTTGTCTCCTAGTATTTCATATTGTATGCTAGGCGCCAACATAAAATGAATTGCACTAGCATTTACCCCTGTATATTCATCAGAAGTATAAATACAATTATTTGATATTTCCATTTTTCTAATATGCATTTTATCATATCCATAATGAACCATATCTATTTTTTCAGCATTTATAAAGTCGACCTTCGCTCTGGCTTGATCCTTTAATAAAAATAAACGGTCATCAAAAGCACCATTTTGCTCATGAGCATTAATAACTAAGGTGTTATGCATTGAAGTGGATCGAAAAGCATTTCGACGATCAGGAAGCGCAGTATAAAGATATGTCCCTGGGTCAACAATATAAGCACAACCATTTACAGATAATTCAAATGATAATTGATCATTATGCGCATGTCCACCTAATCCATTTTGTCCTACACTCCCACAACGTACAGCTAAGTAGAGCTGACAACTTTTATAAATATACAAGCCAAAGTCTGCATAACTACGAAACTTGAAATCATCTTGCTTGAAACAAACTTCTTTAGTTATTGGCAGGCAGTCGAACTTACCCCCCCCTGTAATACCATTTATGACACTTGTCACAGCTGAATTAGCATTATTCACTCCTAGAAGATCATCAAATTCAAATAAAGACTGTATGCCTGAGACTAAATACCCCTTATCTAACGTATCCTCCAACCAATAATTGGAACTTTCATCTATGTAACTTAGATTCAAAAAACGCTTAGTTACTTCCTTTGTCTCGATCTGAAGGTAAGCCGGGAATAATTTCAAAAAACTCCCACTGTCATTATCTCCTATCTGTAGAATATGCCCATCTGGTCGATTAATGCTTTGTGAAAATTCAGCAATTTTTAATAACTTAATGAGATACCATTGTGGAAATGGTGTTTCATGGCCTCTATTTACCTTATAGAAAGGCAGTGGTAACTTGTCTAATTTGGGCCAAGCATGATGTTGTAAATAGTCAATATTAATTAATGACGTATTATTTTTTTGATTAACACCAATAGTTATAGCAGTTGCGTACATTACCATTTCAGCCGAAAGATGGTGATAATTAGTAGACGCTTCAAAATTACTACCATCTGAATGAAATTGCGTTTCTACTTCTTTAATTAGCTCTTGAACAGAAAAAGATAGCCAAGCGTTTGTTTCCGAAGTGGATGGAAGATACGCACCAACAAATAGCAAGCCCGTAATGTTTGCTAAATAGTGATTACCATGTAATTCTGGTAGCCATTCTAAATTTTCAATTATATGTTTACCATGTTCATAAATTGAACGTTTGAATACACTTAAAAACTCATCGTCAAACGTTACCCCATTAGAAGCAAATATATCAAATGCAACCAACCAGTTTGAAACACGGATAGCTACATCCATGCTAAACACCCAATTAACACCGTACCTAGGAGGATTAGTGGCTATAAAATCTAAAATTTGATTTCTAAACTCGCGCACATATTTTTCAGAATGATATTCATATTTTTCTTTTTGAAACTTTGTTATTGAATACGTTATTGCCATCTGAGGCATGTGATACATACGAGCTAATTCCCATGGTACTTTTATATCTACACCAAGAAGATTTCCATATTGTATATCTTTATACCAAGTCTTTTCGGACCATCGAAATCCTGATTTGAAGTCAAGTTGCCAATCGATAGCACAGTAATTCTTATCCAACAGTTTCCAAATTCGTTGCGCCTCATTACAATTGCTTTTGTTAATAACATCTTTAAGCCATAAACCATCACTATCAATGACTATTTTCGTATCATATGAATACAAGTAACCTTCAACACCGTTACATTTCATACCATACTTAACTTCAACCCAACCAGAACCTAACAAATCAAATTTATGTTCAAAATAATTATTTGCAATCCCAATAAATGTCTCTGAATAATTCATAAACGTGGATATATCTATATGATGAAAGTAACTATTCATTTCATCATTACTAGCATTCCTTATATAAGTCTCTGTCCGTGCATCGACTTTACGTTTAACCATATTAATTAAATAATTACATATTAGACGAGACAATTTTCTAGCAAGCACTTTTGGCGAGCTTGAAAGGGCAAGCTTAATCAACTGAATTAATTTTAATATTTTACTACTTATAAAAAACATTTGAAGTTTGTACATAAATTAATTTTGCATATAAATAAATTGCCGCATTCACTAAAGCAAAAGCAAAAAGAGTTGCCCATGCTGCTCCTATGGAACCATATACAGGGATAAAAGATATATTTAAAATAATATTAAGAACAACCCCCATGCATATGAGAATAAATAAATATTTGAATTTTTCAAACCTCATTAAAAAATGTGCATACGGACTAAAGCCAAATGAAATAATGGATGAAAATGATAAAACTTGAAAAACATCAATTGCTATCGGGTACTTCCCTTCGTCAATCAAAGGAATAAACCACTGCGATAACCACGATATTATTAACACCATCGGAGTAAACACTAATGTAAGGTTACGGTGCTTTAAATAAAGTTTTCTCAAATCTGACTTCTGAACAACTTCTTGAATCATTGGAATTAATACCACATGTACTGCTCCAAGAGCCATTAATAAAAGACTATAAAAACGAAACCCAGCTCCATAATTTGCTAATTCTTTTTCATGGCTTAATATTTCAAGCATAAAAATATCTAATTGAGAGAAAAATGCAAGGACAATAAAATATCCGAATAAATACTTATACTTACTCAGAGCTATTTTCTTGCATATTATTAGCCCCTTTCTCATACCAAAAAAGGCATCATATATACGTTTTAACCCTAATATAGGAATAACTAAAAAAAACATAGCTAGAGATTGCAAAAACAATATATGAATAGCGAGTATTTCTGATTTCTGATAAAGAACTAATATGGAGAGAGCCCCCAAAAAGAATATATTCTTTCCCAAATCAATTAATGAATATTTATTAAACTTTGCATTTTTTTGATACATAGTCTTCAAAAATTCTGTAGTAGAAGTTAAAAAAACAACCGAAATTATAATTGCAAATAAAGCATCACTAATTTGAATAAAGGGATAAATAAATAGCGCCCCCCCTAACATCAAGACATACTGCCCACCTAGAAGCTGATTCCCATCAGTATCACTTCCAAACTCATTAAAGCCAATAATATATATACGATTAAATGCTACAGATATTGATTGAGACATAAAGCCCACAATAGCAAGCGAATAAGAATAAATTGCATATTGCTCCTGTTGCAAATCACGAATAATTAATAGTGTTGCAACACCAAGTAGCGCTTTAGAAAACACACTATAAGAAAACACATTTATTACTTTACGAATCATAAGAATTAAAGAAATATCTTTTTGAGTGATTTGGGTAAATTAGCACTACGACAAGCGTAAGATATCATTAAGCTGACTTGTACAATATTGCTATAAATGAATTTTTACCATGAAAGAGGGGAAATGGTTCTCTTCGACCAATTATTAATTTTACTGGCCATTTAATAACAGAAAATAGATATTTAACCAATGAGTCGCCTAGACTATTACAACCACTAACGCAATATCTATATTGTAACACCTGCAATCCAAGCTTCTCTGCGAGAACATTTAATGCCTTACGTCCATATAAAATAACATGATGAGATGGCGATAAACTTCTCCACCTCGATCCATAAATTTTCTGATAAATTGCATCAACTGCTGGACTAGTTAACACAAGGTAATCCCCTGGTTTCATTCCCATTTTTTGAAAAAACTGAACTGCATCAGTTACATGTTCAAGAACCTGAAATGAAGTAATTAATTTGGGATTATAAGCCTCAAGATCACCAACTTCAATTACTTCAATTTCACGCTCCAATAATCGTTCAGAAGCTATAACAGAGTCTTCAACTGCATATAATTTAAACAAAGGCACCTGTTTCGAAAATTCCTTTAAAAAAGTCCCATCTCCCGCCCCAACATCAACAAGAATCGAGACATCATCTAAACGAATTGTTTCTTTTATAATATCTATATATTTTCGATATGAGCCTATCTGAAAAGTATAATCCAGGGGGCAGTCGGCATAGTAATCATCTATTTGAGTAATATTTTTATACTGAAAAATAGCCTCACAATCACCACAAATTTTGTATAAAGGGTGTGGATGACTCCCCCCCTTACTTCCACAGACAGGACATCTATCATTCATTTTAAAGCCTTTTACTTAATATCTTTACAAGATAATAACTACTTTTGTCATACTTGCTATATAAATAGATCACACTCTATTCTCAATACACTTTTCAACTTCAAATGCCATTTCAGTTGACTGAATCATCTCCCATAATTTAATTGGCCATATGCCCCTGCTCTTTATTGTTTTGGCAAATAATTCCAATTCTATCTTTAGGCCTTTATCCATAGTTTTAGTGCTAATACCTTTTGTAGAACTTCCTATAATTTCTAGTGAAGTATAATCGTTCATAACGATTACTTTTCCATCTACATATACCTCCATATTTTCTTTTGGATATTTATTACTTCCCAGTGCTGTATAAGTTAATGTAGCAACTGAACCATCTTCGAACTTCATTACAGCTATAAAATTATCTCTGCTAGAATAATGACTAGTTGTAGGAGTAATTGAATGCGCAGATATTTCAACGACTTTACTGCCTGTAAGGTATGTGAAAATATCATAAATATGGCATGCCTCACCTATATTACGCCCGCCGCCTTCATTAGAGTGCACCCAATGATCCAAAGGTATATAGCCAGCATTCATTCTATAATTGATAATCATCGGATTTGATCGATTTTGTGTTAACTCATATGTTTTTTGAATATATGGCGAAAAACGACGATTAAAGCCTGTTAATAAAACAGGTGAAGTAGATTTATTTTCTTCCTGTATACTATAAAACTTCACAATATTATCAAGCTCTGTTTGATTCAGCGCTAGTGGTTTTTCTACTAAAACATGCTTACCCGCTTTTAATGCTTTTAACACCATATCTGCATGAAGACTATGGCGAGTAGCTATTAAAACAGCATCGACTTCGTCGTCGAATAAAATTTTATCATACTCAGTAGTGGAGTAATTTGCATTAAACTGTTTTGCTGTTGATAAAGCATTATGACCTGTTCTACTATTTATAGCCTGTATATGATAATACTTTGATAGAGACTGAAGGTTAGGCAAATGCATAGCTTTGGCAAAACCTCCAGCACCTGCAATAGCAATACGAATTGAATTCTCTACTGCTTTTTTAGAGAAAATATTGGGAACAATTCTGGCAACTTCTTTTTTTTCTTCATACTCTGGATATGAAAGTAGTGCCATTAAAGGTTTTAACGAAGGCGACTTTAATATTTCGTAAGCTTCTATAGCTTTTTCTAGTGGATATATAGAAGAAATTAGTAAAGTTACTTTTAATTTGTCTTCTGATATTAATCGAAGATATTCCGACATATTCCTATTTTCTGTCCAACGAACATACGATATTGGATAATCCAATCCTTTTTCTTCGTAATTATTATCATATCTTCCAGGACCATAAGATGTAGAAATATAAAAATCTAGCTCTTTTTGATAAAAGTCACTTCTATTTAGATCTAGGCCTATGTCACCAACCAATACTACCCTTCCTTTTTTTCTACACATATTAAACGCTGTAGAAATCACCTCATTAGAAGAAGTAGCCGCAGTGATAATCACACCATCAGCACCAACCCCGTCTGTCAACCTATTAATATTGTCAGTATCATTTTCTTCTTCCAACTGAATTCCAATATCCATTCCTAATTTTAAAGCAATATCAATCCGTTCCTGATCTAAATCAGTTCCAATGACCCTGCAGCCATTTGCTTTAAGCATTTGCACTGTTAATTGTCCTAGTATCCCCAACCCAACAACAACAAATGACTCCCCTAACGTTGGCTGAGCACGACGAACACCTTGCAGCGCAATTGCACCCAAGGTAACAGTACTTGCCACTGCAAAATCCAGCCCTATTGGCATTGGCACAACAAGATTTCTTGGTACTCGTAATATTTCAGCATGAAAAGCACATTGAGCACCAGCGCATGCGACATGATCTCCAGGCTTTATGTCATCAACACCCTCGCCAACCTCAATAACTATGCCTGAAGCTGAATAACCTGTTGGATTACCAGAATCCAACTTCCCCTGTACAACAGATCTTGTTTTACTTATTCCATCTGAACTAACCATCTGTAATACTTTTTTTGCCTGCTCAGGTTTTTGCATAGCACGTTTCCACAAAGGCACTCCGCTACTACGAACACCACTCATTTCAGTGCCAATTGAAATACATGAATTTTGAACATGAACTAGAACTGTTCCTACTTCAACTGAAGGTGCTGGTACTTCATCTAAAACTACGCCGCCCTTTTTAATTATTACTTGCTTCATTGTTTCCAGACACTCCTAGTATCAATTATTAAAATATATCGTGCATCAATAGCTTTAAATTCTTTATGATCCACTAACAGTAGAATTAACTTACATATTGTTTCTATTTTTTCTATAGTAATAAAGTCTAAATTAGCAAATGCGTTAATTCTTCTGGGAATATATTGACATTAGACTCAACTACTAATAGAAAGCCTATTTTCTGACCTGCTATCTTTTTACAATTTCAATAGCAGGACTTTCACACAAATCATCAATATCTGCTTTAAAGCTAAATTCCACAAAAACTGTGAAAGGATTGTCGAGTTATCTTGTTACTTCTTTCACTTTTTCAATTCCAACTATGTTAATATCCGCATTATCTCTCAATTTTGAGGAAGAGTTTAACCAGCCCTTTCACCGAGAACCACTGTGTCAACTTTTCTGTTACTCCAACAGATAACGTAAACTCTAGTATCACTAAATCATCTTTTTCAGAACTAGTATTATATTTTTTCTGCAAATTATGTAATAACTTAAATCAGAGTTGTAACCTTCTTTAAATGGAATCGACACTGCAATTAAAAATGCACCTGCAGGCTCTGCAATAATCATCACTGTCAATAGGCCTTCTGTTACTACTATTTTTTACGGCCATAATTAAATTAAGTTCCACAATATATATTTCCCTGTTTAATAATAGCGACTGTTACTTGATTAATATATACACCAACCATTTTTATATATCTTGCTGAAATGATCTCAGGTCTTGGCATAATCTAAACCAATATTGTTTTAAACAAATGCCCCTATACTCTTAAATTAGATTTTTTTGTAATGAAATTTTTATCCATTTTAACAGGCACCACATTCAAGAATTCAATTATATATCTAACTGATCAAGCCACTTCCCCTGAAGCAACCTATTGTTCTTGTATACCACCAGAGAGTCAACAAGTACAATCGAGCTTTTACCATTAGATTTACAATAGAGATAGAAGAAGATTAACTGACTATTCCAAAGGGATTAAAATAAGCAAAATTACAATTCTCAGACAAGTTTTATAGCTATTTGATATTTATCGAGCCCTTAATTAAACTGGCTAATCGTTATAATTATGACATGCCTATTTACACAATATAGCTTTTACCTAGTTTATATTCAGGAAAGCTCTATAGAAAAATGAGGTTAAATACTTGTCCCAATACCTTACTGCGCTGCGCTCTTGCACTGACAAATTAACTACACAAAGCATCTTTGCTGTCAAAGACTAACCAAATGTACCTGATTCAAAAAACTATAAAAATACACACAAAATTATCGGCTAATTAATCTCATTGAATATGGTGGAGCTAAGCGGGATCGAACCGCTGACCTCAACACTGCCAGTGTTGCGCTCTCCCAGCTGAGCTATAGCCCCGAATTTGTGTTTGAAGTTTAGGTGAAAATTGTTGTATAGTCAAAGGATTACAACGGATAATGCCAACACATTTCGCATAAATTTATTTACTGTTAATATTGCTTTAGCTTATCAGTGCCAACTTGCACCTGCTCACACCAATCCCCGTCATTTAAATACCACTCAATGGTTTTAAGCAGCCCGCTCTCAAAACTTTCCTGTGGCGACCAGCCTAATTCACCGGATATTTTTGTAGCATCTATCGCATAACGCACATCATGCCCGGGACGATCTTTCACGTGCGTAATTAATGATTCATGGGGCGTGCAAGCAGAATCAGGAAATGATTTATCCCGTGCACGGCATATCAACTTAACAACTTCGAGGTTTGATTTTTCAGCATTACCTCTATGTTATACATATGCCCAAGCCTGCCAGTTTGCAGCACAAACCTTAACGTGCATGCATGATTCGTCAACATATAACCAGGCTAGCAGCACAAAATAATCGAATGAAGCCTTATTGGCTGAATAGTTTGTGGCACTTCGCCATATCGCCACAAAAGATGTGTAATTTTTTGAGGCTGCATGCAACGTTTTATATGCATTTTCTATAGAATGTCATTTTCATCCGGAGTTGTATTTTTAATTTTAGAAAGAGCAGATTTAAATTTTTTCTTTGTACCTCTGTTTGCCCGTTCAGATAGATACTGTTCCGTCACAAGTGCGGACATTTTTTCTGCCAAAGCCGTTGCGACAAATTGATTGATTGATATATTGTCTTGTTTGGCTAACTCCCTGACACTTTCATGAAGCGAGTCAGGAAGCCTTAAACTTATAGTACTCATGATAGTTCACCTATTATTCGAACTAATTCTTTTGGAGTTATTGCCCTGATGTTAAATTTACTTATATTTGAAAAGTCTCGTAAATTGTGAGTGACAATGTAGTTGCTTTCTGATTCTACAGCTAGTTCCAGAACAAAATCATCACCTGGGTCTTTTAGGTTGGGGCGCCATAAATAATGAACCTGCCTGTGCCTACCCATTGCACACAAATAATCAATAATATCATCAATATCTGAGTGTGTAAGGCCTATAGAGCGAGACATGCGCTTTGCTACAGCTTCATATTCTAGAACTAAGGGTACTGATAAATTATAAGTAAATTTATTACTATCAATTACTGATAGTAATTTAAATGACGCACCATTTCGAGAGCGTAATGCTGATATAAATACACATGTATCTATGACAATAGAGTGAGCCATACTGGTATTATATGCAATACCATAAAAATGTCAATTTTTAAGCTTTAAATGCACAACAGGATGAATCAGCAGTTATTGAATTACCTGATGGCAAACTCATTGAAGGATCACTTAAGAAAAAAAATCTAAGCTTGCAGAAGCATGGATAGAGATACACCAGGATAAACAGTGCCAACCTGCAGCTGCTCACATTAGTCACCGTTATTCAAATACCACTCAATGGTTTTAAGCAGCCCGCTCTCAAAACTTTCCTGTGGCGACCAGCCTAATTCACCGGATATTTTTGTAGCATCTATCGCATAACGCACATCATGCCCGGGGCGATCTTTCACGTGCGTAATTAATGATTCATGGGGTGTGTAAGCAGAGTCGGGGAATAATTTATCCAGTGCCTGGCATATCAACTTAATAACTTCGAGGTTTGATTTTTCAGCATTACCGCCAATGTTATACGTTTGCCCGACCCGGCCGGTTTGCAGCACCAGCCTTAATGCCCTGGCGTGGTCATCAACATATAACCAGTCACGCACCTGCTCGCCATCACCATAAACCGGCAATGGCTTACCCTGCAGCGCATTCAAAATCATCAGCGGGATTAGCTTTTCGGGAAACTGACAGGGGCCATAATTATTTGAGCAGTTGCTGATGACAATGGGCAAGCCATAGGTTCTATGCCATGCGCGCACTAAATGATCCGCCGATGCCTTGCTGGCAGAATAGGGTGAGCTAGGTTTGTATGGGCTTTGTTCGGTAAATAATTTGCCATCACCCAAATCCCCGAAGACTTCATCGGTAGAAACATGATGAAACCGAAATTTTTCTTTTCTGCCGGATGGCAACTTTTGCCAATATATTTTTGCCGCTTCCAATAAATTACAGGTGCCGATAATGTTGGTTTGTATAAAATCAGCAGGCCCGTGAATTGAGCGATCAACGTGTGACTCTGCTGCGAGGTGCATTACCGCATCGGGTTGGTGCTGAGTAAATACACGATTTAATTCTTCTGCGTTTCTAATATCAATATTTTCGAAATAATAACGGGGATGATCTGAAACGGATGCAAGGGATTTGAGATTACCTGCGTAGGTAAGGGCGTCGACATTTATAATTTTATTATCAGTGACTTCAATATACTGACGTATAACAGCCGAACCTATAAAACCTGCGCCGCCTGTGATTATGATTTTCAATATTTCATCCAAGAGAGCATGAAGTTAGAATACGATGGAGATTATACAGAACCGAAGTGCAACGTGTAACACTACCAGTGTTGCGCACTGCTAACTAAGATATAGCCCTATATTATGGCGTAAATTTTAGAGGAAATTTACTATAACGCAAAAAGATCACAACCGATTAAGCAAAATAACTCCTATCTGGACACAAGTGTACCATCCCTATTATCCTATACCTTTCGGTGAATCCAGAAAAACAAAATCAACCACACCATAGATTGAAGCATCAACATGATACTCTGCCACAGGTTATAATGATTATTAAAAAACAGCCCCGCTCAGTCAACCCAAATTTATCTACCAGTAAAACTCGTCAGTAATTCGATTCAATTAAAAAACTATCGCCAACATATTCAGCATAATTATCATAAGCCCCTTCTAATGCTTTCTGCTCCGTACTTTCATCTAAACTTAATTTAAATGAAATAATATTTAGTTTATCACCAAATATTATCTGACAACTATCCAAAGCAGATGAGACAAAAGACGCAAGAACTTTAGGTCTATTACCTATATATGCCAACTGGTACTCTATCGGGTAATCAAATAAAACAACTTTTAAGCCACATTCTTGTTCGAGCATAGCCAGCTTATCTTTTGCCTCCCTTCGATGAGCAACATAAACAAACTCTTCACCCTTAAAATATTTTTTAACTCGCCTGATATATTTTATGTATTCATCCTGGCTCAGATAACCCACCTCACTTAGGGGTGATCCCAAAAAATATATCTCATCAGAAACAGGTCGCTGGTCAAGATTAGAGCGAATATGAACAAACTCATTTTTAACAACCCTATCATTAACACCGGGTTCAATATTGTACATTGTAAAAAAATTATAACTGTCTTGGTACTTATCTTTAACCTGATTTACGAAACGCTTCCCATAAAGCTTCAACCTTGCTTTGATATTTTTCTTATACTCTATAACTCCCCCCTGCTTCCGCTCTTTAACCAAAACAAGTGTTACAGTACCGTCATCTAAAAGGAAAACTGTTTTATGAGGCACCGTATTTACAAAATGTCTCATATAAATCAACCTGATATAACCAACAAAAATATAATCAACACGACCTAAATGCCTGGCAATTTTATTTAGTCTACGAATATTAAAAAATGATTTCTTTAAGATTTTTAAATTTTGAAAAAAACGCCCCCATGCAAACGGACTAGCATGAAATGGCCCTCCAAAAAAAAGATTAATATCATTAAGCACTGCAACACGGCCAAACTCTTTATTCACAACTTTCACCAAAGAAAGCAACTGAAATCTACTTTTTCGGTCTCCCATAACAATTAAAAGACAATCACGAGCATCTAATTTAAAATAATACTTCGCCTCTATTGCATTCAGTAACTGCAATGGCGTATTCACTAAAAACACATTATTCATAATTTTAAATTTAAACTACTCATTAGCCATAAATACCTGGGCAAATTTAAAGTCTATTTCATTATCTATATCCACCGAATCTTTAGCATCCATAACATAAGAAAAAATATTCTCCTTAATAAAAAAAGTTTTCTGAGCTAAAAGAGCACTACTTTTGACTATATAAATAGCTCCATTTAACCTATAAAAATCAGGTAAATCCTGACTTCTGGTCGATTTTATTTCATCCTTAATAAATGCCGACATATCGCCATCATCTGGCAACGTATTACACCAGAGCGGGCTATGCTCTGTTTTTGTAACAGAGATAATTGCATCTGCATTCTTTTCATTTAACATTTCAATCGCTTCATCAATATGCCTGGCTGTTCTAAGCGGGCTAGTTGGCTGAAGAAGAACGATAAAATCATAATTACGAGCACTAGTCATCGCATGCTCAACTGCATCAAAAGTAGTTGCTGTATCAGTAGCCAACACCTTCGGTCTTTTTATAGTATTACTACCACTATCTTTAGCTACTGTTAATATTTTATCATCATCACTTGATACTAAAACCTCATCAATATACTGACTTTTCAAGCCCGCATTAATACTCCAGACTATTAATGGCTTGCCATTTAGATTAAGTAAATTTTTTCCTGGCAGGCGCTTACTTCCGCCTCTTGCAGGTATAATCGCTAAAAATGTTTTGCCACTATGCATCAAAATACTCAACATAATCCTTATTAGCTTTTTCGTATTCTTCTATTCGGCCAATATCAAGCCAATACTCTCTCAACGGAAAAGAAAATACATTTTGTTTGTTCTCTATAAGTTTTTCAAATAGCGCTGGCATATCATAAAACTCATCATCAGGAATCAAGTCTATGCACTGAGGATCCAACATATATATTCCGGCACTCACAAAAAAATTCTGCACTGGTTTTTCTTCAATTTCTAAAATCCTGCTCTGTTCAACAGTCACCACACCATAAGGAACCTGAAAATCATATTCACGTACACACATAGTTGAAACAGAATTATTTGCAATATGAAAGTCGAGCAAGTGCTCAAAGTTAACATTTGTCAGTAAGTCACCATTCATTACAAAAAACGGCTCATCCAGCTTAAACGGCAACAAACTTAAAGCCCCAGCAGTACCCATTCGCTTATCTTCAAGCACATACTCTATTTCAGCTCCAAACTTATCTCCATTACCAAAATACTGTTGAATTGAATTTGATTTATAGCCCACACACATTGTTATTTTTTCAAAGCCATAACTAACAAATCTTTCAACAATAGTTTGAAGTATCGGCCTACCCCCAACGTGCAGCATTGGCTTGGGGGTACTCTCCGTAAGTGGGCGCAAGCGTTTACCCAGACCGCCAACCATTAAAATAACTCTATTCGGTCGCACCTCGGGTCTTATAAGCTCATCCAGAAAATCAATAGAGACAACTTTGCCGTCATGGCCGACGACAGGTATCTGATAGATGTTTTTAGATGTGCAAAGGTTAATTATTTCCTCCTTTGTATTATTAACATTTACCGTAGTTGGTTCCTTAAAATAAACACCATCAATTGATGCATCCAACGACTTTCCGTCCAGTATAGCTCTGCGTATATCCCCATCAGTTAAAGTGCCAATTAACTTATCATCACAATCAACGACTATTGCAAACTTTACCGCTCCACTATCAATAATATGCAACGCTTCTTTTATTGTAGAGCTAACTGTTAATTTTATCTTCCCAATATCTTTCATTGTATTTCTTTCAACAATACGAAGCTTTCAGCATACTCACATCCAGCTGTTGCCCCCCTCAATGTAGCCAATGCTAGCAAATTCCTTAAACTTCTTGGGAAGGGATGCTCTCCCAGCTCGCCCTCATACAAACTCATAATTTCTAATTTTTTATCCATAAACATGGAAATATCAACAAATACATTAGGCACAAAACTATCTTCATTTGTCCCTGATGAGAACTCTGTTTCACTTAAGGTTTCTACCATATAAATTTTTTTAATAAACGGATACCTAAAGACTTTAGTGCAGCTAAATGCAGCTTCAAAAACACATCGATGGTCACTATGCACATCACCTTTAAATGGTAAATAAATAGTATTTGGCCTCACATCATTGATTACCTTAGATATTTTACCAATTAACTCACTCATACTGTACTCATCGACTCTCATGGTCGACAACCCCAGCCTGTTTACTGATTTAAAACCATATAGTTTTTCAACCATACTAATTTCATTGTTTCTTTTTTCAATGACTTTCTTCTCAAAGCCATCAGATTTTTTAATATCAGTTGCTATTAACCAATGAATCTCATCATTATTTGATGCATGCTTTAATAGACTTCCGCCACATCCAAGGGTCTCATCATCTGGATGAACTGCTATTACTAAGATTTTATTCATATACATCCATCTTTAAAGGGTCTTCAACTTTAGAAAAAATATCTTTAAAGTTATTTGATTTTATAACCTCGTATGCTTTTACAGCGCTTTTTCCATCTCCATAAGAGTTTGTAATTTTTTTCAACTTGAGTTGAAATTCATTTGATAACACTAATGCAATTGCCGATCTCACCTGATCATAGGACGTACCACAAAAAACAACATTTTCATCAGCAAACCTACCTGTCTGTCTTAGCCCCACATTTATAGCAGGAATTTTCAATGATGCAGCTTCACAGATACCTGATGAAGAATTCCCAATTATAAATTCAGAGTGTTTGTATATAGATATAAAAACATCTCTATCTAAGTTTTTATAAAAAATAAAATTACTATTATTCGCATACTTCTCTATAATTTGTATTATTTTATGATTACCTGGATCGATATTTGGATAACTAACAAATGCCTTTATATGTAATTCCTCCAATGTTTTTAAAATATTTTCAAAATGAACTCCTGATTCATTTAACTCATCTGTCACTGGATGAAATATTAAAATTGCAAAATCATCTAAATCATCTCGCAACTTAAAGTAGCTTTTTATACTGTCTTTTGACATAGGCTTAAAAGAAACAAACTTATCTAGCGAAATATTCCCAATCACATGGACTCTCTTTTCACTTTCACCCATGCATAATAACCTTTTTTTATGCTCTTCGAGCGTAACAAAATGCGCTGTAGAAAGCTTTGAAGTGGCATGCCGAATAGGGTTATCAATATAGCCATCCTCGACATGATCTCCTGCATAGAAGTGAATTGTTGGTATTCCTAAATACCCGCCAATCATAGAATAAATAAGCACATCCTCCCTATCTCCAGCATATATCATGAGGTCTGGTGAAAATTTAGAAATAGTTTCCAGGCTATTTTGCAATAGTAAACTTGCACTTTTAATTCTTGCCAAGCTTGTATCCGAATTTAAGACAGTCTCCAGTTCAAGCAAAATATCAAGACCATCTTTTCTAATCAGCTCAACACTATATCCAAACTGTTGTGATAAGTGGGCACCGCTCACAATAATTTTAAAATCAATTTTCTCGTCATCGCGAAGCAATTTATATAGCGGCGACATGAGATCATAATCAGAACGAATCGAACTAAATGCTAATATTTTTTTCATTAGAACACATCAGACATTATTAAATCGACTTTAAAGCAAGGGTTTTTTATACTATTATCAAAAAACTTATATCCGAAAACATAATCATAAGATTTTTTATCGTTGCAATCATCTACATTTTCGCTTAATAAATTATAACATTTCTCGTGATCAATGTTTTTAAAGTTATTCTGATGATAAACAACATCAAACTCGTCACGATATTGCTTAAGAATTAACCCGCCACTTTTAATATATATTTCATTAGGCTTCGAAAGCCTCCAACCTAAAAACAGATCATCTTGAATATCGAATGATATTTTATTCCCTAGACTATTAGTTTTATTAATTAGATCCTTTCCTTGAACTTTAATAACACAATTTTTAGCACCAAAAGTCCAACCTAGTCTTTTTTTAAACCCTGGTGCAGATTTTGAATTCGGAAACCCATACACTAACGAAAACCCCGCGCTTTTGGCTTTTTCAAAAACGATATTTGCCTGTTCAATAAATATACCATGCCTCCTATAGCTTGCATCAACCATAGTAGTCATAGATAACGCTGCCAATATTTTATTATCATCATAAACCAGCTTCATCGGGATAATTGCGTAATGTCCCACCAAATAATTATTATGAAAAAACAATGAAACAATTGGGTCACCACATACGCCATCTAAATATGCCCATTTCCATAAATCAATATCTAAATTTTTATTGAAACATTTATAGAATAAGGCGGCTATCTCCTTTTCATACTTAAGAAGTTCATTTTTATTCGTAATTAATATTTTTTCAAATACCATCGATTAAGCTTTTAATGGTTGTTTTATTTTTTTTACCTAATATGTTTTTATCCATTGCAGACCTTAATAACATAGGCAAATATATTGTTTCGTCATCTTCTTTTAAGTTTGTCAGTATTTGAAATACGACATCGATACCAATCAAATCAATAATAAAAAATATATCCCTTCCATCGTATAATCTTGAGTACACTTTGTTTATTTGATTTACGCCATAATTAAATTTTTCTACTAATTTCAAGGCTGATGATATTTCATGAAATAGTATATAATTACCAATATAGCCTCTATTCGAATGTACATCCACAACAACAAAACCTAAACTCTCAAAAATCCCGATCAAGCTATCCAACTCTTCAGATATAAATTTATTTTTTGATATTTCAATTAAACCCAAACTAATTGGGTTAAAAAAATGCAACCCTAGAATATCTGGTGAAATTTCTGCTGGTGAATAAGAAGATGTATTTGTTAAATACAACTTATCATTAACTCTTCTAATATCTTTGTGTATTTTTTTCTTAATTTCAATATCTTCGATAACACTCTCTATTGTTATACAGTTAGGTAAGTCAGTTACTTTATTATAGAAAAAATATTCGCCTTCGCTAGTGGTTGGCAAGTTTCTTTTAATTAATTTAATCTGCCTTAATAGGTCTTTTTCTTTGATTTCACTTCTACTATATATATTTATTCGGCAGCCTGACAAATACAACAATGCAGCTATTTGCTTGCCCATCAAACCAAAACCCAAAATATTTATATTCATTTACACATTACCTATACTAATAATATCATCTTGTTTGTATGCTTTATTTGATATAGTACCGATCATATTATCCCACTGCATTGGACTAATTCCACCACCCGGCCTTTTTATCGTTATATTATATTCGGATAAAACATCACCAATGTTAATGTCTTTCTTTGCAACAATAGATTTTCTTGCCATGTCAATATTTGGAGCTTCACTTGCACTTGGTTTTTTAACTTGAGAACCAAGCGCCAATTCAATATTTCTAATTGCTTTAACCATTGCCACAAGCTCATGGGGTTCTAGTGATGACTTATGATCAGGTCCGCCCATACTCTTGTCTAAGGTTATATGTTTTTCAATAACTGAAGCCCCCATAGCAACTGCCGCAATATCAACTTCAAAACCTAATGTATGGTCACTATAACCATAATCCATATCAAAGGTATTACCAATAGTAACCATTGCTTTTAAATTCACATCACTCATTGGGGTTGGGTACATTGTATTAGCATGTAACACTGTTATAAATTTTTTTGTTGTTCCAGCTTCAATCAAAATATCAAGCGCATCTTCTATTTCACCAATATCAGCCATTCCAGTTGATAAAATAACTTTTTTACCGAGCCTACCAATATGCCTTAAGTACGGCAAATTTGTTATTTCACCGCTTGGTATTTTAAATATTTCAAGTTTTAACTCATTAAGCATATCTATGCTGTCATGATCAAAAGGCGTTGATAAGAACATGATATCTTTTTTATCACAATAAGCCATCAATTCACAATGCGTGTCACGATCAAGCTCAAGCTTTTTAATCATATCAAATTGAGATTCATTTTTATCGGTAGTTTTATTCTGGTATTCAGCCTTGGGTGCTTTTTTTGAAATAAGATTTTCTGCTTTAAACGTCTGAAACTTTACAGCATCTGCACCCGAATCACTTGCGACATCAATCAATTTTTTAGCCAGCTCAATAGAACCATTATGATTGACGCCTGCTTCAGCAATGATAAAAACCGATTTCATTCCACGCCCTTATATACAGAACCTGCTTTAATAAACCCACATTTACTCGTTTCAACACGCTCTCTGCTCACTGCATTACTACCCCAGAACGTACCTTCTTTTATTTTTACAGCACCATTTACAACCGCAGCTGTTGATATATGACAAAAATCATCAACAACCACATCATGCTCTATAAGCGCCTTGGTATTGATAATGCAATTTCTCCCGATTTTTACAGCTGCATTTATAAGCACATCATGCATTATAATAGAACCTTCACCTACCTCAGCATACTTTGAGACATATGCCCTTGGTGAAATTACTGTTGCAAGCTGAGCATTATTTTTTATCAGATTAGCGTGGATTTTTTTACGTAACGAAGATGTTTTAATTTGCCCAATAGTAATTAGAAACATACAACTTTCACTAACATACTTTTTAATATCATCATCTGTTCCTACTATGCGGTACTTTAATACCTGTTCACCCACTCTATTTTTTTCATCCAATATTCCGACAATCTCATAAATATTTTCCTGCTCTATCACATCGACACATGATTTACAGTGCCCGCCACCGCCAAGTAAAATAAGCTTTTTCATTTGCGACTTACTCCACTTGGTACATTAACAGCTCTATCTTCCAACCATTTCGAATTTTCAAGATCACCACATTGGCAACCATTAAACATATCAAGGTTATTCATCAGCGACCAAACTGGGCGCGTCATTACTGAATACTCATTACTTTCTTTTAAAAACCTATCTCTTTGCTGTTTATTTTTTAATATAACTACATTTAGCCAATAATTAACTTTCGTATTTTCCCGCTCAGTTTTGAAATCGACACCTTCAGTTGAAAAAAAATCAGCATATCGATTAGCCAGCTCTCTCTTACTTTTTAAAATAAATTGCAAGCCTTCCATTTGGGCGCAACCTAAAGCAGCATTTATATTTGGCAACCGATAGTTATAGCCAATTTCATCATGAACATACTCAAAAGCATGTGGTGTTTTTGCAGTTGTCGTCAAATGCTTGGCATGATCAGCTAAAATCTTATCGTTTGTAATAATCATCCCACCACCTCCTGTTGTAATAGTTTTATTTCCATTAAAACTTAACACACCAAACTGGCCGAATGTCCCGGTATGCTGATTTTTAAAATAAGAACCCAAACTTTCTGCTGCATCTTCAATTAATACAATATTATACTCATCACAGATTTTTGAAATTTCATCTATCCTGCACGGATGCCCGAAGGTATGCATGGGTACAACTGCTGCAATTTTTTTATTTGTTGATTTATTATAACAGCCACCTTCTTTCTGCGTTGTTTCGGATGCTAAAAAAGCCTCTAGACTTTTCGGGCTTAAGCCCATTGTATCCCTGTCGACATCAACAAAAACTGGTTGCGCATTACAATAGCTAATCGCATTACAGGTAGCCACAAAGGTCAATGGTTGCGTAATCACTTCACAAGTTTCATTTACGCCGGCCAGCTTCAGGGCGATATGAAGCGCTGACGTGCCGTTAACAGTAGCAACAGCATATTTAGCACCTGTGAATTCAGCCACCATCTGTTCAAACTTATCAACAAACTTCCCCACAGAGGAAACAAAAGTTGAATCTATACATTCATTCAGATATTTTTTTTCATTACCGAAAAAAACAGGCTCATGCAAAGGAATAAATTCCTCCGTTTTATAGATATCTCTAATAAACCGAATGGTGTTTTCAAACATAATTACATTTTTCCATCCAGATATTTCCCGGTTTCTTTATGATCAAAACCAGGAATCATCTTAAAAAACAATTTCACAATTTGTGATTTCGTCCACTCTCTTTTATCTTTCAATCCAGTAATGGTTGTTTCAAATTCATTTAACAGTGCTTCATCAAAATCAGCAGTGTTTTTTATTACCCCGATATTTTCATATTTTTTCATATCGAGAGTTTCTTTATCGGTAAAGAATTCTTCAAAATCTTTTTCGCCAGTTGTATCACTGGATGTAAACAGGCACGGCCACTTACCCTCCTGCGGTAGTGTTTTAGCTAACTCCCTTGCCTCATTTTCATCTTTACACAAATAAGCTTCATAGCCTTTTTCTTTAAGATACTTAACGGCAATATCTGCAAATGAAATCAGATGCAGATCCTGACTTAGTTTAGGAAAAAATATATCCCGGTTTTCACCAAATATACAGCTCATTAAACATAGCTCACCACTTTCCTGAGGGGTAACAAAATAACGTTTAATATCATTGGGTGCAACGATGGGCTGTTTCTTTTCGATGCGCTGATTAAAGCCGTGTAAAAGCGAACCGTCTGAAAATGCCACATTGGCAAAACGTGCTGTAGATATTTTAATATCCAAGGATTTTCTCATTAGAAACATTTCCATGATGCGCTTGCTTGCACCCATCATGTTAGCCGGGTTTGCAGCTTTATCTGTCGACACACAGAAATATTTTTTTGTTCCACTATCTATTGATTGCTGTAATGTTTTATCGGTATTTAATACATTTACATCAATCATACGCATTAATGTGTATGGATCTTTTTCACTGCGTACATGTTTAATTGCTGACAGGTTTAAAACATAGTCATACTGACCATCATTTTTTATAAATGCATCATACTCAATGCTGCCGATATCCAGCGCAAAGGTTTGAAAATCACCTTCGATATAACCTGCTGAACTACGAATATCCCGCACCAGTTCAACCATATTGTTTTCACTGATATCAACTACATGCAGTTTTTTTGGGTTTCTTTTGAAAATTTCTTTAGTTACCGCCTGCCCGATTGAACCTGCGCCACCGATAACCAGAAAACTTGACGAACTGATTATGTTTTTTAACTCTACACTATGAGTTTCAATGTCCTCATTGAGTAGTGCTTTGTTTCTGCCAATAAGATTTAAAATACGGTTCATCTATTTTTTGATACTCATCTTTAATTATTATATCGACCAAAGCCTCAGGATACCTGCCTTCGCAGGTATGACGGCTCAGATGTTTATTTTTCAATAAACGCTATTGCATTATTAATGCGATTAATCGATTCCTCTTTACCCAGCAACTCCAAAGTAACATCAATCCCCGGCGACTTACCATGCCCGGTCACCGCCAGTCTTAACGGCTGTCCGACTTTACCAAAGCCCACCTCAAGTTTTTCGACAGTGCCTTCCACCACTTTATGAATGTCTGCAGCCTGCCAGTTTTCCAAACTCTCATAAGCCGCTTTCAATTCCAGCAACACATCTTTAGCGCCACCCTTAAATTGCTTCTTCGCCTGCTTGGCATTGTACTCTGTTATGTCTTCATATAAGTAACGAATATCATCCGCTAATTCAACCAATGTTGAACAACGCTCCTGATACACTTTCATCACTTCAACTAAATTCGGGCCATTACTCACATCTAAATTCGCCTGCTGAATATAAAACTGTAATTCTCCCGCTAATTCTTCTGGCGACATTTGTTTCATATAATGCTGATTCAGCCATTGCAGTTTTTCAACACTCAAACTCGATGAGGATTTATTAATATCATCAATATCAAACAGCTCTATCATTTCATCCAGTGTAAATACTTCCTGATCGCCATGGGACCAGCCCAGCCGTACCAGATAATTAATCACCGCGTCTTTTAAATAACCATCATCGCGATACTGCATCACGCTCACCGCATCGCGGCGCTTGGAGAGTTTTTTACCGTCGGTGCCATTAATCATGGGCACATGTGCATACTCGGGAATGTGCGCACCTAATGCGGTTAAAATATTAATCTGTCTTGGAGTGTTATTTAAATGATCGTCGCCGCGAATCACGTGGCTGATATTCATATCCCAGTCATCTACCACTACGGTTAAATTATAGGTGGGGTTGCCATCGGAGCGCTCGATAATTAAATCATCAATTTCCTGATTACTAATCACCACTTTGCCGCGCACGTGGTCGTTAATTTCCACCGCGCCTTCTTGTGGATTTTTAAAACGTACAACGGTGTCATCCGCGGCGACTAAATTTTTATCCCGGCAGCAGCCATCATATTTTGGTTTTTGCTTATTGGCCATCTGCTGTTCGCGCATCGCATCTAAACGCTCGCGGGAGCAATTGCAATAATAGGCATCGCCCTGCTTTATTAAGGTTTGAATAATTTCTTTGTAACGATCGTAGCGATCAGTTTGATAAATCGGGCCTTCATCGTGACTTAAGCCCAACCAGTTCATGCCTTCTAAAATGGCATCTACAGCTGCCTGGGTTGAGCGTTCACGGTCAGTGTCTTCAATGCGCAACACAAATTCACCGCCGGATTTTTTTGCGTATAGCCATGAAAACAGGGCGGTTCTGGCACCGCCAATGTGTAAGTAACCGGTGGGGCTGGGGGCGAATCGGGTGCGGATTTTCATGTTTTGTCTTACTGCCTTTCGAGGAATGATTTTATATTAGAGATAGCTTTACACATAAACAGGTGTCGTCATTCCGTATGCTTTTGAGCCGGGATCCAGTGGCCTAAAGACACTGGATCCCCGACACAAGCATTCGGGGATGACAGGCTAAATGAAGAACAATAGTACAGAGTACAACTACACTGCATGCCATCATCAGTGCGCGTATCAGACCAAAATTAACTGAAATTATCAACTGAAATGTTATAGCATTACTATTATATATGATCACTACTGCCCCGTTAACGTCCTGTAGACATTGGTAAATTTTTAATTTTCCGGTATTCGGGCTAATTTAATAAACGACTGACATGAATCACAGACAGATCAGAAAAGACATTGTTTCTTCTCCCCCTGTTCCTTCTCCCTTCAGGGAGAAGCTCAGGATGAGGGCCCTCTCCCCAACCCTCTCCCAATGGGAGAGGGGGTTACAGGTTAGCAATGCCTGAACCACTTCCTGAGGGTTTTCCCGAGCCGTTTTTTAGGCAAATACAGCAGTGGGCAGCCGGGCTGGGCTTTTCACAGCTGGGGGTCAGCGATACCGATTTATCTAAATACGAGCCGGCGTTTCAACGCTGGCTGGATAACGGCTATCACGGCGAAATGAGTTATATGGCCAAACACGGCACGAAGCGCAGCCGCCCAGCGGAGCTGGAGCCGGGCACACTGCGGGTTATTTCAGTGCGCATGGACTACTTCCCCCCCGAGGCCGAATCCATTCAATCTGTATTAAACAATAAAAACCTCGGGCTAATTTCCCGCTATGCCACTGGCCGCGATTACCATAAAATCATTCGCAAGCGTCTACAGAAGCTGGTGGATAAAATGCAAAAGGAAGTCGGGGAATTTGGCTACCGCGTATTCACCGACAGTGCACCAGTGCTGGAAAAACCTATCGCCGAAAAGGCCGGTCTGGGCTGGATGGGTAAGCACACCAATTTAATTAACCGCGGTGCCGGCTCATGGTTTTTTCTGGGGGAAATTTATACCGACCTGCCCCTGCCCGTTAACCACACCATTGCCAGAGACAACTGCGGCACCTGCAGCGCCTGCATCGACATCTGCCCCACCAATGCCATTATTGCACCCTATGAGCTGGATGCCCGGCGCTGTATTTCGTATTTAACCATCGAGCTGAAAACCGCCATTCCAGTAGAATTTCGCAAAGCCATTGGCAACCACATTTACGGCTGTGATGATTGCCAGCTGGTATGCCCGTGGAACCGCTTTTCAAAACCCAGCGATGAAAAAGATTTTGCCGTGCGCCACGGTTTAGATGCCCCGCAGCTGCTGGATTTATTTGCGTGGACGGAAGATGAGTTTCTGAAAAAGATGGAGGGCTCACCGATTCGGCGTATTGGGTATTCGCAATGGGTTCGCAATATTGCCGTGGCACTGGGGAATGCGCCGGTTTCTGATGAGATTGTTACAGCGTTAAAAGCGCGGCGGCCAGAGGTGAATGCGATGGTGCAGGAACATATTGACTGGGCGCTGGATGAGCTGGGATTAAATCCCCCTTAATTCCCCTTTTTCTAAGGGAAAAATCACACCTTGAAATTTAATTAATATTTTTTAATATCATACACTTAGCGCTTAACTTACTGGCATTGGGGTCAGAGTCATGCTTGAAGGTAACATTCAGGAAACAGGGTTTATTTCGAGCATGACTCAGCCACAAATTAAAGTATCCGAAAAATATATCCGGGGAATATCAGTAACAATGGCATTTTTTACAAGAGAATTTGAGCACGGAAAAATGTAAAATAACAGGCACGCTAACAACGGCATTATTATGAACATAAAACTCGACAGCAAACTCTTTCAAAAGCTTCTAGATGAAGCAGCTCAAAGCCCACGAAAGAGGAGTCATTATAATCTACATAAAAGCTATGACGACCCAGTACAACGCCTCTGCATTGCTTTAAAAAAAGGCACATATATAAAGCCTCATTACCATCCAAAATCAAATAAATGGGAATTAATGCTTGCACTGCAAGGTGAAAGCACCTTAATTATTTTCGATAATGATGGCACCGTTTTAGAAAGGCATACGCTGGGGCTCACAGGCTCGACGGCCGGAATAGAGCTGCAGCCTAATACATGGCATAGCATTTTTCCGCAATCTCAGGATAGTATTATTCTTGAAGTAAAAAAAGGCCCTTATACACCTTCAGTGAAAAGTGATTTTGCCGATTGGGCACCGGACGAGGGCGACGATAATGTGGATGCCTTTTTGCACTGGCTTGAATCAGCGCAGTCAGGGGATTGCTTTAAAAATTAAATCCGCCTTTTTTCTAAGGGGGGAGATCTAGCGTTAGCCTTTAGCGTTAACTTATGGCTGTCTCGTTAACTTTTAACTTCTGATCTCGATAACTTACCAGTGCCATTCAGGCTAATTATGAATCTGGATACATAAATCAGAATCAGATACACAAAGAAACACTCCCCTCTCCCCAGCCCTCTCCCGGAGGGAGAGGGGGGTTTTAGGTGGCACTGATACAAGTTAAATAAATTCCCTCTTTTGCCATGCCATGACATGCCATAAAAGGGAATTTAATTAATCATCCCCCTTATTGTCCATGTCCTTAAAATAAACTTTTTTACGATAATTAATCAGCCCATTGGTCGATGAATCATGGCTGGCCACATCCCCGCGCTGCGCTAAATCCTGCTGAATCTGCCCCGCCAGCACCTTGCCGTATTCCACCCCCCACTGATCAAACGAATTAATATTCCAGACAATGCCCTGCACAAACACTTTATGCTCGTACATCGCCATAATTGAACCGAGGGTTTTCGGGGTCAGGCGCTCGAAAATAATCGTATTCGTCGGCTTATTACCCTCAAACACTTTATGCTCAATCGCCTCATCAATTTCCTCAGTTGAGCGCCCCGCCGCCTTCATTTCATCCAGCGCTTCGGTGTATTTTTTACCCAGCATCAGTGCTTTGGTTTGCGCCAGACAATTGGAAAACAGTACCCGGTGATGCAGGCCCAGCGGATTCTGGCTTAACGCGGGAATTAAAAAATCCGCCGGCACCGGTTTGGTGCCCTGATGCAACAACTGAAAAAATGCGTGCTGACCATTGGTGCCCGACTGCCCCCAGATAATCGGGCCGGTTAAATAGTTAACCCGCTGATTCTGGCGGTCGATGGTTTTACCGTTACTCTCCATATCGAGCTGCTGTAGATACGCGGGCAGCCTTTCCAGGTATTGGCTATAGGGCATAATCGCATGACTTTGTGCATCGAAAAAATTGTTATACCAGATGCCCAGCATCGCCAGTATCACCGGCATATTTTCTTCCAGGGGTGCGCTCTGAAAATGCTGATCCATTTCATAAGCGCCCTGCAGCATATCTTCAAAATGGTCCATACCAATATAAAGCGCAATGGGTAAACCAATGGCAGACCACAGAGAATAGCGCCCGCCGACCCAGTCCCAGAACTCAAATACATTTTCTGCCGCGATACCAAATTTTGTGGTGGCCTCTAAATTGGTGCTCACCGCCACAAAATGTTTGGCCACGGCGGCTTCATTACCCACCAGTTTAACAAACCACTTGCGGGCACTGTGAGCATTGAGCATAGTTTCCTGGGTGGTAAAGGACTTGGACGAAACTATAAATAAGGTGGTTTCCGGCTCAACCAGTTTGAGGGTTTCCACTAAATGGGTGGCATCGGCATTGGACACAAAATGCACTTTCAAACCGCGCTGTGCAAATGGCTTCATCGCCTCACACACCACCTGCGGGCCCAGATCAGATCCGCCAATGCCGATATTAACAATACTTGTAATTCTGCGCCCGTTATAACCACGCAGCTCACCGCTTCTCACCCGCGTTGAAAACGCCCGCATTTTTTGCAGCACCGCATTCACCTGCGGCATTACATCTTTGCCATTCACTAAAACAGGCTTATTTGAGCGGTTACGCAGGGCAATATGCAGTGCCGGGCGAAATTCAGTGCAGTTCATATTTTCGCCGGCAAACATGTGGTCGCGGCTCATCTCAACCCTTGCGAAACGGGCAAGGTCCATCAGTAACTTAAAGGTTTCGTCGGTAATGCAGTTCTTGGAATAATCCAGCAGGATGTCATTTAAGCTCATTGAAAACTGCTTGAATCGATGCGGGTTATCATTAAACATATCCCGCATATGAATATGGGAGATGGCCTTAAAATGCTGTTTTAGTGCTTTCCATTCTGCAGAGTCAGTTAAATTACTCATTCTTGCCCTTAGTTATTTTTATTCAAATTATGCATCAACCTACCCTTACATATTCACCTGACCGAATAGCCTTAATGGATAAGCTTAAATTATTATTAGTTTGTTCTAACTTAACTCCCCAAGAGTATGATTATTAATCAGTTTTTTCAATGCCACAATCAAATTTAACCCCTATTTGTGCTTTCATGTATAATACGCCCCCTTGATTCAACTTCGGGTAAGAAGAAAAATATGGTTAGCACCACTAAAAAATCCGCCCTTCCTAACGACAAAAAGCTCCGCGCACGGGTAAAACTGTTTGGCAACCTGTTAGGGAATGTCATTAAAAATCTCGCCGGTGCACATGTTTATGATGCGGTGGAAAAACTGCGCAAAGGCTATATCAGCCTGCGTAAAACCGACAACCCGAAAAAACGTGCACAACTGATGGCGTTTATTGAAACACTGGATGCGGACACCCTCACCCAGGTTGTGCGCGCATTTAGCATTTACTTCAGCTTAATTAATATCGCCGAAGAAGATTACCAGCACCTGCAGCGTCGCGAGCAGGTATTTAATGGCAAGTCTTTATGGCCCGGCTCATTTGATCATACATTAGAAGAGTTTCGTTTAGACGGACTGGATGCTTCACAGGTGCAGGATTTACTCGACCAGCTAGCCTACATTCCGGTTTTCACTGCCCACCCGACAGAATCCAAGCGCCGCAGTGTAATGAATGCCCTGCGTCGTATTTTCCTGCTTAACGATAAGTTAAACGATATTCGCGTAGGCAAGTTTCAGCGTGCAGAGTTAACCGAAGAGCTGGAAACTGAAATCCAGCAACTGTGGCGCACCAATGAAGTTCGCGAACACAAGCCGCAGGTACGCGATGAAATTAAAAACGGCATGTACTATTTCCGCACCAGTCTGTTTAATGCGGTGCCGCATATTTACCGTAATTTAGAACGCAAAATCAGAAAACACTATCCCAATGAAAGCATTACCGTGCCGAGCTTTTTACGCTTTGGTTCATGGATTGGTGGCGACCGCGACGGTAACCCGTTTGTAAAACCCGACACCACCGCCATGGCGCTGCGCATGCAAACCCAGGTGATTTTGCAGGAATACATTTATCGTGTGGTTGAAGTTAACAAACAGCTAACGCATTCTATTGATCTGTGCTCCCCCACCAAATCATTTATGGACAGCCTCGAAGCCGATGAACACATTCGCTTCGAAGTCTATGCCGCATCACCGAATGCATTTAGCAATGCGCCGTATCGTCGCAAGCTGTCATTTATGCATTACCGCCTGCAGCACAATTTAGGCAAAATCAATGCTCAGCTTGCAGGGCAGAAAATTGCAGAAGATGAATTCACTCAGGCTTACCCGTCTGAAAAAGAATTCATTGCCGACCTGCAGTTAATTCGCAGCTCACTGATTAGCAACAACGATGAAAACATTGCCAATGGCGATTTGAAAGATTTAATCCGCGTAGCGGAGACCTTCGGCTTCTTCCTGCTCAAACTCGATATTCGTCAGGAATCGACCCGTCACTCGGATGCGGTTGCGGACATTGTGAAGCAAATTTCCGGCGCGCCGGATTATGCTGCGCTGAATGAAGTTGAGCGTCAGAAATTATTATCCGAATATATTGAAAATCCGCCGGCTTTAAATATAGATAAAAAGCAGCTGCACGAAGACAACCTTGAAACCTTAAATGTGTTTGAGCTAATCGCCAGTATGCGCAGTGAAATTTCACCGCAGGCCTTTGGCAATTATGTTATTTCCATGACCCACGCCGCCAGCCATGTTTTAGAAGTGATGTACCTGGCCACCATTGCGGGCTTAACCGGTAAAGATGACAACGGCGACGCCTTCTGCAATATCAGCATTTCACCCCTGTTTGAAACCATTGAAGATTTGGAGCATATCGAAGACGTGCTTAAATCCCTGTTTGAAAATAAGGTGTACAACCGACTGCTGAAAGCTTCCGGCAATTTGCAGGAAGCCATGCTGGGTTATTCTGATTCATGCAAAGACGGCGGCATTATGGCCTCTTCGTGGAATTTATATGACGCCCAGCAAAAGGTAATTAAACTCACCGATGCCTTTGAAGTTGACTGCCGATTATTCCACGGTCGTGGCGGCACCATTGGTCGCGGCGGCGGCCCGACCCACGATGCGATTTTGTCGCAGCCCGAGGGTACGGTGCACGGCCAGATTAAATTCACCGAACAGGGTGAGGTGCTGTCGTATAAATACAGTAATCAGGAAACCGCCATTTACGAACTCACTATGGGTGTGTCCGGCTTAATGAAAGCCAGTAAATCCATAGTGACTGAAAAAGCCAAACCGGCGAAAAGTGAATTCCTGCAAACTATGCAGGCGCTCACCAAAGATGGCGAAGAGACCTACAGAGACTTAACCGATCGTACCGACGGCTTCCTGGATTATTTCTACGAAACCACGCCGGTCACCGAAATTGGCTTAATGAACATAGGCTCACGCCCGTCGCATCGCAAAGCCAATCGCTCAAAAGCCTCTATTCGCGCCATTCCGTGGGTATTTGGCTGGGCACAATCGCGCACTACGTTACCTGCGTGGTACGGCATTGGTACGGCATTGGCCAACTTTATTGATGGTAAAGAAGAAAATTTAAAACTGCTGCAGGATATGAATGCCAACTGGCCATACTTCAAAGCGATGTTAAACAATACTCAAATGGCACTGCTAAAAGCCGATATGTCGACTGCAAAAGAATACGCAGAGCTATGCGAAGATAAAGACGTGGAACAGCGTGTATTTAGTAAAATATACGACGAACACATGCGCACGGTGGAAAACATTCTGGCGATTACCTGCAATGAAAGATTACTGTCTGACAGCCCGGTGCTGGCCCTGTCACTGCAGCGCAGAGACCCATACCTCGATCCATTGAGCCATATTCAGATCCTGATGCTGACCCGTTATCGCGACGAGCTGGCAACCGAAAATGAACAGGATACATGGATTAACCCATTGCTGCGCACCATCAGTGCAGTGGCAGCAGGTATGCGTAATACGGGTTAAAGGTGCTCATATCACTTTAGCCAGAAGCGGGCTCCCTGTTATGGGGAGTCCGCTTTTTTTTGCTTTCCTGAAAAAGTTCTACTATATACATACTGTAGAATCATAGACTTACCTCAATAAGGTAAGTATTATTTTAAAGGGCATCGCAAAACTATTATGAACAAGCTTATTAATACATTTAATGCTTACCCCATCCAGAAACGCTTAATTATCATGTTCACCCTGCCGCAGATTTGTCTGGGCATTACCCTGGTTTATATACTCGAAGAACACCGCGCATTAGAACTCACCAGCGGCATCATTCTTATCGTAATGGCCCTCGTGCTCTTTCTTTATTATTTCGTACAGCTCAATATTATTCGACCACTGACAAGTGTCGTAGAAACAGGGCTGGAAACCATCTCGTTAACCATGAACAGTTTTATGTCAGACCGTGCCGAAGTGCCTAGCTTAAAACTCAATCACCATAGCTCAGAAATCAACCAGATCGTTCAAAGCTTCTCCTATCTTTCATCGGAAATGGATGACATTGTTGAACGCGAAAAGGAAATTAACACCGACCTGGAAGGCAAAGCCGAACTGATTCTTGATGTGGTTAAAACTGCAGCCAAAGGTGACCTCACATCTGACATGATGATTTTTTCATCTAACGACTCAATTGCACAGGTTGCTGGTGGCGTAAAAACCATGCTGGAAAATTTAAATAATCTGGTCAAGCAGGTACAAGTTTCCGGCATTCTGGTGACCTCATCTGCGACTCAAATATCGGCTAACGCCAAAGAGCATGAAGCCACTGTTGCCGAACAGGCTGCCAGCACCAATCAAATCATGTCGACCACCACTGAGATTTCCGCCACCGGTAAAGAGCTACTCAACACCATGGCCGAAGTTAAAAATGTAGTGGAAAATACTTCCGCGTCGGCAACCGATGGACACAACGCGCTGGTCTCAATGGAAAACACCATGAGCCAGATGCAGGCTGCAACCGATACCATTTCATCGCGGCTGGCGGTATTAAGTGAAAAAGCCGACAACATAAACACCGTCGTCACTACGATTAACCGGGTAGCCGATCAAACCAATTTACTTTCACTCAACGCCGCAATCGAAGCCGAAAAAGCCGGTGAATACGGGCGCGGGTTTTCAGTGGTGGCAACCGAAATCAGACGCCTCGCCGATCAAACCGCAGTTGCCACCTGGGACATAGAACAGATGGTAAAAGAAATGCTATCCGCAGTATCTGCCGGCGTAATGAGCATGGATAAATTTTCAGAAGAAGTCAGTCGAGGCGTATCCGATGTGGCAACCGTCGGCGCCCAACTCACCCATATTATTGAACAGGTGCAGGCACTCTTACCGCGCTTTGAAACGGTTAACGAAGGCACTCGTTTACAATCTGAAGGCGCCGAACAAATTAAAGAAAGCATGATTCAGTTGAACGAAATGGCGCAGCAAACGGCAGACACTTTAAGGCAATCCGGGCATTCGGTTGAACAATTAAAGGATGCGGCTCGCGGATTACAGGAAGGTGTCTCCACGTTTAAAGTGACCGATTAATGTTAATACTCGGGCTCAATATTGGTAACGAGCGCTATGGCATAGAAGCCACTCGCGTAATTGAAGTTGTTCCGCTCATTGAGCTTAAAAAAGTACCGTTAACTGAAAAGGCGATTAAAGGCATTTTTAATTATCGTGGCACCTCAACACCTGTAATCGATTTATGCCAACTATTTGAAAATCGATATTGTAGCGCTAACTTAAGTACACGAATCGTCATTATCCATGACGTAGATAGTGCGGGCAACACAAGACCCATTGGACTGGTTGCCGAAAATATAACCGATGTTATGCAATGTCAAACGGAAAAAATTACCGACAGTGGAATTCAATCTGTAAACAATAATTTTTTAGGAAAAGTTTACAAACATAATAATGACATGATTCAGTTAATAGACACACAACGTATTTTGCCGCCATCAATCAGCCATCAACTCGCTGAAAAGCTCACTTAAATCTGGTTGGCTAAAATGGACTCCGCCCTAAACAACATTAAACTCATGCTTAAAAATAAAATTGGTTTAGATAGCAGCACCATTGGCGACACCACGATTGATAAAATAATTTTACAACGCATGCATCAATGCAATATAAGTGAATTTAAAGATTACCTGCAGCTAATTTCCTGTAACCAGCAAGAACTTAATGAACTACTTGAAATCACGGTTATTCCTGAAACCTGGTTTTTTAGAGATATTCGACCCTATGAATTTATCCACAATCACATTCAGAAAACACATGCAGACAACCCTTCAGCAACGTTTAGAATTCTCAGCATTCCTAGCTCAACGGGTGAAGAGCCCTACTCGTTAGCCATGTATCTCCTAGATAAAGACATAAGTGAAAATACATTTTCAATTGACGCAGTAGATGTTAGCCAACGTGCATTAGCGTATGCAAAAAAAGGCCACTATGGTAATAACTCCTTCCGGGGAAAACATTACTCCCCTTATCAGAAAAAATATTTCACTAAAGACGACAAAGGCTACAAAATAAATCAGATCATACAGAACAAAATATCTTTTTACCCTTTAAACATCCTGCACAAGCAAGCTAACATTAAATATAAATTTGATTTTATACTGTGTCGAAATTTACTCATTTATTTCGATGTTAAAACAAAATTAAGCGCATTTAAAAATTTAGCTTCATTATTAAAAGATAACGGCTACCTGTTTGTAGGTCATTCTGAATTTGGGTCAGTACCCGATGACATTTATCAAAACACCGGATTCGAACAGGCATTTGCACTTATCAAACACAACCACCCTGAATTTCAAACTAAAACAACAAACCAGCATGAAGCAATAAAACCGCATAAACCCGACAGTTTAAAACCCAGGACTGTAAATAAAGCATCAAACTTTGAAGACCTTATTATAAAGCCTGAGAAGACATCGAATACCAGCACCACTTTAGAACAGATTAATCAGCTTGCTGATTCATTAGAATATGAGAAAGCAGAAACCGCATGCCTGCTATATATAAATGAGCGGGGCGAGGATGCCGATGTATTATACTTTCTTGGTTTAATTGCCAGCTGTCAACATGATAATAGTGCTGCCGAAAAACATTTGCGAAAAAGCATATTTCTTAATCCCGTGCATTATGAATCTTTAATTCACTTATCACTTATTTTAGAAAAAACAGGTGATTCGAAAAGTGCCGGCTTATTTAAAAAAAGAGCCCATAAGGTTTTTTCGAACCAGAATAACACCCAGGAAAGATAATTAAAGAATGCAACCCGTAAAAATAAATGACTGCTGGAACAAAATAGGTATATGGGGAACCCAAACACCTCGCTGCGAACGCTTGCAGAAAATAGTGCATTGTCATAACTGCGACATTTATAGTCAGGCCGGGAGTCAGATTTTAAGTCGCCCGGCACCGGAAAATTATCTTACTGAATGGAAAGAAAATCTTAGCCAGGATCGAGCAGAAAAAAACATTAACATAAAATCTGCTCTGGTTTTTCGTATGGGTGACGAATGGTTTGCACTGGCGTCAAAATTTGTAAAAGAGATAACCCACTGTGACAAACACCACTCCCTTCCTCATATAAAAAACAATGTGCTGCGCGGCCTGGTGAACGTAAATGGAGAACTTATTTTAAACGTATCGCTGGGATATTTATTTAAAATAAACAAGAGCCAAACCACCAGCAAATACACCAATGAGCGTTACATTATTATTCAGGACAATGAAGAGCCTTTTGCTTTTCCCGCATCGGAGGTTAAAGAAATAATTCACTACAATATGGAAGATATTAAACCGACACCTTCTACCATAAACAAAAACACATCGAGCTTTATAAAAGGCATTATTCGCCACAACGGTACAGATGTTGGAATTCTGGATAGTGACCTGATGTTTACTGCGTTACACAAAAACATATAATGAATAACAAAAGCAATATAAATGAATCAATGCTGGATCTGTTTAAATCAGAGATTAATACTCAAGTTAAAAAAATAAACTTAAGCATCGAATCATTTGAATCAGACGATAATCTATTAAGCACCTATGAATCACTTATTAATTACAGCCGAGCGATTAAAGGTGCGGCAAAACTTGTTCATATTGAAATAATAATTCCGCTAATAGATTCATTTGAAAGCATACTGTCTAACCTTCAAAGCAGGAATACAAAAGCCGATAAACAAATATTAGCAACATTAACCCGCACCAGTCATTTATTTACCCATATCGCAGAATTAAACATTGATGCACTTAATTCCCCAGATAAAGAAAGCCTGGAGAAAATTGAATCATGCATAAATGATCTTAACTTACTTATCACAGCCCCTCAACAAAACCCAACTAACAGCATCCATGATTCAGAATCTGCGCCAACAAATCAGAAAACGCGAATCTTTGTAACTGCTGAATCAATTGACCCTGAGATGTTCTTGTTATTTTGCACCGAGTTACAGAATAGCATCGCGGTTATTAATGATAACTTATTAAAAATAGAATCAGATAACCGTCAAAAAGGTGAGCTACTTGAATCGATGATGAGAGCCGCTCACTCTATAAAGGGCGCGGCTAGAATGATTGGCATAGATGCAGCGGTTAAACTTGCTCACGCGATGGAAGATGTTTTTGTTGCTGCACAGAACAACGCTATAACGCTCAAAAAAGACAGCGTTGACCTACTGCTCGAATGCAGCGATTTATTGATCGAAATTGAATTATTAACACCAACAGACATAAACCAATGGACACTAAACAGCAGTAACGATTTAAACCAGTTTATAAATACATTAGAATGCATTAAAAACAACCAGGCATTTAAACCCCAAAAACGCCAAAATAAAAAAACCACTAAAAACAGTTCAAGCAAATCGACCGATTCCAGTAAACTTACTGTTACGGATAATATGGTCAGGGTCAGTACAAGTCGTATAAACAAATTAGTAAGTCTGGCCGGAGAGCTAAGTGTATCATCTAACTGGATACGCCAATACTCTGAATCTATGTTAACACTTAAACGTAAACATAATGATATGCTCGATCAAATTGATCGCTTACGCAGCGTTATTGAAGATGGCAACCGCTCTGAACTTGAAAATAAATTAATAACTAGCATTCAGCACAATGCAGAAAATTACCGCGATGAAATAACGACTCGATTAATTAGCCTTGATAACTTTGATCGACACTCATCAAATATAAACTCACAAATTAATCATGAAATTATTGCCAGTCGCATGCGCCCATTTGGTGATAGCACACAGGGCTATAAACGTCTGGTGAGAGAAATATCCAGCACGTTAAATAAAGATATTAATCTTGAAATAGAAGGTGAAGACACACCGGTTGATCGAGATATTCTTGAAAAATTAGATGCACCATTAAACCATATAATACGTAATGCAATCGACCACGGAATTGAAGCCCCGGATATTCGATTGAAAAAAGGCAAACCTGCAACCGGCACCATTAAAATTCATGCCAGTCATCAATCCGGTCGTCTTAAAATACAAATTAAAGATGATGGCCGCGGTGTAGATATTGAAGACTTACGCCATAAAATATTAGATAAAAAGTTAGTCAATGCCAGCATGGCTGACAACTTATCAAAATCTGAACTTTTAGATTTTTTATTCCTACCTTCTTTCTCCACACGCTCTGAAGTCACCGAGCTTTCCGGCCGGGGGGTAGGGTTAGACATAGTGCACAGCGCATTACAGGAAGTACGCGGAAAACTGCATGCTCATACTGAACTGGATCAGGGCATGGAAATTAATATGGAATTGCCACTGACACTTTCTGTTATACGCAGCTTAATGGTAAGTATAAATAACGAGCTTTATGCTTTCCCGCTGGCAGAAATCCAGAGTTTAGTCACCGTAAAAAAACACGATATTTCTGTTTTTGAAGACAAGCAATATATTACGATAGATGATAAACATATTGGCTTAATTCACTGCGCACAAATTCTCGGCATTAACCACACTCCAACTGAAAGCCTGGAAGTTCCTATTATTATAATCGGCGACTGGAATATGAGTTATGGTTTAGTGGTTGATGAACTCATTGGTGAACGTGGCCTTGCGTTACGTACATTAAATAAAAAACTCGGAAAAATAAAAGACATCAGTTCTGCGGCAATCACTGACGATGGTGAACCTGTTTTAGTTTTTGACATTGAAGATTTACAACAAAGTATTCATGACATAATTACCGGAAAAGATTTATATAAAGTCGGCTCCAGTAATTTACTCGACATTACCCAGAATAAACGCGTACTAGTGGTAGATGACTCCCTCACCGTACGTGAAATAGAGAAGAAACTTCTCGAATCAAGGGGCTATCTGGTTGATATAGCCATTGATGGTGTCGATGGCTGGAACACCGTGCGCAATGGTAACTACGATCTGGTTATTTCAGATATTGATATGCCGCGCATGAATGGCATTGAATTTATTACTATGATAAAAAATGATGCCGCACTGCGCAGCATTCCCGTGATGATGGTTTCATATAAAGACCGCCCAGAAGATAAGCAACTGGGACTCGAAGCAGGTGCAGACTACTATTTAACTAAAGGCAGCTTCCATGACGACACTTTACTTGAAGCTGTATTAGATTTAATTGGTGAAGCAAAATAAAATGTTAAACACTCAACTGAAACTGGTTGATTAGCATGCGCATTGCTATGCTGCACACCAACACTGATGTCATTCGCTTATTCAGTTATATTATTACTGAACTTGGTTTTACGGTGTGCTGGACATGTCACACGGCACAGGATGCAATTAAACTTTGCTCCACTAATAGCCCCGACCTTTTATTAATACAGCTTGATCTTAAAAACACTAAAATCAGTGATCTGATAAAAAAAATCATGTCAGACACGCCAACAACCATTATTGTTATTAGTGATTCTGTTAAGCAAAATCCGGGGAATATTTTTGAAGCTATGTCAGCCGGTGCGCTGGATGCGCTAACCGAGCCATCAACAGATAATCCAGAAAATTTACTCGAACTAAAACACAAAATATTTAATATAAAAAAACTCCACGACAGCCTGATTAAAATTGAAAAAGTTAAACATTCAGTTGATATTAAAAATGCACCACTGGTTGCGATTGGTGCATCCACTGGCGGGCCAGCCGCATTACTCAAAATACTTAAACAGCTACCTGAAAAAAACAATGCGGTGTGGGTTATCATTCAACATATGGACCATCAATTTAGTCAGGGTATGGCACAGTGGTTAAATGAACAGATAAATATAAAAGTTGAAACCGCGCTGAATAATCAAGCCCCGAAAATAGGTCATGTTTATCTCGCCAGCACCGACGACCACCTCATCATTAATAAATATGGACACTTCGAATACACAAACATCCCCGTTGATTACCCTTACCGCCCTTCCGTTGATGTATTCTTTGAAAGTGCCGTTACCCACTGGCCCAATAAATTAATTGGTGTTTTGCTCACAGGGATGGGACGAGACGGTGCCAATGGTCTATTATCCTTTTATAACCGTGGAATGTTGACGATTGCTCAAAACAAAGAAAGCTGTGCCGTTTACGGAATGCCGAAAGCGGCCTGTGAGATTAATGCAGTAAGTATTGAGCTTGATATTAATAAAATTGCTGAAAAAATAATAGATAACTTAAATTAACATAACACCTAAACAGAACAGTAAGTATTTAAAACCTAACCGTCAAATTATGAATTTGATATTTATTCACAAATGGATGTTTTAATTGAAACGCAAATATGGCAGATCAAGATATTAACAATACAGATAAAACAATTCGAATATTACTCGTGGACGACCAGCCGATTATCGCCGAGGGTATACGTCGTATGCTCGCCAGTGAAACCGATATGCAACTGACTTATGTCGAAGACCCCGGCTTAGCAATAGAAACTGCGGTAAAGATAAATGCCACTATTATTTTGCAAGATCTGGTTATGCCAGATGCCGATGGCATGACATTACTAAGGTTTTATAAAGCCAATAACGAAACCCGCGATATTCCCGTCATTGTTTTATCATCCAAGGATGAAGCCACCACTAAAAGCGAGGCCTTTAGTTATGGCGCGAGTGACTATCTGGTAAAACTTCCCGATGAAATTGAATTAATCGCGCGTGTTCGCGCACATGCTAAGAATTTTATTTTACAAAAAGAACGAGACTCTGCATTTTATGCCCTCAGTCAATTAAAACTTCAGCTTGAAGCCAGCAACAAAAAACTTCATAAGCTTTCTATGCAGGATGGTCTCACCGGTATCGCTAATCGTCGCCATTTTGATGAGCAGCTTGAAATCGAAATTAAAAATGCAAAACAAAACCAGACACCGGTGACCTTAATTTTGCTTGATATCGATAACTTCAAATTTTTTAATGACAATTATGGCCACCAACTCGGCGATGAATGCCTAAAGCGCGTTGCGGGTTTACTTGAAAAAGCCTGCTTTAACCCACAGGATATGGCAGCCCGTTACGGCGGCGAAGAGTTTGTTTTATTATTACCCGGCACCACTGAGAAAAATGCCATAAAAGTTGCAAAACGTTTTGCCGACTTGTTAAATGAAGCCTGTATTGAACATAAATTTTCAGATGTCACTGAATGCGTAACTGTTAGCATAGGCATTGCTACCTTTGACAAAGGCAGCAATTACATTGGTAAGGATTTAATTGAAGATGCGGATAAAGTGCTTTATAAAGCCAAGGAAAATGGCCGTAATCGAATTGAGTTAGCGTCTGAAAATTAAGACACATCCAACCACTGTAAGAGCGAGCTTCAGCTCGCGAAGTATTCTCTCATTATTCGCGAGCTAAAGCTCGCTCCTACAAACAAAAACTAAGCGACCTGTACCGGTATACGATCACTGGTATGGGTGATCTGGTTTTGCTCATTCAAATAAACCAGCTTGGGCTTAAAGTTTGCCGCCTCTTTCTGATCCAGTTGCGCATAGCTGCAAATAATAACCCGGTCTCCGGGGCTGGCTTTATGCGCGGCTGCACCATTCACCGAAATCATACCGCTGCCATCTTCGCCACGAATCGCATAAGTGGTAAAGCGCTTGCCATTGGCCAGATTATAGATCTGAATTTGCTCGTATTCATGAATACCCGCCTCATCCAACAATTTTCCATCAATCGCGCACGAGCCTTCATACTCCAGCTCAGAGAGCGTCACGCGGGCTTGATGTAGCTTGGCTTTAAGCATTGTTAAATGCATAGATCTTCCTGTTCAAACTTTATAAAAACGAAAAGTGTAATTATGATGGAATCTGAGAACGGTATCAAGTTAAGATATTACTTATATAGTTGTTTTTTAGGATGTACACACAACTAAATTCACTAAATACCTTATTAAATCTTCTGTTTAGCTGCCGATTCAATCAATTTTAAGATTATCAATTAATCGCACGCTTCCCAAATGTGCCGCCGCCAAAACCAGACGATTAGTCTGGTTGTTATGTGCTGCTTTCAAAGTCGAGCAATCTCTAATCGAAACATACTCAACTTCAAAACCCGCTTGCTGCAATTGCCCAACTGCCTGTGTTTCAATTTCAGCCACCAATTGTCCCTGCTTTAACTGCTGCGACACTTGTTGCAGCACTCGAAATAACGCCGGTGCTTTTGCTCTTTGCTCTGCACTCAAACGTGAATTTCTCGAACTCATCGCCAGGCCATCGGTTTCGCGATGTGTGGGTACCGAGCATATTTCAATTGGCATATTTAAATCAGCAGCCATTTTTTTCACCAGCAATAACTGTTGATAATCTTTCTCTCCAAAAAAAGCCATCTGCGGCTGCACCAGATTAAACAGTTTATTAACAACCGTCGCAACACCATCAAAGTGTCCCGGCCGATGCTCACCTTCTAACTCACCCGTTATTTCAGGCACACAAACTTTTGTAATTGCAGCCTGCCCCTGCGGATACATCATTTCAGAACCGGGAAAAAACAGACAATCTGTTTTAGCCGCAATGAGTTTTTGCTCATCTTCTTCATGCGACTCAGGATAAGCCTCTAAATCACTGCTCTGATTAAATTGCAGCGGATTCACAAAAATACTCACCACTACTTTATCGCAATTAGCTTTTGCCTGATTAACCAGTTCAATATGCCCCGCATGCAGGTGCCCCATTGTGGGAACAAAACCAATGCGTAAACCTTCAGTTTGCCATTGCTGAATATTATCTTTTAAATCGTGAAGTGTTTTTGAAATTTTCATTGAAATATCAATACTAGCAGGTTAAATCAAGCAATTAATTTTAATGATTAAAATGCTTTAGTTAAACGTATGCTCTTCCCCGGGAAACGCCACCGACTTAACTTCTTCAACGTACAGCTGCACCGCTTGCTGAATAGAGCCCGTAAGTTGCATATAATTTTTAGAAAATTTTGGTACGTGTCCCGCTGAAATACCTAAGATATCGTACAGCACTAAAATTTGTCCATCGGTATTTTTACCTGCTCCAATACCAATAACCGGAATATTTGCCTGTTGAGTAATTTTCTTTGCTAATGCATCCGGCACACATTCTAATAACAATAAATCCGCACCGGCCGCCTCTAACACTTGTGCATCATTTAACATTTTTTCAGCAACTGATTTTTCACGACCCTGTACTTTGTAACCTCCGAGTTTATGCACACGTTGAGGTTGCAATCCTAAATGTGCACAAACTGGAATACCTAATCGTGTTAAAGTTTCAACCAGTTCTTTTTGATCGGCACCGCCTTCAAGCTTCACCATATTTGCGCCACACTCTTTCATAAAACGTCCGGCATTTTCAACTGCTTGCTGTGTTGAAGCATCAGACATAAAAGGCATATCTAAAATTAAAAATGCGCGTTGCAAACCACGAGAAACATTTTTCCCATGATAAATCATTTCATCCATCGTTACGGGAATGGTTGAGTCCAGCCCCTGAATAACCATACCCAATGAATCACCCACCAATACAATATCCGCACCCGCATCATCAAGTAATTGCGCAAAGCTCACATCATATGCGGTAAGGCAGGCAATTTTATGATTGCTGGCTTTCATTTCTCGCAATGTGTTAATAGTAACTTTAGTGTTTTTTTTAGGGTGTGTGCTCATGGTATTTACTCAAGTTTTCACTCATGCAATAAAATGCTATCTGTCACTTTAAATTAATTCAGGTTGTGGATTATAGTAATGCCGGCCACTTTTCATAGATTTTAATCTTTCCAGTAATTGCTGATAATCATTTTCATTATTGGCAAAATCAATATCCGCCGCATTCACAATTAGTAATGGCGCCTCGGTGTAATGATAAAAAAACTCCACATACGAATCTGATAAGCGCTGTAAGTATGCCGCTTCAATTAAACGTTCATGCTGAATACCGCGATTTTCTATTCGCCCCAGCAGCACCTCAACCGGCGCCTGTAAATACACCACCAAATCTGGAACCGGTACATCAATGGTTAGCTGATCATACACCTGCTCGTATAATTTCAGCTCATCATCATCTAATGTTAATTCAGCAAACAGACGATCTTTTTCCATTAAAAAATCTGCAATACGTACCGGGTTAAACATGTCAGCCTGTCGAATTTCCTGCATTTGTCTGGCACGCTGCAATAGAAAAAATAACTGGGTTGATAAAGCTGCAGCTTTTGGATTTTCGTAAAAGCGTGACATGAACGGGTTTTCCGCTGCGCCCTCAAGCAATAGCTCACTACCAAAACTTTCTGCCAGTTTTTTGGCCAGTGTGGTTTTGCCAACACCAATCGGCCCTTCTACAACGATAAACTCAGGATTATTCATTAAACTCTTTCACTTTTTCTAATACCTGATCACAATTTTTTTTAATTAATGTTTCCAGCTCAGCCTGACTCAATATTTTTAAACCGGGGGACAATTCAAGCAGGGGTAACAAAACAAAATTTCGATTCTGCATTTCAATATGCGGAACCGTTAAGCGTGCTGTTTTTATTTGCTGGTCACCATATAACAAAATATCTAAATCGAGTGTACGCGCACCCCAGCGTTTTTGCCGCACTCGGCCCTGCTCATTTTCCAGTTGCTGCAAGTTATCGAGTAACTGCTGCGCACTTAATGTAGTTTGTATTTCCACTACCGCATTTAAATAATCCTGCTGTGGTTCACCATCAAATGTTATTGCCTGACTTTGATAAATAGATGAACATTGCAACAAATCAATATCAGATAAAGCAGCCATTTTTTGTTTGGCTAAATTGAGTTGTTGCAGTGGGTTATTCAAATTACTTCCCAGCCCAATGTAACACCGAACAGCAGATGACGTACTCATGTTTTTTTAGGCGCGCTCTTCTTTTTTGTAGATTTGTTTTTAGATTTAGCTTTCGCTGGACGCAATAAAATCTCCTGCTCCTGTGGCCCTAATGTTTGAATGCGCGTCCACCACTCACAACTATCATCAGTCACTTCACCCGCCTGACTTCTGATACACATAAAATCATATGCGGCTCGAAACTTTTTATGCATAAGCAAAGATTTCGCTCGTCGCCCATGACGAAATTGAAAGCGGTGCTGCATGTGCCAGATGTCTCTCACCACCATACTGAAACGCTTTGGAATCGAAATAATTTTAACCTGTTGCGACAACACCACCGAACTGGCATTTTGCATAGCAATCGCAACCGGCTCGCCGTCACCTTTAAACTTTTCAAATAACGGGTCGACATTACCCCATAACATTGCCGCAAATAAAAATGCCGGGGTTACGGGCTTGCCCTGATTAATTCTTTTGTCGGTACTCTCTAAAGCTAAATGAATAAACTGTTCAAAAGTTTCATTACCTTGTTTCAATGATGTATCGGCGGCTTTAAATAAATATTGTAATAAATCGTATTTGCGCAACAGTTGCAGCGTAATAACACCTTTACCCGAATGAAAAAGCTTTAACACTTCTTCGTATAAACGTGCCGGTGGAATATCCGCAAGTAAATGTCCCAGCTCAAATATGGGCTGCTCGGAATCAGGGTGAATGCTAAAGCCTAATTTTGCCGCGAAACGAATGGCGCGCAGCATGCGCACCGGATCTTCTCGGTAGCGAGTCTGCGGGTCGCCAATTAAACGCATGACTTTATTTTTTATGTCATCCATGGCCCGGGTATAATCGACAATCGAAAAATCGGCAATGTCGTAATACAATGCATTGACGGTAAAATCGCGACGCCACACATCATCATCTAACTGACCGTACACATTATCGCGTAAAATTCGCCCGCTAGTATCATGTGCTCGGTCTAAATCTTTGCTTTGCGAATCATCATTTTTTGAATCATCATTCTTTGAATCATCATTCTGCGATTCATCTATCTGGGATGCTCGAAAGGTTGCCACTTCAATTATTTCACGCCCAAAAAACACATGCGCTAAACGAAAGCGTCGACCGATTAGTCGGCTGTTGCTAAAAAGTTTTTTAACCTCTTCCGGGTGAGCATTTGTAGCGATATCGAAATCTTTTGGCGCATGCCCCAGCAGCAAATCACGCACCCCACCCCCTACTAACATTGCTCGATAACCGGCTTTGTGCAGGCGATACAAAACCCGCAATGCAGTGTCGTCGATATTATCTCTGGAGACCGAGTGCTCGGACCGTGGAATAATGATTGGTCGAGTGAATTTTGATTGAGTAGATTGTTGAGTGATAGTCACGGTTTTTTAGTTAGTTTTATTTTGGCTGATATTAACATAGAAAGCCGCCATTCGCTGCTCTTTGGTGAGTGTGCTGCCGATAATGAAAAAGGCTGGTAGAACTTTTTACTCGCCCTCACCATGTCAGTGGGTTGGGTTGTAAATATGTAGAATTTAACAGTGTTAGCTTCCCTCTATGAAAAAGAGGGGTTGGGGGAGATTTAAAAACGCTCAAGTTAAAGCCCTATAGTAGATATCGTTTCAACTGAACGTTTTTAAATCCCTCTCATTCCTCCTTTTTCAAAGAGGGAGGCTTAATAAAAAAGCCGCTATCTATAAAGACAGCGGCTTCTAGCCAATCACCAATGGCCAACCTGTTTACTAGAGATCGTAACCCCGTTCTTCATGCAGCACGATATCCAGACCTTCAATTTCCTGCTCTTCGCTGACCCGTAAGCCCACCAGAGCATCTACCAGTTTTAGAATCAGCCAGGTCACTAGTGCTGTAAATATGGCTGTTGCAACAACCCCGATTAACTGCACTTTAAATTGCCCTGCCATAGAACTAATGCCCTCGGCAAAACCATAGCCACTGAACACACCTAAACTGGTTGCAGAAAAGATTCCCGCCAGCAATGTACCTAATATGCCGCCAACACCGTGCACGGGAAACACATCGAGGGAATCATCAATTTTCAGAACACGTTTTATATATTGGGTTGCACTAAAGCAAACCGCACCCGCTAATAAGCCGATAATCAGTGCGCCACCAGGGCCAACAAAACCCGATGCGGGTGTAATCGTGCCAAGCCCCGCTACCATTCCAGTGACTGCACCCAGCGCACTGGGTTTGCCATAGCGAAACCATTCAATTGCCAGCCAGGTCATAGCACCGGTGGCGGCTGAAATATGGGTGACTAAAATTGCCATCGAGGCATTACCATCCGCAGCTAATGCGCTGCCGCCGTTAAAGCCAAACCAGCCAACCCATAACATGCCGGCACCGGCAATGGTCATGGTCATGTTATGTGGCATCATGGTTCTTTCGGGAAAGCCCCGGCGCGGGCCTAATACAATGGCACAAACCAGCGCGGCTACACCGGCGGTAATATGCACAACGGTGCCGCCGGCAAAATCATATAGCCCCATATCGGCTAACCAGCCGCCGCCCCACACCCAATGCGTAACCGGCACATAAACCAGCATCAACCAAATCGCACTAAATAACAGCATTGCGGAAAACTTCATACGCTCAGCAAAAGCGCCGACAATAAGCGCTGGGGTAATAATCGCGAAGGTCATTTGAAACATCATAAATAATGATTCTGGAATGGTGCCGGATACGGTATCTCGCCCCACACCCGCCATCATTACTTTACTAAAATCCCCAATCCAGTTATTACCCTCACCAAACGCCAGGCTATAACCCACGGTTAACCATAAAATAGAGACTACACCGGCAATAGCGAAGCACTGCATTAACACCGACAGCACATTGCGCGCACTGACCAGGCCACCATAAAACATAGCCAAACCCGGCAAGGTCATAAATAGCACTAACGCCGTGGATGCCATTATCCAGGCGGTGTCAGCACCATTTAAGGTATCCTGTGCAAATGCGCTAGCCGGCAATAAAATCAGCATACAAGCCGCAATTACATTTAAGTAAACTTTTTTCATTAAGATAAACCCCAAAACATTTCTAAACTCATTTAGCCCCGATACCGATAAGGCACGCTTTCAACATTATTCGCAATCGCTATAGTGCATCCTCGTCCGACTCACCGGTTCTAATGCGAATCACCCGCTCAAGCTCTGAAACAAAAATCTTTCCATCGCCGATTTTTCCCGAATTTGCCGCATCTCTTACCGCATCAATCACCATATCGACCATATCGGCTTTAACCGCGATTTCCACTTTTACCTTCGGCAAAAAATCGACCACATACTCAGCCCCTCTATACAGCTCGGTATGGCCTTTTTGCCGACCAAAGCCTTTCACTTCGGTTGCTGTAATACCCTGAACCCCAATTTGAGCAAGTGACTCTCTCACCTCATCCAGCTTAAACGGCTTAATAATTGCTGTTACCATTTTCATAAATTACCCTTTAATTTCTATCACCAGCAACGCACCACAAGCTATCAAGCAATGCACCACAATGTTTTATTTGCACTATAAAGCGTCATTTCAAAAGAATTTAACAGGTTTTATATAAAAAGCAAATTCATAGATTTACATGGCTTAGATACAGCAAACTATCAGGACGTTTAACTCAATATTATGTAAAATACAAAAACACTATCCTCAGTAAATTCGCACCGTAACGGAGCAACATATGATAATTCAGAGGAAATTAAAGACAAAAATATGCTTTAAAAAAACTTTTTATTTATATAACGTACTAAATACGATGATTCACTCAAATTGAGGTTGCCATCACACTTCTATTGAAGCTATTTGAAATTAAACTAATTGCATCATTTAATGAAACCTTAAGAAAAATTAAACTAAAATACGTAAACTGCAAATAAACCAGCAAACATTACGATTTACCTTTACGACCTTTATGGAGAATATTCAGTGTTTAACCCATCTAAAAAACTTATCAGCTTTCTAGCTCTTTTATTAATGACGTTTTCTATGCCGTCTTTTGCACAGAAGGCGCCTGACTTTACCCTCAATGGCGACAAGGGAAAGATCTCTTTATCGGCCTACAAAAATCAGGTGGTATACGTTGATTTTTGGGCATCCTGGTGCAAGCCTTGCCAAAAATCTTTCCCATTTATGAATGACATGGAAGCGCGCTACGGCAAAAAAGGTTTTAAAATTATTGCGATCAATCTGGATAGTGATCGTGCAGCTGCTAAAGGTTTTTTAAGTAAGCATCCGGCTAAATTTACAATTGCCTACGACCCAGAAGGCAAAACACCAAACAAATACAAGCTTAAAGTAATGCCTACTTCATACCTTATTGACCGCAGAGGAAATCTGGTTAACGTACATAAAGGCTTTAAGAAAAGCCAGACCGCTGAGCTTGAAAAAATGATCGTGAGCACATTGAATAAAAAATAAACTATAATTTTAGCGCCAACTAATGCTCACTCTTTGCATTGATTGGCGCTAAAATCGTTTAACCATTTCTAAAAAGTACTCGTTTATCGCGAAAAATTGTGTCTGATATAACTACCGAAATAAAAAAAGATTACAGCATCGGCCGCTTTTCAGCTATGGCGTGCCCCTGTGAAATTTTAGTAGAATCCTCCGATCCATCTCTAATATCTTCACTGACCCGTCTCGCCTTCAAAGAAGCCAAACGCATTGAACAAAAATTTAGTCGTTACCGACAGGACAATATTATTTATCAAATAAATAATGCTAATGGTGCAGCCATAAAAGTCGACGATGAAAGCGCACTGATGTTTGACTTTGCTAATCAATGCTACGAATTAAGTGAGGGAAAATTTGATATTACATCCGGCGTGTTACGTAAAATATGGAAGTTTGATGGTAGCGATAACATTCCCAATCCTGAACAGGTTGATGCGATCAAACCCAATATTGGCTGGAACAAAATCAGCTGGAAAAAACCCGTTATTACATTGCCCACGAATATGGAAATCGACTTAGGCGGCATTGGTAAAGAATACGCCGTCGACTCAACCGTAAACATTTTGAAACAACAAACAGAGCAAAGTTTTCTGGTTAATTATGGTGGTGATATTAGCTGCCCCAAACCCCGGCAAAACAATATTCCCTGGACGATTGGCGTTGATGACCCGCAACATACAGGCGAAAACGCCGCGGGAAGAATTACACTATTCCAGGGCGGCTTAGCAACCTCTGGTGATGCCCGCCGCTTCCTGCTAAAAGATGGTGTGAGATACAGTCACATTCTCGACCCGCATACCGGTTATCCTGTACCCGATGCGCCTCGCTCAGTTAGCGTAATTGCAAACACCTGTCTGGAAGCGGGCATGTTATCGACGTTTGCGATGTTAGAGGGTAGTGGTGCGGTAGAATTTTTAGAATCTCAGGATGTAAAGTTCTGGTGTATTCCCTGAGAGACCCGGCTAAATTTTAACCCCTACTCGACCCGCTTAAATTTCACAATTTGTCTTCGCTGTTTTTTACTCGGGCGTTTTTCTGTATGCGGCATGTTGGCATTTAATATTTTTAATGACTGCGCAAGCGCTTTGCGTTTTTCTATACTCTGTTCATCTTCCTGATATAAAGCTTGTGCTTCTACTGCAGGGCGTCTATTTTTATTTACTCCCTCAACAGTAATTTTAAATACAAATTGACCACGGGTAATTTGCAAATGATCACCCGCTTTTACATTACGCGACGGCTTAACCCGATCACCATTCAAATGCACTTTACCGCCAATCACTGCTTCTGTTGCGAGTGAGCGAGTTTTAAAAAAACGTGCAGCCCACAACCATTTATCTAATCGTTGCTGCGTTTCACTTTTCATTAATAAACTGTTTTCTAGCAACATAAATCAATGGTGTTAACAATATCAACCACAATAACGAACCAAAGAAATAACTTTTCTTTTCTTCAATTTCAACCGTATCAAACACACCCTCGTTCACCTCAATATTTTCGAGCTGACTATTTTCATCTGCCAGATGTGCCGCCTCATCTTTCTTCAATTCGACTTTGTCTTTTTTACTTTTAACATCAATCGCACCGCGCTTAACTTTTACAAATAATCCCTTACTATTAACATCAAGGCTGCCATCACATCCGTGCTGCTGTAAAACCCGAATGGCATATTCAGTCCCCCGCACACCAACAGTTGCTAGAGGCGTGCGCATTTCATAAATATCTTCGGCCATTTTTCCAATCGTACCGGTAATTTTTTTAACACTGCCTTTAATTAAATAAATCACGCTACGATTACCGCCGCGCAGTAACTGATAATCTTCAATCACCATTTCACTATTACAGCGTAAATCTATCTTTGCATCGTCGATCATATTTAAACGAATAAAACCATTAACACCGGTGAATACCCGGTCGCCAACAAATATCTCACTCCCCACTTCAATATTATGCGTTTTGTTTTTTCTGGAGATTACAAAGGTTTTACCGCGCTGTTTAATCACCTGCCCCACGGCATGCATTTCTTTTAAAACGACTTGCTTATTCGTAGCCTTCGGTTTTGTTATTGATGAAACCGCCGGTAACTCAATGCGCTCTCCCACTCGAATTTTAACAGCATCAGCACCAACAAAGGCATGCGGATTTATTTTTACGACTTTTTTAATAATCTGCGACCACTGGTCTTTGTGGTTTGGATATAAGACCTTAACAATACTAAATACACTTTGCCCTGGCTGCACATATAAATAACGCTTTTGAGCATTGAATTTGCCCGCAGCAGCGGCATTAAAAGACAACAATAAGCAGACGATAAAAAAGCCAGATAAGCTTTTTATGAATAGGGGCGATAATTGATTTGAAAGTTGATATGAATTGAACATAAATACAGGTCACTGGTTGTTACTCTGATATTAGCTGAATCACACAAAGAATGATGCCTGAAATTTAATTTTTTTTGATAAACCTCTCACTTAGGTTAACTATCCATAGCTAGCGCATAAACTTGTCACGCCTGCGAATGCATACTACTAAAACGGCTTAAATTGTTAATTTTTATTATTAAAGCTCTTTTAACTTAAAGAGGATAACTTAAAAAATCAAAATAACAGAAAAAATCGTCATTCCCGAATGCTTATGTCGGGAATCCAGTGACTTTGCAGTGCCTAATGTCGCTAGATCTCCGACACAAGCATTCGGAGATGACGTTTTTTTACTTCGGACAATAGTGTACGAATACAGATATCCAGTGCCTCTCAACTTCTCAATGACACTAGATTCCTGCCTTCACAAAAATGACGATTTTTTTAAACTAAGCGACTATTTATTTAACATCTCATTAACGCGCTTCACATATGCCGCCGGGTCATCCAGCTGACCACCTTCCGCTAACATCGCCTGATCAAACAAAATATGCGCCCAATTTTCAAACTTTTCCTGATCTGCCATATCTTTAAGTTGCTTAATCAATGCATGCTCCGGATTAATTTCCAGAATCGGCTGACTCGCGGGAACATCCTGACCAGCTGCTCGCATGATTTGCTGCATCTGCATACCCATGTCATTTGAATCTAGCACTAAGCACGATGGTGAATCAGTTAAGCGATGAGTGATGCGCACTTCTTTGGTTTTGCCTTCGAGTTTTTCTTTCATCAACTCAACTATGCCTTTCATATCACCTTCGGCAGCTTTCTGTGCTTTCTTTTCCTCTTCGTCTTCGAAGCTTCCCAGGTCCAGATCACCCTTAGCAATATTCTGCAACGGCTTGCCATCGAAGTCAGTTAGATGTTGCACCAACCATTCATCAATGCGATCAGACAATAATAAAACTTCCAGACCTTTGCGTTTAAACACTTCCAGATGCGGACTATTTTTAGCGGCCACATAACTATCAGAAGTAATATAATAAATCTGCTTCTGCTCGTCTTTCATACGACCAACATAATCTTCCAGCGATACATTCTGCTCTGCACTATCATTTTCAGTTGTTGCGAAACGGAAGAGTTTTGCAATGCGCTCTTTATTGGCAAAATCTTCAATCGGGCCTTCTTTCATTACGTTACCAAACGCTTTCCAGAAAGTGGCATATTGTGCTGTATCGTTCTTGGCCATTTTCTCCAGTAAACCCAGCACTTTTTTAACCGATGCAGATTTAATTTTATCGATAACTTTATTGTGCTGTAGAATTTCCCGCGATACATTTAATGGCAGATCATCCGAGTCAACCACACCGCGAATAAAACGTAAATATTGCGGCATCATGTGATCGGTGTCTTCCATAATGAAAACCCGTTTTACATATAGTTTTATGCCCTGTTTGCGATCACGTTCGTACATATCAAATGGCGCTTTTGCGGGAATATATAGCAATGAAGTATACGACTGATTACCTTCAACCCTGTTATGGCTCCAGATCATCGGATCTTCAAAATCGTGTGCAATATGCTTGTAAAATTCTTTATACTCTTCGTCTTTCACTTCGCTTTTAGGTCGCGCCCATAATGCAGAAGCTTTATTTACCACTTCATTTTCCGGCACCACGACTTCATCGGTTTTCTTCTCATCAGATTCGTCTGCATCTTCCGCAACCGGCTCAGGCTCTTTGGGCATGGTGATGGGCAGTGAAATATGATCGGAGTAGGTATGGATAATGGTTTTTAAGCGCCAGCTATCCAGAAACTCTTCTTCGCCTTCGCGGATGTGTAAAATAATATCGGTGCCGCGTGAATCTTTTTCGATAGTTTCCAGGGTGTAACTGCCTTCACCTTCCGATTCCCACAAAACTGCCTGATCGGCATTCTGCCCGGCACGGCGAGATTTAACCGTCACTTTATCCGCAACGATAAAGGTCGAGTAAAAGCCCACACCAAACTGACCAATCATGTGTGAATCTTTCATTTGATCGCCGGTTAACGAATCTAAATATTTTTTAGTGCCGGAGTTGGCAATGGTGCCGATATTATCGACAATTTCTTCCCGCGACATACCAATACCGTTATCTGAAATGGTTAAGGTTTTAGCGTCTTTATCAAATTCAATGTGAATATTCAGCTCAGAATCGCCGCCGTAAATATCATCATTACCGAGGGCTTCAAAGCGTAACTTGTCACAGGCATCAGAGGCATTCGATACCAGCTCACGCAGGAATATTTCTTTATTGGAATACAGGGAGTGAATCATCAGCTTTAATAACTGCTTCACTTCTGCCTGAAATTCAAGGGTTTCTTTGTAGGCTTCTACGCTCATTGGAGTCTCCGGAAAAAATCGATATAAATGTAAATTCTGATTTCTCAGATGGGGGGGGATAGGTGAATTTCAAGTCTGGATTAAAAAATTATCGTGACATACAGTCTCCCCCTTAGCAAAAGGGGGATTAAGGGGGATTTAAAATACTTCAGGTTATAACACTTTAAATTATAAAATGAATTAACCTGAAACTTTCAAATCTCCCCCAGCCCCTCTTTTTCTAAGAGGGGAGTTATTGCTGCCGCTTCAGCTGTATCGCCTGTAAACGCTGCCTGATCACCGCTTTTCGCGCGGCATTCTGGGTGATTTTCAGCAAATGCAAATAACGCTGCTTTGAATCCTCATAAAGCCCGGCCTCAAACATGCTTTCCGCCGCTCTGAAAGTGGCAGTGTGATACCAGGGGTCATATACGTTATCCGGCGAGCGGGCAGATTTTAAAAATAAAAATGCGGCCTGTTCAAACTGTTTTAGCTCGTGATACGACTCGGCCTTCCAGAACATTAACTCACGTACCAGCCGCACATCTTCTACCCTGAGCTGCAGCTGATTAAATAAATCCAGCGCAATTTTATGCTGTTCAACCGCCTGTAAATCGAACACCACCTGTAGATATTTTTCTGCCTGCAGGGTTTGCACTTCTTCGCCACTTAACATCTCACGGAGAACAGACGCTCCCTGCTTGAACGAGCCACTTAAAATTAATACCCGTGCACGACGTAAATTCCAGTCGAACTGGGGCTGATCTTCAGGTGGCTGCTTAAGATCTGCCATCAATGCAGCCGCGGCTTTTACATTGGAATGCACAAGATTAAAATCAATCAGGCGATAGCGCACTTCGGGCACCACTTCTGACATGCTGGTTATGTAACTCGATTCGGTAAATAAATGATTCACCAGCTCCAGTGGCTGCTGATTAATATCCATTAATTTGACCAGCTGGCGCATCGACAATTTTCGGTGATGTTCTTCTCTGGCCTTTAATGATAAAACCGCAAAAATAGATTTAGCCGTCAACGGATCAGTCTGAAATAAATTACTGCCCAGCGCATACCAGCTTTCATCATCGCCCTTTAATAAACCGTTTCGATTGGCTTCCAGATTGCCTTTCTGCAAATATAATTTCCACAGAGTATCCGCATTAATTTTAACGCCGCCAATGCGTACGACCGAATCTGAAATCCAGCGCTGCTGCTCCGACAATAAAACTTCTAATAATAATATCGCCTGTTCTACATCTGAGGCGGCAATCGCCGATACCAGTGCTACATATTGAAATAAAAACTTGCGCGAATCATCTTCATCAATACTGGCCAGCACCAGCTGCGCACTATCCAGTGCATTGAGCGGCGATATCATTTTGGCATTTATTTTTGCCAGTAAAACCAGCGCCTGCGCTTCGGGTTTTTTAATTTGTTTTAATAAAGCAATCGCTTCAGTGTGCTGATTTAACTGAATTAATAACTCAGCCTGCAACTGTAACCAGCTTAAGCCATCTTCGTTTTGCAACTCACCGTAATCCTGCTGGTAACGACGCATCGCAATTTGTGCATCGTTAATTTGCGATTGATTTAAATACACCTGAATAATAATACGTCGCCATGCAGCATAGGTATCTGTGCGCACCAGATCATTGGCACTCCATAAATAATGGCGAGCTTTTACGAGCACAACATCATATTGTTTTAATTCAATGAGCGCCTGCAGCTGTGCGGTTAAAAACCAGTTACGATCGGCATTAGCCACTTTAAAGCTGGAGAGCTTTTCGGTTTGCTTGCTAATACGCTGATCAACTGCCTGCCAACGCTGCATATACTTTAATAATGAGATACGTTTTTGTTCCCAGTAAAGCCACTCGGTTGGTTCGTCTTTATTGTACTTCGGCTGTTCACGCTTGATATAATTTAGGGCGAGTTCCGGTGCACGCAAACTCACCAGTTCATCTATATTTTTAAAATGATTTTCTCTTTGTGTCTGAATTTTTTCCTGTTGTTCATTGCTGCTATTTTCAGCCTGCAGGGGCTGAACGCTCAAACAACTAATCAAAAAAAACAGAATCAATATTTTCATAAAAAAAATTCATTTTTAACTGTAGGAGTTAGCTTTAGCTGACGACTTTTGATGCGATGCACAGCGAGCCGTTAATTTATGTAATTTTAATTAACAGCTCGCTGCACATCGCACGTTTTCTCGTCAGCTGAAGCCAATTCCTACAATCAATATTATAAAAGTTAACGGTACACCAATAATTTCAAATATAAAAAAAGGGATGCCATAAGCACCCCTTTTTTATACATCGTTTTAATAACAAAAACGACTTATAACTTTTCTTTAATACGTGCTGCCTTACCAGTAAGACCACGAAGATAATAAAGTTTAGCGCGACGCACTTTACCCTGACGTTTAACTTCGATCTTTCCAATCATCGGGCTGTGTGTTTGAAAAACACGTTCAACGCCTTCACCGTTAGAAATTTTACGCACGGTAAATGCAGAATGTAAACCACGATTACGCTTAGCAATTACAACGCCTTCAAATGCCTGTAAACGCTCACGATCACCTTCTTTTACTTTTACCTGCACGATAACCGTATCACCCGACGAAAACGTTGGGATATCCGATTTCATTTGCTCTGCATTAAGCTCTGCAATGATGTTGCTCATGGTCTTACTCCACCAATAATGTAAATTTATTAATACTATTCAGCATTGTCGTGTTCCTGCTTAAAGGCCTCTAACAATTGCTGCTGTTCTTCTGTCAGGTTTAAGGCGTCGATTAAATCGGGTCGCCTTAACCAGCTTCGCCCCAAACTCTGCTGTAATCGCCATCGATCAATATCCCGATGGTTTCCACTCAGCAAAACCGGTGGCACGCTGCGACCGTCAATCTCTTCGGGTCGCGTGTAATGCGGGCAATCTAACAAGCCCTGCATAAACGAATCTTGCTGCGCGGATTGCTCATCCCCCAATACGCCGGGGATCATCCGCGCTATCGCATCTATCAGTACCAGTGCGGGTAACTCGCCGCCGCTGAGTACGTAATCCCCGATTGACCATTCTTCGTCAACGTGGGATTCGATAATGCGCTCATCTATTCCTTCATAGCGACCGGCGATTAAAATCACACCTGGCTGCCCGGCGAGCTTTATCACATCCTGCTGAGTGACCGTTTTGCCCTGCGGGCTCATGTAAATCACGCGGCTCTGTGGTGCTGCCTGTTTCGCACTTTCTATCGCTAACTTCAGTGGTTGCACTTTCATTAGCATGCCGGGGCCGCCACCGTAGGGGCGATCATCGACGGTGCGATGTTTGTCTTTTGTGTAGTCTCTGGGGTTCCAGCTGTTTAGCTGAATCTGGCCGTTTTTAATGGCTCTGCCCAATACACCGATATTCGCAACGCTTTCTACCATTTCCGGGAAAAGGGTTACGACATCAAATTTCATATTCTACCCGTCGCTCCCGAAAGCCTGTGTCGGGGATGACAAAATGAAAAAATCACTTTCAAATTTAAGCTTAAAAATCCGGATCCCAATCAACCGTTATAGTCTCAGTTGAAAGATCAACGTCAGTCACCGCATGGCCAACCGTAAACGGAATTAATCGCTCCCGATCACCGCGAACAACCAGCACATCATTCGCACCGGTTTCCAGTAAATGATGGACAGTGCCTAAATCAACACCCTCAACTGTCACTACTTTTAATCCGGTCAACTGATGCCAGTAATATTCACCCGCTTGCAGCTTATCCAGCTGTTTGGGGTAAATCGCAATTTCAGCGCCCTGATAAAGCAATGCTTCATCACGGTCATCAAGCCCGACAATTTTAGCGACGACGGTTTTGCCCTGACGCTTACCGCCATCGAGCTTAACTTCCCGCCACTTGCCCTGATACTTAAGCTGCCAGCTATCGTACTTGACTATTTTTTCTCGCGGGTCGGTAAAAGAATGCACTTTTACCCAACCCTTCACACCAAAAACGCCGGATATATTACCCAGCGAGATTAGTTGATTTTTATCCAAACCATTGGTTGTAGCCTGCTCTGCCATTAGCCTGCCTGCAACAAAAAAGGTTTAGGCAGCAGTCGCCGCTTGACGTGCCTGCTTAACCAGTGAAGCTACACGATCAGACGTACCTGCGCCCTGCTCAACCCAGTGATCAATACGATCAAGGCTGATTTCAAGGTTCTTTTCAGCACCTTTAGCCATAGGGTTAAAGTAACCTACACGTTCGATGTAACGACCGTCACGTGGCATACGTGAATCGGTTACAACTACATGATAAAAAGGCTTTTTCTTAGCGCCGCCGCGTGATAAACGAATCGTTACCATTAGTATTTATCTCAAAATTAGTTAATCTGTGTTCCACTCAAAGACCCAAATATAAATTCGGGTCTCGGGAAAAGCGGGATTTTAGTGGTTTTTAGGGATAGTAGCAAGCCCTAATTTAGTCTTTTTTATATGTATTAAAAACAAAAACACTTAAAGAAAAAGAAAACGTGAATAAACGCAAATGGCCGCGACGAATAAATTATGTACTGCAACCACATACGCTACGTCAAACAGACTGGCCTGATAACGATTCAGGTTGCCCTTGTGTGGCTTCAGATCAAGGTAAAAAAGGTGAGTTTACACAGGTAAGTGAGCATTTTTTAACGCAGATATGGAGTCACACAAGGGTAAGCTGGATCGTTATTACATCCCCATGCCTGGCGGCATCTTACCCTGCATCATACGCATCATTTTCTTCATGCCGCCGCCTTTCATTTTCTTCATCATCTTTTTCATTTGCATCTGCTGCTTCATCAGCTTGTTCACTTCCTGCACCTGCACACCGGCACCAGCAGCAATGCGTTTTTTACGCGAGCCTTTAATAATGTCTGGAAATGAACGCTCCTGCGGGGTCATTGACTGAATGATCGCAATCAGACGTTTCACGTCTTTATCGTTCACCTTATCTTTCATGGCGGCCATTTGCCCGCCCATACCGGGCATTTTATCCATCAATCCCGTCAAGCCGCCCATATTCTGCATCTGCTCCATTTGCGATTTCAGGTCATTAAAATCAAAGCCGCCACCTTTTTTAAACTTTGCGGTGAGCTTTTCAGCTTCTTTAACATCTACCGAGCGCTGCACTTCTTCTACCAGGCTAAGCACATCACCCATGCCGAGTATTCTTGAAGCTAAGCGATCCGGATAAAACGGCTCCAGTGCATCCACTTTTTCACCGGCACCCAAAAACTTAATCGGCTTGCCGGTAATCTGGCGAATTGATAATGCCGCACCGCCGCGGGCATCGCCGTCAGTTTTGGTTAATACAACACCTGTTAACTCCAATGCTTCATTAAAGGCTTTGGCCGTATTAGCCGCATCCTGGCCGGTCATGCTGTCTACAACAAACAGGGTTTCCACCGGATTCACGGCTTTATGAATCTGCTGAATCTCGCCCATCATTTCTTCGTCGATATGCAGACGACCCGCAGTATCCACTAACAGCACATCCTGAAACTGCTTCTTTGCCGCATCCAGTGCCGCTTTTGCAATATCCACCGGATTCTGTTCTTTTTCACTGGGATAAAAAGTCGCACCCACCTGATCGGCCAGCGTATGCAGCTGTTTAATCGCCGCCGGACGATACACGTCACAACTCACCACCATGACTTTCTTTTTATGGCGTTCCTGTAATAACTTGGCTAACTTGGCAACGGTGGTGGTTTTACCCGCACCCTGCAAACCCGCCATCAATACAACCGCCGGTGGCTGCGCAGCAAGATTCAGCTCTTCATTAGCCGCACCCATGGTCGCAACCAGTTCTTCATCGACAATTTTAATCAGCGCCTGACCGGGTGACAGACTGCTCATCACTTCCTGACCGACCGCTCGATCCTTTACGCGCGCAACAAAATCACGCACCACCGGCAGCGCCACATCGGCTTCGAGTAGCGCCATGCGCACATCGCGCATCGTCTCTTTTATATTGTCTTCGGTGATTCGACCCTGACCACGCAGGTTCTTAATCGTTTTGGAAAGGCGATCGCTTAGGCTATCAAACATGGTATTTAAATAAACTTAGTATTAGAAAGGTGGGATTATATCTGAAAATGATCGTCACTGGTTAACTGACGTAATTCCTTATCGCCCTTTACCGCATCGAGGCACTCCTGAAAAATACGCGCTTCGTCGCCAGGCTTTAAATGAGACACCCCGATTTGGGCTTTATGCTTTAATTTTTTTAAATCCTGCGCCAGCAAGCTCGGGCAATAATGTTTAGCAAGTTTCGCCAGCTCAATTTCTTCTTCTGCAAAGGCAGTTTCAATAATCATGAAATCCAGCTGTTTATACTGGTTCAGTCGCTCCCACAAATTATCATTGGTGGTGGTGTCTCCAGAATAAGCAAAGACTTTTTCATTCGACTCTATAATATAAGCTGAAGCCGGCACCGTATGATTCACATCCACCATTTCAAATTGTCGCCCGTCTAGCGAGACAACATCGCCCGGATTCATTTCAATTAACTTTAATGCGGGATTTTCTTTATTGGGTAATTCAGTAAAGTCTGGCCACAGATGCCAGTTAAAAATATGCTCTTTTAAAACCTTAATAACTTCTGCTCGCGCATGCACCAGCAGTGGCTGCTCCTGCAGGTCAGCAAACAAAGTATCCACTAATAATGGAATGCTCAACACATGATCCATGTGACTGTGGGTAATAAAAACATGCTTGATTTTACGCATTTCCGCCAGCGACAGATCACCCGCACCGGTGCCCGCATCCAGTAAAATGTCGTCATCAATCATATAAGTTGAAGTATGCAGGCCTTTACCAATACCGCCACTACACCCCAGAACACGTAACTTCATTCGGGTCTCCTAAAGACCTTAATTTTCAAATTGAGTGAAAGCGATTTAACGCCTTCATTTAGATGCTAGCATGGCACAGTCAAAATGCCTTTAAAAAAACACCGTAAATTGATGAACTTAACGCTTTTTTACACCTTATCGGCTATGTTTTTCTGCGCGTAAAAATAAAACCACTCACTTAAACTGTATAAATAGTTTAGAGGTAAAGATTCTTCCCTTTCCCCCACTCCCCGCTTTACCCTATAATATCCACACTAAAAATAAAATGAGTCACCGCTAAACTTAATGGACGCAATCACAGGGCTAATCGCTTTTTCACTCTATCTGGTTTCTACACTGGGGCTAATACTGCGCCTGAAGGGTGATAAGTTTTTCAACCACAAACCTATCGCCTACTTATTAATGCCGGGCTTTGCTGCCGTTATTTTGCACGGTTTTGTGCTTTATAAAAGCCAGTTCACTGCAGATGGTTTTCAATTTGGTTTTTTCGATGCTGCCTCTTCGGTTGCAATGGTAATTAGCTGGCTGGTTTTATTAATATCTATTCGACGCCGTACTGAAATATTAGCGGTGGTTATTTTACCCATATCCGCCATTACGCTGTTAATTGAAAGCATGGCCACCTCCAGTTATATGCTGGCTTATGATGCACCGCAGGGTTTAAAGATTCACGTACTGGTTTCCATTCTTGCCTACAGTCTGCTCGGTTTGGCCGCATCAATGTCAATTCTTTTATCCCTGCAAAATAAGATGTTGCACAACCACCACCCGGGTGGCCTGATGAAAAAACTGCCACCGTTACAGGTGATGGAAAAACTCCTGTTCGATTTTATTCTCGCAGGTTTTATTGGCTTAACCCTTGCGTTGCTCAGTGGCTTTGTTTTTTTAGAAGACTTATTCGCACAGCATCTGGTGCACAAAACCGTGCTTAGCATTATTGCCTGGCTGGTATTCGCGATTTTATTGATTGGCCGATTCACTATTGGCTGGCGCGGACGCACTGCTATTCGCTGGACCTTAAGTGGATTTGCCAGCCTGATGCTGGCATATTTTGGCAGTAAGTTTGTTCTCGAATTTATCGTACTAAGTTAATTCATTGCATTGAACCATTGAGCTGACCCCCAATATGAGCCACCTCTCCGACGGCGCCCTATACTTAATTCTGGGTTTGCTGATTTTACTCTCCGCATTTTTCTCCAGCTCCGAAACCGGGCTGATGTCGCTGAATCGTTATCGCCTGAAATTTCTGGCCGAAAAAGGCAGCCGCGGCGCAAAACTTGCGATGCGTTTACTGGAGCGCCCGGACCGTTTACTCGGCCTGATCTTACTCGGCAATAATTTTGTTAATATTTTAGCCTCCGCTATTGCTACCATTTTAGCCCTGCGTCATTTTGGCGAAGCCGGCATCGCAATTGCCACTGGCGCATTAACCTTTGTAATTTTAATTTTTGCCGAAGTCGCCCCTAAAACGCTGGCCGCTTTGCATCCAGAACGTATCGCCTTTCCCGCCGCTTATGTTTATACACCCTTGTTAAAAGCGATTTATCCTTTAGTGCTGATAGTAAATTCAATTGCCAATACCCTGTTAAAAGCATTCGGAGTTAACCCCGAAAAAACCGAAACTCAGGGGGTTAGTGTTGAAGAGTTACGCAGCGTAGTGATGGAAGCTAATAAACTGGTGCCACAAAAACATCAGGACATGCTGCTGGGATTACTTAATTTAGAGCATGCAACTGTCGACGATATTATGGTGCCACGCAATGAGATTACCGCACTTAATTTAAGTGAAAACTGGGACGATCTCATTGATGATTTAACTACCTGCCAGCGCACTCGTTTACCGGTGTATCGTGACGATATCAATAATTTAGTCGGCATTATTCACATGCGCCGGGTGATTAATTTATTAAGCCGCAATGAGTTAACCAAAGAGAATTTAGAAAGCCAGATACGCGAAGCCTATTTTATACCTGAGGGCACATCGCTGTATCAACAGCTCATTAATTTTCAAAAAAATAAACGCCGCACCGCTTTAGCGGTAGATGAATATGGAGACATTCAGGGACTGGTTACACTGGAGGATATTCTCGAAGAAGTCGTGGGAGAGTTCACCACCGACTCGCCGGTTAATAACAACAATATTATTGCGCAGGATGATGGCAGTTATTTAATTTCAGCCAACACCCATATTCGAGAAATCAATCGCAGCTTAAATATAAGCCTGCCCTCCGATGGCCCGAAAACCTTAAACGGTTTACTGCTGGAACAACTACAGTCCATTCCCACCACCGGCACCAGCATTTTAATTGCCAACCACCCGATAGAAGTGATAAAAACCCAGAACAATGCGGTGCAGATGGCGCGCTTAATGCCGCGGTTAATTTCGGATGATGAGAGTTCAGAAACAGAATCGACCTCAAGTACAGACTAAAAACAAAAAAAGATAACCGAAAAAGAAAACGCAAATGAACGCAAATAAACGCAAATGGCCGCTAATAAAAAACAAGCTGATAGAATATACACATAATCAATGCATACCAATTAAAAACGCTGCACTTGATAAGTTTAAATTAAAAACAAAACAAACATCGTCATTTCGGCATGCTTTTATGCAGGAATTCAAAGGCTTTTGCTCCATTAACTCTCTGAATTCCCGCCCGTGCATATTAACTATGAGCATTACGTTTTTTCTTTCTTTCATTCACACAATAACCTCTAGTTATAAAAATAAATCGCATTTAAAATCATTCTTATTGAGATTTCAAAACCATAATCAGGTACCTAATTACTTAGCGTTTATTTGCGTTCATTTGCGTTCATTTGCGTTGACGTGCAAGGATGCACTAATTCAGCGGGTGCATGGATGCACTGGAGCTGTTTCTTTTTCATTTGACTTCTATACCGCCAACCCGAATAGGCCAACATAAATGGCAAAAACCAAACTCCAGTATTTATGCAGTAGCTGCGGATCCGTGCACAATAAATGGGCAGGACAATGCGGCGACTGCGGCGAGTGGAATTCGCTGATCGAAAGTATTTATGAAAAAGAAAGCGCCAAAGAAAGCAGCTCGCGTTTTACCGGTTATGCCGGCAAAGCCGCAGTTAAAAACATGGCGGATATTGAGCTACTGGAAGAGCCCCGTACCCCTACCGGCATTACCGAACTCGACCGGGTATTAGGCGGCGGTTTAGTACAGGGCTCGGTGGTGTTAATGGGGGGCAACCCGGGCATTGGCAAATCCACATTGCTGACTCAAACACTTGCCACATTAGGCGATAATATGAATGCGCTGTATGTTACCGGGGAAGAATCGTTACAACAGGTAACCCTGCGTGCGCGGCGCTTGAATTTAGGTGACGATAAATTTCAATTACTCGCAGAAACCTGCGTCGAGCGTATTTTAAGTTTAGCCAAGCAAGCCAAACCACAGGTGATGGTGATCGATTCCATTCAAACCATTTACACTGAATTATTACAATCCGCGCCGGGCGCGGTTGCCCAAGTTAGAGAAAGTGCTGCGCAGTTAGTGCGCTTTGCCAAGCAAACCAATACCGCTTTATTTCTGGTTGGCCACGTCACCAAAGAAGGCACTCTCGCCGGCCCGCGGGTGCTCGAACATATGGTAGATACGGTACTGTATTTTGAAGGGGATTCGGGCGAGCGCTACCGCATGATTCGCGCGATTAAAAATCGCTTTGGCGCGGTCAATGAACTGGGGCTGTTTGCAATGACCGAAAGCGGTTTAAAAACCGTCAGTAATCCCTCGGCCATCTTTTTATCCCGCCACGACGAGCCGGTAGCGGGCAGCATGATCACCGTTACCCGCGAAGGCAACCGTCCGTTATTAGTGGAAGTGCAGGCATTAGTGGATGAATCCCATTTAGGTAACCCGCGAAGAGTCACTTTAGGGCTGGATCAAAACCGGCTATCTATGCTGCTGGCGGTGCTGCATCGCCACGGCGGTATTCCCATGCACGATCAGGATGTGTTTATTAATATTGTCGGCGGCGTGCGAGTCACCGAAACCGCCGCCGATGCGGCAATGCTACTCTCTATCCTTTCCAGCTTTCGCGATAAACCGTTGCCACAAAAACTTATTACCTTTGGTGAAATCGGGCTGGCAGGGGAAATACGCCCTGTGCCAAATGGACAGGAACGTTTGAAAGAAGCTGCCAAACATGGTTTTACGCATGCAGTGATTCCGAAGGGTAATATGCCTAAGCCACAAGATATTCCTGCGGATATGGAAATTATTGCGGTGAGTCGGGTGAGTGAGTTGCTGGATATCTGAGTATTATTAATGCTTTTTAGTTGATGAATCCTTCACCCCCCTCAATCCCCCTTTTGCTAAGGGGGAGGACTACTCCCCTCTTAGCAAAAGGGGGGCTGGGGAGATTTAACACCCGTAAACCTGCAAACAAACACCTGTCGAGATACCTGACAATATTGATATTACTTTAGGATGCTTCACCAGACTGTTCTTACTTATCCCTATACCAAACATAACATTTATACTTTACTGGCAAAAAAATTGCATACATAATCATTATAAAAAACAGGGAGTGTTTCATTTACTGCCTCAGTTTTTAACTTTAAAATATTTAAATCTGTACTTAACCATTTCAGGAACACTAAATAATGACAAAAACAACAAAAACTCCACTGTGGGTCTTTCTTGCTTTTTCCGCTATCGAAACCCGCAAGGGCGCGTTAATTTTAATTTGGGCCTGCGTGGCCTTTTCAGTTTATTCCCTGCCCTGGGTATTAATGCTGGGGGACTCAGTCGGCGAACTCGGCAAACAACTACTGCTCATTGACGACTGGAGCTGGATTGCTATGATGGCTCCCATGACGCTCTGGTATATTTTAAGCCTGATGTGGATGGATAAAAATGCCGGCTGGTTAAGTCGTCCAGCAGGGGCTAATCCTTAACCCTGCCTGGCTTTTGCCCGTATCGGAAATTTATCGCCGGGCTTCGTGCAGCCACACTTCAACCCGACGATTTTTATGCCGACCACCCGCATCTTCATTTGACGCCACTGGAATGGCATCCCCGTAGGCCCGCACACGAATGGGATCAATACCATTTTGCACCAGTAAATCCGCCACCCAGTCAACCCGGTAGGTTGATAAATCTAAACTGAATGCCGGGTGCGACTCACTGGCATCAGCAAAACCAAACAGCATAACGCGCTGCCTTTTATTTTCTTTTTTCGATAAATAATCAACCAGTCGACTAATATCACGCAGCGCTTTATTGTCGGGTTTAGTCGTGCCTTTTCTAAAGCGCAGGTTCAGGGACAAACGCTTGCCATCACTGGTTAACTTTAAATATTCAGCGGGAAATCCGGCAACCGGCTCAACGGTTTTCAACTTTAAGTTCTGTGAAATAAAACCACTGGCATCAACTATACGCTGACCCACTTCAGATTCTGAAAATGCTATAAAGGACTTAACATACGGATTGGAATCCAGCTTCGGCGCATACAGAAACAGGCGGCGCGCCAATGCGTAATCTTCAGTTGCCACATCAAATTTTTGCGGCAGCTTCGCCTGTGTGCCCGGATCAGAAACCCCCAGCGATTTTGCACGGCGCACAGATGGCAAACCCACAAAACCTATACCCAGTTTATCGGCGGCTACATCATCGGATAACTGGTCATTCGACTCATAACGCAATGCAGTTTTAATCAACGGTGATTTTTTTCCCATTACCAGCGCTTTAAACGTATCGAAGGTACCGGATTTATTATCTCTGGCATACACCTGAATTTTTCCCGACAGCGACTTATCCACATCGCTCCAGCGGGTAACTTTTCCGGTGAAAATTTTCTTAATCACACTTTTATCCAGCTGCATAAGCGGGTTTTCAGGATGAACAATCACCGCAATACCATCCAGCCCCACCACAAACTCCACCCCCTGGCGGCTCATTTCACCAAACGCTTTGAGCTTATTATTTTCCTTCGCCTTAATCGGTCGCGATGACATACCGATATCCGCATCACGCCTTTTCAACGATTTAAACGAAGTACCCGAGCCATGTGATTTAATCTCAATCAGCGTTTGTTCACCCGCCTTGTTACGACTGAGAATATTAATTTCCTCTGTGGCAAGTTCAGTCGTATGAATTTGTGTGTAGCCATTATCCTGCAACCAGCCACGCACCAGCGCCGGCGCAAGTTTTGCCCCGACAGTATTGGAGCCATGCATACGAAACAGAATTTCACTCGCCTGTGCAGTTAAAGTCACCTGTGAAATAAAACATGAAGCTAAAACTAAAAAGAAAAATTTTCGCATTTTTGGGTACCCGGCCAAACCGATAACAGGCGCACAAGATACGTCAGAATTGTTACGAATTTATTAAATGCGGTAAAATAAATTAGTATTTGCTTATTTGCCCTGTCCCCAATCTGCCTCCTCTCTGTCTCCTGGGTCGGCAATGAAATTTCGTACAATTGCGCTCCCTGATAAAAGCCTCGCTTCGTGAAAAAAATAATACGAGAATTGTAGCGACATATTATTTTTACAATGCACAAAAAACACATATCTATTAGATAAAATGATTTGTCTTCGTATGTATTTTTATTTTTAACACCGCCCTCACCTAAATCCTCTCCCAGGGGGAGAGGACTTAACCGCGCGCCCACAACCCGGAAGGGACTTAACTGCTCCCTCTCCCCTTGGGAGAGGGCTGGGGTGAGGGCGGGGTTGAGGGTCTGCCAGTTATGAAAAATACCATCTATGTTATTTAAATCATCCCGAGTAAAATCACACAAACTGTATTCTGCTGATTGTGTATCACCTCCCCTTCAGTTCACTCTCCACACTCACTTGCTACTGGCACACAACGGCTGAAACCAGTAATATACGGGATCTGAATACAATCATCACAAATACCTTAACCTATGGCACGTAAATCACCGGTCAATTTTGAAAAAGCCATGTCACAGCTCGAAGAGCTGGTTGAAGACATGGAACAGGGGGACTTGCCCCTGGAAGACGCTCTTAAACATTTTGAAAAAGGCATCGCCCTGGCGGCTGACTGCCAGCAGGCACTCAGCAAAGCCGAGCAAAAGGTTACCCAGCTCATTGAAAAAAACGGCGAGCTGCTGGAAAAGCCATTCGAGATTGATGACTAAAGAATGCCTGACGATCCACAATTTAAAGCCTTGCTGAAAAACTATTGCGAGCGCGTAGACCATCATCTGAATCTCTGGTTACCCGAACCCAATGGCCCGGAAGCCCGGCTTCAGGAAGCCATGCGTTACTCAGTTGTTGGCGGAGGCGGCAAACGCGTGCGCCCGGTGCTGGTATATGCTGCAGGTCAGGCCCTCAATGTTGACCTGAACGAGCTGGACGCCTGCGCCTGTGCGGTTGAAATAATTCACGCCTATTCACTCATTCACGATGACCTGCCGGCAATGGATGACGATGATTTACGTCGCGGCCGTCCCACCTGTCACAAAGCCTATGACGACGCCACCGCCATTTTAGCCGGCGATGCGCTGCAGGCATTTGCATTTGAAGTGCTGGCCTCTGACGAAGCGCTGAAAGCCGGCCCCAGCAGCCGTATTGAAATGATTAAACTGCTGGCAAAAGCCAGTGGCTCAGTCGGAATGGCGGGTGGCCAGGCCATCGATCTGGCCGCCGTAGGCAAATCATTAAATTTAGAACAACTGGAAAACATGCATCTGCTAAAAACCGGTGCGCTGATTAGTGCCAGTGTATTACTCGGCGCCATGTGCAGCCCAAATATACAGGCCTCTAAACTTGAAGCACTGGATACTTACGCGCATTGCGTTGGACTCGCCTTTCAAATACACGATGATGTATTAGATGTTACCGCCGATACCGCAACCCTCGGTAAGCCCCAGGGCTCTGACGAGCAACAGAATAAGCCCACCTATCCCGCACTATTAGGGCTGGAAGGAGCACAGGAAAGGGCATTGGAGCTGCACCACCGGGCTTTGCAGGCACTTGAAATTTTTGATGAATCTGCGGATGTTCTGCGCAAGCTTTCCGCCTATATTATTGAGCGTGGACACTGAGTTTAATGACTGAAATAAACGCCTCATTCCCCCTGCTTGAAACCATCGCATCGCCGGATGATGTGCGCGCCCTGCCGGAAGCTCAATTAAAGCCATTAGCCGATGAGCTGCGCCAATTTGTCATTCAATCGGTCGCACAAACTGGCGGCCACTTATCTGCCGGACTCGGCACCGTAGAGCTCACCCTCGCCCTGCACTACGTTTACAACACACCGGACGATAAACTCATCTGGGATGTGGGACACCAGTCCTATCCCCATAAAATCATTACCGGCCGGCGTGAGCAAATGAGCAGCATTCGCCAGCACGGCGGCCTGGCAGGCTTTCCAAAGCGCAGTGAAAGCCCCTATGACACCTTTGGCGTCGGCCATTCCAGCACCTCAATTAGCGCGGCGCTAGGCATGAGCATAGCGGCCAAAATGCGCGGCAGCCTACAGAAAACCGTGGCGGTGATTGGCGATGGCGCCATGTCTGCTGGCATGGCCTTTGAAGCCCTGAATCACGGCGGCGACACCGATACGGATTTGCTGGTGATTTTAAATGACAATGAAATGTCAATTTCACCGAATGTGGGTGCACTGTCCAAGCACCTGTCAAAAATCATGTCGGGTAAAGTCTATTCCACCATGCGCAGCGGTTCTAAACGTGTGCTAGAAAAATTCTCCATGTGGGATTTAGCACAACGCACCGAAGAACACGTTAAAGGCATGATGATGCCAGGCACCTTATTTGAAGAGCTGGGCTTTAACTATTACGGGCCGGTCGATGGCCACGATATCCCTACCCTCGTCACGATGTTACACAATCTACGCGCCCAATCAGGCCCGATGCTGTTGCACGTAATCACCCGGAAAGGCAAAGGCTATAAGCCCGCTGAAGACAATCCGTGCCTGTTTCATGGCCTGGGCAGCTTCGACCCGGAAACCGGTAACAAGCTTGACCCCTCATCAGACAAGCCCACCTACACCCAGGTATTTTCAGACTGGGTCTGTGACATGGCTGAAAAAGATGAGCGACTGGTCGCCATCACCCCTGCCATGCGTGAAGGCTCGGGGCTAGTTGAATTCTCAGAAAAATATACCAGCCGCTACCACGATGTGGGCATTGCTGAACAACACGCGGTAACGCTGGCGGCCGGCATGGCCTGCGAAATGGCAAAGCCGGTGGTGGCGATTTACTCAACCTTTTTACAGCGGGCTTACGACCAGTTAGTACATGATGTTGCGATTCAAAACCTACCGGTATTATTCGCCATCGATCGTGCGGGATTAGTCGGTGCTGATGGCCCCACCCATGCGGGCAATCTGGATTTAAGCTATTTGCGCTGTGTGCCTAATATGCTAATTATGACTCCATCGGATGAAAACGAATGTCGTCAGATGCTCACCACCGGTTACCAGCACAATGGGCCGGCAGCCGTGCGCTACCCTCGCGGGCAGGGCCCGGGCACTGAAATTGACCCTATATTTAAGGTCATTGAAATCGGCAAAGCTGAAATACGTCGACAAGGCAAAAACACCGCTATATTAGCTTTTGGCAGCATGCTTAGCGAAGCGCTAAAAGCAGCTGAAGAAATTGATGCCACAGTAGTAAACATGCGTTTTGTTAAACCGCTGGATGCTGAGATGCTGCAATCAATTGCAAGCTCACATGAACGGATTGTAACCATTGAAGAGAATGTCATTGCCGGTGGTGCGGGCAGTGGTGTAAATGAATGGTTGCTGGCCAACAAGTTTAACAATCAGGTAATAAACTTAGGCCTGCCGGATCGTTTTGTTGATCATGGTGCAACTGATCTGCTACTGGCCGAGTGTGGGCTGGATGCGGTTGGGATTATTGGGTCGATTCAAGCATAGGAGTAAAATCTCCCCCAACCCCTCTTTTACTAAGAGGGGAGCGACGATATGCCTCCCCCTTAGCAAAAGGGGGAATACGAATATTTCGATTTTATATCAGTATTAACATGCTAGTTAAAAATATGACGGGGAGATTTAGCCCCCAACAAACAAAACCACCTAAAATCATTAGAGATTGCTAATAAGTCGAAAAACCGATAAAATCCTGCGGTTTTTACCAGTCCTTTTTCCTATATACTCCCTAACCTGATATGCCAGCTAAATACACCCTGAAAATCGTTACCGACTTTGCATCGGCCCACACGCTCCGTGATTATCCCGGCGCCTGCAGCCGTATGCACGGGCATAACTGGAAAGTTGAGTTAGAGCTGGAATCCAGCCAACTCGACAAAGTGGGTATGGCGATTGATTTTAAAGCCATGAAAAAAGCCACTAACGATGTATGTGACCGGCTCGATCACCGCTACTTAAATGAGATTGAACCCTTCACCGAGATTAATCCCACAGCAGAAAACATGGCGGCCTGGATCTTTCAGGAAATTGGTAAAAAACTTAACACTGACACCCTGCGCGTTAGCTCCCTCACTTTATGGGAAACCGAGCGCGCCTGTGTCACCTATAGCGAATAGCAAAGCGAAGAAATAAGATGACCAACGCAACCTCAATGCCCGATGTACAGAACAGCCAGGACAAACGTCACATTGCCATTAACAAGGTCGGCATTAAAGATATTCGCCATCCTGTGCAGGTAAAAGATCGCTCCGGTCATGTGCAGCACACGGTTGCCAACTTTAATATGTATGTGGATTTACCACATAATTTTAAAGGCACTCACATGTCACGCTTTGTGGAAATTTTAAATAGCCACAATCACGAAATTACGGTTAAAACCTTGCGCACTATGTTGTCTGAAATGACTGAAAAACTGGATGCGGAAAATGGCCATATCGAAATGGGTTTTACTTATTTTGTGAATAAAAAAGCCCCCGCTTCCGGCGTAGAAAGCTTACTCGATTACGAAGTCACTTTTTACGGTGACAGAGTTGAAGGCAAAAACCACGTTACCGTTAAAGTCGTAGTACCGGTTACCAGCCTGTGCCCCTGCTCCAAGAAAATTTCTGATTACGGTGCACACAATCAACGCTCACACGTTACTGTAAATGTTAAAGCTGATGATTTTATCTGGATCGAAGATTTAATTGATATTGTTGAGCAGGAAGCATCATGCGAGCTTTACGGATTATTAAAGCGTCCGGATGAAAAAATTGTGACTGAACGTGCGTATGACAACCCGAAGTTTGTTGAAGATATGGTGCGTGATGTTGCGGCACGCTTAAATGCGGATGATCGAATTCGTTCTTATACGCTAGAGTCTGAAAATTTTGAGTCAATTCATAATCACTCGGCTTACGCGCTGATTGAACACGACAAGGACGCGTAAATTTGTAGAAGGTAGTTTTAGCTGCAGATTGCTGCCATCGCTTTGTTGTTCGGCAGCTAAAGCTACCTCCTACAATATTCAGTTTCGAGTTTACTCAAACTCGGCTTTCTCAACTTCCAGCTTTGCCAGACTAATATGCTTACCTAATTCATGCTCAAAGCCAGACCAGTTTTTAAACTTGCTTAGCGCGGCTTCAATTTTAGGTTTCATTTCAAAATCTTCTAAACCGTCTTCGTAATATTTTTCAACCTGTGTATATAAAGTATTAAAATATTCACGCTGTAATTTTACTATTTTCACATCACCCGACGGACCATGCCCCGGCACATAATGTTTTTTATTCAAACTAATGGCACGATCCAGTGCTTTAATAGAATCTCTAAAACCGCCATCACTCATACGTAAAATTCGGGTATACCCCACATTATCACCCGTAAAAAAAGTCGAGCCTTCAACATATTCAATCATAATATCGGTATCACTGTGAGAGACACCGATGGTATGAATTTTAAACGTTAAACCCGCAAGCTTTAATTGCTTACCATCACTCACTGCAGTTTCAGGGTACGCAATTTTAGTGCCTTTTGTTGCGCCTTCGGTTAATTTCAGCATGGTATCAATCCATGATTGTGCAGCACCTGCTCTGGCTTTTTTTATCATGCGCGGGTCTGCAATAATTTCAACCTTTGGATAGCTTTGTTTAATAATATCATTGGCCAGCCAGTGATCACCGTGCACATGCGTATTAAAAATATATGACACGGGCTTGTCGGTGACTTTTTTAATCTCACGCAACACCATCGCACCGGTTTGCTGACTTGAGCCAGGGTCAACCACAATCACACTTTTATCTGCAATAATAAATGCGGGGTTATTCATAAACCCTCGATTTTCAGCACTGGGTAATTCACGGGGACCATGAATCACATAAACCGTGGGATTTATTTTTTGCGCTTCAAGGCCATCAAAAAAACGATCGGCGATTACATTCGAAGAACTGAAAAACAAAACAAACAGAATAAATATTTTTTTCATATGACACCTCTTAATTAGTGTTTTACACAAATACAGATAATATAAAAAACGAATGACAATGGTCGTTGTGTTTCTTGTCTTATATGTTTTCGTACAAAACGCATAATTAAAATTATATTGTTAAAACGATTTCTGGAATTTCTTCCTGAATTGATCTGCTGATTTGGGCCTGGTTATCTGGTCCGATGATCTGATCAGACTATCTGGCCTGAAATATTGACGGTATATTTATTATAATTATAAAATCATTTAACGTTGCAATCACCCGGCGATGGCGCCGTTTTTGCCGGTTCTGGAAGCTCTAATGCTCCCCGCGTATCTGGAATACTTAACTTAGGTGGAATTTCTAAACTTTCTAATGTGGTTGCATCCATATACTCTGGACGCTTTTCTCCATCTGAACTACAGCCGGCCAAAGTCACTAATAATAATGTAGCCAACATTAACGTCAGTGATGATTTTTTACTTAACACATTCATAGATAATAATTTCATACGCATAATTAAAGTACACCCGCCTGCCGCATCGCCGCGCGCAGGGTTTCATGATATTGCTCGGATAGATTGGTTAATGGCAAACGGATACCTGCGGGCATTTTGCCCATTTCAGTTAGCGCCCATTTCACCGGAATCGGATTCGCTTCCACAAACAGGTCATTATGCAGACCTTTAAGCGGCTGATTAAGTTCCTCAGCTTTTGCCCTGTCACCGGCCAATGCCGCGGCACACATTTCTGCCATCGCTTTTGGTGCTACATTATTGGTGACCGAGATAACGCCGTTACCTCCCAGCAACATAAACTCAGTACCGGTATCATCATCGCCGGAGAAAATATCAAAGTTATCACCGCACAATTCGCGAATTTGAGTGAGGCGCGATAAATCACCGGTGGCTTCTTTGATGCCAATAATATTGGAAACTTCTGACAAACGCGCAACGGTTTCCGGCAACATATCACAGGCAGTACGCCCGGGTACATTATAGAGAATTTGCGGAATCGGCACGCTCTCTGCAATCAATTTATGATGTAGATACAGGCCTTCCTGCGTAGGTTTATTGTAATATGGCGTTACTAATAAACAGGCATCCGCACCCGCCTGCATCGCGCATCTTGTTAAAGTAATGGCTTCTGTAGTGGAATTCGCACCGGTACCCGCAATAATTGGAATGCGATTATTCGCCATTTCAACCGTGCGCCGAATCACTTCGCAGTGCTCTTTTTCGTCTAAGGTTGCCGACTCACCGGTGGTGCCCATAGACACAATGGCACTGGTGCCACTTTCAATATGTAATTCAACCAGCTGACTCAAACTATCAAAGTCGACCGACCCGTCAGGGTGCATGGGTGTTACCAATGCCACCATACTGCCACGAAACATGTTTATTGCCTTTATAAATGAGGATAGATACCAGACTGTAAATGGAGATACAGGCCAGCGAAATCAAGCCGGAAATAGTACTTTGTAGGGGCTTTATTTACAAGATAAACCGCGTATTAAACACACCTTAAGCCCTCCAATTTCGACCCCGGGCATGCGACCCCGAGCATGTGATCCCGGGCGTAGACAAATCTCCCCGTCACTCTGGCCGCTATCTTGTTAAGTTGGGTTTGATAATAAAATATTCATACTCCCTCTTTTGCTAAGAGGGGAGCATTCAATCAGTCACTTTCTACCGATTTTATCTTCGGCGGAAAATTCTCAAACACCGTAAAAATCAGCTGCCCTATACGTTTCTCAGATTCTTCCGGCGTTGCATCTCGGCCCGATACCGGTTTGGTTGTAGTTGAACGCCAGATCAAGCCATTACTACTGCCCGACACCATATCAATCATCAAAGCGCCTTCGATTGTTTCGCGAATGCTATTGCCGCTACTAATACCAATAGAGCCACGGTTATAGCGCCCTACGCTCATGCCGACACTGCCGGTAACATTACTACTCGTGAGTTTTTTCTCAAAATTCACCTGGTAGCTAATTTTAATATCGGCGGTTTTCGCCGCATCTTTGTCTTCAACCAGACCTTTGCGCTGCAAATTATCTTCGATGGCTTTTACCACGCGTTTGGCAATTAACGGATTAGCAATGGTAAAAGCGGCTGAGGGCTGGGTGTCCCATTGATAGGTTTTAATCGCTGTAAAATCCACATTACTGTCATAGTCATAAGCACTTTTCACATTACTGCAGGCAAGCAGAAAAAAGGACAAAAACAATGTGGATAAAATTTTTGAAAAATTAATTAACATTCTGACAACCCTTGTTGATTATAATGAGCGCATTAAATTTAAATATATAATATCACTGGTATTGCATTAACTTAAACACATTTTCCATCAACATAGAATCCATCACGCCACATTCAAACCCAAAGCGTTTTAAGGTATACTGCAACGAACACTACAAAACAATGACCAATATCAGCTCTGACTGATTTTATACGACTATTACACGGGCCTAAACTAAAATGAAACACGTTTTAAAAAGCACATTAAGCCGCGCAAGTTTTTATTTATTTTTAAGTAGCTTTTCAGGCATAGCGTTAAGCGCGGATATTATGTCACTGAGTGATCGTAAAGATCGCTGGGAAGTGACTTTTCAATCTCAATATACCGGTTCAGAAAATATTGATTCTGAAAATGGAACGAAAGTATCTTTAAATAGAGCATGGAATTGGGGGTTTGGTGTTGGCTATAACTTCGATGAACATTGGGCACTAGATTTTGATTTAAACTGGAACAATGCAAACTATACCGGTCAATACGTAGATGATAATGGCGACACCATCAATGTATCCAACACCTTATACACAAATAGCATGCAATTTACAGGCATCTATAACTTTTCAGCTAAACGCTTTACGCCCTTTATCGGCGCATCATTTGGTTGGGCATTCATTGACACCAACATTCCAACTGGCCCTGCTATACCGGGCACCTGTTGGGACTATTGGGGTTTTCCATACCCTTGCTCTTACCAACCTACACTTTCCACAACTGAATTTACCTATGGTGCAAGCGCCGGTTTACGATTTGATGTAAAAGACAATCTATTTCTAAGACTATCGGCTGGTACAACCTGGATAGACTATAAAAATACTACCAGCACCCCTAACTTCACAACTTACCGTTTCGATATTGGTTTAATGTTTTAAGCTCACTAAAAAAGTAAATAGCAATTGTTAACTCGAAACTCACTTTCGAGTTAACAGGTTCACTCTATTCTTTAAAGGGTCCCTAATGTCACCCAAATCACTCGCTCTCCTTGTGTTTTTTATAAGCCTGTTAAGCACTTCACTCGTTGACGCCAAAGAAAACAGCCAATGGCCCCAGGAAATAAAAACCGAAAAAGGCGTTGTAGTAATTTACCAACCGCAACCCGAAACCTTAAAAGACGACCAACTCAAAGCCCGCGCCGCCGTTTCAATTGAGCTGAAAAATGCAGACAAACCGGTGTTCGGTGCCATCTGGTTTGATGCGCGCTTAAAAATAAATCGCACCGAGCGCACCGCCACTATCGCCAATGTTAAAATAACCAATGTACGCATTCCTGAGGCGGGTGATAAAAAACTCACTACATTAAAAAACCTGCTCGAACAGGAAATTCCCAAATGGAATTTGCAAATTTCCATGTCGCAATTACTGGCCACCTTAAAACTCGAAGACCAGCGCGTTAATGCCTCTCAAAAAATAAACACCACACCACCGGAAATTATTTTTATGGAAGAACCCGCCATTTTAGTCAGCATAGATGGCGAGCCTAAAATGCAGGATGTACCCCAGCGCAGCTTAAAGCGCATTGTGAATACGCCGTTTACCTTAATTTTTAGTCCCACTGAAAAACGCTATTATTTAAATGCAGATAAAAAAGTCTGGTACAGCGCCAGCGAATTAACCGCCGACTGGTCACTTGCAACAGACGTGCCCCGCGCCATTACCGATTTAGAACCGAAGCCACCCGCAGATGCTGAAAAAGCCGCGGCTGAAGATGCCACTGAAAAAACCGGCCCCGCACCTGTAATTATTGTTCGCACACACCCTGCCGAGCTAATCTCGGCCACCGCCAAAGCAGAGTTTAAACCGGTCGACGAAGTGAAAGATTTACTTTATATGAGCAACACCGAAAGCGATGTGCTGCTCGATATTACTAAACAGGAATACTATGTACTGCTCGCGGGACGCTGGTACGTTAGCCGTAAAATGCAGGGGCCATGGAAATATATGGCCGGTGAATCTCTGCCGGAATCTTTTGCCCACATCCCGGAAGACTCCAATATGGGCACAGTGCTGTATGCGGTACCCGGCACCACGGTTGCCAAAGAGGCGGTGCTGAATGCACAAATCCCACAAACCGCCGCCATTGACCGCAGCCTTGCCAGCTTAAATGTAGAGTATGACGGCGAGCCGGTTTTTAAACCCATTTTAAGCACGTCCCTGAGTTATGCGGTAAACACCGCCACGCCGGTGATTAAAGTGTCTCATAATTTATATTACGCGGTGGATAATGCGGTGTGGTTTGCGGCCAGCTCAGCCACCGGTAAATGGACAATCGCAACCTCGGTGCCCGATGAGATTTACACCATCCCGGCCGACTCCCCCATGTACAACATCACCTTCGTAAAAATTTACAAAGCCGAACCGGAAGTGGTTTATGTGGGCTACACCCCCGGTTATACCAACACCTATATTTATGGCTCAACCATTGTTTACGGCACCGGCTATTATTACCCCGGCTGGTATCACCACCACTATTACCCCTACCCCGCAACCTGGGGCTACCACGCCCGCTGGAACCCTTACGGGGGCTGGGCCATGGGGGTGAGCTACAGCAGCGGCCCATTTACCTTCAGCATTGGCTTCGGCGGCTGGTATCACGGTGGCTGGTGGGGCCCCCACCATTATTACGGCTATGGCCACGGCTACCATCATCATTATCGATATGGCAGGTTTCGTCCCATTTACAGGCCACCAGCCAGTCGCCCTCCCGGTGGTAATCCGGGAAATAAGCCTGGCAACCTGCCCTCGACGCGACCTTCTACGCAGCCTGTGAATGCAGCAAAACCGAGCACCCGCAACTTATATGAAAACCCACGCAATGCGGCGCGCGTTAAAGACCGGGATAATCAGTTAAAGGCTCGCCCTGCCGCTGACCGTGCCAATAATATCTATACCGATCGACAGGGCAACCTGCACCGTAAAACCAGTAATGGCTGGCAAAGTCGTGATAATAATGGCTGGCAAAACCACCCTGCTCAGCAGCCAGCTAATCGGCCGGCAACAAGACCACAGGGTGGATATAACCCACAGCAGATGCAGCGCAGCTATCAGTCAAGACAGCAGGGTGCTCAGCGTAGCCAGAATTTTAATCAATTCCGTAGTGGCGGCGGCGCGGCACGGCGGCGCTAATATTTGTTGGATCCGTGAAAAGTTAATACTGATATTTACAGGTGCATTTTCGCCATTTTCCTCACCCCCGTCCTCTCCCTGAGGGAGAGGGCGTTAACTGGAGTGTGTCTTCGTGGAAATCAACACGCTATTTTTTAATGCTTATTTTTTCACACACTGACCTTAAGATTTTATGAAATTTAATTATTTTCTATTCGCACTTATCTTTTTCTACAGCTCTGCCTATAGCCAGAATAACAGCCACAACAGCACGTCACAATTTATCGATATGCTCGACGGGCGCTTCGATGCCTCGGATTATTTATCTGAAAATGCCTACGGTTTTTTACCCGTGCCCATCATTATTACCGACCCGGCCGTCGATGGTGGCCTGGGTATGATGGGGTTGTTTTTTCACGAAACCGAAGATGAAAAAGAAAAACGTTTACAGGCCATGCGTAAAGCTGACAATGGTGCCGCACGCCATTTACTTCCCCCCAGCGTTTCAGTGGTGGCGGCGGCAGCCACCGGCAATAAATCCTGGTTTAGCGGCGCAGGCCATATGGGATTTTTTAAACAGGGACGCATTCGTTATTCAGGTGGCGGCGGTTATGGCGATGTTAACCTGGCTTTTTATGGTGCCGGCGATATTGCCCTGCCCAGACCTATTGAAATTAATACTCAGGCTGCCGGGATTTTTCAAACACTTAAATTCAAACTCGCTTCCAGCCAGTTTTTTTTAGGCGTTGCACAACGTTATATTAATGCAAAAATCAGCCCTGTGTTGTCCGATGATTTAGGCTCACTCCCGCCTGAATTTGAGGATGAGTTAACAAAGCTACTCACCCGCGATGTCACCACATCTGCACTGGGCTTAAATTTAGAATTCGACAATCGCGATAATCTGTTCACCCCCACCGCAGGCTACCAGTATGTGATTGAACAGTTCTGGTATCGGGAAAGCTTTGGCAGTGATATCGAATATGAACTGAGCACATTTAAAGGCTTAAATTACTGGCCCATCGCCGAACACTGGCGCGCAGGTTTGCGACTTAACAGTGAGTACGCCAACAGCGATACCCTTTTACCGCCCTTTGCCACCCCCGCAATACAATTGCGCGGCATTCCTGCAAAGCGCTATCAGGGTGAATTTATCGGCGTACTTGAAACTGAAATCAGCTGGCTGATTGATTCACGCTGGAGCGTGCTGGGTTTTGTGGGTGCAGGCCGCGCCAGTAACAGCACCGCCAGTTTTGCCGATGCACCAACACGTGTCACACAGGGCATCGGGTTTCGTTATCAGGTTGCACGGCGTTATGGCTTTGATATGGGCATTGATATTGCCCGCGGGCCGGAGGAGTCGGTTTTTTATATTACTGCTGGCTCAGCCTGGGGTCGATGATAGGGGTCGATGAACCTGGGTCGATGAGCATGGGTCGATGATCGGGGGTCGATGAGCCTGAGTCGATAATCGGGGGTCGATGATCGGTGTCGATGATCCGGCTCAATAATATCAGGCGAATTAAAAATGACGCTTATAGATTTATATATTATATTTGACGCTATACCGGCTTAAATTTACCGACGGCTAAATTATAAAAACAAAACACGAGACAAACTAAAATGAATCAATCACTCGTCATTACCGCCATCGGCGCAGACCGCCCCGGCATTGTAAACGAACTCAGCGAAGTGCTGCTCAAAGCCGACCTGAATGTAGAAGACAGTCGCATGAGCGTACTCGGCGGCGAATTTGTGGTGATGCTACTAGTCACAGGCAACGCCGATTCAATTGAATCTATTCAGCAACAAAAAGACACGCTGGCACAAAAACTTAATTTAAATTTATTAATTAAATCGACCACCAGCCGCACAAGTCGTGATAACCATCTGAGTTATGAAATAACCGTTGAAGGCATGGACAACCCGGGCATAGTGCACAAACTTGCGCGCTACCTCTCCCAGCACAGTATTAATATTGTAAATATGCAGACCCAGAGTGGTCACGCCCCGCACACGGGTACGCCGATGTTTTCAGTTAATATGCTGGTCGATATCCCTGACCAGCTTGATCTGACGCAACTCGAAAATGATTTCGCCGCACTGTGCGATGAATTAAATATGGACGCGGAATTTAAACCCGCCGCCTGAAGCTTTAAAAAAACGAATTTGAGATTTATATGCCACTCAGCTTAAATAAAAAAATCCCCGCCTTCTGTGCACAGGCCAGCGGTGATCAAACGATTTGCCTGCAGGACTTTAAAGGTAAAAATATCGTTATTTATTTTTACCCGAAAGACAACACGCCGGGCTGCACTCAGGAAGGTCAGGATTTTCGTGATCATTATGCAAAGTTCAAACGCGCCAGCACCGTGGTGCTCGGGGTATCCCGCGACTCGGTACGGGTGCACACTAACTTTAAAGCCAAACACGAATTTCCATTTGAGCTTCTATCCGACCCGGATGAAACCCTGTGTAAACTATTTGACGTGATAAAACTTAAAAAGAATTACGGCCGTGAATATATGGGCATAGTGCGCAGTACGTTTTTAATTGATGCAAAAGGCGTGCTTCGGGAGCAATGGCTGGGCGTCAGGGTAAAGGGCCATGTTGAGGAAGTGCTGGCGGCAGCTAAGCAATATAAGCCTGAATAATATAAACCCAAATAATATAAAACTGAGTCGTTTTAAGTCGCCCCCACCCCCTCCTTTTCTAAGAGCAGGGTTGGCGCCCTGTAATTCACTATAACTTCAATAACTTATCTCTTAACTTACTGGCATCAGGGTAGGATCACGCGCACCCAAAACGACCACAAGTATTAATCCAGATCAGTTTTATTGCTTTTCTACATGAGAATCATTTGCATTCGCATCATCATCATGTATACTCCCCCACAGATTTGAGAAGCGAGCGTCAGAACATCCCAAAGAGCTGACTTCAAGCCTCAAACTTTTTTTATTGAAGTGGAGCCATAACCAATGCAAAACAAACAATTTTTACAAACTACCTTAAAAAGCGCTATCGCCAGCGCATTATTACTGGCATCGACGAGCGCAATTTCAGCAGAATCAGACAGTCTTCAGCAGCAGCTGGATGCATTAAAAGCTGAAAACAAAATTATTTTAGAACGTCTTGAAGCGACTGCAGATATGCTTGAATCTGGCAGTTCAAATAATGAAGCATCAACACAGGAAGTGGGCTCCTCAGCAGCACATAACCATGGCACAGGAGAAACCGCCCGCAGCCGCACCTTTGGTAGCCATGGCTCCAAAGGCAACACTACTATCGGTGGTTATGGCGAGCTACATTACATTAATACTGACAGCACAAACACCATCAATATGCACCGCTTTATTTTATTTATGGGTCATGAATTTAACGACAAAATTCGCTTCTGGTCTGAATTAGAAGTTGAACATTCACAGGTAAAAACATCAGGCTCCGGCTCCGGCGAAGTATCAATAGAACAGGCCTTCTTAGAGTTTGATGTTAGCGACAATAATTCCATCCGTGCCGGTATTATTTTAGTGCCTGTAGGGATGATTAACGAGACTCACGAACCACCTACTTTTTACGGTGTGGAACGTAATAATATCGAAAAATATATTATTCCCACAACATGGCGTGAAGGCGGTGTGAGCTTAACCGGTCGTTTCGGTGGCGCATTTAGCTATGACCTCGCCATGCACTCAGGTTTAGAAATATCAGCTAGCGATAATTACGCCGTTCGTGGTGGGCGCAATCACGTAAGCAAAGCTCCTATGAGCGACCCAGCTTACACCGCTCGCCTTAAATGGACCGGAGTAGCGGGTGTTGAGTTAGGTGCAGCATTACAATACCAACGTGACATCACTCAAAGCACCGACGCCGCAGCAGGCAGTGCAACCCTCTTAGAAACCCATGCAGTATGGCAAACCGGACCAGTTGCCTTGCGTGCACTGTATGCTAGTTGGGATCTAAGTGGTAATGGCCCGAAGAGCACCGGCGCGGATGAACAAAGCGGCTGGTATGTTGAACCGTCCTACAAATTCACATCTCAGTGGGGTGTATATGCTCGCCAGAGCAGCTGGGATAATCAGGTTAATAGCGTGAACGATACCCAACGTGATCAAACTGATTTCGGTGTTAGCTACTGGCCGCATGAAGATGTGGTGGTTAAGGCTAACTATCAGCTATTGGATAAAGCCGGTACCGATGATGATGGATTTATGCTTGGAGTCGGTTACCAGTTCTAAGCAATCTATGAAAAATCAGTGGATGAACTTCATCCGCTGGTTTCTCACTTCACCAACAACTGGTATCATTCGCCTCCATGTTTTTTACACGCTTCATATTTATTGCACTTTGCTTCATTCAGCTCCCAGCTTTCGCCGGTGGTCAGTACCTTGAGCCCGATGAATTTATTCGCTTAGCCTTTCCCGAAACTCAACCTAAAGCCAAAGCTTTCTGGCTAACTAAAACCCACCGCGAGAATATTAAGCAGATACTCGCCCACGATTTTAAAAAACTGCGCATGCGTTACTGGGCGCAGCAACAAAAATCAGCGTGGATACTGGAAGAAATTGGTAAAGAAAAACCCATAACTATTGGCGTAGTCATTAACAATGGCAAAATCGAAAATATAAAAGTGCTGGCCTTTCGCGAAAGTCGCGGCGATGAAATTCGCCATGATTTTTTTACCAAACAATTTTTACAGGCCACCATAGATAAAGACTTACAGCTGGATCGTCACATCGATGGCATTTCAGGCGCTACACTTTCTGTGCGAGCCATTACTAAAATTTCCCGCATTGCACTTTACCTCGACCAGCAACTCAGCGCTAAATAATACTAATGACCCGACATAAAAAGAAATTTCCGGCATTTTTATGGCACAGACGATTTGGTCTACTACTGGTGCTGTTTATTGTAATGCTTGCCATTACCGGCATTATGTTAAACCACACTGATGGTTTACAGCTCAATAAAACACGAGTGAATAATTCATTAGTTCTTAGTCTCTATGAAATTAATCCTAAACAACCTTCAATTAGTTATCGCACTGAACAACATACGTTCAGTCAACTCGATGAACAAATTTATTTCGACAATAAAAAATTATTCAATGACAAACAACAAATCCGGGGCGTCACCAATGCCGGTGAAATTATTATTCTGGTACTTTCCCGCGATGTAATTTTGCTGAGCCGCGAAGGTGAGTTAATTGACCGTTACCCACTGGCACAAAAAACCGAAATCGAACACGTGGGCATACTGGAAAACAAAGCCATTATTAAAATGATGGATCAAACAATGTGGCAGGCCGATGAAGATATTATTAACTGGCAAGTCATAGACACAATACAAATGAACTGGGCTCCACAGGTTCAACTAGACGAAAATTTAAAACAGCAGTTACTGATGCAATACCGCGGCGAAGGTTTACCTCTGGAACGCATTATACTCGACATTCACAGTGGCCGTATCTTCGGCACTTTCGGTGTGTATGCTATGGATGGTGTTGCACTTCTGATGGTTTTTTTAAGCTTGAGCGGTTTGTGGATGTGGTGGCAACGACGCCTGAAACAACGTCGCAAGCAGCACCGAAAAGCTAAATAACAAGTTACCTACTGAACTCAATGACACTGACTTAAGCAATAATGCAAGGTTAAATGTTAGACTCGCGTTGCGTCGAAAAAAAGATCGTCAGCTAAAGCTAACTCCTACACTCATGCTACCTCTCCCGGCGAAGGCCATGCACAAATCACCGCCTGGATTAATGCCGCCAATGGAATCGCAAAGAACACACCCCACACACCCCATAATGCACCAAATACTAACACCGCAACAATAATGGCCGCGGGATGCATATCCACTGCCTCTGAAAATAACAACGGCACCAGAATATTACCGTCTAAAAACTGCACAATTAAATAAGCCAGTAAAATATATAAAAATTCATAACCAAACCCAAACTGAAAGTAAGCTAGCATCGCAACCGGAATGGTCACCGCAATAGCCCCCACATAAGGAATGATCACCGACAATCCTACAAACAAACACAGCAGCGCGGCATACTGCAAACCTAATATTTTAAGTGGAACATAAGTGGCAATACCCACTACAACAATTTCGAGTAATTTTCCGCGAATATAACTACCAATTTTTTTATCAACATCCTGCCATACTTTTGTTGCAAGACCATCTTCCTGTGGTAAAAAACGACTTAGCCATTGCAAAATACTTTGCTTATCTTTCAAAAAGAAAAACACTAATAACGGCACCACTACCATATAAACCATAATCGTAAATAAATTAATAACTGAAGACAGTGAACGCGACACCACCAACTGTCCCGCCGCGGCTAACTCAGTATTGATAAGCGATACAATTTCCTGAATTTGTAGCTCAGAAATAAACGGATAATCCTGTGGAATGCTAATTAACAAACCCTGGCCGGCACTCAGCATATTGGGCACTTCTAAAAAAAACTGTGTCAATTGTTTTGAAATCAATGGCGACAGGCCCAGCATTAGCACCAACAATAAAACGACAAAACCGACAACTACAATAGTCACCGAAATTAAACGTGGAACCTTTAAGTGGCATAGTTTACGAACCACACCTTCCAGCACATAAGCAATTACCACCGCCGCAATCACGGGGGTTAGCACATTTCCCATAATGGCAATAAACGCAAAACCAAAGATGAGCATGAGCGCTAAAATCACCGCCTGCGGATCTGAGAAATTTCGATTATACCAGCCGCGTAAAACGTCTATCACTGGTTGTCACCTACAATCATTTTACACTTAGTTTCAAACAATAATTCCATTTCATCAATAACATCTTTAGCCGCTTTACCCTGCATCATGTGCTGCATCATAAACTCTGATGTTTCATTTAATAATTCTTTTTGAGAAACCATCGGATAATTTTTCTTTAAACGTTTAATGGCCGCAACAACGCTTTCTTCCTCCGGGCGCGGAATACCCAATGGCTCGGTAATCTTTAATGCCGGCTCAGGCGCACGTGATTTTAAAAATTCAGCAAATTCAAATAATGTGTTTTGATCTTTTTCGGGAAGATCTTCAAAGATGGATACAATGGATTGCGCTGAAGGCTTCAATATAGCTCTCCTGAATAAATAGTTTTTTAATTGTAACAGGTATTACATAGAAGATTATGTGTAGCTTCTCCTCTTTGACAGGGTGGAGGCCAATACAGTAGCGTGGTTTTAATAATAGAATCTTATATCCGGAGAACTCATTAACATCCCTAAAACAAAAAAGGATCATAAAATAATTTATGATCCTTTTTGTACTGCGGGACTTACACTGGAGTATCGACTACTTCGGATGCGACTGGCAGTACTGCTTGGCAAAATCAAGCAGCTCTTCCATAGCACGCACTTTAAACTTATGACGCTGATGCACAAACGAGAACGGTCGTTCCAATGGGGGTTCTAATGGAATAGCTACCAACGTATTTAATTTAATTTCTTTTTGTACAGTCGACTGTGACATGATCGACATACCCATGCCCGCCTCTACTGCACTTTTAATGGATTCCGGGCTACCCAGTTCAAGGCAGACTTTCGGATTTTCTGTAATTCCCGTTTCCTGCAAATATTCTGCAATCACTTCGCGTGTACCCGAACCTTCTTCACGACAGATAAAAGGATGAATCACAATTTCCTGCGCCGAAACAGTTTTAGCATGAGCCAGCGGATGACCGGGTGGCACAATCGCAACCAGTTGATCCATGCGACACACATCAACCTGTAAATTTTTATTACTTACCGATGCTTCAACAATACCCAAATCGATAACATTGTTTTCAACCATCGAAACAATACCGTCGGTATTAGATACTTTCAGGCGAATATTGACTTCGGGATTTTTGGCTTTAAAGTCGCCGAGTAAAAACGGCAACATATATTCTGCAATAGTTGTGCTGGCACCGAGGGTAACTACACCGCTAACATCGCCAGTCATTTCTCGAATCGCGTGCTCCATTTCATCATAGAGCTCAAAAATACGCCCGGAGAAACTGTAAACTCGCTGCCCGGCTTCTGTCAGGCTAACGCGATTGTGGGTTCGGTCAAATAGACGGGTATTGAAATACTCTTCTAACTGCCGAATCTGAAATGTTACCGCCGGCTGAGTCATGTGTAGAGCATCCGCTGCTTTGGTAAAATTCAATAGCTTCGCTACTGTATGAAATACTTTTAGTCGTCTATCTGCCATAACATTTACTTATACGGGCTCTAAGGAGGCGATATAGTATCAAGCTCACGCCCATATGCAAAGATTATGTTGCCATATATCGATTGAATCGTTGATTTAACACACTAGAAATATACAAATATTAATAAAACTACTATAAAATCAAATAATAACTTAAATAAAAAAGCGAATTGCTATGACTTTAAACTGGCTAAATATTAACCGTTTCATTCGTCAACTTACCTTTGTTAGCTTGCTAACTCTATTTTGTACCACTAGCTTTGCCGGCATTTATAAATGGACGGACGCCGAAGGCAATGTTCATTACAGTCAGCAAAGACCACGGGACACTTCATCGGAAAAAATGAACGTTCCCCAGCATGCCCCAACTGACACCTCAACCTATAAACGTCCTGCTCTGCAAAGCAATGATTCAGAGAATAAGAATGCCGCTGACGACAAACAAAAAAGCGATGAACCAGAAGAAGTAAAAGAAACGAAAGCCGAAAAGAAACGCCGGCTCGCTGAGTGTGAACAAGTTCGCCAAAATCTGGCCACCATGGAAAGCCGAGGGCGCGTACGCAGTAAAGATAAAGACGGTAATACCCGTTATTTATCACAGCAGGAAAAAGAAGATCGTATGGCATCGAGTAGAAAAAAACTGGCTAAGTATTGTAAATAGCGACTTAATACTACTATTCAACTTTTAATATCAAGCGAGAGCTTTGCACGAAACACTTTAAAGATAAAAAACACCGTCATTCCCGAATACTTTTATCGGGAATCTAGTGACATTAAGGTCGCTGGATCTCCAATAAAAGCATTCGCAGATAACGAAAGTTACTTCATGCAAAAGTATTCAGATTTTTCTTCAGCCAGATTAACCCACTGAAACTTGTTTTAAATATCAAAATTAAACTTTAAACTGCATCACCAATGCCTGCAGCTCACTGGATAAGCGCGCTAAATTTTCACTGGCCTGCGCAGTTTGTTGAGAACGCTCTGTGGTTTGCGAGGCGATTTCATTAATATTAATCACATTGCGATTTATTTCTTCTGATGCAGCACCCTGTTGTTCAGCTGCGCTGGCAATTTGTAAATTCATATCGGTAATCGTATTTACGTCCTGATTAATTGTATCTAAAGCTTTACCCGCATCTGCGGCTGTACCTACACTATCAGAAGTTTTATCGCTGCTGTTTTGCATCACGCTCACCGCTTCCTGCGTTCCCTGCTGAAGCTTTTGAATCATGGTTTGAATTTCTTCTGTGGATTGCTGGGTGCGGCTGGCCAGTGTGCGCACCTCATCCGCCACCACAGCAAAGCCTCTGCCCTGCTCACCCGCGCGTGCTGCTTCAATAGCTGCGTTAAGTGCCAGTAAATTCGTTTGCTCTGCAATGCCCCGAATCACATCCAGTACACTGCCAATATTATTAGACTCAATTTCTAACTGGGTAATAACATCGGATGACTGCCCGATATCCTGTGCCAGACTATTGATAGATGAAATAACCCGGTTAACCACCTGCTGACCTTCATCGGTAGAGTGGTTTGCATTACGTGCAGACTCCGCCGCATGTGCTGCATTGCTTGCCACTTCCTGCACCGTCGCGGTCATTTCATTCATGGCAGTTGCCAACTGATCGGTTTCAGTTTGTTGCTGCTGTATACCCGCCGATGTTTCCTGAGTAATAACCGACATTTCACTTGCCGATGCACTTAGCTGACTTGAAGACTCCACCACCTGCTGAATAATCTGCCGGATTTTTTCTGCAAACTGATTAAATGCAACTGATAGCTGAGATATCTCATCTTTACCTTCTTCGTTTAAGCGCCGGGTTAAATCCCCCTCACCCTGCGCAATATCATTCATTGCATTAACCGCATGCGTTAACGGACGCGTAATGCCTGCACCGATAATCCAGGCAATAAATAATCCACCAACCAGTGCAGCAACACCCAGCAGTAATATAATATTTTTAATACGTGAAATTGCACTTAAATATTCACTGCGGTCCAGTACAATTTCCATCACACCAATCGCATTACCAGAAAAGTCTTTTATGGCATGAAGATAAATCGCGAACTCACCTGCATCCGTCGAGGCATAATGCACAACCGCGTTACCATCCAGTGCCGTCTGTTTATTTTTATCAGAGCTCAATGATAATGAATGGGTACTGCCAAACGTGCTAAAGCTATTACCCTGTTTTATAAATAAACTGATATCATCGCCGTGCTCATTTTTAAATTGATCAAAAAAAGCCTGCCCAAAAGACATGCCGAATTCAATTGAGCCGAGATGCTCACCATTTTGACTAATAGGTGCAATACCTCTAATCCCCAAACCCGCCACGCCTTTTTCAAGACCATCGATTAATGTTTTTTTATTATTGGTTTCTAACACGGTTTTACGAAATGATGATAAATCATCACCAAATTTTTGTGGTTTATGAGCGCGTAAAAAAGATGTGGCCGGAGGGGTATGAAACTGAAACTGGCGTACCGCGAAACGGTTTTTTAAATCTTTAAATAAAGGCACAGTCCAGGCCGCCAGTGCATCGCGCTCACCTGCTGAAAATTCTTGCTGCACCTGCGGTGTTGATGCCACAATCAAACTCATGGCTTTTGCCAACTGGCCTTTGGCATTAATTTCATCCTGAGCACTTTTATAAGCAGACTGTAATTCACGCAACTCCGCCTGCTCAACTACACTGGATACCTGCTGAATAATAACCGGCACGAATATTCCAATCACTAAAATAATCACCAGGGCAAAGCCCGCGGCCAGACGAATATGGATACTAAAATTACGCAGCATAATTAAACCTTAACGAGTAGAAATAAAGATTATTAATTTATAGTCTATTTCAGGGATAAATTCTGAAAACATAGCGACATTTATCTGGATAACTGTAGTCGTAGCCTGTCTTTTTTATTACGCCAAACATTAAAAAGCCACGCTCAAGAACGTGGCTTTTTAATGTTTGGCTATATAGGCAGTGCTTAGAAAAGCTTATTCAAACTCACCGCAATGACCTGTCGATCATAAATATATAAATCATCAGATGAAGAATTATCCGTATATTCCAGTTTCATCTTTAACTTCATGGTTTTATCAAATCGATAATTAGCCGAAGCAATTGCTTTTAGTCGATCGTCATTACGATTTTGGGTAGACGTAGATGGATAAGCACTCTTTCGGTAAGCCAGGTCGCCGGTTAAATCCCATTTCTTATTTAACTTTGCGGTGTATTTTCCGCGTAATGTGTGGCGTGTGGGTGAATAACTAAATTCACTAATACTTCCATCGACGGCATCAACTCTGACCAGGTCATTTCTATCATTTAACTCCAGCTCATAATAAAACTGAATATAGCTATTTTTATTATAACGACGAAACTCGCCTCTGATTTTCTGGCGCCAGCCTTCAGTATAATCAAACACCGCATCATCACTGCTAATGTCGTCATAACGATAACGCAGATACACTCTGTCGGTTTTTGAAAGTCTATATCGACCTCTGGCCTCCAGTTTAAGAATGGACTGATAGTCTCTCGGCCCATACGTTAACTTATCTAACACCAGTTTAATATGCGTATCCCAACCCGCCAGTTTCTGAGTTTTCTTAAGACCGGCACCATATTCGTCCTGATCAAATGCACCTTTGGGTATTAACGGGTTACCTGTGTCCTGGTAACGAATCGTATATAACAGCCCTTCAACACTCCACCCATTACTGGCCTTGCCAGAAAATAGATAATCTGCTGATACCAGTGCATCAAAAAAGCTACCGGATTCTTCCGAACCGATATCCACCGGTGCAAAATTAATATTGCTGTCATAGCCCAGGCTGCCACTCAAATAAACCGAACCAGGGGATTTTTTTGATGTTAATTTTTTTTCTGGTCGATTGCTGTTACCTAATAATGCTAACTGCTGGTTTGCCAGATAAATTACTTTTTTATCCTGCCCGCTCTTTACAATCGAATTAAAATATTTTTTAGCTGAAGCCGAATCTTTTTGTTTAAGTGCAATTAAGCCTAAATTGTATTCTGCTAAAGATTTCATCTTAGGTTGTTTTTTCAGAGCGCTAAAATAACGCTGTGCATTTTTATATTGGCCTAATTTAAAATAGACACTGCCCAAATTATAATAAAGTGCGGTGCTGCGATTTCCCTGCTTGCGAGCCTGCTCAAACTTTTCAACTGCAGCGCTATAATCACCCTGTTTAAAATAACTTATACCCTGTTCAAAATTCTGATTTACCGAACTTGCATTTTCTGCCGCATTGAGTTGCATTGAAATAAACACTAAGGCTATTGTCAGCCAATATCTCATACTTTTTTGATATCCAAACATTCTGCATTCCTGTTAAAAACTGATTTTACATAATAATAAACCTCTCCCTACAAAGTAGGGAGAGGTTTATTTATAGCTCAAAAAACACTTGATGATAATCAAACACTTGTTGTTAAAATTATACTATTTCACCAAATACTTCTAGCCGTTCTTTAGCTATTGCATTTCCTGCTCAGGAGCTTCCATTTCTGGCTGTTCCATTTCAGGCTGTTCCATTTCAGGCTGCTCTTCATGATCAATACCTTCGCGATCCATATCGTCAAGGCTATTTGGACCATCTTCGCCGCGACGCTCATGCTCTTCACGCTCTTCGTTAATACGATCATTCACATCACTGTCATCACGCTCGCCTTCATGTTCGCGTTCCATCTCACGCTCCATATCGCGCTCCTGGTCCATTTCACGATCCATATCGCGGTCCTGATCCATTTCACGGTCCTGGTCGCGATCTTTGTCCATGTCACCGTCATGCTCACGCTCTTTATCCATTGCATGCTCTTCGTCTTCATCCGTGTGATCCACATCATCTTTATGATCAGCTGCTGTATCGTTAGCATGATCTAAACCGTGCTGGGCATTTTCTTTTGCATGCTCATCCGCCATTTCTGGCAGTTCAATATTTTCCATCACATGCTCAGATGAAACTTCATTCATCTCCATTACGCGAATGGTCACGTCATCGGCTGCGGCCATTGCGCCTAAAGGCAGAGTCATGCCCAGTCCTAAAATAATTGCTTTGCTTAATGTTTTCATAATAGTCTCCAAAAGTTTTTAAGCAGATGTTACTGGCTGAATCTGATAGCTCATCACGCCGTTATCTGTAGTTTTCAAAATTAATCGATAAGTTTTTGTTGTGTCACCATAAGTCAGGTGAGCGATTAACTCTCCCTTACCCGCCTCAATGGCATTAATCGGCAGAGCAAGTACGTTCTGACCTTTTTTCAGGCTGGTGTTCCAGCTTAACTGGCTGCGTCCGGGGTAACCTTTCAGCTCAACATTGGCAGGTAACTCTAAACTAATAGCAACCTGCGCAATGCTGCCCGGCGCTTCAAACAACAATCTGACAGGACGCGTTTCATTCATTGCAACAGAGATTACATTACTGCCTGACAATGATTCCTGCGGTGCAAAAATCATCGGTGCGGCAACCCATAAAAACACACTTGCGGCCAGCGCTGTAACAAAGCCGTTTAGAAATCGACGGTCAGACTGACCATCACGGTTTTGCCTGCGCACCTCAGCAAACACCTTGCTTTCAAAGTTATCTGACGCTTCTACAAAAGGTAGCGATGCTAATGCTTCACGTACCGCCTGTGCGTCTTTCAAACTTTGCTGACAAGCTGTGCAGTTGTTAATGTGCGCCTCGATAGCACTTTGCTCATGTACGAGCAAATCATCATCAAGGTAGTCGTCGAGTAATGTGTTTATGTCTGTGCAATTCATAATTCTTGTCCTGTTACTCATTAACACGGTTTTCGATCTCAAAAGGTTCCATTTTTTTTAACAATTCCCTTAAGCGCCCGCGAGCACGGTTTAAACGCGACTTCAGCGTGCCAATGGAAACGTCATACATCGTGTGTATTTCCTGCAGGGTGTAGCCTTCTACATCGTGCAGGATAACCAGAATACGTTGGTCTTCATTGAGTTGACTAAGTGAGTCCTGCAACTGATGCTGCAGTAACGACTGCTCTTTAGTGCCCGCGGGGCCAGGAGATTGCTCTGTGTAGTCTTCTATAATTTGCTCGTCATCATCACCCACCAGCTGTAATGGCGTGCGCTGCTTGCTGCGATATTTATCTACAAAATGCCGGTACAGCACTCGCGCCAGCCACGGGCCCAGTTTTTCAATGGCCTGCATTTCTTTAAGTCGGGGGTAAAGTTTAAGCAGTACATCCTGCACCAGATCTTCCGCATCGTGCTGCTGGCCGCTAAAGCGATAGGCCAGTTTATAGAGTTGCTTGAGGTGTGGCTGAATTAGCGCTTCAAACTGATCCTGTTCTGAGGGCTGACTTGTCCATAGTTTTTTCACGTTCATAAATAGTTACACGTTCGAAAAAGCAAAAAGGTTCCATCTATTTTAAAACATAGTGAAATAATGGATTTGATCATTCGCAAAAATAATAAATTCAATTCAAATAACACTAATTGAGTTAAAAGTTTAAAATAGCCTGATTGTTAATGTTAGCAAATAAATGACACCGGCAACTTTTGCTGACTAATTATGCCTGCCAATTACGCTCGCCAGCTTAATAAAACTTTAAGTTCATCAGGCTGTTGTTGCAAGTCTGCAATGGTGTAGGCGTCCAGCACATTTAAAAAGGCGTCTCCGGCCTGCTGTAAAATAGATTTCAACTGACAATCAGGTTTGATTGGACAGGGGAAAGGTGAATCACAGTCGACAACATCAAGACGCGCTTCCATATTACGCACCACTTCACCAATGCGAATTTGACCTGCTGACATTTTCAGGCGTAACCCGCCGTTTTTGCCACGGGTGGTATCAATGTAATTTAACAGCCCTAGTTTATGCACCACTTTCACCAAATGATTACGCGGAATTTGAAAGTGCTCGGCGATATCTGAAATAGTAACGCGCTGCTTATCATCCTGCAGTGACAAAAAGATAAGCACGCGTAAACTGTAATCAGTGTAGTGAGTAAGTTGCATAGCGGAACTATAGCTTAACTACTGCACGAAGGTAACCATCTATTTCACATGGCTAATCACATTAATACTTGATTACCCGTACTAGCAATATCTGTACTGGCAATATCTGCGCTGGCAATATCTGCGCTGGCAATAAATGGAGCTGAATAAATTATGAGTGGTATAAAATGAAAAATACCCGTAAGTTAGTTATGGGGAATTTATGCCATGAAAATACAAATACTTAACAGCGGTAATTAACGGGGATCAGCATGCTAAAACACATACGCCTGTTTTTGGCGATAGAACCAGAGTCAATTAGTGTGGCTGAAAAACTGGTCGCCAGCCTTGGTGGATTAGTGGGTATTACATTAATTAGTATTATCAGCTTTCAGTTTACCGGCGCCAGTGGCGCAGCATTAATCGTGCCTTCGATGGGTGCTTCAGCCGTGCTGGTATTTGCTGTTCCCCACGGCAAATTATCTCAGCCCTGGGCATTGATCGGGGGCAATTTAATTTCAGCTATTGCCGGTGTTACCTGCTACAAATTAGTGCCAGACACATTTATTGCAGCCGGTATGGCAGTGGGTCTGGCTATCGGCTTAATGCATTTATTCAGCTGCATTCATCCACCGGGGGGTGCCACTGCACTGGCTGCGGTTATCGGCGGCCCGGCCATTAACAGTCTGGGCTATGAATATGTGCTCACACCTATATTACTTAATGTCAGCATTATTTTTATTGTGGCGGTTTTGTTTAATAATTTATTCCCCTGGCGGCGATATCCCAGCACTGCAATGATGCGCTTTACCGATCAGAATCAGCAGAATAGCGCTAAAACAGAATTAGACCCAATTCACAGCATCGACAAGCAGTCCATCGAAAAAGCCATGAAAGATATGGATTTAGTTATGGATGTGACCGTCGAAGATTTACAGCGCTTAATGAGTTTAAGTCTGCAACATGCCGAACATAAGCGTATGACAAGCGGGCAGATTTTACTCGATCACTATTATACTAACGGCCGCCATGGCCCACACTGGTCAGTGCGGCGCATTATTGATGAGTCGGCTTCAGATGATCCGAAAAAAGACATGGTAATTTATCGGGTAGTAGAAGGCGAGCGATTTAATACCGCGGACAGTTGCACCCGCGAAGCATTTGCGCGCTGGTCTGCGCGGGAGGTTTTTCCAAATACGCATGAATAGTATTGCGGTCAGTTGCATTACTGCATATAAGCATAACCCTCTTCTTTTTGTAAGCGCACTATTTCTGCATCGGCCATCGGTACCATTTTCACAAAGCCGTGAATATCTTTAGGCTGATAATTCATTACTCTTGCAGCGGTTTGGCACATTCGAAACTCAATGGTTGTGCCCACCGTTAAACTATTTGCACGATACATCCGCTGTTTAAATTTTTCGAACTGATCAATTGCAAAGAAAGGAATCGCATCTCCATGAATAATTATCACGATCGAACTTTCAAACATTTCTGATTCATAAAGTTTAAACAGATAACTAGCCCGGTCTAATACATTATCTAACTTCTCGGGGGCATCCGTAGTGAGATCATAAAGTAACTTATGCGGTTTATAATTAACATGCATTTCTTTGGCGTGACCCCATGGAGAGTCTGGGGGAGAGTTTGAGGGAGAATTATTTTTTTTAGAAGATTCTGAGGCAATGGCATTAAAACTAAAAACAATTAAAAACAAAACACTCAACAACAAATTAACAACCATAATATTTCTCTATAATATTTCTTTATAATATTTATTTCACGGCTGACCCGTTAACTTGAACAGTGTCGTCATTCCCGAATGCCCGTGTAAATTTAATGGGTCAGGAACCCAGTGCCTTTACAGCGCTCAAGGTCACTGGATCTGCGACACGAACATTCGGAGATGACAATAAAGTGTTTTAATGCTTTCATATTTCGTTACTTTTTTATATGTATAAAAGTTGCTATACCAAACGCAACTTAGATGCTTTAAAAGTTAACGGGACTAGTGGCATTTAATTACAACATTATAATAAATAAGTAAACTGCGAAGCCGATATACCAACACCACCTAACAATAACAATGTCGCCTTTACTAACGGTTGTTCAAGAAAGGGCTGAAATGCACCTTTACGCAGTCGGCTCACATTATCAATCAACTCATCAATTTGAGTGAGCGTGGGTTTATCATCACGGGATACATTACCACCTACGGTTAATTTATCCATATATAATTTTTCTAAAAACTCACCGCGCACGGCTTCAGCTTCCTGACGTAATTTAATAGCTGAATACAGCGCTATTGCAATCAAGCAACTGGTTATAATTGCCAGACTTTGTGGAAACCCCCAATCGTCAAAATAATTAATACGTGAAAATAAAATCAAAATTATAATTATAAATGGATAAAAAATCAGCTTACCCACTTCAGCAGTTCGCTCAGAAATTATGCGTAATTTTAACCAGTCAATGGCATAATGGCGGGGTACATTTAATTTAACCCTGTACTCATCAACTTTAGTATCACCCCAGTCATATTGATTTTCAGTTAAACCTTTGATCCAGGCAATGCACAGGCGGGTTGCATCGACCATATAAAAAAGCACAAATAGCATTCCTAATAAACTCAACACCGTAACTATGGCATCAACCCACTGAGTCACCGTCCCACGTAATGGTGGAGCCTCCAGCCCAAACAGGGTAAAAATAATGCTGAGAAAGGCCTGAAAAATCAAAACTACAGTACAGGCTCGCAAAAACCGATTGCGTTGGGTTCCATATTCGCCATAATTTTTCCAGTACAATTGAATAGGCATGCTTAACTTGGTTTTATCACTGTGCTCTTTACGTTTTTGTGAATTTTTAATCCACTGATTAATACTTGCTACTGGTACGCATCGATATATCAAACTAAACCAGACTACGAAAATCAACACCCAAAGCATTAATATATAATTAATATATTCATATGCAATTGTTAATGGCAATATGGCAACCATTAACGCTGAAACTACTAACATAATCGCAACAAGATATATCCAGTCATTCTTTACGCAGGGAAGATGAAATGAAATGGTCGCCATCGACAGTGGCACACCATGACTATTGGGTGAATAATCAATTTTGCTAAACAGAAAATAATCATGACCGATGGTTAAATAATTTTTTTCAAGGGCACGTTTAGAAATACAGATAAAATACAAGCTTAAAATAAATGCCATACTATTTATTATTTCAGTGGGCCAAACACTAACCCCTGCCAGCATAATAAATGGCTCTTCATGAACAGATGAAAATGAAACACCGATAGCCACCACCGCCACCAGTGCAAATACCCCACTGCCAAACCACATTATCTGATAGCTAGCTTTTGCATTCAGCTGCCACAAGGCAAGTAAAACCAGTAGTAAAATCGCAACAACAAGTACCAGTGACTGCTCTTTATATTTACTGTCTTGCGTAGGATGTAATGCACAAAGACTCGTTGACTCGCACTCATCTAATTTATGGCTATGCCCACCCCCACCATCATTATTATTTGTATTATGATTATGATTATGACTACGAATTTCATCACTGGTGCGTAACGGCACAGCACCATTTCGACCGACTTCAAATATCAAAGGCCCTAATTGCGTTGGCAAGTTTACCATGACATTAAAAAAGTCGTTTTTCGACTGACCCTTCACCGGATGAAAATTTATGGGCTTTTTAGTATGCAAATAGTTTTCGTCTAGTTTTAACGCAAGGCCCGCAGAATAAAACATCGATGTTTGATAACTATCTCTGAACGGTGGCGTGTTTTTTTGCAGTCTGCTGGTTAGTTTTAAATCGAAGCTGGAGGCAATAACTAAATTTCGTGCCCAGTTAAATTCACTGGGATGTAATAACTGAGCATCCAGATCCGTCGTAAAGAAAGTCACGCCCATTAAGCGAGATCTTAGCGCATGCAATATTAATAACTTATCGTAGACATCACTTCCCAATACCCCAATCGCACGAATTCCTTTACCGTTAAACTTTCTAAAGTCTTTATCCATTTGTACCATTTCATCGGCAATGCGCCGCAAATAATCAAACTGGCCTGCACCTATTGGACGTCGAATATCGTAAGACTTATTTTCAGGTTCGTTATCATTTTTTGATTTAGAAGACTTTGAGCTCGATAAACCAATATCGGCGATACTGCCCGGAGCCACGCCATCAATTCCGCGTAAATAATTGAAGTTATGCACATGGTCTTCACATGTTTTTATATTTTGGGCAATATCATCCGCGCTTAATTCTTCACCGGAATCTTTGTCGATATGTTTATTTTTACAAAAATTTTCAATAAACGACAACGGCAAAGCCCGACCAAATGTTGTATCTAATTCTGACAATAAAACCACATGTGAATGCGCATCATCGATTCCACGAAACTCCAGCTCAGTCGTCAGCTCATGCATTAGTTTATCGTCACTGTATATCGTTCTGTGAAAAGTAAGACAAAACTCACCTTCAGTACATTTATCTAATGAGAAACGATTATCAAGACAGGTTTCATTTGTTTTAGCCTGAACATTATTTTCCGAACAGGCATTTTCAGTATCATACAAAAGATCATTTGCGACTGTGGCGCTGGGTGACAGAATATGTAAGCCCGCTATTCCTAAACCATAAAGTTTACCCACCGCAGGAGAATATGGTTCGTTATCAACAGGTACGGCATTTTTTATCAACGCACTAAGTCCACCGGAACCCGATGGACCCAAAATAGCAAGACGCATTTTTTTACGCGCCTGTTCATCCACTGACAAAGTTTCTATTAATTTTTTAAAATGCTTATAGGGTGTTTTTGCATAGTGCGAAGAATCCAGCCAGAGTAGTAATACTTTTTTACCGCTAGATGATATTAAACTCTCATGCTTATACCATTCATAGGGTAAGATCATACGATCGTGTTCATCTTCAACACCTGAGACTTTTCCCACCTGAATATGCTCTGCATCTTCTGGCACATAATCCGCATTTGAGAGTGCTGACACCAGCGCGTAACGACTTCGACGACGACGCTCTTCTGCATCGGAAATAGCCTCGGTTGATACCATCACCCCAAGCACCAACAGTTCTTCAGGTGCTGTTTTTTCTTTTTCAGTTTCAAAATAATCTGCAACACTTTTTCGCAACTGGCTGCCTTCACCAAGACTCTGAATATCAGGTAGAGCATTATCTTTATTTCGGGCATAAATAACACGGAAAGGATCCTGCCATAATCGCGCTGAAATAGAGTTTAAACTTGTCGATGAAATGGCCGGGGGATTTTTAGATTCGGGGCGCGCAGTTTTTAGTGGGTCAGTGCTCCATATGTAGGAACCAAATGACGCAAACGCAAGAAACATTGCAAAAGAATAACTCGGTAAACCTCGATTAGGAATTGCCATAGACTCCATCCGCTAGCAGTTGTTTAACGAAGAATAAGAGTTATAGGCTAAAAAGTCTAGTTATTAAGCAGGCATTAACTTTTGCTTAGATGTATTAGCATAGAGCGGAATTAATAAACCATGTAGATCTCCTGCCTGTGAAATAAATGTTCAGCTGATTATTTAACCCTTAAAAATACATTAAATAACTTAACTTCAATTCACTCACATCAAACATTTCATAATCGAGTAATTCATATTCAAACCGCAGAGCCTGGTCATCAAATAAATTTATTTGCAAACCCAGATTCAACTTTTGAATATCACCTTCCTCGCCTGCCACCTGATATAAAGGCTGGAAGTTAATTTCAGTTTGCCCCGAAAAACCACCCGTATCAAACGCCCACAACGCACCCACATCTGCACCCACATATAAACCATAATTTTTATCCAATTCAGTTGCATATTCTAACTGTGTACTGGCTAACGCATAAACCATAATGCTTTGCATTTCTACGCCATAGCCCATCGAAAATTGAGTTTCAAATTCTAAAACCTGTTCATTAAAACTTATATCACGCTGCTTTAACTTAAATGATATTTTTCGGGACAAAGGGCTTGCCCAGGGATTTACTGCCTGGATTGATTTTAATGAAAATAAATCTAAACTTTGTAGTTTTAGTTTTTGCTGTTTCTGATACCAGCGGAGTTGAGTGTCGAGAATGCTAATTGATGCACCATCAATAAAGCCCTTTGAAACATCTAATAAATCATGAAACACCGGCCGGATTCCTAGCTCATAAAATACTTCATCCTGCATTTCATTTATTTGACGCTCACCAGCTGATAAATTCCAGCGCGCAGTTTGGTGTGACTGTTCGGGTGGCGTTGCATTAAAGTTAAAACTGACTTCTTCTGGATTAACAGCTAAACGACTGCGCATACTCAAAATATCCAGCTGCAATTTTTGTTGCTGATCAGATAAAGTTGTATTTTGATTAAGCAACTCATCTGCTAACAATAAAATTTTAGCCTGCTGATTAATCGAAAATTCATTTATGGTTTCCTGCAAACTATGCCGGCTATTAGAAACATCGGCCAAATTTATTGCAGCCTGAGATGCGCTTTCTCCTATTTGTTCGATCATTTGTGAAATTTTATTATGCGTAGACGGCCGATAATGATGCGCAGCGATCAACCCCGCCTTTTCAACATCCCGCACAGTATCAACCGGCACCGCATATAATGGATGCGAATCTATGCTCATATTAATATTTTCACGCGCTACATCCAGTAATGCTAATAAGCGATACGAGCAATTTTCACGCAAGAAAAAATAATCGAAGTGCGCGCCCTTCACCTCCCACAAGTGACGCAGCAACTGCTCAATTTCGTGTTTATTTAGATTGAGTTGATACTCCCAGATATCGCGCTGCTCAATATCACTATATTCCTGCAAAGTTTCAAAGTAGGCCCGAATATAAAACTTGCCCGGATACCCACCAGTCACACCCTTCCATGAGTACACCAGCAGCGGATCAGATTCATCATAAGAGGCGGCATAACTTAATGTATAACTGAGTAAGTGATTTTTATCTGCGCGGTCGAAGCGAATAAATGTATGCCCAAACATTGATGCTGGATTTTGCAGGTGCATGCTGGGAAATAGCAAAGTGACCTTTTCAGCCTGAAACTTTTGCTTCCAGTCATTAAACTTTCCGCAATCCATAGCAGGTAAATCAGCCAGCATATTTAATTTAGTATTTAACCAGTGAAAGCGAGCAGGAAAGATACAGCGCGGATGCGCACTCGCTTGATAGCTATAAAAAGCCCTGATATCCGCTTCTAGTTCAGCCTGTGCATTATGCGCACCCTGCGCTGCCAGAAAAAAACCCGCATCATCTACCTGACTTTGAAGCTCACCCAACAGAGTATATTTATAGTGCAATAAATTTAGCCAGGCCGGTTGTTCGGCCAGATGCAAATCTTTAGCTTGCAGAATAGCCTTATCGATTAATGCCGAATTCGTTGCCGCAAAAGACAGACTCGGCAAAATAAATAGGCTAATTAGCAATAAATGCTGCATTCGAAGCAGATTCTTATTCACCCATCCCCAATAGTTTTGTAAACTCACCTGCAATTCGTTATGTCCCAAGCTCTGTATATGGCTATATCTGTATTTTCAGTTTCGGGCATTTTAACCCTTTACACGGAAACCTCCATGCGCGTATCAAAATTTCCACTGTCCACCCTGAAAGAAACCCCTGCCGATGCTGAAATTATCAGCCATCAACTGATGTTACGTGCGGGGCTGGTGCGTCGTCTGGCCTCCGGTTTATACACCTGGCTGCCACTGGGCATTCGGGTTTTGCGCAAAGTTGAAAATATCGTGCGCGATGAAATGCAAAAAGTCGATGCGCTGGAAGTGCTAATGCCCGGTGTGCAACCCGCTGAACTCTGGCAGGAATCCGGGCGCTGGGATGAATACGGCCCCGAGCTATTACGCTTAAACGATCGTCACAATCGCGAATTTTGCCTCGGCCCCACCCATGAAGAAATTATCACCGACATGGCACGGCGCGAATTATCCAGCTACAAACAGCTGCCGATTACCTGGTATCAGATACAGGCCAAATTTCGCGATGAAATTCGTCCGCGCTTTGGGGTGATGCGCTCGCGTGAATTTATTATGAAAGATGCTTACTCATTTCATCTTAATCAAGAGTCATTACAAAAAACCTACGATGCCATGCATCAGGCTTACACCAATATTTTCACCCGTTTCGGGCTGGATTTTAGACCGGTAATGGCTGACTCCGGTTCCATCGGTGGTTCCGGTTCCCATGAGTTTCATGTACTGGCAGACTCCGGCGAAGATGCCATCGCATTTTCCAGTGGCTCAAACTATGCCGCTAATATTGAAAAAGCCACGGCACTACCACCACAAACCGCACGCGCCGATGCCAGTGAAGAAAAATCTACGGTTGATACGCCGGGTAAACACAGCATTGAGGAAGTCTGTGAGTTTTTAAATATCACCAGCGATCAGTGTTTAAAAACTTTATTAGTCGATGGTGCTGAAGAAAACAGTGTTGTAGCTTTGGTAATTCGTGGCGACCACGAACTCAATGAAATTAAAGCCGAGCAATTAGCGCAGGTTGCAGCACCGCTGAACTTTTCCTCTGAAGAACAGGTAAAAGCTGCCGCCGGTTGTGCACCGGGTTCGGTCGGCCCGGATTTAAAAATCACTGTCATTGCCGATCACAGTGCCGCACATGCTGCTAACTTTGTCTGCGGTGCCAATGATGACGGCAAACATTTTAAAGGTGTTAACTGGGGCCGCGATTTAGCCGAACCAATAATCGCAGATTTACGCAATGTGGTTGAAGGCGATATTAGCCCGGATGGCGAAGGTACATTATCTATTGTGCGTGGCATTGAAGTGGGGCATATTTTTCAGCTCGGCGATAAATACAGCGAAAAACTACAGGCCAGCGTACTCGATGAGAATGGCGCTAAAAAAGTCATGACTATGGGGTGTTATGGCATTGGTATTACCCGCGTTGTTGCTGCCGCCATTGAACAGAACAACGATGACAACGGTATTATCTGGCCACAAAACATCGCCCCATTTGATGTGGCTCTCGCGCCGATTAATATGCAAAAATCCGAACGCTTAAAAGCTGCCGCCGAAAAACTGTATAAAGAATTAACCGATGCAGGGCTGGACGTTTTATTCTTTGATGCAAAAGATCGTCTGGGGTCGATGCTGGCCAATATCGAATTAACTGGTATTCCGCACCGTTTAGTTTTAGGCGAACGCGGGCTGGACGATGCAAAAATTGAATACAAAGGTCGCACGGATGATGACAAACAGGACGTTGCTCTGGATGGCATTGTTGAGTTTTTATTAAGCCAAAAAGCTTAAAGAAAAAGAAAACGCAAATGGTCACTCCAGCATATCCATATAACCGTGACATTAGTGCATCCATGCACGTCAACGCAAATGAACGCAAATGGCCGCGAATAATTAATTTAATATCAGTTATTCGAGTACATTTTTACAGTTTAAAATTAACATGTATTTCGTGCTGTGCGCCGCAGGCGTACAAACTAAATATTTGCGTTCATTTGCGTTCATTTGCGTTGTTCGCGTTTTCTTTTATGGCGAGACTACTGTTCATTTTATTTCTACTTAACCCTGCCCAGGCATCAACCCAAACGATAGACATCGACCCGGAACTACGCCAACGCCTAATCTCCGCCATCAACCACTCCAGCAGTTTCGATGACCGATTTCATGCGGAAGTCTGGTTACTCGATATGGCAACGCGTTTAGAGATTCGGGTTAAAGATTACGACACACGCCTAATGTTACTGCGCAATATTCACCGCGAAGCCAGTCGCGTTAAATTGCCGCCGGAATTAATTATTGCGCTTATCGATATTGAAAGTCGCTTTGATCATTACGCTATTTCTCGATCCGGTGCACAGGGCTTAATGCAAATTATGCCGTTCTGGTTAAAGGAAATCGGGCACCCCGAAGATAACCTGATGGATATCAATACAAATTTGCGCATGGGCTGCACCATTTTAAAATATTATATGGATATGGAAAAAGGTAATATTCGACGGGCACTGGCGCGTTATAACGGCAGCCTCGGATCGTGGAAATATCCGGACAAGGTGATGGGCGTGTTAAATAAATACTGGTATAAAAGTTAATGGACTTTCTTTGTTAAACACATAGAGATAATTAATTTAATTCTCAACCGGCGGTGCAACCCGCAACACTTCTTCCACTGTCGTTAAACCTGCCGCAACTTTCATTGCACCACTTAAGCGCAACGGTCGCATGCCTTCTTTCATGGCGAGTTTTTTCAACTTACTCATACTGATATCATCAACAATCAGCTCTTTAACTGCATCACTAAAAGTAAACATTTCATACAAACCCATGCGCCCCATAAAACCGGTGTTTCTACATTCCAAACAACCAACCGGTTTGAATATTTTTATGGGCTTTGCGGGCTTCCATGGCTTAACTAAGGCTTTCCAGGTTTCATCGTCAATTTCAGATTCCTGTTTACAGTGCGGGCACAATACGCGCACCAAACGTTGCGCCATAATACCTAAAATTGTGGATTGAATTAAATACGCCGGCACACCCACTTCCATTAAACGGGTGACTGCTGAGGGTGCATCATTGGTATGCAAGGTTGAAACCACGAGATGCCCTGTGAGTGCAGCTTGAATGGCGATGTCGGCGGTTTCCCGGTCGCGAATCTCACCAATCATAATAATATCCGGATCCTGACGCAGCAAGGTACGCACGCCGGTAGAAAAATCCAGCCCAATATTATGTTGCACCTGCATCTGGTTAAAACTGCTCTCCACTAATTCGATCGGGTCTTCAACCGTGCACACATTCACTTCGGGTTTTGCCAGCTGTTTTAAGCTGGTATAAAGCGTGGTTGTTTTACCTGAACCGGTTGGGCCGGTTACCAGAATAATGCCATTGGGTCTGGAAATCATTGATTGCCAGCGCTCATCATCGGACTGACTAAAGCCGAGCTCTCGAAAGTTTTTCACCAGTACTTCCGGGTCAAAAATACGCATTACCATTTTTTCACCGAAAGCGGTGGGCATCGTGGATAAGCGCAGCTCAATTTCAACACCATCCGGGGTGCGGGTTTTTAAGCGGCCATCCTGCGGGCGGCGTTTTTCTGCCACGTCCATGCGTCCCAGAATTTTAATACGGCTGGATACCGCCGCCATGACGGTGGAAGGCACCTGATAAACCTGATGCATTACACCGTCTATTCTAAAGCGCACATTACCCTGTTCACGGCGCGGCTCTAAATGAATATCACTGGCACGTTGATCAAAGGCATATTGCAATAACCAGTCAACAATATTAACCACATGTTGATCGTTGGCATCGAGTTTTCCCGCCCGACCTAACTGCATCAAGCTTTCAAGGTTGCCTATCTCTTTTCCCGTGCCCTGCGATTCGTTCTCGGCTTTATTTACTGATTTAGAGACCGTGTAAAATTCTAAAAGGTAGCGTGCAATTTCATCCGGGTTAGCAACAACCCGCTTAAATTCTTTGTTGTTTATGCGCGAGAGCTCATGCTCCCACTCTTTTACAAAGGGTTCTGCAGTGGCAATGGTAATGAATTTATCGTCAACAGAGACGGGTAAAATATTATATCGAGCAGCATAAGCATAAGACATTACTGCAGTAATTTTTGCCACTTCAATTTTAAGCGGGTCGATGCGCTGATAAGGCATATCAACTTTTTCGGCCAGCCAGGTAGTCAGGATTTCCAGCGTCAATAGGCTATGACCATTCCGTTGGTCAATCCACTGCCGCTCGGCAATCACACATATGGGATTTTTTTCAGTATATTCAGGGCTTACTGCTAAGGTGCGCAGCATATGAGCATTTTCCTGAGATACCATGCCATCGTCTTCCAGCCATTTAAGTACGTCATGTACATCTAGCTTTCTTTCATTCTGATTGATGACTGCATTCATAATACTTGCCGATTTGTTATTTTTATAAGCTTGAAGCCACTTTACTATAAAAGTGATTAATGTCAGATTACCAAAAAAGGCCCTAATTAAATATAGGACACCTCTATTAATTCTGTATGTTCAGACTGAGGTTCAGAATTTACCAGAACAAGGCACAAACCGCGCGTAATAGCAGGCTATTGCGAAGGATTGTAACAGCGTTCTGGTGAATTCTGGGCTCAAGATGTGTATTCACGAATTAAGAAAGATGCCCTACTATAATAGCAGTTCAAAAAAATAGGGCCCGCATGGGGCCCTAAATTTTCAAGTCGAATATATTAAACTTGAGCTTATTTATTCTGCTAAATATGCCTCATCAGATGCTTCAGTTGAACCAACTGACCATGCACCACGAGTTTTAGCGTGATTAACCGCTGCATCAACATCGGCACCCGAAGCTGCACGATCAATGTCAAATACCTGGCCCGGGAAAATCAAATCTGCATCTTTAATTTTATCGCGGTTAGCTTTATAAATTAAAGGCCACTGGTAGGGGTTTGAGTAGATGCTGTCTTTAGCAGAGATATTCCAAAGATTATCACCACCAACGACTTCATATGAATCATCGCCGCCGAGTGCAGCACCCTGTCGTGATGAGGCGTCATCTTCGCTTGCAGCAGAACCAATTGCACCGTCAGCTTTTAATCTAGCTTCCTGCTCTTTCGCCTGCTTCATCGCGTTTTCAGCCTGACGCTGTGCTTTGTTGGCAATTTTAATCGCTTTCTGGTCATCGCCATCAGCTAAGGCTTTTTCTGCTTTCTTAATCATCTTGCCAGTGTCGCGCCATTCAGCACCCATTTTCTTGGCCTGGGCATTCGCTGATTTGGCATCTGCAATGGCCTGCTCAGCAGTCATTCCATCAGCAGCATCATCAGGAGTTGATGCACAACCAGCAACCAGACCTAAAACTAGCATCATGATAAAAAACGGCTTGAAAATGTGGGTAAATTTCATTGTAAACGTCTCCATGGACTTTTATTTATAATTAATTAAGGGAAATTAGCAATGACGCCGTGCAGTGTCAAGCAAATCCCCTAAATAGGTGGGTTTTCATTGGCCGGTGTGTGACTCAAATCATCCTTTCAGCACAAGTATAAATTTTAACGTTAACCGTCCGGGATCTACCGTCGCGCGCCTAAATAAGCTATCCTTGCCCCAATATAATATGATGAGCCCTGAATTAACCAATGACTGACGCTATAAAAATTTTCCATAACCCTAAATGCTCAAAATCTCGCATGACCCTGGAATTGCTCACTGGAAAAGGTTTACAGGCTGATGTGGTGGAATATTTACAATCCCCGCCCAGCAAATCTGAACTTGAAAGCATTCTGAAAATGCTAAACCTGCAACCGCGACAGTTAATGCGCACCCACGAAGCGGAGTATAAAGAGAATAATTTAGCAGATGAATCCCTGAGCCACGATCAGTTAGTAGAAGCCATGCTAAAATACCCCAAATTAATTGAGCGCCCTATCGTCATTAGTAATGGCAAAGCCGCCATTGGCCGACCTCCTGAAACCGTGCTAAGTATTCTATAAAAGAGATTCTATCAATGATTGAAGTTATGGTTTTATATTATAGCCAGGGTGGCTCTACCGCTGAAATGGCGCGTACTATTGCCCGCGGCGTAGAACAAGTGGATGGTGTACAAGCGCGTTTGCGCACCGTACCCGCAATATCTACAGTATGCGATGCTAGCGAACCTGTCGTGCCAGAAGCTGGTGCACCCTATGCCCAGCACTCTGATTTAACAGAATGCAGCGGGCTCATTATGGGCAGCCCAACCCATTTTGGTAATATGGCAGCGGCGTTAAAACATTATATTGATGGTAGTGGCAGCCTGTGGATGTCCGGTGCACTCATCGATAAACCTGCAGCAGTTTTCACCTCAACTGCCAGTATTCATGGCGGTCAGGAATCGACTTTACTTAGCATGTTATTACCCCTGCTACACCACGGCATGATTTTAATGGGCCTGCCCTACAGTGAAGCCTCTTTACATAAAACCACTACTGGCGGCACACCTTATGGCGCGAGTCGCTTAAATAGCGATAATAAAGCGCCCTTAGATGAAGATGAAAAAAACCTTTGTCTTGCGCTAGGCAAACGGGTTGCAGAATCTGCACTCAAACTTCAGCCCGCCTCTTAAACCAATCATGAATAGCCTTTTATAATGAACAAAATTAAACTTTCAAGAATAAGCACACTTACTGGCTACTTTGGTCTGCTCATCTTTATTCCCATCTGGCATTTGTTAGTTGTACCGATGGACCCCAAATTTATGTCGATAACACTGCTGGTTCAAGTAGGCCCATTAATGTTCCCCTTAAAAGGTCTTTTGCACGGCAAGCTTTACACCCATGCATGGGCAATGTATCTCGCGCTATTTTATTTTGTGATAGGCATCTGGTATGCAGGGGATGAAAGCACGCGTAACTTTGGTATTATTTTTAGCTTACTCAGTGTTTTATTTTTTCTTGGCACTATGCTGTTTACGCGTTATCAGGGCATGGCAAATAATGCGGCCGCGATGCAAACATCAGATTCTAACAATTGATTTAGATCATTTAAAATAAACACTAGCACGCTATCCTCTCTAACATACCCCCTTACGCTCAGTTAATAAAAGGAGCTTACGATGTACACACTTACCGAGCTTAAAAAACAAAACCAGGAAATCACTGATTTAATCGAAGTGATTGATGTATTAACCAAAGATAAAAAGCTCATTAACAACCCGTTTGTGTGCGAGCTTGTATCGCGCTTCAATGAAAAAGTCTGGATGCATCTGGTATTCGAAGACAACACCATTTATTCTGAATTGGCAAAACACCATAACCCAAATATTAGTGACATTGCTAAACAGTTTCATGACAATGCTAAAGAGATAAAAAAAGAATTTACCGCTTATGTAAAACTCTGGTGCAAAACCTCTGGAGCCGATCATCACCATCAGGCATTTTGTGGGAGCACCAGTGAAATACTCAAAAAAATTAAACGTCGAATCAAATTTGAAACCGATAAAATTTTTCCGCTAATTGAACAATAATTAAACAACGAAAAAAACTATCTTGGTATGAGTGGCACTGACTTAAGTCCAAACAAAACAGGAGTTAGCTTTAGCTGACGAAGCCTGGCTGACGAATCAAGCTGCGAAGCAAAAAAACATCGTCAGCTAAAGCTAACTCCTACAGCTATGCCTTTTCGATAACTCACGTTTCTGATATTGCTTAAGTCATTGCCATTACTCTCTGGTATAGATTAGCGGCTAGCAAAACCTGTAAATCTTGTCTAAAATCAGGTTCATGCTTAAACTCAAATACGATCAAAAATTTTTCGCTATTTTATTGTTCGTCGGTACTTTTTTTTTAAACATACAAACTGTTTTCGCTGCAGATTTAGCCAAAGAACAGCGCATGCGAGAACAGGTTGCCGATTATGTTATGGATGGCGACAGTGTAATTTTAAATACCGGCTCACATGAGTTTTTGTCTATTTATATGCAAGCCGAGCAGACACCCGCAAAAGGCACAGTAATAATTTTACACGGCCGTGGCTTTCACCCCAACTGGCCTAAACTTATTTTTCCTCTGCGCACCGGCTTAACCGAACACGGCTGGAACACCCTGTCAGTGCAAATGCCAGTGCTCGATAACGACGCTTCGTTTTATGATTATTTAGAAATTCTACCTGAGGCGCACCCCAGAATTAAGTCGGCCCTGGATTTTATTAAACAAAAAAAGCCCGCTAAAATTATTTTATTGGCGCATAGCTGTGGCGTGTATATGGCGGCTGACTGGTTGCAGAAGAATCTCGATACTGACTTAGATGCATTTATCGGTATTGGTATGGGACCGACCGATTATGGTCAACCTATGTTAAAGCCTTTTCCGCTGGAAAAGTTTAAAATGCCGGTGCTGGATATTCACGGCGAAAATGATTACCCCGCCGTACTCAGAAATGCGCCTCGTAGATGGAAAAATATTCAACGTGCCGGGCATCCAAAATCTCAACAAATTGTTATAGAAAAAGCCGAACATTATTTTAACGATCGTGATGCAGAATTATTAGATAGCATTAGCCGTTGGTTGGATACGCTGTAATTTTTTTATAAAAAATAATTGGCGCCCCGTTAACTTAAAACAGTGTGTCATTCCCGACACAAGCATGCTGGAATGACGAAGCAAAGAGCTAACGATACATCAGCAGTGATAAATGGCCTTTCTCAATTAATGTGGGCACTTATTTTTTATTTCAAATCTTCCAGCACCAACTTAACAAACGGAATAGTTAAACGTCGATGTTGTTGTAGTTGCGCTTTATCCAATGCATCCAGCACCGCATATAAATCGGCAATGTCCCGATTACAACTCTTTAACAAATAGTTTGCGACATTATCTTCTAAATCAAAACCTCTACACCGGGCACGTAACTGTAATGCCTTACACTTTTCATCATCATCCAGCTCACTCAACTTAAACACCGGCCCCCATTGCAAGCGCGAGATTAAATCTTTTAACTCAATATTAATTTCGGAGGGAGGCTGACTGGCTGAAATAATTAAACGCGTAGCGCCTTCTCGCGATCGGTTAATTAAATCAAACAGAGCTTCCTGCCAGTGCAATTTATTTTGCAATAACTGCACGTCATCAATGCAGCAAATATCCATAGCTTCCTGACCGTGAAAAATCTCCGGTGAAAAATCAATCAGTTGTTTCAGGGGTAGATAACTCAGCTTGATATTTTTTTGCGCATGAAATTGACACAGCGCCTGCAGAAGGTGGGTTTTACCCGTATTGTGTGCTCCCCAGATATAAATTTGTTTTTCCGTTTTTGCCTGCTGATTTTTTAATAAGTCGATCAGCAACTGATTGTCGCCAGCAACAAAATTATCAAAGGTAAAACTATCTTTAAGCGCTATATCTAAGGTTAACTGAGTATACATTTAGGTGGTATATAAATCATAAAATTAATAAACTGGAAAATGAATAAATTTAAGCGGCGTTATTAAAAATAGTACTCGCTAAATATTGCTGGTGTAGATGACGCAGCAATACAACTAAAACCGCCGCTACTGGTAACGCCAATAAAATCCCGACAAAGCCGAACAACTGGCCACCGGCTAACACTGCAAAAATTACCGCCACTGGATGCAGGCCAATTTTATCTCCCACCAGTATCGGTGTTAATAACATGCCTTCTAACATCTGCCCGATACTAAAAACAATCACAACCGGAATTAACTGCATCACATCATGGGTTTGCAATAACATAGCAATACTGGCAACAACAATGCCAACAATAAAACCTAAATACGGTACAAACGAAACCAGCCCTGCCAACATGCCTATCAACAATGCCAGTTTTAAATCGATAAACCATAAGCCTGTCGAATAAACCGCACCAAGCGCTAACATCACTACAAACTGCCCGCGCAGAAAAGACGATAAAACTTCATCAGACTGTTTTGCCAGCTTTCGAATCATTGGCTGATTTTTTCTGGGAATTAATTCATCAATGCGAGCAATCAAAGCATCCCAGTCACGCAGTAAATAAAATGTTACTACCGGTATTAGCACCATGTTGGCCACCCATGCAACTAATGCAAAACTCGATGATGCCAGTGATGTCATTATCTGCGAAATAACTCCGCCGGCCTGTACATAGTTGGCAACAAAAAATTTCTTCAGTAATTCAAGATCAAATACTGATGCATCCAAGCCCAGGTAGCGTGCCACCTCTGGTATCACATTATTCTGAATAGAATCAAGATAAGCGGGCATATTTGAAACCAGATAACTCAATTGTTGCCCTAACAAAGGCAAAATCAAAAAAGCCATCAATGTTAAAAGACTAAATAGAAAAATAAATACAATCGTCACCGCAATAGATCGAGCAAACTTGTCAGACACTTTAGGGGCTAATGCATGCTCCAGTCGATCAGCAATCGGGTCACCCAGATACGCTAATAACGTCGCCGCAAAAAAAGGCATCAGCACCGGCGATAATAAATATAATAAAAAACCGCTGAGAGACAGCCCCAATAAAATCATCCATTTTTGTGAGTCACTCACACTTTGCATTTTTGGCTGACTCATCCATTTAGCCTGTAGCGCAAAATAGATGTATTAATTATTCTGGGTAATTTAATTGTTTCTTGCGGATCAGTGGCGTGGGATTCCAGCGTATCATTTTTAGTCTCTGTAGCGGGGACGCCCAGCACTTCTTCAGGCGATTTCTCTTGCTCTATCACTCGGTTATCCGGCACCAGCACCTTACCCAGCGCAATGATACGCTTCAAATCACTTTCATCGCCACTCAGGTCAATATGAAAATCAACCTGATGCTGATTCACCTTAGATGCATAAACATTTTTAACCGGCGCCAGCGACGCTAAATAATGAGATGCCTTCGCATACTGGCTCAGACTATTTAAATCACTCACCCGCAGCAATAATTCACCATCATTTGCACTGTCGGCATACACTGCGAAGCGACTGGAAATCTGATCTGTTGCCACCCCAATACCACTGGTCATCAGCGCGCTGAGTTCATGCGCTGATAATTGCCAGCTGTCAGATTTATCTTCCATCAGCAACGACCAGTTCACCGTCCAGCTACCATTGGTCCAGTTCATTCGACCCAGAATAACCGCATCCACGGGATAGCGTTTACTGGCCTGTTTCACCGGCTCTAAAAACTCACCCCATACATCAATAAAGCTCAGCACCTGTTTATCCTGTGCATCATATTCCGGCCAAATCAGCGGCAAGCCCCGGCTTTTTGCCTGCAGGGCAAGCGCATCTTTAATTTGCGAACTATCGGATTTTTTTAAAATATAGCGATTACGGCCATCTTTTACCGCCAGCCAAACCAGCACATTCGGGCGTTGATAACCCCAGATCGGCAAGCCATTTTTGCGCAACAACTGCTTCACCTTGGCCTCATCAAACTGCATCCATAATTTATATTTAGGTGCAACCAGGCTGCTGGATTCTTTCATATAAGCATCAATCTCGGGCTTGCTCATGGCTTTATAGTGATATTGACGCACCATCCGCGTCGCCTGCTTCAAATCAATTTGAATGGGTGCCAGACTATTTCCCGAAACCCGTATCGACACTTCAATTAAGCCCTTCTCAAATGCAGCCCCGCGAACTTGCTTTTCCTGGCTTACCACGGGCGAACTCACTTCGTAAATTTGCTTGATAACCGCCGCCTGCACATTTGCAGTGAGGATGAAAAGGAAAAATAAACTAAAAAAACCGGTTTTACGCATCATTTTTATTCGTGGCCATTGTCGGGAAGATGTACAATACCACAACTTTTAATCCTCATGGTTCTCAGGTTCACAATGTCGCAATCAGATTCAAATAATTCGTCCAGCCAATCACTTAGTTACCGCGATGCAGGGGTCGATATCGATGCCGGTGCAGATTTAGTCGAACAGATTAAACCCCATGTAAAACGCACCATGCGCCCGGAAGTGATGGGCGGCATAGGCGGCTTTGGTGCGCTGTTTGAAATTCCACTGGATCGCTATCAAAAGCCGGTATTAGTCTCTGGCACCGATGGTGTAGGCACCAAACTGAAGTTGGCACTACAACTCAATAAACACGACACCATCGGCATAGACCTGGTTGCCATGTGTGTAAACGACATTTTAGTGCTGGGCGCCGAGCCTTTGTATTTTCTCGATTACTACGCCACCGGCAAACTCGATAATGCGGTTGCGGTAGATGTAATAAAAGGTATCGCAGAGGGTTGCCTGCAATCAGGCTGCGCTCTCACCGGTGGCGAAACCGCCGAAATGCCCGGCATGTACAGCGAAGGCGATTACGATCTGGCCGGCTTCTGCGTAGGCATCGTTGAAAAAGATCAGATAATTGACAGCAGTAAAGTCGAAGCGGGTAACGTGCTTATCGGCATAGCTTCCTCTGGCCCACACTCCAATGGCTACTCATTAATTCGCAAAGTACTGGAAGTAAGCAAGGCCGATTTAAGTGAACCTTGCGGCGAACAAACATTAGGCGATGCACTCCTCGCACCCACGCGTATTTATGTAAAAAGTATTCACGCACTATTAGAACAAATTGATATCCACGCCATGTCACACATTACCGGCGGTGGCTTAACCGAAAACCTGCCGCGGGTAATGCCGGAAAACACCCGCGCACAAATTGACGTTAACAGCTGGGAGTTTTCGCCAGTATTTAAATGGCTGCAACAGCAGGGCAATATTGCAGATTTAGAAATGTACCGCACCTTTAACTGCGGCATCGGCATGGTGTTGGTCGTTAATGCAGAAGATGCGGACACGGCGATTGAAGTACTGAATAATGCGGGTGAAAGTGCATTTAAGCTGGGGGAAATTACCAGCTCGAATGGTGCGGCGGATGTGGTGATTGAGTAATTAAATTTCTGCTAGCACAATAGTTAATTATAATGAAAACATATCACGCCGTCATACCTGCGAAGGCAGGTATCCAGTGTCTTATGTTCTACAAAGTCACTAGATTCCTGCCTTCGCAGGAATGACAAGAATAATACACAATTATGACCATTTCTCGTTTAAACCTCGTCGTACTCATCTCCGGCAGCGGTTCCAATCTACAGGCTATTATCGATGCCATTGCTGCACAAAAGCTACATGCCAATATTAAAGCCGTCATCAGTAATCGCCCGGATGTAAAAGGTTTAGCGCGCGCCCAATCTGCAGGCATCCCTGCAATCACACTCGATCATAAAAACTTCGAAAGCCGTGAAGCATTTGATCAGCAACTTATCCACGAAATAGACCAGCAGCAACCCGACCTCATAATTCTCGCCGGTTTTATGCGCATACTTACCGACGATTTTGTTGCACACTACAACGGCCGCATGTTAAACATACACCCTTCACTTTTACCCGAATTCAAAGGTCTGAACACCCATCAACGTGCGATTGATGCAGGAGTAAAACAACACGGAGTTACCGTGCATTATGTCAGCAATGAACTCGATGGCGGGCCACTGGTCTTACAGGCTGTGATTGATGTTACACAACAGGACAATGCAGAAACATTGCAACAACGCGTGCACCAGCAGGAACATATTATTTACCCGATGGCGATTGAATGGGTGGCACAGCAGCGACTTAAAATGATTGATCAACAGGTTTACCTGGACAAACAACCTCTGAACAGCCCGCCTAAATGGATCAACAACCAGCTCAGCAACTCATGATCAACACTGCCATGCGTACTGCTTTATTACTGCTGATTTTTTTATTCGGTAATGCAGCAGCTAATAGTAACAATGTTAAATCTAAAGCTGAATTTCAGCTGCCGCCTAATTTCCAAAGCACCTATCAAGTCGAAAAATACAATACCAATGTCGGTGAAATGCACAATACCTTAACTTACCGCAATGGCAGCATTAACTATTACTCCATTGCAAAAGCCAAAGGTCTGGCAGCACTTTTTGTTAGCGCTGAGCCGACCGAGCTCAGCATATTAAACTGGCCAGAAACTGCAGCACTCACTTTACCCCAGCAACAAAGTTTTAATTTTGTGCAGGAAGAAGAACATAAAAGAAATCAGCATATTGAATTTAAATTATTAGCAACCGGCGAAACCCTCGTTGAAGGCAGTTATAAATTTAAACCCTATTCATTAAAAACTAATGAAAAAGTTTGGTCACGCCAGCTATTACTCTTATTAATTAGCAGTGACTTTCAACTTAACCCGAACATCAGCAGCAACAACTTTTTTATTGCCGATAAAGGCCACATCAATAAATTCACCTATACTGTATTAGGTAATGAAGCGATAGACTATCAGGGCAAAACTTTAGCCACGGTAAAAATTAAAATTATAAAAGAAAATAGCAAACGATTTTCTTATGCCTGGCTATCTAAAACACAATTTTATCTGCCCTTAAAAATTGAACAATACAAAGGCGAAGACTTAAATGTTCGCATGCGACTAACCCAACTTAAACTGAATAAATAATGACTGATATAAACGATGAAGATGATAACTGGGTAAGTAAAACCCAACGCAAGCGTGAATGCGATGAAGTGTTAGAGCTGGGTGAAAAGATGATCACCCTCAACAAAGAAGAGCTCTCTCAAATAAATATGGATAACGAACTGCGCAGTGCGCTTGAAGAAGCCCAGCGCATAAAATCCAATAGCGCACTAAAACGCCAAAAACACTTTATTGCCAAACTCATGCGTGGACTTGATGATAAAACACTGACAACTCAGGTTGAGCGAGTTTTGCATAAACACGACATTTATAATGCTGACTTTAAACGCATGGAAAAATGGCGCGATGCCATCATTGAAAATGGTGACCGGGGTATTAATGATTTTATACAGCAATACCCGCAAGCTGATCGCAGCCATCTGCGACAACTGGTACGTAACTCGGTTAAAGAAAAGAAAAACAACAAGCCCCCCGCAGCCTATCGGCAGATTTTTAAATATATTCGGGAAGTGGTAGACAATACTTCCAATAACGCTGAAAACGACTATTAGCTCATCTATACTAAAAACATAATTAACTAAATAATTTTGAGACAGCTTCTATGGACTTTACCAGCATCCACAATTTCTACGAACATCTGGTGATAGACTACCTGCAGGCCGAAATCATCCCCAGCCATGCAGACCAGTCTAGCGATTTTTTTCTTGATATCGCCTGCTATGCATTATCCAAATTACCGTCCCGCTATATGCGCCATGAAATTGATATGGCGTTTTATCTTGAGTCAGAGGAGCGAGCGCAGATGATGGGGGAGGTTAAAAAAGCCGTAGACGCTGCAGTTGAATATATTACTGAAAACTTCAATAAAAATGAACGTTACGAAGTTTAGCTTAGATTTATTTTCTGTTACATCTCACATAAATATATAGGCGCGAATACATTCGCGCCTATATATTCAAACATTAGTATCCACCTACGGCATTGTTAGCCTCTACAGATATAGCCTGTAAAACAACAACTAAATTAGCGATTTAAATTACGCGCCACCGCCTGACTGAATTTTTTTAATTCCAGATAATCTGATTTACTCAAATCATTTTTAGTGAAATGGTGCAGACGAATAGTCACCGCTGATTTATTTTGAGTCAGGTTTATTGCATACTGATCAACCTGTTTTTGTGGCTTGTCTTTTTCAGGGTCATAATCAAAACCATCTTCTTCCAGATCACTGCTATCGTCTATACTCCATTCTTTACGTTCTTGCTCTATATTTTTATCGGTTAAATCGACATAATTTTCATTACTGACAACAAGAGTACCGCCTGATTTTTCTTCAAATTTAAGATTCAAGCGCTCTAGTGCCGAGTTCAGTTTTTTACTGACAAACTCTAAAGACCCTGGCATCAGTATTTCAAACTGATTATTTTCAATGGCCGCTGCCTGTAATTTTACCGGAATATAAGTAGATACAGGCTGTTTAAGCTGGGTTTTACTGACGCCGGAAAACAGTGCCAGACGAGTCAGCATTTCAATTTCCAGCTCGGGGCTGGGTGGCAGGTAACCCGTGTAAACTGCTTCTTCATCTAGCAAAATACCATAGCTACTGTGATAAATATAAACCCGACTACCCGCATTATTTTGCAGTCGCTCTATGCGTAATCTAAAGCGCTCTCTATATTCCGGCGCCTTATCACTGAGTAGGAACGAACGAAATTTGTCGCTAGAAGGATCCTCTACCCACTTTGTTTGCATATAGCCGAGTTGCATATTTTCTTTATCAATTTCAATGCCTTCTTTTTCCCAGAATTTTTTTAGAATTGACCAGACAGCATCTGCATCTTTATCAAAATGCAACCAGTATAAACTGCTATCGGATTCGAGTTTGACGCCCTGCGTAGCAGGTAGCACTTCTGTATTCTGGCCGCTATAAATAGCGCCTGAGTAAATTGAAAGTAAAATACTGAATAAAGCTAAAACTCTGGATGAGTTTCTGGATAATGTAAATTTCATAAAATAAATACTTGTCTAATGAAAAAATTAAGGTGCCTAGACTAACACGACATAAAAAAGCCTGCTGTGAAAAATGCAGCGCATTTTTCACAGCCTGACTCTAATCCTGCTTAATCAAGGCGCCACTAGCCAATCAGCTTTTCCTGAATGTCAGCTCATCCCCATCAATATCAACATTAATGGTATCGCCGGCAACAAAGTCTCCCTGCAATAACTGCTGCGCCAGAGAGTTTTCCAGGCGTTGTTGAATCGCCCGTTTCAATGGCCGTGCACCATATACCGGGTCAAAGCCGGCTTCACCGAGCTTATCTAATGCGGCTTCACTTAACTGTAAATTCAGCTCTTTATCCTGCAAACGCTGGCGTAAATATTCAATCTGAATTTCAGTAATTGAGCGTATCTGTTCACGACCCAGCGTATGAAATACAACCGACTCATCTACGCGGTTAATAAATTCTGGGCGAAAATGCTGGCCAACCACTTCCATTACCGCGGCTTTCATACCATCGAAATCACCTTTCTCAGTAAACTCCTGAATATGTTGCGAGCCTAAATTTGAGGTCATAATAATTACGGTATTTCTAAAATCAACCGTGCGTCCCTGACCATCAGTTAAGCGTCCATCGTCCAGCACCTGCAATAAAATATTAAATACATCCGGATGGGCTTTTTCCACCTCATCCAGCAAAATCACCGAATAAGGTTTACGCCGTACCGCTTCAGTTAAATAACCGCCTTCTTCATACCCCACATAACCCGGCGGTGCACCAATCAGTTTTGCGACTGAATGCTTTTCCATAAACTCAGACATATCAATGCGCACCATTGCATCTTCGGTATCAAATAAAAATTTCGCCAGCGCTTTAGTTAATTCAGTTTTACCCACACCGGTTGGGCCTAAAAACAAAAATGAACCGTTGGGGCGATTGGGATCAGATAAGCCTGCCCGTGAGCGACGAATCGCATTGGAAACCGAAATCACTGCTTCATCCTGGCCAACTACACGTTTGCTTAAATTATCCTCCATGCTCAACAGTTTTTCTTTTTCACCCTCCATCATTTTTGCAACCGGAATACCGGTTGCGCGAGAAACCACTTCCGCAATTTCTTCTTCGGTTACCCGGTTACGCAATAAAGTCATCTCCTGCATTTCAGCCTGCGACGCCATATCTAATTCTTTTTCTAACTCGGGAATTCGGCCATATTGCAATTCTGACATGCGAGTTAAATCATTTGCACGACTCGCCGTTTCTAACTCTAAACGCGCCTGCTCTAATTTTTCCTTGATCGTTGCACTGCCATGTAAAGCGGCTTTTTCAGCCACCCAAACTTCATCCAGTTCCTGATATTCCTGTTCGAGCACATCAATTTCGTCCTGCAATTTCAACAGGCGATCACGGGATGCACGATCATCTTCTTTAGTGAGTGCTTCACGTTCAATTTTTAATTGAATTAAGCGGCGCTCCAGACGGTCCATAACTTCTGGCTTGGAATCAATTTCCATTCGAATACGACTGGCAGCTTCATCGATTAAATCAATCGCCTTATCCGGTAATTGTCGATCAGTAACGTAACGATGTGACAATACCGCCGCAGACACAATTGCCGGATCGGTAATATCAACGCCATGATGCACTTCGTATTTTTCTTTTAAGCCACGTAAAATTGCAATGGTATCTTCCACTGAAGGTTCTTCTACCAAAACTTTTTGAAAACGTCTTTCCAGTGCCGCATCTTTTTCAATATATTTTCGATACTCATCTAAAGTCGTTGCACCCACACAATGTAATTCACCGCGAGCCAGTGCAGGCTTTAACATATTGCCCGCATCCATCGCACCTTCCGATTTACCCGCGCCCACCATGGTATGAATTTCATCGATAAATAAAATTACCTGCCCTTCCTGTTTGGCCAGATCATTTAACACGGCTTTTAAACGCTCTTCAAACTCACCACGAAATTTTGCACCGGCAATTAAAGCGGCTAAATCCAGCGATAATAATCGCTTGCCTTTAATGCCATCGGGTACTTCACCATTCACAATGCGCTGCGCCAAACCTTCAACAATAGCCGTTTTACCCACGCCCGGTTCGCCAATTAAAACCGGGTTATTTTTTGTACGGCGCTGTAACACCTGAATGGTTCTACGAATTTCTTCATCACGCCCGATAACCGGGTCAAGTTTTCCCTGCTCGGCACGCTCGGTAACATCCACGGTATATTTTTCCAGGGCCTGACGTTGATCTTCCGCATTCGGGTCATTTACATTCTGTCCACCGCGAACTTTTTCGATCGATGCTTCCAGAGTCTTTTTATCTGCACCAAACTCTCGCAAAATTTCACCAATGTGCGACTTTTCTTCAATCGCTGCCAGTACAAATAATTCGCTGGAAATATAATCATCTTTACGTTTTTGCGCGAGCTTATCGGTTATATTTAACACCCGCCCCAGATCATTGGATAAATGCACATCACCCGCATTACCTTCCACCTGCGGCAATTTTTCAATTTCTTCACCCAGTTTTGAACGCAAGCCATTTACATTTACATTGCTCATGCTTAATAAATGACGCACTGATCCGCCGTCCTGATCTAACAGCGCTAACATCAGGTGTACGGGCTCTATAAACTGGTGATCGCGCCCAACCGCAAGTGATTGCGCTTCAGATAACGCGGTTTGAAATTTGCTGGTTAATCGATCCATTCTCATGGTGTTGCCTCGTGATATTTTCTATTACTTAGTAAATATGGCTCAGGGATGTTTTTTCAAGGTTTGGCGGGGATTTTTTTACAATTCTCAGATTAATTTAAAAACTCTCTGATATATTTTTATTTTACAAACTTCTTCAATAAATCATCCGTTAACATGGGTTTACCCATTAAATAGCCCTGCGCAATATCACATTTATTTTTTTCTAAAAATGCCCACTGCTCTTTTGTAGAAACTCCTTCGGCCACAACGGTTAAACCCAATTTATGTGCCATCGCAATCACCGCCGCGGAAATTTCCATATCATCGTTATCATTGGGAATATCGGTAATAAATGCTTTATCTATTTTCAAGGTATCAATCGGCAAACGCTTTAAATAATTCAGTGACGAATAACCCGTACCAAAATCATCAATCGTCAATGATATTCCCAAGGCTTTAATTTGATCTAACAATTCAACCGCATGATCAATCTGTTCCATCAATGTCGTTTCTGTGATCTCCAGCTCTAGCTTAAGCGCTTTAAAACTGGTTTCAGCCAATACATTTTGTATCGTTTCAATTAAATCGGGATCGCGAAACTGACGGGTTGATAAATTCACTGCCAGCTCAATATCATTTAAACCCTGCTGCTCAACTTTTTTCATTTCTTTACAGGCGGTTCTTAAAACCCACTTACCCAGCTTAACCATCAACCCAGCAGTTTCGGCAATAGGAATAAAATACTCGGGAGACAGCTCACCTTTAGTGGAATGGTTCCAGCGAATTAACGCCTCCACTCCAACCAGTTTTTTTGTTTTAATATCACATTTAGGCTGGTACTTAATGTATAACTCATCGCGCTCTAACGCCTGCCTTAAGTCGTTTTCGATTTGTAGATGATCGACAATTTGAGTATTCATTTCTTCGGTAAAAAACTGATAATTATTTCTGCCGGAAGATTTGGCTTTGTACATTGCCATATCGGCATTTTTCAATAATATATCCGCATTCAAGCTATCCATTGGTGCCAGTGTAATTCCAATACTCGGTGAAATTAATATTTCATTTTTTAATAAGTGAACCGGCTCCGACATAGCTTCCATTATTTTTCTGGCCACCGCCGATGCCCCTGACATGCCATCAATATCGGTCAGTAAAATAACAAATTCATCGCCTCCCATACGCGCCACTGTATCCTGATAACGTACACACTGGCGCAATGTTTCTGCTACTTTCATTAATACCGCATCACCTACATCATGGCCCATTGAATCATTGATGCGTTTAAACTCATCTAAATCCAGATATAGCAATGCAGCACTCACGCCGGTGCGCTGCATACCTTTTAAAACCTGTTCTAATCGATCACGAAATAAAACCCGGTTAGCCAGACCCGTTAAACTATCCACATAGGCTAACTCCTCCATACGCAAATGGGCTTCTTTTAATTGTGAGACATCTTCAAACACAGTAACAAAATGTGTAATAACATTTTGCTCATCTTTAATCGATGAAACAGACACAAGCACCCATATTGTTCCGCCCTGTTTTTTTTGTAACTGCATTTCACCCTGCCAGTCATCCCCCTGATTTATTTTTTCCCATAATTCACTGATCTCTGCAATATCAATATCTTCGTGCTGAAAAACACGCGCATTTAATCCTGTTATTTCTTCTTTAGTGTAATTGGTAATTGAGCATAATTTAGGATTGGCATATTCTATATTGGCATTTTGATCGGTAATTAAAACCATCGAGCCACTTTGCTCAACTGCAGATGACAACATTTTTAATTTTAATTGCTGGCTGCGGATATCCGTCATATCCTGGATGCCCTCAACAACACCATCAAACATTTTCTGATTATCTAAAAAGGCGGCTGATTCAACCTGAATTAAAACCACATGGCCTTTTTTATGTATCACTTCAATTTCATAAACATTACTCTTGCCTTTTTTTCTATCGGCAAGTTCCTGCTTTAAAATTTTCTGGTTGCTCTCATTCTCAAAATCAAAAACAGAACGACCCAGCATTTCCTCTACGCTGTAACCCAGCATATCTGCCAGTGCCTGATTCACAAATCGAATATTATGGTATCGATCAATAACCCAAATGCCTTCATTTAAATTTTCAACGATACGCTTATAGCGATTTTCACTTTCCGCCATATCTTTAATCGTTGTAAATACATGTTGCCCCCAACCTTTATCATCTCGCTTAATAACACTGGCAAACATTTCCACTTCGCACCAGTCTCCCGACTTGCGCTTAATGCGCAAACTGCAACTGAGTTTTTTCAATTCACCAGAATAAAGTTTATTAAACAGGCTGATCACTCGCGCGTGATCATTGGGATGAATTTGCTGCCCCCACCAACTTTGAAAAATTTCAGCCGTAGGTATATCTTCAGGTTGGTAACCGAGAATTTTGGCCCATGAATGTGAAAAATTCAGGCTGGGGGATGGGGGCAAACAGTAATCACATAATCCAATATTACACAGGCTTATCGCCAGTGCATTGGAGTTGGATGTATTAAGCTTTATTCCCTTTGACATACTTATTATTTAATCTATTTATGATGACTATAATAATAGATGATTATTGAGGTTTTTCGCGCTCTACTTTTTTAATATTAAATTATTTTTTATAAGTCTTGCGCTTAAACAAGTCACTGCGTCGACTGACCAGTCGGTCCAGAAACAACAGGCCATCGAGATGATCCATTTCATGCTGAATGGCTCGCGCCTCAAAACCACTGGATTCTATCTCGTGGCTTTTGCCGGTTTCATCGGTATAGCTGAGTTTTATTTTTTCAGCGCGAATTACATTACCGGTAAAGTCGGGCACCGATAAGCAACCTTCACGTCCCATCGCCATACCGTCCCATTCGGTAATTTCCGGGTTAATCATAATCATATGCCCGTGATTATCCACCGGCTTGCGCATGTTTGATACATCCACAATTACCACCCGTTTAAACAGGTCAACCTGCGGTGCAGCAATGCCCACTGCACCCGGGCCAGCTATGCGGGTTTGTTCGAGTTCGGCGATAAATTCTAAAATTTCTTTATCAATATTTTCAACACTTTCAGACAACTGCTTCAGGCGCTGATCAGGGTAGATCAAAATTTCCATTTACGCCTAACCCCTAAGTGTATTAATTTCATCGATATTAATTTCTATATCCGAATCCAGAACATTAGAGTCCAACACTTCAACGGCTTTTTGCAGAGGCGCCAATCCTTTTTCAGCTACACCTTCCAGACTCATAATATATATTGGTTTATCTTGCGAGCCAGCCACATCAGTTTCAAGATCAATAATATTCAGACCCGCCTGCGCCAATGCCGAAGTTACCTGTGCCACTATGCCGCTTCTATCAGCACCATAAACTGTCACCTGCACGTCGGGTTCGAGGCCGGCACTTTGCACAGCAACATCTTCATCAATATGCAAATGCAAATTCATGCGCGTGCAAATTTCATTTAATATCTCTCGCAGGTCTTTATCTTCGTCGTGGGAAACCCGCAACATAATCGCAAAGTTAGCCCCCAGCTGCATCATTGATGCCTGCGCTAAACTACAACCGCGCTGATATAACGTATCGGTAACCGCGGCGACTATGCCTGATTGATCTGCGCCAACCAGTGTTAAAACTGACCACTTCATTTATTTCTCCGTTTTTTCTTAAAAAGCATTTAACGCAAATGAACGCAATGTTTTAATTAATGCAGTAGTGGTGCATTATAAACAAATACAGCTTTTGCTTTTATTTGCGTGTATTTGCGGTAAAAGCTTTTGACTTTTATTAGTTACTCAAACCAGATCAAACTCACCTGCCTGCCTGTTTTACCATCTCTGCGATAAGAATAAAACTGCTGCGCATCAGTATAAGTGCAATATCCACCGCCATACACGGCTTCTATGCCCAGTGCTTTTAAGCGCAGGCGAGCCAGTTGATAAATATCGGCTAAAAAATGTCCCTCACGATTGGCTTGAAATGCATCAACTGCAGCAGGCTGCTCATTGATAAAAACATCACGCACTTCTTCGCCCACTTCAAATGTCTGTGGCCCGATTGCCGGCCCCAGCCACACCAATATTCGATGCGGTGCCTCATTTAAACTGGCGACGGTATTTTCAATAACCCCCTCCGCCAGCCCGCGCCAACCCGCATGAGCCGCAGCCACTTTATTGCCTTTGCGATTGCAAAATAATAGCGGCAGGCAGTCGGCGGTCATTACGCTGCAGACATAATTGGGCTGTTCGCTGAAAGAGGCATCTGCATCGGGAAGTGTATTGCTAAATAACGCGGCATTTACCACCCGATGGCCGTGTATCTGATTTAGCCAGAGGGGTTCAGCAGGGAGTTTTAACTGTTGAGATAATTGCTGCCGATGGGCTTTAACCTGTTGAGGGTCATCCTCTACATGCAGCGCCAAATTGAAACTATCGAAGGCTGATACATCACTTGCTGGCATGTGAGCGGGTAAATTTCGCGTAGTCGAAAAGGCATGAATATTTTCTGCAGCGGGCCAATCGGGTTGAATAAAGCCCGCAGTTTTAATGCAACTCATCAACGCTCAATACTCATCGGTATATTCATCGGGCATGTCTTCAAAGAAATATTCATCGTCTCCAAGCTCCTGCTCAACATCGGCTTCCAGCACCGAAATCAGTGTCACCATGTCATCCGGCAGCGGCGCCTGCCATGTCATAGACTTACCACTTTCAGGGTGATTTAAACCCAACTTGCGAGCATGCAATGCCTGTCGACCAAAACCGCGCAACATCTCTTTTAGCTCATCGCTGCAACCCGGGGGAAGCTGTAATCGCCCGCCATAGGTTTGATCCCCCACCAGCGGATGCTTCACATAGGCCATGTGCACACGGATTTGATGGGTACGGCCGGTTTCTAAATTAACTTTAATGCGGGTGTGGCCACGATAACGATCAATCACCCGAAAATGGGTAATCGCCTGCTTGCCTTCGGGCTTCACTGCCATTTTTTTACGATCGCGGCCGTGGCGGCCAATACCAATATCAATGGTGCGCCCGGATGTCAGCACACCAAAAACAATCGCCTGATATTCACGGTGCACTGTACGCGCCTGTAGTTGCTCAACCAGGTTTTTATGCGCTTTAAGGGTTTTCGCCACAACCAGCAATCCCGAGGTGTCTTTATCCAGCCGATGCACAATACCTGAGCGCGGCACTTCACTCAGACTTTCACAGTGAAACAGCAGGCCGTTTTGCAAAGTGCCATCCGGATGCCCGGCGGCGGGATGCACCACCAGCCCGACGGGCTTATTGACGATTAAAATAGTGTCGTCTTCGTAAATAATATCCAGCGGGATATCCTGTGGAATGACGCTCTCATCGAGGTTTTCGTGCTCGATGTGCAACTCCAGCATCTCCCCGCCAATCACTTTATCCCGCGGTCGCGGAATCACCCCATCGAGCCACACTCGCTCGGCTTTTATCCACTGCTGCAAACGGCTGCGGGAATAATCCGGGAACATTTTCACCAGCACCGCATCTAATCGTTGCGAGGCATATTCAAGCGGAATGGAAATTTTTACGATTTCGTGGTTTAACCCATCGGACATAGACGACTTCTCTGTATGATATCAATCTTGTATAATGCCAAAACTTTTTTAAACAACACTGCTTAGCCCTGACTTAAATTTACGAATATATTTACAATTATATTTTATTTTCGGCAGACTATAACCATGCTTAGTAAACAATAGCTGAATTTACGAAACACCCATTATGATTAAAACCCTATCCGCCCTTATTTTATCTTTATTTCTTATCGCCTGCAGTGATGACGGTGTCAAAGAAGACCCCTATGCCAACTGGACTGCCCTCGAATTTTACGAAGAGGCCACCCTCTCATTAGAAGCGGGTCAATTTGAGGAAGCCATCAAAAACCTCGAAAACCTTGAAGCGCGCTTCCCGTTTAGCCCCTATGCCCGCCAGGCTCAGCTGGATGTAGCCTACGCCTATTATAAATTTGATGAGCCCGAATCAGCAATTGCCGCGGCCGACCGTTTTATTCGCATTAACCCCCGCGATCCCAATGTCGACTACGCCTGGTATTTAAAAGGCCTTGCAGATTACAACCGCGGCAGCGGTTTTATGGATAGCATGTTCACCCGCGATATTTCGCAACATGATAGCAAATCTATGGGGGAAGCTTTACGAAGTTTTTCAACTTTAGTTGAACGCTACCCGGATAGCCGCTATGCGCCTGACTCATATCAGCACATGTTGTTTTTGCGCAATAAGATGGCAGAAGCTGAATTGCATGCGGCGCGCTACTATATTAAGCGCAAGGCCTGGTTAGCCGCCGCCAAACGCGGGCAGTCTGTGCTGGAAACCTATCCCACTACCCCTGCCAGCCGTGATGCTTTGAGCATTATGGTTCTGGCTTATAAAGAACTGGGGCTGAATGATCTGGCTGCGGATGCTCAATCTGTGCTGGATGCAAACCCGATTGTGGCGCAGGTGGAAGATGCAGATACGGAGCTTAAGGCTCCGTAATAATAACGCAAGTTATCGATAAGACAGCTGTAGGAGCTAGCTTTAGCTAGCTTTAGCTAGCGAATCAGCGTGCGATGCAAAGCGAGCCGTAATAATTATGCTGAGCCTAAACGATAAGCTCACTTTGCATCGCAAAAAAAACATCGTCAGCTGAAGCTAACTCCTACTTTGTTTAGGCTAGTGTAGTGTATGAAATTGTTTGGCGATATAGAACCCCGCAAAGGTTGCAAGTCAAGGCGTAGCTCGCAGGCAATGGCCAGCCCTTGTCAAGAGCTACAACGCGGGATTGCAGCCTTTGCGGGGTTCCCTTCGGGCGCAAAGAAAAGCCGTCATCTGCTGCGTTACGTTTCTTGAAAAGGGAGCGGCCATTTCCTGCGAAACGATGCCTTGCAGCTAACGGCTTCTCTTTGCGCTATATCGTCAAACAATTCCATACACTACACTAGAGATTTAAAATCTAAATTTTTATATCATCCTCAATTAAAATATCCACTCAACCCCGCCGATACCCCGAGGTAATCGGATAACGCCGATCCCGCCCGAATGCGCGCTGGGTAATTTTAACCCCCGGTGGAGCCTGGCGGCGTTTGTATTCATTTATCTGCACCATGCGCAGCACTTTATTTACCACATCTTCATCATACCCCGCAGCAATAATTTGCTGACGTGGCATGTCTTCTTCTACACTCATGCGTAAAATAGCATCGAGAATGTCGTAGTCTGGCAAGCTATCCTGATCCTGCTGGTCTGGACGTAATTCGGCGGAGGGAGGGCGATCGAGCACACGTTGTGGAATCACTGCACTCACCGAATTTCGATAATCGCACAGGGCGTATACCAGCTGTTTTTCCACATCTTTGAGCGGTGCAAATCCACCGGCCATATCGCCGTATAAGGTACTATAACCCACCGCCATTTCACTCTTATTACCGGTGGTGAGCACCATGCGCCCGAGCTTGTTGGACAGCGCCATTAAAATCACCCCACGGCAACGCGCCTGAATATTTTCTTCAGTGGTGTCTACCGCTTTATCGGCGAACTCATCTTTTAAGGTGTCTAAAAAACTTTGAAAGGTCGGCTCGATGGAGATGGTTTTATAATCCACCCCCATGGTTTGAGCCTGTGCAGCGGCATCATCTAAACTCATTTGTGCGGTGTAGCGTGAGGGCATCATCACCGCGTGCACCTGCCCGGCTCCGAGCGCATCGGCGGCAATGGCGAGGGTGAGCGCAGAATCAACACCACCGGATAAGCCGATCACAACGCCATCAAAACCATTACCCTTCACATAATCTCGCACTGCAGTGACTAAGGCTTTATATAAACTACCCAGCTCGCTTTGCGGTTGATGAAACTCTGTATTCACCGCACTGATACTTTGATCTGCATGTAACTGGTAATGCAACAACGCCGGCTCAAAATCCGGGCCGCGCCCCACCAGCTCAGACTGTGCATTTATCACCAGTGAATCACCGTCAAATACCAGCTCATCCTGCCCGCCTACAATGTTTAAATAAAACATCGGCAAGGCGGTTTTTTGCTGACGCTTAGTTAACATATTCAGGCGCTGCTGATGTTTATTACGATGATAGGGAGAGGCATTTAAGATCACTATTGCCTCTGCCCCTGCGGCCTGCGCCTGCTGCATCGATTCGTCAAACCAGGCATCTTCGCAAATAATAATGCCGAGTTTGTGCTGCTTGCACTCAATGACTAATGGTTGAGCACCCGCCTGAAAATAACGTTTCTCATCGAAGACCGCATAATTGGGTAAGCTGTATTTATAATACTCGCCGATTATTTTTCCGTCGGCACATACAATCGCGGCATTAAACAGCTGATGGTTTTGCAATCGAGGCGCGCCAAAAACAATTATTAAATCCGTCGCACTTTTTGCGATCTCTTCAATCGCCGATTCAATCTGGCTAATAAATCCCTGCCGCATCAGCAGGTCTTCCGGCGGGTAACCACTTAACGCCAGCTCGGGGAAAATCGCAATATCTGCCCCGGCCTGTTTGGCCTGTAATGAAAGGGATAGAATTTTGCGGGTATTGGCTTTAATATCGCCGACAAGAAAACATTCTTGAATCAGGCAGAGTTGTACGGCTTCGCTCATAATATTGGTTTTTAGTTTAGAATGGTTTCAATGACACCATTTTATCAGACCTGAACTTTATTCGACCTGAATTTTTTCAATTCTGAATTTTATCAAACACAGGGGCTATTACCGCAGATGTTTAAAAGTGTATTAATTATTATTTTCGTGATTATTATTTTATTAATCGCCCGCACCCTTATGCAACGCCTGAAAAAGCCTGTGCCCCCAAAAGAGCCCATCAGCCATAACGATACAGTGCAATGCCTGCACTGCAAAACCTATGTTCCCCGTGAAGATGCTATATTTAAAGGTGATAATGCCTTTTGTAGTCCACAACATTTAGATGACTGGAACTCCTGATCTTGAGTAAGCAAAGCAGTAGCCCAATAAACCTCATTCCTGCTGATCCAGGTACACATCTTACCTGGAGACCACTGCACCAGTTAAATTTCTACCGTTTAGTTTTAGCGATTGGCCTGTTAGCCGCATTTTATAAAAGTGAATGGATGGGCTTTTTAGGTAATCAGGATACAGAAACCTTTCTCGCCACTGCCCTTACATTACTTGTCAGCAGCCTGATTTTTATTTTTATGGGCTTCAAAAGCAAACCTTCGTTTGAAACTCAGGTCATTATTAGCAATGCCAGCGATATTGTGCTGATCACTATGCTCTCACACTATAGCGGCGGCATAAGCAGTTCCTTGGGTGTGCTGCTCATTATTAACGTCACCGCCACCGGCACATTTTTACGCAACCGGGATTCATTTTTATTTGCTTCAATGGCCGCCATCGCAGTACTTAGCGAGCAAACCTACAATGTAGGGCTCGGCGTGAGCCATGTTTCTGAATTCTCTCGAGCAGGTTTACTGGGCCTGGTTTTTTTTGGTACCAGTTTCCTGGCTTCCATTTTAGCCGAACGGGCACGCGAATCTGAAAAACTTGCGGTTGAACGCGAAGCTGATATTCGCTCTCTGGAAATTCTCAACGAAGATATTATTCAAAATATGCGCACCGGTATTATTGTGGTTGATTATAACGGCCATATTCGCATGGCCAATAGCTCAGCCGAAGCGCTGTTAGGGAATATCCCTTTGCAGGATTCGCCCTTACTGGAAAACGTGCTGCCTGCTCTGGATGTGCGCCTTATGGACTGGCTAGATCAACCCAACATGTATCACAAAGCCATTCCACAAGCCCATGGCTTACCCGACATTCAACCCGGCTTTCGTAAACTACAGCGCACCGGTGACACCTTAATTTTTCTGGAAGATGCCACCCAGCTCAACCAACGCTTTCAGCAAATTAAACTGGCATCACTTGGCCGGCTTACCGCCAGTATTGCTCATGAAATACGCAACCCGCTAAGCGCGATTAATCATGCGGCACAATTATTACAGGAATCTGAACTTGATGATGCAGATACGAAATTAACCGGCATTATTACCGCACAAGTGCAAAGGCTGGATAAAGTAGTTGAAAATGTTTTAGAGCTTTCTCGTTCTAAAAAAGGCAATACAGATATAATCGAATTAAATAGTTGGTTAAATCATTTCTGCGAAGAATTTTTACAGAGCAATAATTTGCAGGCTGAGCAACTTAGTCTTCAAACATCTATAGAAAATATAGCCATTTTATTTGACTCCAGCCATCTTAATCAGGTTATGTGTAATTTATGCACCAATGCTATTAACCATAGTGAACTCGCATTTGAAAAAGTTCATATTACAATTTGTTGCGGATTTGATATCGACCATGACCAGCCGTTTCTCGATGTTATAGATAACGGCAAAGGTATTGCTAAAAAAACAGTGCCGTTAATATTTGATCCGTTTTATACCACCGCTCCGCAAGGCACTGGCCTTGGCCTTTATATAACCAAAGAAATTATTGAGTCTAATCGAGGGCGTATTCGTTATATTAAAAATGAGCACGGCGGCAGTTGTTTTAGAGTTCATTTTTTAGCGGCTATGCAACAATAATACTCTTTTTAATACTCCGTTGAATTTTTAACATATACATCCAGCATATCGAAAACTTTCATGGTTTTTTTATCAATCACCACAACACTATTATACGGCCCTGCACTAATTGGAAAAAAAAGTACATCATCAAATTTAATTTTATTACTGGCTAAGAAGTCAGTTAATTTTTGTTTATTATCTTCATTAGCCGTTAACTGGCTTTCACTCAAGCCTCTTAATGCCATATCTTTTTTTGCTGCATCACTAATATTTTTATACAAATGCGTTTGCAATACAATACCAAGCACTTCCCCACTCATGTGCTTCAATACCATAGTTTTATATTCATCTGCACTAAAGCGTTCAATATAAACTAACTCTGGGAATTGGAATATTCCTGGCTCTTTAACCGATAAATCATAACCACTTTCATCAATGCTGACTTTAGTAATAGAATGAATTTCGCCATTAAAATAAACCGCAAATATAGGCCTGACAGAATGCGTAATATAAATACCCCAGGATAATGCTAAAACCTGCACTAAAATAATAATTGATAAATCACGCTTTAATTCTTTTATCGGTTTTACCGTATTAAAAACCACAAAGGTCAGCAGCGGCCCCAAAATTAAATCAACACTTACCACTAACTTAGTTGCATTGGTTACTGAATGGAAAATATAATATGGATAGGGGTACCAGATAAAGTACACCATGCACATAAACAAACCGACAATGACACCACTACCTAACAGATGTAAGCCTGCCATTTTAAATCTTGTAATCACACGGGTTCCCCGTCACAATCGTAAAAAGTTATCTACAATATAGTACAATCAAACTAATACCTGCAAACACTATATAAAAATCGTGGAAAATAAAGCCATTAATAAAGCACTCATCGTTGATGACGAACCTGATCTGTGTCAGTTAGCCGAAATCACCTTAAACAGAATGGGCCTCAATACTGCCATCGCTAACACGCTTACTGATGCGAAAATTTTACTCGAAAATTCCAACTTTGACCTTTGCCTGACCGATATGAATTTACCCGATGGCAATGGCATTGAACTGGTTTCACATATTCAACAAAATTACCCGAACTTACCCGTGGCCGTTATCACCGCCTATGGAAATATGGAATCTGCGGTTAAAGCATTAAAAGCCGGGGCTTTTGATTTTGTATCAAAGCCAATTGATTTGCAGGTATTACGTGGGCTGGTCAACAGTGCCATGCAGTTACCCAAAACTAACGTAGAGACAACTGAGACTAGTGGTGATGATAAAATTCTGGGCAATTCCAGCGCGGTTACCACACTTCGAACTAAATTAAACAAACTGGCCCGCAGCCAGGCCCCGGTCTTTATTCATGGCGAATCGGGTTGTGGTAAAGAGCTTGCCGCTAAAATAATTCATCAGTCAGGTGCACGTTCACAGCAACCCTTTGTTCCAGTTAACTGCGGAGCCATTCCCGGCGAGCTAATGGAAAGCGAATTCTTTGGTCATAAAAAAGGTAGCTTTACGGGGGCTAGCCAAAATAAAACCGGCTTATTTCAAGCAGCAGATGGCGGCACATTATTTTTAGATGAAGTTGCAGACTTACCACTGAATATGCAGGTAAAACTACTGCGCGCTATTCAGGAAAAATCTATTCGTGCAATTGGCGAACATCAGGAACAAAAAGTCGATGTACGCATTTTAAGTGCCAGCCATAAAGATTTAGGCGCACTCGTTAAACAGGGTGCGTTTCGAGAAGACCTTTATTATCGAATTAATGTAATTGAACTGGCAATACCAGCACTCAGAGATCGAGCTGAAGACATTCCCTTATTAACCGATTTTTTACTCAGCAAACTTGCCAGACAAAACAACTCATCAGCAACGATCAGCTCTGAAGCGCAAGCGCTATTAAAAGAATACCCATTCCCGGGAAATATTCGTGAGCTTGAAAATATTTTAGAGAGAGCCATAACGCTGGCTGAAAATAGTCGTATTGAAGTGAGTGACTTACATTTACCCGATACGGCACCAATATCTGCAAGCCCCTCGAATGCCTCCAGCAAGCCTGAACTACCATCTAAACCAACGGCCAATCTGGCAGAGCAGGAAAAAAACAGTATTGTTGTAGCGCTAGAGAAGCACCGCTGGAACAAAACTGCCGCGGCCAAAGAGCTGGGGCTGAGCTTGCGCCAATTACGCTACCGCCTACAAAAGCTGCAAATCGAATAGCACTACAAATAGACTATTTCTAAAATGCTTTTCGATAAATCTGATCTAACACGTCTATTTAACCCAGGCAATTATCTCAACAATCCACACAAAACTGTCACATTGTGACAATTAAGTGCTGAATTGTCACAATATTACACAATAGAAAACCCCACCTGTTTCACATAACTTATTGAAATATAAATATATAATATTATTGGCATAGCTAATGCTACATCTGCTTACAAGCTTTATTAGCTATACCCCTTCAGCAGGCAAACGCTTTCTGAATAACACACAACGGAGAACTTCCATGAAAAAAATCCAACACGGTTTTACCCTTATTGAATTAATGATTGTTGTTGCAATCATCGGTATTCTGGCAGCAGTTGCAATTCCTGCATATCAGGATTACACAGTACGTTCTAAACTTTCTGAAGGCCTGGTTTTAGCATCGTCTGCTAAAGTTGCGGTTTCTGAAGGCTTTTACTCAAACGGCATGACAGGTGTGGCTTCTAATGGCACAGCTTACCAAACAGGCTTTACTCCAACCAAATACGTACAGGCACTCGCCATTACAGGCGGTACCGGCTTAATCACCATTACGTTTGATGAAGGTAATATTGGTCAGCTAACTGCTGGTACTAACCTTATGACCCTGACCCCATCAATTCAGGTAGGTGGCACACCAACTGCACTGGCTGATGGTCAGGTTGGTAACATTGACTGGGGCTGTGCATCAGATGCAAATACAACTGCGACTTCTAGAGCACTGCCTATTTTAACTGCAGGTACAGTACCCGCTCGCTTTGCCCCTACAGAATGTAAGTAGTATTACGGTACAGTATTTGAGTATCGATGTTTGAAAAAAGCCTGCAAAAATAATTGCGGGCTTTTTTTTACCTGCCGAGTTACCACACTCTATCTTTAAGTTATCAGTATTTTTTGCACCACGGAGTCATTATGAAACAACTCAATAATGGTTTTACTCTAATAGAACTAATGATCGTTGTTGCGATAATTGGTATTTTAGCCGCTGTTGCTATCCCTGCATACCAGGATTACACCGTGCGATCTAAGATGTCTGAAGGCCTTATTCTCGCCTCATCAGCTAAAACCAGTGTACTGGATGGTTATATGTCAAACGACGTACCCGGTATTGCGACAACTGCCCTTGGTTTTGCAGCCAGCTTTTCTCCAACAAAATATGTCAGCAATATAGTTATCACTCCAACTGATGGCATGATTACCATTACCTACAATGCCGGAAATATAAGCCAGATCACCGCAGGAAGTAACGACACCATCACTCTAACACCCTCTCTAGGCGGCTCAGTATTAGTGCCAGGAATAGCAGGTGGTGGAAATATAGATTGGGCCTGCGCATCAGACGCAAATACAACAGCAACTTCCAGAGGGTTACCCGTGGCCGTGGCCGGTACAGTTCCTGCTCGCTTTGCTCCAACTGAATGCAAATAAAAGTAAAGTTTTCAATTTGATATACGCAATTGCTAAGCATCTGCTAGAATAAGTTATTATTAAAATTTACAATAACTTATCAGCAGAAGCTAATCTATGAAATTAGGCGGTTTACTCAACAAGCTCGTTCTCAATGGCCATATCTCTGAAGAAAAGGCTGTAAGCGCTCAAAAAGGCTCAACTGAAAAAAAACAGTCGATTAGTCAGTTTTTAGTTGAGAATAAGCTAGTCGATTCAAAAACTATTGCAATCACGGGTTCACTGGAGTTTGGCTTACCTGTTTTCGATCTGGATGCTATCGACACAGAGAGCCTGCCTAAAAGTCTGGTCGATGACAAGCTCATTAAAAAACACCATGCATTGCCTCTATATCGCCGTGGCAATCGCCTATATATCGCAATATCAGACCCCACCAATTTAACCGCCACCGATGAAATAAAATTCCAGACTGGTATCAACACTGAAGCCGTACTGGTTGAGTACGATAAACTTAGTAAAGCCGTCGAAAAATTATTAAATGCTGTTGAAGACAGCGGCATGTCCGGACTGGATGAGGACCTTGAGGATCTGGATTTCGAAGATACTGAAGCTGAGCCCTCAGAAGATGATGATAGTTCGGGTGCAGATGATACGCCGGTTGTTCGATTTGTTAATAAAGTCCTGCTCGATGCAATTAAAAAAGGCGCATCCGACATTCACTTTGAACCCTATGAAAAACGCTTTAGGGTACGCCTGCGTATCGATGGGGTTTTAAGAGAAGTGGCTTCTCCGCCAGTTGCGATGGCCGGCAGATTGTCAGCCCGCATAAAAGTAATGTCTCGGATGGATACAGCGGAAAGACGTGTGCCTCAGGATGGGCGTATAAAGATGCGCATCTCCAAAAATAAAGCTATCGATTTTCGTGTTAACACCTGCCCCACTTTATTTGGTGAAAAAATCGTACTGCGTATTCTTGATCCATCCAGCGCATCATTAGGAATAGACATGCTGGGCTACGAGCCGGATCAGAAAGAATTATATATGAATGCACTGGCTAACCCCTATGGCATGATACTGGTCACCGGCCCCACCGGAAGTGGTAAAACCGTTTCCTTATATACCGGCCTGAATATTTTAAACACTGAAGACACCAATATTTCAACTGCCGAAGATCCGGTAGAAATTAATCTGGAAGGTATTAATCAGGTTAACGTAAATCCAAAAGTCGGGCTGGATTTTTCAGCTGCTCTTAAAGCATTCTTACGACAGGACCCGGACATCATTATGGTAGGCGAAATACGTGACCTTGAAACCGCTGAAATTGCAGTAAAAGCGGCACAAACCGGTCACATGGTTATGTCAACGCTACACACTAATGATGCACCGCAAACACTTTCTCGTTTGGTTAACATGGGCGTTCCGCCATTTAATATTGCATCTGCTGTAAACCTGATTATCGCTCAGCGCTTAGCTCGCCGACTTTGCGAAGCCTGTAAAGTTGAAGATAAAATCCCTAAAGAAGCTTTACTTGAAGAAGGCTACTCTCAACAAGACATTGATAGCGGCCTGCAACTTTATAAAGCAGTGGGTTGTGAGCTTTGCGACAAAGGTTATAAAGGCCGGGTCGGCATTTATCAGGTATTACCTATCAGTGAAGAAATCGGTAGAATTATAATGTCAGGCGGCAATGCCATTGATATAGCAGACCAGGCAGAAAAAGAAGGCATTCCAGATTTAAGAAAATCAGCACTTATAAAAACAAAAAGCGGTGTAACCAGCCTCGAAGAAATTAACCGGGTGACGAAGGACTAATCAATGGCTAAACAAAAAGCATTAAAAAAAGACACTTTCTTATGGGAAGGGATAACCAAAGACGGAAAAAAACTTAAGGGCTCTACCACATCAAACAACGCAGACTTAGTTAAAGCTGAGTTGCGCCGCCAGGGAATACTGCCCAAAAAAGTTAGAAAGAAAGCTAAACCATTATTTGGCGGCAGCGGTAAACCTATTGTTGCCGCAGATATTGCGGTTTTCAGCCGACAAATGGCAACCATGATGAAAGCCGGGGTACCATTAGTTCAATCCTTTGACATTGTCGGCCAGGGACACAGCAACCCAAATATGGCAGAACTTATTTTTACTATTAAAGGCGAAGTTGAAGCCGGTGGCACTTTTGCACAGGCTCTAAAAAGTCACCCTCTTTATTTTGATGATTTATTTTGCAACCTGGTTGAAGCCGGCGAACAATCGGGTGCACTGGAAACATTGCTTGAGAAAGTCGCCACATATAAAGAAAAAACCGAAGCACTAAAGAAAAAAATCAAAGGTGCTATGACCTACCCTTTAAGCGTTTTAGCCGTAGCATTTATAGTAACCGCAATTTTATTACTCTATGTTGTTCCCATCTTCGCAGATATGTTTAAGGATTTTGGTGCTGACTTACCTGCATTCACCGCTTTTGTAGTTACAATATCCGATGCATTTATCGAACAATGGTACTTTATTATCGGAACAATTATTGGCTCTGTCATCGGGTTTACTAATGCATTTAAACGTTCACGAAAATTTCGTGAGTGGCTAGACAAGGTAATGCTAAAACTTCCAGTAATAGCAGATTTAGTTATGAAGTCTTCCGTAGCCAGATTTTCACGCACACTAGCAACCATGTTTGCCGCCGGTGTGCCGCTCGTAGAAGCAATGGACTCTGTTGCAGGAGCCTCTGGAAATACGGTTTACCAAAAAGCTATTCTGCAGGTTAAAGATGATATTTCTTCAGGCACACAATTACAGTCCAGTCTTTCTCAATTTCCAGACCTCTTTCCAAACATGGTTATTCAAATGGTTTCCATTGGTGAAGAGTCAGGTGCCCTAGATGAAATGCTGAGTAAAGTTGCAGACTATTATGAAGAGCAGGTTGATGCTGCAGTTGATAACTTAACCGCTTTACTGGAACCCGCCATCATGATGTTCCTCGCCGTTGTTGTAGGCGGTTTAGTTATTGCCATGTACTTACCCATATTCAAAATGGGTTCTGTTGTTTAATTTATGGAATCATTACTCTTTGCTTATGAAACCAATAGCTGGCTTTTTTTTACGACTGTAATTATTGTTAGCCTGGCTGTTGGTAGCTTTTTAAATGTAGTAATTTATCGCCTGCCGATTATGCTCGAAAATGAATGGCGCAGTGAATGCAAAGAATATCTTGAACTTGAACCCGATTCAAAAGAAGAAGTTTTTAATTTATCAAAACCAGATTCAAGCTGCCCTAAGTGTAATCACAAAATACGCGCATGGGAAAACATCCCGGTAATCAGTTATGTTTTTTTACGCGGAAAATGTTCTTCATGCGGTGTACATATCTCCGCACAATATCCTGTCATTGAAGCCATCACTGCTATTTTATCAGTCGTGGTCGCAATACATTTTGGGTTTAGTGTAGAAACATTATTTGGATTAGTTTTCACCTGGGCATTAATCGCCCTCACAATGATAGATGCAAAAACCCAGTTACTGCCTGATAACATTACCCTGCCATTACTGTGGCTTGGCATTTTAATAAACGCTTCAACTGTTTATACCGATCTGCAGTCCTCTGTTTATGGTGCCATCATAGGCTATTTAATTCTTTGGTCGATATATAAACTCTTTAAATTACTTACCGGTAAAGAAGGCATGGGTTACGGTGACTTTAAATTGCTCGCCGCCTTAGGTGCCTGGATGGGCTGGCAAATGTTACCGCAAATTATTTTATTATCATCTCTAGTGGGAACGGTCATTGGTATTTCCATGATACTAATAAAGCGCCAGAAAAAAGGCACGCCTATTCCATTTGGTCCTTACCTTGCTATCGCGGGTTGGATTGCATTTATCTGGGGAGCAGAAATTAATCAATCCTGGCTTAATATTTACATATGATAAGGATTGCATTAACGGGGGGGATTGGTTGCGGGAAAAGCACCGCATGTGATTTTTTTACTCAACTTAATGTCCCCGTGATTGACACCGATATTATTGCTAGAGAACTCGTAGAACCCCATCAAATTGCACTAAAAGAAATAGTCGATTACTTTGGCTCTGGCATATTGCTAAACAATGGACAGCTTGATCGAAAACAATTATCTGAAAAAATTTTTAAAAATAAAAAAGACAAATTACATTTAGAGTCTATTCTACACCCTAAAATAAGGATATGCGTAGAGAAAAAATTAAACCAGCTCAATTGCTGCTATGCCATTATTGCGATCCCGCTATTAATAGAAACAAGTCAGCAAAATAATTATGATCGAGTATTATTAATTGACTGTGACGAGCAGATCCAAATAGCACGCACCCTTTCTCGGGATGATCGAGATGTAAGTGAAATTATGTCTATTATAAAATCCCAGGCCTCAAGAGAAGACAAATTAACGATTGCTAATGATGTCATCGACAACTCTACAGAGAGATCCATTCTGCAAAATCAAATAAATCAATTGCACTCAAAGTACATGCAGTTATGTGACTAGCACATAAGCTTATTGATTTATAACTGTTTCGCCTCTCAATTGACCCGCACTTCATATAAACACTTATCTTAATTCTATTTTTATGTCAAAATAGCATGTCGAAATTAAATTCAGTTATAGCATGCCTAAGCGACTTAACCCTGAACAACTCATCTTTGAGCAACCCTTAAATGAACACATCCGTACTTTTTTGCGGCTAGAGCATTTATTTAATCAGTTTCATCAGCATGTTAAGCAGCAAACTGACTGGGATACGCTAGGGGCTGTAAAGGTAATACTTGATATCTTAAGTATGCTAAGCCGTGGTGACATCAAGCGTGAAACGATCAAAGAGCTAGAACGCCAGAATATTAACTTACAATCTTTCATAGAAATTCCCGGCATTAATCATGGTAAATTATCCGACATTATTAATGAACAGAAAAAATGTCTGCATGAACTGCATAACATTGGCAGCACTATCGGGCACAATCTTCAACAACATGAATTACTCAATGCTATTCGTCAACGCTTAAGCATGCCTGGTGGGCTATGTGAATTTGATCTTCCCGTATATGCTCACTGGATTAACCAGCCATTTGAAAAACGATTGTCTATATTAAACGAATGGTTCTCTCCCTTTGCCACTCTCAATACCGCCATTAATTTAATTTTACAGGTTATACGAGATAGCACAGATGCCATTGATGAAGTAGCTGAAGGTGGCTTTTATCAAAAAAGCCTTGATGCAAATTTAACCTGTTTAATGATACGGGTAATATTGCCACATGACACAACGGTATTTCCTGAAATAAGCGCAGGCAAGCATCGATTTACGGTTCGTTTTTTAAAAGCAGGTGACCTTGCCCAGAGACCTGAACAGGACAAAAATAATATCAACTTCAAATTATCATGCTGTATTTTATAATTAATATTATCGATTTAAAGATCAATAAAATTGACGGTGTAAATAATTCTGTGTAACTGCCATTTTTAAATGTAGTCAGTTAATCGTTCTTCAAACTCAATCATAAACCGATTCAGTGCAGCTTTCCAATTTCTTATGGGCATACTCCATTTTTTG
>Ga0316205_10000171_pt1 | contig 137561 bp, 141 predicted proteins | sample 3monthpyrite_MG_FD_204941 | JGI IMG/M metagenome (GOLD analysis project Ga0316205, IMG submission 204941) | Microbial mat bacterial communities from mineral coupon in-situ incubated in ocean water Damariscotta River, Maine, United States -... | ecosystem: Environmental > Aquatic > Marine >...
TCTGATTTAATGTTTTTGGCTGCTTGCGCGGCCAGTGCTTGTATGTCTTTAGTTTTCATAGTTGCCTATCCTAGCCATTTCTGGCGTTAATGATAGGCAGTTACACAGAAAAATTTACAGCCTCATAAAATTACTAAGAAATTTTTACTGCTACCTTTATATCAAATAAGTTTATTGTGAAAACTTAAACGTTGTGACACTCTCAATATTTCTATACTTCATTTTTACATTCAGTACCCAATCACTTCGAGCCAATGAACAAACCGGTAAAATCACTTTTGCCTGCCAGTTGCTCTTCATATTAACCAGACGGTATTGATTAAATCCCATATCCATTCCTGTCATTTCAAACACTAACTCGATTGATTGCGGCTGCTCACCCTCTACATCAACACTCACAATAAAAGGATTTAGAGCAGATGGAGTACCAATTAACTTAAGAAGATATTTTTCGTTTTCGTTTTTAACTTCACAATGTTTTTTTGTTGGGTCACATACCGAATGAGTGATAGCCTGATTAACACCCTCTTCATTTTGTAGCGTTAACCAGCGGCCAATACCGTATGAAAGAATTAAGACTACTGCAAATATAATAAAGAATTTCAACGCTTAGCCCCAGAAGCTTGAAATTGCAGCAACACCCTGTGCACCGTGCTTTTTTGCATCACTCAAATCTGTTACAGACATTCCACCTAATGCATAAACTGGCGCTTCGATAGTTAACGTTAATTGTTTAAATCTCTCCCAGCCTATACCTTTAACACCAGGGTGGCTTTGCGTTTCTTTGACTGGAGAAAGAAGAACAATATCAGCTTTTAGTTTTTTAGCTTTTTCTAGTTCTATTTCATTATGACAGGAAACTGATAATAAATATTTATCTGAAATTGGTCGTGTTTTAATTGAATTCAACATTTGGCTACTGAGATGCAAACCATCTGCATCACTATTCGAAAACATTTCAATGTGCGTATTAAGCAATAATTTTGCTGAATATTTTTTGCATAAGGATGATGCTATTTTTACAAGTTGTTCATACTCACTCAACGATTTATTTTTACATCTCAACTGAACAAGCCTTATACCATTTTTAAGGCTTGTTTCCAGCTTATGTGAAAACTCATGCTCATCTTCAAATGCCCCCGTTATCATATATTTTTCTGATAATTGTAATGCATGTATTATTGAGCGATTAGCAAGGGGGAAATCACTGGTTTTTAATTTATCAATTTTTTGCCATTTAATCTGCTGTCCCTCAGCACCTTCTGGATCACCGTTAAATGAATCTACAACTAGAATTTCAAGTAACACAGATTTATCTGGATATTGATACTGTATGCTTTTAAACATTGAAGCATTAATAATCTCAATATTTAATTCTTCAAGTATTTCTCGTTTTAATGCGGCTAAAACCGTTTCATTATTCTCAACTTTTCCACCGGGAAATTCCCACAGCCCACCCTGATGCGCATCATCAGCGCGAAGAGAAAGCAGCACTTCATTTTTATGATTAGTAATAACTGCAACAGCAACCTTAACTAACTCTTGCATATTTAACTCTTATAATGGAAGTAATGAATTGAATTTTTTAAAAAATATTAACTGCGATATTCTGAATTTATTTTAACGTAGTCATAGGATAAGTCGCTAGTCCAGATACAGGCAGACTGATCACCTGTGTGCAACTCGATACGAATTATGATTTCAGCGTTATTCATTACTTTCTGACCCTGCGCTTCAGTATAATCAATATCACGCCCACCATTAGAAACGATGCAGATATCATCAAGAAAAATTTTAATTTTATCTATCTCAAACTCAACACCGGCACGACCGACTGCAGCAAGTATTCGACCCCAATTAGGATCACTGGCAAACAATGCGGTTTTAACCAATGGCGAATGCGCAACCGTGTAAGCAACTTGCCGTGCATCTTTGAGTGAATTAGCGTGATCTACCTGTATCGCAACAAACTTGGTCGCACCTTCCGCATCTCGAATAATCGCCTGCGCAAGATATAAGCTTACATCACATATAACTTTAAATATTTTTTTATAATTTTCATCAGCTTGTGTTATTTCGGCATTACCCGCTTTCGCCGTTGCCATTAACACACAGGCATCATTCGTTGATGTGTCGCTATCAACAGTAATAGAATTAAAAGATAAGTCGGCTGCCTGAGCCAAACATTGTTGCAATAACTCATTATTAATAGCGGCATCCGTTGCGATGAAACTTAACATGGTTGCCATGTTTGGCTGAATCATACCTGCACCTTTTGCAAGGCCAGTAACAGTGATTGTTTTACCTTGTATTTCAAGTTGTCGCGAAACACCTTTTAATTTCGTATCCGTAGTCATTATTCCACGACCGGCTTCTATCCAGTTATCTGTTGATAAATTTTCGAAAAGCGCGGGCAGTGCATTATCTATTTTTTCTATCGGTAAATTTTCACCGATTACACCGGTAGAAAAAGGTAAAATTTCTGTAGCATTGCAATTACCCTTAGCTGCCACAAACCTGCAGCTATCAAGTGCATCATTCATTCCCTGCTCACCAGTACCTGCATTGGCATTGCCAGAATTAATCAATAAATAACGGGGAGAATTTGTTTGTATGTTTTGCTTTGCAACACTCACTGGCGCAGCACAAAATTTATTTTGGGTAAAAACAGCCGCACAGTTACTGCCCTGCGCAAGCTCAATCAACACCAAATCTTTAGACTGATTTTTTTTTATTCCCGCTGAAACACAGGCTAAACGAATACCCTCGACTGATAAAAGCGAATCAGGTTCCTTTAAATTTACCGCCATATCAATTTAATTTTCCATGACACTGTTTAAACTTTTTACCCGAGCCACAGTAGCAAGGGTCATTACGCCCTATTTTTTTATCCTGTCTTACAAATGGCTGTGCGCTTTCCTGTTGTCCGTCGCCTTCATCTACCGGTTCACTTTCAACTTGTAATCCAGCTTCTGCATGTTCAAAATTCATATCTGTTGGCATTTGTTGCTGACGTTCTAATGCATCAATTTCTTCCTGTGAGCGAATTTCTACCCTTGAAAGCGTAGCAATCACTTCCTGTTTAATTTGCTCTAACATTTCAGTGAACATTTCAAATGATTCTCGCTTATATTCCTGCTTTGGATTTTTTTGTGCCATTGCGCGCAAATTAATACTCTGGCGCAAATAATCCATTGCCGATAAATGCTCTTTCCAGTGAGAGTCTAAAACTTGTAATAGCACATATTTTTCAAAGCGACGCATTTCTTCGAGGCCAATTAGTGCTTCTTTTTCTTTATAAATATTTACAAGTTCGGTATTAACTTTTTCTGGCAACGTATATTCATTAAGCTGATCGTCTTCATCTAGCCATTTTTGAACATCAAACTTTTTGCCCACTTCTTCTTCTAGTGACTTAACCAGCCCTTTAATATCCCACTGCTCTTCTAATGTGCCGGCAGGTACATAGTTTGATACCAGAGTATCAACCACATCTTCACGAATCGACTCAATGATTTCACTTAAATCAGTCTCGGTCATCATTTCATTACGTTGTTGATACACCACTTTACGTTGATCGTTTGCTACATCATCATATTCAAGCAGCTGCTTACGAATATCGAAGTTATGCCCTTCAACTTTACGCTGTGCATTTTCAATCGCGCGTGATACCCAGGGATGCTCTATTGCCTCACCTTCTTCCATGCCCAGTTTTTTCATTAAACCGGCCATTTTATCCGAAGCAAAAATGCGCATTAAATCATCTTGCAATGACAGATAAAAACGCGTTGAACCTGCATCACCCTGACGCCCGGAACGACCACGTAATTGATTATCAATACGACGCGACTCATGTCGCTCACTACCAATAACGTGCAAACCGCCGGAGGCTAAAACATCATTATGTCTTTGCTGCCACTGTTCTTTAACTTTATCTTTTTCTGATTCAGAAATTTCACCTTTCTCAGCTAACTCTATATCCAGATTTCCGCCCAGAACTATATCCGTTCCGCGACCTGCCATATTCGTTGCAATTGTTACTGAGCCAGGCATACCCGCTTCAGCAATAATAGTCGCTTCACGCTCATGTTGTTTTGCATTTAAAACATTGTGCTTAACTTTTAATTTATTTAATAAATTTGAAAGATGTTCTGATGCTTCAATTGAAGCCGTGCCCACAAGCACGGGTTGATTGCGCTCAATGCAATCTTTGACGTCTTCGGCAATGGCATTAAATTTTTCTTCCACCGATAAAAAAATTAAGTCACCGTGGTCGACACGTGCAACATCCAAGTTAGTCGGTATCACCATAACCTCAAGACCATAGATTGACTGAAACTCAAATGCTTCAGTATCAGCAGTACCGGTCATGCCAGATAATTTTTCATACAAACGGAAATAATTCTGAAATGTAATGGACGCTAAGGTCTGGTTTTCACTTTCAATATTTACGCCTTCTTTGGCTTCAATTGCCTGATGCAACCCATCAGACCACCGACGCCCTTCCATCGTACGTCCAGTAAATTCATCCACAATAACAATCTTTCCATCCTGAACAATATAGCTGACGTCTTTTTGAAACAGCACATTGGCACGAATAGATGCCGTTAAATAATGAATTAAATTAATATTAGTCGCACTATACAAACTGTCATTTTCATCCAGTATGCCTTCACGAACCAAAATCTTTTCTAATTTTTCATGCCCCTGCTCAGTAATGTGAACCTGCTTATTTTTTTCATCAACCGTGTAATCACCGGTTGGATCCTCTTCCTTTGTTTCCGCTTCTTCACCCTGCTCTAACTCTTTTATCAGCTCATTAAACTTTACGTAAAGTTCAGAGTTATCATTGGTTGGCCCGGAAATAATAAGCGGCGTACGCGCTTCATCAATTAAGATTGAATCCACTTCATCGATTACTGCAAAATTCAATTCACGCTGGACTTTTTCTTCCGGGCTAAATGCCATATTATCGCGCAGATAATCAAAGCCAAATTCGTTGTTTGTACCGTAGGTAATATCTGATTCGTAGGCCTGTTTTTTCGCAAGAGACTCCATTCCTGAAATAACCACGCCAGTACTTAAGCCCAAAAATGCATACAACTTACCCATCCAGTTTGCATCACGTTGTGCCAGATAATCATTCACCGTAATAACATGCACGCCTTTTGAGGAGAGCGCATTGAGATAAGTCGCCAACGTTGCTACCAGAGTTTTACCTTCACCGGTGCGCATTTCAGCTATGTTGCCATTATGCAGCACAATGCCACCAATCATTTGCACATCGAAATGACGCATCCCCAGTACACGTTTACTCGCCTCTCTAACCGTAGCAAATGCTTCGGGCAACAGATTATCGAGTGATTCACCCTGTTTAAATCTTTCTCTAAATTCTGCAGTCTTAGCACCCAACTGCTCATCACTCAAGCCTTCAAGCGTTGGTTCAAGCGCATTAATATTTTTTACAACTTTGCGATATTTTTTTACCTGGCGATCATTTCGACTACCAAAAACTTTTCGCATTAGGGTGGATGCCATCGTGAGTCCTTATAACTACTTGTTTTAACAAAAAAAGAGAGGCTGTATTATGCCTTATATTGCCTTTTGGCTTAAGGGCAAGAATACAAAAAATTGAATATAAAGTGATTTAATTAAGGTTTTATTAACGCGAATGGATATTTAAAGTTATTGGTGGGTGATGAATATTAAATTAAGAGATGCGCGTCAACTTAAACGGTTCAGACTTCTACTGAGAGGGTCTGAATCAAGGCGAAAAATATGAGTTTGCTATGATGAAAATACACATCTTCACTAAGATCACGAGCTTAAATAAAGATGTTTCTTCTGAAACGGTTCAGGTTGCTCCTGTGAGGCTCTGAATCAAGGCGAAAAATGTGAGTTTGCTATGATGAAAATGCACTTCTTCATTAAAATCACGAGCTTAAGTGAAGATGTTTCTACTGAAACGGTTCAGGTTGCTCCTGTGAGGCTCTGAATCAAGGAGAAAAATGTGAGTTTGCTATGATGAAAATACACATCTTCACTAAGATCACGAGCTTTAATAAAGATGTTTCTTCTGAAACGGCTCAGGTTGCTCCTGTGAGGCTCTGAATCAAGGCGAAAAATGTGAGTTTGCAAATGCAAATGTCCATTTTTCAACGCAGAGTCAGGGCCTCACAGGAGTAAGCTGAGCCGTTTCAGCGACGTTGGACGAATTTTTGCGGGTTTATCTGACGCCCATTTTTCATGACTTCAAAATGCACATGAGGCCCGGTAGAGCGGCCCGTAGAACCCATATGAGAAATTATCTGACCTTTTTTAACCGTATCGCCAACCGCAACTAAGTTTGTTTTATTATGACCGTAACGTGTGATATAGCCATTACCGTGATTGATCTCAACTAAATTACCATAGCCATAACGCTTGCTAGACCAGGTTACAACACCACCTGCAACTGCCAGCACATCAGAACCTGACTTAGCCGCAAAATCCATACCTTTATGAAACTGTAACTTACCCGTAAAAGGATTGGTTCGCGTACCATAATATGAAGATATCCAGCCGCGCTTGATTGGCCTTCCTGCAGGAAACACTTCTACTTCCATATGGCTACTTATCAGAATATTCTCTAGAACACTTAATTGCTGCTCACGATCTTCAAGCTCTGCAATCACCGAGTCTATTTCACTACCAAAATCCATTTCCTGCATGCCTGGCTCATCTGGACCGCCTAAACCGGGATTTTGTTCAAAATCAAATTCACCCCTATCCAGTTTAGCAATGGTGACTAACTTTTGACCCAATGCATTCAAGCGCATTGCATGGGCCTGTATTTCCCCCAGTCTTGCGGCTAAAGCATCAATATCTGCCCGTGCATTAAAACGTGTCTGATTAATTAGCTGGCGCTGGAGCTTTATCTCTTTCTGAATAGACACTACGTTCGATGAGGATGCCTGTGATTGGCCAACCCAATAACCCAACATCCCCAATGCGCCTGAAAACAGCAGCGCAAAAACAGACAACATCATCAGCTGTACGGGGCTGCCTATTTGCACACGGCAGGGTCGACCTCTGAATTTACTTAATAATATTATATCCATGCATCAAAACTTTAATGTAATGTATAACCTTAAGAATAGCTGATAAACTAATAATAGCCCTACAGTATATAATAACAGGTTAAAACATAAAATAATTTACTCGAACACGCGATTTTGACATAAACTAGAGAAAGCACAAGCTTTTGCCCTTTTTTATCGATCATATTCACTTTATATAGATGCCTAATGAACAATATTTCTGAAAAACTAAGCCTCAAATTCAGAAAAAAAGCGCAGGAATTAAACCGCCTAAATCGGGCGGTGAAAATTTCTCTGCCCCTCGATTGCCATAATCACATGCAAATAGCTGATATAAGAGATAATCAGCTAATCATTTTAACCGACTCACCAGTTTGGCAAACACGCCTGCGAATGTATAGCCAGACCATTTTAGAAGCCCTACATCAACATGCGGGGATTAAACTCAATCGGGTCACCCTCAGACTCACACCCGAAAAACGTATTATTGAAGAAACTCCGCCAGTATTTCGTACTTTAAGTGATAGCAATTCTAAGTTAATCGAGCAGACAGCAAATAGTATTTCAGATCCAGCACTACAGGCCGCCTTATTAAAGCTATCGCGCAAAACTCAAAAAGCATAGATTCTAATATCTGACTGGCAGTTTTGCAGCGTCCAATAAAAAAGGCCCTGAGTAAGTTACCCAGGGCCTTTTTAGTAAAAGATATCCAGTGAAAATTAGCGTTTATGCGTGCACCGGCTTTGAGTAGGATATAGGTGAAACAGCCTCCTCATCTTCAAATGTCACTTCTTCCCATGCATCAGGATTAGAAATTAAGGTTTTCAGTAGCGCATTATTCAGCGCATGCCCTGAACGATAGCCCGAATAGGCCCCGATTAAACTGTGCCCTAATAAATAAAGGTCACCAATTGCATCTAATATCTTATGTTTTACAAATTCATCCTGATAACGCAAACCATCTTCATTTAGCACTCTAAAGTCATCAACACCAATCGCATTATCCAGGCTTGCGCCTAATGCCAGATTATTTTCACGAAGCTTTTCAAAATCACTCATAAAACCAAAAGTACGTGCACGGCTTACTTCTTTAACGAATGATGTAGAGGAGAAGTCAATTTCAGCCTGTTGCGGTGAACCGTTGAAGACAGGGTGATTAAAGTCAATGGTAAAACCCACTTTAAATCCTTCAAATGGCTCGAACTTCGCCCATTTGCCTTCTTCTTCCACTAAAATTTCTTTTTTGATACGAATAAAACGTTTCGCTACCTGCTGCTCAACAATCCCAGCAGATTGTAATAAAAATACGAACGGGCCAGAACTGCCATCCATAATTGGCACTTCATCAGCGCTAACATCAACATAAGCATTATCTATGCCTAGCCCAGCCATTGCAGATAACAAATGCTCTACGGTAGAAACTTTTGCACCGTTTTCACCAATCGTTGTGGATAGTTTAGTATCACAGACATTTTCCGCTTTCGCATGAACATCAACAGGCTGATCTAAATCGACTCGTCGAAAAACGATTCCCGTGTCAGGCATTGCCGGACGCAGAGTCAAATAAACTTTATTACCTGTGTGCAAACCAACACCGGTTGCACGAATTACATTTTTGATGGTGCGTTGACGAATCAAGTCAATATTCCTAAATAATGGCGATTATATTAAACGCCGTAATAACAACTTTGTCCGCAGGGACAAATTTGCACAAATTATACATGCTTTTGTCACAATATGAACACATTAAACAACTATGCTGCCAATTATAGGCACATTTACTGCCAAAACATCGAATTCGCACACATATATAGATATTACATTAGATAAACAATATCTAATTATCTGCTGCCGGCGCTATTATATCAGCCCATATTAGTCTGCCTGACGTCGTAAAAATGCGGGAATGTCCAGCATTTCATCGTCAAGTGAGCCACTCAGCCCGCCACCAGCAACCTGATTACGTTGCACTGTCGGCTTATCATAATCACCATAATCAACATCGCCGGTAGTTGTTCGCTTCACAACTTTCATTGGCTCTTTACTCATATTGGGAACGTGATGGCCTAAACCAGTAGCAACAACGGTGACTCGTAGCTCATCTTCTAGCTCCGGATCTATCGCCGTACCCATTACAACAATGGCCTCGTCCGATGCAAACGAACTAATAATTGCACCGATATCTTCAAATTCACCCAGAGTTAAGTTGGTTCCAGTGACATTGACCAGAATTCCACGTGCGCCGGAAATATTTACATCTTCCAGTAGCGGGCTAGCAACCGCCGCTTCTGCCGCCAAACTTGCACGATTTTCACCGCTGGATAAACCCGAGCCCATCATGCCCATGCCGTTCTGTGACATAACTGTGCGTACATCCGCGAAATCCACATTTATGACACCTGGATGCGTAATCAGTTCAGTGATGCCCTGCACCGCATTATGTAAAACATCATTTGCGCCGTTAAAAGCATTCATTAAATCAAACTCGCGACCGTAAACACTTAACAATTTATCGTTAGGAATGGTGATTAACGAATCAACATGCTCGCTTAATTCCTGAATACCCTGCTGTGCAATCTTCATACGATTAGCACCTTCGAACACAAACGGTTTGGTCACAACACCGACGCAAAGTATGCCCATGTCTCTGGCAATTTGCGCAACGACGGGTGCAGCACCGGTGCCGGTTCCGCCACCCATGCCGGCGGTAACAAAAATCATATCCGCACCCATAATAATTTCCTGGATACGTTCACGATCTTCAAGTGCAGCCTGGCGACCCACATCCGGATTGGCACCAGCCCCCAAACCTTTAGTGATATTCGTACCAATCTGTAATGACGCTGCACCACTTATTTTAGTAAGTGCCTGAGCATCAGTATTGGCGCAAATAAAATCTACACCTTCAATACCGGTAGACATCATATGCGTAACTGCATTGCCGCCGCCGCCGCCAACACCAACAACTTTTATGACTGCGTCTTGTGCAACTGAATCCATCAATTCAAACATTATGTTATCTCCTCATTTATATTTTTTGTTTGGCAAAAATTTCTTGCCGTAATTTTATTTTTAAAATTTTGTTCCACCCAAACGTTTAATTCGAGCGGCATTGTCGATATTTTTAAAAGTTCCCCTGGAACCAGTTTTTCATTCGTTCCCATGTGCCTTTCATGCCCCCCTCGTTTGAGAAATATTGAGTACCGCCGCTTTGGTGTTGCTCTCCAAATAACAACAAACCCACGCCGGTTGCGTGTATTGGATTTGAAACCACATCCGACAAACCACTGACATATTGTGGTGAGCCAAGCCTTACCGGCATGTGGAAAATTTCTTCGGCTAAATCGATAACGCCATCCATTTTTGAGCTGCCGCCGGTCATTACTATTCCGGCTGCAATAATATCTTCGAAACCACTTTTTCTTAATTCAGCCTGCACTAAACTTAATAACTCATCGTAACGAGGTTCAACGACTTCGGCTAAAGTTTGACGCGATAATTTACGCGGCGGTCGATCACCCACACTTGGCACTTCAATAGTTTCATCTGCATTCGCTAACTGGCGTAATGCACAGGCATATTTAATTTTTATTTCATCGGCGTATTGCGTGGGTGTGCGAAGAGCTACAGCAATATCATTGGTAACCTGATCACCCGCAATCGGAATAACTGCGGTATGTTTTATTGCACCTTCTGAAAAAACCGCAATGTCGGTTGTACCGCCACCAATATCAACCAAACAAACGCCTAACTCTTTTTCATCTTCTGTGAGAACAGAGTAGCTCGATGCAAGTTGCTCTAAAATAATATCGTCAACTTCTAAACCACAACGCCGTACACATTTAATAATATTTTGCGCTGCACCGACTGCACCAGTGACTAAATGTACTTTTGCTTCTAAGCGCACACCCGACATTCCAATCGGTTCGCGTACACCTTCCTGCGCATCAATAATAAATTCCTGTGGCAGTATGTGTAAAATTCGCTGGTCTGCCGGAATAGCAACCGCGCGTGCTGCGTCAATTACACGATCCAAATCCATCTCACTCACTTCACGATCTTTAATTGCGACAATACCGTGAGAGTTAATACTTTTTATATGGCTACCTGCAATACCTGCATATACCGAATTAATCTGGCAACCCGCCATTAACTCCGCTTCTTCCACTGCTCGCTGAATCGACTGCACGGTTGATTCGATATTAACCACCACGCCTTTCTTCAACCCTTTAGACGGATGCGAACCGAAACCAATAATTTCGATTTCACCTTCGGTAGTTATCTCCCCTACAATAGCAACCACTTTCGAAGTTCCTATATCCAGCCCCACAATTAAATTTTTATCTGTTTTTTTATTCATTCTTTTATGCCTCTTTCCAGGCTACAGCAAAGCCATTGGTGTATCGCATATCAACATATTTAATTTCTTGCCCAGATTTTTTAAAGCTGGGTTTTTTTAAATTTTTTGTTTGCAATGTTTCTTTATAAACAGATACAAAACGGTTTAATCGTTCATGCATTTGTTCGCGTCCCAGCCTTAATTCCATACCTGATGTCATGGTTAATATCCATGAGCGCCTTGCATTGAGTTCAATGTTTTTTATATACAAGCCCGTTTCTAATAACCATGCCTGCATACGAGCTAACTCCTGCAGCATAACTTCATGCTGACCTTTTGGACCCGATAGATGCGGCAAATTAAGATTCACCTTTTTCTCAGGCACAAACAACACCCCCTTTGCACTAATCACTCCATCTTCACCCCATGTTACAACTGGTTTTTGCTCGACAACATATACGGATAAAACATCCGGCCACTGCCTTCTTACCGAAACACTTTGCACCCATGGCAAATCCACTAAAGCAGCTCTTACCCCGGGCAAATTCACATTAAAAAAACCACCCTTTACAGCGGGTAATACATGGCTTTGTAATTTTTCTTCATTTAAAAATTTAAATTCACCTTCAATCTTTACTGTCTGAATCGGTAAAATATTATTTGCGTTTATATTGTTATAACCATATACACTCAAAAACAGCACACTAAGTCCTGCTAGCAACTTTGGTTTCCATGCGATTTTCCAAGCCACGTTAAACGCATCAATTGATCTATTGCTTACTTTTTTAGCATGGCGCTTACTAATCCTTTCCCCTCTAACGGCCTGGCGCTTTTTAACCACATGTTTTGTTTTTCGCTTTTTATTAAACATGCAAAGCTGCTCTCTGAAGTATTTTTAATACCAGTGCCTCAAAGGAAATGCCCGCCTGCTTTGCAGCCATTGGTACTAGACTATGACTCGTCATCCCCGGCACCGTATTAACTTCTATTAGCCACGGCTGCTGATTTTCATCCAGCATAAAATCCACTCGTCCCCAGCCTTCAGCCATTAATGCCTGAAAAGATGCAAGCATTAAGCTTGCCAGCTCATTTTCAAATGTTTCTGACAGACCACATGGGCAAATATATTTCGTTTCATTTGAAATATATTTTGCCTGATAATCATAAAAATCATTTTCCGTTTCCAGTCGAATCATCGGCAAAACATCATCACCTAAAATTGCTGCTGTGTATTCTTTACCCTGTATAAACTTTTCCGCAATAATAACGCCACCACAGTCTTGTGCTTTTTTAAATGCGGGTATCATTTCATCTGCTGCATTTACTTTGCTAATACCAATGCTCGAACCTTCCAGTACAGGTTTAATCATTAATGGCAAGCCTAGCTTTTCAACTGCTAAATCACAGTCATTTGTATTTTTTAACTGTAAAAAATCCGGAGTTGGTAACCCCATTCCACGCCACAATTGTTTGCAACGAAATTTATCCATGGCCAGCGCAGAGCCCAACACACCAGACCCCGTGTAAGGAATTTCTAAAACATCTAAAAAGCCCTGAATCACACCGTCCTCACCACCACGACCATGCAGCATATTAAATACATGGCTAAATTTTCCATCCTGTAATTGCTCACAAATATTATGGTCAATATCAATCGCCGTTACATTTATTCCCTGCGAACGTAACGCATCGAAAACTGCCTGCCCGCTATTCAGCGAGACTTCTCTTTCAGCGGACCACCCCCCCATAAATACTGCTACATTTTCAAAGTGATTCATTATCGTTTTCTCCAATAATTTTCACTTCAGTATGTAATTCAATACCCTGTTCTTTTTTAACCGTTTGCTGAATATATTTTATTAATGACTCAACATCACTGGCTTTGGCATTATCCGAATTAATAATAAAATTCGCATGTTTTTCTGAAACAGTCGCACCGCCTATTGCATATCCTTTTAAACCGCTGGCTTCAATTAATCTTGCTGAAAAATCATTTGGTGGATTTTTAAATACCGAACCACAACTCGGCAAACCTGTGGGTTGAGTATCAGCACGCTGCTCAAGTAACTTTTTCACTCTGAGTGCAGCCGCATTACCATCGCCTGCTTCGAATTGCAAATCTGCACTCACAAACCATTCATTATTATTACTAGCATCTTTTACTTTTACACTGCGATAATTGATTTTATAATCGGATGGTGTTCTATTAAAAACTTCGCCTTTATTATTTAAGGTAATAACCGACTTTACTCGTGGCCATGTTTCGCCACCAAAGGCACCTGCATTCATCGCTAATGCACCACCCAGCAAACCGGGTATGCCTGCAAAAAACTCGCCGCCAATTAAATTATTGCGATGACAAAATCGTGCTAATTTCGCACAACTGGTTCCTGCGCCGACGCTTATAGCATTATTGTCGAGTAGCTCAATTTCTGACAGACTGCCTTTCAAAGAAATTACTGTGCCTCTAACGCCTTTATCCCGCACTAACAAGTTACTGCCCAAACCCAGAAAAATAATATTTTCATTTTCTGGCAACTGACTAATAAACAAAGCAAGATCATCAATATCTACAGGTGTATAAAATTGATCTGCAACTCCACCGATACGCCAACTGGTATGCTTTGCCATTGGCTCATTCGATAGCAAAGTACCTGCAAAAGTATTAACACTAGAGGCAGCCATCATTTTGCCAATGCCTCCGGTAGTTTTTCTGCAATTGCGCCAATACTTCCCGCACCTAATGTCAACAGCACATCACCTTTTTCTATCACATCTAAAATAGATGTATTAAGATCATTTAAATCTTCTACAAACACCGGGTTGGCTCTGCCTCTTGCACGAATCGCTGCACACAAAGCCCGACCATCTGCACCGGCAATATGCTCCTCTCCAGCGGCATAAATTTCGGTAACGACTAGCGCATCAGCCTGCGACAACACTTTACTAAAGTCTTCAAATAAATCACGTGTTCGCGTGTAACGATGAGGCTGAAATACCACTACAATTCTACGATCACTCCATGCATTTTTTGCCGCTTCCATGGTTGCTTTAATTTCGGTTGGATGATGACCATAATCATCTACCAGTAAAACATGACCTTTGCTGGTTTCAATTTCGCCGTATTGCTGCATGCGCCGACCAATTCCATCAAAGGCTTGCAACGCTTTTTGCATTACCGTTGTTTCAACGCCTAACAAATGTGCAATAGTAATTGCCGCCAGCGAATTTAAAACATTATGTTTGCCCGGCATGTTTAAAGTGATTTGTATTTTTTCAGTAACTTCTGGTAAAAGCAGTTCATAGTGACACTGCATACCATTACACTTTATATTCTGCGCTTTAACATCTGCATCTGACTCAATGCCATACGTAATCACCGGCCGCGAAACATCATTCATAATATTTTGTATTTCAGGATCATCCAGACACATCACCGCTTTGCCATAAAACGGTAAGTGATGTAAAAACTCAATAAATGAATGTTTATAGCGTTCAAAGTCGCCATCGTGTGTTTCTAAATGATCCGCATCAATATTAGTAACAACTGCCATCATTGGTTGCAGCAATAAAAATGACGCATCACTTTCATCAGCTTCTGCAACAAAATATTTTCCTGAACCCAGTTTTGCATTGGTTGCTGCGCTGTTTAACTTGCCGCCAATCACATAAGTTGGATCAAGCCCCGCCTCAATTAATAAACTTGCAGTTAAACTCGTTGTCGTTGTTTTACCGTGTGTTCCCGCAATCGCAATACCATGTCTAAAGCGCATAATTTCAGCGAGCATTTCTGCACGACGTATCACTGGAATGCGATGCTCTTTTGCTGCAATCACTTCAATGTTATCCGCTGCAATGGCAGTCGAAACCACAACCACTTCCACATCTTTTATATTGCTGGCCTGCTGACCAATAAATACCGTTGCACCCTGTTTTAACAATCGCTTAATCGCGGCATTTTCTTTGACATCGGATCCGGATACTTTATAACCTAAATTTAATAGCACTTCGGCTATACCACACATGCCAACTCCGCCAATGCCAACAAAGTGCACCCGTTGAATTTTACGCATGGGATGAGTTTCAATTAACATCGTAACCCCCTGCCATTAAACACGCCTCTGCCACTAATTTAGTCGATTCCGGCATGCCAAGTTTCCTGGCGATGTTCGCCATTTCTAAGGTTTTTTTACGACTCATATTTTTTAAAACTTCAACCAGACTATCGACATTTAAATCATCCTGCTTAAGTAGTATTGCCGCACCTGCATCACTTAAATATTTTGCATTAAAGGTCTGGTGATCATCCACAGCAAACGGATAAGGTACCAATATTGATGCCACGCCCGCTGCTGCTAATTCTGATATTGTCATTGCACCCGATCGACATATAACTAAATCGGCCCACGCATACATGGCCTCCATATTATCGATGTATTCCATCACTTCGGCTTTGACTCGCAGCTGCGCATAATTTATACGTGTTTGATCAAAATTTCCTGGCCCCGCCTGATGTTTTATTTGCAAATTTGTATCTTTCAAAATACTGGCACAAGCCTGCGGCACTATTTCATTAAGTCTTGCAGCACCTAAACTTCCACCAAACACTAAAATACGTAACGCATCATCACGATCTTTATTTCTTTGCTGCGGTGAGGTCAATGAAGTAATTGAACGTCGCACCGGATTACCCACATGTTCCGATTGTGTTTTAAAACTATTCGGAAACGCCTCCATCACTTTATTGGCCACTTTAGACAATATGCGATTACTCATTCCTGGCACTGCATTTTGTTCGTGAATTAATAATGGTACGCGAGTTAACCACGCCATAACTCCACCGGGTGCCGAAACAAATCCACCCATACCTAAAATTACCGAAGGCTTGCGTTTGCGAATAATGCTGATTGCCTGATAACAGGCTAAAGCAATTTTCAACGGCGCTAACAGCAAGGTTAAAATACCCTTGCCGCGTAAACCACTCATACCCAACCAGTCAACTTCAATTCCTGCTTCAGGCACCAAACGCGCTTCGATACCTTTTTTTGTTCCCATCCAGACAACCGGCACACCGCGCTGTTTTAATTCATCTGCCACTGCAAGCGCAGGATAAACATGACCACCTGTACCACCGGCCATAATCATAACGGGGCCATTTAACAATTCACTCATGCGGCCTCCTGAATTAAATCTTTTACGTCTTTATTTTTTCGTTTTGAAGCTGTCATTTTTACTTTACGTTTTTTAGTCGCCGATGATTTTCTCGTCATCGCCTGCCCATTAGAGCACTCATATGAAATACGTAATAGCAAACCAATTGAAGCACTCACCACAATTAAACTACTGCCACCGTAACTCATCAGTGGCAGTGTTAAACCTTTGGTGGGCAATACGCCCATGTTCACACCAATATTTATAAATGCCTGCAAGCCCAACCAGATACCTATGCCATAAGATAAATAAGATGCAAACTGATTACCGCAAGACTCTGCTTTGCGCGCAATCATGAATGCGCGAAACACCAGTGCAGCATATAAACTAATAATAACAATTACCCCAATCAAGCCTAATTCTTCCGCTAACACAGCAAATAAAAAATCAGTGTGCGCCTCGGGTAAATAAAATAATTTTTGCACGCTTGATCCTAAACCCACGCCAGACAAACCACCCGAACCAATCGCAATTAGCGACTGGGTTAACTGAAAGCCACTATCAAACGGGTCGGCCCACGGATTTACAAATGCGGTTAAGCGTTGCAAACGATAAGGCGATGAAATAACCAGCAATGCAGCAGCTGATCCAAACAAGGTAATCACCGCTAAAAACTGTGTAAACCGAACACCTGCTAAAAAAGTCATCGCCAAAACAGTCATCATAATAACGACCGATGCACCAAAGTCTGGCTCAAGCAATAAAAACAGGCACACCAGACCGACCATAATCATAGGCTTTAAAAAGCCCCACAAACTTGAACGCACCTGCTCACCATGGCGAACTAAATAACCCGCCACATAAATCATTAAAAATAATTTAACGACTTCCGACACCTGCAAATTTAAAAAACCAACGGGTATCCAGCGTGTCGATCCATTGACAGTTTTACCTATACCCGGAATCAGCACCAGCACTACCATTGCAAAGGAAAGAGCTAATAAAGCCATTCCGGACTTTTCCCAGTACACCAGGCGAATTTTAAAAATCATTATTGCCATAAACAAGCCAATGGATGCTGCAATGAGTTGCCGGTACAGATAATAAAATGGTGTTGATGTCTTACTGTCCGCCACACTAATTGACGCTGAAGAAACCATTATTAAACCAATGCATAACAAACACAGCACAATAAAAATTAATACGCCATCAAGCCCTTCTAAAATTACCGGCTTATCAGTGACACCTGCTTTTGCGTCACGCTTTAGCACTTTTTGGGTTTGCTGAAAGAGTAGGCCTACATTCATTGCAGTCCCTCAATCGCATCAATAAACATATCGCCACGATGCTCATAACTATTAAACATGTCAAAACTAGCACAGGCAGGTGATAATAAAACCGTATCATCTGGATGCGATAAATCAGCTGCGATTTGTACTGCATCTTTCATATCATTTGCATAAAAAACAGGAATGCACCCCTGTAGTACCTGTTCAATTTGTGGTGCATCTTTTCCAATTAATACAACCGTACGAACATTTTCACACACCGCTTTTTTAAGCGCTGAAAAATCTGCGTCTTTCGCAATGCCGCCAGCAATTAAAATTAATTTATTCTTAACCTTAATACCTGTAATTGCCGCCAGCGTTGCACCCACATTGGTTCCCTTTGAATCATTAACCCAGGTCACATTATTTTTTTCTGCTACCCATTGCGTTCTATGCTTTAAGCCGGTAAAAGTTCTTAGCGCTTGCAGCATATCTGACATTTCTATATTTGACGCTTCACCTAACGCTAACGCTGCAAGTGCATTTGCTAAATTATGCGTACCACTAATTTTTAAATCTCTTTCTGCAATCAGTTGCTTGCCGCCTTTACACAACCAGGTTTCACCATTGAACTCACGCAAACCAAAATCACCCTGCGCAGGCTCGCCCAATGTAAAACCGCTTACAAATTTATGCCCCGACTCCATAACTTTAACTTGCTGATCATTTCTATTAATAATGGCAACTTTACAGTCTTTATATATGTGTTTTTTTGCTGCAATATATTCTTCTAAATTTTCATAGCGATCCATATGATCAGGGCTAATATTTAACACACTCGCTGCCACAGGTTTTAAACTGTGTAAACTTTCCAATTGAAAACTCGACAGTTCAAGAATATATAATTCCGCAGCTTCATCAATAATATCTAGCGCAGGCACACCGATGTTTCCACCGACTACCGCATTTATACCGGCAACCTTAGCCATTTCACCTAACAGGCTAATAACCGTGCTTTTACCATTCGAGCCGGTAACTGCAATCACTGGTGCGTTTACCTGCTGTGCAAATAATTCAATATCGCCTATAACATCAACACCCTGATCAATAGCATGCTGTATGACAGGCTCTTTAAGCGCCACGCCGGGGCTCACAACAATTTGTGTCGCCCCCATAAATAGCGCTTCATCAAACTCCCCCAGATAAACACTTACATCAGAAAATTCTTTTTCTAATTCTTTTAATCCAGGTGGTGTAGTACGGCTATCTACAACAACAATATTTTTGTTCTGATTTTGCAAATGCCGCACAACAGATAGCCCGGTGATGCCTAAACCGACAACCAGAATATACTCTGAGTTTTTACTATTATCTGCGACCATAGCTGTTACCAATGCTGCCACTGAAATACTCGATAATGTATCTGCAGTTACGCCCATATACCCTTAAAATCCTAAATAGATTCTTATCTAACTTTTAATGAAGCTAGTCCGATTAAAACTAACACCACTGTAATTATCCAGAAGCGCACAATCACTCTGGGCTCCGGCCAACCTTTTAATTCAAAATGATGATGTAGTGGTGCCATTCTAAAAATGCGGCGGCCCGTTAATTTAAATGAAGCCACCTGTAAAATAACTGAGACGGTTTCCATAACAAATACGCCGCCCATAATGACGAGTACAAGCTCCTGCCTTACCAATACTGCAACAACGCCTAATGCAGCACCTAAAGCTAACGCCCCTACATCTCCCATAAACACCTGTGCGGGATACGTGTTAAACCATAAAAAGCCTAAACCTGCACCAACCAGTGCCCCACAAAAAACAACCAGCTCACCGACACCACTGATGTAAGGAATACCTAAATAATTAGCAAAATTTATATTACCGGTTAAATATGCAAACACACCTAATGCGCCTGCCACCATCACAGTAGGCAATATCGCTAAGCCATCTAAACCATCTGTTAAATTTACCGAGTTACTGGTTCCAACTATGACCAGATAAGTAAGCACAATAAAACCAGCACCCAGCGGAATCATGGCGTCTTTCATAAACGGAATAATTAAAGTTGTTTCAATGGGTTGCTGCGCAGTTTGATATATATATATCGCAGCACCGAGGCCAAAAACGGTTTGCCAAAAATATTTAGCTTTAGCAGATAATCCTTTACTGTTTCCACCTTTTAATTTTTTATAATCATCGATAAAACCAATACCACCAAACAGCAAAGTAACAACTAACGCTACAACAACTTGTCGATTTTCCAGATCCATCCACAGCAAGGTACTGACCGCTACAGCAACTATAATTAAAGCACCTCCCATAGTTGGTGTACCGGCTTTTGATAAATGCGCCTGCGGACCATCATCGCGAATATTCTGGCCAATTTTATACATAGTTAATTTTCGAATCATTGACGGCCCTATAATCAATGAAATAGTTAATGCAGTTAACGTCCCCAAAATTGCGCGTAACGTTAAATAACGAAAAACACTAAAGCCGGTATGATATTGAGTTAAGTAATCAGTTAACCAAAGCAGCATTAGTTTGACCCCTCTATGATTGATTCAACTATTTGCTCCATCTGCATAAACCGCGAACCTTTAACCAGAATGACCAGCTCCTCCGGCTGGTTCTTTTTTATAAATGAAACGAGTTCATCTTTACTTTCAAAACTCTGTGCATTCTCACCAAATGCATCTACCGCATAACGACTGGCCTCACCGATTGCCAATAATCTACGCACACCTGATTTACGTGCTTTAATACCTGCATCAAAATGAATTCTTTGCTCATCGTCACCCAACTCACCCATGTCACCCAACACCAGCCAGTGCTTTCCCGGCTGTTCTGTTAACACATCAATTCCGGCAAATAAAGAGGCAGCATTTGCATTATAAGTGTCATCAATAATGGTGAGATTTTTATTTACTCTATGAAAATTCAACCTACCTTTCACCGCATTAAACTCATTAAGCGCTTCAACAATAAATTCATGTTTTATATCTAATGCTATCGCCATTGATATAGCCGCAAGTGCATTCATCGCATTATGTAAACCATAAACTTTTAAATTGATGCTAAATTCATTTCTATTTATTTTTACGGTTAATTTATTCTCTAAATTTTCGTTCTGCCATTTACCATAGACATCAGCAGATTTATCCTGCATGGAAAATTTAATGACTTTTTTATCTGCAACTATTTTCAACCAGTAGCCTGAAAAATCATCATCAAGATTAACAATCGCGATACCACTTTCAGAAAGCCCCTGATAAATTTCTGCTTTAGCCTGCGCCACACCCTTTAAATCACCAAAGCCTTCAATATGGGCAGCTGCCGCATTATTTATCAACACAACATCAGGCCTGGTAATTGATGTTAAATATGAAATTTCACCCGCATGGCTGGCACCCATTTCTATTACCGCAAAATCTTCTTGCTGCATTCTTAGCAGTGTTAATGGCAAACCAATATCGTTATTAAAATTACCCCGTGTCGCCAGAACACTGCCCTGTTTAGCGACGATCAATGACAGCATTTCTTTAACCGTAGTTTTCCCATTACTACCGGTAATTGCTGCCACTTTGCCATTAAATGCCGCGCGTTTTGCTGCAGCTAAATCACCCAGAGCTTTACGCGTATCCCGCACTTTTATGAGTGGTAAATTACTTACTACATTTTTATGTACGATTGCAGCAACAGCACCTGCCTGCTCGGCCTGCTGAATATAGTCATGCCCATCAAAGGCATCGCCATGCAGTGCAATATATAAATCACCACTTTGTAGCTTTCGGGTATCGGTTGAAATAGTAGAAAAATTTACATTTTTTCCCGAATGCGTTCCGTTTAATATTTTTGCCGCCTGCTTTAACGCCATCATTGATGCACCTCTAAAACGGACAACGCTACACGCTTATCACTAAATGCAACTTTCTTATCACCTATAATCTGAAACTGCTCATGACCTTTACCTGCAATTAATACCAGATCATCTTTCGTTGCTACTTCAATCGCCTGTCGAATTGCCTTTTCTCTATCCATTTCAATAATCAATTTCAATTCATTAGTAATACCCTGTCTAATATCATCAATAATTTTTTCAGGCATTTCATTGCGCGGGTTATCATTGGTTACAATAACAAGGTCAGACATTTCATCAGCTGCACGCGCCATTAACGCACGTTTACCCGCATCTCGATCGCCACCACAACCAAACACACAAATCACTTTACCAGGCGTATGTTTGCGCACATTGATTAACGCCTGACTTAAAGCCTCCGGCGTATGGGCAAAATCAATAACAACAGATGGTTTGTTTTTATTTACCAGCAGCTCCATCCGACCTGGAACTGTATGTAACTTTTGTATATATTTTATTGCGTGATTAAAATTTATTTTGCTTTCTATCAGCACACAAAAACAGGCAAGCACATTGTAAACATTAAACTCACCAATGAGATTTAACTTAACCTGCGCTTTTCCTTGCGAGCTATTTAACATAAATTTAATGCCGCTAACCTGATTCTGAATATCACTAGCATAAACGTAATTTTCAGATTGCATTGCAGTAGCTTTAGTTAAGCCATAAAGCCATATCTTTTTATTATGTTTAATTTCTAAAAATAACTCACAACCAAAGTTATCATCGATATTGAGAACTAATGTGTTTTTTATATTTTCAGTAAACAGTTTCTTTTTTGCCTGTTTGTAATTCTCAATGCTGCCATGATAGTCAAGATGATCGCGCGATAAATTGGTCAGCACTGCCACATCAAAGTCGACACCCGCAGATCTATTTTGATCCAGCCCATGAGACGACACTTCCATCGCCACAGCGTTTATATTTTTTTGACTGAATTCAGCGAGCATTCTATGCACATTAACAACATCAGGCGTGGTATGCGTCGCATCTTCTAACTCATCAATTAAGCCGTTACCTAACGTACCGATTACTGCTGCTGATTTTTTTGATAACTGCATTGCCTGAGCAATAAAATGACTCACCGACGTTTTTCCATCAGTACCGGTTACGCCCGCAACAAACATCTCTTTAGATGGTGCCGCGTAAAAGTTTTTTGCCATTGCGGGTAATTTATCTGATAAATCTCGAACGGGTATACAAATCGCTCTTGACATTAATCGCGATAAAATTTGCTGGCAATACTGATCAAATTTAGCGTCACATAAAACAGCAATAGCGCCTCGACTCACAGCGGCTTCTGCATAAGCCAAACCATGATCAAACTGACCTTCAAGTGCAATAAAAATATATCCCGCCTCTACCTGACGGCTATCCAGAGTTAAGCCGCTCACTTCTATTTCAGGCAAATGCTCACTCACCGCCAAATCACTTAGCAACTGTTTTAATGTAACAACAGGATGATTATTTTTCATGGCCGCCATCATGCGCTCTTACCTTTCGCGTTTATTATTTTTTGCCTGCTGTTCTGATCGAGTTTTTCCGCCACATTTTTTGTTGAATTTTTTTCTAAAGGATTCATCGTGTACTTTAAATTATCTGGTGGTATATCAAGTAAACGCAACGCACCGGATATTACCTTTGAAAATACGGGCGCTGCTACCAGACCACCAAAATGCTGGCCATTGCGTGGCTCATTTATCATGACCACCATCACAAGCCGCGGGTTTGATGCTGGTGCCATACCGGCAAATACTGAAAGATAACGATCTTTTGCATAACCCCCTGAAATAAATTTATGCATGGTGCCGGTTTTTCCAGCCACTCGATAATTTGCAATAGACGCTTTATTTGCTGTACCTTCCGGGCTAACTACTCGCTCCATCATACGCCGCACTTTTTTCGCGGTTGCCTCGCTCATGACCTGCTCACCCTCAATCGGCTCATCTCTATGTAAAAATGAAACAGGATATAAAACACCATTTGCTGCAATTGCAGAATACGCGCGCGCCAATTGCAATGGGGTTACCGATAAACCATAACCAAATGACATAGTAGCTCGCTCAAATTCACTTAAACGCATGCTGCGCAAATTACCATTACGCTCACCGGGAAAACCACTGCCACTATTAACACCAAACCCCAACTTCATATACATATCTAGCTGCTGCTCTTTATCCAACGATAAAGCAACTTTACTTATTCCAACATTGCTAGACTTTAAAATTATTTCTTCTAAATTTATTTTTCCGTAATTGCGAATATCTTTAATCATGCTGCCCTGCACTTTGTAATATCCCGGCTCTGTATGCACATTATCCTTCGGGTGCCAACGCCCAGTTTCTAATGCCGCAGCAACTGTAAACGGCTTCATTGTTGAGCCCGGTTCAAACACATCAGTTACCGAGCGGTTTCGATACACTCCTGGCTTTAACTGGCTACGATCATTTGCATTGAAAGATGGTTGATTTACCATCGCTAAAACTTCACCACTTTGAACGTCTAAAACCACTGCAGATCCTGCAATGGCTTTTTGTTTTTTTACCGCTGACTTTAATGATTGATAGGCCAGATATTGTATTCGCCGATCTATACTAAGCCGCACCGACTTACCCGGCTCCGCCGCACTAATTCTTTCAACATCATCAATCACCTGTCCCAGTCGATCACGAATCACTCGCTTCGAACCGGGCTCGCCACTTAACCAGTCATCGTAAGCAAGCTCCAATCCCTCCTGCCCTTTATCATCAACATTAGCAAAACCGATTACATGCGAAGTCACTTCGCCTGCGGGATAATAGCGCTTATATTCACGTTGCAAATAAATACCAGGAATAGAAAGCGCCTTTACTTTTTCACCAATATCAGGTGATACCTGCCGAAGAATATAAACAAATTCACGATTGGAATTTTTAACTAATTTATTTTTTAAATGCTGAGCATTAATTTTCAAAGTTTTTGCAATTTCAGTTACCCGATGCAAATCATTTTTTATTTCTTTGGGATTTGCCCAAACTGAATCAACCGGTGTACTAATCGCTAGTGGCTCACCATTTCTGTCATAAATATCGCCTCGATGCGCAGAAACAGGCACAACTCTTAAGTGCCTGGCATCACCCTGCTGCTTAAAAAACGGTCGATTAATTACCTGCATGTCTAACGCACGCCAAAACAATCCCGCTATAGCCAAAGCAAACACAGACAGAATTGCCATGCGTCTAAATTGATAATGTGGTTTATTGTTTTTATTTTTCATTGTTTGATATAAATAATTTCATTTGCCTTTGGCAATGTCATTTGTAATTTTTTACGTGCGATTTTTTCTATTCTTCCATGTGATGACCAGGCACTTTGCTCTAATTGCAACTGCCCCCACTCAATATCAAGATCGTCAATCTGTTTATATATTTTTTGTAAATTAACAAATATTTTTCGTGTCTGGTGCTTGCTATAAATCACCCCAATTGCCGAACCCATTACTGCCACGACTAATAGCGCAATTATTATCCATATCATTTTCACATCACCCTCTCAATTACACGCAACACTGAACTGCGTGAACGAGGATTTTCCTGCACTTCCTGCTTACTCGGTTTTATTGCTTTACCGATTAATTTAAACGGCTGCTCAAGATCTTTTGCCAAAACAGGAATGTCTTTAGGAATTTGCGGCCCCTGCGACATTTTTCTAAAATAACGTTTCACCATTCTGTCTTCTAACGAATGAAAACTAATCACCGCTAAGCGCCCGCCCACTGCCAAAACATTCAGGCCCGACTGCAGCGCATTTTCTAACACTTCCAGCTCACGATTAATGTGTATACGAATCGCCTGAAAACTCTTTGTTGCTGCGTGTTTATTTTTAGGCTTAACCGGTATTGCCGCTTCGATAATATTGGCCAGCTGAACCGTGTCGTTAATTTCCGTTTCTTTTCTGGTTTCAACAATGGCATTGGCAATGCGTCGAGCAAACTTCTCTTCACCAAAATGCATAAGTACTGTAGTTAAATCATACTCTTCAACACTGGCCAACCACTGCGCGGCTGACTGTCCAGCATCTGGATTCATGCGCATATCTAATGGCCCGGGTTTTATAAAACTAAAACCTCTTGATGCATCATCTAATTGCGGCGAAGAAACACCTATATCCAACAACACCCCATTAACCTTTTGCATCATCTGTCTGCTCGCTACCACACTCTGCATGTTTTCAAAGTTTTCTCGCACAATTTCAAACCTTGTATCACCCGCAAACTTTTCACGTGCTTCTTCTATGGCTAGCGGATCCTGATCCATTGCCAGCAAATGCCCCGCATCACCAAGCTGTGCCAATATTTCTGCGCTGTGACCACCCCGACCAAATGTGCCATCGAGATAAAACCCATCCGCTTTTATCGCCAGCGCATTAACCGTCTCTTCTAGCAGAACCGGTCGATGCTGGCCTCGTTGCGCCGCCATCAGAACGACAAACTTTCCAGCGCACTCGGCATTCCGCCTTCGTCACTATCCGCCTCTTCCAGCCACAACTGCTGGTTTTCGTTCCAGCGCTTTTCATCCCATATTTCAAATTTTTTGCCCTGCCCAATGAGCACACACTTTTTACCAAGGTCGGCATATTCACGCAGCATGGTGGGCAGTAAGATTCGGCCCTGACTATCCAGCTCTGCCTCGGTCGCATGACCAATCAGTAAACGCTGCAATAATCGAGACTGTTTATTCAGACTCGGCAAATCCGCCAGCTGGGTTTCAATAATTTCCCACTCATGCTGCGGATACACCAACAAACATCCATCGCGATCAACCGTAACAATCAATCGCCCACCGCAAGACTCCATGAGTCGGTCACGGTAACGCGAAGGTATAGCCATTCGGCCCTTTGCATCCAGCGTTAGATTGTTAATGCCACGAAAAATCATTGTTGTTGTTTTAATTCGCCATTTTTGTATTTATTGATTCACTTAATTCACGATCAATTAATTTGATGAATCACTTTATGGAAAATGCCTTTTTACCCACATTCACCCACATTCCCCCACATTTCCTAACTATAGGTACCACCCCCCACCACTGTCAAGTAAAAACACAGCTTAAATAGGGAAATAAATCCTTATATGACAACAACTTAGAGCTGCTTCACAGAATTTAGCACGAGATAAACGGGATAAAAAAAGGCAACTCAATAAGTTAACGAACTAACATGAGAAACTACTTTAACTTTGGATCGTTTTTGATATTTCTTGTAGAATTTTGAACTATTTTTGAGAATCAAAAATAATGCTTACGGACGCAGCGCTACAGCAACAACTTTACTCAAATAAAACCACCCGAATAAACCCCCATTGAGCCAACCAGCCTCACATAATCAGCGACACCGATACAGCTTAATGATACTTACTTAAGCCGAAACAAAACAGCAGGCGTTAGCTTTAGCTAACTAACCCTGACTAACGAAGCAGGATGCGATGCAATACGAACTATAATAATTGTGCAGAGCTAAACTATAACTCGCCTTGCATTGCAAAAAAACATCGACAGCTAAAGCCAACACCTACAGGTATACCTTATCGATACACCATTACATTCAGAGCTCACTTAGAATTCTTAGGCGAGTAGTCTCATATTCATTTTTGGTGATAACACCCTTTTCATGCAAAACGCTGAGCTCTTTTAGTCTTTTTTCAATACCACCAGATAACGCTTTATTTTTCACAGGCAGGATAGCTTGTTGCTCGATTTCATTACACTTCATCTCAGCGTGAACCGGCTTACTCAAAATATAATCACTAACGCTCAGGGTAAAGGTATCACAACCGCTCATCTTTACCTGCAACTCACCCTGCGCCTGATACGACGAGTTAGCCCAGCCCGCAGGAAACACTTCATAAAGATCATAATTTAGGGGAGTAGTACCGAGTTTTTTGCCGTTTGCATACACTGTTGCACCTGACGGGCTGGAGGTAACATCAGCTAATTTCGGTTGCCTGACTGTAGATTCGACACAAGCCTGCAGCAACATACCTGCAATCATTAAAAATACTGCCGCTTTATACATAATTACCTCAACACACTAAACAGCCTCAAGCGGCTGCCACTTAGTCACTCACTCACAACATACAAATAGACTGAGCACTTAATATTAACTGACAAAATTTCGAGGCGGCATCACACCTGAAAGGGCGCGATAGCTCCGGACACCCCTGTGCGGCGTCAGCTCAAGGCGAAAAATGTGAGCTCACACAAGGTGTAAGCGTCCATTTTCTAACGCAGGCATGGCGTCGCACAGAGGGCAACCTGAGCTATCGCTGGGTGTTAGGTGAAGTTGACCTATAAGCCGGGTTCTGTACAACCGAAGTTGTGGCAATCATTCATCTAGGACGCACATCGCTATGCGCCTCAAGCAACCTACCCAGAAGCAGCGCGGGCCACGCCTCAGCTTCTCTATTTGGTCTTGCTCCAGGTGGGGTTTACCTTGCCGCAACGGTTACCCGTTAACGCGGTGCGCTCTTACCGCACCATTTCACCCTTACCTCAACTTACGTTGTGGCGGTATCTTTCTGCTGCACTAGCCGTAGGTTCTTACACCTCCCAGACGTTATCTGGCACCCTGCCCTGTGGAGCCCGGACTTTCCTCTCTGTTAAGTTCACCACGAAAAACGCGAGAAAAACAACACAGCGATTGCCCAGCCAACTTCGGCCGTGACTATAGCATATTTTGAAAACAGCCATCGAACCTTAATCACTAAATACAGATATTACAGAAGCAGACATTAACGCAATTTTCGCATGCGTTTACCCAACGCTGCATTCACCCGGTTATTTCTGGATAAAAATGGCAACGCCTTACGTTTACGCACCCCGAGGTTATTTCTAAGCTGATGCAAACCAATATGATCCTGAGAAAAACGCAAACCCGTTTGAATAATATCGAGCGCCGCCCTGCGATTTTCTAAAAAGATTTCTGCTCTCGCGAGATTCATGCATATATCCCCGTCAAAAGGATACGCCTTAGCCGCTTTGCGGCAAATTTTAATCGATTCATGATGACCACTTAGCAAGCGAGAGAAACCATAATAGGAGTAATACTTGGAAAAAAGATTATGCGTATCGGGTATCGAATCACAGGCCAGCTTAAAATGAATAATGGCTTCATTATGTAAACTCTGCTCTAGCAATTTCGTGCCTTCCACAAACGCATCACAGCACTGATTTAAATCGAGATAAACAACTTTTATATATGACACAACAACCTCCATGTTCTTGCTGCATTACATTCAACTATTTATATACTTATTATGCCCTCTATTTATACAACCACATTATTCATATTGTCTAGCACTTTTTAAGCCGTTGATTTTCTCAATAATTTACCCAGTATGTTATTAATCGCATGATTTCTGGGCAAAAAACCAATAACTTTTCTTTTACGCATAGAAAGCTCATCACATAACTCACAAATCCCAGCATGCGCATCATCAACTTTTAAACCCCGCATCAACGAATCGACCGTACGTTTACGATTTTTGAAGTGCCATTCCGATTTAGCTAAATTATAAAATATATCGCCATTAGAGTGCTCATTGCGAGCCACTTCACGGCAAATTGACAAGCCTCCTCGGTCACCGTTTATCACCCGCACATAACCACAGAACGAAGCATATTTATTATAATCCGCATCAGAGTAAGAGGTTTTCTCGTATGCCATTTCAAAACAATGCCCCGCCTGAGAAAACATTTCTCTTTTAAGAAACTCAACACCATTAATAAAATTAGCCCGTGAATCGCTATTACCTGCTTCTGCCAACAGCTCATCTGTCATCACTTTAATCCTTTTTAAAATTTACCCACACTAAAAACACTTACTTCAAAATTTCATGCAAAAAAAACCACAGATGAAACATCTGTGGTCAACCACGCCAATACTCTTAATTCTATGCAAATATATTTTTGCTTACTTTTCGTTTGATCTAGCGTTCAATCACATCATAAAAATTTATAAAAAACTTTTAAATATCGCCTTCAAATCGCATTAACTTACCCAGCGCATGATTTAAAGGATGCGTTCGCGGTAAAAAAGGTAATGGGCTGCGCTGACGAATACCCAGCTGTTCACGCATCTGGCGTAATCCAGGGTGACGATTATCGATTTGCAAACCGCGCTTTAACGCAATTACCACTGCTTTACGATTCTCATAAAACCATTCTGCGCGAGCAAGGTTCAAATAAACGTCTCCGTCATGCAACTCATTTCTTGCTGCATGACGACACATTTCCAGCCCGGTTGCATCGCCAGATAAAACACGTGCAAGGCCACAATAAGAACCATATTTGTTATGGTAAACATCCGAACGACCAACAGACTCATAGGCCTGTTGAAAACGATTTACAGCCTTAGGCATTGCACGGTCTTTAAGGTACGAAACGCCCTCAACAAACTCATCGCAACATGCACTGAAATCTTCATATACTGCTTGTAGTGGTGCCATCTTAAACTCCATCTATAAAACTATGAGTACCTGATTTGTTAAAATCCAGTTAAAAATACACGGTAATTTCATTTTTTTATCATTTAGATGCAGTACATTCCAATGCTTAACACTTAGTTACTATAACTTAAATTTTGTTTTCTGCTCTGGCTGTACGCCTTGGCAAGCTATAGTGCACACTCTGTACCCATTTAAATATTTTACTTAATAAACAATACTTTAATAAAAATTTTATCACGAATCCTACATAGTAATCGTGATCATTGTCAATTTAATCGACATAGTTTTATGGTTTTTTTAGCGATTTTTTCGATATTCTTTTTATTTTAATAAATATCAAACACTTAGCCTTTTTAAAAGTGACAAATATTCCGTCGTTTTTTTCTACTAAAATCACAGGAGAAAACATTATACATATAACTTTCAATTACTTACCTGATATTTCAAGGGCAAATTTATAAACTGCATTCTTCTTCAGCCCAGTAATCTTTGCCGCCATTTGGCTTGCCTGCTTTACCGGCAATTCCGCAAGTAAAACCTTTAGCACCTGCTCCAACTCTGCCGACTGCGGGCTCAGCTGCTCATCCGCCCCCTGCAACACCATAACAAATTCACCTTTTTGCTGATTGGAGTCAGCTTCCAGCCAATCGGGTAACGCGCCCAATGTAGTACTGCGAACCGTCTCAAACAACTTAGTAATCTCTCTGGCCAATACAATAGAACGATCAGCTCCAAACACCTGCAGCATATCTTTTACCGAAGCCACAATTCTGTGACTCGACTCATAAAACACCAATGTTGCACTCTGATGCTCGAATTCTCGATAAAAATTCTGCCTTGCTCCCTGCTTATGGGGCGCGAATCCGGCAAATAAAAATCGATCGGTCGCCAATCCCGAAACCGATAATGCCGCAATTGCTGCACAGGCGCCCGGAACAGGGCTCACTTTAATACTCGATTCATGCGCAGCTTTCACCAGCCGATAACCCGGATCACTTAACAACGGGGTTCCCGCATCCGAAATTAGCGCAATATTCTCACCCGCCAAAATACGCTGAATCAACTTTGGCGTAGCCTGCTCTTCATTATGTTCATGATAAGCCTGCATCGCTGTGCTGATATTATAGTGCTGTAATAAAATTTTGCTATGCCGTGTGTCTTCTGCGGCGATTAAATCAACCTGCTTTAACACCGAAATAGCCCGCTCTCCCATATCCGCCCGATTACCAATCGGGGTGGCAATTATATAAAGTGTGCCTTGATTCATTGACAGTTGCGACTCCAAAACAGATACTCTCACTCCTATAATAACACCCCATAACAACATCAGTTGACTAACATTAAATAATGAATTTATTTTTACGCAGCAGCGCACTCATCATCATCGGCCTCAGCATGTTTGCCTGTACGCCAAAAGACCGTATCATCGACGATACAACCACTGGCCCGATTGATTCCACCGAAACAACAGGTGCGGATAGTACACCTTCATTAGAGTCCGCAGATAAATATATTGAGCTCGCAGCAAACGCATTTGATGAAACCCGCAACGGTTATCTACTACAGGCTGCCGATATACTGGTTCAGCAAAACCAGTTTGAGCTTGCTGATACACAACTAGCAGGCATAAACCTCGACCTTATTGACGAGACTCAGTCATTAGAAATACAACTGCTGAGTGCTGAAATTGACATCAGCCGCGGCGATGCACGTGAAGCCCTTAAGCGCTTAAATATCGCCCGTATTTTACCAATCGATCAGCAAATTCGCTTAATGCGATTACGTGCCGTGGCATTCCTGGATGCCAGCTACCCACTCGAATCAGCGAAAACCCGCGTGCAAATGGACAAGCTACTCATCGATTCACTCGACAAAGAAATCAACCATCAGGCCATCTGGGAAGCCCTTTCATTACTGCCCACCACCAGTTTGCAGCAATTAAGCAATGCGCCTTTGAATGATGATTTTCTGGGCTGGGTTGAGCTTGCGAAAATTGCCAAGCGCGGCCAGGTTGACTGGCAGTTTTTGCAGGACGGCATTATGTTGTGGCGAGAACAATACCCCGAACATCCTGCGGTGGATGCATTCACCCGCGAGCTGGGTAGAAAACAGATTGAACTCATCGAGCAGCCAAAACATATTGTAATCTTGCTGCCACTAAGTGGTAAATATGCACAGGTTGCCGCAGCGATTCGCGATGGTATTATGTCGTCTTACTATCAGCACCCGGACAAAACCTTCCAGCCAAAAATCAGCTTCATTGACACCGGTGAAAATCAGTCCGCTATCTGGAACTACTACAAAAAAGCCGCCGATGATGGCGCTGATTTTATTATCGGGCCGTTCTTAAAATCCGCCGTTGATATCCTCACACAGGGCACATTAATAGACGTTCCTACCCTGACACTCAATTATGCCAGCACTCAGGGTGACGTGAGCCCCAACCTGTTTCAGTTTGGATTACTGCCGGAAGATGAAGCGAGACAATCAGCAGAAATGGCATTTCGTCAGGCACATACCCACGCCGCAATACTGGTACCCGAAGGACTTTGGGGCGAACGCTTACGCAATGCATTTCAATTACGTTTTGAAGAACTCGGCGGCAAGGTTGTTAGCGCACAAACCTACATTCCCAATAAAAATGATTTTAAGCAACCCATACAAACCATGCTTAATATTAAACAAAGTTACAGTCGCTACCGCGCGATTCAAAATGTAATGCGCGCCAAAATGAAATTTACCCCCTATCGTCGACAGGATGTAGATATGATTTTTATGGCGGCGACACCTAAAGATGCGCGCCAGTTAAAACCCCAGTTTAAGTTTCACTACGCGGGTGAAATTCCAGTTTATGCAACCTCACACGCATTCACCGGACAAATAAATAAACAGGCAGACCGTGACATAGATGACCTGAACTTTTTAGATATGCCGTGGATACTTAACCCGCCCACCAAAGCCAAACAATCGCTAATAAACTACTGGCCCGAACAACAACGTTACACACGCTTTTTTGCGCTGGGCGTTGATGCCTATAATTTAATTCCATTTCTGGGTCGGCTACAGGGTAAAACCTACGAACGTTTTTCCGGCCAAACCGGCAACCTGTATCTCGACCCGCTTAACCGCATTCATCGAGAACTATTATCGGCGCAGTTCAAACGTGGCATTCCAACTTTAATTGATATCAACACTCAGCGCATTAATTTGAGCTTGAATGATAATCAACTAAATAAAAAACAACCAGATGAAACTCAACCCGTTCAGCAACCGAGCAACTAAAGGCAAAGCTGCTGAGCAACTGGCCTGCGACTATTTAATAAAAAATGGTCTAAAATTAATTGATAAAAATTTTCATAGCCGCTACGGTGAAATAGATTTAATTATGCAGCATCAAAACACGCTGGTGTTCATTGAAGTGCGTTACCGTAAAAGCCAGAATTACGGCGGCGCAAAAGAAAGCGTCACTCCGAGCAAGCAACAAAAAATCCAAAAAACGGCACTCTTTTATATGCAGCAAAAAGGCCGTGAATATAATGCCCGCTTTGATGTAATTGCCATGAGTGGCGAGCTGAACAGTGACCATCAAAACCAGAATATTGAATGGATTAAAAACGCTTTTTAATTTATTCAAATCAAATTGAAAAAAACATGAATCTAATAGAAATAATAGAACACAACTTCGCTGAAAATATTGCCACCAAACAACGCACCCTGGAAAAAGCTCAAAATGCCATAGCCCTCGCGGCCCAACTTATGACCCACAGTTTATTATCTGGCGGAAAAATTCTATCCTGTGGTAACGGCGGCTCCGCCGGTGAGGCGCAGTTATTTTCATCAAAAATGCTAAACCGTTTTCAAATGGAACGCCCGGGACTACCCGCAATTGCACTTTCCACAGACACATCGGTACTCACGTCCATTGCCAATGATTACAGTTACGATCAGATATTTTCAAGGCAGGTTGCAGCGCTGGGGCAAGACACAGACATTTTATTAATCATCACTACCAGCGGTAACTCAGGCAATATTGTTAGCGCCATTGACACCGCCCACGAACGCAACATGAAAGTCATCGCACTCACTGGCCATAACGGCGGCGAAGTCAGTGCACGCTTGCAACAGGATGATGTAGAAGTTCGAGTTGACTCAGACTCACCTATTCGCATTCAGGAAACCCATTTACTTATCATTCATTGTCTGGGTGATCTGGTTGACTCGCAATTAATGGGAATTTAATTTTCGCTAACTAACCCCATTAAAAAATCACTTACACTTAATAACTAAATCACAATGACCAAACGTTTTATTAATCAGTTAAAAAACATTATTTCGCTCGAAAACATTTTAACCGATGTTAGCGAATGTCTTGCTTATGGTTATGACAATAGTCGCCGCCACGCCCAGCCTCTAGCTGTCATTTTTCCAACCAGCGAAGAACAGGTTCAAAAAATTATTCAGTTATGTAATGAATTTAATCAGCCTTTAATTGCACGTGGTCGTGGCACAGGCACCACCGGTGCCAGCGTTCCGATAAATGACGGGGTTATTATTTCATTTGAAAGAATGAATAAAATAATTTCAATGGACGAAAGAAATCGCAGCATCGACGTGCAACCCGGAGTAACCAATTTAGAAGTACAGCAGTGTGCAGCTAAACATAACTTATTTTGGGCGCCCGACCCAACCAGTGCCGCCTTTTGTTCAGTGGGTGGAAATTTAGCTTACAACTCCGCCGGTCCACGCGCAGTAAAATACGGTACTTGCAGAGAAAACACCTTAGGGTTGCGCGCAGTTACCGGCAATGGCGATATTATCAAGTGCGGCACTCACACCACAAAAGGTGTTGTCGGTTATGATTTAACCCGCCTCATTATTGGCTCGGAAGGTAACCTTGCACTGATTACGCAAGCCACCTTAAAGCTATTACCACTACCCTCTGCAAAGCACACCTTAAAAGCCACATACAATAGTGTTGATGCTGCCGCCCGCGCGGTTTCTAATATTATGGCGCAGGCGGTCACACCCTGTGCACTCGAATTTATGGACAAAAACGCACTGGATATGGTGCGCGATTACTCCAACACACCTTTACCCACCGATGCCGCAGCAATGTTAATGATTGAAGTGGATGGGCACACGCAAACTATTCAACAGGACTCAGATATTATTTTTTCTGCCTGTAAAGTTGAAGGCTACATTGACACCGAACTTGCACATACCAAAGCAGAAGCTGCTGCACTTTGGCAAACACGTAAAGCACTATCCCCTTCATTGCGTAAAATTGCACCTAAAAAAATTAATGAAGATGTTGTAGTCCCCGTTTCAAATATTCCTGCTCTTATTAACGGGCTTGATAATTTAGCTGAAAATCACAATATAAAAATTGTAAATTTTGGACACGCAGGAAATGGCAATATTCATGTTAACTTACTGGTTAACCCGGATGATAAAAATGAAATGCAGGCAGCTCTTGATTGCTTAAACGATGTATTTGATTTAGTGCTCAGTTTGAACGGAAGCTTATCGGGCGAACACGGTGTGGGCATTGAAAAGCGCGAGTATATTTCCAAAGAACTCGGCAGTACTGAAATAAATTTAATGCACCAAATTAAACAGGTATTTGATAAAAATAATATTTTAAATCCAGATAAAACATTACCTGACTAATGCGCTTATCCATCAGGGACAGATACGAATGGCACTTACTTAAACCGCTGTACTAAGGATAAAAAATAGCCCTAAGCATTTAAATATTAACGGATTAAAACAAATGAAAACGCGAACAACACAAATAAAAGCAAAAACTTAAAGCGTGTAGCGTGCCGCAGGTACACAAACAAAACATTTGCGTTATTCGCGTGTATTGGCGTTCATTTGCGTTTTCTTTTATTTTTAATTGGGCTTAAGTAAGTACCATTATGGACAGGTACTGCTTTTAGATGTCTGTCACATGCAGTAATACCACCGAGAACAGATCGGTATACACCACAGGAGACAGAGCAGGAAAGATGCTCAGTCCCCGATGAATATACGCCTTTGCTTCAGTCAATAATAATTTTATTGCAGCTAAAAATTAAAACTCATACTGCACACCTGCCTGCAAAGTTAAGTCGGCTTCCAGCTGTGGGCCCTCCAGATTTTGATAAACCGGCACACCTGCTTCTACACCCACAAGCATGGACTGTGTTAACTGAAAATTATAACCCACTAAAATATCCGCCCGTGTACCGCCGCGTAAATTTGCATCTGCCGTTGGCACGGCTGCTGGATTTAAATCTTCATCAGCGCCACTAATATTATCCCAGTTTAATAATTTCAATCTAGCTGAAACTGTATTCCTACTATTAAGCGAAAAACTATACCAACTGCTCAACTCGTAGCTATTACCTAATTTATAATTTCGATCATTATCATTAAGTCTAACTATAATATCTGCTTTATTACCCCAACTATTTTTACCCATCATTTTTATATAAGTAGCTCCCAAAGTCAGCTCATAACTCCCCGAACCTGTTTGCATAGGATAGGGTAGTTGCACAGCTGCACCTGCACTATTCGGTAATACATCTTTTTCATCAATTGAACCCGTTGGTAAACTCAAACCGACACTGGTCACCCAGTTCTCAGTTGTTTGCAAAAGTGCCGATAATTTTAAATCTCCAATACCCGATGCCTCGGTGGTAAATAAATTGCCGTTCATATTAACCATGTGATCCATGGAAATACTGCTTACCGGCAACATCGCCATTAGCGTTAATTTTTCAGACACGCCTACCATTGCACCCAGCATGTGCATCTGCATATCCATACTTAACGGGCTCACCATATAACCAGGTAGTGGCACTGGCGCTCTATCTGTACCATCGAGATTACCCTCCATCTGCATTTGCATAAATGAGTAAGTCATCATCCACTCACCCTGTGGATGCAGGTGATGCCCCATAATGCCAATAGGCGCATCAGGTGCGCCATGATGCTCATGTCCTGCAAACACAGATGTCGGCAACAGTAGCGCACCTAGTAAACTAGCAACGATAATTTTTTTTAATTTTTTTTGATTTTGTTCTACCACTTACATCTCCAACGTTTTATACATGGTTGCAGTGTAATACGTAGCGCATTAAAACATAATGCGACAAAGTGTCGCAGGCCGGCTGTCGCCAGCTCAATAAAATTGACTATATGCTATTATTATTCAAAGAATTGACTTTATCCATATTCACTAACCCTCATCCAATCTATTATTGAATTTACTGAAGTTGTTTATCTAATTTATGTTTAAATTTCCACAATTATTCGAACATCAAAATAGTCCTGCACATAACTTATACCGGTTATTTATGCTACGCAATTTTTTGATCAGTGCAGCATTGCTATTTATTTTATATATTTCAATTAACGAGCAGCCCTACCCCACGTTTAATATTGGTATTATTCTTAGTCTATTTTTTATCTTTAATTTAGTCACTGGCTGGTGGCTATACAACAAAAAAAGCGTTACCGACAATGCATTAATCTGGCAATTAATTATTGATATCGCAGCATTTACCGGCGTACTTTATTTCAGCGGTGGCGCCAGCAATCCATTTGGCTGGTTTTATCTTGTCCCGATTTTCATTGCAGCCACAATACTACCCGGGCGAGCTATCTGGTTAATTACTTTACTTAGCATGCTGGGTTACACCGCCCTGATGTTTTTTTATCAACCACTTGTACAAAGCAGCGACCATAATATGCACATGCAACACAATAATGGTTTTGCACAACACATTATGGGTATGTGGTTAGGCTATATGATAACTGCAATACTGGTTGCCTATGTAGTTGCTCGCATGGCAAACAGTTTACGTGAACGTGATAAGCATTTAGCACAGGCACGCGAAAGTGCATTACGCGATGAACGACTGGTTGCACTCGGCACATTAGCAGCAGGCACTGCGCATGAATTAGGCACACCGCTTTCAACCATCGCTATTTTAGTTAAAGAATTACAGCAACTATCTCCTCCAACTGAAACCACAGAATATTTAAACATCATGCGTGAGCAACTTGATCGTTGCAAATCAGCCCTTTCAACACTCTCTCACTGCGCTGGAGAAGAGCTGATGACTGGCGGACAGATGCAAAATATTGAGGATTATATTTCACATATTATTGAACAATGGCACGCACAAAAACCAGCAACACACCTCGAACTTATTAATGATATAAAAATTAATAGCGCTCAAATACTCGCGGAGCAAACTCTAACGCAGGCACTGATTAATATTTTAAACAATGCAGCCGATGCATCACCTGAAAAAATTACGCTACATATTCAACAGCACGCAGAAAAAATTATATTTAATGTTATTGATTACGGTGCGGGGCTTAACGCAATGATACAAAACCATGCAGGTAAGAAAGCCTATTCTAATAAAAAAAATGGAAATGAAACAGAAACTGATATGAGCATGGGCTTAGGTTTATTTTTAGCCCATGCATCAATTGAGCGACTGGGAGGAGAAATATTTTTATCCAATCAAAAACAGGGTGGTGCTAGCGTTAAAATAATTTTGCCATTAACTCAAACAACATCACAAGACAACAACTAGACAGATCACAATGAGCCAACACAAGTCAAAATCTTCTCTCGATATTCTACTCGTTGATGACGATGAAACCTTTTGCTTAGTATTAAATAACGCAATAACCAGACGAAACTACTCTGTAGCTGCCGCAACAAACATCAACGATGCAATGTTAATCGCCAAACAGCAACAACCCGATTATGCCATTGTGGATTTGCGTATTGGAAATGAATCTGGCTTAGTTCTCGTCGAACAACTGGTAGAAGCTCTACCCAATATTTATATCGTTATGCTAACCGGTTACGCCAGCATTGCCACAGCGGTACAAGCAATTAAACTCGGGGCCAAACATTATTTAACAAAACCCGCAGATGCGGATGAAATTATTGCCAGCTTCGAAAATACAGAAAATGCGCAATTAATTGAACCAGCAGAAAATCCTTTATCCCCTAAAAGACTAGAATGGGAGCACTTGCAGAAAGTTTTATTAGATAACGACGGAAATATATCAGCAACCGCCAGAGCACTTGGAATGCACCGTCGAACATTGCAACGAAAATTACAGAAACACCCAGTAAAAAAATAAACGTCTTAAAAATTATTTCATTAAGGCGTTTAATTTCAACCTTTACTACCAATTTCTTTTAAACGGTGGTTTTTTGCCACTTAACTTTTTTTGTCTTTCATCTGTATTTTCAATAATTACTCCCGACATATCACCTAACTGCGCTATTTGCACTGTATGCAATTTATCTTTTTTCGATAAATGACGAGTGAAAGGCGGCTTCGATGTGAAGTATTTTGAAATAGATTTATTGATTTGCTGGCGCTGAACCACAGACTGCTTTTCAATATGACGATGATACGGTGGCTTAGCGCTAAAGCTGTTTGATGCCAAAAACACCGGAGTCGGCGATGATAGCATTATGCCTGCAGGTTGTGCTGAAACCGGACCGGCAATAATGCTCATCGCGATAGACAAAACACTCACAAACAATATTTTTATGGTTAAAAAATTAAAGTTTTTCATGATTTCCTCCTTTGTATTTCTAATGCTAAATTAACCTCAGCTTATTCATTGCTGCGTATCTATTTAGTTTAAAAAGGAGATAATTAGTTTCGACACATTGCCAATAGCAATGATTTTATTGATCCAGATTAAGTTCTGTTTTTTTATTTAATGCTTAATAAGTAAATCATAAGGTTGAGAAAACCTTATTTTATAAACATTTATTTAACCACGCGTAATGATGGTTTTGGCTTATCTGTATCTGGGCTAGAGCCGCCCGGAGGTTTATCGGTCGGAGTGTTCGAGCCAGGCTCTTCATTAAACATCATACCCTGACCATTTTCTCTGGCGTAAATGGCCAGCACCGCTTCTGTGGGCACTAACAGGTGCATTGACTTACCACTAAAGCGCGCGCTAAAACTGATGGCATCGTCCCCCAGGGTTAAACCTTCTACTGCCATCGGCGCAATATTCAGCACAATTTTATCATCCTGAATATGTTGCTCGGGAACATCCACACCTTCAATTAGTGCATCGACTAATACATAAGGTGTTGCACCGTTATCTACAATCCATTGGTACAGCGCCCTGATTAAATACGGGCGACTGGATGTCATTTTTTCCATTATTGATTACTCAGCTGCACCTTGTTTAGAGGTGCATTTCTCTTTCGGCTTCAGACAGGCTCAGCTGAAATGCTTCGCGCTCAAAGATACGCTGCGCATAATCGCTAACCGCTTTTGCTTCAGCAGGCAATTCAATACCCAATATCGGTAAACGCCACAGTAAAGGCGCGATAGTTGCGTCAACCAGGCTATAGTCTTCACTTAAAAAGAACGGCAAAACTTTAAATAATTCATTTGATGAAATAATGCTTTCGCGTAATTCTTTACGGGCTTTTGCCGCCGCTTTTTCACCTTTATGTAAAATATCACGCATCAATGGAAACCAGTCTTTCTCAACACGGTGCAATGCTAAACGTGTTTTGGCGCGCGACACCGGGTCGACCGGCATTAATGGTGGATGCGGAAAACGCTCATCTAAATATTCCACGATTACCCGTGAATCATAAAGCACTAAATCACGATCAATCAATGTAGGAACAGTGTTGTACGGATTAAGCTCTGACAGGTCTTCTGGTGGATTGCTTAAATCAACATCGATTGCTTCAAAAGTGATATCTTTTTCAGCAAGAACAATACGTGCCAAATGGCTGTATGGGCAAGATGGCGATGTAAACAGATTCATTACTGATCTGCGATTGGCGAGAGTATTCGACGCCATAATAAAACCTCAATAAATAAAGTCGTGAGTCGTTAAGTATTAGTCAAAAGAAAAAAGCAAGGCAGCAACGCTACCTTGCTTTTTCTAATCACTAATAAGCAATGACGTTTTTAATGTACGTCTTTCCAGTATTCTTTCTTCAGCATGTAAGCCACAATCGCGAAGATGAACAGGAAAATAAGAACCTTGATACCAAGACTTCTGCGCTCTAACTGCATTGGCTCACCCATGTAAACCATGAAGTTAACCAGGTCACCAACGTAGGCATCATATTCTTCAACCGACATAGTACCCGCTTGTACTATTTCCATTTTTTCGAATACGTGATGCTCATTGCCGTCTGTACCTGCTTCAGTTTTGAATACAGCCTTCTGCAAGCCCTGCTTTTCCCATAACACATGGGGCATGCCCACATCAGGGAAAGCCAGGTTATTCATGCCCATTGGGCGTGAATCATCCAGGTAGAACGTACGCAGGTAGGTGTATAACCAGTCGCCACCTTTAGCACGTGCAATTACGGTTAAACCCGGAATCTTTGTGCCGAAAGCAACGCTTGCATAGTCATTGTTCATCGCAACTTTCATTAACTCACCCACTTTGGTTTTTTCGCCATCGGCGCCACGGGTGTTAATTAATTTGTCGCTCACTTCAATGTCAGTCCAGCCAAGGTCACGACCAATACGGTTATAACGCATGTAGTCTGCAGAGTGACAGCTTAAGCAGTTATCTGCAAAAGCCTGTGCGCCACGCTTCAAAGACTCGGTGTCAGTTAAGTCACCGGGTGCATGATCTAAATGTGCACCGCCACTCGCCATAACCAGACCAGAAAAAACTAAACTGGAAAAGCCTAAAAGAATTACGCTTAATAACTGCTTCATTTCGTGATCCTCTCTGGTACAGGTTTGGTTTTTTCATTCTTCGATGTGAAGTACAGGGCAATAAAGAAGCCGAAGTACATAACACTAAAGATTTGCGCAAGCATGGTCAGGAAAGGCGTTGCTGGCAACATACCTAAACGACCTAAAGCCACAAATGAAATTACAAATAACACCAGTAAAATCTTGAAGCTAACACCACGGTAGCGAATCGACTTAACTTTACACTGGTCAATCCACGGTAACAGGAACAACACAACAATTGATGCACCCATTGCAATAACACCCATTAACTTATCGGGCACCGCGCGTAAAATTGCGTAGAACGGCGTGAAGTACCAGACCGGTGCAATATGCTCAGGCGTTTTCAGTGGATCAGAAGGAATAAAGTTAGCGTGCTCTAATAAGTAGCCACCACCTTCCGGTGCAAAGAACAGTACCAGACTGAAGAACATCAAGAATACAATCACACCTACAATATCTTTAACAGAATAGTAAGGGTGGAATGGAATGCCGTCTAACGGAATGCCATTTTCATCTTTGTTTTTCTTAATTTCGATACCTTCAGGATTGTTTGAACCCACTTCATGCAATGCAATGATGTGTGCTACAACCAGGCCTAAAAGAACAATCGGTAATGCAATAACGTGTAATGCGAAGAAACGGTTTAGCGTTGCATCGGAGATTACAAAGTCACCACGAATCCACAGTGTTAAAGGTTCACCGATAATGGGCAATGCGCCAAACAGTGAAATAATTACCTGTGCACCCCAGAATGACATCTGACCCCATGGCAGCAAGTAGCCCATGAACGCTTCAGCCATCAACGCAAGGTAGATAAACATACCGAACAGCCATACTAGTTCGCGGGGCTTCTTGAATGAACCGTACATTAAGCCACGGAACATGTGCAGGTAAACCACTACGAAAAACGCCGTTGCACCCGTAGAGTGAATGTAACGAATCAACCAGCCGTAGGGCACATCACGCATGATGTATTCCACCGATGCGAAAGCAATCGCGCCGTCCGGCTTGTAGTGCATGGTTAAGAAGATACCCGATACAATCTGGATAACTAAAACTAATAATGCAAGTGAACCGAAGAAGTACCAGAAGTTAAAGTTCTTAGGTGCGTAGTATTCAGCCAGATGCTCATTCCACATTTTTGTGGCCGGGAAGCGATCATCAACCCATGTCATTAAACTTTTAAACATTATGCCGCTCCTCCATCTTCACCAACCAGTATGGTGCGATCACTCTTATAGAAGTGAGGTGGAATTTCTAAGTTAAGCGGTGCAGGAACACCTTGATAAACACGACCTGCAAGGTCAAATTTAGAACCGTGACATGGGCAGAAGAAGCCGCCCTTCCAGTCAGCACCACCTAAATCAGCCGCGCCGATATCAGGACGGTATGAAGGAGAACAACCCAGATGAGTACAAATACCTACCATCACGACCAAACCAGGCTTGATAGAACGCGTAGCATTCTGAGCATAGGCGGGTTGTTGATCATTTTCAGATGCAGGGTCACGAAGACTACCATCCAAAGTTGGCAGATCTTTCAAGTTCTGCTCGGTACGCTTAATGAGCCATACCGGCTTACCACGCCATTCAACTGTTAACAATTGACCTTCAACCAACTTACTGATATCCACTTCTACAGGCGCGCCTGCAGTTTTGGCACGCTCACTAGGAGCCCAGGAAGCCAGGAAGGGTACAGCGACAAAACCAGCTCCGACAGCACCAATTACAGCAGTGGTGTTTGTCAGAAAGCGGCGTTTGGCTAAATCTGCGCCGTCTGTAGTCATGAGTACCTCTCTTAGACTAAATAGATTGAAATGTTGCTTTCCGACACATTCACTTGTTACCTTTTTTTAAGGCAATCCGCTTCATCCAGAAAACAGTATTTTTTTATATACCCCCCTCACATCCTATTTAAGGGGGCACCGAAAATTTGCCGCAGTATCATACTTCATTTAGGGTTTTTATCCAAGAACTAAATCATAATTTACTTATATATCAATGATTTAACTTAGATACATATCGCCAGCTAAAGCTAGCCCCTACATTAATCACCGGCAGGAGACTGCTTGAGCTGGCGACAGGCTTACAAAAACACTCACTAATACAAAAATCAAACTGGATTAGCAATATCCACAAACTCGGTTTCTACCCCGAACTGGCTGGTCAAATGCGCCGCCAATGCCTGCACGCCGTAAGATTCCGTCGCGTGATGCCCCGCTGCAAAATAATGGATATCCAGCTCCTTCGCCAGATGAAAGGTCTGCTCTGAAACCTCACCACTAATAAAAGCATCCAGCCCCATCGCAGCCGCCTCTTCAATATAATGCTGCGCACCACCGCTGCACCAGCCGAGGGTTTTAACTGGTCGATTGGATTTTGATGACAGATGCAACGGCCTGCGCTTTAAACACGATTCAATATGAGCAGCCAATTCATCTGCCATTAATGGTGAAGCTAACTCACCATCCCACAACAAACCTTTTGCCGCACCACTTTCAACACTGCCGTTAATCTGCAAGTTTAATACTTGCGCAAGGGTTACGTTATTCCCTAAGTCCGGATGCGCATCCAGCGGTAGATGATACGCCAGCAAACTAATGTCATGCTCCAGTAAACGTTTAATGCGTTTACGTTTAATACCGGTAATCACCGCACTTTCGTTTTTCCAGAAATAACCGTGGTGCACTAAAATCGCATCGGCTTTTTTTTCAATCGCCGCTTCGATTAAATCCTGACAGGCTGTTACCCCACAAATAATTCGGCTAACATCATTTTTACCTTCAACCTGTAAACCATTCGGGCAATAATCATTGAACTCATTAATTCGCAACTGGTCATTACAATACTCTACAATTGCGTTAAGTTGTGTCACAGTAATGTGTGCCATAAAAGCTCCGTCAAACTGGATTTAAATATAATATGAAGTCATCGCATTCTACACGTTTTCTTTTTGGCTGGGCGTTATTTGGCCTGTTCCTCGGCGGCGCCATTATTGTGTTCTCTAATTTTGATTTGAAAAATATGCTGAGCATTCCAGCTCACACAATTCAAAACCATGATAGTTATGCAAATGCAGTAAATAAAGCAGCCATTTCAGTAGTGAGCATTAATGCCTATCGCTTAGTGAAAGAAGAACCCCGCTTACTACCAGAAAATAAAAAAAATACTCGCCGCAATAAACCCACATTTAAGGTTCGCCCTAATAAAGGCTCTGGCGTTATCGTTAGCTCCAATGGATATATTGTAACTAACAATCACGTAGTTAGCGGAGCACAAAGAATTGAGGTTATGCTACACGATGGCCGGCGTTTTGATGCGCAGATTATCGGCCTGGACCCTGACACCGATATCGCCGTTATTTCTATTCCACCCAAAGATCTGCATGCCATAAAAATTGCCGACAGTAATAAAACCCGCGTGGGTGACATAGTACTAGCTATTGGCAACCCATTCGGAATTGGCCAGACTGTTACCCAGGGAATCATCAGTGCAACAGGTCGCGACCGGGTTGGCTTAAACACTTACGAGAACTTTATTCAAACCGATGCGGCAATTAATCGTGGCAACTCAGGCGGCGCACTCGTTAATACCCGCGGTGAAATACTCGCGATTAACTCGGCTATTTATAGCCAGACTGGAAATTATTTAGGCATTAGTTTTGCTATTCCTATTAATTTAGTCACCGATGTTTTCAAACAGATTATCGATAACGGAGAAGTCATTCGTGGCTGGTTAGGTGTCGAGGGTGTCGACTTAAATAAGCAAATGTTAAAGCGTATTGGCCTGCCCGACATTCAGGGAGTTTTAATTACCGATGTATTTGATCAGGGCCCGGCAGAAATTGCGGGCGTAAGAGTCGGCGATATTATCACCCACATTAATAAGCAAATTATTCGTGACACCCGCGATGTTTTAAATGCGGTTGCTGATGGACGACCCGGTGATAAAGTTTCAATTAGTGGCATTCGTGAACGACAGAGCTTTGTTACCCAGGCGATTTTGGAACAGCGCCCTAACGAATAACGCAGGAGTTAGCTTTAGCTGACGAAATAAGGCGCGACGCATAGCGAGCAGGCGGCAATTTTAAAAAACAATTAACGGCTCGCTACGCATCACACGAATAACCCTCAAAACTCCTACATGGTTTTTAGCGCATCAATTAGCGCCGCATTTTCTTCCGGCTTACCCACTGTAACTCTTAAGCATTGGGTAAGCACTCCGCCCGCAGAATGTGAATTTTTAATTAAAACACCGCGCTGCTTTAATCCTTCAAATATTTTCGTTGCATCACCCTCTAAAACTTTCAATAAAATAAAATTTGCACGGCTCGGATACACTTCAAACTGTGAAAACTCAGTTAACTCATTAAATAACCATTCGCGTTGTTCACGAATTATTTTCGCCTGCGCTTCAAATATATCCGCATGCTTTATTGCAAACTCGGCGCTCAGCTGCGTTAATATATTTATATTGTACGGTAAGCGAATTTTATCGAATTCATTAATCCATTTTTCAGCCCCCGCCAACAAACCTAAACGCAAGCCAGCCAGTCCCATTTTAGAAACCGTGCGCATAACCAGTAAATTATCAAACTCACCCACACGAGGCATAAAACTTTCACAGGCAAACGGGTGGTAGGCTTCGTCGACCACAACCAACCCCTTCGATGCTTTTATAATTTCAACAATATCATCATCGGAAAACAAATTTCCTGTAGGGTTATTCGGATAAGCCAAAAATATCAATGCGGGTTGATGTAATTTAATAGCAGATAACATTGCCGGCATATCAAGTGAAAAATCAGCTTTTAATGGCACTCCAATATAGTCCATGCCCACAAACGTCGCGATCATGTTATACATAACAAAGCCCGGCTCTGGTGCCATTACTTTACTTCCCGACTTTGCAACTGCCATGGCTAGTATTTGAATTAATTCATCTGAACCATTACCTAAAATTATTTTATTATTTGTACTTGATAATTTTTCAGGCACCCCCATATAACTTTCAAGCACAGCACAAAGCTTAGCTGCCGAAGGATCAGGGTAACGGTTGATTTCAGCGTGCTTTATTAAATCCAGCCACTCATCTTTTAATGCTTCCGGCATATGATATGGATTTTCCATCGCATCGAGTTTAATCATGTCACCCGGATCAGGCACATGATAAGCGTTAATCGCCTGAATTTCTTTACGGATTAAATCTTCTACTTTCACTGACATAATTAAACTCTCATATTTCGTATTGCAATAATAACATACAATACATTTATTACAGAAAGCGAACATTACTCATTAGCATTCTAAATTAAAAAATATTATTTAATTTTATTTTTTTACTTGAAAAAAATTTCCTCATCTCCATCTATTATTTAAGCTACAAAACGGCAAACTTTAAATTATTTTCTGGAGAACAGCATGAGTCTGACACAACATAACCCCTGGAGTATTTTTGACCAACTACAGCACGAAATACACCGTGCGCACACACACAACGCCAAAAATGAAGACCACGCCATAGCAAGTGACTGGTCTCCTGCCGTTGACATAAAAGAAGATGGAAAACAGTATCTTTTGATTGCTGATATACCCGGCGTAAACCCAGATGAAATAGAAATCCAGATGGAAAATAATATTCTCAGCATAAAAGGCGAACGAAACGCTGAATTGAAAAACGAAACCGATGGCTACAAACGTATAGAAAGAAAGCACGGTATTTTTTATCGACGCTTTACCATGCCTGAAGGTGTTAATGCCGAAGGCATCGAAGCCAAGTGCGACAATGGTGTATTGACGGTTATCATTCCAAAACAGGAAGCCGTTAAACCCAGAAAGATTACGGTGAATTAATTTTCAACACGAGTACGAAGCGCACAAACAAAAATATTAGCCCAACAAAAAAGGCGATAACCACTGCTGGTTATCGCCTTTTTATTTTTTTAGTTTAGCCACTAATTTCTGACAATCATCATTTTACGATCTCACTAACCAGTCCCTTTTTATCGAAAACCACTCGCATAGTGCCAAAGCGATTCGCCCAATAAGTCCAGGTATCGCCCTGAAGATCCGGTGTTTTATGTGGAGGCGGATAACCCATTGCAAAAATAACACCCTCACGCGTCATACCTTTCATAGCAACGCCCTGCTTTATACCTTTTTTATCAACCGTACTGAGGCTCTCAACTTTACTGGTTTTACATTCACGACCAAAAAATTTGGTTAAATGAGTCATTAATGGCTCACCTGCAGACTTATGATAATAAAAACCAAACACCTGATCGGTATCTTTCAACTTAAATTTCAGCACTTTTTTATTGGCTTTTAATAAAACAACTTCAGAGCACAAAGGGATTAATCCATCCAACTGATAGTTAACCGTATAGAGTCTTGAGCGTTTCATATCCGGGTGCAAATTAACCAACGTATAAACACCGGCACTATTCATCATGCTCTGGCCACTTTTATCAATGACTTCATAGGTTCCACAAGCCGATAAAATTAGTGCTGCACAAACCATTAATATCCAGTTACCGGTTTTTCTTATTTTCTGCATTTTTTTCTCCTGATTTATTCATAAAATAATCATATAAAATAAAAATCACATGCCAACTTAATCAAATTTAGCCACCTGGCTCAACTAATTAAAAAGCTTATCAATACTTTTATCAGCTAAAAGCCCATGCCATAATTTTCGCCAACCATACCAGTTGTGCCCACCTGAGCCAATCACTATCTGTTCTGTGGGTAAATATTTCGCCAGTATTCTGGCCGCGGGAAGCATTTTATCTTTTTCACCAATCGCCAGAAGCGTGTTATTTCGCTTAAGATCAATATCATCATCAATCCAGTACCAGACTCGACTAGAAAAATCATCTGGCGCTAATGAATGATGCTTTCTCCAATGACTAACGCTACTGTAAGTATTAATTTCAGAGATGATTTCTGGCTCACCCAAATATGGTGCAATCAATAACAGGCCTTTAATTTCTTGCGCATGTTCGTGGTTAAACCAGATGCTACCGTAACCGCCCAATGAAATCCCCCCCAGCACAATATTACGGTAGCCCTGCTGTTTTGCTGCAGGAAAAACGTGCTGATGTAATTCACTAATTAAACTGCCCTGCATATAATAAGCAATATCCGCATCGACGGTCATCACATCAAAACCCGGGGCATAATTTTTAATATTGTTAAAAAAATCCTCTTCTTCAAAACGGCTCAAGCTGTTATTAATACCCGGCAACATAATCAGCAAATTTTCAGTTCGTTCAATTGCTGTATGGTACAGCTCCCACTGAACTGGACTAGCCGGTTTATATTCACCTGCACAGCCAAACAGCGATATTGCCAGCCATAAAAAGCTAGCCCGTAAGCGGCTCAAATTCGCTGCTTTCTTTTTCATTATTACCAGTAAAAGGAATAACGTATTTGCAAACTTAACGCGGTCAAATCATCTAGCTGCTGATCAGCTCGCACCCCGTTTTGTTTATCAAACTGCTCGGCAAAATACTCAAGCCTGATCAGCATCTCATCCGTCGACGCAAACTGCATTGAATAACCCAGACCAATCACATAACTGGAAAATGCAGCCAGACGATAATCCGCACTCGCCGCATTCAGCAAGACCTGCCCGTTAGCATCAACATCAACACCCTGCTCAAGATGGTGGCGGTAAAATTCAGCTTCAGACTGTTGATAGTAGCGAAGATGCGGCATCAGCGCCTGTTTATCCGTAAGTTTAAAGCGGTACCTTAAATCGAAGGTATTTGAACTAACCTGCCAGTCATCCCAGTAATATCGATAAGTGAAATGCATTACATCGCCACCGAAATTCTGCACCAGCGAGCCAAATACACTGCTGCGCAGTCGATCATCAGGGCGCTTTTCAAACACATACGGCAGCGCAGCGGGATCAACATTAATGAGGCCATCACTAGTGATATTGTCATTTGCATCAAGCACAGAAAGCACCTGATATGGATTATTTAAATACCCAGTGGAGTTATTTATATTTAAATTAACCTTCACGAGTGAATGCGGCGTTAATATCTGGGTCAGCCCCAGATTAAAATCCAGTATGTTCTTGGTATCACGAACGTCCGGCCCTGAATTATGAATGCCGCTTAACATTGGCGTAAACTCAACGGGGATTCCACCCCTGGGCTCCTGCCAGTCCAGATAAGTATTTAACTCCACGTTTAGCGTGGAGTTCCTGTTATTAAAATCATGCAGAAGCCCCCCGCCTAATCCCAGCGAAGTATAATCCCGCTCTCTGGATGAATAGCCATTTAGCAAAATTCGATCATTGTCACTCACTGCAAAACTATAGCTGCCTTTAATCGAAATACGATATTCACTAAAATCATCCTCTTTCGGCCGCTCACCGACACCCGCCTTATATGTGCCGCCAGAGGTGCTGGTAAAGGTTTGCACAGACTGCTGCACCACCGCCCCGTTTGGGGTGGCACCGGTAATAGCATCGGTTGTCAATAACAGGTTAAAGGCATCATCATCCTGAAATTTACCGGTAATCCGCACCGCGGGTTTAATTACCTGCACGCCGTCACTACCTTCAGAATAATAAAGCACGCCAGCATCGAGTGAGAAGTCCTGTGCCGGAGCCTGCACCGGGGCCTGCACCTGAGCCTCTGCCTGCGCCACATCACTCACGGTGTTTTGCAATAACACCAGCGTGGCTGTCGTCAATGAAGCAGTGATGGATTTTGGGTTATTTTTCATCATTAATTACACCCGCATCCACCGCCACCTGCACCGGTCCCGCCAATAGAGGCTTCACGACTGAAATAAGTGTGCTCATCAAAATAGTAAATCAGTGGGTCCGGCACTATTTGCATATCCGACCTCGCCAGCACCCCCTTCTCCCAGACCTGAACCTGCGAAGAGGCACAGGCCTGCAACATCGCCATTAACCCAATAAGTAATATCGTTTTACCGGTATTCATTTTTATAAAATTCCACTTTTGACTTAAATCAGTATTTTTATTGTTTTATCAGTCTTTTACAGCTTTGCCTTAAACTCGCTTAATTATAGCCATTAATTAATTTAAGGAAAGTCTGTAAACCCCACACAAATAGTAACTTTCCGCTTTCAATAAGCTGAATATTCTGTATAGTTATGCAGCTATTTTATAGCAATACAGTTATCGATATCGTGCACTCATTCCTGACTTGAAATATTCGATATTTTTTAAAAAATAACCAATATTATTAACAAGTTACAATGAACATACATTCTCAAAATCTATAACGGCCAAAACTTAACACAAAATTGTTCAAGCAACAAAAACGCAGTAGAAGAAGTATAAGCTAACTTAAGATGATTTCTGCAGAAGTAACACTGGATAACTGGAGCGCATGGGCACCGGGCTACGAAACCAGACAACAATGGCAGCAATGGCAAGGCGACATTAGCCAGATTGATGATCAGGGTTCACCCGATATGCAATTTTTGCCGGCTATGTTCAGGCGCCGATTAAGCCGTCTCAGCAAACTGGCACTGGCGACCGCTTTTGACTGTAATACGCATCAAACAGCTGTTTCTACGGTGTTTGCTTCACGCCACGGCGAACTAACAACCAGCGTTAAGTTACTCGAGGATCTGGCCGACAATAGCGCCTTATCGCCAACCAAATTCAGCACATCGGTGCACAATACAGCATCTGGCATGTACTCTATTGCCAGTAAAGATCATTCACCCTCAACTGCTATTGCCGCGGGTATGGATACTCTGGAAATGGGATTTATCGAAGCAAGCTGCCAACTGGCCAGCCGCAAACAAAATCAGGTTATGTTAGTACTGGCAGAGGAGCCTTTGCATCCGCATTATCGTCAATATGCGGACATGCCGGAAAAATCCTTTGCATTAGCGTTGTTACTCTCCAATCGCGACAAAGGCTTAAAGCTGGCGCTAAAAAACGAATCCTCTGATGAACAGATAACCAGCCAACAACATGGTTTATCACTGATTTCGTTATTATCCGGCAATAAAAATAACTTAAACACGCGCAGTGAGCATTACCGCTGGAACTGGAGTTTACTGCGTGGTTAAACTCAATTACTACTGGCGCATTCTCGCAACGGGTTTCTGTTTTATCAGTTTTGGAATAGGCGGATTAGTTTTATCCACTCTCGTCTTCCCAGTGATTAACCTGCTACCTTTAAAGAAAGACACATCACGGCGCATTGCACAACGTATCGTGCACTACTGTTTTCGCTTTTTTCTCTGGGAAATGCAATTTGTTGGTGTTTTAAGAATTGATATTCAGGATAAACAAAAATTATTAGAAGATAACTGTAACCTTATTGTTGCCAATCACCCAACGCTGATTGATGTCATCTTAATTATTGCGCAGCTCAAAGAAGTTGACTGCGCAGTAAAACACACTCACTGGAACAACCCGTTCGTAAGTGGCGTAATTAAAGCCACCGGTTATATCAGCAACTCTTCTCCAGAACAATTACTGCAAGAGTGCGTGCAAAATATAAATAGCGGTCGGTCTCTGATTATTTTCCCTGAAGGCACTCGCACTACACCTGGTGAAGAAATAAAATTTAAGCGGGGGGCAGCTCATGTAGCACTGCGCTGCAATAAAGATTTACGACCTATTACTATCGTCTGTAATGAATCATCACTCAGCAAAGGCGAGAAATGGTATCAGGTTCCCTTAAACGGCCCAATGCACATTAGCGTAACGGTTCATGATTTAATCGCGACCTCAAAATATAAAGAGGATGCAAAAAATGAACCGCAGGCAACCAGACATTTAACCCGATTTTTACATGCGCACTACCAAAAGGAAATTTGTTCTAATGACAGATTTAGCACACGAAATAAAACAGCTGATTATAGACTCACTCGATCTTGAAGATATCACGGTCGAGGACATAGACACAGACGCTCCACTTTTTGGAGACGGGCTGGGGCTGGATTCTATTGACGCACTTGAGTTAGGCATGGGCCTGCATAAAAAATATGATTTGAAGATAGATTCAAATTCGGATGAAACCAGAAAACATTTCGAATCTGTAGCCACTTTAGTCAAACTCATTGAATCAGATAGTTAAATAAGGAAAGCATTAATGCATACAAAAGAAGAAATTTTAGAACAAATTCAGATTATTATTTCTGATTTATTCGAAATTGATAAAGCTGAAATAACACCCGATGCCGAACTATATGACGGCCTGGATCTTGATAGCATCGATGCTATTGACATGATTGTAAAACTTCAGGAAATGACAGGTAAAACAGTTAAACCTGAAGACTTCAGAAGTGCCAGAACGGTTGACGATGTAGTAAATGTTGTTCATCAGCTTATTCAGGATTAAGTTCATCACAATACAATGCAGCGTTTATTAATAATCTTAGCATCCGCAGCGCTGTTGCTATACCCGGTGGCTGTTTATTTTGGGCTGCAATATTTTGAACCGCGACTGCTTGGCTTGCTACTACTCGCTGTTTTAATTTTACGGTTTAGCTTATTAATTAAAACCATTCAATTAAAGCAACTAAAACCATTAGCCGGCATAAGCATCGCCAGCGCACTTATCGCATTGTTAATTGTATTTTTTAATGAGCCTTTTTATATTCGACTCAATCCGGTCATTATTAATGTAAGCCTGTTTATTTTATTTAGCTACACATTATTTAAACCACCATCGATGATAGAACGATTTGCTCGTTTACAAACACCCGAACTACCTGTGCAAGCCATACATTACACTAAAACGGTTACTAAAGTCTGGTGCGGATTTTTTGTTTTTAATATTGGCGCTTCTACATACACAGCACTCTATAGCTCATTAGAAATGTGGACCTTGTATAACGGGCTAATCGCCTACATTTTAATGGGCATTATTTTCGCCATAGAATATACAGTACGCACAATTAAAATTAAAAGCACATCATGAAACTCCCTCACTTACAATCGCTTCAACAGACCTTAAACGAATTAAGTTCTCGTACCCATATTGCGATTAGTGATGGCGCTATCATCGACGGCGATTTAATGCAGCGACAAATATTATCCGCTCAATCCAGTATTAATAAATATAGCGCCCAGCACTTCGCGCTATACTTTAATAACAGCTATGACTTTTGCGTAACTTTAATAGCCCTGCTTTGCAGTAATAAAACACCGGTTATTCTACCCAACACCCAACCCCGCTTTATTGAATCTATTGCTCATAATCTCGATCATATCATTAGTGACCAGCCGATAAATACAAGCGTACCGTGCAGTCACTTTACCGATCTATTAATCTCAGAAAATCAGGCACAAAGCAGCCCACAAAAATGCATATTACCCGATGACGCCACATTAGAACTATTTACCTCTGGCTCAACCGGACAACCAAAAAAAATAATCAAATCTTTAGCACAACTCGAAGCAGAATTTATAACGCTGGAAGAACTGTGGGGTAATTCCATTGGTCATGCCACTATTCGCTCCACCGTTTCGCATCAACATATATATGGTTTAATCTTCAGACTACTTTGGCCTTTCTGCGCACAGCGATGTTTTGATGCGACAACTTACCCCTACCCGGAGAAGTTACTCGAAATAATAAATGCATCCCCTGACAATTGCTTAATTTCCAGCCCTGCTCAGTTAAAACGCATTCCAGAACTGGTGGATTTCAGCTCATGCCAATCGTCATTAAGTCGCATCTTTTCTTCCGGTGGCGCACTGGATTGCGCCTCAGCATTACAAATTCAACAACAAGCCGGCTTTCCCGTAACAGAAGTTTTTGGTAGCTCCGAAACCGGTGGAGTTGCACACCGTCAGCAAACCGCCGAAAAAAACAGCCACTACTGGCAGGTTTTTAAACCAATACAAATTCGATTAAATCCTGAAGATAACACCCTGTTGATTCACTCGCCATTTGAAGGCTCGGGTGACTGGTACCCGATGCAGGATATTGTTGCCATTCATAACGACGGCCCTCACGTTAATCCGCAATTTGAACATCTGGGGCGAGCTGACAATATCGTTAAAATTGAAGAAAAACGCTTATCACTAACCGAGATGCAAAGCGTATTAACATCACACCCATATATTGATTCATGTGCGCCGACGGTTCTGACAACTAAGCGCAACTGCATTGCTATTGTTGCGATACTTAATCAAGCCGGTCAGAGATTTCTTCTCAGTGAAAACAAGCTGGCATTAAACACTTTATTAAAAAACCACCTCAAACAATATTTTGAAGCAGTAGTGCTGCCAAGAAAATGGCGCTACACTACGCAGCTACCAACAAATTCTCAGGGGAAAACCACTCAACAGGTTTTACAGGACATGTTTAATAATTCAGCCATTCATCCAGAATTCCCAACACTCACCCATGAAAACCAAATTAGTGACAGTGAGATTAAGCTAGCGTTTAACATACCCCCGAATTTACGCTGGTTTGATGGCCATTACCCCGACCAACCCATCGTTCCCGGTGTTATCGAAATTGACTGGGCCATTAACTATGCAAAACAATATTTAAATTTAAGTGGTGACTTCACAGGCATGGAGGCGATGAAGTTCCATGAACTGATTTTGCCCAATGATAATATACAGCTTCACTTAACTTACAAAAAAGAAAATCAGAAACTGCATTTTAGTTTTACTTCTGATAGCAGCAAACTGTCCTCTGGCCGCATACTTTTTCAATAAGCACTAATTTATTATGTCTTTTAATCCCTGCGTCGTTATTCCTTTTTATAATCACAAAAACACCATAGAAAAAACGGTGACAGAACTGCTCGCGCTTAATTTATTCTGCATTATTATTGACGATGCTAGTGATCAAAATACTCAACAAGTTTTAAAAAATCTGCTAGAGGCACAGACTAACTGCTGCTCGCACCGCCTGCCAATCAATCAGGGCAAGGGCGGCGCAGTAATGAAAGGCCTGGCACTGGCAAACGAAATGGGATTCAGCCATGCACTGCAGGTGGATGCAGACGGCCAACATAATTTACAGGATATTCCTGCCTTTATTAACGCTGCTAAAAAATCCCCAGATGCATTAATTTGCGGGCAACCGCGTTTTGATGATTCCATGCCCAGACATAGAAAATTTGCCCGAGGCATCACACATTTCTGGGTGGGAGTTGAAACCTTAACGTTTAACCCGATTGATACTATGTGCGGCTTTAGGGTTTATCCGCTGCACAGCACCAATGCAATTATTGATCAATATAATGTCGGTAAGCGCATGGATTTTGATATAGAAATTCTGGTAAGAATTATCTGGTCTGCTATTCCCGTGATACCTCTACCGACAAAAGTAAAATATCCTGAAGACGGAATTTCACATTTTCACTACTGGCAGGACAATGTATTGATCACTAAAATGCACATTAAACTAGTGTTTGGCATGCTATACAGATTACCGTCGTTTATTTTCAATCAGTTCAGTTTTAATAAAAACCATGTCTAATCACTGGTCAGACATAACCGAAAGAGGCAGTGCTTTTGGATTATTGATTTTACTGCAGGTTTATAAAATTCTCGGGCATCGTTTTTGCTCGGTCATTGTGGCCTTTGTGGTGGCCTATTTTTTTATAAGCAATTCCAGAAGTCGTCAGGCATCGCTTAAGTATTTACAGAAAGTCTATCAATCAGACTCTTCCGCTTTTAACAGGCCGCCGAATATATGGACCTCGTATAAACATTTTTTAAATTTCGGCCTGTCTTCTCTCGATAAAATCTCATCGTGGACTGGAAAAATCAAACGCGGAAATGTGCAATTTGATCAATCGCAAATTTTAATTGATCACGCCCGGAACAAACAGGGAGCCGTAATCATCAGCGCGCATTTAGGTAATATTGAACTGAGCCGGGCACTGGCGGAAAACATCGACGAGGTGACAATGAATGCACTGGTTTTCACTCGCCACGCAGAAATTTTCAATAATACGCTGAATAAAATCAATCCCAACTACAAAACACACCTGATTCAGGTCAACAATATGGGGCCGGAAACCAGCATTCAGCTGAAAAACAAAATTGATGCGGGCGAGATGGTTGTCATTATGGGTGATCGAACGGCGGTGAATTCAGAGAGCCGAAATTGCAGCATAGACTTTTTTGGTGAACCTGCATTTTTTTCTCAAGGCCCTGTCATTCTGGCCAGCCTGATGAAATGCCCGGTGTATTTAATGCTATGCATTAAAGAACCCGACGGCTACCATATCCATCTTGAGCTAATTTCCGATATAATTCACCTGTCGCGCAAAAGCAGACAGCAGGATATTAAGAAATATATACAACTTTACGCAGGCCGACTCGAACACTATTGCAAAAAGAACCCGTTACAATGGTTCAACTTTTTTGATTACTGGCAAACAAGCGATGCATCCGAAGTAAACTCAAGTCCGCTAAAACAGACTAAATTATAAAAAAGCTTATTAAACATGACAGATACAAATTCTATTCTCTTTGGTCAACACGACTTAAGTATTCACGACATCGTTGAAATTTCCACTGGCGCTAAAAAAGCGCTGTTATCCAGCAATGACCATTTCACCCGAAAAATTTCCAAGGGCGCACAGTTTCTCGATGATTTATTAGAAGAAGAAGGTGTCATCTATGGTGTTACAACCGGTTATGGTGATTCCTGTACCGTCAATATTCCTGCAAACCTGATTGAAGAATTACCGGTCAACCTCACCCGCTTTCATGGCTGTGGATTAGGCAGGCACTTCAGCCATAATATTGCAATGGCAACGCTGGCAACCCGGCTGGCATCATTAAGCCAGGGCTATTCGGGTGTGCGCCTTGAATTGCTACAACAAATTGTCGACTTTATAAATCACGATATTGCGCCGCTAATACCGGAAGAGGGTTCGGTCGGTGCGAGTGGTGATTTAACCCCGCTATCCTATGTGGCAGCCACTTTAATTGGTGAGCGCGAAGTTTTATATAAAAATAAAGTTAAACCCGCAATAGAAGTTTTGCACCAGCTCAATATTAATCCTATAAAGCTGCGCCCCAAAGAAGGTCTGGCTATTATGAATGGCACCGCCGTCATGACCGCCATTGCCTGTACTGCCTGGAGTAGGGCTGAGTACTTAACCCGTCTGGTCACGCGCCTGACTTCAATGGCTTCCATTGCACTGCAGGGTAACAGCAATCACTTTGATGAAATTTTATTTAGCGTGAAGCCCCACAACGGTCAGATAAAAATCGCCGAGTGGATTCGTCACGATTTAAATCACTATAAACACCCGCGTAATTCCAGCCGTTTACAGGATCGTTATTCCATCCGTTGCGCACCGCATGTGATTGGCGTACTAAAAGACTCCCTGCCCTGGATGCAGGAATTTATAGAAAATGAATTAAACAGCGCCAATGATAATCCTATTATTGATGGTGAAGGCGAACATGTTTTACACGGCGGGCATTTTTACGGTGGCCATATTGCATTCGTAATGGATTCAATGAAAAACTGCGTTGCCAATCTGGCCGACTTAATGGATCGTCAGATGGCATTATTGATGGACACAAAATTCAGCCATGGCTTACCGCCGAACCTGTCTGGCTCATCAGCAGAGCGCAGCAGCATAAATCATGGCTTTAAAGCGGTGCAAATTGGGGTGTCTGCATGGACAGCTGAAGCACTTAAATTAACCATGCCCGCCAGTGTGTTTTCAAGATCAACAGAATGCCACAATCAGGACAAAGTGAGCATGGGAACCATATCGGCTCGTGACTGCCTGCGAATATTAGAATTAACCGAACAGGTCGCCGCTGCTGAGTTATTATCCGTATGTCAGGCGCTGGAAATTCGTTTACGTAACAATGAAATTAGTGAAGCGACACTTAATAAAGATTTAGTCGCATTTAAAAACCAGATATTTGAAAGTTTTGATTTTGTTGACGAAGATCGCCCACTGGAATCTAAACTGCGTGAAATGACACTCGCCATTCAAACTCAAAAATGGAATCTTTACGAGTAAGTCACTATGGTTGAAGCAGAGCTGATTCTTAAGGTCCCATTCCATGACATAGATCCACTCGAAATTGTCTGGCACGGGAATTATATAAAATATTTTGAAATGGCTCGCGCCGAGCTTTTAGACCTGATCGATTACAACTATGAACAAATGCGGCAGTCAGGTTATGCATGGCCAATTATCGAAGTTAAACTTAGATACATAAAACCCGCCACCTACGGACAAACAATAAAAGTTCACGCGAAACTAACCGAGCACGAGTATCGCATGAAAATAAACTACGTTATTTACGATGTGCAAACCGGCGAGCGCTTAACAAAAGGCCATACCATACAAGTTGCTATCGACATGAAAAAAGAGCAACTTTGCCTGGCATCACCCGACGTTTTTTTAAAAAAAATAGTATGAAAAGTCGTTTTTTTATTTTTGTTTTTTGTTTTTTCTGCAGCTTTTATAGTTTTGCAGAAAATGCCAAAACAGAAAATAAAACCAATTCAAGCACACCGAATACCGGTTTGAATGCAGTTTTACAACAATTACAAAAGAACAAATTATTACGCAGCGAGTTTAAACAGGCGAGACATTTAAAAATATTAAGCCGGCCTCTACTATCTGAGGGGCGACTGAGTTATTTCTCAGGCAAAGGCATTATCTGGGAAATACAAAAACCGGTTAAATCTAAAATCATTATTAGTCAAAACAAAATAACAGAAATAAACCCTGGCAACGCGCCTGTTAGCCGACCCAATATTGGCGGAATTTATACAGTTCTGGATGCATTACTGAATGGCAACGAAATTTTTATTAATAAAAATTTCGCCATTGACTATAGCGGTTCAACTGAAGACTGGCGGATTGAACTAACCCCAAAGTTTGCCCCCCTCAATAAAGCATTTGAAACCATCGAGATGCACGGTGATCACCAGATACAACGCATCACTCTGATTGACTACAATCAGGACTCTACTGTTATCACACTCAATACCATACAAACAGAGCCGCAATCAATAAGCTCAATTGAAGAAGCTTATTTTGCAAATTAAAACCAACACAAAACAGTGGCTATGGTTGTTTTTTATGCTGCTGATTACAGCATATCTGGCAAGCAGTTTTTTTACTGGTATTAAGCTGGAAAGTAATATCGTTAAATTATTACCCGCATCAGAACAGCAGCCGTCAATACAGAAAGCCATTAACACTATTAGTGATAATATCGGTCAGAAAATTATCTTTCTTATTGCGAACACCGATAAAGACAAGGCATTAAACGCTGCCCAAACTTTTCACAATGAACTGATAAGTTCAGAACTTTTTAGCCATATCACATACACCATAGACAACCAGAATCTAAAAGAAATTTACCAGCTTTATTCGCCCTACAAAAATATGCTGCTGAGTAAGCAACATCGAAAATTACTCGTCGAGAAAAATTATAAAGAATTTAGCCAGCAAGCATTAAACAAACTATACAGCCCCGCTTCACCTTTAAGTAGCGACCAACTTAAGACCGATCCATTCTTTACTTTTGTGGATTATCTGCAGCAACAAAATTCTTTTTTCAGTAATCTCACTCTGGATAACAATCATTTAATCAGCCACTATAAAAACAGCTATTACGTTTTTATTTCAGCCGATCTCAACAGAAACATCTATACGATAGACACTCAGAATCAGTTTAATTTATTTTATAAAAAAGCGAATAGTTTAATATCGACTAACCATGAGAAAACTCAAGTGCTTTCAATGGGTGCAATACATTACGCCATTGAGGGCAGCGAAACAGCGAAACGAGAAATCAGTATTATCGGAAGCGGTTCTTTAATGGCTATTATCGTTCTTATTATAATGGTGTTTCGCTCACCAGCCCCACTGCTATTAAGTTTAATATCCATCACCTCCGGCATTATTACCGGCTTAAGCTGTAGTCTGTTTATTTTTGGAGAAGTTCATCTATTTACACTGGTGTTTGGTGCCAGCCTGATTGGCGTATCTATTGATTACTCTTTTCATTATTTTGCAGAAAGACTCAGCAGCATCGATAATCAAACAGCCATTAAACATATTTTACCGGGCATCAGCATCGGCATGTTGAGCAGTGTTCTGGCATATTCTGCCTTATCTGTTTCCGATTTTCCGGGTTTACGCCAGATATCGATTTTTTCCATGAGTGGATTATTTGCCGCTTATTGCTGTGTGGTACTTTTTTATCCGAGCGTTCAATTCAGAAACAACAGCTCAATATCTGCCTTTGTTATTTCTATTAATAAACCCGTCATAAACTGGTGGCGCAGCATCAGTATTTTAAAGCTAAAACTCTTTATTGTTTTTAGCATGATCACATTAAGCACGATTGTTTTTTTCAAATTGGAATATGACGACGACATACGCAATTTACGCAATCAATCCAGTCAGGTTGCCGACGAAGAGAAAATAGTTAAAGATATCATTCAGGTAAATGGAGAGAGTCAGTTTTATCTTATTCAGGGAAAATCAGCTGAGGTGATTTTACAAAAAGAAGAAAAACTATTTGAACAACTGGATAAGCTCATTTCAGAAAAAGCACTCAACGCTTATCAGGCAACGGCTTTATTTTCACCCTCTAAAAAGCGTCAGTTAGACAATTACAATTTATTTAAGAATGCCATTCTGGCCAATAACGAAACCCTGTTAAACCATTTACAGGCAATAGGTTTATCCGATAAAAAAATCAAAAAATACCTTCAGAAATTTGAAAATACTCCGGAAAAAACCTTCGATGTGTTTTCATGGCTTTCAAGCGAACAAGCGTCCAACAACAGTTTTCACTGGTTAGGAAAATCAGAAATAGATCACAGCTACCTGAGTATTATCAGCTTATATGGCATCCACGATTTACAGGCACTGAAGACAGTAGCATTACCCGAGCATGTGATATTTGTTGATTATGTTGAAAATATTTCCAGCATATTAAAACAGTACCGCCAGCACGCCAGTCGCCTTATAATATTTGCCTATCTATTAATATTCGGCATTTTATGTTTTCGATATGGCTGGTATAAGGCTATTTTTGTGATGTCACCCCCGTTACTGGCCGCCTTAAGCGCACTTGGTATTGCTCTCGGCTTCGGTATAAAGATAAACTACTTCAACTCATTAGCAGTGATACTTATTCTTGGAATTGGAGTTGATTACTCGCTGTTTTATGCTGAGCAAAAAAGCCGTGCGGAATTTACCATGCTAGCAGTTCTACTCTCTGCAATAACGACCATTCTGGCATTTGGTTTATTAGCGCTGAGCAACACGCCCGCACTGCATAGTTTTGGTGTGATTGTTTTATGCGGCATAACGGTTGCGTTTATACTCTCACCTATGGCCAGCCTGAATTTTAATAAACCTGGATCTTAACAAACCGAACATTAACACCTGAACATTAATACCCAAACATAAATAATATTACCGTTTAAATTTTAAGGAAATAATGATGATTAAATATGATGCTGAAGATCAAACACCAGCACTCGAAGCTAAATTTATTGCCCAGCAAATAGCCTATGGCCCGGTTGTCTTTCAGGCAGCTCTAGCGCTGCGAGATTTTGGCATTTTAGAAGCCTTAAGAAAAAATGAAAAAACCGGCTTAACACCAGAGGAAGTTTCCGAAATTTGTAACGTCTCCACTTATGGTTGCAAAGTTTTACTGGAGTCAGGATTAAGCGCACGAATTACTCGACTGGTTGATGATAAATTTTTCATCACAAAAGTCGGCATGTTTTTACAAAAAGACCAGTTAACCAAAGTGAATATGAATTTCGTTGAAGACTTTTGCTATGAAGGTTTCACCCATTTAAAAGATTCAATAAAAGAAGGCCGACCGGTTGGTCTGGACACTATGGGTGACTGGCCAACCGTTTATGAAGCGCTTACCAGCCTTAATGAACGTCAGCAAAAAAGCTGGTTTGAATTTGATCATTACTATTCAGATATTGCCTATCCAACCATTTTACCGATTGTATTCAAACATCATCCTAAAACCATTATGGACATTGGTGCGAACACCGGTAAATTCAGTTTGCAATGTTTAAAGCATGATGACTCGGTAAAACTCAATATGGTGGATTTGCCCCAGCAACTGGAACTGGCAAAAAAGAATATCATCAATGAGAACTTTGAAGATCGTGCTCAGGCATTTGGCATGAATGTATTAGATGAAAAAAACGCCTTCCCTGAAGGCGCTGATGTAATCTGGATGAGCCAGTTTCTTGACTGCTTTTCAAAGCCGCAAATTGTCAGTATTTTAAAGCGCGCCAAAGCTGCCATGTCTGAAAACACCACGCTGTATATTTTAGAGCTACTCTGGGACAGACAGAAATATGCCGCATCAGCATTTTGCTTACACAATACATCACTGTATTTTACCTGCTTTGCGAATGGTGATAGTCAAATGTATAAGTTCAGCGATCTGGAAAGCTGCATTATTGAAGCCGGCCTTAAAATTGTTTCGATTAAAGATGATATTGGCATTTCTCATACATTACTTGAGTGCAGCCACGCCTGAGTTATGCTGAATAAATATATTTATACGCTGGTTTTTTTTGTACTATTAATAACATCGGGCTGCACATCCTTGCAGCCTGAAAAAATACCACCTGAAAAAGCACCAGCATCCAGCACTAAAATTTTAATTAATAAAAATTTAAACTTTTTATTATTACCTGCTTTCGCGATTAAAAAACCGCTGAGTCTAACCCAGACTGTGCAGATAAAATATGCAGATAAGCAATATGATTTTATCGCTCAAATAGAAATAGCCGATCATTCATTTAAAATGGTTGGCTTGACCAACATGGGAATTAAACTATTTAGTATTATTTCAACTGAAAATTATTATGATTTTAAAAAATCGCCTCTGCTTGGCGATGAAATTAATCTGACATATTTACTGGCCGATCTGCAACTTACATACTGGCCGCTTAACCAGTTAAACAAACAGTTGCAACTAAACAATGCACTCATTGAAACCCGTAGCCAGCAACGTTTAATTTTGCACCGGGATAAACCCATTATCGACATTCAGTTCAGCAATACCGATCACTGGAATACAAACATTACTTTCACACACTTACAACGTAATTATAGCGTCACTATTAACACGCTTGAAATGGCAGACTTATGAATAGCACATCACCCAAACTGTATTTATCCGCAATGGGAATTGTGTGCCCTTTAGGAGCGGGTAAAAATGAAGTGCTCGAAAACTTATTAGCCGGTTCACAGGCCGGCATGCTTAAATCATCTGATTTGTTAATGGATGCGGATGTCATAGTTGGAAAGGTGCAGGCGAAATTACCCACAATAGATAATAAATTTGATTTATATAACTGCCGAAACAATCAGTTGCTGCTGGCCGCCTTAGCACAAATACAATCGCAGGTTGATTCACTGATTAATAAATACGGTTCGCAACGAATTGCGGTTGTTTTAGGTTCCAGCACATCCGGAATTTTAGAAGGTGAAGCTGCACTCAAAGTTTTTTTAGACAGCGGTGATTTTCCCGCTGACTATCACTACAAAAAACAGGAAATGGGGAGTCCGGCAGAATTTCTTAGCGCATACCTTGGGCTTGATAATATCGCCATTACCATTTCAACCGCCTGCTCTTCAAGTGGCAAGGCTTTTGCCAGTGCCAGAAATTATATTCAGGCAGGCTTATGTGACGCGGTGATCGTGGGTGGGGTTGACAGTTTATGTCGCCTGACGATTAACGGCTTCACTTCGCTTGAATCGGTCTCAAAAAATATCTGTAATCCCTTTAGCCAGAATCGCGATGGCATTTCAATTGGCGAAGGTGCTGCACTGTTTATTTTGCAGGCTGAAAACTCCGATATGGAAAATACATCTGAAATAGTTTTGACCGGCGTTGGAGAATCTTCAGACGCACACCACATGTCTGCCCCACACCCCGATGGCCTTGGAGCCATTGCTGCGATGCAGGCTGCTTTAAGCGATGCAGAACTAGCGGCTACTGATATTGATTATATCAATTTACATGGCACCGCCACGCCTAAAAATGATGCCATGGAAACTCAGGCTATGTTGAGCGTATTTGGAGCCGATAAATTATGCAGCAGCAGCAAACCGCTTACCGGCCATACATTGGGTGCAGCGGGGGCCGTAGAACTCGCACTGTGCTGGCTCATACTTTGCAGAGAGAATACCCGACATCAATTGCCACCGCATATCTGGGATAAAATACAGGATGTAAGCATGCCGCCACTTAATCTGGTAAAATCTGGCCGCACTGAAAAAACGCATAAAGTAATGAGTAACTCATTTGCCTTTGGCGGCAGTAATGTAAGTTTAATTCTAGAAAAAATAATACTGGAAAAATAATTCTGGATAATTAATGCTGGATAATTAATTCCAGGAACGTAACTCCAAAATATAATTTCAGGAAAATAATTTTGGAAAAATCATTAGGAAAATCATGACATCTCTATCAGCCCTCTACCCCATGAGTGATGTAATTATTCATAAGGATACAATGCTACTGATTGATGAAGTGATTGATTTTTCCGAAAACAGCCTGACATCACAGGTAACTATTACACCTGCAACCGTGTTTCTGAATGCTGATAATATTGTACCGGCGTGGATAGGGATTGAGTATATGGCGCAAACAATTGCCGCGTGGGCCGGTGTCACGCACATGAAAAAAGGCGATGAACTTAAAAAAGGCTACCTGCTCGGTTCGCGTAAATATGTTTCGCATGTCAGTCATTTCACGCTGGGTAGCGTACTAACAATTTCTGTCGAAAAAGTTTACGAAGGCAATGATCTGGGTGTATTTGAATGCACCATCAGCAATGACAAACTACTGGCTGAAGCGAGTTTAAATGTCTATCAACCTCAATAATAAATCAAATCAGGGCTCATTATGTCTCGCACAATTTTAGTCACTGGCTCCAGCCGGGGCATAGGTAAAGCCATTGCGTTAACGCTGGCTGAAAATGGCTTTGATATTGTTCTGCACTGCCGCAGCCGAATTGAAGATGCGCAGGCGGTACAACAACAAATTGAAGCACTTAATCAGCAGGCGCGTATTTTACAGTTTGATATTTCAGATCAGGCGCAGTCATCTAAACAGCTACTCGCAGATATAGAAACAAATGGTGCCTATTATGGGGTTGTCTGCAATGCTGGTATCTCTCATGACAATGCCTTTCCCGCCCTCAGCCCGGATGACTGGACCAGCGTCGTGCACACTAACCTGGACAGTTTTTACAATGTACTAAATCCGGTTATTATGCCTATGATTAAAGCCCGTAAAGGTGGCCGCATTGTCACTATGTCATCGGTATCAGGCATTATGGGAAATCGCGGACAGGTCAATTACAGTGCTGCGAAAGCCGGATTAATTGGCGCGACAAAAGCTTTGGCGATAGAATTAGCAAAACGCAAAATTACCGTTAACTGCGTCGCCCCCGGCCTCATTGAGACCGACATGACCGAAGACGCCCCGATTGAAGAAGCTATGAAAGTGATCCCCATGAAGCGCATTGGCAAAAGCCAGGAAGTTGCCGGTTTAGTTAATTATTTATGTTCAGATATTGCAGGCTACATCACCCGTCAGGTGATCTCTATTAATGGTGGAATTTGTTAATGAAAAGAGTGGTTGTTACCGGCATACATATGATCAGCCCCATCGGTCAGGGCTGGGATGAAATTTACACTAACCTGAAAAACCGCCAAAGCGGTGTTGTGCACATGGATGAATGGGATCTGTACGCCGACCTGCGCACCCGCATTGCCAGCCCGGTAAAAGAATTTAAACTGCCTTCACACTATGGCCGCAAACAGGTTCGCAGCATGGGACGTGTTGCTCAAATGGCGACCCGTGCATCAGAGCTGGCGCTTGAAGATGCGGGCTTGCTCGATGACCCCGAAATTCAAAATGGCAGCATGGGTATTTCCTATGGTTCTTCGTCCGGCTCACCCGAAGCCATCGGGGACTTTGCCAATATGAAACTGCATTACAAAATGGACGGGGTTAATGCCAATACCTACATCAAAATGATGCCCCATACCACACCGGTTAATCTCGATGTATTTTTCAAATTAAAAGGTCGTATTATCACCACCAGCAGCGCCTGCACCTCTGCCAGTCAGGGCATAGGTTATGCCTATGAAACCATCAAATACGGCATGCAAACAATGATGCTGGCCGGCGGCGCAGAAGAGCTGGATGTTACCCAGGCCGCCGTCTTTGACACACTCTTCGCCACCAGTGTTAAAAACGACCAGCCACACACATCGCCCAGCCCGTTTGATCGCGACCGCGATGGACTGGTCATCGGTGAAGGCGCAGCCACCTTTGTGCTTGAAGAGCTGGAACATGCCAAAGCCCGCGGCGCTAAAATCTATGCCGAGATTATCGGTTTTCATACCAATTCCGATGGCTGTCATGTCACCCAGCCCAGTATTGAAACCATGCAAATTGCCATGCAAAAAGCCCTGCAAGATGCCAACCTGCCGGCCAGTGAAATTGGCTATGTAAATGCCCACGGCACCGCCACACCACGTGGAGACGTAGCAGAAACGCAGGCAACCGAAAAAGTGTTTGGCAGCAATATGCCAATTAGCTCACTGAAGTCTTACATGGGACACACCTTAGGTGCATGTGGCAGCATTGAAGCTGGTATTGGCATTCATATGATGAATAACAACTGGTTTGCACCCACCATTAATTTAAACAATATTGATGAAGAATGCGGAAATTTAGATTACATCGTAGGTGCAGGGCGAGAGATAGAAATGGAATATTACGTGAATAATAATTTTGCCTTTGGCGGCATCAATACCTCGCTGGTTTTTAAACGCTGGTAAGCCCCTTAACTAAACCGGAATAACCAACGTGATTATAAAACCTAAAACCCGCGGATTTATTTGTACCACTGCCCACCCTGTTGGCTGCGCAGCAAATGTAGACGAACAAATCGCCTACATTAAAAAAAATGGCCGTATCGAAAATGGCCCAAAGAATGTTCTAGTTATTGGCGCATCGACGGGTTATGGCCTGGCTTCACGTATTAGCGCAGCCTTCGGTTGCGGCGCAGCAACACTGGGTATTTTTCTAGAAAAACCTGCCAAAGAAAAACGCTCCGGCTCCGCTGGCTGGTACAATTCCTATGCATTTGAACAAGCAGCACATAGCGCAGGCTTATATGCAAAGAGCATTTTAGGTGATGCATTTTCTGATGAGATGCGCAACAAAGCTATCGAAACTATTCAGCAGGACATGGGCAAAATCGATCTGGTCGTTTACTCACTGGCCTCCCCTGTCAGAAAAATTCCAACGACAGGTGAAACCATCTGGTCGGCACTAAAACCGATTGGTGAAACCTATAAAACCAGAGCCATTGACTTAACGACCGATGAAATAATTGATGCGGAAATCGAAGCCGCTACTGAAGAAGAAATAAAAAATACCGTTACTGTCATGGGCGGTGATGACTGGGAACTGTGGATTAACGCATTAAAAGATGCCAATGTACTGGCCGAAAATGTAAAAACAGTTTCATACAGTTATATCGGCACAGAAATCACCTGGCCAATTTACTGGCACGGTGCACTGGGCAAAGCCAAAGAAGATATGGACCGCGCCGCCAATTCACTGCGCAAACAGTTAGCCGATATAAATGGCTCAGCCAATATGGTGGTACTAAAAAGCGTTATCACTCAAGCCTCAGCTGCCATTCCGGTTATGCCATTATATATTTCAATGGCATTTAAACTGATGAAAGAAAAAAACATTCATGAGGGCTGCATTGAACAAATAGATAGAATGTTTCGTACACAGTTATACAGCAGCACGACTACGCTTGACGATGCAAAACGCATTCGCATGGATGACTGGGAGTTGCGCGATGATATTCAAAATGCGATTAAAGAACTGGGACCAAAAATAACAACGGAAAATTTATTTGAGTTAACAGATTATCAGGCTTACAAAGACGACTTTATGAAGCTATTTGGCTTTGGCATACAAGGTATTGACTATGCAGCGGACATCGATTCACAGGTGCCATATGAGCCACTTAAACTTTAGTGACTCTTTTAATTTTTACAGACTGGCTTTATACTAAATAAGGTTAAATTTATATAAATGATAAATTCGCTTCAATGTTAATCAGTGAAACTCTGTCATAACTTAATTCGACTTGTACTTCTACGGCAAACAACTTAACTAAACAGCTATTTATAATTAAATACTGAATATTATAAGTAACTCTGTTAATACATTATTACATCAAAGTTAGATAACGCCTGAAGTCATTCAACAACAGAAATATACTTAAAGAGGAATAAACATGTTTGATCAACTATCCGCAGATAAACTACAAAACCTGATTGAAACCTATGTCATTCCCTGGGGAATAAGTGGAGCACAGGCATTAGTTGTTTTCATCATCGGCAAATGGCTGGTTGCAAAAATATCTATTCTGGTTGGAAAAGCACTTAGCCGTTCAAAAATGGATGAGATGCTAATCGACTTCACCCAGTCTTTACTCAACTGGGCTTTATTGTTAGTTGTTATTATTGCGGCTTTAAGTCAACTCGGCATAGACACTACTTCACTCATTGCATTATTAGGCGCAGCCGGCTTAGCCATTGGTCTCGCCCTTAAAGATTCGTTAAGTAACTTTGCAGCCGGTGTCATGCTACTCGTGTTTCGCCCGTTCAAACTTGGTGATTTTATAAGTGCTGCAGGTATTGAAGGCAGCGTCGAAAAAATTCATGTATTTACTACCACGGTTTTAACCCCGGACAACAAAGAAAGCATTGTGCCAAACTCTGCGATTTATGGTGGTGTAATTACAAATTATTCTGCCAGAGCAAATCGCCGAGTGGATATGGTTTTTGGCATTGGCTATGGCGATGACATTAAAAAAGCCAAAGACGTACTGATGAACATAATTACATCACATGATAAAATCCTGGCCGACCCGGCACCTTTAGTTGCGTTAAGCGAGCTCGGCGATAGTAGCGTTAATTTTACCGTGCGCGGCTGGTGCAAAACAGCTGATTACTGGGATGTTTATTTCGATTGCCACGAGCAGGTAAAGCTGGCATTTGATGAAGCCGGTATCAGTATTCCCTTCCCGCAAATGGACGTGCACATGGATAAAAGTGCTTAATTTTTTAGACTTAAATTAACTTAAAGAAAAATGACAGAGGCAATAAATGTTAAAAACACAATCACTCCCAATACTGCTAGTGGCAGCTGCCGTTATTTCATCTCCAATCTATGCCGATGATTTAAAAGGCGAAGGCGAATTCGGTTACACATCAACATCAGGCAACACCGATACTACTACCCTTAACGCTAAATTAGGCATAGGAAAAAAAGTAGACAAGTGGGATCACAATGCAAAACTGGAAATATTAAAATCTTCCAACACGGGTGTAGATAGTGCTGACAGTCTTGTATTTACAGAGAAATCAGAATACCGCTTTGCTGAAAAAACTTTTGCCTACGGCAAGCTACGACATGAACAGGATAAATTCAGCGGCTTTGACCACCAGTCAATCATTTCGTTTGGTGCTGGGCATGAATTTACCGAACTAGGTAAACACAATCTGCAAGCTTCAGCCGGTATTGGTTATCGAGATCTTGAAACGGATACAGGTGTTAAAGAGCAGGAAGCGATTCTTGATGGCGAACTTAAATATGCTTATAAAATTAGTGAAACATCTGAGTTTAATCAGAACTTCTTTATTGAGTCTGGCGATTCAAACACCTATAGCAAATCTGAAACATTTCTAAAGCTGGTTATTGTAGGTAACCTGGGAGCTAAGTTTTCTTATGAAGTTAAAAATAACTCCAAAGTACCTGCAGGCACTGAAAAAACAGACACGATCACTACGGTCACATTGGTTTATAGCTTTTAAGCCACTACAAAATAAAAACCACATTTACATATATGATAAATGTGGTTTTTATTTTGCTTCAGTTTTAAATTTCCCACAGCGTTTGCACTTATAAACTGTTACCAACCTTCCCTGCTTAACATCAAATTGTTTTTCTTGATCAATTTCCCATTTATGAAAATTTCGCTTACACAATAAATTACCTTTGTGTTTTTCTGATGGTTTTGTTTTTTTGAATTGAACGACATTACTCATAAATATTCCAAACTGGATAATTCTGGTTCGCGTAGTTCTCAGGCACGTAATTCGGGGGAAATTCGGGGTCAGAGTTAATGCCAGTAAGTTAAGCACTAAGTGCTTGAGATTAAAAATATATTAATTGATTTCAAGGTGCGACCTCCCCCTTAGAAAAAGAAGGATTAAGGGGGATTTAAAAAGCTTCGGTATTTTTTGCTCTATAAATAAAGCATTTTAACCTGAAAGATTTTCAAATCTCCCCGTCACCCTGCCCGCTATCCTGTTAAATCTGATTTGATACTAAAATATTTATATACCCTCTTTTTCTAAGAGGGGAGTTAAACCCTCCACTTTTTATTAGAGAGAAACATCCTATCAAACTTTTATTTTTTGATACGGTATTCAGCCGATCGCGCATGCGCGGTTAAACCTTCGCCACGCGCTAACACAGAAGCGGTTTTTGCTAATTCAGACGCTCCTGCCTGTGAGCAATCAATTAAGCTCGAACGTTTTTGAAAATCATACACACCCAGTGGCGATGAAAAACGTGCAGTGCGAGATGTGGGTAATACATGATTCGGGCCCGCACAATAATCACCTAATGCTTCGGCTGTGTAACGCCCAATAAAAATCGCACCCGCATGACGAACTTCTTTTGATTTTTCACGTGCATTTTCAATCGACAATTCCAAATGTTCCGGTGCAATATAATTGGCTACTTCAATCGCTTCATCGATATCTGCGACTTCAATCATTACGCCACGTTCAATTAACGATTTTTTTATAATTTCAGCGCGCGGCATTTCTTTAATTAATTTTTCTATACTGACTTTAACCTGCTCGATAAAACTCGCATCGGGACAAACTAAAATAGATTGTGCATCTTCATCGTGCTCGGCCTGCGAAAATAAATCCATCGCAATCCAGTCCGCATCGGTTTTGCCATCGCAGACAATGCAAATTTCAGATGGGCCGGCAATCATATCAATTCCGGCTGCGCCGAAAACCATGCGCTTCGCCGTTGCCACAAAAATATTTCCGGGGCCAACTATTTTATCGACTTTAGGAATCGTTTCAGTTCCGTAAGCCAAAGCGGCTACCGCTTGTGCGCCACCAATGGCAAACACTCGGTCAACACCCGCAATCGCAGCCGCAGCGAAAACTAAATCGTTTACTTCACCACCGGGTGTAGGCACGACCATAATTAATTCTGGCACACCGGCAACTTTTGCGGGCACCGCATTCATAATAACTGAAGATGGATACGCCGCTTTTCCGCCAGGCACATACAAACCCGCACGATCCATTGGTGTGACTTGCTGGCCTAAAAACGTACCGTCATCTTCGGTATAATTCCAGGATTCTATTTTTTGACGCTGCGCATAAGCACGCACACGTTCAGCGGCTTTTTCTAAGGCTTCACGTTGTGCGGCTGGAATTTTATTTAATGATTCCTGCAAACGTGATGCTGAAATTTCCAGTTCAGACATGTTAGCAATATTAACGCGATCAAATTTATTGGTGTATTCAATCACCGCCGCATCGCCGCGTTTTTTTACATCTTTTAAAATATTGTTAACGGTATTAAAAACCGCATCATCCGAAACCGATTCCCACGCCAGCGTTTTATCTAACTGCTGCCAGAAATCATCCTGCTTAGAATTGAGTTGTGAAATTTTAATCATACGACTTTCACAGCCTGCTTCATCTGCTCAACCATTTGCTGAATACGGTCATGCTTAACTTTTAGTGAGGCTTTATTCACAATTAAACGCGAGCTGACATCGGCAATGTGATCCATCGGTTTTAAGCCATTGGCTTTTAATGTGTTACCCGTATCAACCACATCAACAATTAAATCTGATAGCCCAACAATCGGGCCTAATTCCATCGAGCCATAAAGTTTAATCACTTCAACCTGCTGACCCTGCTCGGCAAAATACTGGCGCGCCACATTAACAAATTTTGTGGCTACCCGTAAACGCCCGCCGTGGGGTTTGTAATCCACCATACCGGCGGTCATTAATTTACATTTTGCGATGTGTAAATCGACTAGCTCATACAGACCATCGCCGCCGTGTTCCATTAAAACATCTTTACCGGCAACGCCAATATCGGCCGCACCGTATTGCACATATGTGGGTACATCGGTGGCGCGAATAATGACCAGTTTTACATCGTCCTGATTGGTGTCCAGAATTAACTTGCGGCTTTTTTCCGGGTCGTCTTTCGGCGTAATACCCGCCGCTTCCAGTAGCGGTAAAGTTTCTTTAAATATGCGGCCTTTTGATAAGGCAATGGTTATTGTATTGCTCATGATTTTTTCGTGGTTTACTTTGTTTAAATATTAAATTGACTGGTGAAACTAAATCCCCCTCAATCCCCCTTTTGCTAAGGGGGAGGCTAATTACCAGCCCCTCTTAACATTAAAGAGAGAGGCTAATGAATTAGCTCCCCTCTTAGCAAAAGAGGGGCTGGGGGAGATTTTCTTAATTCAACAACACTCTCACTACTATTCCGCAACCCGGCGAATCTCAGCGCCCAGATAAGCCAGCTTTTCTTCGATCAGTTCATAGCCCCGATCAATATGATAAATGCGCAGCACTTCGGTTTCACCCGTTGCGACTAAACCGGCCAGAATTAAGCTGGCGGAGGCGCGTAAATCGGTGGCCATAATCGGCGCGGCATTTAATGTTTCTACACCGCGCACAATGGCAGTGTTACCTTCCACTTCAATATTAGCACCCATGCGCTGTAATTCCTGCACGTGCATAAAGCGGTTTTCAAAAATGGTCTCGACAATTGTTCCCGTGCCTTCAGCCACTACATTTAAGGCGGTGAACTGTGCCTGCATGTCCGTAGGAAATGCGGGATAAGGGGCGGTTCGCACGTTTACTGCCTGTGGGCGTTTGCCCTGCATGTCCAGCTCAATCCAGTCGTCGCCGACTTCAATTTTAGCACCCGCATCGCGTAGCTTATCTAACACCGCATCTAATAAAGTGGGGTCAGTGTCTTTCACTTTCACCTTGCCACCGGTAATGGCGGCAGCGACTAAAAAGGTGCCTGTTTCAATTCTGTCGGGAACCACTTTATAAGTAGTGCCCTGTAGAGACTCTACCCCTTCAATGGTTAAGGTATCAGTGCCTGCACCGGAGATTTTCGCACCCATTTTATTTAAGAAGTTTACCAGATCGGTGACTTCCGGCTCACGTGCCGCATTTTCCAGCACTGTAGTGCCTTCTGCCAACACCGCTGCCATTAATAAGTTTTCGGTGCCGGTCACAGTCACCATATCCATCACAATGCGTGCACCTTTCAGGCGATCGGCTTTGGCGATGATATAACCGTTTTTAACTTCGATATCCGCGCCCATTTCCTGCATACCCTTAATATGGATATTCACCGGCCGCGAACCAATCGCACAACCACCGGGCAGAGACACCTCCGCGTAGCCATAACGCGCCAATAACGGGCCGAGCACTAATATAGATGAGCGCATGGTGCGCACTAAATCATAGGGGGCTACCTGAGTCGTCAGCGTAGATGCATCCACCTCCAGACTCATAGTTTCATCGACGGTCACCGACACCCCCATGCTACCCAGCAGGGCCATGGTGGTAGTGACATCATGCAGGTGGGGGACGTTTTGCACAATCGATACCCCCTCTGCCAGCAAGGTGGCTGCCAATATGGGCAATACCGCATTTTTTGCGCCGGAGATTCGTACATCTCCATTGAGGGTGACACCACCCTGAATTAACAGCTTATTCATTCAATTTCTACTTAACTATTTTACTTAAACTGGCAAAATTAATCATCGCACATTATAGCGTTATATTTACAGACCTGCGGATGACAGGGGCAACTCCTGCAGAACCCCGTAGGCTTCAGCAATTTTCATAAGTTGTTCAGGGGCGCTATGATACTTTATTTGCACCCCTGATTGCTCGGCCTTTTTCATCCATTCGATCAAAAGTGCTAAGGATGCACTGTTAAATCGGCTTATTTGCGATAAATCAACGTCGATCTGGTTGTTTTCAGCCGCAGCGAAGTTTATTTGGGGCTGGTTTAGCAGATTGGCTACACTGTCGAAATTGAGCTCGCCGGTGAGTTTTAGCTGGTTTCTGGATTGGTCGAGTTTGAGCATGGTTAGTTTTGCTCGGGGTTAAGTGCGTTAAAAGAAAACGCGAATGAACGCAAATAAACGCAAATGCTCGCGAATAAAAGCCTTTTTTTGTAGTGTGCCACAGGCACATTACAAAACCATTCGCGTATATTTGCGTTTATTTGCGTTGTTCGCGTTTTCTTTTGTTTACACATCAAACCTTCTCTTGCTTACCAACAGACTTAGCCAACAACTGCTCTATCAAACCATCAATACCCACTTTACGAATATCCGATGCAAAGCTATTACGGTAATTGGTTACCAGACTAATACCATCAATTTTAATATCGTAAACTTTCCAGATATCGTCTTTAATGCGTAGGCTGTAAATAATCGGGATATCAGGCCCGGCGCCCTGATCGATCACGGTTTTAACTTTAGTGGTGCGCTTACCTTCAGCCGGTGGGCGATAAGGTAAAAACTTAATTTCCTGTCCGGCGTATTCAGTTAATGATTTACTGTAGGTGCGAATTAGCATATTTCTAAATGCAGCCACAAAACGATCCTGCTGATCATGATCGGCTTTGCGCCAGTTTTTGCCCAGCGCCAGTTTACTCATCGCACGAAAATCCAGATGTGGCAAAATAATATCATTCACCAGTTTAAATATTTCTTCCGGCTGGTCTTTGTATTTTTCTTTATTCTCATCAAGTGCGCTCAATACTTTTTCGGAGGTTTGCTTAATCAACTCATCCGGGCCGATATCTGCAGCAAAACCCAGTGAGCTTTGTATTAACAAACAACATAAAATAAATATTTTCATCACACTATTCTTCCTGTGCCTTTGAATATAAGAACTGCCCGATCACCTGCTCTAAAACCAGTGCCGATTGGGTAATATCAATTTCGCCACCTTCAGCCAAAACCTCCTCATCGCCACCCGGGTCAAGCCCAATATATTGTTCGCCTAATAAACCAGCAGTTAAAATACTGGCGGCGGTATCGATGGGAAACTGATAGCCACCCTCTATTTGCATGGTTACAACTGCGGTAAACTCTTCATTATTATACTGAATGGCAGATACCTTCCCTACTCGCACGCCACCGGCACTCACTGGTGAGCGCTCTTTCAAGCCGCCGATATTTTCAAACTGTGCCTGGATTTCATAGCTATCAGTATCACCGCCATAACTGGCTAAATTGCTGACTTTTAATGACAGCATCACCATAGCGACAATTGCCATTACGACAAAAGCACCGACCAGTATTTCTATATTTCTTGTATTCATTGTCTCGCTATCCTGTGTTACTTCGCGAGCTGAAGCTCACGAAGCAGCACTCATCTAAACACTAAACATCAGTGCTGTAAGTATAAAATCTAAACCTAACACTGCCAACGAACCATGCACCACCGTACGCGTCGTCGCCTGCCCCAAACCTTCTGAAGTCGGCATACAGTCATAACCTTCAAACACCGCTATCCATACAACGACAATTCCAAACACCAGACTTTTAATCATGCCATTCATTAAGTCGGCATAAAAATCGACATTCACCTGCATTTGCGACCAGAACACACCTTCGTAAATACCCAGCATTTCAGTGGCCACAAAGTAACCGCCCATGATTGCCACTGCCATAAAGATACTGGTAAGCAATGGCACCGCTATCACCCCCGCCAAAAATCGTGGCGCGATAATATATTGCATCGGGTTCACCGCCATCATTTCCATGCCGGACAATTGCTCGGTGCTTTTCATTAAGCCAATTTCTGCGGTGAGTGCCGAGCCTGCGCGCCCTGCAAATAACAGACCGGTAAACACCGGCCCCAATTCTCGCAAAATACTTAGCGATACCATTAAGCTAATCGAATCTTCAGCACCAAAATCCACCAGCACAATATACGCCTGCAATGCCAGCACCATGCCGACAAACAAGCCCGCCACTAAAATAATCAGCAGGGTTTGCACGCCCACATAATATAACTGGCGCACCAGTAAAAACGGGCGCTGAATCAAATAAGGCAAGCTAAGAAGTATTTGCCATAAAAATAAACTGCCTCGGCCAACTCGCTCAAAGCGGTTTAAGGTAACCTTCCCAATTGCCTGTAACTTATCACCGATATTCATTTAGCGTCCTGCATTAAGTCTTCCATTAGTGGTGCGCCAGCATAGTGAAAGGGTACCGGGCCATCCGCAACGCCACCTAAAAACTGCTGCACCCAGGCCGACTTAGAATGCTTTAAATCCACCGGCGTACCGCTCTGAATGACTTTGCCATCGGATATCACATAAATATAATCTGCAATGCTGGAGGTTTCTTCCACATCGTGGGATACCACCACCGACGTCATATCCAGTGCATGGTTCATATCGTGAATGAGCTTAACCAGCACTCCCATAGAGATGGGATCCTGACCGGTAAATGGCTCATCGAACATAATCATTTGCGGATCTAGCGCAATCGCCCGCGCCAGCGCTACCCGTCGCGCCATACCGCCAGATAACTCCGCCGGCATTAAATCCCGCGCACCACGTAACCCCACTGCTTCAAGTTTAAGTAACACTAAATGATGAATCGCCACTTCTGGCAAAGAGGTATGCTCGCGCAGGGGAAAGGCAACATTATCGAAAACCGATAAATCGGTAAGCAATGCACCACTTTGAAATAACATGCCCATCGTGCGCCGGCGTAAATCATAAAGTGCAGACTGGGAGAGTTTGTGCACGTTTTCACCGTCTACATGCACGGTGCCCGCATCTGGCTTGAGTTGTCCGCCGATAAGCTTTAACAGGGTGGTTTTACCGGTGCCGCTAGGGCCCATTATGGCAGTGACTTTACCACGCTCAATATCCATTGAGATATTGTCGAAGATTAAGCGATTGCCCCGCGAAAAACTCAAGCCACGAATTTTTATAATGATATTAGGTGGGTCGATTGAAATAGCGTTAATCTCTTTAAACGGTGATAAGCATACTATATAGAAGTCTGTTGAGCTGGCAAGCCTGATTCGGTAAAACGGCATATATTTTAAACACTTGTAACAACCAATTAAGTCCCGAAAAAAGAACATAAAAAAGCGCATAAAAAAACCGAAATCGCGCATACCCTGCACAACCCCGGCCTGTATTAAAAATGCTCAGCGTAAATTAATGGCCGCCACATTTACCATCATTTTTCTTTTGATGATCTGCACCGCATTTACCTTCTTTCTTCTCTTTAGACTTTCCATCACCACATTTACCATCAGATTTTTTATCTTTATCCTTGTCATGGTCGTGATCATGGTCTGAGCTCATCACCAGGCTACCCGTATTCATATCTGCCATATCAAAAGGATTCACCGATTGAACTGACTTAGCCATCGCAGCAGAAGAAGCCACCATAAGTAAGCTTGCTGCTAAAATCACTGCCGCTGATTGCGTTGTAAAATTGATTTTCATCTAAATATCTCCGGTTTTTATTTTAAGAATTATGTCTATAAATTTATTTTGTTCGAGGCTGGAAATGTACATAAGTTCCATAGAGATTACTATTTTAAATTATACATTCTGTGTACAGAATCAACATTTCAGTTTTTCACAAGCCACAAAAATCTAAATAATACAAAGTCGGCATGATACTAACGGCCGCTTGAAAGCCTAAAATTCAACAAACTATTTAATACCAGCATCTGAGCAAACTCCACTCAAGCCTGCTATAAATCAATACCTGAGTACGGAGAAAATAAATGTCAGCATTAAAAACCCTCACTCTATTGTTAGCACTTGGCGGCTATCAATTAGCTCACGCCGAGCAGCCACTAAAGAGTAACGAGCTTTCACCGCTAGAACTCGCCAGGGGAATTGAAATATTTCAATTCCATTGTGCTCGCTGCCACGGAAAAACCGCCGAAGGTGATGGCCGCTTTGCGGTAATTTATCGACGCTTACACAGCAACCTGCCCAGCAATTTTACCATGGGATATTTTGCAAGCCGTCCTGCGGATTATCTTAAAACTATTATTGAAAATGGCGGTGAAGCGAATAAACGCAGCAAGTATATGCCACCGTTTCAAGATGCTTTGAGTAGTGTCGAAATTGATTTATTGGCGAGATTGATTCAGAAAACCGGAGCGGATAGACGATTTCCGTAAGGTTAGATTTAATATTACAAAAATAAATACTAAATCAACCACTAAAATCATCATATAAAAAAGCCAGCTAATTATTTAGCTGGCTTCTCACATTACAGACATACAAAAATTAACACTAAAATTTTATTACTCTATTTTTTTCGCTTAAAACCAATCATGCCAACCAATGCACTTGCAAACAACCAGACAACAGAAGGAACCGGTACAGCCGAAATTTGAGTAACATACATTTGTTCAGCACTGCCAAGCTGTCCACCATAAGATAAACCCGACGAAAATAGTCCTGGTGCCTGTGTACGACTTCCCACAACCAGATCGCCATTATCCAGTAGCACCATATCATCGCCATACCAATATGATTCTGCATTAATTAAGGCACCAGAAGCAGCATCAAGCTGCATTAATGCAAATTGATTTCCTGTGGAGCCAAGCATACTGACAAATAATGCATCCAGACTTTCATCGTATTCAATTCCTCGAATATCAACAAAGTTTAAATTAACCCCGTCACCCAAAATATTATCGGGGTCTGATTCCTGAATCGTTCTTATGATTGCGCCATTACGGTCCATTTCATAAATTTGATAACTGGTGGCCGCAAAAAGATTACCGTTACTGAGTGTTTTAACATCGAATACACCTTGATTATAAATTCGACTTCCCGAGAAACTATCGCCGATATCAAAACGCATCAAGCCATCGCCCTGCCCTACATAAAAACTACCACTATTATCAAAGCTTATTTTACCGTAGGAGAGGTTTCCACTTACTCGCCCCGTGCTTCTGTATTCCTGAACCACCTGGCCATTCTCATTAAAAGCCACCACAGAAAGGTCACTACTAAAGCCACCATCAACAACGCCATACATTAAGCCATTGTTATAAGCCATGCCTTTAATGCTTGCCCCGTTCAATCCGGATACCTGCATACTACCTAAAAAGTTTCCATCAACAGAATATTGATTAATGACATTGTCATTATATTGCGTTGTATATACGCTACTCTCCTGAAATAGAATTGCAGCATGTAACGTCTGTGACATTATGCTCAATAAAAACAACAATCCAAAAAACAAACCCATTTTTTTATTCATTATTACTCTCCAACAAAACTTAATTTAATTCCAAATTTTAATTTTTATGAATTATGAATTATTTATATTAATATAACAACTTACCTATAAGCCTCTTAATTTAACCCAAGCACACAACACAGCTATAAAGGGTTATTTAAATCAAACTTTTACAGCCCCATCAACTCAACCAGCGATTGAAACTCCATCAACTGTTTAGCACTTAAATCTTCATCCATCAAAAACACTGCCACCGCATCCATTTCAACTAACCAGTCTTTCCAGCCGCGTAATTTTTTTTCAGCACACTGAATTAAAGCAACTGTACTGTTTCCTTGCATTGCTACAAAGCCGCTAAATGCTGCGCCTAATTGAGATTTAATTTGCGCATCATCAACATCCAATTCATCCGTTAAAAAATAAAACCGAAATCCCTCAGGCACATCCTCAGCCCACTGTTCAAAATCCACATCCGCAGCCCGCCACTTCGCCTGAGGCACCAGCACCGCCGAAAACTCATTGGCGTAATAACTTAATCGCCAGTCCTCAGGTAAATCATCAGGATAAAATGTACTCAGCCATTCGGGACGATCCCAGTCACAGGCTCCCACTATTATTGATTTATCGTGTATCATTGCGCTCTTTTAATCATGTGAATTTTATTTGTGCCTATCTTAATTGATTGTATCGCGATTCTCGCGGGCTTTGGCCTGTTAATCTGGAGTGCCGACCTGTTTGTGGACGGCGCTTCGGCGACGGCGCGTAATCTGGGCGTGTCACCTCTTATTATCGGCCTGACGATTGTGGGTCTTGGCACCTCTGCACCGGAAATGCTGGTGGCCAGCATAGCGGCCTATGGCGGCAACCCGGGACTGGCGGTGGGTAATGCGATTGGATCAAACATCACCAATATCGCATTAGTGCTTGGCGCTACCGCGGTGATTGTGCCACTCACCGTGCACTCCAGCATCCTCAAACGTGAATACCCTTTATTAGTTGCCGCCACTTTATTAGCGGTGGTACTGATGGCGACCGACAATGCATTAAGCACATTAGACGGGTTATTAATGATAGCGCTGTTATTTGTACTGATGGCGTGGATTGTACATCAGGCGCTCAAGCAAAAACGTGAAAGCGCAGAAGGTAAGATTGATGCCGACCCATTAAGCACTGAGTTTGACGACGAAATTCCCGCGGACATGCCAATGAAAAAAGCCCTGTGGCTATTGGTTGCAGGGATGGTGGTGTTATTAATAAGCTCAAAACTGCTGGTTTGGGGTGCGATTAATATTGCGACTGCATTTGGCGTGAGTGATTTAATTATCGGCCTAACCATTGTGGCCATTGGCACCAGCCTGCCCGAGCTAGCTGCCTCCATCGCCAGTGCCCGCAAAGGCGAGCACGATATTGCGCTGGGTAATGTTATCGGCTCGAATATGTTTAACACCCTGGGGGTGCTGGGCATCGCCGCTTTAATCAAGCCGGCAGAGCTGGCCGATGGTGTGCTCACTCGTGATTTACCCCTGATGGTGACCCTGACGGTAATTATGTTTATTATGGCATTCGGGCGGCGCAGCAGTGCCGGGCAAATTACCCGCACCGAAGGCTCGGTTTTACTGGCAATATTTTTTGCCTACGAAATTGTTTTATACTTTAGTGCCACCACTTAAAATAAGAATAAGCCCGCAGGCAATACAGGAAATAAAATTTGAACCATTCAGCTCAGCATAAGCTTAACCCCGCACAAATTAAAAAACTCGGGCTCGCGGTTATCGACACTGAGTTAGCCGAAGTAGAAGCGCTGAGGGCTGAAATCGGCGATAACTTTGTAAAAGCCTGCGAACTCATGCTGGGCTGCACCGGCCGGGTAGTAATTACCGGCATGGGTAAGTCCGGGCACATTGGCAATAAAATCGCCGCCACCATGGCCAGTACCGGCACACCGGCATTTTTCGTGCACCCGGGAGAAGCCAGTCACGGCGACCTTGGCATGATTACGCCACAGGATGTAGTGATTGCGCTATCTAATTCCGGCGAGACCGGTGAAATTCTAACTATAATTCCAATACTCAAACGGCTATCGGTGCCAATGATCAGCATTACCGGCAATCGCGAATCCACCCTCTCCACCGAAGCTGATATTAATTTACACGCGGGTGTTGAAAAAGAAGCCTGCCCCCTCGGTTTAGCCCCCACCTCCAGCACCACGGTTGCACTGGTCTTAGGTGATGCACTCGCAGTAGCGCTATTAGATGCACGCGGATTTACCGAAGAAGATTTTGCCCTGTCACATCCCGGCGGCAGTTTGGGACGCCGCTTATTACTGCATGTAAAAGACATTATGCATACCGGAGATTCCATTCCACAGGTGCAGAAAAATGCAACGCTACGTGATGCATTGTTAGTGATGACCGAAAAAGGTCTGGGCATGACCGCCATTGTTAATCAGCAACAGGAAGTACTGGGCATTTATACCGACGGCGATTTACGCAGAACCCTCGATAAAAATATTGATGTGCATACGGCAAAAATTAAAGACGTAATGACGCCGAATTGCAAAACCATAGCGTCGCATCTGTTAGCCGCAGAAGCGCTAACCATCATGCAGCAAAATAAAATTAATGCCATGCTGGTTATCGATAAAAATAAAAATTTAGTGGGTGCACTGAATATGCACGATTTACTGCGTGCGGGTGTGGTGTGATTAACTCAATTTGTTTCATAACCCATCGCGAGCTAAAGCTGCGCTCCTACAATTTAGCATAACTGTAGGAGCGCAGCTTTAGCTCGCGATAGGAGTAACAGGATTAAAAACAATGCAAGAAACTTTAGAAAAAGCAAAAAAAGTAAAACTCGTTATTTTTGATATCGATGGTGTACTCACCACCGGTGCATTATTTATCGGCGATGACGGACAGGAATACAAAGCCTTTAATTCAAAAGACGGTCACGGCTTGCGCATGCTGCAGGACGGCGGCGTTGAAGTCGCAATTATTACCGGCCGCACATCTAATGTTGTAGAGCATCGCGCAAAAGATCTGGGCATTACCCGCATCTATCAGGGCAAACGCGAAAAACTCCCGGCCTACGAAGAACTTTTAAAAGAAACCGGCTTAAGCCACGAAGACATTGCATACGTTGGCGACGATGTGGTTGATCTGCCGGTGATGAGTAAAGTAGGACTGGCGATTTGTGTGCAGGACAGTCACTACTTTGTAAAACAGAATAGCGACTGGGTAACCGTTAACAATGGCGGCTGCGGCGCCGGGCGTGAAGTGTGTGAAATGATTTTAGATGCACAGGGTAAACTGCATGATATGTTGCAGTCATATATCAGTGCGTAAATCCGTTTATGTTTATTGTGCTCTACACATTACATAAACTAAAAACATATAACGAACAGCTTGTTAGCTATGAATAAAAATCTTCAGCTCATTATAATAACTCACTTTTATTTTCTGCAAAAAAGCAAACCTGCATAAATGCGCACTTACTTCACCTTCGCTATTTTCATTTTGTTTGCCATTGGCAGCTACTGGCTATTACAGGACACAAACAGGGAAACACTGGAAGACAGAAAATCCGCCGAACGCTTTCCCGATTATTTTATGGAAAATTTTTCAATTACTAACCTGGATTTAAAAGGCCAGCCGGAGACTGTGCTTAAAGCAAAAAAAATGCTGCACTACGCTGATGATGACAGTGCCGAATTGCAACAACCAGAAGTTAAGGTAAACCGCAAAGATAACACCATTACCCTGCAAGCCGATCGAGCAACATTTTTCAAACAGAAGAATCTGCTGCACTTATATGACAATGTCATTATTCATCGCAGCGCATCTAAAACCCAAAGTGAACTTTTTATCTATACTGAGTATCTTAAAATAGACATCACAACCCATATTGCTGAAACTGACAAAGCTGCTAAAGTTAAAACACCAGAAGCTCAATTAAACAGCATGGGATTAAAATTCGACAGCCTGAAAGGCACACTTAAATTACCATCGAAGGTAAAGGGCATTTATGAAGCAGCTCACTAAGTCCACTTTGCAATGGGCGCTTTTTTTTAGCACCCTTTTAAGCACATATAATTTACTGGCAAAAACATCTGATGAAGATGCGCCTTTGCACATTGAAGCCGACCAGCTTGAAATACACGACAAAGATAATTTCAGCATTTATAAGGGTAATGTCATTATTAACAAAGGCAGTTTAAAAATCACCGGCGATAAAATTGTAATTAAAAATAAAGATGCCAAATTAAATAGCGTTCACATCACCGGCAAACCTGCCACATTTTTTCAGCTCAATGATCTCGACGAGTCAATCAATGCCGAAAGCAAGGTCATGAATTACCAGGCACAATCAGGCATGTTAGAATTAAAACAGAACGCAAAGTTGATTAAAAACAAAAATCATTTTAGCAGTGAGCATATTATTTATAATACGCTTAAAGATATTGTGAAGGCGGGGGGAGCAAACAGCTCGGGCTCAAACAACCCGGATTCAAACAATCAGAGTTCACAAAACTCGCAGCAGCCAGATACACAAAAACCACCACGGGTTAAAATAACCATTTACCCGGAAGATAAGCCCGCTTCCGAAACCGACAAAATATAAAAGCGAATTTTAAATATTTATGAGTACATTGCGCGCAACAAACATGGTGAAACGCTTTAGCAAGCGCACGGTGGTGAATGACGTTTCGATTCATGTCGACAGTGGTGAAGTGGTTGGCCTGCTCGGCCCCAACGGCGCCGGCAAAACCACCAGTTTTTATATGATGGTGGGGCTGATTCCGGTTAACGAAGGCATTATCACGCTTAACAATCAGGACATCACCCACCTGCCCATGCACAACCGTGCCAAACTCGGTATTGGCTATCTGCCGCAGGAAGCTTCGGTATTTCGCAAACTCACCGTTGCCGATAATATTATGGCGATTTTACAAACCCGCCCTGAGCTGAGCCGCAAGCAGCGCAAACTGATGCTGCAAAATTTGCTCGATGAATTACAGATTGATCATATTCGCGATAACACGGGCATTAGCCTGTCCGGCGGGGAGCGCCGCCGGGTGGAGATAGCCCGCGCATTATCTGCAGAACCCGAGTTTATTTTGCTAGACGAGCCCTTCGCCGGGGTCGACCCCATCTCGGTGCTCGAGATTCAGCGCATTATTAAGCAACTCACCGAAAAAAATATTGGCGTGCTGATTACCGATCACAATGTGCGCGAAACCCTCGGCATCTGTGAGCGAGCCTACATTTTAAGCGCCGGCGAGGTAATTGCCGAAGGCAGTCCGCAGGTCGTTTTACAGGACCAGCAAGTGAAAGATGTTTATCTAGGTCAAAATTTTAGTCTATAAGTTAAGATATACTTTATACAAAACCAGCATTAAATCTCAAACTGTGAATATATTTTAAAAACACATGGCACAACATCTGCATAACATCGCAATTTGCAGTACACTGTAGGAAAACACGAAGAAGTTTTAATCTAAAAAGAATGAAGCAATCCCTACAATTACGCATCGGCCAATCACTGACCATGACGCCTCAGTTGCAACAGGCAATACGCCTGCTGCAACTGTCGAGTCTAGAGTTGCAAACTGAAATTCAGGAAGTTCTCGAATCCAACCCCATGCTGGAGGTTGAGGAAGAGAGCGGCTCTACAGACCCCCTTGAAGACAGCAAACAAAAAGTCGACGATTCCTCGCTGGACGCCAATGGCAATGCCAGTGGCGTTGACCAGAATGGCCAGGAGATTAACGACCTGCAAAATGATGCAGCCGCTCAGGATGTTGACCTGAACACACAGAGCGATATGCCCGATGAGCTACCCGTCGACTCTCAGTGGGATGATATTTACGAGCCTTCAATCGCAAGTTCTGCCCCTGCCTCGGGTGACGACGACAAAGCACGGGAATTTCTGGAAAACCAGTCCAGCACCGACGGGGCTTTAATTGACCATCTATTAGACCAGCTACTGGTCACCACCATGAGTGATATTGACCGCACCATCGCACTCGCCATTATTGACGGCATAGATGAAGATGGCTATTTACAGGAATCTGCTGAAGATATACACGCAGGGCTCGTAGATGATTTAGAAATTGAGTTAGACGAAGTGCAAGCAGTGCTTAATTTAATTCAGCACTTTGACCCTGTTGGGGTGGCGGCGCGAGACTTAAAAGAATGTCTGTTGCTACAGATGGAAGCCTTTGATACTAAAGCATATCCGGTACTGAAAAAGGCGCGCCAAATTGTAAAAGACCATCTGGATTTACTCGGCAATCACGATTACGCCAAACTGAAACGCTACAACCGAATTAGCGATGAAGAGCTGGCAGGTATTATTCGCTTTATTCAATCGCTCAACCCGAAGCCCGGTGGCAATATCAATCATAGCTCTACCCAATATGTTGTACCCGATGTATTTGTCACCAAAGATGAAGGTCGTTGGAATGTGCGCTTAAATGGTGAAACTGCGCCGAAGCTGCGCATTAATTCAACTTACGCATCTTATATTCAACGTGGCAAACAAACCGATGACAACACCTTCATGAAAAACAATATGCAGGAAGCGCGCTGGTTTATTAAAAGTTTACAGAGCCGCAATGAAACTTTAATGCGGGTGGCCACGTCTATAGTAGAACACCAGCGTACATTTTTAGACTATGGCGAAGAAGGCATGAAGCCGCTGGTATTGCGTGAAATTGCCGAAGAACTTGAACTGCATGAATCCACCATATCCAGAGTTACCACCCAGAAATATATGCATACACCCAAAGGTGTATTCGAATTCAAATACTTCTTTTCCAGCCATGTCGGAACCTCCGATGGCGGGGAATGTTCAGCTACGGCCATTCGAGCCATGATTAAAAAGCTGATTGAAAGTGAAGAACCCCGTAAGCCATTAAGTGACAATAAAATTGCTAACTTACTGGTCGATCAGGGCATAAATGTGGCGCGTAGAACCGTGGCGAAATATCGTGAAGCCATGATGATACCACCATCAAATGAACGTAAACGCCTGGCTTAGCCGGCATTGCAACTAAGGAGTCCTTATGCAACTCAACCTAACTGGACACCACATAGAAATTACCGATTCACTTCGTAACTATGTAGATGAAAAAATGGAACGCATTGAGCGTCACTTCGACAAGGTCACTAACTCACATGTGATTCTCACTGTTGAAGGAAATCGACACAAAGCGGAGGCCACAATAAACATGCGCGGTAATAATATTTTCGCTGAAAGCACTGAAGAAAATATGTATGCCGCCATTGACAGCCTTACGGATAAGCTCGATCGACAGGTTAAAAAACACAAAGAAAAAATAACCGACCACCACCAGAAAGACACTGTTCCACCCGTGGATGTCGAAGAGTAAAACGGAAGACAAAAAGCATGGAAATCAGTCAGCTAATTACACCTGAACGCGTTCAATGCCTAAGCGGCATTAGCAGCAAAAAGCGGGCGTTAGAATCTATCAGCCTACTTTTGGGTTCAGGTGCAATTGGCATTGACCCGACGGAAATATTCCATCAATTAATTGAGCGTGAACGACTAGGCTCAACAGGACTGGGGCATGGCGTTGCCCTGCCCCATGGCCGTTTACAAAGTGACATGCTGGAATCACAGGCGACACTGGATATTACGCTGGGATGTTTCATCAAGCTCGAACAGGGCGTCGACTTCGACAGCCCCGACCACAAGCCCGCAGATTTATTATTTGGGCTACTGGTGCCAGAGCATTGCACAGATGAACACTTACAGGTATTAGCGGCTCTCGCTAAAATGTTTAGTGATACAGAATTTTGCGATCAACTTCGACAATGCCAAACCAATGAAGCGCTTTATGCACAACTTTTGGGCTGGACTCAGACTCATCAGGCCGCATCTTAAACTCAGGTTAATCCGGTATGGTTGAACAAATTACGCCCCTAGATTTATTTCACTATCTGCAAAAAAACATCGATATAAAATGGCTGGCCGGCACCTCTAATGCAACTCGCCCAATAAAACGAGCTTTGCACCTAAATCAACAGTCGACACTGGTTGGGCATTTAAATTTAATTCACCGTAATCGTATTCAGGTCATTGGAAAAATAGAATGGGCTTATCTGAATAAACTAAAAACAAACTCAGCCCATTCGTTCGAAGAAATTTTTTCACGCCATACCGCCGCCATTGTTTTTTCAGATGCGCAAGATGTACCCGAAGAAATTATTAAACTTGCAGACGAAAAAGAAACCCCGCTTTTTCAAAGCGTGCTCGACGGTGGCGATTTTATTGATGCCATTCGTTTTTATCTGGCCGATTTGCTTGCCGAAAAAATCACTATTCATGGCGTTTTTATGGAGGTGATGGGCAGTGGCGTTTTAATTACCGGCGAGAGCAGCGTTGGTAAAAGCGAGCTCGCCTTAGAATTAATTACCCGCGGCCATAGACTCATTGCAGACGATGCCCCTATTTTCACCCGCGTTGGCCCCAGCCTGCTTGATGGTAGCTGCCCGGAAGTACTTAAAAACTTTATGGAAGTACGCGGCTTAGGCGTGCTGGACATTCGCGCCATGTACGGTGAGAATGCGATCAAACCCAATAAATACCTGCGTCTCGTCATCCACCTTGAGCGCATGAGCGCTAAAGAGCAGCAACAACTCGACAGACTCTATGGCTCACGCTCTATAAAAACTATTTTAAACGTGCCAATAACCGAACTAAAATTACCCGTTGCATCCGGGCGAAATTTAGCGGTAATGGTAGAAGCTGCTGTGCGCAATCACATACTGTTAGAAAATGGCCATAATGCCAGCGAAGATTTCATACAAAGACAGCAGCAACATATGAATGCCAGTAACAAATAATAATCACCCAATATTAAGCTTATAAAAAATTAAGCTTATAGAAATGAAAATAACGTATAAACTTAAAATATGAAATTAATTATTATCAGCGGGCTTTCCGGATCAGGCAAAACAGTCGCTCTTCATACACTTGAAGACGAGGGGTTTTATTGCGTTGATAATTTCCCGCTGGGACTACTACCCGACTTTGCTGATCATATTTATAACCAGCAAATTAATATTTATGAAGACGTGGCCGTTGGCATAGATGCAAGAAGTGGCGCCAATGATTTAAAGCGTTTTAATCAGACAATTAAAACCTTAAAAGATAAAAAAATCGAAGTTGAAGTTGTTTATTTTCATGCTGAAATTAACGAATTAATTAAACGTTTTAGTGACACTCGTCGGCGTCACCCACTAACTCGAAAGGGCATCCCGCTAGCCGAAGCCATCGATATCGAACGTAATTTATTAATGCCCATTTCACAGGATGCAGACCTGTGTCTGGATACAACCCACACCAATGTTCATCAGCTGCGTGCATTGGTTAAAGAGCGCATTATTTCACGGCCGGTAAAAGAACTCTCTATACTCATCCAGTCTTTTGGTTTTAAGCACAACACCCCCACTGATTCTGATTTTGTTTTTGATGTTCGCTGCCTGCCTAACCCACACTGGGAACCCGCATTACGCCCCCTCACTGGACAGGACCCCGCAGTACAAAACTTTTTTAAAGATCAGAACGATGTGATAGATATGTATAGCCATATCAGAAATTTCATGGAATACTGGATTCCTAAATTTGCCGAACAGAGCCGTTACTATTTAACCATTTCAATTGGTTGCACCGGCGGACAGCATCGTTCAGTTTATATTGCTGAACAATTAAATAACTATTTTCAGGAAAAATTCCCGGCAGTTTCACTTCGGCATAGAGAGATGGAATAGAGAGATGGAATAGAGAGATGGAATAGAGAGATGGAATAGAGAAATGGAATAGTGAGATGGACAGATAAAATACATCTGGAAGGTGAAAAAAACAATCAAGCTTATAGCTGCAAGAGTTAGCTTTAGCTAACTCCTACAAAAATAAAACAATACCAATATAGAGAAAACAATAAAAACAAATCATGAGCGTTGGCCTACTATTAATCACCCATCAAAACATTGCAAGCAGCTTGCTGGAAACCGCAAGAAAAATGCTCGACACCTGCCCATTAGCCACCCGCGCACTTGAGGTCCCACTCGACACATCGGTAACTGAAATTTTACTTCAGGCAAAAGAACATATCGACACCTTAGACACCGGCAATGGCGTACTCATTCTCACTGACATTTACGGCTCAACTCCGGCCAATATTGGCAAACAACTTTGCCAGGACTTTAACTGCACACTGGTCGCGGGTTTAAATTTACCCATGCTTGTTCGTATTTTAAATTACCCACAACTCAATATGGAAAACATGGCATTGAAAGCCGTAAGTGGTGGACACGATGGAATTTTATTATGCGAATGTCAAAGCGATTAAATTAATATGCAAAATATAAGTCATAACATTGAAATTATAAACAAGCTGGGCATGCATGCACGAGCAGCAGCAAAGTTTGTCAGTATTGCATCGAGCTTTTCCAGCCATGTTGATGTTGAAAAAAGCACGCAACGCATCAATGGCAAAAGCATTATGGGGGTAATGATGCTGGCCGCGGGCAAAGGCAGTTTTATTACGCTGCATATTGAAGGTGATGACGCCCAGCCCTGCGCTGATGCATTAATCACATTAATTAATAACCGCTTTGATGAAGATGAATAATTTAATGGCGAGCACACTGCAGGGCATTGGCGTATCAAAAGGGATTTGCATTGGCCCTGCTTATGTATTTTATCGTGAGCTGCCTGAAGTTTTAGAGTATTCAATTTCGAAATATGCAGCCGACGATGAAGTAAAACGTTTTGAAATTGCACGAGAACAAGCCCAGCAACAATTAAGCAATATAAAAGACAGCATTTCCTACGACACACCTCACGACATTACGCTGTTTATTGACACGCATTTATTAATGCTTGAAGACCCGGTTTTATATGAAGACACCGTAAGCCATATTCGCGCGCGTTTATGTAATGCTGAATGGGCACTGCAGGTACAGGTTGAACGCATCGTAAAAGTGTTTGACGATATGGATGACCCGTATTTAAAAACTCGCAAAGATGACATTATTCATGTCACCGAACGTATTCAACGCTGCTTAATGAACGAGCCAGAGTTCACTGCCGACGAAGATAAAATTGATTCGGACAAATTAAGTGCACGCCTAAAAGGTAGAATTATTGTTGCCGATGATTTAACCCCGGCCGACACGCTATTAATGCAGCATCAAAAAATAGCGGGGTTTATAACTGAATACGGTGGCCCTTTATCCCACACAGCAATACTGGCGCGCAATTTAGGCATCCCTGCAATTGTAGGTGTGCATGATGCGAAACATTTAATTCAGGCAAATGAACAAATTATTCTGGATGGCAACACCGGTAAAGTTCATATTAATCCTGACAGAAAATCACTGGCGAATTTTAAAAGTTTAATTCGTGATGAACGCCAGCGCCGTAAAAAATTATTTGATTTAAAAAACAAACCCGCACTAACAAAAGACGGTTTAAAAATAACTTTAAACGGAAACATTGATCGACCAGCTGATGTTCGCGTGCTACGCCAATATGATCATACCGGCGTTGGTTTATATCGAACCGAAATGCTTTTTATTGAACATGCCAATGAACCCATAAATATTAATCACAAAAACACCAGTCAACAATCAGCTAGTTACCCTGAAGAATTTCCAGGGCAATACCCCAGCGAAGAAGAGCAATTCCAAACTTATCGACGCACCTTACGCTCTTTAAAAGGCCACCCGCTCACGATTCGCACAACCGATCTAGGTGCCGATAAAGAACTTGCTGAAACATCACAACATGGCCCATTAGTGCATAACCCGGCTTTAGGATTACGTGCAATTCGGCGTTGCTTAAAAGATCCGTCATTATTTTTACCGCAGGTAAAAGCCATTTTGCGCACCGCGGGTTATGGCCCAACCTGTATGATGATTCCAATGATTAGCTGTATTTCTGAACTAGAGCAGGCACTCGAACTCATTGAACAGGCTAAAGCCGAATTAAAATCTCGACGCGTTCGCTACGATAAAAATATAAAAATTGGTGCTATGATCGAAGTGCCTTCCGCCGCACTCGTTGCAGACAGCCTCGCAAAAAAACTCGACTTTTTATCCATCGGTACAAATGATTTAATTCAATACACACTGGCATTTGACCGCATTGATGATGAGGTTAGCTATTTATATAATCCATTGCATCCTGCAGTATTAAAATTAATTCAGATGACACTTAATGCGGGTGAAGCCGAAGGCATTGAAGTTTCTATGTGTGGCGAAATGGCATCGGACACCCATTACACTCGTTTGCTATTAGGCATGGGGCTTCACAGTTTCAGCGTGCAGGCCAACAGTTTGCTGGACGTTAAACATATAATTAATCGCAGTGAAATATCACAATTGCGCCCGCTAAGTGAGGCCATACTCACAATCACTGACCCCGTTGAAATCAAGCAGGCAGTTAGTGATTTAAACCACCAGTTTGATTAATATTATTTAATCACTACTACCCTGTTAACCATTTTTAAGACAGAATGGTCTGATTAAAATCATCACTTTTATCCCGTTAAATTTATCTTATCTGGAAAATATCGACAAAAATGCTGCGATTTTTTCCAGCACGATTCTCAAATGAAATTGGTTGCCCTTAATGCGGCGATAGAAGCGGCACGTGCTGGCGATCAGGGCCGCGGGTTTGCAGTGGTTGCGGGTGAGGTGCGGATGCTGGCACAGCGAACCGCGATTTTTGCTCAGGAAATTCAGGAAATTATTGAACGCCTACAAACCCGCGCAACAAATGCGGTTGAAGTCATGTCAAATAGCAGTGATATGGACAAATTCTCATTTGGAGCAGGCTATTAAACTGAAGCGGAGCTGGGTGGAGCCAGCGGGACTGACAGAGATAGCCTGATGCTGGGCGTAACATTTAATGCAGGCCAGAAACAATAAAATCTAAGTAATCATCAAACTGCAAACAATGGCACCAGCACAGGCGATGCAGATCAGATTGTTTTAGGTTACGACCATAGCCTGAATAAAAACACTACGATTTATGCAGCCTGCTGCAGTGATACAAATGCAAGTGCGGCAAGTTATAAAGCCAATAAATATGGACATGGTCAGGCTTCGGCTGTATTGGCAGGCAATACCCCGGCTCTATTTCTTTTGGCATGGTATTTAAATTTGATGCTGAAATCAGCAATTCACAAAATCATTTTCACCTTCGAAGCAAAGCAAAAAGAATATCTTTAACTATAATAAAAAGACATGTTTTAGTGCTTTGAATGAAAATGACGGATATATTTCTATGTGGCGCAACCTCAGTTTAAATAAAAAAATCATTAGTGTTGCAGGTTTGTTTCTTTCCAGCCTGGTCATTCTTATTGTGATTGCAGGCTATGTATTACTAAAGCAGAACGATTTATTTGAAAGCGCCGTCAATCTAACTGCCAAACGAATTGATGCCGCGAGTACTGCACGGGTTGCCATTATTAGTATGGACAGAGCGGTGCAATCGGTAATAGCGGCTAATGAGCCAGGACAAATTCGCAAAGGCGCTATTGCATCCATACGCGGTGGTGCCGGTTTAGACGAAGCGATAGATAGCCTTAAACAATCTTTTCCAGATGATTCAGACGTTATTCAGCTAGAAGAAAAACTCAAACAATTAAGACCCAAACAAATGGCGATTATTGGCAAAGCCCGTGCCAATAAAGACAGCGAAGCATTGGCTCAAGCGAGTGCCATTGAATCTGAATTTGCACTCATTTCAGACAGCGCACAGGCCTTAGTTGCAAAAGCTCAAATGGAGTTAAACGAAACTGTCAGCAACACCAAACAGGAATCACAAAAAACAATACTAATCCTGGGGATATTATTTGCGGCTGGTGTAATCGTCGGTTTAATTATTGCCTTTGCCGCAGCCCGCATGATGAGTAAACCGTTAGTGCAAATTGAAGAATCAATGACCGCATTAGCTGAAGGTAATTTAACTAAAAAAATAACCTTGCAAGGCCATAGCGGAGATGAAATTGGACGAACTATTTTATCGCTAACGACAACACTAGATAAGCTTGCGGACATGCTTAAACAAATGACACTTGCCTCTAACAATGTCTCCGCTGAATCATCACAGGTTTCACAAATCGCCAGCGATCTGGATTCAATTAAAACATCGTTAAACAATAATGTATCCCGTATTGCCGATGACTCTCACCACATAGCTCAAACATCGGATACCGTCGTAGAACAGGCGAAAGGTGCTTTTGAATTTGCCCAAATAACGTATGACGCAACATCAAGCTCGGTTCAACAAATTCAGAAAACATTAACTAACTTCAGCAGCTTTAAACAGGATATGGAACAAACATCCATACAAAGCCGCGAACTCGCTGATATTGTCGGCAAAATTCAAACCATTACCCAAACCATAAGTGGAATTTCAGAACAAACCAATTTACTTGCACTGAATGCGGCTATTGAAGCGGCAAGAGCGGGTGAACAGGGTCGTGGTTTTGCGGTTGTTGCTGATGAAGTTCGCTCACTTGCGGGTAGAACCACAGAAGCCGTTGAAGAAATTTCCGCATTAGTCAGTGGCATTACCACCAGTATAGACAATACGGTTAATTCATTAGAAAGAGCACGGGAGCAAGTTGATGAAAATGCTAACTTGTTACAAGAAGCATCCGATGAAAGCAATATCAGCTTAGAGCAGGCACAAAATATTAGCTCATCCATGCAGGAGATGCTGAAATTTCTTGAAACACAAAAAGAAGCCACCGCACGAATAGTCAATTCAATCGATGAATTAAATATCGTTGCCGAGCAAAATAGCGACAAATCAGTGGTGTTACACACCCATTCAGATCATCTCAATAATGCGGCCACTGAGCTAGCAAATGAAATGAGCTTTTTTAAAATTTAATCGTTACTCTGGAGTAATATCATGAACACATTCTTTAAAATATTTTCTAAGCGTTTGAGTCTGAGTGTTACTATTTGTTTATTACTAACATCTCCAATTACATATGCAGAGGATGATTATACTTTTAAAGCCGGTCATTCAAGTTTACAGAAATGGTTATTACCTGATGTGCCTCCACAACCAAAAAATAACCCTTTAACCACTGAAAAAATTTCACTGGGTAAAAAATTATTTTTTGACCCCAGACTTTCCGGCGACGGTAACATGTCATGTGCAACCTGCCACAACCCGGTATTTGGTTGGTCTGATGCATTACCTACGGCTAAAGGTGTAAAAAGTAAAGTTCTGGGTAGAGCCTCCCCCACGGTTATTAACTCTGGATTTAATGAAATTCAAATGTGGGACGGGCGTAAAAAATCGTTAGAAGACCAGGCGATGGGACCGATGGAAGCAACGGTAGAAATGAATATGGATACTAAAAAACTATTCACCTGGCTTAATGCGAATGAAGGTTATAAAAAGGAATTTGATAAAGCCTTCCCAGGTGAAAAAATTGATGCCAATACGGTAAAAAAAGCCATTGCATCGTATGAGCGTACTATTATCAGTAATAATTCGCCTTTTGATAAATGGGTAAAAGGCGATAAAAAAGCCATGACGTCACAACAGATAAACGGCTTTAAATTATTTGTTGGTAAAGCTAAATGTGCTGCCTGCCATTCAGAGCCTAATTTCACTGACTCTGGTTTTCATAACCTGGGTTTAAAATCATGGGGCAATAAAAACCCTGACATGGGCCGCTATGCACAACGCCCATTAGGCTTAATGAAGGGTGCATTTAAAACTCCAACATTACGTGACATTGATCGCACTGCACCTTATTTTCATGATGGTTCAGCTACAACGCTAACCGAAGTGGTTAACCATTATTCAAAAGGTGGCGAGGTAAAAACCAACCTGTCACCCAGCATGGAAGAATTAAATTTATCTAAAAAAGAAATACAGGCGGTGGTTGCATTTTTACATGCACTTTCTTCACCTTATGTTGCCGTCACTCTGCCCGAGCTTCCACGCTAAATAATTTTTTAACACTTAATATATTAAACAAACAATACAATCCGGAGATTATAATGAACAAATTAACCACTATCACTGCATTCACTTTTCTTGCTCTATCGATGCAAAATGCAAATGCAGCAGAACATGAAGTAGCTCAAAAAAACAAATCATTTACGGTGAAAACTTTACAGATAAATGTTGGTGATGTTGTCAGCTTCCCAAATCAGGATCCATTTTTTCATAATGTTTTTAGCCTTTCTGCAGTAAAAACATTTGATCTTGGGTCTTATAAAAAAGGTCAAACAAAAAAGATAACCTTTGATAAGCCAGGCACTATTCAAGTGGAATGTGCCATTCACCCAAAAATGCAAATGACAATTGAAGTTAAATAAAAAACAACATTAACGAGTATTTCATCATGCGTAAAATATTAGTTTGTATATTTTATACCCTGTACAGTGTTTCTGTTTTTGCAGGTTCCGAAGACGAATGCGGGCTAGAAGGTAAAGCCTGCTTTGAATATGGTGCAACAGTTTTTCAAAACAGATGTTCATTATGCCATGGCACGGATGGTTTAGGCGAAGGCGTATTATCCCTTTCTATAAAAAACTACCCTAACACAAACCTGCTGGAGCCAATGCATGGCCAATCTGCAAGTGATGTAGCAAAAGTTATTCGCTATGGGGGTGGAACTAAAACAGCTAAATCGAAAAAACCAGTGAGCAATGAAATGCCACCCTGGGGTGATGAGTTAACGCTGGCCCAAATGGAGTCGGTAACGGACTTTGTTCTTTACCTACGCACTGACACAGAAAAAGCCATGATATTACTGCGAAAAGTTTCTGCTAATTTGAAACCATCACTGCGCATTGGCAGGGCCATTTTTATGGGACGCTGCTCATTATGTCATGGTAAATTAGGTATAGGTGATGGAAAGATGAGCCGTATTATTAAAGACCCACCACCTTTTAATTTAACCCTCAGTCGTTCACCCGATGAATACCTTAGTGAATTAATTCATAAAGGCGGCGGAGAAATGGGACGCTCACCTCGCATGCCACCATTCGGTGGCGATTTATCTGAATCAGATATCGCATCGGTGATTATGTTTATTAAAACACTCCGCCAGTAATCCTGTTAATTTATGCTTAAAAATCACGGCTTACATTTATATTCTGATAACGATATAACGGTTGAAGAACATTTTATAAACCGTCGGAAAATTATTTCAAACCTCGGACTTGCATTAGGCACTGCGTTAACAGGAAGTGTATTACCTGTTAACACATACGCCGCCTGTAGCCTTAACACTCATCATAAACACCCTCAAAAACTCAAATCCAACTCATGGGATGAAATTACCCGTTACAATAACTACTACGAGTTTTCAACAAATAAAGATGTTGTTTTTATGTTGGCAAAAGAACTGACACTCGAGCCCTGGACGTTAACCATTGAGGGTGAAGTTAAAGAAAACATCACTCTGGATATTGATACATTAAATAAAAAATTTTCCACAGAAGATCGTATTTATCCAATGCGCTGCGTTGAAGGCTGGTCGATGGTAATTCCCTGGCAGGGATTTTCACTCTGTAAGCTATTAGATTTTGTGCAACCCACCAGTGACGCAAAGTTTATTGAATTTGTTAGCTTGCACCGCCCTGAAGAAATGATTGGCCAACGCCAAAATTCACTGCCCTGGCCTTACCGTGAAGCATTACGATTAGATGAAGCTTATAACCCTCTCACATTTATGGCCACAGGATTATACGGAAAAAATCTGCCCCCACAAAATGGCGCACCATTACGACTGGTTGTTCCCTGGAAATACGGATTCAAAAGTGCAAAAGCCATTACCCATATTCGGCTATTAAAGGAACAACCAACCACCAGCTGGAATTTAGCCGCCGCATCCGAATATGGATTTTATGCCAATGTAAATCCCAATGTTGCTCACCCTCGCTGGAGCCAGCAAAGAGAAAATCGTATTGGTGAGCTGCGTAAAAAACGCACGCTTTTATTTAATGGCTATGCCGATCAGGTTACGCATTTGTATAAGGGCATGGATTTATCGGTGCATTATTAATGCATCCGGTTGGCCTACTTAAAAAGCATCATAAAATTGTCTGGTGGTTAATCTGGTTTTTATTATTGTTGCCCGCGGCAAATCTTATTTATCAATACAGCAACCAATCCCTCGGCATTAATCCGCTACAAAAACTCGAACGCAGCACCGGTAACACTGCTTTATTAATTCTCATCTTCACTCTTGGCATTACACCCGCCCGCCATTATCTGGCAAAATTTTGTACGACTATTCGCAGCACTGATGGTAAACGTCTTGCCGACTGGAACTGGTTAATGCGCAGCCGCCGTATGATTGGCATGTACAGTTTTTTTTATGCGTCTATTCATGTCAGTATTTATTTTTCACTGGATCTGGCGTTTGAGTGGGAATGGCTGATTTCCGATATAAAAGAAAAGCCATTTATTATGGCGGGTATGTTAAGCATGGCTTTACTCATTCCCCTTGCTGTGACATCGACTAATGCCATGATGCGCCGACTGGGTAAAAACTGGCGGCGCATTCATAAACTCATTTATATTATTTCAATTACCGCCATCATTCATTATTGGTGGCTGAGTAAAGTCGGGGTTTACGATGCATGGCTATATAGTCTGCTGATTATTTTTTTGCTGGGCTATCGAGTGCTTGTGAAGTTTAAATTCATCAACCCTAACCCCGCTGATGATGGTATGGAAACAGATGAAAAACTCAGATCATCTGCATTTACCCGAAAACATAAATCTGAAAGATAAAAGCCACTCGATTACTGCCTTTGCGAGAATAACAGCTTTGATAAGTTAACAAAACGCATTAATAAAAATTGTTAAAAATCTACATTCTTAAACGACCGTAAAAATTTATATTTTTATACCTGTGTTTTTAACTACACATAATTACAATAGTTCTATAAAATCCTAACTAACAATAAACCATGCCCGGGCTTACAACATGGTAGACAGCACCGACATCACAGAAAAAACTGAGCAGCAATTACAGGCATTATCTACTGCGCTGGAATCAGGCACCTTAAATCATGCTAAAGGCATGTTGAATGCATTGCATCCGGCTGAAGTTGCTCACCTGCTCGAATCCCTGCCCTCTACTCAACGCCATGTAGTTTGGCCGTTGGTTTCAAAAGAACTACAAGCGGAAGTGCTAATTAACCTCGGCGATGAAATGCGCCAGAGCTTAATTAAAGACATGACACCGCAACAACTGGTGCAGGTTGCTGAAGATCTGGAGGTTGATGATTCCGCCGATTTCGTGCAATCACTGCCCGACACAATTATCGATCAGGTATTACATTCCCTCGATAGCCAGCACCGTAAACTACTCGAGTCAGTACTGTCATTCCCGGAGGACAGTGCCGGCGGCATGATGAACACCGACACCATCACCGTGCGCCCGGAGGTAACACTGGATGTGGTATTGCGATATTTGCGCCTGCTCGGTGATATTCCCAAACAGACCGACCATCTGGTAGTTGTCGATAGAGATAACCGCTATATGGGGGTGCTACCCTTATCTCAATTACTCATAAATGAGCCGGACAATGCGGTATCCGATGTGATGGATGAGAAGGTTGCCGCCATTCCATCGGATATGGAAGATAATGATGTGGCAATGGTGTTCGAGGATTTAGACCTCACCTCCGCCCCCGTCGTCGATGGCAACAATATGCTATTGGGGCGCATCACCATTGATGACGTAGTTGACGTTATTCGTGATGAAGCCGACCACTCGGTATTAAGTATGGCGGGTTTAAACGATGAGGAGGATTTATTTGCACCGGTGCTGCCCAGCTCGCAGCGCCGTGCAATCTGGCTGGGTATTAACTTAATTACGGCCTTTCTGGCATCCTGGGTGGTAAGCAACTTTGAAAGCACCCTTGAACAGGTGGTCACCGTTGCCATCTTGATGAATGTAGTGGCCAGCATGGGGGGCATCGCCGGCAGCCAGACCATTACACTGGTAATTCGCAGCATGGCGCTGGGGCAAATCAGTCGTAGCAACCGGCGCTGGGTATTTAATAAAGAGGTGCTGGTGGGGTTATTTAATGGTGTTATCTGGGCGGTGGTGGTGGCCATTATTGCATCAATCTGGTTTAACGATTACTCCGTCGGGCTTGTTATTGCAGCAGCGCTGGTGATTAACTTAATTTTCGCCGCCGCATCCGGTGTTGCGATTCCGATTCTGCTCAAAAAAATGCACATCGACCCGGCAATTGCGGGCAGCGTGATTTTAACCACCATTACCGATATTGTTGGCCTGCTGGCTTTTCTTGGCCTGGCGACAGTATTTTTACTATGACTTCTCATCCGTCTCCTGCAACATGAATAACAACTGCAGGAGCGAGCTTTAACTGACAATCAGGCGCAGGGTGAAATGCACCGCCAACTTCGCTATAATCCACCTCCTTTTACCCTCTTTAAGTAAATGCAGATCACATGAAATTTATAGAAACCCGCGGTAACGACGGCCAACGCCCGACTCACATTAATTTTTCGGAAGCCATTTTAAGCCCCATCTCTTCATTCGGCGGCATTTATTCGCCGGAATCTTTACCTGATTTAGGCGAGTCTTTTTTGCAGAATCATCTCAATGCCGATTACAAAACCCTTGCACGCAATATATTAGCGGCATTTGAAATTGACATCGAACAGGCGGTGATTGAAAAAGCCCTGAATTTATACGATGAATTTGACGACCCGAAAAACCCGGTACCGGTAAACAAAGTTTACGACGATCTTTATGTCAGCGAGTTATACCACGGCCCCACTCGTGCATTTAAAGACATGGCATTACAACCTTTTGGCATGGTACTTTCTTCGATTGCTCAAAAACGTAATGAAAATTATTTAATACTTGCTGCCACGTCCGGCGACACCGGCCCTGCGGCTTTAGAAACTTTTAAAAATCGCGACAATGTACAGGTTGCCTGCTTATATCCGGACGGTGGCACCTCTGATGTGCAACGCTTACAGATGGTCACAGAAGATGCAGACAACTTAAAAGTCATCGGCATTCACGGCGACTTTGATGACGCGCAACGAGCCCTTAAACAATTACTCGGCTCTGCGACATTCAAACAGAAATTACAGGAAAAAAATATTTTTCTATCCGCTGCCAACTCAGTTAATTTCGGGCGTATTATTTTTCAAACCATTTATCACATTCACTCTTACCTCGAACTGGTTCGCCAACAGGCCATTAGTTTAGGTGACAGGGTGTATCTGGATGTGCCCAGCGGAAATTTTGGTAACGCATTAGGCGGCTACTACGCCATGAAAATGGGACTGCCGGTAGAGAAGATTTTAATTGCCTCAAACAATAACAATATCTTAACCCAGCTAATTAATAGCGGCGCTTATGATTTGCGCGAAAAGTCTGTTATTGCGACCACCTCACCTGCAATGGATATTCTAAAGTCATCCAATATCGAACGCATCCTGTTTGATTTATTTGGTGAAGCTCGGACGAAAGAATTAATGCAGCAACTGGATGATGAAAATCATTACCAGTTAAGCGACTCAGAACTCAGAGAATTTCAAAAAATATTTGTGGCTGATTATTGCAATGATGACGAAGGTAAAAAATACATCAAAGACGCCTTCGCTAAAAATTATTTAATGGATCCGCACACCGCCACCTGTTTTAAAACCTATGAAACCTGTCGCGACAAGCCGTTAAAAACCATTGTGTATTCAACCGCTGAATGGACCAAATTTTCACCGGTGATTGCGAATGCATTAACCGGTGAAGTTGATGCACATGATATAGATGCATTAAAATCTATTGCGAAAGAAGCCGGCATTGAGATACCGGCTGTGATTAGTGAGCTGTTTGAAAAAGAAGTCACACAAAAATCGGTAATTGATAAAAACGATATCGAAGCGGAAATTTTAGCGTTTCTATAAAACATCAGCAGCTTGCAGGGTTGAAGAGGGAAGCATTGCTCCCCTCTTAGCAAATAGCGAGACCCACCTTAACGTATCAATCTGAATTAGTGCCGGTTTCTCAACCAGTCTACCAGATCGTCAGACGCTAATGGTCGACTAACATAATAGCCCTGTGCTACATCACACCCCATCAGGCGTAACTGCTCAAGCACTTTTTCATCTTCTACGCCTTCAGCAACGACTTTCATATTCAGTTCATGACCTAACATAATACAGGTTTTTACAATGGCTCTCGCCGTTTCATCTGTATTTAATTTACTAATAAAACCTTGATCAATTTTTAGTTCCGTAAAAGGTACACGGTGCAATTGCGACAATGATGAAAAACCTGTTCCAAAATCATCGATAGATAAATGCAAACCTTTCAATCGTAATCGAGTAAGAATATCAAGCGATGTAACCAACTCGCCCATTAAAGCACTTTCGGTGATTTCCAGGATCAAACGTGTTGGATCAAGCTGATTATCTTCTAACAATTCACTTAACTGCTCTGGCAGTGCCAAACTGGTAATATTCTCGGCAGAGATATTTACCGACACGGTAATCATCAAGCCTTTTTCCTGCCAACGTTTTTCCTGATTTACCACATCCCCAATAACCCATTGGGTTAACAGTCCAATTAGATTATTCTTTTCAGCTATTTCAATAAATAAATCTGGATAAATTAATCCATGTCGGGGATGCTGCCAACGCACTAACGCCTCAACCCCAATAAGCATACCTGTTGCTACCGCAACCTGAGGCTGGTAGTGTAAAACAAACTCATTATTTTTAATTGCCTGCTCTAGCTCACTGGGTAAAACATTAATTTCATCTTGACTGTTTTTTATATTTTCCAGAATCAGGCCCCGATTGATATACTGATTCAGTAACTGCAGCAAGTTATCAAGTGACAGTGGTTTTCCAAATGATGCAATCAACTCTAATTTATGAGCTTCGCATAATTTTTCTGCCGAATGCAATACACCCGCATCATGCCCACTCACCAATATTAATGCTGGCGGATTATCCATAACCGCTAATCGTCGCATAACTTCTACACCATCCATTTCAGGCATATTTAAATCAAGAATAAGAATGCAACCATCAGCAAAAAAATCAATCTGTTCAAAAAAAACACTGGCCTGAGTAAACCCTAGCGGCTGCAGGCTAGTTGCGCTAACAACTTCCATTAGCATTTCAACCATATCAGGATCATCATCAATTAAATATATTTTTGCATCAGTCATCTGCATCAATCCAGCATTTCGCGTATTTTATTAGCCAATTCATCTCTGGTATATGGCTTACTTAATAAATCACTTTCAAACTTACTACCTTCAAACTGAGCACCGCCAGTTTTATCAATCGCCCTCTGAGTATAGCCAGAAGTGAGAAGTATTTTTAAATGAGGATGTTTTTTTTCAACCAAATCTGCCAGTTCATATCCATTTACTCCTCCTGGCATCACAACATCACTGAATAGCAAACTAATTTCTGGATGAGTTTCAAGCATTTCTATTGCCTGATTTCCATCAGCAGCAACAAATACTTTATAACCCAAAAATTGTAAACTATCTTTTGCTAGCTCACGCAAGCCTTCTTCATCGTCTACCACTAAGATTGTTTCATTTCCTTTTGGAATAGACTTTGCGCTTTGCTGTTGTATTTTTTTCCCGACATTGCTTTTTTCATACGATCTGGGTAAATAAATTTTAAAAGAAGTACCCACGTTTATTTCAGAATAAACTTTGATATGACCTTTTGACCTTTCAACAAAACCAAACACCATCGCTAAACCAAGTCCGGTGCCACTGCCATCTGCTTTGGTTGTGTAAAAAGGCTCGAAGATTCTTTCTAAATGCTCTGCCGAAATTCCTTTACCATTATCACTAATAACTATTTCTACATACTCACCTTCTACAGCACCCGGGCTTTGTGAACAGTAATTTTCATCTAAATAACAGTTTTTCGTTTCAATACTCAAATATCCATTATTATTCATTGCATAGCGGGCATTAATAATTATATTAAGTATCGTATCCTGAAAATCTCCCGGATCAATTTTGATTAGCCATAAATCTTCCGCTAATTGATAACTCACTTCTATTTCTGGTGTAATTGAATGCTCAATTAAACTTTTCATAGTTGCAAGCTGACTATTAACATTCGTGCAAACTAACTGCTGTGCTTTACGTCGTGAAAAAGATAGTAACTGTTTAGTAAGTTTGGCTGCACGTTGCGCAGATATTTTAATTGGCTCCAATCTATTTAAAATCTGGTTGTCAGTAATTTTCTGCAATTCTAATAATTCAATATTTCCTAAAATTATTCCCATGATATTATTAAAATCATGAGCAATACCTCCTGTTAATTGACCTACTGCATCCATTTTTTGCGAACGACGCAATGCCTCCTCAGTATATTTACTATTAGATATGTCATGTATCACACCGATAGATATTATTGCTTTACCTACTTCATCAAAATAGGTTTCACACTGCTCTTTTACTATTTTAACCCTTCCATCTTCCATTAATAAACGATGTTCAATTTCATAAGGCTTGCCATCTTCCAGTGACTTTTCGTATGCCTCACTAACTTTTTTACGATCTTCCGGATGAATCACCTCAAGAAAAGACTCATAAGTCGGCGTAAACTGGCTCGGGTCCAGTTCAAAAATACGGTAGACTTCAGCAGACCAGCTTAAATCATTTCTAATTAAATCAAGTTCCCAACTACCGATATTAACCATGCGTTGTGCTCTGGCTAAATTTGCCTCTACCTTTTTTTGAACCGTTATATTGGTTTGCATTGCCATATAGCTCAATGGTTTTTTCGACTCACCCATAAAAGGCACGATAGTTGTCGCAACCCAATATTCATGCCCATCTTTAGCTTTATTACAAATATCACCAGACCATATTTTTCCAGCACTGATTGTCTGGTACATTTCCTTAAAAAAATCATCATCATGAAATGACGACTTTAAAATTCGGTAATTTTTTCTTAGTAACTCATCTTTAGAGTAGCCACTGATACTCACAAACAAATCATTTGCATAAGTAATGACGCCCTTTAAATCTGTGATACCAACAATACAATGTTGGTCAAAGGCAAACTGTTGATCATGTAATGCGGCTTTTTCTTCTTCTATTTTATTCTGTAAGTTATTAAACCCGCGAAACAAATCACCGATTTCATCTTTTCGTCTCGCAGGTAAACGCGCAGAATAATCCAGTGTTTCTGCGGCTTTTCGCAAAGCCAGCACAAGTAAATTTATTGGGTTTGTGAAATACTGCTGTATCATCCAGGCAAATACCAGTGATGCAAGTAACAGTACAAATAAAATAATAGCCGCTTGTTTTATTTTACTACTTAATATTTTATTAATTTCTTTTGTCGATAACTGAACAAACACATAGCCATAATCACCTCCCCGATACTTCAGAGGCTCAAGCAATAACATTGAGTTATTTATGTATTCATACTGTAACTTCCAGTTTTTCGGCAACTCATAAAGATCTTCTATATTTTCATGTTTGTAATAGAAAACTGCTTTTCGTTCGGTATTGTATATTGTTAACCCTTCAACCTTATTTAAAGTCCTAAGTCGTGAAATAACATCTGTAGCTTTATCAATATCACCTATTGTTACAACCGCAACAAAATCCTGGCTAAAGAATCGATTGAATACTTTTGCTTCAATCACCAGCTCATTGTATTTATTCTTAACTTCCTGATTAATTACTATGCCAAAACTCGCCGTAATAATGGCAAACAAAACGATATAAATTGATAAAATCAATTTATATTTTATGGGAATATTGTTTAAACTAAATGACATGAATAACTTTTATTTTATTATTTTATTTTTCGATTTTATTTTTTCTACTATAGGTAATGCAGGGTCATTAGCCCATTCATACCATGAGCCATCGTAATGTGCCGCATCATATCCAAGTTGGCGCATAACGGTATAACTTAAAGAAGACTGTTTGCCCTTATTACAATAAAGAATCACACGTCGCCCCTGTTTAGCGACTGCATAAATTTTCAGTAATTCATCAACTGGCTTTAACATTTTCACTCCATTGACTTCTACAAAATTTTCCGTCCAGGGAATATTTATCGCACTGGGAATATGCCCTGAGCGTGAAGCTATTGATGTCTCACCATCAAAATCTTTTTTATCTCTGGAATCAATCACCAGCGTATCTTTATCTTCAATAGCAAGTTGCATACTAAACTTGGTAATAAATCGTTTCGAGTTTATCGTTGGAATATAATCTGATACGGGAAGCAATGTTTCTATTTGGCTTAAGCTTTGTTTAGCACTAATTTTCCAGCCTTCTATTCCTCCATTTAGTAACTTCACTTTTTTATGTCCGTATACTTCAAGCACCCAAAACACTCTCCCTGCATCAATGTAAGAGTTGCCGTCATATATTACAATGGCGTGATCGTTGCTGATGCCGGCATTGCTAAACAAGGCAGCTATATACTTTATATTTCCAACACGATCGGTATTTATTTTAGGGTTAAATGTAGCTTTTACCGGTATATTAATCGCGCCATTGATGTGGCCTTTTTTATAATCGGCTTTACTACGGGCATCAACAATAACCAATTCAGGATCATACTGATGCTTAACCAGCCAGTTAACATCAATTAAGATCTGGTTTTCATCTGAAAAATGCAGCCCATATAATTGTCCGCTAAATATAATGGATATAAATAAGCTTAGCCATACACTGAATTTTAATTGTGATTTGCTGCTCCAACGCATTACCATCAACTCCGCTTCGCAATCAAATTACACTGCTTGTTACTAGAGTATAGACCAAGAGGCTACTCCAGAACTACAGATTAGATGTACAATTATTGACCTATGTTGATACTTAATCGGTTGATACTTAATCGGTTGATATTTAACCGGTTATTACTTAACCAATGAATTAGATATTTCGGCTCGAAAAATCATATATTTGATAGCCAAAGAACTTCAGCTATTTGAAATAATACAATCAGGCCCAACCCCGTAGTGCTGGGCCAAATCGTAATTACATTTATTTGTTGCGCTTTGCAGCAATGCGCAAACGCAGTGCATTAAGCTTAATAAAGCCCGCTGCGTCTTTCTGGTCATATGCGCCGTCATCGTCTTCAAATGTCGCGATTTTTTCATCAAACAACGAATCATTTTCTGAACGACGTCCGACAACAGAAACCGCTCCTTTATATAATTTAAGACGCACATCACCATTAACATATTGCTGCGATTCATCAATCATTTTCTGCATCATTTCACGCTCCGGGCTCCACCAGAAACCGTTATACACTAACTCGGCATATTTCGGCATCAGCGAATCTTTAAGGTGTGCGACTTCACGATCAAGCGTTAATGACTCAATTGCACGGTGCGCTTTCATCATAATCGTGCCGCCAGGCGTTTCGTAACAGCCGCGAGATTTCATGCCTACGTAGCGATTTTCTACAATATCGAGTCGACCAATACCATTATCGCCACCAAGCTTATTGAGTGATTCCAGTACAGTTGCTGGCGTCATCGCTTTACCATCAATTGCAACAATATCGCCCTTTTCATAAGTAAGTTCGATATAGGTTGGTACGTCTGGTGCCTTCTCAGGAGACACAGACCAACGCCACATATCATCCTCGGCCTCAGCCCACGGGTCTTCTAATATGTCGCCTTCATATGAAATATGCAGCAAATTGGCATCCATTGAATAGGGTGATTTTTTCTCATTTTTAGCAAAGTCGACTTCAATACCATGCTCTTTTGCATAGTTCATTAATGACTCGCGAGAGCTTAAATCCCACTCACGCCACGGTGCAATCACTTCTACACCTGGCTTCAGCGCATAAGCGCCCAGCTCAAATCGCACCTGATCATTACCCTTACCTGTGGCACCGTGGGAGATCGCATCCGCACCGGTTTCATTGGCAATTTCAATTAAGCGCTTGGCGATTAATGGCCGTGCGATAGACGTGCCGAGCAGATACTCGCCTTCATAAATGGCATTGGCACGAAACATAGGAAATACAAAATCACGTACAAACTCTTCGCGCAAATCTTCGATGTATATTTCTTTAATGCCCATGGATTTGGCTTTTTCACGCGCCGGCTCCACTTCTTCGCCCTGACCGATATCAGCGGTAAATGTTACCACTTCACAGTCATAGGTATCTTCCAGCCATTTCAGAATAATGGATGTATCAAGGCCGCCTGAATAGGCCAGTACGACTTTATTAATTTTGGCTTTGTTAACCTGGGACATGTATGCTCCGCGCGCGCTTAAAAAGGGCGGGTATTATACCGTAGGAAAGACGTTTGCGGTGGGCTTTTGATGGTTTTTAGCAATACAACTTATTCATGCTTGATAACCACATCCACCCGGCGATTATTTTTGCGCCCCCGTGAGTTGCGATTACTGTCCAGTGGACGACTCTCTCCATGCGCCTTCACACTGATTTGTGCCGCTGAAATACCTTTTGAAATTAGATATTTTTCCACTGCATTAGTGCGCCGCAGTGACAATTTTTTATTATAGATTCGTCGCCCACGCCCATCTGCATGACCGATTAGCTTAATTTTCATGCCCTTATCAATTTTAGCAAACAGGATAATTTCATTTAATTTATCACGTTGCTCGCGGCTAATAGATGACTTATCCGTACCAAACAACACCATTGTATCTTTCACCTTATCCGAGCCATAGGGCAAGGCATTACTCATACAGCGCTTAAACTCATCGACCTGCTGATGAAAATTTACTGATGACACCGACACATACACATCATCCACAAAGCCGGCCCAATCTTTATAGTGAAATGTTGGGTCATAGCCTTTCTGTAATTCGTAGAGCATACGATAAGCCAGATCGCCTCCCACATAAACCGGCACTTTACCTCTGGAGATAGTCAGCTGAGCCAGCTCTTTTTCATTTTCATAACGCCAGAACGGCGCAATAGAATAAAGGCTGGCAACACTTTCACGGCGGGCAGACTCAAGCACATGTAGCTGAAACGCCAGCTCGCCGCCGGATGAAAACACAAAGCGCCCATCACCATAATGACTGATATTATGTATTAACTCACAATAGATTGGACTGCTGTGAACATGCCAGGTGGCTTCTTCTACGCTCGAGTGAAAGCGCTGCACTGCTGGCAGATTCAGGGACATAACTAAAAAAAACAGAAATATAGAAAGTTTGGGCATAGACGCATCTGGGGTTAGCTTATTACTAGATAGCGTCACAAATATGGAAAACTTTAGCTGAATATACACACATAAAGTCAAAAGCAGTTGTACGCGAATAAACGCAAATGTTTTTTAGTGTACGCCGTAGGCGTACAACAACTAACTAAACGCTTGTGCTTTTATTCGCGTTTATTTGCGGTAAATCTTTTAACTTTAAGATCCTTAAATCAAACTCAATCATCAAACGCCACATATTGCACCCGGTTTATATAATAATTAATCACACCACCCGGTGTCGTTACCGTCACCTCATCGCCTTCACATTTTTTCATCAATGCATTCGCGACGGGTGAGTCCATGCTAATAAAACCTTTATCGGCATCGAACTCATCCGGCCCAACGATGCGATATTGCAACTTTTCTCCATCGTCATCTTCAAGTTCAATCCAGGCACCGAAAAATATCTGATCGGTTTTTTTCGGCGTATCACTCACCACTTTAACTTCATCAACACGCTTTGATAAAAAGCGCACCCGACGGTCTATTTCTCCGAGCTCTTTCTTGCGATAAATGTACTCGGCGTTCTCTGAGCGGTCGCCTTCAGCTGCAGCAGTTGATAGGGCTTTTACCACTAACGGTCGGCGCTTATTCCACAAATAATCTAATTCCTGCTCAAGTGCTGCCATACCTTCTGCGGTAATATAGGGCGAACCTTTTTTAGCGGGAGGTCTGTATCTGCCCATAAAAATTTTACTCGTCTAAAAATCACATAATTAGTATAGAGCTTAGCATACCCAGAGTTGCCAGATCCCCGATACAGGCATTCATGGATGATGCTTTAAATAATTATTTACTGGTATTTTATTAACAGAAAATTGCATAGTTTTTACTAGCGACCTAAAAAATAAAAAACAAAGGGTGCAAAATGCACCCTTGTGAATATTACTATTTTTACTCGATTATTTTTATTCCATTATTGCTATTCGGCTTAGTTATTTTTCATAACATTCAATAATATCTTTTACCAGACCAGAGCGCACAATATCATCATGTTCAAACGTGTGAACATAAACCGAGTTAAGATGCCCTAAACGATTAATTGCATCTTGCAAACCCGATTGATTACCGATATCAGACTGACGAATATCACCATTCACGACCACTCGACAGTTTTCACCAATGCGAGTTAAAAACATTTTTAACTGAGCTTTGGTACAGTTTTGCGCTTCATCTAACACAACAAATGCATCGTTAAATGTTTTGCCGCGTAAATATGCTAAAGGCGAAACCACGATACGATCATTCTTTAAACCACACTCTACGGCTCCTTTACCCAGCCTTTCATTTAAACAATCTCGAAATGCATCAAAATAGGGGTCGAACTTTTCATGCAAATCACCCGGTAAAAAGCCCATATTTTCACCTGCCTCAACAGCCGGCCGGGTAATAATAATTTTTTCTATGCGTCGAGCCTCCAACTCTTCTGCGGCAACCGCTCCTGCTACGTAACTTTTACCGGTGCCCGCGGGACCAGTTCCAAATGTAAGTTTATGAGATTTAATGGCGCTGATATATTGTGCCTGAGATACAGTTTTTGCCTGTAATGGAGGTGCTGCTTTTGCGGTAATTGTTTGGGTTTCTATAAAGGAGTTGCGTGATTTGATATCAACAACAACAGATGGATTAGAGGTGCGTTTTCTTGCCTGTTTCGCAGCTCGTTTTTGTGCAGTAGAACGTCTAGCCATATGACACCTTTCGATAGTTAATTAAATAACTCAAATAACGAATACTGTTTATACCGGTCTAGCTGAAATCACCTCCTGTTAATTTTTAAATTTAACTTAACTAATTTTATAGAGGATTGAGTTTAACAGGTCAAGAAAAACTTGATTAAAAACTGTTATTTAACAAAAACTTCATGAATTTTAAGAAAAATCTTTACATCATTTTTTTGTAGTGTTATTTTTAAAAATCACCCCGCAACATTCTCAATAGGTAGCCATACCTACAAGCACTTATCACTCCTCATTTTTACTAGACATATTCTCCTGTAATTTAAACCCTCTATATATTAACAACACATTTTTTAATTATCTTCGACTGATTTTATTCAGGCATTACGACCCATGCTCTTTACCACTTGTATTATGAAAACAATCTAACTAAGCTGATTCATCAAACAAACAAAAGAGATCAGTACATGCTCAACAATAACCGCAGCATTGGACTATTTGGTGCCATCGCAATAGGTATAGGTGGAATGGTCGGTGGCGGTATTTTTGCCGTTCTTGGTGAAGCTGTTTCACTCGCACATGGTGCTACTTCCATAGCTTTTTTATTCGCCGGAATAGTTGCACTATTAACCTCGTATTCATATGCCAAATTTTCGGTAACTTTCCAGAGCAGAGGTGGCACAGTTACTTTTATAGATAACGCGTTTAATCATAATCTGTTATCAGGTTCGGTAAATTTAATGCTCTGGCTAAGCTATCTCATCACCATTTCTTTATATGCCGTTGCATTTTCCTCTTATGCACAGACTTTTTTCCCGAATAACAACACGTTCTGGCTAAACCATTTACTTATCAGTTTAGCGATACTACTCCCTGTTATTATTAATTTAATCAGCGCTTCTTTTGTCAGTAAATCTGAAACGCTTATTGTCGTTATTAAGATTACCCTACTCATAGTTATTATACTGGCGAGCATATCGTATGTTGACATTGATCGCCTCTCCCCCAAGCGCTGGGGAGGCTCTTTTTCTATTATCGTTGCAGGTATGGTGATTTTTGTGGCTTATGAAGGTTTTGAACTGATTGCCAATGCTGCTGAAGATATTAAAAGCCCTCAATCAAATTTACCCAGGGCATTTTATGGCTCTGTATTACTGGTTGTTATTTTATATATTCTGATTGCAGTTATTACAGTTAGCACCGTAGAAGAAAATCAGCTACTGATTGCAAAAGACTATGCATTAGCAGTTGCTGCCAGGCCGGCTCTCGGGCAAACCGGTTTTATTATCGTTGCAGTTGCCGCCTTGCTGGCTACATTTTCTGCCATTAATGCAACCATTTATGGAAACTCACGCTTAGGTTTTATATTAGCCAGAGAGGGAGAGTTGCCTGCAATACTCAGCAAAGAAGCTAGAAATATTCCGACGATGGATGTTGTTTTCACTGCGACACTGAGTCTAATTTTAGCCAATTTAATTGACCTGACTGAAATTGCAATTATTGGCAGCGCTAGCTTTTTACTAATATTTTTTATGGTAAATATTGCGGCATGCAAACTATATAATGAAATAAACGCTAATTTAAAAATAGTGATTTTTTCCAGCCTTGTCAGCTTCACAGCATTAATGACATTGCTTATACATACTTATACTAAAAGCCCAGTCGCAATCGGTATTTTTTTATCTTTTATTGGAATCTCTGTTTTATTTGAATTGATTTACGGAAAACTCATACGCAAAAAACTTTTCAATAAACCTTACCCAAACACATAACGAGACACATATTTTGAAAGCATGATATTTTATTTAGTCTTGCCATTACTTTTTTGCCTACAAGGTTCCAGGGTAATTACAAATATTGAATGCAACGGCCTCAGCCATTATGCCAACTTACTATGCGCTGACTCGCTTTGATCACCTAAAACAATAGAACAAACTGACGCACCAAAACCGCTACTGATTATTGCTGCACTTCTGCGTATTGTGACGATGCTATTGACTTTTGCTATTGGCTTTTATGTATGTCAGCAGTCAGCCTACAAAAGTACCGATGATCCTTGCGGGTTTTATTGGGGCATCTGTGCTGATTGAACAATTGCAGCAAAAAAACCACCCAAGAATACTTTCTTAAAAACAAGATATTATCGCGGACTCTTGCGCCGATCTTCAAACAATTCTATTTTGAAATACCAGGCTAAATAACCAAATGCGGAGAGCAAAGTACCGAGAACAAGAAACACCAGTGAGCCCAGAAACAATATACGCACTTCATTCATAATGTGTTTTTTTTCACTTCCAATGCCAACCAGGTCTAACTGCTTTTCCTGCATATACAAACGTATGCTAGCCTGCTCATTTCTAAGGCGCTCTATTTCATAAGCAGAATAGGTTATACCATCAACCTCAGTTTGTACTTCAGCCCCACCGCCTTTGGCCTGATCCTGTTTAGCCTGATCTAGCACTTTTGCAATATGGGATAACTCCTGCTGCAAACCATCCAGCTCCATCTGATTGGTTACCATCAGTTCGAACACACTGCTTACGCTGCCTTCAAATGCCTGTATCCGCGTCCAGGACAAGCCAATATCCGCAAGGATAATGAGCGTGCCTAGCAGTGCGCATATTTTATAAAAACGTAAAGTGCTCGACTGGTTAGATGACATATTTATGACTGTGCATATCGATATGCAAGATTAGCCCATTGTTTCATTTCAAACATATTAACCTGATCCCTGTTTTCATCATCGGGCCAAAACGGATTAAAACTTACCCATGGCTCACCGATATCCTTAAAAATTTCACCACCCTTAACCAGTGCTCCCGACATCGACTGCTTGGGTAACCGGTACATTAATGCGCTCAACCCTATCGCCGCCGCAAAAACAATACCATTAGGTGTGTGTGCCAGATAATATGCATGATTATCGGTATCAGGGCAATAGTATTTGATACTCTCCAGATCTTCTGCTGATTTCACCAGAATTTGTACCAGATCAGAATGCGCAGAGGGTTGATACAATTTTAAAAAATCGATTATCTGCTGGTTTTCAGGACGATCCAGCTCACCGTCTAATACTGCTAATGGCTCAGATAAACTCATAACACACGCCTGCCAACCTTCTTAATATATGAACACGATTTATATTGTTTCTTTTGATTATGCCAGAGCCGGCGCAAACATCAATCAGGCGATTTATTTATTGATTGAAGTGGGAGCTGGTTCAAGCTCAGGAGAATTATCACTTGCTAGACTAAACTGTTTCTGAGGTGTCCAGCGCATTGCGCGCCAACCCGCTAGAAAACATTAACTTAATTGCTTAAATATCTTATCTGCTGCTGCAATCGCTTTATCAATATCCGTGGATAACAAATTAAAATGCCCCATCTTTCTGCCTGCACGAGCTTCCTGCTTGCCATATAAATGCAGTTTAAGCGCAGGATCATTTAAGCAGGTTTGCCAGTTAACCGGCCATAAATCACCCAGCAAATTCAACATTACCACCGGGCTGGTTAAGCTTGCATCCCCTGGCGGCAGTGCACACATAGCGCGCACCTGCTGCTCAAACTGTGAAACCACCGCCGCATCCATAGTGTAATGACCGCTATTATGCGGGCGTGGTGCCATCTCATTAAAAATTAGCTGGTCATCGGTGGTGATAAAAAACTCCACCGCCAGTACACCCACATAATCAATTTTGTTTGCCAGCCCAATCGCCTGTTGGCGAGCTTTTTCAGCGATACTCTCTTCAACCCGTGCTGGCACAATACTCTTATGCAGCACGCCATTAATATGCTCATTTTCAGCCGGTGGATAACAGGCCACCTCGCCCGCCGGGTTTCTGGCCAGTAGCACTGAAATCTCCAGCGCTAAATCCATCTTGCGCTCGAGCACACATTCTACCTGCCCCAGCTCATTAAACGCGGCTTCTAGCTGCGCTTTATCTTTAATGACCTGCTGGCCTTTTCCGTCATATCCCAGCGTGGTGGTTTTTATAATGGCAGGTAAGCCAGTGATGCTAATTGCAGCATCAAAATCGTCCACAGAACTAATTAAGGCATAAGGTGCGGGATTAAGGCCTGAATCACTGGCGTAATCTTTTTCCTGAATTCTGTGGCGTGCAATCGCCACCGCTTCTGCGCAAGGGTGCACCGGTTTGTGAGTGGCTAAAAACTTTAAACTTTCTGCCGGTACATTTTCAAATTCGGTGGTTATTGCATCACATATCCCGGCCATTTTTCCCAATGACTCGGCATCGGTGTAATCCGCCTGCAGATGCACGTCTGCAACAACCGCTGCGGGGCTATTCTCATCCGGATCGAGTACAACCGTGCGATATCCCATATTACGAGCGGCCATGCAAAACATACGGCCTAACTGCCCCCCGCCTAAAACGCCAAGAGTTGCACCGGGTAATAATGTGGGAGATGCCATGATTATTTCTTCTATATAGGTAAGTTTGAAAGCGTTAGTCTTGCGGAGGTAACTGCATTGCAAATACAGCCTGTTGCTGGTCTTCACGGAATTTAGCTAATTTTTCAGCCAATGCATCATCCTGGTTCGCAAGAATAGATACTGCATATAAACCCGCATTAGCCGCACCCGCCTCACCAATCGCAAAAGTCGCCACTGGAATACCCTTCGGCATTTGCACAATCGAGAGCAAAGAATCCATGCCTTTTAAATAGCGTGAATTCACCGGCACACCCAAAATAGGCAGAGTAGTTTTTGCCGCCAGCATACCGGGTAAATGCGCAGCACCGCCAGCACCGGCAATAATGCAGGCTAGCCCGCGTTCACGCGCCGTTGCCGCATATTCAAAAAGCAAATCAGGGGTGCGATGCGCTGAAACAACTTTAGCCTCATACTCAATACCAAATGCTTCTAATTGCTGCACAGCATGCTGCATAACGGGCCAGTCACTATTACTACCCATTACCACGCCAACCTTTTTATTCATACATCACCTTCGGGTGCTGAAACACAGAAAACCGGCAATTTTATAGACATTTACCTGCTTTGTCGAAGGCTATTGAAAGCTTATGTCTATCTGGAAAGATGAATATTGTCCAGATGAATTAATTCAGGCACTTTCGGATTATCGATAAACGGGAACAAAACCCCTGGTTAAACGATTGATCTCATCCAACGATTTACGAACAAAAGAACAAGCGACATCTGCATGCTAATGATTAAGAATAGATTATGCATGGTTAAATTTAAGCACAACGCTTCAGCAATGATAATTACAGCCAAAAACAATATTATTCTGGTTTCCAGCTTTATTTAGTTTTATTCAGAACATGTATTTTATATTGTTAAATTACAACTACTTACATAATATAATAATTTATTTAACTAATGAAATACACGCCCGTTCAGCGCTTTCTTTGTAGATTTGTTCACAAAATTATTTAATTCTGCTATTTTAAATTCTTATAACGATTAGAATATCCTTCAGTAAAAAACGCGCTAACAAGGATGAATATGAAAAACACACCGCATTCCCAATATCGTCCTGAAAACCAGCTAGAGGCCTATACACCAGTTACGGATACTAGCGGTTTATCTGATTTACAAGAATACACAACCAATATGCTAAGTAATAAAACCCCATGGGGTTTTGCCAAAAGCAAACTAAAAGTTAAGCGCCACAAACTCGATAACAACATCTGGCAGCTAACGGTTGTAAACCCCAAAACGCTGAAAACCATTTTACAGGCAGAAGGCCACGGAGACACGGTTTTTGCGAACGAAGACAACCTTGCCCGCATGGCTGAAACCTTAATAGCTCAAGGTCTTACCATTCGCACACAGTTCAGCGACTAACTTTCCCTCTTCGAATCAATCACATTTTATAAGCCCAGACACTCAAGCCTCAACTACTCTTAAAATTCATATCGTTTTATAAGTCAAACCCAGACACTTATCTCCCATCCCCCAAACGTGTGTCAGATTATTCTGACACATGTTTCAGCTATAATTACAATTATGTGCGCTACAACACAGTAAAATAATCCCATACAAAATAGAAAATTAAATGAGAATGAAAATGGACCTATTAAATAAGCTTCATACATTACAGCTGGAAATTCTTAATTTTGGTGATGTTGTTAGCCAAACAGAAAATCCATCAGATATCGATTTTCTAAATGCTTGCGAGTTATTTAGTCAACACCTTAGTTATCAACTCAAAATGATTAACTCCAGCATTTGTTTACAGGATATCCGCCCTGAAATGCAACAAACAACCGCTCAACTTTGCCAACTTAGTGAACTCATTACGCCTATAGCAGCTGATAATAATGACAGCTATCAGTGGCCTAATAAATTACTTGATTTTTGCAACCAGCTGGACACACTCAAGAGTGCGGCAGCATAAAATAACGCATACCGCAGTCAGCAATTTAAAAAAGGCAAACCGCATCGATGAGCGGCTTGATCAGGCTAGTGATTTTAAAAACAACTGAAATCATTATTAATCGATAAGCTCGAGCATTATACCCAACACAAAATCAAACCAGCTGCCTGATTCGATATCTCAAACGGCTGGATTTTAATTGCGGGTTAAGCTCGGGTATTTTAATTAAATTTTTACGCAAATCTGCAGACTTAACACAGGGTTTAGAATAAACCCCCACAAAATTCTCATTCAATATACTGGTCAGTTGAAACACCGATAAAAATTGCCGACTTATATGCGCATTATTTATGCCTGCTGATTCAAGCAATTCTTCTTTGCTCAAAAAATTTCGAACAATTACGCCATTCTTATTTAAGTGCTTCAACATGCATGAAAACCACTTTCGATTTGCCTTAACGACAGAAACCGGCTCACCATCTTTTTCTGCAAATAAATCATCAATTATCATATCAAAGCTTTCACCCTGATAATTTTCAAGCCAGCTAATCGCATCTGCCTCTATTAATTCAATCGACTTATGCTTTAAATTAAAAAAACGACGTGCCACAGATAAATGAACAGGGTTAAGCTCTACCCCAATAATTTTTTCTGGCTTAACAAAATAACGCAGCATGTGTAATGCTGCTCCCCCACCAACACCTAAAACCAAAACTCGTTTAATCGCATGTGGGGCATAAAAAAAAGCGGGAACCATTAACAGGTCCCAAACATGACCCGTTAACATTTGTGTGGAATTATATTGACTGTGAAAAACACCATCCGTATATAAGCGTAAACTATTGCCTGCTGAACGAAGTTCATATTGAACACCCGCAGCACGCTTACTCCAGATTAATGCCATTGACTAAACATCTTCAATTAATTTATAAGAATCGCAATATACTGTAAATATTGCTCACAACATATTGCGCCAGACCTCATTCTTTTAATAACTAATTAGAGTTCACTTTTGACACCATAAAATCAACCGCCGCTTTTAACTCATCGTCACTACATGTACCACATGTACCCTTAGGCATCATAGCTGTTGACGGCACACCGTTAATGGCCGATATATATAACGCCTCTATGCCCTTTTCGATGCGCTTATTCCAGATCGTTGCATCGCCCAACTTTGGAGCACCCGCTGCGCCGGTAGCATGACAATTCTGACACGATTTATTATAAACCTGCTCACCACTCAAACTCATTTTTTCCGTCGACTCTGGTGGAGGCTCCGGAAGAGACTCTTTCGGCTTTTCCGCAACCTTCTCAGGCTTAGGAGAAACAATAATCTCGGGAGATTCAACCGGCTTAATTACAACCTCAGTCACCGGACTTTTTTCAACCTCACTGATGTTTTTTTCAGATACTGCAGACGATGAACCTGACTCCTGTGATGAATCACAGGCAGCCATAAAAAATACCGGTACCAGTAAAATAAAATATTTTTGAATCATTATTATTCCTCGTTATTCAGAGATAGTTTCTGCTTCTACACCAAACATATTTCGATAAAGAATCGCAAATGCCATCATCATCATCGGTACAGTCCATATCAGGCCAATTCCCAAAGGAATTACTGAAATAGAAACAATAATTGCCATTACAATAAACAGGCCAAGCACAGAAAACCATCGATGCGTAATCGCTTTACGCGATGTTTCCATTGCCTGCCAGGGGCTCATACCCTTTTCAACAACAAGGGGCATTGCCATATAATAAGCAATCATTAAATAAATACCGGGCAGAACCAGCAAAAGTAATCCAATAACAACCATTATATAAACCATCAGCATGGTAATAAATAAAGGAATCATTTTAGAAAAATATTTAAAAATCATGCCGGCACTAATCGGCGCATCAACAGATCGTTTAATACCAATCATCATCAGCCCCATCACCATTGGCAGCACAATTAAATTAACCCCAAACTGAATTGCAAATTGCATAATCATCATACCGGCTGGCATTTGACCTGCACCAATTTGATCTGGGGTTGCCCCCATGTCACCTGCACTAAACAACACAGCTGTCACCATACCTATACCCATCATGAGTACGATAACAACTAAAAAATAATAGAAGAAGCTCAGATTAAAAACCCCTTTACAGCCATTCGTTTTCGCCCAGGCTTCACTCAGCACTGAACCAATCGAAAAATCATAATCGCCCTGCACGGCTTTTTCGACTGAGCCATAGCTTCCTGTTGATGTATTTTCATTAACTAAATTTGACTCTGGTGTTTGATAGGCATTTGACATTCATGTCTCCTTATTCTTTTTATAAAAACAACCAATCATGTTATTGCTATCAATTTATAACAGATAAACTGATTTGCAGCTACTTTTTAATTTTTAATAAATTAGCAAGCGCATTTCTTAGCTCTTTTGTTGCTTTTGCTTTGCTGCTATTTCTCAAGCACTTAACTATTGACTTCCAGTCATTTAAATATTGCATACTGAGTTTAATTATATTTTGTTCGTTATCATTTAAAAACTTTAACTCGGTTTTAAGATTATTTATGAATCGAATAATGGCTGGCATACATGCATCATAGTTTCGATTATAATTCGCAAAAGAATCAACATCATTTAAATCAACCAGATAATTAACAGAATCTTCCGGCTGCAGTAGATTATGCATTTTTATATCATCACTTATTTCAGACAACGGCCCCTGCACCCACAATGAAATATTCTGTTTAAACTTTAAACTTAACCCATCAATAATTTCACTGCCTTTCACCCCTAATGACATTGCCATCACCGCTGAGTTCGATGCAGTCACATGGTCTCGACTGAAACCTATGCGCACCAGAGACAGACCTGCTTTATTCCAGAAATCCAATAATTGTGATGTTGCAGAAAAACTACTGCCCAACACATCTATTCCCAATAAGCGCTCATTAAAAATTACCTGCTGCAACAAATAGCTACCAAAACCCAACTGTTGAATTTGCGGATGCACAGCAATACGCATGACACGCGCATAGGTAAGCTCAGCTGCCGATTCACAACCGGCGTGAAAACACAGAGTTTGCGCTAGCAAGTTACCCTTTGGACGACGCTCCCCCCGATATATCGCCGTTGACAACGAAGAATCATAACCGCCTTCCTGGTTAACCACTAACACCGCTAAACAATTATTATTAAATTCCAGGCTATAGATTCTTATATTTTCACTATCTAATAGGTATTGAAAATCTGATGGACTCGTACGGTAATGAGCAAACACGAGCAGTGAAAATATTTCAGATAATTTTTTACTATCTTTAAGTAATTTTTCACGATCAATTAATATTAATTTACATTTTGAAATATCCGCAGGCACTGCTAGCTTTTTCGGCAATTTTACATTCAAAAATAATATCGATTCTACCCAGGCTTCAAGCGGATCATTTTTTGACCACCTGACAGGCTGGTGCAATTCAATTTTTTTCCACGCGGGTTTTATTTTATCGAGCAACTTATAAAACTTTAAAACAAAGCCTCGGCCTGTGCCCTCATACCCATGAGTGGTAGTAGAAAAAACAATCTTAGGATAATACTGAAGTAATTTTTGCAACATCGACAGAGGAATTACCGCTGCTTCATCTATCAGCAAAACATCCGCTTCAGGTAATGTTTCCAATAAAAAATCAGGGGCAATAAATTTCAATTTTGATTGCTGAAAAACAAATTCCGCTCTTTTCCTGCTTCCTTGCGGGCATTGCCGCTGCAAATGAAAAAACAAAGGATCTGCGACTGATAGCTTCGGCGCACTAATAAGTAACTTACATTCACTATTTTGCAACAACTCATTAGCAATAAAACCCAGTGCTGACGATTTACCCCGGCCTCGACCAGAAGTTAACACACAACAGGCCTCACGATTCGATTGCAACATATCTACAATAGATTCTACGGCATCGCGTTGATCTTCACTTTTAAAAGGCTTAATAAAATGAGAACTGGTTAATTTAGCCGATACTTTTTTTACCCTATTAAAATTAACGTCAAGCCCATTCATGCCCGCCTGATTAAAATAATACACACCCGATTGATTTAACAGCCTCATGGAGACACGCTGCAAAAATAAACTCGTGTTATTGTGCCACTTATTTTCCTCTGGTAATAAAACCAATAAACAACCACCGCCGCACAGCACGCCGGATACAACACCTAACACGTCTGGATTAAATGCCACTCGTGCATCAAACAAAACCAGATCATACTCTTCCCCCAGTTTGGATGCTGCATGCTCAGGCGCTAATGCACCATCAAGCAAAGACGACATTATCAGTTTACGCCTATAGCAAAGTGCCGTGACAAAGACCTGCAACTCATTATCGTTTTTCAGATCATGAAACACAATCGTCAGCCGCTGATTAGCATCACAAAAATCTTCATGATTATCTTTTAAAAATGTTGTAATCGTGTTGTACAAATATTTAGACCATCTTTAAAATTTCAGGTAATTATAATAAAACATGATGTCTGGCGCATAAATTCTTGATATTACACTTTCATTTACACCGATAAAATCATACTATTTCAGCACTACATAATAACAAGGCCTTTAAAAAAGGTATAGATAACCACCTAATATGAGCAATGCCACTATCATCTGCCCGTACAATCGCATCAACTAAATTAACCTTAGCAACACAGAGTAAAATCACAATGAACCTATCATCTAAAATATTTTCAGTATCCGCTGCACTGCTTTTACAATCCACTTCCTATGCGGGACAGGCGCTGATAGAAACCGTTGAAGCTGAGTGCAATTACCAAAGACTGTGTAAGTTTAGTGTCACCATTCGACACGCCGATGAGGGCTGGACACACTTTGCCAATGGCTGGAAAATATTTACACCCTCCGGCGAGCTATTAGCTCACCGCGCACTCGCTCACCCCCATGTAAACGAACAACCTTTCACGCGCTCGATTCGCAATATAAAAATCCCCTCATCAATCGATACTGTGGTACTTAGAGCCAATGACTCTGTACACGGTGAAAGTAATCGAAAGTACGTTATGAAACTAACATTCACCCCCGAGTAAATATTAAATAGTCTCTGGCAAAAATTCTAAACTCTGAGTATTATAGCTACCTTATTTTTATCTTATACTTGCCAATAATTAATCACATTATCTAATGTGAGCGTTAACACTGTGATTCACTCTTATGAACAACCAGACCGACACGATTAAAACCCAACATGAAATGATTAAACAGGGCGGGCAGATTGAAAAATTTGCGGAAGCAATGGCCCTGTTCTGTAAGAATGAGGGCTGGAAAAAGCTCAATGATAGTGAAGGCAATACATTTAAATCTTTACGCCATTACATAGAGGCCAAGCCACCATTCGGTGCCGGCTATCCGGGTAAAACCGGCATGGAAAAAATTGAAGCTTATTTATCACTAAGCCCTGCAATTAAGGATTACTTCCAGCACTGTCACGCTAGCTGCCTGTTTGAGATGGCAAAAGAAGAAGGCGTATCACCCTCGGTTGTAGCAAAACGCGAATGGGACGATGTAAAGGGTGCGAGCCTGGCTCGAGCGATTCAGGAAAACCCTGAAGAAATATATCTTGAAAAAGCGGCTGCCTATGTCGAGGGAAAGGAAAAACCTAAAACTAAATTAAGATCAACACCGACTAGCGCCCCCATTCGTCTAAGCGCAACACCGACTCAGGCATACACGCTGGCAAAAAAAATTAAAGATAATTTTAATTCTGAGTTTATTCAAAGTTTAATCAATGGCTTTAACCTTGATTCATTAGATGAAATGATTGAGCTAGAGAAAAAATTCTCACTGGCTTTAGCCGCATTCAAACAATCGAAACTGACGAATGGCTGGGGCCCTAAAAATTTGTGCGCCCCAGATGCACTCAAAAACAGACAGCCCGTTATTGAAAAAAGTAGTTTTATCGGCGACGAGAGTGAAGGAAAAAACATATTGTCATTGAAAGATGACAAGGGAAAAATCGTGATTGTCAGATTCAAGGGAACAATGGTAAGCAGTTTATCATTTGATGAAAATACTTAATTAATATCGCTACTTGACCAAATAAATAATGAAACGCATTGAACAGCTACAGGCGCTATCCAAAGAACACCATCTGTCACTACAGCTTGCAAAAAAATGCAAGGATATAAAAATTAAAAATGACTACAAAGCGCTATCCGAATTTAGTCTGCAGCTCAGTAAAGACTTTAATACATTATGGAAGCAACACTTTCACATAGAAGAACAAAGTATTTTTAATGTCGCAAAAAATAAAACAGATGAAATAAACCGGCTTTGCCAGCAATTAAAACTCGAACACTCAACGATGCGAGATATGGTTAGCAAAATCGCAGCAGGTGAATACTCACTGTTGCATGATTTTGGGAAATTACTGCATGACCATACCCGGCTCGAAGAAAGGCAATTATTTCCGTTAGTAGAAAAACATTTTAATACAGCGGAGCTGAATAATATTTTAACTCAAAGCCAATCATAGAATTACAATCGCATTACTTATCTGCAGAAACTATCCAGGTCGTTCCCTTCATAGGTAACGTATCGCCCTGCTGCATTTTATCCGCTGCTGAAATCACATCTTTAATATAATTATTACGCGATGATTCATCTAATTGGTTAACCAAAGCCATAACCGGTGCAGCCAAATCTGACATCGCATCCCAATATGCCTGACCATTTTCAACTTCAATTACATCAATCACCATTTCCTCGAAAACAATATTTCTAAAGCCGGAAGATACGATAACATCATGTAATTTTTCACGATCAGAAAAAGCAAAGATACCGGGAGTACCTGCAGGCGGTTTAGGTATGTCCATATATTGACTAAGTGGTTGCATTAACACTCCCACAAAAGGGTTTAGGCTAACATCACCCCAACAAGCCAGGCTAATTCTGCCACCTTGCTTTAAAGCCTCTTTGGCTTTTACAAGACAGGCCAGTGGCTCGGGCATAAACATAAGCCCCCAGCGAATGGTAACCGCATCAAATGACGCAGCTTCTGAATTGAGTTTTTCTGCATCCATGCAGTGATAATTTATATTTGTCAGGCTTTGTGCTGCTGCTTTATCACGAGCAACAAGCAGCATTTCTTCTGCTAAATCAGTGCCAACAACCTCACCACTCTCTCCCACTATTTTAGCAGCCGAGATTGAAGGTTCCCCGGTGCCCGATGCAATATCCAGTAACCGCGAGCCGGCTTTGATTTTAACCAGCTCAAGCATACGCTCGGTAACCGGGCCAGCACCTTTTGTTAGTAAGGCATCACGTCGGCGCCAGCCCTCTGCCGCAGCCGACCAGTTATCATGTTCGCGTTTTTTTAATGCTGATTTATCGATGCCTTGCATACTGCTACCTTTTTATATTAACTTCACAATGAAATTTAATTTTTATTTCCCCGTAAACCTAATATAACATAGCAGTAATTAAGCAAATGAGTAATCACTCATCAGATAAAGTTTTCATAAAATTAACTAAATCAGCACTCTCAAGAGGGGATAATCCCAATGTATTATCATCCACATCACGTGCTACTTCTAATGCAATATTGATATCATCAACTTCTGCAATTGCAAATTGCATTCTTTGATCATAGTGAGCGACAACATCTTCAAGCGTTTGGTAAACACCATTGTGCATATAAGGCGCAGTTTTATCGATATTGCGTAATGTCGGCACCCTGAACTTTCCGACTTCCTGCGCAACATCCCCAGCATCTATCAGGTCATTTTCACTTAAACCGTTATCAACATAATTTGAAACTGAAATGACCGCCGGATTATCCGCATTTGAAGGTGTACCGATATTATAATATCGGTGATTGGTAAACAGAATTGGTCCATTATCAGACAGCGTATGACAATTAGCGCATTTCGCTTTGGTGCCTTTAAACAAATCAAAACCGCGTTGCTCTGATGCGGTAAATGTTGCTGTATTCGCCATAACATTATCAAACTTTGATGAGAACGGATTCATTTCATCTGACGCCTCAAAAGCCGCAATGGCTCTGGCAATATTGGTGTATGCAGTATCAATATTATCAAATGCCCCATCACCAAATAATGCGATGAATTCACCAGCATAGCTACTCATACTAACCTTGCTTACTACCTGTGATGCATCAGTATTGTTCATCTCTGCAGGGTTTAATAGAGGGTCTTTCGCCTGCTCCACCAAAGTTGAACGACGGCCATCAAGAAATTGTCCACCTCTATAGTTTGACGTTGTCCCATCCAATGTAGTATCTGTAGTCGTTTTAGAAAAGGCAGGCGTTAAAAAAGCATAAGCCGAGGTTGGTGCATTTCGATTTCCGAAACTACCCGTTTCCGACCCCATCGATACTGGTGCATTAACCGCTACATCCGGATCTGCAAACCCTGTTAACGGATCATGGCAGCTCGCACAGGACTGATTAGCCTGGCTGGATAAATTTTCGTCAAAAAATATTTTTTTACCTAATGCCTGCATTTTTTGCTGCGTTGTCTCAACATCAGCTACATCACCTGTAGAGCTGCTACTGCTACCGCAACCGATAAGGCTGCCGGCCAACACTATGATTCCCAGATACTTTATTATCATCACTATTCCCGATTATTCGCAACATTAATTCTTTATAATAGTAGATAAAGAAGATATCTAAATTGCCTAATGTCAAATTTTATGACGCTTAATGTAAGAGCTGATGACAGATACAGCATAATCTGTAAACCGAATAGTGGATGAGCTTATTAGAAGCAATACCATGTTTAGAGAATTAATTAACGGATGTCGGATTTTTTACTGCCCTGAAAATAATAGGTTTTGAACGAATATCAGCCAGGCGCTTTATTACTTTAGGTAAAAAATCCTGCATAGCATTACTAATTTCCGCTTCAGGCTGCAATTCTCTAGCTGGTCGTGTAAATTTAACCAAACGCTCCCAGTCATAGGCCGCATAAAATATAACTGGCAAAGATCTAATAATATGATCTTTATGCTTTCTAAGCACTACCACAAAATTAACGCCATCATGAATTTCAACGCCTTCATCTACCTGTTTGTAGTTTTCTCCCTTTCGCTGCACATCACTTAATATAAGGTCAAAATCATTATCAGAAGTTAATATTTCAAGTGCTATTTCACTTGAAGTTGCTGTAGTTATATCAACGCCGAGTGATCGAAGAACCCTTCTCGCGCCTAAAATATTATGAGGCTTATCATCTATCCAAAGAACTCGGCTACCATTGGCCAGCTTTAGTTCCTCATCTAATTTAGATAATTTATTCTTCAACTCCTCATCTTCAAGCCTCTCTAGATTTAACCCGTCAATTGCGGCTTTTACAGTTATTTTTTCTAAAGAAAACTCAACACCACCCGCCTTAAAAGTTTTAAGTCGTTCCCAGGGCAAGAATAGAACAACAAATGCAAAGCCTAATATAGAAAAGAAAGTTAAATCCATTCTAGCATACAATAAATCGTGAAAAATTAAACGCAGTATTGCCAGCACTATAAGGGAAGCACCAATCCCAATTTTCATATATTGACTAATACCCATATCTTCTCCTCCGTTCTAACCACTACACTCATTTTTATTTTTGAAAAAACTTAACACGCTTAAGAAATAATATAGTGTATGTATTGAATCGTAATGAGTCATTTTTTCATTTTAAATTTCTATTGCTGAAGCTATTTATTAAACAAAGCAGTAAAGCGGAGAAAAAACAAAAACGCTCACTCAAGAAAAGGAAACACTAAAAAGCATGATATAAATTTGATTGTTTTGCAGTACACACGCTGCTGTATTTTCTCACCTGTAAAGAATTTCGCTTATCAAAAAGTGCGATGTAAAGAGCAAATAAAAATAGATTTTTTTATAAAGAGAACCGGTTAGAAGGCTTGTTCAACAACCGGATAAGATCGTGAATCGCTTTGCTCTCACGATCTATCCTTATTCATATGCAATACATCAGCACTCAGTAATACTTACAGCAAGTCCACCTAGTGATGTTTCCTTATATTTATGTGACATTTCTAATCCAGTTTTCTTCATTGCTTCAATGCAATTATCCAATGGCATAAAATGAGTGCCGTCACCTCGAAGTGCAAGTGAAGCTGCCGTATAGGCCTTGATTGCACCAAAGCCATTTCGCTCGATACAGGGAACTTGAACAAGCCCATTAACCGGGTCGCACGTCATTCCAAGATGGTGCTCAAGCGCAATCTCAGCTGCATTTTCTACTTGTTGAGGCGTGCCGCCGCGAATCGAACATAAACCAGCAGCTGCCATTGCTGCCGCTGAGCCAACTTCACCCTGACAACCCACTTCGGCACCAGAGATAGAGCTTCGATGTTTAATTAAACCACCAATCGCACTTGCGGTTAAAAGAAACTCCCGCACCTGCTCGACTGTGCCATTTTCATGACTGACAAAATAGTAGATTACAGCGGGTATCACACCCGCGGCTCCATTGGTTGGCGCTGTCACAACCATATTGCCGGCTGCATTTTCCTCGTTAACCGCCATGGCATATGCACATAGCCAGTCATTAATATTTGCACTCTGTGGATTGTTGTTTAGATCATCATAAAGATCCTTCGCGCGCCGTGGTATTTTCAGCCCGCCAGGTAATGCGCCTTTTGCGAGCAACCCTTTTTCAATACAAGTCTTCATGGATTTCCATATTTTATCCATACCCTCTATGAGGGTTTTCTCAGTTAGATTCTCAACTTCATTAACATGCTTCATGTCTGATATCGACATGTTATTATCAATTGCCATTTGCATCATTGTATTGGCAGAATCAAACGGATATTTGCATGAAGTAGAGGGCTCCATTTTCAATGGCGCTTGCAGCTGATTAATTTCATCTAAAGTACAGATAAAACCGCCGCCAATTGAAAAATAAGTTTCTGAAAATAAAATAACATTGTCTCGACCTATCAAATCAAAAATCATACCGTTGGGGTGCTCAGGCAAAGGCTCAGCTTTATCAAAAATAATGTGCTCATCTGGCTTAAAAGTAATACTAATATTTTTGTCTACCTGAATATGCTCACTACCCCATAATTGTTTAATCAACTCTGTTACATTTAATTCGGTAAGTTTAGCCGGTAAGTGGCCATGCAAGCCTAAAGCGACAGCACGATCAGTAGAATGCCCCTTACCTGTAAAAGCCAGTGAACCTTTAAGAGTGCAACGTATAAATGTTTCTTTGGAATTTGACTCCATTAATTTATGATCTTTTATAGCCTCAATGAAATTACTTGCGGCAACCATTGGGCCGAGGGTGTGCGAACTCGATGGGCCAATTCCGATTTTAAATAAATCTAATACGCTGATAAACATATGAGCCTTTATAATAACTACTTAGTTACAAAATTTACAGTGTCAATTGGAATGGGAACGGAACCTCATCCTGTTTATTTTACATGCAGGAATCATAGGTTTCACTACCGATTTTACTTTCTCAGCATCAGCTGCATAACCCTGAAACAGTTTAGCTGTTTCAGCAGATTTAAACTTTCTGAAAGAGAAGATTGTTTTCAATAAATTATATTATATATTTTTAAATCTAACGAGCCTGCAGAAAAACCCAGAAATTTTCATCTTCCTTCATTTCTTTTGGCATTTTTAAAAAATCAGTATTTTAAGATATTGCGTTCATTATCTCTCGTTTGTTTTTACTGTTAGGCTTGTTTATATAGGCTCAACATGAATTGAAATATCAGATACACCATATTCTTTCTCTATAAGCGACTCTACATTCGTGGCAATGTTATGTGAATCTACCGTTGATAGCTCTGGATCAACTGAAATTATTAAATCTATCGATTTTTCACTTCCAATCCAACGTGAGCGAACTCTATTAACTTTACGAACACCTTCAACTTCCTGTATGGAATTAGATAACAACTCGGGATCTAAAGCAAATTGGTCGACAAGAATCGGAAAAGCCCTTTTAAATAGACTATAGGCCAGATAGAACACAAGAAATGAAACTCCAAGCGCACAAATTCTATCTAGCCAAAGATACCCCATAGCAGATAATTGCCACCCAACTATAACTACAATGGTTGTTAAAACATCAGAAAAAGTATGTGTAGCATCTGCGAGTAGTATATCGGATTTTAATTCTCGAGCCCATTTACGTTGCCAAGTTGCCAATGACATGTTTATGATTAACACAACTAGCATTACTCCGAGTCCCCAAACTGAGTTTTCAATTTCAGTATCATCTTTATTAATTGCATGCATGGCGAGTTCAAATGAAAGCACAACTAATAATGATGCGAGAAAAAATACAGCTAAGGTCTCGAATTTACGGTGTCCGTAAGGGTGTTCACGATCTGGAGGTGAACTTGATATTCTAGTAACAATCCACGCTACTATATTATTTACAACATCTGTCAAGGAGTGAATTGCATCGCCCACAATTGCAAGTGAACCTGCGGACAAGCCTACAACTAATTTTGCTACTAGTACAACAAAGTTAATGGATCCCTCGATCAATATAACTCGCTGAACATTTTTATCTCTTTGAGAATTATTATTCAAATAAATTAACTCTGTTTAATATTTTTTTGAGCCTACGCCTCGCATCAGCGGCGCGGCTCTGCCGCGTCCGACTGTATGCGTTTGTTATAAGGTTAGTCATGAAGGAAGCCCCAACCATCTAAATAGCCTTCTACTTTTGAAACTCGTTCTTGAAGTTTTGTCTCAAAAGTTACTACATTTTCGTAAGTCGGTTCCATTTCTACTACCAACTCAAGTTCCATCCCACCTATTTCGTGTGGGCGAGTTTCAATATTCTTTAACTTTACTCCAGCTTTCCTATCTGCTACATATTGGAGAGCTATCTTTTCCGCCTCTGCTTCAGTTGCAAAAACTGAAAAAAACTCAACATCGCACCGTTGGTTGAAATCAAAACTTTGATTTTCGAGGCTTCTAAATACATCTCCATTTGCGTCATCCGGATATTTACTCATATTTTGATTGCCTTATAACGCCGCGAATCACCGGCAAAATAAAGATGCATAGCGAAGCGACGCAGCTTTATTTTGTCCGTGTGCATTCGTCTTGTTATGGGTGGAAGGCCGGTTAGTTTTGATTAAGCTGCTCAAGCACCTGATCAAGATTAAATGAACCAGGTCTCTGCCGGGGTGGATATTTTTTCAACGTTTCGACAACACCGGCTACAGTTTCTTGTAATGGAAGCGCGATATATGGTGCACGCTTAGCCCACCAGTGGTTATATTGGTTAGAGTCGGTGTCAGCACGTTCAAAAGGATCTCTGCGTAAATGGAAAAGTTTGGGTGTTCTCAGATCGACAAATGGGTCACGCCACACGTCATATCGTTTGGCGCGCATCTCAGAGAAAACAACCTTCCAGTCACCCGTGCGAATCGCCAATAGTTTGCCGTCATCACTCACGTAGAAAAACTTGTCGCGAGGACTTTTGTCGGACTTGCCCGTGAGCAAATCAAGGATATTATAACCATCAAGGTGCACATTATAATTTCGACCTATCGCTTGATGCCCCTTAAGAAGTTTCTCTTTAATTTCAGTATCACCAGCAGCTGCCATCAGGGTCGGTAGCCAGTCCTGATGTGAAACAATTTCATTAGTTACCGTATTGGGAGCAATATGACCTGGCCAACGTACGGCCGTAGGAACGCGAAATCCGCCTTCCCAGTTGGTATTCTTTTCGCCACGAAATGGCGCGATACCGCCATCAGGCCACTCGCTATAATGAGGTCCGTTATCGGTTGAATAGATAACGATTGTATTGTCGGCAATATCCAGTTTATCGAGTAAAGCCAGCATCTCACCGACATGGTTATCGTGTTCTACCATGCCGTCAGAGTAAAAATTGCCACCCTCTCCTGAAATACCTTTGGTCTTTTCGCTCAGGTGAGTGTAGAAATGCATTCGAGAGGTATTAAGCCAAACAAAGAATGGTTTTTTTGCTGCGTGGGCCCGCTCTATAAAGTTTACAGCTGCTGCTGAGAATTCATCATCAACAGTCTCCATCCGTTTTTTTGTTAATGGACCAGTATCCTCAATTTTCCCACCCGCAAATGATTTGATGACACCGCGTGGCCCCCATTTCTTGAGAAATTCAGCGCCCTTGGGATAATCCTCGTGCTCAGGTTCTTCTTCGGCATTCAGGTGATACAGGTTCCCAAAAAACTCATCGAAGCCATTGTTCGTCGGCAAATGTTCATCACGATCACCCAGATGATTTTTCCCGAATTGACCTGTCATGTACCCATGGGGTTTAAGCAATGCAGCTAAGGTAGGATCTTCAATTTGAAGTCCTTGCTTGGCACCTGGCAAGCCAACCTTAGTTAAGCCCGTGCGAAAGGGATGTTGACCGGTTATGAAAGCGGCACGCCCCGCTGTACAGGATTGCTCTGCGTAGTAATCCGTGAAAATCATTCCCTCATTGGCTATTCGGTCGATATTGGGCGTTTTATATCCCATCATCCCGCGATTGTTATAACTAAGATTCCAGTAACCAATGTCATCACCCCAAATCACAAGGATGTTTGGTTTTTCCGCTGCCTGAACTTCGGTCAACGCAATTAGACTCGCTAAAATCGCAAGCACGTAAAGGTGAATGGACAAAGGTCGTTTCATTATTGGCTCCTGAAAATTTGAATGATTGGATGACTGTCAGCTTAGGTATTCGAGGTATGACCCATAACGTTCGAGTTAAGTAGCCGCAGCGAAGCGGAGGTCACGCTTGAACGACTTGATACTCATTGAGCCTTCTCCCAGTTTAGTAGAGCTTACTAAACTGAAAGGTGACAAAACCAAAAGGAGAAAACCCAATGAACTTCTACAATAACATACACCCTTACTATTGTGGTATCGATTTACACGCGAGAATTCTATACGTTTGTATCCTGGATCAGGATGGTTTATTGAGCAACAAGCTAAACAACACAAACCTGTTCATTTTCATGTATTGAAGAGCATTAAAGGTGTGGGGAGAATATTGTCGCTAACGATTATTTACGAGATCGGTGATATAGATCGATTTGACTCAGTACAAAACTTTGCATCCTATGCCAGGTTGGTAAAATGCAAAGCGGAATCAGCAGGAAAAAGTTATGGCACACAAGGTAATACAATTGGTAATGCGCATTTAAAGTGGGCATTTTCCGAAGCCGCTGTCTTATATCTGCACGGTAATGACAAAGCCAGGCGATACCTGAACCATTTGCAAAAGCGCATGAGTAAAGCCAAAGCCTTATCTGCATTAGCTCATAAACTGGGTCGCTGTATTTTCTTCATGCTAAAAAATGAGACGGTGTTTGATGAAAGTAAATTTTTAAAGCGTTAGTCACGTAATGGAGTGAGCTTGAAGCCTAACTGGACGCCGTGTTGAATGTTAAAAAAACCGATAGCATCACTGGAACAGTTTTAATCTCGGTTTATATATCAAAAACCAGAGCCAGATTTTTTGATTATACACCCCGTTGGCGTGCAATTAATACACACACAAAGTCGCTTACACCTTGGCTGAGCCTGAAACTAACTGGGTGCTCAAGTTTGAGTAAACCCGTCTTTTTGAATAGTGCCTTCACAAGGTTAACCGATGAATGTCTAGTGGCCCTGTAAAAATTGATGGACTGATAAATAACAGGCAGCGGTGAGACCGTAATAGAATAGTCCCTCGTGTGTGTTTGCTGTAAGCGACTTGCTTAACAGTTCATATGACAGATGAAGTATTTGACTTTGTTAATTGATTTACTTATTCAGTTAATAAATTAACTGAATAAGATGACTAATGGCTATTGACCTGAAAGAGGCTCATATGTGTTAGCCTTGTGCTTCAAATGCATGACTATAATTTACTGTGCCACTAGGATTGTTGCCACTAAAGCTAATTGATAAAAAATATTCTTGAGGCACACCCTCTAGTACTAAATGGCTATTTTGCTTAAAACCAAACCTTGAATAATAATTTGGATCGCCTAATAACACACAACCATTAGCATTTATAGATTTTAATGCTTCTATTCCTTTCACTACTAACTGGCTACCAATGCCCTTAGATTGAAAGCCTGGAAGAACAGCCATTGGACCTAAACCAAACCAGCTGACAGATGAATCAGAAATTGTAACTGGTGAGAATGCAATGTGACCAACAATTTCATTGTTTATAATGGCAACAAGAGAAATTGTTAGTTCGCCCGATTTACGCAATGCATTTGTAATATATTGCTCAGTGTGGCTACTATATTGATGAGTAAGAAAAGCAGACTTAGTAACTGCTTCTATTTTGTTTATGTCTTCAGTTTCTTCTTGTCTAATAGTTGTTTTCATTTTTTTATTTTAGGCTAGACATAATGATTCCCCCTGCCTTAAAAGGGAGCCGACCTCCGTCCTACGTGGGTTAGCTAAAAATAGCCAGTGCCATAATATGAACGCGTAAACCTTCATTAACAGGCTCGGAGATCGACATGACACAATCTAATATACTTTTTATCGGTATGGACGTCCACAAAGAATCCATTGTCGTTTCATTAGCAGATGATGATAGAACCGAGGTGCGCCGTTATGGTGCTATTGGTGGCTCACTAGATGATTTTAAAAAATGTTACGCAAGCTGGTATCCACCGGAAAAGACCTGTTTTTTTGTTATGAAGCAGGCCCTTGTGGTTATGAGCTATATCGTTATATAACCTCACAGGGGCATCAATGCATTGTGGTGGCTCCATCGCTCATACCAAAGAAGGCAGGAGATAAGGTCAAAACAGATAAACGTGATGCAGATAATTTAACCCGTCTATTACGCTCAGGTGACCTGACCTCTGTTTATGTGCCCAATGCGGAAGATGAAGCCATTCGTGATTTAAGTCGTGCACGAGAAGATGCAGTCATCATTTTGAAAAGTGCAAAACAGCGTTTAAAATCTTTTTTATTAAGACACGGTATTCGCTTTAACGGCACCGCCAACTGGTCAGAAAAACACCTGCGCTGGTTAGCCGAAGATGTAAATATGCAATACCCCGCACAAAAAGTTGTTTTCCAGGAATATGTAAACACCGTCACGGAAAACAACGCACGCGTTAAACGCCTGGAAAAAGAAATTCTATACCACACAAAACAATGGCGCTTATACCCTATCGTCGAATCACTCATGGCCCTGCGTGGTGTCCGAATGGTAGTGGCTGTGACCGTTATGTCCGAACTCGGCGACTTAACCCGTTTTGATAATCCCAAACAGCTGATGAGTTTCTTAGGGCTAACCCCTTCGGAACATTCATCCGGTGAGAAAAAGAAAAAAGGCGCCATTACAAAAACCGGCAATCAACATGCACGGCGAGTCTTAGTTGAAGCCGGATGGGCTTATCGGTTTCCGGCAAAGGTCAGCAAAGAAATGCAAAAACGCCAGGAGCAACTTCCACTGCCCATCCGCGACATAGCCTGGAAGGCACAGTTACGCTTAACCAAACGATTTAGAACCATGGCCAATAACGGTAAGTTAAAAAATGTCATTGTTGTTGCCATGGCGCGAGAACTCGCTGCCTTTATGTGGGCCATTGCACATGAGGTTCCCATACTACCTCGCACTTAAAAAAGAAATAGAACAAAATATTATTTTAATAAAATAAGGAGACATAAAATAAAAAATCACATCACTTTTTATGTTATTGAATGTGAGCATGCAGCCACGGTGAGAAGAACCCTCGAAGGCGTTAAGAGACAGGTATAAAAACCGAATTCTCGTACCTAGATAGAGGACAGCTTCGCGACGTACACAAGTAAGGTAGGTAACCAATCCACGCATATCAGCACGATCAACCGTCGTTTTACTGGCTCCGTGTTCACATTCAATAATATAAAAAGATGTTAATCAAAATACATTTTGGTTTGGATGGCTATTGCCTGTTGACAGGGGGAATCATATCAACGCCTTGCTCACCGGCAATTCGAAGTGGCACGTTTTTGCTGCTTTTTTAGCAAAATAAGTGCCGCTTTGAATTGTCCGCGTGAAGCTATTTGTTAGCCATTTCGTTGGATTTCTTCTGATCTTCAATTCTTTGTAATACTTCCTCTTCCGCTTTCTTTCTGTCTTTAGATGTATATGTGTCTACTTTTATCTTGCTAGATGAGCGGCCTTTTGAAAAGCTATTAAAATCATTTTGCAATTTTTCTATGCTATTTGAAATTTTATACAGTGGATTACCACCAAGCTCTGATATACCTAAAAACTCTGAAAAGTTCATGGTTGATTTTGATTTATATTTTTGACCTTCAATATCTTCATAATTTATATGGACAGTAAAGTTAGTATTAAAAATAACGTCTTTATGTGTTTGATTAAGCTCGATGAAATTTAAAACAAAACCGATCCTCTTTTCCTTTACTCCTAATGAGGAAATTCCATATTTTAATATATTTAGTTTTTCAAATAATGTTTTTACATGCTCAAATACTTCAGGTTCTTCTGCATTGTTGTTTATAAAATTGAAAGTTATATTTTGCGCTGACCCTGTACCATTGTTTATAATGTGTATATCTATAAAACTATATGCAGCAGGACTGGATTTTAAATAAAAGTCAATATTTGGCTTTATTGAATCTTTTCTTATAGTTTCAATTTGATTTAATTGTATGTTTCTTAAGGCCCATGTTTCTTTTGCGAGCACTATCGTAAGAATTGCAATTATTACAGTTGCAAATGCCGTTACCCATGATGACAGGTTGTCTTGTGATAATGTAATTGTGCCATCAATATTTATCCCAATAATTAATCCTACTATAAATACTACAGGCAGTAATAACATTACAGTTATACTCCCAAATATCCATAGTGGCTTTTCATTTTGTGTTTTATTCATATTTTTTGGCTAACGCCTAGGTAAGGGGCAAGTAACCCAATAGGCTAGTTGATTGAAATAGTATTTAGTAGTGTAAGTTAAAATTGACATAGAAGTTAAGGGTTATTTGTCCTGCTTGACCTTTTTGTTAGGCTTTGTAATTCTCGTAAGCCTTGGAAATTAAAGGGTACATGGATTTTTTACATGTTTCTATTTTATTAATTTCGATAGCCGCAGATTTTAATTGATTAGGCATAAGCAGTCTTTCGCAGGTATTTTCTAATAAGTGAGTCATTGTACCTATTTTTTCAGATAATTCGGTTTCACCAATTAAATTAGAAAGCGCACGAGCTTCATATGCTTCACTGATTGAAGTTAATATATGTTGTGATTCAAAGGTTTGTTCTTTATTTTGGATATAAGACAAAGTAGTGCGGTTAAGATTTGCTTCAGATGATTCGATTTTTCTAGAGATCTCTTTTAGTAATTCTTTATTTTCATTTGTATGTTGTTTTTCTAATTCATTTTTGTGATTTATATTTGTAATTATATAAGTTGCTATGCCAGTAATTGTAGCGCCTAGGCCTATTTTTACAGCTGTATCAATTACATCTATAATTTCCATAATTTTTATTCCTAAGCCTAACGCCTTTATAACCAGCCAATAACCGAGTAGGCTAGTTTTTATTGTGTTGATTAGTATTGCACTTAAAACAGAGTAATTCAACTAAACGGTTACTGGTCTGGTTGATATAATTGTTAGCGCTATAATTTTCAGAATGCCATGAAAATAAACAGTGCTACATAGGTTCATTGGAATGGCAACACTATTTCGTACCTAAACTCGTTCAATTTTCTTAATTTGATCCAATCGTACTTTCTCGAACTTCACTGGCGATAAATAATTATTAAAACTATGCGGTCGATAATGATTGTAGTGA
>Ga0316205_10000172_pt1 | contig 137437 bp, 107 predicted proteins | sample 3monthpyrite_MG_FD_204941 | JGI IMG/M metagenome (GOLD analysis project Ga0316205, IMG submission 204941) | Microbial mat bacterial communities from mineral coupon in-situ incubated in ocean water Damariscotta River, Maine, United States -... | ecosystem: Environmental > Aquatic > Marine >...
AAATTGAATAATCGACCACGCAAAACATTAGATTTTAAAACACCCAACGAAATGTTTAGTAAACACTTTGATTTTACACAATCAAAATTAAATCAACAGGTTGCACTTCAGAGTTGAATCCGCGTCTCGCTTTTAGTTTGTTTCCTTCTGTTTAGGCAGTCTTCTAGCCTATATATTGCATAATGAACTTGGTTAAATGACAATTATCGTTTCAACATTATATGTGATTGATTTTAAAAGGCTTCCTATCTAACTAATGACATTTATTTCGTTTGTTGTTCCTGTTTTTAATGAAGAAAAAGTGCTTCCGGCGTTTTATGAAGAACTTGAAGAGGTGTTATCACATGAAGACTTTAATAGTGAAATTATTTTCGTTGATGATGGAAGCAAAGATGAGACTTGGTCGACCTTAGAGAAATTGCAATCACAGGATGCTCGAATAAAATTGCTAAGCCTTAGTCGTAATTTTGGTCATCAAGCGGCTTTATTGGCAGGCATGGAGAAAGCCATTGGTGATTGTATTATTACTATGGATGGAGACTTAGAACACCCGTTAGATTTGATTCCACAGTTAATAGAAAAATGGAAGCAAGGTGCGGAAGTTGTCAATACACGTCGACATAATGGAGGAAAATTGCCTTATACAAAAAAAATAACCTCTGCATTATTTTATAAAGTATTTCGTTTTTTATCCGGATTAAAATTAGAGCCGGGAATGGCAGATTATAGATTGTTGGATCGCCGTGTTGTCGATGCGTTGCAAAATATTCAAGAAAAAGCATTGTTTCTTAGAGGTATGTTGCAATGGGTAGGGTTTGATCAAGCAGTTGTACATTATGAAGTTGGGCTACGCGGCGCGGGGAAAAGTAAATATAGCCTAAAAAAAATGATTCAACTTGCGTTAAACGGAATTACTGCTTTTTCGACTATTCCTTTGCGAATAGCAACATTATTAGGGTTTGTTTTTTCGACATTAAGTTTTAGTTATTTGGCTTATGCTGGGTTATCTTGGATATTTACCGATTACACTGCAGAGCCTTGGAAAGCTGTTATAGGTTCTTTGCTCTTTTTAGGTGGAGTGCAGTTGATTTGTCTTGGAATTATTGGTGAATATCTTGGACGAGTATTCTTGGAAGTGAAAGGAAGACCTGCTTACATTATCAAATTAAATAGGGGTTTTAATAATGATTAAGTTTTTAATAATACCCTTGGCAATATTTTCAGCAGCTGGCGCTCAAGTGTTGATGAAATATGCTACTAATTTGGTCATGGTCGATAATCAGTCATTGTTTAGCTTGATAAAGATTTGGCAGATATATGCTAGCGTTGGCTTGTACGCTGTTGCATTTTTGGCAACAGTCTATTTATTTTCGGTATTCGAGTTGAGTTATATTTCACCTTTGCTTGTAGGTGGAGTTATGCTGCTAATTTTTACAGCTGGTGTTTATTGGGGCGAGGAAATTACCGTAACACGCATGTTTGGCGGTATATTACTTGTGCTTGGATCGTCTCTTTTAGCATATTCACATTCATAGTTGATAATAGTTATATGCAATCGTTTAAGAATCCTTGGTTGATTGTTAATGGCATTGGTTTAACGTTTCTAATTTTTTTGATTACAGAGCCTTATGATTTAAAGTTTCTATTTTATGACACAATTTTGACAGGTGGCGATGGTGCGTCTTGGTATCAAATTGTTAGTCATTTAAAAGATAGTTTGCTTCCTAATGGAAGGCTTTTTGGGTGGGACCAAGGAAATTTTTTTGGATACCCAAACCTTCAGCACTACTTTGTATTTCCATTTCTCATAACTGTGTTTTTAAGTTTAGTCGTACCTCTAACGGTTTCACTAAAAATTATTACCATTAGCGGTTTTTTTCTAATGCCTATTGCAGTTTTTTGGACATTGAAAAAATTCGAGTACAAGAATGTAGTCCCCTTATCCGGTGCATGGATCATATTGGCCTTTATGTTTCACGAAAGATACTCAATGTTTGGCGGGAATATGTTGAGTACGTTAGCAGGCGAATTTTGTTACAGCATAGCGTTTACAATAATGGTGATCTATTTTGGTATGCTTTTTAGTGATGTAAAGCGACAAAAGTTTTCACTAAGGACAGGTGTGTTATTAGGCCTTGTAGGTATTAGCCATGCATTTGTTTTTTTTGTTGCGGTTCTGATGCCCATATATTTTTTACTCTCGAAACCAAAGAAAATAGCCGTAAAAATTATATTATTGAATTACTTTATTGGTTTCTTGGTGATGGCTTTTTGGGCTTTACCTATGCTTAGTAATCTAGAGTTTACCACGCCAATCAATTTGATATGGCGATTTTCAGATATCGCCGAATTGCTAAATGGAGTGGTTTATGAAATCGTATTTGTTGCAATAGGAATAGGATGTTTATTTTTCTTTAAGAGAATGCGTTCTACTAAAGGTGGATTTTTTTGTTTTGGAATGTTAATTAGTGTATTCCTATATCTTGTTGCAACGGCATTGCATATTCCTGATATTCGTTTTTTCCCCCCATTATTGTTTTTTTCACTAATGCTAATTATTGACTCATTATCACGGTTCATATCATTTCAGAAATATTATCAAAACGTTGTCAGCGTTAGTATATTGATTATGAGTGTTATTTTTGGTGGGAGTTGGATATATTCGAAAAATTTGCAATCTCCTGGTTGGTTTGAATGGAATTATTCTGGATATGAAGCAAAACCTGCATTTGTTGATGGGCGGGCAAAGAAGATATTTGAAACCCTTAAAGGGACATATGATGATCCTCGAGTAGCATGGGAGCAGGGCGCGCATAATGTTGATTTTGGTGCAGCTCGCGTATTTGAAAGTATTCCTCTATTTACGGGCAGGGCTAGTACGGAAGGGATACATTATGCGTCTGGTCTATTAAGTTTACCGATAACAAATCTAAATGGTGAATATTCTCTTACACCGTCGTCACCATCAGCAAATATCTATTCACATTTTTTTATTGATAGTTTAGCTGAACGATTTCATATGTTGAATATCCGTGATTTTATTGCTTATACACCTCAAATCACAGAGTTAATTAGAGAGACCGATGAGTTTGAAATATTGATAGAACAGTCGCCATATACCGTTTTTAGATGGAAAAATCATGATACACAATATGTGTCAACGCCGATGTTCAAACCATTTGTTGTTGAAAATTATAGTGATTGGAAACATCGATTCAATAATTGGTTTAGACGAGGAGATAACTTAGATTTAACTTTGGTTAATAGTTATTTTATGAATGAATCTTCTCGGAATGAGTATTTTTCTGAACCAAAAATTGAATTAGATGCATCGGGAATTCTGAGTGATCTATTCCGTATTCCACTAGATGCTGCAGAAATTACAAATGAGAGAATTGAAAATTTTAATATGTCGTTTGATACCAATGAGCCAGGTATGCCGCATATTGTAAAGGTAGCTTATTCCCCAAATTGGCAATCTGCTAATTCAGAACCTATATTTATGATTGCCCCAGGTTTTATGATGTTATATCCAAAAACAACGCATGTTGAATTGGTTTATGCACGACATTGGAGTGAGTACCTGGGAATAGGGCTAAGCCTAATTGGTGTTATGTTTTTGTTATTCTTTTCGGTTTACAAGCAAAAATTGTATTCTCTGATGAATACGTCATATTTCAATGATTTTGTTGATGTATTAATCTTGGTTAGAAAGCCTATACTTTTAATTTTAGGTGGATTATTTATTGTGATGAGTATTTGGTCTTACCAGGAAAAGCAGGCTATTTATAGCGATCATATGGCAGGTACTGATTATTTAGTCGCCGGAAAGTTGGATAAAGCACTGGAACACTTTAAATTGAATGCCTCAATAGACAACATTTTAAATGTTAACAATGTAGATATTCCAACTAGTTTATATAATGTTGCAAGAACATATCGTGGCTTAGGGCAAATTGATTTTGCTAGAGTAGAATTCGAAAAGATAGTTAAATACTTCCCTCGATGGAGTTATATTCATGAAATATATTGGCATTTGGGCTCGATTGCCTATGAGCAAGGGCGCCATAAAGATGCCAAATATTTATTTCAACGTTGTTTGGAAATTGATAAATATGGAGTAAATGCACAGCGATGCAATTTTGGACTAAAATCATTACCTTAGATCTGGATAGGTTCTTGCATTTTTGGGTTTGTGATGGCAGATATTTTTAATTTATTAAATTAGTATGGAAAGCTATATGAATTTTCGATTGTTTTTACATTTAACTTGGTGTTTGTTTTCGATATTTTTGAGTTCGGTACAAGCTGGAGTTATTACGATAAATCAAACTGCGAGTGCAAGTATTAAAGAAAATAATCTAAATGTTGAAATCAATGTTTCAAATACGGGGGATACATCTGCATCAAATTTGATTCCTAGAATAGTATTTCTTGGTAAAACACATTCCTTGTCTACCGTAAAAACGCTTGAGGCTGGAAGTAGTTTTAAGCAATCAATTAATTTGAGTTTAGGTGATGAAAGCCGTGGTGAATTCCATATATTATCACTTGTTGCATACGACGATGATAAGAAAGATCGTCATTCTAATGCGGCAGAAATGTATTTAAATACTGTTCCAATAGCGGAAAGACCTTTAAAGCTATCTGTGAAAACAATAAGTAATGATAATCTTTCAAACCATAGTACATTAACTCTTGAGAATTCTCACAGTAATTCATTAGAAATACGGCTTCAATTTGTTACTGCTGAAACAATTGCCATTAACCAGAAAAATAAGCAGTTTTCATTATTAAGTGGTGAAAAACTTAGCATTCCAATCATATTAAACTCAAATGGTTTTAAGGAACTTGGATCTAAGCCCTTATTTGTCATTGCTCGTTACTCAAAAGATGCTTTGAATTATTCACAATTGATTTCAATTTCTCCCCAAGAAATTGATGAAGGTGGAGTTGTCAGATCTTTCTTTTCTTCACAAATATTTGTTGTTGTAATTGTTGGGTTGCTTATTTTAATAGTTTTAATAGTATTACTCATTAATCTGAAGAAGCGTAACCAGGCCTAGTTTTCTTTTTTTCAACAATATTGGCCAAATCAATGAAGCAAAATAATATCTTAAGCGATTTTTCTGTGCTTGCTCATCAAAAGCCAAAATCAATTGCATTTAGCATTGGTGATCGTGAATATTCTTATGAAGAATTATTAGTAGAAGTTCAATTAATTGCTGGGTGGCTTCAAGAGAAAATGCCTACAGCGGGTCAGCGTGTAGGTATTCTTTGCAGCCGAAATTTTTTTGGATACGCATCCATATTTTCCGTTATTTGGGCTGGTTTAACATTTGTTCCCTTAAATCCGAAATTACCCATCGCTCGTTTAAATATAATGATGCAGCGAGCAAAAATAAGTGTGCTTATCACTGATGATACATGTAGTGAAATAATGAATGAAATTTCATTGGAGGTAAATAAGTTACCAATTTTAACCCTTTGTGATGATTCTTTAAAATTAAAGGTTGATAAAACATTCTCATTATTAGAGCCAATTAATGTGGATGAAACTAAAGGTGCCTATCTTATGTTTACCTCGGGCACTACAGGTGAACCCAAAGGAATTTTAGCGACTGTGGGGAATTTAAAACATTACTTAAATTTCATGCAAGATCGCTATCAAATTCAGGCTTCTGATCGTTTATCTCAAGTATTTGAGTTTAGTTTTGATGCATCAACTTTTGATATGTTTATGTCAATTAATCACGGCGCATCTTTTCATGTGGTGCCTGATAACCAATTATTGGCTCCTGGTCAATTTATTCGGGATAAAAAATTAACACTTTGGTTTGGAGTACCTTCGCATATTTCATTCATGGAAAAAATGAATCTTTTAAAACCTGCTAGCTTTTCTAACCTCAGAATTTCAATTTTTGGCGGTGAGCCATTGTCAGTGTCATCAATGAAAGCATGGCGTTTGGCTGCAGATAAATCAATTCTAGATAATGTTTATGGGCCAACAGAAGCTACAGTGACGTGTTTTGTTCAGCGCTGTAATGATTCGACGCCGATTACAAGTGAGCGAAATGTGATGTCTATTGGTATGCCATATGAGGGAATGTATGGCGCTATTATTGATGATGCAGAGACTTTTTTACCATCTGGCACAAAGGGTGAGCTACTAATAGCTGGTCCTCAGGTAACTTCCGGATATTGGCAGAATTCAAAATTAACAGAATCACGTTTTCGCGTATTAGATCATCCCGTTTTGGGTAAGCATTGTTGGTATTTTACTGGCGACTGGGCATATGAAGATGACAATGGCGTATTTCATCACCTTGGTCGTATGGACAATCAGATTAAACTTTCCGGTCACCGTGTGGAACTAGAGGAAATCGACGTGGCTTTGAAAAAAGCTGCAGAAAGTGAAATTGTTGCTTCGATTGCATGGCCCGTTGAGCAAGGCTCAGCGAGAGGGATTGTAGCGTTTATTTGTGGCTCTAAAGTAGATGTGGTTGATATCCGAGAGAAAATGTTAGATGTTCTTCCTAAATATATGATACCGAGACGTTTTATTGTTTGCGAGTCTTTGCCTTATACATTAAATGGTAAAGTAGATAGAAAGTTGCTAGCGGAAAAATTAGAAAATTAAACTTAATATTAGGCTTGATTTTAATTATGTCATTTCATGTTGATGTTTGAAATAGGTTTTAATTTGTAACATGAAGGAAAATAAAAATATATTGGTTGGAGTTATAGCGGGCACACCAGTTGATACCGCTTTGGGGTATAATTTTCTTCAACAACAAGGCTTTGATGTAGTGTTTTTTGCAATAAGTCATTCCCCTCAAGAGCAAAATGACTTGCAGCAGAATCATGTTGATAAACTACAAGCGACTTGTCTTGAAGAAATGATTCGTATGCAAGAATTGGGTGTGGAATTTATTCTAATTTATTGTAGCTCATTAAGTTCGGTATTGAATGTTTGTTATTTTCGAGAAATTTTGAAAATATCGGTTTATACGCCCTTGGATTGTTATTCAAATATTGCGAATAGTTACACTCGGTTTGGTGTTGTTGCAGCAAATGCCACGGGATTGAATGGATTCGAAAATGCAATTATGAATAAAAATAAGCTCGCAAAAATTACCGGGATGCATAATATTAATATAGTTCGTGAAATAGAGAATGAAAAAAATCCAAATAAAATAATTGTTGATAATGCGTTGTTTGAATTTGTTCAAATGATTGAGAGATTGCAATGTGAGTGTATTGTTTTAGCATGCACTCATTTTTCTTATATAAAATTAGAACTACTAGCTTTAACTCAATTACCCCTGCTAGATATTGATTCAGAATTGCTGAAACTATTAAGGTTAAACGATATTACTGGCGATAAGCCTGGCACTTAATATGCTCGTGATTTGAGAATATTTATTGGCTTGAGGGTGGTAAAATAAGTGATTTTTAGAAAAATGTGCCTGTATATTTATACGTTTGCTTTTGTTTGCTTTTCAACGCATATTATGGCCGGCATGGAAAAACTTGATTTCCCCGGCAAGATCGAGGTTTTTTATTATGATAAAGTACAGACGTCGTTTTATTCTAAACCTCTGCAAAAAGTTACGGTTTCTGACAAATTATTATATGTGATCCCCGGTGTAATTACTCCGAGTATTCATAGTGCGTTATTTCTAGAGCATACTCAAATATATGCAGGTGAGGAAGTATTAGATATTGGCACTGGTAGTGGTGTTCAAGGCATTTTTGCGGCGGATTTCGCCCGTAAGGTAGTGTCGACAGATATTTCGTCGATAGCGGTTAAAAACGCAGAAATTAATGTGAAATTACATCGACTAGAAAAAATTGTGGAAGTAAGAGAGGGTGACTTGTTTGGCCCAATAAATAGAGATGAAAGGTTTGATGTTGTCCTTTTTAATATTGATCCTCCTAGCACTAAGGAAGAACTTGGTCTTTGGAAAGTGCATGAACGTTTTTTTGAGGAAGTAGGTACATATCTAAAGCCTAGCGGGCGTATTTATTATCAAGGAACTGCTATGAATTACATACCACGGGTTCGGCAAATGGCTATGAAAAATAAGTTTCGTATTATGAAATTAGATATGCTCACATCAGTTTCAAAAAACCAAGAACCCTATGTTTTACTTATTCAACGTTATTAGTTTGAGTATGATTGTGAGTGATAAAAAAGCCGGAGCATAAGCTCCGGCTCGAAAAATCAGAACGGATTGAGGGAGGGAGGAGGGATCCGTCCTGTAATTTGTTTATCGTCTGCTGATGGAATTTCTTAAGTGTTATTTTGATTATTTTATGTTGACTACTAATCATTTAGATTAAGTTTAAATTTGAGCTTCAAATTTATAACTTAATTGAGAATTTGGAACTTGAAGGTAATTTCCTTGTATATAATCAACACCTTCTCGCCATAAAATTGCTAAGCTATCAGCGTCTTGCACAAAACAGGCGATGGTTTTGACATTTTTATCGATTGTGTTGTGGACAATATTATGAATGATTGATTGATGTTTTCGGTTTGTCGCTAGGTGGTTTATAAATGCGCCATCTATTTTATAATAATCGGCATTCATTTCTGTTAGCATTTTCGCTGCATCGGGTTGATTGCCATAATGTTCAATACAGACATGGCATCCAATTTTTTTAACTTCCTGAATGAAATGTAATACTTCAGATTCAAACTGTATAGCGTGATGTTCACTTATTTCGAATACGATATGTTGACCGTGACCTTTACAATTTTCCAAGGTCCAAGTAATGAATTCCATACTATTTATTGATGTTTCTGAAAGGTTAATAAAAAAGCTTGTATCAATAGTTGTGGAGTTTTTCAATAACGCCAATATTTGATTGATGACCCATTTGTCGATGTCTTCTTCTTGCCCAGATTGTTTGGCCGTATGTAAAAACTGGCCTGGCAAAATATCATCTCCTCGACTACTTTTCATTCTTAATAGTACTTCATAAAGGGGTGTCGGACTATTTTTAATGTGTAAGATAGGTTGATAGACCAGTTTGAAATTGTTATTTATAAGTGCGTCTTTGATTCGTCCTGACCAACTAAAGTCTACAGTTTCTACCGTTGAACGATCTTCATTTTGAGTATAGACATGCATAAGGTGTAAGTGTTTGTTTCTTGAAACTGTGCAAGCTACATCAGCTAAAGATAAGGCTTGATCAGGGTTTTCGATGTGATGGGATATATGAACTAACCCAAGGTTTATTTTAATGTTTATTTTTTGTTCGTCCATGATGAAGCTATGTTGACTTATGGTTTGTTGCATATGAGTTATTGCATCTTCACATGCAGCTCTTGACTCAGCACTAAGTAAAATGGTGAATACATCAATATTAAGTTGTGATATGTGGATGTTAGGGCTGACCAAGCTTTTCATTGAATCGCTTATTTGATGAAAAAGGTTGTCACTACGTGTTATGCCAATACGTTTTTTATACTTTATATATTCATCAATCTCAAAAAAGCATAAAGCATAGTGTTGTTTTTCATCACGATTGCGGATGACTTGATTTAAAGTTTGAATGAAAAATTCTGGGCTTATCAATTTATTTTCATCTTCCATTACGGAAATGCTTTCTTCAAGAACTTCTTCAATATGAGGCTGGACAATGATTTGGAGTCCAGATTCTTGATTGATACTTGTTCGCGTAAAAATGATATCAGCAGTTTTGTTGTCATCAGCTTGTGTTTTAAATTTAACGCCTTCGATTTTTTTATTGTTCAGTTCGACTTTTTTGTTAAATTGGCTGAAAATTTTCTTAATTCTATGGACATCTCCTGCATCGATTAGATCGAGAAATGATGTTTGTGCTAGTTCTTCGGCAGATTCTAGGTCGAAGTAATTTTGAAATTCTGGATTAACATTAATGAATGCGCCTTCATGAATAAAAGCGATGGCCATAGGGAGTTGTGTTGTTAGGGCTCGAAAGCGGTCATGAGCAGCTTTAATTGCATTTCGTTGCAATGTTAATGTGTTGGTGAGTTCTTCAGTTTGTAAGCCTCTGGATATAGATTGAACGAGATAATCTAGTTCGTCAAATGCCAAGACGTCAAACGCACCTTCAGTTAAAAATTGTAATGCGTTTTCTCGACTATAATCGTTTAACAAAACAATTATAGGTGTGTTGCTATTTTGTTCTGGCATTTGTTCAAGAAATTGTGGAATAGCTAATGGTATTTCATCAATTGCCAACAAAATGCATTGCCAGCTTTGTTTGTCTAATTGTTTTAAAACATTGGTTGTATTTTTAGCCTGTGTTATTTTAATGATAGATTTATGGTTGCGGAACGTATCTTTAATTAGTTCCTTGTGTACGTCAGATTTGTCAACTAACAGGATGTCGTGAATAGTAAGTTTACTCATTTTCTTCTTTTTAAATGGATGACCAAATAGAGTCAAAATTTTTCATTTGCTCTTCAGTTCGAGTGGGTTCTGCTTTTTTTTCTGGTTTAATAATGGCAAATTCAAATTGATTAAATGCACTACTGCTTGCCAATAACTTGCTTAGTTTGATCTTAATAGGTTGACCATGTACGTCTAATTGTAGTTTGTCTCCTACTTTGTATAACGATTGTGTGATTAAAGTTTGAGGCTGCTTTACGGTGAGTAACTCTGGCAACAATAGGGCGCGAGAATAATCATTGTTGTTGGATAGATTTTTCGCTGCAATAGCTTGTGCAGATGGAGATAGTAATTCAATACCAATATACATTGGGTTTTTTTCGGGTGATTTCAGCCAACGAATGACGCCAATACTCCAGTCGCTTTCTTCATCTTCGTTTCGGTTTTTGATACCAATTAAAGAACCAACGATGGTTTTTGTAGTGCTCACATTATCCCATGATATACAATATCCTCCTGCGCTTTCATTGATCAATAGGCAGTTGAAAATATCATAAATTTTCTCGTGAGGTCTAAGTATTTCCGGTGGAGATTTCGGGTGTTCGAATTCACCAAATGGTGTAAAGCTATATTCTTGCCTGTCTACCAAATTTGGATTGTTAGCAAGGTCCCAAATGTCAGGTTTACTACTAGGTTCACCGGGATTTGGTACAAGATCACTGTCGTAGTGTGCTTTGTCTTGAAATTCGATTTGGCTGTCAATAAAATCTTCATCACGAGGAAGTTTTTCTTGTTGCACAGTCTCATATTGTTGTTGAATATAACAATGTGTGGCACTAAGACCTAGCGTTACATCAATCCTTTCTTCTTTGCCCTTGCGTGAAAAATTGCGTTTTGGAACTGCACCCCATGCGAGTATTAAGCGTCGCAAAGTTTCCTTGCTTATATCGTTTGGATTAATTCGAGTGTTTCGGATATTGTTTTCAAGTTCAACTGTTGAATTTTCATATTGATCTCGAAGTATTCGAGTGAGTTCACTGGTGTCCATTATCCGAATAAAGCCAGTATTCGTTTGTTTTTCATTGGTATTGTAGTAACTGGGTGGCGCATTGTTTTCCAAGTCAATTGAAAATAGACCTATGGGATTGTTGGGATTATCTAGTATATGTAAATGACTATATTTGGACCACTCTTGCAACGCCTTATTAACGCGTAATATTTCTGCTTGAGCTAATCGATAAGGGTTGGCAAGGGATAGTAAAATTACATGTTTATAAAGCGAACCAATATTTTGATTATTGGGTATGGTTTCGATTGTGTCTTTTACGTTTTCTGCGATGAGACTGTTGTGTTCAGAAAATAAATATAAATGATGAATTTCAAGCCATGTTTGACCAGAATTTGGAGCGTAGGTGAGATAGGACTTTAACAAGCTATCACCCAGATAACTTATTGCTCGATAAATTGAAGTAAGTAATATTTTGTTGTCAACTCGACCTGATTTTTGAGACAGGCTGGCTTCAATAATTATTTTATAGCCGATAGCAAGTTCTTGTTGTAGTTCTTGTGTTAGTTCAGCAATTTTTTGGTTTTTATTTGAGAGCGGAAATGCCTGATTGATGTAATGCTTTTGTAAAGCTTGGCTGACATAAGCAAAAGGCTCACGAAAAAGTTCTAAGACTTTAAATCTCTGTTGGGCAGGTAGAGGAACCCGATTAATCTCAGACATTGCCTTATAAATCAAACGTGCGGTCTCACCAACATGCGCTGTGGGTAAATTAGCGATCCATTTTTCAGCATCTCGAGGTTTAATGTAAGGGGCATCAGCAAACTCAATGGTTTGCTCGGGAATGTATAATCCTAGTGGGTTGCTATCCTTCGACACGGTAATTCCTGTTTTTCTGTTATTTCAAAATTCAGCTATGTTTCAGATTTCCAAGTAATTTGTCGGATTTTAATCAAAAACCTTTATAGATTGACGAAAAACTAGGTGAATCTTACAAATTGAAAAGAACAATCTCCATCCTTAGATCGCATCTTAGTCAGTTTGGGCTGACTTGCGGTCTTATAGTTTAATATTAACTGGAAAATCCTATGAAATCACGAATTTATCTCTTTGATGAGATTTAAGTGATTAAAGTTTATGGTGGTGAGTTATTCAAATTACTGGTATTTTACTCGCCTCGTTTGGTATTTCTTTGACGAGTTTAGGGACTAGGTATCCGGGAAGTTCTTTTCTTAGATTCTCAATTATATGTATCGCAAGTGCTTCTTTTACCTCGAAATGAGTTGCACCCTGAACTTTATCCAGTATGTGGATGTAATATGGCATTACGCCGTTTGCAAATAATTTTGTGCTTAATTCACTTAATACTTCAACAGAATCATTTACGTCTTGTAATAACACAGACTGATTTAGCAGAGTGACTCCAATATTTGATAATTGTTTTAAAGCGAGTTGTACATCAGAATCAATTTCATTTGGATGATTAATATGCACAACAAAAACAATTTTAAGTCGTTTGTTTTTGGCCCATTTTAACAAATTGGCATCAATACGAGTTGGTAAAACAATAGCTTGGCGAGTGTGAATGCGCAATATGTTAACATGGTTTATATTGGCAATATCATTTGTTATGGTTTCTAGGCGATGGTCACTGAGGGATAATGGATCTCCACCGCTTAAAATGACTTCATTGATTTCTTTATGGCTTTGTATATAAGTTAAGCTGCGTTTCCAATATTTGAGTGCATTGGATGAAGAGTAGTCAAAATGACGGCGGAAACAATATCTACAGTGGATTCCACAGGCGGCGGTGAGGGTTAGCAGAACTCGATTTTTATATTTATGCAGTAAACCGGGTTCCATTTCGGCGTTTTTATCCCCAACAGGATCGAGAATAAAATTGTCGTTTTGTATGGTTTCTTTTGCCCAGGGTAGTATTTGTCGCAATAAAGGATCATCAATATTGCCTTTTTCAATACGGCTTATATAGCTTTCAGTAACCCGTAATGGAAACAATTGATGCGCCAATTGCATGGCTGGTAGATGTTTTAAAGGAAGTTCCAAGGCTCTAAGGAGTTGCTCAGGATCCTTTATTGACCTAGCAAGCTGATTTTGCCATGCAGGCATCTGCAAAATTGTGTGGTTTCCATGTATCATGTTGTCATTTTACCCGATGGTTTGAGAAGCGTCTTATTTAAAGTCAGTAAACACTTCTTATTTAACACTGATTATATTGAAAACCGGGTGATATATTTTAATTTATTGAAGCGTTATTGCTAGCTAATGGGGTAATCATGGCAAATTACAGTACAAACGAATTTAAATCTGGTTTGAAAATTATGCAAGATGGTGATCCATGTACCATTGTTGAAAATGAATTTGTAAAACCGGGAAAGGGCCAAGCATTCAGCCGAGTTAAAATTAGAAACTTAAAATCTGGTCGAGTTGTTGAACGAACCTTTAAAAGTGGCGAAAGTGTGGAAGCTGCTGATGTCATGGATACAGACATGCAATATCTGTATACGGATGGTGAATTTTGGCATTTTATGGATCCGGTATCCTATGAACAGATAGGTGCTGATGAAAAAGCTGTTGGAGACGCTTATAAATGGCTAAAAGAACAGGATACTTGTGTCGTCACGCTTTGGAATGGACAGCCTATTGTAATCACACCACCAAATTTTGTTGTTTTAACCATAACTGAAACTGATCCTGGCCTTCGCGGTGATACCGCAAGTGGTGGTGGTAAGCCCGCTACATTGGAGACTGGGGCAGTAGTGAGAGTGCCGTTGTTCATAGAAACGGGTGAAATTATTAAAGTAGACACCCGTAGCGGAGAATATGTAGGGCGAGCTAAAGAAGAATAAGTCTCCGAAAAATTTTTGATTAGAAGGAGTTTGTCCTTGTTACAAAAAGAAGCGTTACAAGGGCGAGCTCAGATGTATCAGCAAATCAGAGCTTTTTTTCATCAAAAAGGTGTCTTAGAAGTTGAAACCCCAATTTTCTCTCGAGCAGGAAATCCTGATCCGAGTATTCAAAGTTTAACTGCTGATTTTCAAGCTTTTGGTTCGAATCAATCTCTGATGCGTTACGCACATACTTCACCAGAATTTGCCATGAAGAGATTGCTTGCAAATGATTCAGGTTCCATCTATCAAATTTGTAAGGTATTTCGGCTTGGCGAGCTAGGGCGTTTGCATAATCCCGAATTTTCCATGCTAGAGTGGTATCGTCCCGGTATTAGCTATATTCAGCTAATGGATGAAATTGAGGAATTGTTGCGGATATTAGGTATTGCAGAGAGCTGCCAGCGTATCAGTTTTGCGATGCTTTTTAAGCAATATTTGGAATTGGATATAATGACAGCTTCTGTGGCAGAACTTGAGTCCTGTGCAAACCAGCATGGCCTTGAAATTGTGGGAATGATTGATGAATATAATGATTGGTGTAATTTATTATTAAGCCATCTTATTGAGCCAAAACTTAAAGACTTGGGTGTGGTGTTTGTTTATGACTATCCAGAATCACAAGCGGCATTGGCGAATATTCGTACGGGTAATTACCCAGTAGCTGAGCGTTTTGAGTTGTATATTAATGGCATTGAAATCGCGAATGGTTATCAAGAGTTAACCTCTGAATCAGAATACCGGCAGCGATTTTTAAGTGAAAATGAATTTCGTTTAAAATGTGGTTTTGATGAAGTTGCTATCGATGAGAAATTACTTGATGCGTTAAAAGGCGGTTTACCAAAGTCTGCAGGAGTAGCCGTTGGTTTGGATAGATTGCTCATGTGTATTTTGGGATATGTCAATTTAAACGAAGTATTGAGTTTTGATTTTAGTCAGGCATAAAAAATTCAAGTTGTCTCTGCACAAATGTAGTTACAGAAATGTTTGTTTAAGTGATTTCGATATATTTTATAGTGCTCTTTGCGATATTAATGTGAGGTTTATTCAGAGTTAATTAAGTCGATAATATTTACACTTAATGATGTATTTGATTGATAAACCCTAATTATTTGTCTAGAATGATTGTAAGTCATTGAATAAGTGGCTCTGACTTGATATTGGATCACTCTTTGCATTTCTACATTAATCATTGAAATATAAATTGCAAAATCAGACAAAATTCGTGTTTTGTGCTTTGGCTGATAGAATAAAAATATATGCAGTATCGGGGGATTTCTACAATGGGTGCGCAAACAAATATGAATGAACAACGTTGGAGCCAGAGACGAACAGTTTCATTAGATGTCGATGTGTTTGACCATGGTTCTTTAATTACAGCTTGTAATAGTCGTGATGTTGGATTAGGCGGCGTTTTTTTAGAGACAGAGAACGAATGTTTTGTGGAAAATCAGGACGTGGACCTGTGTTTTTTTCTAGGTGAAAATAATTCAGTCAAGCATACTTTAAAAGCTAAAGTCGTTCGTGTTATTGATGTGGGAGTTGGGTTTAAGTTTAAAGATTTTGATACTAGTTCTTTTCGTACGCTCCAGGAAATTATGCGTCACTCTAGCTCTGCTACAACGGCATAGATAGGTTTATATCGATGACGTAAAAAAGGCATTTACGCTTGTAAATGCCTTTTTTACGTTAATTATTCTAAAATTTTACCCAGGCATTGTCCCATTTGTATTTTACTTTCTGCCTTAATATTTGATTCCCATTCAATAGCGTTTTTTGGAAATAATAAAATTGCCGTTGATCCCATGTTAAACCTTCCTAATTCATTGCCCTTGTTTAATTCTACGGAGGCGTTTGTATAATCCCAGCTTTGAATGTTTTTACCTTTTGGAGGCGTGATTGTTCCTGCCCATGTGGTTTCAATACTAGAAACAAAAATAGCGCCAACTAAAATAACAGCCATTGGTCCTGCGTCGGTTTCGAATAAATTGACTACACGTTCATTACGAGCAAATAACTCTGGGACATGTTGAGTTGTAATGGAATTGACACTAAATAATTTTCCAGGAATGTGAATCATTTTTTTTAATTTTGCATTTAGCGGTGAGTGAATACGATGATAATCCCGGGGTGATAAATATAGCGTTGCAAAAAATCCCTCTTGAAAAGATTTGCATGATTCGTCATTGCCTAATAATGTTTGTAATGAATAGTCATGCCCTTTGGCTTGAAAAACCAGATTATTTTCAATTCGCCCAATTTGACTCACCGTGCCATCAACCGGGCATGCAATGCTATTGGCATGGCTGCAAATCGGTCTGGCTTTTGGTTTTAATGCTCGAGTAAAAAAATGATTAAATGTTTGGAAGTCACGATAATCAGTAACCAATGTATCACTCATGTCTACCCGGTAATGTTTAATAATTTGTTGAATGATAAAGTTTTTAAATAAAGTGGATTTACTTCGTGTTACCTTGTGCATAATGGCTGATAATGCATGCTGTGGTAATATATGTTGTGGATAAATTTTTAATGCATCTGTAAATTTCATGGTTTAACTTTTAATTAATTTTAAGGTAGTGTTCGTCGAATTGTACCATGCTAACCCAGAGGTGTAGATGGATAATATTAGTCAGTATGTCGGTGAAAAATTGCTCGCGAAAAACTGGAAGATCAGTGTTGCTGAATCTTGTACTGGTGGTCTGGTGAGTAAAATGATGACAGATATTGCGGGTAGTTCGCAGTGGTTTGATCGTGGTTTTATCACATATACCAATGAAGCCAAGATAGATATGTTAGCTATTTCTGAGTCTACATTAGAAAAATACGGAGCTGTAAGCCTGCAAATCGTTGAAGAAATGGCGGCAGGAGTATTAGCTAATAGTTTGGCAGAAATTAGTCTTGCAATTAGTGGTATTGCAGGTCCTAGCGGGGGTTCTGTGGAAAAACCTGTGGGAACAGTCTGTTTTGCCTGGGCAAATAAGCAAGGCCAAAGTTTGAGCGAAGTAAAATTATTTTCCGGAGATCGGGAGGCAATTCGTTTAAAAGCCGCAAATTATGCTTTGGAAGGTGTATTAAATCATTTTTTTCAGAATAGTGAGTAATTTGGTTATTTTTTGATCAAAAATAAAAATCTTGTTATTTCAAAAAAGTTGTCTAAAATCTGATTGAATACTGTAAATAAATACAGTATATTTAAAAATATGAATTTTAAAGTGTAATCGAATATCGATGCATGATGAAAAGAATAGCATTTACGCATTAATTTATAGAGGTGACAATATGTCAAAAGATTCTGCCGCAAAAGACTCTGCCAAGCAAAAAGCCCTAAGTGCCGCACTCGGTCAAATTGAAAAGCAATTTGGTAAGGGTTCCGTTATGCGTATGGGAGACTCGGGCGCTATTCGGGATATCGAAGTGATTTCCACGGGATCTTTGGGCTTAGATGTCGCATTAGGCATAGGCGGTTTACCAAAAGGTCGTGTTGTTGAAATATATGGTCCCGAATCTTCGGGTAAAACAACGCTAACGCTTTCAGTTATTGCAGAAGCCCAAAAATTGGGTGGAACCGCTGCATTTATTGATGCGGAGCATGCGCTTGATCCTACTTATGCAGAAAAGTTAGGTGTGAATGTTGATGATTTATTAGTATCACAGCCAGATACTGGTGAGCAGGCACTAGAAATTACTGATATGTTGGTGCGCTCCAGCGCTGTAGATGTCATTGTCATCGATTCGGTTGCAGCACTAACACCTAAAGCTGAAATTGAAGGTGATATGGGTGATAGTCACATGGGGCTCCAAGCGCGTTTGTTATCCCAAGCTTTACGAAAATTAACTGCAAATATTCAGCGTGCAAATGTATTGGTGATTTTTATTAATCAGATACGTATGAAAATTGGAGTTATGTTTGGTAATCCTGAAACCACCACAGGTGGTAATGCGCTAAAATTTTATTCATCGGTACGTTTGGATATTCGACGTATAGGGGCGATTAAGAAAGGTGATGAAATTGTTGGTAGCGAGACTCGTGTCAAAGTCGTTAAGAATAAAGTTGCGCCACCTTTCAAGAAGACTGAGTTTGATATTCTCTATGGAGAAGGTATTTCACTGGAAGGTGAGTTAATTGAAGTGGGTGTTTCCATGAGCATTGTTGATAAAGCGGGTGCATGGTATAGCTATGATGGAAATCGCATTGGCCAAGGTAAAGATAATGTTCGAAAATACTTAAAAGAAAACACAGAAATGGCAGCTGAAATTGAGGCTAAAATTCGAGCTAAATTATTACCAGATCCTGTTGCAGAAACTGCTGAAGTTAAAGAAGCGGAAGAGCTAACTGAAGCATAATTTTATGTTATGTGTTTAGGTATTTCCCTGGGCAAGTCAGAAATTATCCAGGTATGTAAAAAAAGGCACGGTGTTGCCTTTTTTTACATTTTAAAGGCTGACAATTCGGTGTTGTTTGTGCATTAATGTCTGCTATGATTTTTCGCCCAATTGCCTGCTTTAAAGTTAACCTAATAAGCCACTTGATAGTCTTTTTTATGCTTATGTTGGTTTCCGCTCAAATTTTCGCTAGTGACCGTTCTATGTATCAGAATGCGTTACGAAACTATGATGCATTGTTAAAACTTGCAGTAGATCAATCTGGTGTTGATTATGACCTTTTAAAGAAGAATCAGCATGCGATTGAGCAGTATTTATATACTTTAGGTGTTATCAATCTAGATGATTTGGAAAAAAACGAAAAATTGGCATTACTTGTTAATGCATACAACGTATTTACGCTTCGTTTAATTTTGGATTATTGGCCATACATTAAAAGTATTAAAGATATTCCCGAATATCCTGTACCTAGGCGTTTTAAAGACAAACGTTGGAAATTATCAGGCCAGTTGGTTAGTTTAAATAATATTGAAAATAACTATATTGCGTTACTGGGTGTTCCCACAGCTTATATGGCATTGGTATGTGCTTCACGTTCTTGCCCCAATTTAAAGTCAGGTGTCTATGATGCTTCTGTTATTTACGAGCAACTTGTCGATGCAGCTAAAACCTATTTGTCCCAGAAAAAAGCTTTGCAATGGGGAATGAAAAAATCATTAATAGGAACATATAAACCGGTGCTTTATGTGTCGGAGCTTTTTAGATGGGAAAAATCTGCTATTGAATTAAGTGGTTATACCGTACTTTCGTTTATTGGGGAGTATGCGCCAGTTGAAGCGAGAGAATATATTGCGGAATATAAAGATAGAATATCGTTAATTTATTTAGATTATGATTGGCGCTTAAATACACGTGAACGTTGAAACAACAAGCAATATTGGGGATATATATAATCAAGCGATTCGTTACTTATCTTATCGCGAGTATGCTGTAGGTGAGCTTCGTGCCAAATTGTTAAAAAAATTTGATTCGAAACTGGGGATTACTCAAGTCTTAGAGCGATTACTTACTGAAGATTTGTTGAGTGAGCAACGTTATGCTGAATCTTATCTTCGTGCTCGTGTAAATAAAGGCTATGGTCCTGAATATATTCGCAATGAATTGATAAGCAGAGGTCTTAAAAAAACACTTATTGATAAAGTTCTACAAAACAGTGATATTGTTTGGGAGGAGGAAGTTTATAAAGTATGGAACAAAAAATTTAAAGCTACTCAGCTCGATGAAATACAAGATAAAGCACGGCAATGGCGGTTTTTACAATATCGTGGCTTTTCTCATGATCAAATCAAAGTTCTTTTCTCTCGAGTTAATTGATTCTTAGTTCGAAAAAACATCATTTATTTGGCATAATCTGGTGGTACAATAGCGCGAAAATTTACTTGTTATATTTTAACCGCTTAGCTTGCCTTTGATTTGCCCGATTATGGTGTCAAAAGCGCTCATTCACACATGTGAACTCTTCATTATTTCTTTACTTCTAGAAGTAGGTAAGGAGTGAGAGGAGGTCTTATACTCGAACAAATAAAGACGAGCTAAGCAGTTGCAGGTATTATATTAATTATTCTGGTTAAGTATTGATCTGAGATCGCATGAAAACTACTGAAATTCGTAAAAATTTTATTGATTATTTTGTCGCACATGGCCACGAGAATGTTTCGAGTAGCTCTTTGGTTCCGGGAAATGATCCTACCTTGTTATTCACAAATGCTGGCATGGTGCCATTTAAAGATGTATTCCTTGGTCGAGAAAAACGTTCATATGTTAGAGCGACTAGCTCTCAGCGTTGTGTTCGCGCTGGTGGTAAACACAATGATTTAGAAAATGTGGGTTATACGGCACGGCATCATACATTTTTCGAGATGTTAGGTAATTTTAGTTTTGGTGATTATTTTAAAAAAGAAGCCATTGAATTCGCATGGGAGTTTTTGACTAAAGAGCTGAAACTACCAGTTGATAAGCTTTGGGTTACTGTTTTTGAAGAGGATGATGAGGCAGCAGAAATTTGGGTTGAGCATATTGGGATTAGGCCAGAGAGATGTTTACGAATTGGAGCAAAAGATAATTTTTGGTCAATGGGTGATACTGGGCCTTGCGGACCTTGTTCAGAAATTTTTTATGACCATGGCCCAGAAGTCACTGGTGGACCACCTGGCACACCGGAAGAAGACGGTGATCGTTATGTGGAAATCTGGAATTTGGTTTTCATGCAATATGATCGTAAATCTTCTGGAGAATTAAAACCTTTACCTAAACCTTCCGTTGATACCGGAATGGGTTTGGAAAGGTTGGCTGCCGTTATGCAGCATGTAACGAGTAACTACGATACCGATTTATTTCAAAATTTGATTAAAGCTGCAGCTGAAGCAGTTAATGTTAATGGATTAGAGCATGTATCTTTGCGAGTTATTGCAGATCATATTCGTTCTTGTTCTTTCCTCATTATAGATGGTGTACTTCCTTCAAATGAAGGGCGTGGTTATGTTTTGCGTCGTATTATTCGTCGCGCTGCACGTCATGGCTTTGAGTTAGGTATGAAACAAGCATTTTTCTATAAGCTCGTCGATGCGCTTTGTGAAGAAATGGGGCAGGCATTTCCTGAATTAGAGAATGCTAAAGAAACTGTTAAAAAGGCGTTAAAACAAGAAGAAGAACGTTTTGCAGAAACGCTTGAACATGGCATGAAGATTTTAGACGACGTTATTGCTGATCTAAAAGACAAAGTGATCCCAGGTGAAACGGTTTTTAAACTTTATGATACATATGGTTTTCCTGTGGATTTAACGGAAGATATCGCTTTAAACAAGGGATTAACCTTAGATCATGATGGTTTTGAGCAAGCGATGGATGCTCAGCGAAATCGTGCTCGTGCAGCTAGTAATTTTGGCGTGGACTATAGCGACGCAGTAACAGTTGATACTGAAACAAAATTTACTGGTTATACGGCATTGAATGATACTTCAAATGTCATACAGTTGATCAGTAATGGTAAAGTCGTTGATAGTATTCAAGCTGGCGGAGAAGGTATTTTAGTATTAGACAAAACACCTTTTTATGCAGAATCTGGTGGTCAAACAGGTGATGCAGGATTACTAAGTAATTCGTCAGTTGAAATATCGGTAAACGATACTCAAAAACAGGGCGCAAATATCTTTTTGCATAGCATTAAAGTGAACAAAGGTTCAGTTAATGTAGGCGATGAATTAAATGCAAAAGTTAATGCTACAGAGCGTGCTGAAATTGAATGCAATCATTCAGCGACACATTTGTTGCACGCTGCTTTGCGACAGGTTTTAGGTGAGCACGTTCAACAAAAAGGTTCTTTAGTTGATGCGGATAAATTACGTTTTGATTTTTCACATACTCAATCAATAACGAAGACTCAATTACTTGAGGTTGAGCAAATAGTTAATGCTCAAATTCGTCAGAATAATCTAGTGGAAGCTAATGTTATGGCCATTGATGAAGCCAAAAAAAGCGGCGCCATGGCATTATTTGGTGAAAAGTATGGTGAGGAAGTTAGAGTTCTACGAATGGGAGATTTTTCCATTGAATTGTGTGGCGGAACTCATGTCAATCGAACCGGAAATATTGGATTGTTAAAGATAGTTTCTGAATCTGGTGTTGCTGCGGGTGTACGACGAATAGAAGCTGTGACGGCTGAAAAAGCATTGGCTTGGGTTCAGGATAATGATAAACAGCTTAGTGATATTGCTGAGATATTGAAATCTAAGCGCGAAATGACAGCAGAAAAAATAGAGCAGTTGTTGGAAAAACAACGCAAGTTAGAAAAAGAGTTAGATCAGCTGAAGTCAAAAGCGGCGAGTGCTGCAGGAAGTGATCTCAGCAGTAGTGCGCAACAAGTGGATGGTATTAATGTAGTTGCTGCGCAATTGGAAGGTGCGGATGTGAAAACATTGCGTGATACAGTTGATCAACTGAAAAATAAGCTTGGTACGGCAGCCATTGTCTTGGCGGCAATTGATGGGGATAAAGTCAGATTAGTGGCTGGCGTTAGTAAAGATGCGACAAATCGTGTTAAAGCAGGTGAATTGGTGAATATGGTTGCACAACAGGTTGGTGGCAAAGGTGGCGGTCGACCTGATATGGCGCAAGCTGGTGGTACAGATCCAACAAATCTAACGGCGGCGTTAGCTTCGGTGGCTGGCTGGGTTGGTAATCAAATTAATTAATATGCATATAAATATTATTTAAGTTTTAAAATGATCTATTTTCAGGTTTAATCCTCTCCCTTTTTGAGTTTCTATATTTATATGGCGTTAATAATACAAAAATACGGTGGAACTTCGGTTGCTAATCCAGAGCGAATAAAAGCCGTTGCAGAGAAAGTCTCTAAATTTCAAAGAGATGGTCATGATGTGGTGGTTGTAGTTTCTGCGATGAGTGGCGAAACAAATCGTCTGACGAGTTTGGCTCAAGAAATTATCGATAAACCAGTCGGTAGAGAGCTTGATGTTTTGCTTTCAACTGGTGAGCAAGTCACTATTGCTTTAATGAGCATGGCTTTACATAGCTTAGGTGTTGCAGCAACTTCATATACTGGTTCTCAAGTGCGAATTCTTACTGATGAAGTCCATGGTAAAGCGCGAATAAAAACGATTGATGATAAAAAAATTCGTATAGCTTTAGCCGCTGGCAATGTGGTGGTTGTGGCAGGTTTTCAAGGAACTGATGAAAAAGGCAATATTACTACATTGGGCCGAGGTGGTTCGGATACTACTGCAGTAGCATTGGCTGCAGCGTTAAAAGCGGATGAGTGTCAAATATATACAGATGTTGATGGTGTTTATACTACCGACCCAAGAATGGTTCCTGGTGCGCGCAAGTTGGATAAAGTGACGTATGAAGAAATGCTGGAAATGGCTAGCCTGGGTGCAAAGGTATTGCAGATCAGGTCAGTTGAGTTTGCCAGTAAATATAATGTTCCTTTGCGTGTTTTATCTTCTTTTGAAGAGGGCGAGGGTACATTGATTACTACTGAGGATGATGAAATGGAGCAAGCGCTAATATCTGGAATTGCGTTTAACAAAGATGAAGCAAAATTAACGGTTGTTGGTGTTCCTGATCAGCCAGGGGTAGCGCATCGAATTCTAGGGCCTATTGGTAAGGCTAATATCGAAGTGGACATGATTATTCAGAATATTGGCAATGATAATACGACGGATTTTACGTTTACTGTGCATCGAAATGATTATGATAAAACTATGGAGGTTTTGAATCGAATTGCCAAAGATTTGGGGGCAAGACAAGTCTCAGGAGATAATAGTATTGTTAAGCTTTCTCTTGTTGGGGTCGGTATGAGGTCTCATGCTGGTATTGCCAGTACAATGTTTGAAACATTGGCCGAAGAAGGTATTAACATTAAAATGATCTCAACTTCCGAAATTAAAGTTTCGGTTGTGATAGATGAGAAGTATTTAGAGCTCGGTGTACGAGCACTGCATGATAAGTTTGAATTAGAAACAGTATAGATTTACTATTGTTGCTGGTAAATAATAGTACATGTCAATTAATACAATAAGTTAAAAAAAACTATTGACCTTTATTAATGTGAAAACATTAACCACGTCACGTTCTTTTCAGTGGGGAAACGTAAAGTCCGGCCAGCCATGGTCGATACATCATTGTGACGGTTATAAAACGGAGTGCAGCTGGGATTACAGCACACTGACCGGCAGACAAGGAGAATGCAGTAATGTTAATACTCACAAGACGTGTGGGCGAGACTTTGATCATTGGGGATGATGTCACAGTCACAGTGCTTGGCGTAAAAGGAAATCAAGTACGTATCGGGGTGAATGCGCCAAAAGAAGTTAGTGTGCACCGAGAAGAAATTTATAATCGAATTCAGCAAGAAAAAGATGATGATGACAGTCCATCAACACAGGACGCAGTTGGTTAAATTAGGTTTTAACGCATTTTTTTTTGATAATCAATTCATATGACTAGATGTAACCGGTATTGAACCGGTTGCATCGACATTTCTAAGCTTTAATCTATTGTTACTATATAATCAGTTATTCAACAAAGCGCTTATCTTCGATCTATTTCTAATTAAATCAGAAACCTGGCTATCCGATTAAACTGGGAGTTAGATCTTGTGAAATTGATTGATTGTATAAGAAATGACTACTTTATACACAATAATAGCGAATAAAAATGAAATAAAACTTCCATATTGTTATCTATTTTGGGAGAATACTCGCCGCAAATCCGTGGAGAGGTGGCCGAGAGGCCGAAGGCGCTCCCCTGCTAAGGGAGTATGGGTCAAAAGCCCATCGAGGGTTCGAATCCCTCCCTCTCCGCCATTTTTACATTCGTAATGTGGGTATTTGTCTTGACTGAGGAAGTCATGTTGGGCATAATCCTGCCTCCAATTTTCTAGCGCCTGTAGCTCAGCTGGATAGAGTACCTGGCTACGAACCAGGCGGTCGGGCGTTCGAATCGCTCCAGGCGCACCATATATGAAAGGCCCTGCAATATATTTGCAGGGCTTTTTTTATGCCTTCAAAATTTCGATTTCTGCACGGTTATTTTTTAAAAGTACTAGACGAATCAAAACTGCGTTATTCCACAATTAATTATCTTTAATGCGTTATTCAGAATATGGTGATTTATGACGTTATTGGATAAAAGGGATAATTTTGTAATGTTATGAGACGTGTATGGCTATATCCGGCAAAACTAGCGTGATAAACAAGTTGGCTACATTGCAAGCTACATTCAAGCAGCAGCTTCCAGAAAAAATTGAGGAAATTGACTTTATATGGTCAGGGATTTTTATGGGTGGTGATAGTTGCCGAGATTTGAAAACACTTCATATGTTGGCGCATCGTCTTGCTGGGTCTGGTGGTACCTTTGGCGCGATGATCGTTAGTGTGGAGGCTAGAGTACTAGAATTGTTATTTAAAACTCAGCTAGATGGAAGCGATAAAACGATTTCTTTTCCCAATGAGATGAGACAACAAGTCAATGAATCACTGTTTAAGCTAAAGCAGGCGGCTGAAAATTGGGAACCTTCAAGTATTCCTTTTATTCGTCCAGTAGAATCAAATAACCAGCGTGATAGCAATCTCATTTATCTTGCTGAGGATGATGAATTGTTGGCAGAAAATATGATTGAAAAGCTTGAGCAGGCAAGCTACCAAGTACAGTATTTTCCTGAATTAAATGCTTTTGAGAAAGCGTTTGAATCAGAAGTACCTGCAGCAATTATTATGGATATTGTATTTAAAGAAGGTGATGTTGCAGGTACTGATGTTATTTGTAGAATAAAAGAAAAATATAAAATATGTCCACCGGTCTTATTTATTTCTGTTCGTGATGATATAGAGGTTCGTTTAGCAGCAGCTCGTGCTGGCGCAGTTCGATATTTTCATAAACCGCTAAATATGACAAAGCTTATTCAATCGTTAGATGGGTTAACGGCAAGAGTAGCTGCGAAACCATTTCGTATTCTATTGATTGATGATGATGAAAGTCTGCTAGAGTATTACGGCACAGTATTGCGAGATGCAGGAATGGAAGTTCTCTCATTATCTCATGCCTTAGATGGATTAAAAGTGTTAACGAGTTTTGAGCCAGACATCATTGTGTTGGATGTGTACATGCCAGAATGTTCTGGACCAGAGTTGGCTCAGGTTATTCGGCAGGACGATGCTTGGTTGCAAACTCCAATTATGTTTCTATCAACAGAAACTGACCTAAGTCTACAATTGTCAGCGATGGACTTGGGTGGGGATGATTTTCTGGTAAAACCGGTTACTGCGAATCACTTGGTGGCAGCTGTTATTGCTAGGGCAAAACGAGCGCGATGGGCAAAGAGATTGAACAAAGATTTGCTCAATACATTGAGAGAGAGCGAGTTCCAAATTGTTACTTTGGATCAGCATGCTATTGTTAGTGTAACGGATACAGCGGGTCGGATAATAAGAGTGAATGATAAGTTTTGTGAAATAAGTGGTTATACGGATGAAGAATTGATAGGAGAGAATCATCGACTACTAAAGTCAGGTATACATTCTAAAGAATTTTACCAAGATATGTGGTGCACAATCTCACATGGAAATGTTTGGGCTGGAAAAATTTGTAATCGTAAAAAAAATGGTGATGAATATTGGGTTGAAGCAACCATAGTCCCATTCTTAGATGAAAAAGGAAAACCTTATAAATATGTTTCCGCTCGCACCGATATCACTGCTGTTCGAGCCAGTGAAGAGCGTTATGCGTTTGCTGTAGAAGGCGCTGGCGATGGTGTGTGGGATTGGGATATGCGGAGTAATGAAATTAGCTTTTCTAAGATTTGGATGGAAATGTTAGGTTATGTACCTTTCGAACTTGCATATACTTTCGATACATTTATAGATTTAGTGCATCCTGATGATAAGCTCCGTGTTCAGGAAAAATTGCAAAACTATCTGGAAGGGAAAGTTGAAAAATATGCAATTGAGCTACGGATGCGTTGTAAAAACGAAAGCTATAAATGGGTATTATCTCGCGGGCGTATGATAGGCCGTGATGAGGCCGGAAATCCATTACGTATGACAGGTATTCATAGTGATATCACAAAGCGAAAGCAAGCCGAACAAGGTTTGATCGATGCTCGGGAAGATGCAGAAAAAGCAAATCATGCGAAATCACAATTTCTCTCGAGTATGAGTCATGAGCTTCGCACGCCTATGAACGCGATTATGGGTTTCGGGCAGTTACTAAAGATGGATGCTGATCAGCCTTTAAGTAAAATTCAAGAAGAAAGTGTCGATGAGATAGTTAAAGCAGGTGATCATTTACTTGAGCTTATTAATGAAGTATTAGATTTGGCAAAAATTGAGTCAGGGCGTCTGAAGATTTCCCTAGAGCCAGTATTTTTATGTGAAATAGTAGTGGAGTCAGTGCAATTAGTGTTACCAATGGCAAGCAAACGAGGTATCGAAATAAGTTTGTCATTTAATAATAAGATTATTTCAATTGTTGAAATGTTGGAGCTTAAAAAATTTGTATGGGCAGATCGAATTAGATTAAAACAGGTATTACTTAACCTGTTAGGTAATGCTGTTAAGTACAACACTGAAAATGGAAAAATTACAATTTCTTGCAACGAAGGTGATAATAACCGAACACGAATTAGTGTGACGGATCAGGGGTTTGGTCTTAGTGATAAGGAACAATCCCAACTATTTAAGGCATTCAATCGAATTGGTGAAGAACGATCTAGTATCGAAGGTACGGGGATTGGTTTAGTTATTACAAAAAATATTATTGAATTAATGAATGGCAGCATTGGAGTTACGAGTAAGCAAAGAGTAGGTAGTACCTTTTGGGTAGAACTGTCGAATGATATTGTTCAAACTCGACCTCCCAAAAAAATCAATAGCATTGTGGTTGATCAAACTGATGTAAGTGAAAGTTCAAATAAGCGATACTCAGTTTTATATATTGAAGATAACCCTGCAAATTTACGTTTAGTCCGTCAAATTTTAGGGCGTCGTAAAAATATCCATGTATGGAGTGCGGAAGATTCTGAATTAGGATTTGAATTGGCGTTAGAGCATAAACCTGATTTGATTTTATTGGATATTAATTTGCCTGGTATGAATGGGTATGATGTATTGAGCAAATTACGCCGGAAAGAAGTGATGCACGACACGCCTGTTATTGCTATTAGCGCGAATGCAATGCCAAGAGATATTGAAAAGGGTTTGCAAGCTGGTTTTGATGATTATATTACCAAGCCTCTAAATGTGGCTACGCTTTTGCGAGTGGTGGGAATGAAATTACTTGGCCATTCAAAGTGATTCTTTAATTTGTCTAAATGATTCCTTTTATGCGGTTTTCCGATATAAAAACGAGCTAAGTGAATGTATCGAGCTTCCCTGGTGCGATCTCAATATTCGAATTGTGACCCCTTAGTGTAATACGCTGTTACGGCATTTCGTGTCATTTATTAATGCGTAGCTTTTTTTATTACGGATTATACCAAAGGTGATGGATGATTGTTGTACATATAAATGAGCAATTTACCTGAATATATTTCGTTTAATAATTTTGGATAAGAGTGAGAGTTGGTTCAAGATGTAAAAATCATAGAATTTGTGTAAGATAAGGAGATTGCTTATAGTATAGACCCACTACCTAATTTAATTAAAAAATATATGAAAAGACAATCTGCCAGCCAATGGAGTGAAAGTTTCAGTTCGGAGGAAATTCAGTTAATTCAATCAGCTTTATTTTTTTCAAAAAATAAAAATACTGCAGATTTTGATTCGAATAATCGCGAAGAAATTGCCCGTATTCTTGATCATATCAACGTAGATTGTGAAACTATTGTTTCAGCAATTTTATTAATTGGTTTAGAAAATCAGGATTTCAGTTCTGTTGATATGGCTGAAAGATTTTCAGCTTCTATATGTGATTTAACCCTGCAATCTAAGGCACTAATTGAGCAAGAAGATGAGTGGGTAGAGAAAATTCAAGGCGGCATATCTGAAAATGATAGTAGTGCTCATTACATGATGCTTTTGAACATGATGAAAGACTCGCGGGTAGTTTTTATTGTTCTGGCAAATCAAGTACTAAAAATGCAAAGCTTAGTTTTTCAGTCCGAAGAAATACAGCTCAAAGTAGCAGAAGAAACTAAAAATATATTTGCGCCACTTGCTAATCGGTTAGGTATAGGGCAACTAAAGTGGGAATTGGAAGATTTGGCTTTTCGTTATTTGCAGCCGAACGAGTATAAAAACATTGCCAGAGCGTTAGAAGAACGGCGGGTGGATCGTGAAATCTACATGTGTTCGATTGTAGAGAAATTACAAAGTAAACTTGATGAGGCAGGTTTGGATTGCGAAGTCCAGGGGCGAGCAAAACATATTTTTAGCATATGGAAAAAAATGCAGAAGAAAAATTTAGCATTTTCTGATTTGTATGATGTGCGTGCTGTACGTGTCATGGTTAAAGATTTATCTACGTGTTATACCGTATTAAGCATTGTGCATGATTTGTGGCAATATATTCCGAGTGAATATGATGACTATGTTGCTGCACCAAAAAAAAATAATTATCAAAGTTTGCATACGGCGGTATTAGGACCAGAAGAAAAAACGGTTGAAATTCAGATTCGAACTTATGAGATGCACGCACATGCGGAATTAGGAGTGGCCGCGCATTGGCGTTACAAAGAAGGTGGGAAGCGGGATGAAAATTTGGAGAAACAACTCGAATCTTTAAGAGATGTGCTTAATCAGAGTGATTCAAGTGATACAAAGCTAGAGAGTGCATCTAGAATCTATGTGTTATCACCTAAAGGCCATGTAGTGGAAATGCCAGTTGGTGCTACGCCATTAGATTTTGCTTATCATATACATTCAGAAGTTGGCAACAAATGCCGTGGTGCGAAAGTTAATGGAAAGATGGTTCCATTGACGACCTCATTATTAAATGGCCAATCTGTAGAAATCATAACCGCTAAAGATGGCCAGCCTAGTCGAGATTGGTTGGTGCCTCATTTTGGTTATCTGAAATCGTCAAGAGCAAGATCAAAGGTTAGAGCTTGGTTTAAACGGGAGTTTAGAGAAGAGCATATTTATAATGGAAAAAATTTGCTGATGAAGCAAGTGAGTATTTTGCCAAGCAATACTGCGTTAAAAAGCTTGGCTCAAACGTTTAACATGCGTCATGTTGAAGATTTATACGCCTCAATTGGACGGGGTGAGTTAGGTGTAAATCAAGTATTAAATTCGTTAAAGATTCCCGAAGACGAATTAAAAGATGAAAAATTCATCTTGCATGAAAGAAGTCAGCAGAAACAAAAAAGCGATATTATCATTGATGGCGTCGATGATTTAATGACAAATTTGGCAAGGTGCTGTAAACCTTTACCAGGTGATTCTGTGACAGGTTTTATTACTCAGGGCAAAGGAGTGACAATTCATCGAGCGGATTGTTCTAACTTGATTGCTTTGAAGGAGCAATACCCTCAACGAATTATTGATGTTAGTTGGGGAGTAAAACCTGATCAGAATTATGAAGTGGATATAGAAATTATTGCGCTTGATCGATCTGGATTGTTGCGTGATGTGATGGCAGTTTTGTCTGGGCAATCTATTAACGTGAATTCGGCAAATACATATACCAATAAAAAGTTACAACAAGCAAGAATGCGGTTGACGCTTGAACTCTTCAATCCGGAGCAACTAACTTCAGTATTGTCCAAATTGATTAATTTGCGTGGTATATTAGAAGCGACAAGAGTTAAATGAATGCCTAAAGAGTTAATATGAGTGCTGATTATTTGCAGGAATTACTAAATGTTATGGCACGATTGCGTGATCCAGAGCATGGTTGTGTCTGGGATAAGCAGCAAACTTATCAGTCCATCGTACCCCATACCCTTGAAGAAGCTTACGAGGTTGCAGAGGTTATCGAAAGTGAAGACTTAGACGCTTTGCCAGGTGAGCTAGGAGATTTGTTATTTCAGGTTGTTTTTTATTCGCAAATAGCCAAAGAAGATGGACGATTTGACTTTAATGACGTTTGCAAGGCTATTACAGAAAAAATGATTAAGCGCCATCCTCATGTGTTTTCTGATGTTAAAGTTGACACGGTTGATGAACAAACTCGTTTGTGGGAAGAAATCAAAAAAAATGAACGTACATCGAGTAATTCAGATATTTCTATAAGTATCTTAAATGGGGTAAGTACAGCCTTACCTGGCCTTGCTGTGGCTAAAAAATTACAAACTCGAGCTGCAAATGTAGGTTATGATTGGCCAGACATTGACGGCCCTATTGAAAAGCTTGAGGAAGAATTTAGAGAAGTCAAACATGCCATTGCTGAAGGTACATCGGAACAAATTAAAGATGAAATTGGCGATTTATTATTTTGTGCTGTTAATATTGCTCGGCACATGAATGTTGATCCCGATGTCGCTTTACGTCATGCTAATCGTAAGTTTATCCGTCGCTTTAAAGGCATGGAAGCCTTGTGTGAAATAGATGGACAAGTGTTCAGTGAATTAAGTCTTGAGGAAATGGAAGCTTATTGGCAGCGCGTAAAACGCGAGACTGAATAATTAATAGCTTATTCCGATTGCATGGTAAATAAAGAATTAAATAACATTAATATGCAGCTAAAAGACTGCATGATCAAAGATCAGTTTCTTTTATCTGGAAAGCTCAAGTCTAAGCTCAGTCAGAAAGAAATCAATTCCCTTGCAAATCGAATAGAAAAGTCTGTAACTCGTGTAGAGCAGAGACGTTTATCAGTCCCAACTATAGAGTATCCCCCTGAATTACCGGTTGTTGAAAAACGCGATGATATTAAAAAATTGATTCGAGAGAATCAAGTATTGATATTAAGTGGCGAGACAGGCTCGGGGAAAACAACCCAAATTCCTAAAATTTGTCTTGAACTAGGTCTGGGTATAAAGGGGTTGATAGGCCATACACAACCACGACGCATTGCTGCCCGAGCTGTTGCGACACGAATTGCTGAAGAGCTTAAGGTTGATATTGGTGCTTCAGTCGGTTTTAAAGTGCGCTTCAGTGATCATGTTTCGAGTTTGAGCCATATTAAGTTGATGACAGATGGTATTTTGTTAGCTGAAATTCAAAATGATCGATTCTTGTTGCAATATGAAGTGCTAATTATTGATGAAGCCCATGAGCGTAGTTTAAATATAGATTTTATACTCGGTTATCTTAAGACGATTCTGAAAAAGCGATCAGACTTAAAAGTCATTATTACCTCAGCCACAATAGATACAGAGAAGTTTTCTAAACATTTTGATAATGCGCCAGTGATTGAAGTATCCGGCCGCACTTATCCTGTACGAGTGTTGTATCGTCCACTCGATCAAGATGAGGAAGAGCCTTCCTTATTAAGAGCGATATCCAATGCCGTTTTTGAACTTAATCGACAACAGTTAGGTGATACATTGGTATTTTTACCTGGTGAGCGAGAAATACGTGAAACCGCTGAATATTTGAGAAAGCATCATCCCCCGCACACGGAGATATTGCCCCTGTATTCTCGTTTGACAGTAAAAGAGCAGCAAAAAGTCTTTAGCCCCCATAAAGGACAACGAGTAGTTTTAGCAACAAATGTAGCAGAAACTTCATTAACTGTCCCAGGTATTCGTTATGTGGTGGATGCTGGTTTGGCGAGAGTAAGTCGCTATAGTATCCGTAGTCGTATTCAACGGCTGCCAATTGAGCCTGTATCGCAGGCTGCTGCTAACCAGCGTGCTGGTCGATGTGGGCGAGTATCTGCTGGTGTTTGTGTGCGCTTGTATACGGAAGAAGATTATATTAGTCGTCCTTTGTTTACTGACCCGGAAATATTACGTATTAATTTGGCAAGTGCAATTTTGCAAATGAAAGTGTTGAAAATTGGTGATGTGTTTGAGTTTCCTTTCATTAATATGCCAGAACGTAAGTATATTAACGATGGTATTAAATTACTTGAAGAGCTTGGAGCTGTGGATAGTCATCAAGATATTACCGAGATTGGCAAAGCACTAGGTAAATTTCCAATTGATCCACGTTTAGGTCGAATGTTAGTTGAGGCAAACCGCGAAGGTAGTTTGACTGAGACCTTAGTTATAACAGCATTTTTAACGATTCAAGATCCGCGAGAGCGTCCATTTGAAGCGCAGCAAAAAGCAGATCAATTTCATTCCCGATTTGAAGATAAAAAATCTGATTTTTTAAGTATTCTTAAATTGTGGGAATATTATCAGGAACAGTCAAAACATTTAAGTCAAAATAAATTACGCAAGTTGTGTAAAACGGAGTTTTTATCGTATTTAAGGTTGCGAGAATGGAAAGACATTCTAGTTCAGCTAAAAAATGCTGTTGCAGATTTAAAGTATAAGCCTAATGCGGATGAAGCATCTTATGATCAAGTTCACCAAGCTTTATTGTCTGGTTTGTTGAGTAATATTGGATTCAAGCAGGAAGATAACGAATTTCAAGGTACGAAACAAAAGAAATTTTATATATTTCCCGGTTCAAACCTTAGAAAGAAGCCACCGAAATGGATAATGGCATCAGAAATAGTTGAAACACGAAAAAACTTTGGTCGAAATGTCGCAAAAATTGAACCTGAGTGGATAGTGGATTTAGCAAAACATCTGTTAAATCGACACTATTTTGACCCTCATTGGCAAAAAAATGCTGAGCAGGTTGGTGCATTTGAAAAAATCAGTCTTTATGGCATTACCATTATTGCGAAACGGCGAGTGAACTATGGGCCAATTGATCCGCGTGAATCTAGAATTCTATTTATTCGACATGCTTTGATTTATGGAGAAATGAAACATCAGGAGAAGTTTCTGATGGACAATTTAAAAAAAGTTCATGCCATTGAAGCCATGGAGCATAAATCTCGGAGACAAGATATTTTGATATCTGAGGATGAGATTTTTGAGTTTTATGAGCAGAGAATTCCCGATAATGTTTATTCAGGTCATTCATTTCGCAAATGGTATAAAGCTGAAAAAAAGAAAAACGCGACATTATTAGAATTTGATCAAAATCAGTTAACTAGAAAAAATGCGTCGCATATTAATGAAGAGACATATCCAGATTTTCTTACAATACACGGATTTCAATTTAAATTATCTTACAATTTTCATCCAGGTGAAGAAAATGATGGCGTCACTGCTACGATTCCTCTTGGGGTATTGGTTCAAATTGAGGCACACTGGTTTGAGTGGTTATTGCCTGGATTATTACAGGAAAAACTGATTGCTTTGATAAAATCCCTACCCAAGGCATTGCGAAGAAATTTTGTGCCAGTACCTGATTATGCAACGGCTTTATTTAATGATTTGAATATTTATGAGTTACCTTTACTTGATGTGTTAGCAGACAAACTTTCTACAATGAGTGGTCTAAAGTTAGATCAAGTAGATTTTGATGTTTCAAAAGTTGATAGACATCTATTTTTTAATTTTGAATTGATTAACGATCAAGGGAAAATAATCGAAAAAAGTCGAAATTTGAAAGCCATGCAATTGCAATATGCAGATTTGGCAGAACAAGCATTTCGACAGTCGCCTGTTGAAGAAATGAAATGTGAAAATATTACTCAGTGGGACTTTGGTGATTTACCAGAATCTAAAGAAGTGCGTTCGACTCATGGGACGTTTTTATCGTACCCAGCTTTGGTAGATGATAAAGATTCGGTTAGTTTGCAGTATTTTCCCACGCAAAGAGAAGCAGATGCTTTAATGCAAAAAGGACTGCTTAGGCTTATAAAGCTAAATCTGGGACAAAAGCTTTCATATTTGGAGAAAAACTTACCAGATATTCAGAAAATTTGTTTGTTATCGACTTCAATTACGAATTGCAATGAAATCAAAGCTGAAATGGTTAACCTTATACTTCGGGAATCATTTTTATCGGGTCAATGTTATATTCGAGATAAGTTTACATTTGATAAACGATTGATATCTGGGCAAGATATACTGATGTCCAAGGCCAATGATATATCACGGTACATTTTACAAAGCATGCAATCGTTTCATGATTGTAAAAAGGCCATCAAGAAAATGTCGAGTCCAGCTTTGTTGGAAGCTTATGCTGATATCAATGAACATCTATCTACATTAATTTATCGGCATTATTTAGATGAAATATCTGTAAATAATTTGCAGCATTTCCCTCGCTATCTTAAGGCTGTTTTGCGTCGAATTGAAAAACTTTCCAGTGCTACAAATAACGATAGAAAAAATATGCTTGAAGCTAAAAGTTATTGGATTAAGTATAAAAATTTTGAATCTTCAAGTAAGTCTCAAAATAATACTGAAAGTCTCGCTCAATTAAGATGGATGATTGAAGAGTTTCGAGTATCCTTATTCGCCCAAGATTTAAAGACTGCCTACCCAATATCTGCAAAACGTCTTGATACGTACATCAACAAACAATTTAGTAATAGATAATATTCTACCTGATGCTCGTTTCTATCAATTGGTTTCATTAAATCAAGAACTTACTTTTAGTTGATTGTGATTAATCTAAGCCTCAACCCTTGAAAACTTATTGTGTTGGACGATATGTAAGAAGAGACAAAATACATGTACTAAGCGTATTTTTATGAACAAATTTAATAAACATCGATAAGAGTGGCTGGTCATAATGACATTTAAATTCAAATTAATTCTAAGTATTGTTTTTATCCAATTTGCGGTACTAGGGATGCTCACTTTTGGCGGTATGCAGCTGACAGATTATGTCGTGGGGAAAACCCTTCAAGCTAAAGCAAATGATGTAAGTAAGTTTTTACAGCCAGTAGGTATTGTTGGCCTTCAGAAAAAAGATATGCTTTGGTTTCAACGCACAGCAAAATTGGTTTTGTTATCTGAAGATATTGATTTAGTACGATTGGTAGATGATAGCGGTAAAATTGTAGTTGATGAAGAAATTCGATCGGGTGTACCCGAAAATGGATTTGTCTTTCGAAAAAATTTGAGCAAAGGGCAGCAAGTATATGGGCAATTAACCATAAATATTTCAGAAAAAGCAGAAGTCTTGGCAAATGCTGAAGCACAATCATTTGTTTTGAATATAGGATTGGGTGTTGGTACATTATTGATATTAATTGGGGTATTTGTCGGCAATATCTTATTGAGAAAATATGATTCAGAAGTGATTAGTGAAATAGAGGATCAAGATTTCGTTGAGGCCAAACCTCAGGAAACTGTTGAAAAAGAAGCTCTTCCAGAAAAAAACGATGTTAATCATAATCCAGTAGTAAATGCTGGAGGAGAAATGCACGTTTTGGCTTCAAATGAATTGGATTATGAAGTAGTTGAGGAAAGCCAAGTATTATTTCCTGATATAGTAAAGAAATCACGAGATGCAACCATATTAACTGACTTAAGTGGTTTGATTATTGAGTTTAATCCTGCTGCTGAAAAACTATTTGGCTATAATCGAAACGAATTATTAGGTAAAAAAATTAGCGAAACCTTGTTGACAGATAAAGCAGTTCGTTTGTATTCAAATTTCCTTGCTTCGATTGATAACTCCAATAATATCGAGGAGCTATTTGAATCTAAATTTCGTGGAGCAGAAGGTAGAGTTATTGATTTAACTGTTCATTTAGCAACAATTTCTTCTGCCAATGAAAAACAAATTGTACTGTACACAAAAGATATTTCTCAACAAAAAGCAACAGAAAATCGATTAAATTATCTTGCATTTAATGATGAATTGACGGATTTGCCAAATCTCAGTTTACTATCAGATCATATTCGCAAAGCAACATTTGAAGCAGATGCTAATGAACGTCAGATTATTGTGTTGAAATTAGGTTTGGACCGGTTTAAGAACATTAACGAATCATTGGGGCATCGGTTTGGTGATTATCTTATTCGCAGCATAGCTTCTCGATTAAAAGCAAATATTCGCCGTGGTGATATGGTGTCACGTATTAATGGTGATCAGTTTGTGGTCGCTTTGGTTGATGTGGCGTATGATTCAAACATTGATGCGTTAGTACAGAAATATTTAGATTGTTTTGTTAAGCCATTTCAAATTGAGTCGCAAAAAATCCATGTCAATATTAGCATTGGAGCAACACTTTATCCAAGTGATGAAAAATCTGTTGATGGTTTATTGCGTAATGCGGAATCTGCGATGTTTCGTGCTAAGGATAAGGGTGGAAATAATTATCAATTTTTCTCCCAAGAAATGCGGAAAATTTCTCAAGAACGCTTGTATATGGAAAATGAATTACGAAAGGCGTTGGAATTGGAACAATTTGAGTTACATTATCAACCTCAGGTGAACTTAGGTACAGGAAAAATTATTGGTGTGGAAGCCTTAATACGGTGGAACCACCCAGAAATGGGTTTGGTGCCTCCACTAAAATTTATTCCATTGGCTGAAGAAACTGGTTTAATCATATCCATTGGAGAGTGGGTTCTTAAGAGTGCGTGTTTACATAACAAACAATTAATGCATGAAAGAGGAGAGTCTTTAATTTTAGCGGTGAATTTATCTGCTCGCCAGTTTAAAGACAATGATCTAGTTAATAGTATAGCAGCCATTTTGCATGAAATTGAATATCCACCAGAGTTATTGGAACTGGAAATTACAGAAAGCTTGTTAATGGAAAATATGGAAGATGTTGCTAATACTTTGAATATTTTAAATGATCAAGGCATTCGAATTTCAATGGATGATTTTGGTACAGGTTATTCATCACTAAGTTATCTGAAAAGTTTTCCAATTAGTACATTAAAAGTTGATCGGTCATTTGTTCAAGATTTAGAAGATGATGAAAATAATGCATCCATCGTTACAGCCACCATTCAAATGGCGCATAGTTTAAATATCGACATTGTTGCAGAAGGTGTTGAAACTGAAGGTCAACTTAAATTTCTGGCCACTAAAAAGTGCGATAAGATCCAAGGCTATTATTTTAGTCGTCCTTTGGAGCCTGAAGCTTTACGTGAGTTGTTGAACGAAAATCGCAAAATTGATACTCAAGAAGGCAATATGCGCTTGATATCTGGTTTTAATTAAACCCCAAATCTGCTTGCACAATTGGCCTTGCTTTTTTTTACAGGCTCCAGTGTAATTAGAAAGCCTCCTAGATTTATCCAGGTTTAGTTTAATATGCGAAAATGGATTTTTGTTCTATTCATGTTATCTGTTTATTCAGGTATTCCTGTTATTTCTTTTGCTTCTCCCCCTGAGCCATCTGTTGATATTGAAAAGGGCAATTATTCGCTCGTTAACTCCTACTTAAATGATCTTGTTAATTATTGGATGGATGAAGAGGATATTGCTGGTTTATCGATTGCTGTGGTGAATGATAACAAGATTAGCTTCGAAAAGGGTTTTGGGTTATCTGATGTGGATGGTGAGAAGCCTGCAAGATCGGATACAGTTTATCGACTGGGAGCAATTTCAGGTGTGTTTACTGCCAGTTTAGTACTGAGACTAACCGAGTTAGGAAAACTTCAGTTAGATGATAATATCGAAAAATACCTCCCTCAGTTAAGTTTCCAGTATTATGATAATCAAAAATATTCAATCACCATTCGAAATTTACTAACCCATCATGCCGGCCTTCCGATGTCTCGATTTGAAGGCAGTTGGGCTGAACAAGAACCTAAGCTGGAGTCATTATTAGCTCAACTGAACTATAGTTACGCATCTTATCCTCCAAATACGATATACGCTTACTCTAATATTGCTTATTCACTTTTAGCACTAATTGTCCAACGAGTGACCAATATGTCATTTGCTGATGCTATGCACCAACATATTTTTAAACCATTGGATTTAAATGATACCGATATTCGTTACTCAAAAAAAATTCAGTCGAATCTTGCTGTAGGTTATAAAAAAGGCGAAGCGCATAAACTATTATTTCCACGAGATATTGCTTCGTTGGGTGTTTATTCAAATGTGAAAGACATGAGCAAGTTAATGCGGATGATGCTTGGGCAAGGAGAGAAGTCACCAATATCTAAGAGTAGTAGCGAGTTAATGATGAGTGCTCATAATCAAGACGTTGCATTAGATCTAGAGAAGCGTATTGGCTTAGGGGTTAATATTGATGGTATGAATGTTGTTAATGGTGGGCCTGTTATTTGGCGTAGTGGCGCAACTTTAGGCTTTCGTGCACGTATGGCCTTGTTACCTCAGTTTGATATTGCCGTAGTAGCTTTATCTAATGATACTAACTCATGGGATGCATTGGAAGATATTACTGAGCGCACATTGCAAGTGATGTTAAAAGCTAAGGCCGGTATTAGTCAGGACCTGAATGGAGAAAATAAAAATAACAATTATTCAGAAATACCAGTACAACAATTGGCAGATTATTATTCGAGTTTTATAGGATATATACCCATTCAAAAAGATAATGAATCAATCACTGCGTCATTATTAGGTTGGTCGTTGAATGTGAAGCCGGTGGAGCAAGGTTGGTATACTTTAGAGTATGATTTATTTGGCTTTATTCCTATCGATATTAGCTGGATGACTGATCTGAAAGTTAGGCCTGCTTTGGTAGAAAATAAAAATATTCTTATTGCTTTGTATAAAGGCAAACAGTATTTAGTCGGCACTCATTTTTCGTTTAATAAACCGAATTCGATTTGGTTTAAACGTCAGGGGGAATACAGAATTATTAATCATGATGCGCTTTTGGAAAATATGGAGATCAATTCTGGGCGATTGTCTGTTGTGGATGATAAGATGTTTTTTATTTATGAGTTGCCTAATTGGTATGGTTTAGAGTTGCATGTGCCGATGCAGATTTTGTCAGATGATTTGGCAATTATTCCAGGCTTAGGGACTGCTTTAAATGAAATTGTTCAAGTTAAACGGTTCGGCAGCAAGCAATATTTAGAATATTCTGGTTATTTATTGGAAAAAATTGAACCAAGGGAATCAGTGTTTGATTTTTTTTGATAATCTGTAATAGGGTTAGGAGAGGCATATGTATATTGTTATGAACCGAGTGATGGTCAATAGTGATTGGCATGATGAATTTGTAGAGCGATTTACACGTAGAAAAGGCCAAATTGATAAAGTGCCTGGCTTTGTTAGTATGCAGGTTTTGAAGCCAGAAGAACTTGGAATACCTTTTGTTGTTTTTACCAGCTGGATAGATAAGGCAGCTTTTCAACAATGGATGAAAAGTGACGACTTTAAATTGGCACATCAAAATCCTATGCCTAAAAAAGCGTTTGCGGAAGGTGGAGGCTTTGAAACCTTTGAAGTGGTTGTTTCTAGTGACAGTAAGCTAGGATAAAAAATAGTTTCAAAATTTGCGGTACATACATTGCAATTACTACAATAAGGAACTAATTTGTTTATAGATAGCCAAATTTATTAACTCAATTTCTAAGTACGTAAATATTATTTGTATTACTTGATATCGATAGTAAATCAAATACTTACTCAATGATTTGAAAAACTGGGGTTTGTTTATGCGCCGTTATATACGACATCCATCTGATATCCCTATAGAAATTAATCAGGAAAGGTCTAGTGATTTGGCCACTGAAAACTTAATGAATGTTAGTCTTGGTGGATTATCCTTTCATTCTAAAGAACCGTATGTGTTAGGTAGTCATTTGAAAATCACTATATTTGCAGTAACCCCTGCCTATGAAGCAATGGCCAAAGTTCGTTGGTGTGATGAGCATGATGGGAATTTTGAAATTGGCGTGGAATTGTTGAATGAAAATGATGTATTCAAGACTCGAATGGTGGAGCAGGTTTGTCATATTGCTCATTACAAACGTCAGGTATATCTGACTGAAGGTAGAGAATTGTCTGGTGCTGAAGCTGCCAATGAGTGGATAATGAAATTTGCACATGAATTCCCCAGTTTGGATGAGCTGGAGCCTCATTAAATTTAGTTATTGAGAAGTAAATCAATTACACAAGTCGTTCTGATTTGTTAAAATAGCCGTTTTATTGTTCAACCCCCCAAAGATATTATGAAAATACCAGAATTGCTGTGTCCAGCGGGCACATATAAGAATATGCAGTATGCTTTTGCCTATGGGGCAGATGCCGTTTATGCGGGCCAACCACGTTATAGCTTACGTGTTCGAAACAATGACTTTAGTATGGAAAACTTGAAAAAGGGTATTGTGGAGGCGCATCAACTCAATAAGAAGTTTTACGTCGCAAGTAACATTTCTCCTCATAATGCCAAACTTAGAACTTACTTGGATGATATGGCTCCGATTATTGAAATGGGACCAGATGCTCTAATTATGGCAGACCCTGGGTTAATCGCCATGGTCAGAGAAAAATGGCCAGAACAGACTATTCATTTATCAGTACAAGCAAATACCGTTAACTATGCTACTGTGAAATTTTGGCACAACATTGGTATTAAGCGCGTTATTTTATCTCGAGAGCTATCTCTTGATGAGATTGAAGAAATTAAACAACGTTGTCCTGAGATGGAGTTGGAAGTTTTTGTACATGGTGCATTGTGTATTGCTTATTCAGGCCGGTGTTTACTTTCGGGTTATTTTAACCACCGCGATCCAAATCAGGGAACTTGTACAAACTCTTGTCGCTGGGACTATGGCGTACATAAAACACAAGAAACTGATACAGGTGATGTTATAAAAGCTGATGGTGTGACTAAGTCTGAACTTAAGTCTGAAAAAGCTACTAGTGATGAAATTGTATTACTGGAAGAAGGCGGTCGTCCTGGGGAATTAATGCCTATGTTTGAAGATGAGCATGGCACGTATATCATGAACTCGAAGGATTTAAGAGCCATTCAACATATACAGCGATTAACAGAAATTGGGATTGATTCATTAAAAATAGAAGGTCGAACAAAATCTCATTATTATACGGCAAGAACTGCACAAATCTATCGTCAGGCTATTGAAGATGTAGTAGCGAATAAACCATTTGATATGGGTTTAATGAGTGCCCTGGATGGGTTGTCAAACCGGGGCTATACAGAAGGTTTTTATCGTCGACACGTACCTGAAGAATATCAAAATTATGATCAAGGGAGTTCTATTTCCACTAAACAAAAATTTGTTGGTGAAGTGTCTGACTATGATGTTGTAACGGGTAAACTATCCATTGATGTAAAAAATAAATTTTCAGTTGGCGATAGCCTGGAATTGATGTTTCCCGGTGGTTCCAAAAAGTTTACGCTTGAAAGTATGCAAGATATGTGGGGAAAGAGTATGGATGTCGCTAAAGGTAGTGGTTATCAAGTGAAAATTACCACCCCTGTTGAGAATCCTGAAATGGGTCTTTTGATACTTAATTTTTGAATAAGTCCTTTTATCAAAATTGTCTAAGTTCTAAATGCTGTTCCTTCGGTAAATTTATTGAATATTTTCTTATATGATTATTTGTATAAGGAAATAGATTATTATTATTTTTATTTATATCAAATTTGCTGTAAATTCACCCATATCAGAGATGATAAATGGAAAGCAATCCCAAGGATGGGGGAATTTATCTTGTAAGCATTTATTTTACATGCATTCGTAAATGCTATTAAACGATTAAAATAGTTTTGATTCGTTCTAGTCTAGATATTTGTTAGTCCGTTATACCTCTGTAGTTTATATCATTATTTATTATATGTTCTGTCTTTGTTGAAATGTATTTTATCAACAAAAGACGTCGCTATGCGTTTTGAAAGGCAAAAGTATGAGTAACAAAAATCAAATAACACATTTAAAACAATTGGAAGCAGAATCCATCCATATATTAAGAGAGGTTATGGCTGAATTTGAAAATCCAGCAATGCTTTATTCAATTGGAAAAGATTCATCTGTTATGTTGCATCTGGCATTAAAAGCCTTCTATCCCGCGAAACTTCCGTTTCCTCTATTGCATGTTGATACGACATGGAAATTTAAAGAGATGATTGAGTTTCGTGATAGTCGTGTTAAAGAGTTAGATTTGGAATTATTGACCCATATAAATTCCGATGGAGTAGATCAAGGTATAGGACCGTTTAGTCATGGTAGTGCAATCCATACTGATGTCATGAAAACTGAAGGTTTAAAACAAGCATTGAATAAATATAAGTTTGATGCTGTTTTTGGCGGAGCACGTCGTGATGAAGAGGCGAGCCGCGCTAAAGAGCGTATTTATTCTTTTCGTGACAAAAATCAACGTTGGGACCCTAAAAATCAACGTCCGGAATTATGGGATATATACAATGGTCGTGTGCACAAGGGAGAAAGTATACGGGTATTTCCAATTTCAAATTGGACGGAGCTAGATATATGGCAATATATCTATCTTGAAAAAATCCCTATTGTTCCACTTTATTTTGCAAAACAACGTCCTGTTACAGAGCGAGATGGTATAAAGATAATGGTTGATGATGACCGTATACCGCTGGAGCCAGGTGAAGTTCCAAAAATGGAAATGGTTAGGTTTAGAACATTGGGGTGTTATCCATTGACAGGAGCTATTCATTCTGACGCAACAACCTTGCCTGAAGTAATTCAAGAGATGTTATTAACAAAAACCAGTGAGCGGCAAGGTCGTTTGATTGATAAGGATCAAGCTGGATCCATGGAGAAAAAGAAAAAAGAGGGGTACTTCTAATGGCGCACCAAAGTGATTTAATAGCAACTGACATAGAGTCCTATTTAACACGTCATGAGAATAAGGAGCTACTTCGTTTTATCACATGCGGCAGTGTGGACGATGGGAAAAGTACTCTCATAGGCCGCTTGTTGCATGATTCAAAAATGATTTTTGAAGATCAGATGGAAAGTATTATTCGAGAGAGTAAAAAAACTGGAAACAATGATGGAGAGATAGATCTCGCTTTACTAGTTGATGGATTGCAAAGTGAGCGTGAACAGGGAATTACGATTGATGTTGCTTATCGTTATTTTTCAACAGAAAAACGAAAATTTATCATTGCAGATACCCCTGGCCATGAGCAATATACCCGTAACATGGCAACGGGGGCATCAACTGCAGACTTGGCAATTATATTAATTGATGCGAGTCAAGGTGTGCAGACGCAAACAAAACGACATTCTTTTATTGTCAAATTGTTAGGTATAAAACATGTCGTTGTAGCGATAAACAAAATGGATATTGTTGGTTATTCTGAGGAAATATTTGAAGAAATTAAGCAAAAGTATATTAATTTTTCAAATGATTTAGGTTTGAAGAATGTTCATTTTGTACCGATATCTGCGCTCAAAGGCGATAATGTTGTAAAAACGACTGAGCGAACACCCTGGTATAAGGGGTCATCCTTAATGAACTTGCTGGATAATATTGAAATATCTTCCGATGAAAATTATTCGCAATTCAATTTTCCAGTACAGTATGTTAATCGGCCTAATTCAGATTTTAGAGGTTATGCTGGCACCATAGCGTCGGGTTCAATTCGAGTGGGTGATGCAGTTACCGTATTTCCTTCTGGTAAGTCCACCTGTGTGAAATCCATTGTGACTTATGATGGTAACCTTACTGATGCAAGTGAGAGTATGGCGGTAACATTAACCTTTGATAATGAGCTTGATATAAGTCGAGGAGATGTGATAGTAAAGCGTGATGAGCAAGTGAATATTGCAACGTCACTTGATGTCAATATCGTTTGGATGAATGAAGAAGCATTATCTCTTGGAAAGAATTATTATATTAAACGTGCCTCGACATTTACCAATGGGGTTTTTGAAACGTTATCGTATAAAACGGATGTGAATACGTTTGAAAAGTTAGAAACTGACAATTTGGCTTTAAACGAAATTGGTTATGGAAAACTAACCCTTGCTGAACCAATTGTTTTTCTTAGTTATGAACAGAACCGAAAAATGGGTAGTTTTATTATTGTTGATCGAGTAACAAATAATACAGTGGGTGTTGGCATGATAGTTAAAAAATCTCAGCAACAAGAAAAGCAATCAGATAGTGAATATTCTGCTTTTGAAGTTGAGTTTAATGCACTTGTTCGTAAGCATTTTCCACACTGGCAAAGCCAGGTTATCAAATAGCAAAGCTTTTGATAAGCAGTTGATCTTTGACTCAAATAAATTCGCTGTTTGTCATTATGTCGCTTACTCGTTGGTTGGGACTCTTCGATTTTGAGTATTTCAGAATCGAAGATTTCCTTTTTATAATATATTTTAACTATTAATTCTATAATCTTCGCGGAGAAGAAGTTAAATCAGTTCTTCTTAGCAATACCCCTCTATTATGCCTAATTATATTTCTAACCTTTCTGAAGGCGCTTTCATGGCAGCTTTCAAGGTGTAAGTAAAAAAATAGAATTAACAGGCAGATTATGAAGTTAGACGAGCATACCTGTAGAAAAACATTAATTAATATATTGATATTGACTCATTAATGGTATGGCGAGTAAAGATTGATAAAAAGTCAGTTTTTCATAAGTGCTTTGTGATGCGAGGGCACTCTTACATTAAAAATTCATAAAAATTTAAGTTATAAGATGTACATTGCGTCTATATTTGAGAATTACCAGCAAACTTGCGTTTAGGTGATTTTAAAATGATCATTTTGCCATTTTATATGACAAAAATAGTCGCTTTATTGAAAGCTTATAAAAATATTTTTATTTAAATTATAAGTCTTTGAATATAATAGAGTTATAGTTACTCACAGAGAGTGACAAAATTTGGCACTTGTGACAAAAATTGTCTATACTTCTCACTAGAAGAACTATAAAAGTATTACTAATTCGTGGATTGGTAGCAATTATTAATTTTATTTTTTAATTTTGAAAGTAAAGGAGAATATTATGGGTGGTATGGGCGGCGGTATGGGCGGTGGCATGGGCGGCGGCATGGGTGGCGGTATGGGCGGTGGCATGGGTATGTAATACCCGGTCATTGATCTGCTGACACTCTAGCTGAGCATCTTGCTTAAGCTTGCATACCAGCAAAAAAGAAAAGGGATGCTATTAGCATCCCTTTTCTGCATTAAGGTGTTTAAAAGTACCGTATATTTGACTCATTGGTCTTTCATTTGTTTAAAAGCTTAAATTCTGTTTGAGTATGCGATATGCTGCTGAAATCATTAAGCTAATATCGGATTCCCTGTGCTAACCAGTCAACAACGTTTTTTAAAGGAATGTGTCGCCGCTTATAAAACGTTTTTTTGCTTTTTAAAAAGTGATCGAAGTCAGTTTGCAGGATTGCTTATTATTATATTAGGTGTGGCAACAAGTAATACATTAATGATATGGCTGCTTGGTTTACCTTTTGATTATCTGGCAAAGGAAAATTTCCAGGGTTTAGCTCAGATCCTATTGATCTTATTTTTTGTTATTCTTGTTAATCAAACCTTGCACTTTCTTACTACGTATCGTTCCAACGTAATCGCTCTAAAATTTGTGGGCCGGCTGAGAACTTCGTTGCTTAGTCATATAATGAATTTATCTTTTGTTATGACGGACGAAGTAAAAAAAGGTGATTTACTGACTAGAGTAAGCCACGATGTCGATAAAGTGCAGAATTTTGTTGTTGCCTTTCCTTTATTTATGGCTTCTCACATATTTACGGTTTTATTTTATTGTTCAATGCTGGTTTATTTGGATTGGCAGTTAGCATTATTAGCATTATTTCTGTCTTCAGTTTATTTAGTACATCAGCATTTATTTGTAGACAGGAAGCGTCAAGCAGCTGAGGGTTTTTTTCAAGCGAATGGTGATTTACTAGCGAAAGAAGATGAAATAATGACAAACTTTCGCTTGGTTAGTGGTTATAACGCGCAGCAGGATATTAACAATAAACATCAGTCTCTATTTTATATAGCATTTGGCTGGGCTAAGAAAGAAAGAAAGCTTAATGCCTTGTTTACTTCAAGTTTGGCGATACTTATATATTTGTGTGCGCTGATCATAGTATATCGAGGTGTTCATACCGTAGAAGAGGGCTCACTAGCTATTTCTGGACTCGTGAGTTTCTTACTTTATATGGGGTATTTATCTGTGCCATTGAGAGGCATGACCGAATTAGTATTTGAGGCGCAATCAGACATCATGGCTGGCAAACGGGTGGAGTCAATTTTAGAGATTGACCAGACCATACATGAAGATTTGCCACCGTTAAAGGTAACTGTTGGGAAAATTGATTTCGAAAGCGTTTATTGTAAGCTTGGTGATACATCAATTTTTGAAAATTTTTCCATTAGCATTCCTGAGGGTAAAACAGTTGCTATTATTGGTGAAAGTGGTGCGGGAAAATCAACCTTGGCGAATATGCTGTTACGTTTTGTAAATCCGCAACAAGGTCGAGTAATGATTGATCAACAAGATATTAGCCATTTTGATATTCAATCATTGAGAAATAATGTAACAATTGTCTGGCAAACAGCTCTTTTATTTAACGATACCATTAAAAATAATCTTTTATTGGCTAAAAATGATGCCAGTGAAGATGAATTGAAAATCGCATGTGTTCAAAGTGATGCATGGGATTTTATTGAAACATTGCCAGATGGCCTGAATACACTTTTAGGCTCAGGTGGAGTTGAGTTATCTGCGGGGCAAAAGCAAAGGTTGCATATTAGCCAGGCATTTTTGCGTAATTCGCCTATATTAATAATGGATGAAGCGAGTTCTGCATTAGATAGCCAAGCGGAAGAAAAAATTGTTCAGGTTTTAAAAGAAAACCGCAAGAATCTAACGACGCTCATTATTGCTCACCGTTATTCTTCGATTCGACATGCCGACTTAGTGATATATCTTAATGGTGATGGTTCGGCAACTTTGGGTACCCATGAGGAATTGTTAAATAACCATGAAGCCTATAAACAAGCACTACAGTGGCAAACAGGATTATAAAATTTATTTATCTTTGTTTTCTTTATTGATTTTATTTTTTTCCCTCTACTCTTTCAGTCTATTCGCTAATGAAAACTTAAAAAATTCAGCATCTCCCTATGTTGCAATGCATGCAGAAGATGCGATTCAATGGCTTGAATGGGAAAGTAGTGTATTAGAAAAGGCAAAGAAAGAAAAGAAACCTATCTATCTAACCATTGGGTATTTTTCTTGTTATTGGTGTCATGTTCTGCAACGTGAGAGTTTTAAAAATGAAGCTACGGCGAAATTTCTTAATGATAAATTTATATCTGTAGTCGTTGATCGAGAATTGCATCCAGTTTTAGATGCTCGTTTAATGGCCTTTGCTGAAAAGACCATTGGACGAGGTGGTTGGCCATTGAATGTGATCATTACCCCCGATGGGTATCCCTTCATGGCAACCATTTATCTACCAGAAAAAAATTTCCGGTCTTGGTTAAATCAGGTTTATGGTTTGTGGGAGACAGACCCAGAATATATTCGAACGATTTCGCAGGATGCTGCCAATGAATTAAATTTTAATTTTACCCTTAAAAAAACCGAACTTTCATCTTCGCAAATTAATAAAGTCAAAAATGCATTTCAGCAAGAACTCATGAGCTCTTTTGATGAAATGGAAGGTGGGTTTGGTGATAGTGCTAAGTTTCCGTTGACTTCGATTTTACAAAGCAATTTGGATTTTTACGAAAAAACATCGGGAAAATTGTTAAAAGAGCATTTATTGCTAACATTAAAAAATATGTTTCAACGAGGTATGTACGATCATCTGGAGGGCGGTTTTTTTCGGTACACAACTGATCCTAGTTGGCAAATACCTCATTTTGAAAAAATGTTATATGACAATGCACAATTAGCCTCTCTATATTTTCGTGCTGGAAAAATTTTTAGTGAAAAAGAATTTATCGAGATTGGTAAGCAGGTTTTGGATTTTATGATAGAGAAATTACAGGCAACTGGTGGTGGATTCTATGGGAGTTTTTCTGCAATAGATGATAAAGGAATTGAGGGTGGTTATTATGTCTGGGAAAAGGAAAGCTGGCATAAGTTATTAACGAAAGATGAAATTCAAGTTGTATCCTTAGCTTGGGATTGGTCAAATCCACCTATTATTCCCGAAGGATATTTGCCTATATATGCAAGTGACTTAAAAGTAGTTATTGAGCAAACGAAGTTTTCAGAATCTAACGTTAAGAAATTAATCAATAATGCTAAGAGTAAGTTGCTGGTTGAGCGAAAAAAGCGATCGTTACCACGAGATGAAAAAATTCTAGCTTCTTGGAATGCGTTGAGTTTGATTGCCTTGATTGATGGGTATCAAACAACTGGATTGGAAAAATATAAAAGCACTGCCAAAAATTTGGTGACCTTTTTAAGGGAAAAAATGTTAATCGGAGACGAGCTTCAGCGTTCGATTCACAAGGGAGTCTTGGCAGGTAATGCCGACTTGGAAGACTATGCATTAGTTGCTTTATCTTTAAATAAATGGATGCAGTTTTCTGGTGATTTGCAAGATAAAAACAAGATTGAATCGTTGTTGAATTATGCTTGGTCTAACTTTTTTTCAGATAAAGGCTGGAAAATGAGTGATGACTTGCTCATTCCTTACGGTGCAACTGAATCTATGTTGGCTGATGGCCCCATGCCTTCAGCTTCGGCAATTTTAATAGAACTTGGTTTGCGTTCAAAGAATGAACAAATAAAAGAAAAAGCCGTTAGTGCACTGCAACTTGGCCATAATGTATTGACTAGTCAGCCTTTTTGGTATGCCTCTCATGTCAGTTTATTAATGAGTTATTCACAAAAACATTAGCAAAATAAGTCTTCAGAATTTCCAGAGTTGTTATTTTCAAGGTTATGTTATAGGTTAAGCTAAAATAATTACACCTTGAGGGAGGGTTTGTAATGCGTTTAGTGGTTTTCTTAATCGCCATATTATCTGCATCAATAGCTTCAGCGGCTACTGAATATTATACAATCGATCGAAATCATACGTTTCCGCATTTCGCCATAGATCATATGGGATTTTCCACACTATATGGTCGATTTGATGAGACCACAGGAAAGGTTATCATTGATCGAGAAAATAATAATGGTTATATTGATGTTAAAATAGCCGCAGTGTCTATTACGACAGGACATAACAAGCGAGATAAGCATTTAAGATCGCCTGATTTTTTAAATGTAATGGAATACCCTAATATTGTTTATCAAAGTCGAAACATAACGTTTATCGGTGAGAATAAAGCAACGGTCGAGGGAGACTTGACTCTATTGGGCGTAACTAAATCTGTGCCTTTAGAGGTGCATAAAATACGTTGCGGAAAAAATCCAATAAATAAAGCACAAACCTGTGGTTTTGAAGCTACGGCTGCAATCAAACGTTCGGATTTTGGTAGTAAATATGGTCGCCCAAACATTGGCGATAATATGAAGTTATGGTTTGAGGTTGAAGCGATAAAAGAATAATTATTACTTTTATCTCAACTTGCCTATAATTTCGAATTTGCCAGGTTAGATAAACTGGCAAATTGCTCAAGTGTTAATGTTTCCGCGCGAGCTGTTGGGTTTATGTCTAGGCTACAGATTTCTTCTTCATTTAAGATGGTTTTTAAGTTGTTACGTAGGGTTTTTCGTCGTTGAGAAAAGCACTGACTGACTATATCTGCAAAAACTTTTTGACTATCAACTTTAACCGGTGGTTTTTTGTAAGGTATTAGTCGTACTATGGCAGAATCGACTTTTGGAGCAGGGAAAAAAGCGCCGGGTTTAACGATAAATAGTTTTTCCGTAAAGCAATAATACTGCAACATCACGCTAAGTCGGCCGTAAGTCTTACTATTCGGTCCAGCTGTTATTCTATCAACAACTTCTTTCTGCAGCATAAAGTGCATGTCTTTAATGAGGTGAGCAAAGGACATGAGATGAAACAACAAGGGCGTTGAAATATTGTAGGGTAGATTACCTACAACACGTAAATTGTTGGCTTTATCTGATAATTGGGAAAAATCATACTTCAAGGCGTCAACATTATGAATATGTAAGTGTTCAGAATTGCCTAAATTATTTTGTAAAATGGGGATTAGATCGCGGTCTAACTCAATAACATTTAGTTTGCCTGCAGCGTCTAAAAGGGAAGCGGTTAAAGCACCCTTGCCGGGTCCAATTTCAACGATGTTGTCATTAATTTGTGGATTTATACCATAAATAATTTGCTGGATGATACCTTGATCGTGCAGAAAATTTTGGCCGAATCGTTTGCGAGCTTTATGATTCATCGAATAATATTACATGCTGTATTGATGGCGAGTATCATGCTTTGTGCGTTTGCCTTGCCTGTGCCAGCAAGATCCAATGCGGTTCCATGATCTACAGAAGTCCGGACAATGGGTAAGCCTAAGGTGACATTGATCGCGTTGCCAAAACCTTTGTATTTAAGAACAGGTAATCCCTGGTCATGATACATTGCTAATACAGCATCGGCATCTTTAAGGTATTTGTCTGTAAACAAAGTATCAGCGGGTAAGGGACCAATAATATTCATGCCTTGTTTTTTATAATGCTGAATAACCGGTGAGATAACTTCAATTTCTTCCTTGCCTAGATGTCCATCTTCCCCTGCATGCGGGTTCAATCCAGCAATTAGAATTTTAGGATTATTAATCCCAAATTGTGTTTCCAAATCATGGTGTAAAATTTCTAAAACTTGTGAAACATTTTTTGTCGTGATGTGCGAAGGCACTTCGCTTAAAGACATGTGTGTTGTTACTAAGGCAACGCGTAATCCCTCCGTCGCCAACATCATCACGGGTAAGGGTGAATGAGTTCTATCTGCTAGGTATTCAGTATGACCGGTAAAGTTTGCTATTTCGTGTGTGAGAATGCTTTTCTGAATAGGGCCTGTCACTAGCGCATCTGCTTGAGAGTTCACGCAAGCATCTATAGCCGTGTCGAGTACATTCAAAACATATTTTGCATTAACTGGATTAAGCTGACCACTTTCACAATTTGTATTTAAATCTATTGGTAATACTTTTAACACGCCAGGTTCATGTGAACCGGATTTGTCTTTTAGAGTGCATGGTTTTATTTGAACGTCTAAATTGAGTTGCTGAGCTCGATTGGCAAAGAGGCTAGGATCGCCGACCGTTATAATATCCGCATCAAATGATTGTTGAATCGCTTGCAGAATGATGTCAGGGCCAATGCCAGCAGGTTCGCCGGCAGAAATAAGAATACGTGGAAAAGTCATTAATTTGTATTTATTACTACGTAAGCTTCTTCTCTAACTTGTCGTAACCAGGTTTCAGTCATTTCTTCAATTTTTCTTTGGCGAATAAAGTCTCTGGCTTTATTTCTTGTAAACTCTTCGCTATTATCTAAATCACGTCTTTCAATAGTTTGCATAATATGCCAACCAAATTGAGATTGAAACGGCTCGCTCACTTCACCGGGATTTAAACTGTTCATCGCTGCTTCAAATTGGGGTACCATTTGACCAGGACTTACCCACCCTAGATCTCCGCCATTAATCGCGCTTGCGCGGTCTTCACTGTGTGACTTTGCTAATTCATTAAAATCTGCACCGGCAATTATACGTTGTCGCAGTTGTCGCAAACGAGTCATCACATCAATTTCAGTATTCAATTCATTTGGGCGAATGAGGATATGCCTAGCTTTAGTTTGAGTCACAATATGTTTTTCACCAGTGCGTTTTTCATTGAGACGTATTATATGAAAACCGCTAGAACTACGAATAAGTTTGCTGTGTTCGCCCGCAGACATTTGAATGACAGCCGTAGAGAAAAGGGTTGGGAGTTGCCCTGCTTTTCGCCACCCGAGACTTCCACCTTCTAGTGCTTTTTGTCCGTCAGAAGAACTAATTGCCACTTGAAGAAAATCCTCACCTGCATCTAATCTGGCAAGAATATCCTTGGCTTTTTTTTGAGTTCTTTCAATTTCATCTGCACTGGCCGCTTCAGGCGAAGCAATTAGTATGTGAGACAAATTATATTCATCATCGATGTTACCTTGGCTTGCCTGGGTTGCGAGAAAGTTATCCACTTCTTGAGTAGAAATTGTAATTCGGTTATGAATTTCTCGTTGGTGCAATCTCGCAAGAATCATTTCAGCCCGAATGTCTTCTCGGAAGGAGGAGAAATTAAGACCGTCATTTTCTAATGCGTCACGAAACTCTCGGAGTGATAATTTATTTTGTTGGGCGATACGGTTTAATGTGGAGCTCAATTCGTTATCGTCAATTCGAATACCTGTGCCTTTAGCAATTTGCAGTTGGATCTGCTTAACCACTTCTCTTTCCAAAACTTGTTTACGGAGAATATTTTCTGACGGTAAACGAGTATTTTGGGAGCGCAATTGATTGCGTATTGTTTCTATTTGCTGGTCCAATTCTAGTGATGTTATGACGTCATCATTCACAATCGCGGCGATACTGTTAATATTTGAAGGCGTCGCATAGGCCAAAATTGGTAGGCTTAATATTCCAATTAAAAGTAATTTAAAAAACGATGTCACTGTGAATTCCTATGAAAATGCGTAGTGGACGAGATTATACAACATGGGACTCCATAGCGCAGCATTAGTTGCAAATATGATCAGTCGTTTATGCAATGTGTAATTGAATAGTAAGCCATTGAAAATATTGAGTATTTAACGTGTAGGTGACTATTTTTTTGCGGCAAATCAAGTGCTTCTTAAAAAGGGCGATAAACTCGTGTTGATGAATACGATTTTCAGTGCTTAGTTATGGGGATGCAATTTAATGCAGCTTTTATTTAGTTGGATTAACATCATATTAAACGTTTTGCTTTCCTTTATTTTAAAATATTGAAACTCAAGCGCTGCTTAAAGTGCCAGAACGGCAAAGAATGTGTATAGTTACGCTTGTATATAGCAAAGGATGTGACTGAGAGTGACAGACGATTTACGCTTCGAGCAGCTTAAAAAATGGTTGGGTTTCGCGCTTGAAAAACAACCAATGGAAATTAGTGTGGCCTCTGCAGACGCAAGCTTTCGGCGATATTTTCGAGTTAAAACGCCTAAAAAAACTTGGATTGCCATGGATGCTCCGCCGGATAAAGAGGACTGTAAACCTTTCGTAAAGGTGGCAACAGCGTTTCGTCATCTCAGAATGAATGTGCCTGAGATTTACGCCCAAAATTTGAGTCATGGTTTTTTAGTGTTAACCGATTTTGGAAGTATCTGTTATTTGGATCAGTTGCAAGAAAACAACGCAGATCAGTTATATGGTGATGCCATGGAAGCCTTGCTGAATCTGCAGACTAATGAAAAACCACATAATGTCACGTTGCCCCTATACGATAAAATGTTATTAAAACGTGAAATGCAACTGTTTAACGACTGGTTTCTCGCTAAACATGTTCAAGTGAGTCTCAGTGAAGATGAAAATGTTGGATTGAGTTTGGTTTATGAGGCATTAGTAGAAAATGCGCTCACACAAAATCAAGTTTGGGTTCATCGAGATTTTCATTCTCGCAATTTGATGTTGACCAGTAAAAATAATCCGGGTGTTATTGATTTTCAAGATGCTGTGGAAGGTCCAATTACTTACGATTTAGTGTCTTTGCTACGAGATTGTTATATAAATTGGCCAATTGAAAAAGTTGAAGTCTGGGTTGAAAGTTATTTAACACAGCTACAGTCACGGAATATGTGTCAAGATACATCAGTCGAAACATTTAAAAAGTGGTTTGATTTAATGGGTGTGCAACGTCATTTAAAAGCGATTGGCATATTTTCTCGACTAAATTATCGAGATGGAAAAAGTGGTTACTTAAATGATATTCCGCGAACACTGGGTTATGTGCAACAAGTTACAGCTAAATATAATGAGTTAACCGTATTGAATCAACTCATTACTTCTCGAATCATACCTGCCATGAATAAATGATATGAAAGCAATGATTTTAGCAGCCGGGCGCGGCGAGCGTATGCGGCCATTAACGGATAATTGCCCAAAACCATTATTGCAAGTTGCGGGCAAAGCATTAATCGAGCATCACATAATCGCACTGGCGAAAGCTGGGTTTGCTGAGCTAGTGATTAATCATGCTTATTTAGGGCAACAAATCGAAGACTATCTTGGTAATGGTGCTAAGTATGGTATTTCTATTCGCTACTCAGCCGAAATAGAAGCACTAGAAACTGGAGGCGGCATTTATCAAGCATTGGAGCTTTTGGGTGATGAAGCATTCGTTTTAGTTAATGGTGATGTGTGGTGTGATTATGACTTTGATAAAATACCAAAAGTAATCGATGGAATGGTACATTTAGTAATGATCGATAATCCAGATCACAACCCCTCAGGAGACTTTCATTTGCACGAAGGTCGATTGACAGAAACAATAGGTGATAAGCTGACATACAGTGGTATTGGTGTTTATCATCCTGATTTGTTTTCTCAGTGTCAACCAGGTAAATTTCCATTAGCGCCTTTATTGAGAGATGCCATTAAAAAGAATCAAGTTTCTGCGGAATATTATAGTGGTTTTTGGATGGATATCGGTACGCCCGAAAGGCTTGAATTTATAAATAAAAAAACAGTTTCTTCATAAAGTAATATAATTAATTTTATGCCTTTTCATTTACTTGCTTGTATCAGTTCTCATGGTTATGGTCATTTCGCAATGACTGCCCCCATACTTAATGAATTAAACAAGCTAGATGCAATCAAATTAACAGTTCGTTGTGCATTACCAGAAGCTTTGCTTCGATCGCGAATTGAAGGAGACTTTAATATTATTCCGGAGTCCAGTGATTTTGGAATGATAATGAACAGTTCGTTGGATGTTGATTTGGAAGCTGCGGCTGACGCATATCAAAAATTGCATTCTAATTTTTCGCAAGCTGTAACAGAAGAAAAAGAAAAACTACTCGCACTGCGACCTAACTTAATTATTGCAAATATACCTTATTTAACAGTGGCTGCCGCACATCAGGCAAATATACCGGTTATTGCTTACTGTTCCTTGAATTGGGCTGAAATTTTCAGCTCATATTTTGAAGATAAATTACCTGATGCTAAGAAAATTTTAGACGAAATAAATGGCGCGTACAATTTGGCGGAATGTTTTGTTTGTCCAGAGCCATCGATGGACATGCCTGGTTTAAATAACATAAAAAATGTTGGGCCAGTTGCTAAAATTGCCACAAGCCATCGGCAATTACTTAACAAGCAGTTTTCGTTATCTGGTGGAGAGAAGTTGGTGTTGATAACGCCCGGAGGTGTAGCGACACCTGTTCCTGTAAATGATTGGCCAGTGATACCTGGTGTCGTTTGGATAACTGCTTGGCAATATGAGACTCAACGAAAAGACATTATATCCACGGAGCGTATCAATATATTGTTCAGTGATTTGCTCGCTAGTTGTGATGCAGTTATTACCAAGCCTGGATATGGTACCGTCACTGAAACGGTGTGTAATGGGGTTCCGGTATTGTATGTTTTACGAGGTGATTGGGCAGAGGAGCGTTTTCTTGAAGCTTGGTGGAATGTCCATGGAACAGCAATTAAAATAAGCCGAGAGGAGTTTTTTAAGGGCAATGTTAAAGAAAGCTTAGAAAGACTATGGGAGTTACCGCAGTCCCAGCCAGTTACCGCATCGGGTATTCAGCAATTATTGTCGATAGTAAAGACTTACATTCATTAGTTGCCCCATCCTTACTTGTTGATATTTAAGCAATAAGTGTATTAATTTCAGTTATTTTGGGAATTTGCCTGATTTCAAGCTAATTTTCATATTCAAAGCTTAGACTGAATCATTTTCTGCAAATAAAACAAATAGATAATACGAACCAGGAATCAAATTCCAATAGAACTGGTCAAGTCAAAAATGTGGATAGTTACAAATAGTAGAGTTAATAAGCAGCTGGTATATGAGTTTTTTGTAAAAAAAACACTCTTGTCCGTAATTTTGTTTGCGCTGTTTTTTTTCAGCAGTAATGTTCTATCTGCTGTTGCAATTACATCATTTGTGCCTTCGGATGTCGGTACAAGCTCGGTTAGGTTAAATGCAACAATTAGCGCATCTGCCGAATCAACTCGAATTAAATTTAATTACGGTACATCGCCAACAAGTTTATCGTTATCAACGCCGGAAAAAATATTAATAAACTCTACAATTGGAATTACGACCAGTGAGTTTATTTCGAATCTCCAATGTGGAACGACATATTATTACCATGTGGTAGCGATCAACGGTGGTGAACAAGCCATCTCACTAGCTGATTCATTTACCACTCTCAATTGTGTTTCTATTATGGCAATCATTGATACTAATGAGGCGAGTAATATTACGCTTAGTAGTGTGCGTTTACATGGCAATATTTCACTCGATAATATCTATCAAGAGGTCAGTTATTATTTTGAATATGGGCAAAATACAGCCTATGGTTTACAGACTACGGGCGGACCAATTGGTCAAAATGTTTTACAAGCTCAAGTTGATGATGATGTTTTTAATTTAGTCTGTGGTAGCACTTATCATTTTCGTTTGGTTGTTGAATTAAAAGAAACTGCTACATCGGATGTTGTGCTTAGTGAAGGCAATGACATGGTTTTGGCAACAGAAGATTGTCCGCTTCCTATATTGTTTCCTGACTCAACTGTCCCAACGGGACCAGATTATGCGATTTTATCTGTTTCCTTAACAACTTACGGTAAGGAAGTTGATTTGTTTTTTCAATGGGGTAAGACCTCAGATCTTGGCCAGCAAACGTCAATAAAAAAAGTAGAGTCTGGGACTGTATTGGAACAAATATCGGATTTAGATTGTGGTATACCTTATTATTTTATTGCGGTTTTACAGTATGAAGATTTCGAGATAAAAAGTGATATAAAGAACTTTACAACCAATGCTTGCTCTCAACCCCCGACTACAGCTACTTTAGCCGCAACAAATATTCTAAAAACGTCTACTTCAATTAGCGCTACCGTTTCACCTAATGATGCCGCGACATCAGCTTATTTTGAATGGGGCATTGAAGCCTTTTATGACCGACAGACTGAAGTGAAAAATGTTAGTGCTGGATTTTCAGGTCAAATTATTAAAGTGGAGCTTATAGGCTTAGAGTGTGATACAAAATATTTTTATCGGGTATTTGCTTCAAATGTAAATGGCCAAGTGCGAGGGGAAGCGATGAGTTTTACTACCTCATCTTGTGATGAGCCTAACCAAGTGCCTGAGCCTCAGCCAGATTTGGCAAGTGCACAAATATTTTCTGGCAAGAATCATAGTATTATTTTGGGCAAAAGTGGCGAAGTGATTGGCTGGGGGGATAATCGATTTTTCCAATTGGGTGGTCCAACAACAGATTTCGGTTTGGTTGATGGCGTTAAATCAGCGACGCCAAAGGGCGATTTACCGCCTCTGTTTTTTAATATTAAAAAAGCAGCAGCTGGTGGTGAGCATAGCCTGTTTTTGCACAACGAAGAAATTATGAGTTTTGGAAATAATAATGTCGGTCAACTCGGCGCATTTACTGATAATTTACCAGCTCAAGAACCAATTTGGGTTGTTAATGAGTCAGGTATAGCAGTAACTAAAATTATTGATATTGATGCGGGGAATAAACACAGTATTGCATTGCGTTCTGATGGCGGTATCTTAGTTTGGGGTGATAATTCATTTGGTCAATTAGCTGACGATCAATTACCGAAATCACTATATCCAATCCTGTTGACAACGTTGAATAATGCAGAACAAGTAGCTGCGGGTGACAATTTTAATTTGGCTGTATTACAAGATAAATCACTGGTAGCTTGGGGCGAAAATAGTAGTGGTCAATTGGGCATAGGTGGTAGTAATCAGAAGCAAGATATCACAATAGTTACTGGTGCAGATAATATCAGGAGTTTAAGTGCCGGTGCTGAACATGTGTTGGCGTTACAGGAAAACGGAAATGTATTAGTATGGGGAAGTAATCAAACAGGCCAGCTTGGAATAGGAAATACCGAAAATCAAGAAACTCCAGTACCCCTCGATTTTATAGGTGCTAAAGTCATTCAGTTGGCCGCAGGAAGTAATCACAGTGTTGCTTTATTAGAAGATGGAAAAGTAATGGCTTGGGGTGATAACTCATTTGGCCAGCTAGGAATTGCCACTAGTGAAAGCGTTATGTCACCTACAATGGTAGTTAATTCTGCACAAGTAGAGTTAACTGAAATCGTGAGCATTGCGGCGGGTAAAAACTTTACTGTTGCGGTGGATAATACTGGGAATATTCTAAGTTGGGGTGATAATTCTCTTGGTCAGTTAAATGGTAAGGCCTCTGTGAAAACTGGAAAAGTCATGTTGGCAGATAAGTTTGATGTCAATATTTCTTTAAATACACCGAGAATTATCGTCGATAAAGCGATTATTACGATTGAACCAGGTTCGGTCGAAAAAGTGAATGTTCGACTCTCTGCTAATCCTGATTCGATTGTGGAAGTAAAGGCAGAATTTACTTCTGGAGATGAAAACTTTTTTATAGAGCGAGATAATAGGGTGTTTTTTAGTCCCGAGCGAATCGACTGGCCCTATGAAAAACCATTAACTATTGCAGCAGTGCAAAATGTTGAAGTTGCTGAAGATGTGTTAAATTTCTCAGCACCTGGTTTTGCTACAGTCAGTGTGCAAGTGAAAATTGTCGCTGGTAATAATGAAAAGCCCAAAGAACAGGTTGTTGGTAGCTTATCACCCTTACATATATTGGTTATGTTTGGTTGGTTTGTTTTTCGACGCAGATTTGCATAATATTTATCACTTCCGACCTAACTTTCAAATAACGTAGTTTATGAATTCTTTGTTATAATTTCTTCAATGTTAGGGGAGGAAATCATATTATGTTAATTGGAACGCCATTATCAGAAAATGCCTTAAAAGTGATGCTTTTGGGGTCTGGGGAGTTGGGCAAGGAAGTTATCATATCGTTGCAACGTTTTGGTGTAGAAGTCATCGCTGTTGATCGTTATGCCAATGCGCCTGGCCATCAAGTAGCGCATCGGTCTCATGTAATCGATATGACAGATGCTCATTGTTTAAAAGAACTTATTCTAAAAGAAAAACCACACATCATTGTTCCTGAAATTGAAGCCATTGCAACAGATGTTTTAGCTGAAATTGAAGCAGAAGGTATAGCCGAAGTTATTCCCAAGGCGCGAGCAACTCAGTTAACAATGAATAGAGAAGGTATTCGACGTCTTGCGGCAGAACAGTTGGAATTGGCCACATCACGGTTTGCATTTGCAGAAACTTTAAATGAACTGAAAATTGCAATTGATGGTGGTATTGGTTATCCCTGTATAATAAAGCCAGTGATGTCTTCATCAGGCAAAGGGCAGTCTTTAATTGAAGCGCCGGAAGATGTCGAGCTTGCTTGGAATAATGCAATGGAAGGTGGTCGTGTTAAGCAAGCTAAAGTGATTGTGGAAGAAAAAATCAATTTTGATTTTGAAATTACATTGCTTACTGTGCGATCAATAGATGAAGCGGGAAATACTCAAACAGATTTTTGTGAACCCATTGGCCATATTCAGAAATCAGGTGATTATGTTGAAAGTTGGCAACCACAAAAAATGTCCCCAAAAGCGTTGTCTAAATCGAAGGATATCGCAAAAAAGGTCACCGATAATTTGGCTGGTCGTGGCATATTTGGTGTTGAACTATTTGTCAAAGGTGATGAAGTATGGTTTAGCGAAGTCAGCCCAAGGCCACATGATACAGGGATGGTAACGATGGTGAGTCAGTATCAAAATGAATTTGAGTTGCACGCCCGCGCTATTTTGGGGCTACCCGTTTCTACGGAAATATTGAAACCTGGAGCCAGTGCTGTTATTTATGGGGGGGTGAACGAAAAAGGGGTTGCCTATCAAGGACTAGAAAATGCGCTTTCAATTCCTCAAACTGAAGTTCGATTATTTGGAAAACCGGAAGCGTTCCTTAAACGACGAATGGGTGTTGCACTAGCGTATGCAAATTCAGTTGAGCAAGCGAGAGAAAACGCAAAAAATGCTGCGTTGAAGATAGAAATAATAAAGCCAGGTGTTTCATAAAAACATCTGGCTTTATTTGAATGGGAGAACCTGCTTTACTTGTTATAAGTAAGTATTAGTTGCCTATAAAGCCTCCCTGAGGATGTTTGTTTCCTCACTTTATCGCTTTAGCGAACGGCAAACTAATGTAAAGGTTCTCCCTTTGACTTTTTATTGACTTATCTAAAGCCATCTTCACTTTTATAAATTTTAAAGGTGACATAAGTGCCAAGAATAACGCCAATAACGGTGACGGCATAAATAGCTAAATTTAAAACTTCTGTGTAACCCATTGTAAAAACCCCTTGTTTTGAAAGTGTTTATGTTCTTAAGGTGCTAATATCTTGCCCGAATATTTTCCTTGGATCAAGTCTTAAAGAAGGATTATTTGGATCCATACGATTTCTTCTATATCAACTGAATCTACAAATTAGTTGAGTTTTATATTGTTTTGAAAAGTTGTTTGATAAATAGGCTTCTGAATCTAATTGATTGATAAATATCAATTATTCTATTTGCTCCTTTAATGTTTTTGTTTTGCCTATCATTGCACAAAATTTGAGTGCCTCGGATAAAGTAATTAACTATTTGGTCGTTAATGTAGTCATTAATCGCATCATTCTGAATAACTTGATCGGTTCTAAGTTATTAATTTAAATGCAGATAGGAGTAGTATGCGGGGTAGTCAACAAAATCCAGAAACAGTACAAGACTTGGTAAATGGTGTTGAGCAATTGGTATCTTTGCCAGAAGTCTGTTTTATGGTCAACGATTTGGTTAATGACCCAAATTCAGATATTACACAAATCGGAAGTGTCATTAGTCAGGACCCTGATTTAACAGCGCGTTTATTAAAATTAGTAAACAGCTCGTTTTATGGATTTGATAAACCAATCGATACCGTCACCCGTGCTGTCATGATGGTGGGTTTACGTGAATTGCAGCATATGGTTTGGGCTAGCTCGGCAGTTGAAACATTTAATAACTTGTCGCCTGCAGATGCAAATATGGCAGGATTCTGGCGTCATAGTATATTTTGCGCGGTTACAGCAAGAATACTAGCTAGAGAGTGTAATATCCTGCATCCAGAACGTATGTATGTGGCCGGCTTGTTACATGACATTGGGCGTTTATTGATATTCCATAAGTTACCACTGGCAGCGAGTAAAATTATTGCTGAGGAACGAGTAAATCCGGATCGTGATATTGCTAGTATTGAAAATGATATTTTAGGCTTTGACCATGCACAAGTTGGAATGGCTTTATGTAATAGCTGGGAATTACCAAACAGTCTCGCAACAGCGATAGGGCATCATCACAATCCAGAAATAGTTGATAGCTTTAAATTGGAAACCGCAATTTTGCACGTTGCCAATGTAATGGCCCATGCCTTAGAAATGGGTGATGAAGAAAAATTCCAAGAACGTACCAATGCAGGTGCATGGGACTTGCTGAATTTATCTGATGATGCGATTAAGCGAACATTACAAGAAGCTGTATTACAGTTCTTAGAAGCTTTAGAATTGCTTTTACCTGGCGCAAGTCAGCGAATATAGTATAAACGAGAGCAGGGATGACAAACTCAATACCAAGCGAAAATAATATGGGAGTTCTGAATGCTACAGACCCTCATCAATTGCGCAATTTAACAAAAGCATTAATTAAATTTTGTGTGCAAGACGGCGATCGTGCTTCCCAAGAGCTGAGTATACGTTTATCAAATATTCAAGCGCAATTATCAACATTAGAGTTAAAGTTGGATTCTGATCTTAGTAAAGAAGAAGCTAAGTTAAACATAACGCTTGCTATGAGCGAATTGTTAAAGTGTTTTATTGAGCTACAATTTTTTGATCGGATTTCACAAAGAATGGATCATGCCATACAGAGTATCGAAGCTGGTGATTTGGAGGAATCTGCACAAGGCAGTGTGGCTCAGTGCTTTACCATGGAAGATGAGCGTATTTTGTATACGGCATTGTTGGATGGTGAAAGTGTAGAATCTGCAGTACAAAAAGCGAATGCTAAATTGGTGAATATTGTTAGTGATGCAGAAGATGATATTGAATTGTTTTAAGTAAAAGTCATTAAAAATGGTTTCGTTTATCTGTTTCACGTTTTTCAAACCCATCGAACCTGAGATTAACATTGATTTGAGACAAGATCTGGTTTAATCTTACCCGCCCTAAAAAATGGTGTTTCTGAAAATAATTAATAAAGTGTAGTTTTCTGAAAATATCCAATTAATTTAATGTCTTAGGGTGTTAAGCAAAATTTGGAGAGGTGTCCGAGTGGCCGAAGGAGCACGCCTGGAAAGTGTGTATACGGCAACGTATCGAGGGTTCGAATCCCTCCCTCTCCGCCAAATTAAGAAGGGTCGCCCGAATGGGCGGCCCTTTTTTTTTTACTATAGTGTTGCTGGAAGGACGAGAAGCCTAAATGGGGTTCGAAAAATCGTCTGGAACAATTTTGAACGAGGGTGCAGAACAAGGATGTGCTGCGCTAATCCCTCCCTCTTCTCCGTCAAATGTAATAAACCGTCCAAGTGGCGGTTTATTTATTTGCCTTATTGGAGATCAAGAATCTAAAGTTGGTTTTGATCAAAGTCCTTAATGATCTTAACTATCTTCGATTTTAATTGTACGTTTTTCCAGCGAAATTTTTCTTGTTTCGAAATTCAAATCGATTGAGAGCTCCTTAATCATTAATCTTATTAATGCTTTGTTACTGTCATTTTACTCATGAACATATGGCTTGCATGGATAGCATATATTTTGCCCGCACATGATGCGGTCAAAATTCAGACAGAATAATATATTGAATAATGAGTTAATGCTTTGAAAGAATTACCGCTATAGAAGGTATTGGGGTTGGTCCAATTAATATCACACGACAATGTGTTGAACGGCAGGGATTTCAGGCGATAAAAGATGAAAATAAATTTTAGGTCGATCATATTTAAAATATCAGTCGCCGTCGTAATAACTATTGGTATTGTCGTTTCGGCACAGTATATTTTACTTAGTCAAATATCAGCCACTCAACTGAGCGAATTTAAGAAACATAATCAAGACTCACTTGCTGTTCTTTGGTCAAAAACTGTGGATAGTCAATTATCCAGTATCGCTTCGGTAAGCTCGGAAGTTACAAGAGATCGAGCTCTTCAAAAATTTTTCCAAACCCGTAATTGGCTCGAAAGTCATCCAAAACTGGAAAAAATATTTAATCAATTAAAAGCGAATAAAGTAATTAATGGGTTAATTATTACTGATCCCAATGGTAAACCGATGGTAGCTTTTCCGCCGGATTTGTTACTGAAAAATGACCTGATTAAACAGGCGTTTGATGAAAACAAGGTGATTTCAGGAATTCATCATTATAAAGATGATCGGATTGCATTCGGTGCTTCTTTTCCTATTACTCGACGGGGGTCAATCGTTGCGGGTGGAATTTTCTTAGGTGATATTGATCAGTCAATTCAAAATTTCAAGTCTAATAGCAATATTGATATTTTCTTATTTGATAAGCAATCAAAACTTCAGTTCAATTCTGATTCATCATTACTTCCTTTGATGGAAAATTATCAATCTAATCTGGAAATTGGAAACTTGCAAACTATTAATGTTGACGGTCAATTCCTTGATACAGCATCAACGCATTTAATTCCAGGGAATGAGTCAGGTGATCGAGTTGTTTTCATACATGATGTGACTAAGGAATCGAATGATCATGCAATGAATACAATGATACTGACATTAAGTATATTTGTTTCTGTAATGGTCATTGCAGTTTTAATTGCAAAATATCTGAACGTTATGTTACGCCCGATGAAGGATATTGTAAGAGAACTCGATAAAGTTGCTGCTGGAGACCTCACAAGTAATTTATCTGTGACTGGCAACAATGAAATGAGTGATGCTCTAAATGCGATTAAACTTATGGTTGGAAACCTAAGAGATATTGTTGGCTCTATTTCTCAACCGGTTCAAGCATTATCGACCGCTACTAAAGAAATTCATCAGCGTGCGATGGATAATTTATCTGGCACAAAATTACAATTTAATAATATTGAATCAGTTCATAAGTCGATTGGTGACGGCGAAGTCCTTTTAGCATCTCTGGCAAAATCAACATCAGCATCTTCTTTAAGTTCACGCGAAGCGAATGAAGGCGCAAGTGTAGGAAAGAAAAAATTAGATGATGTTCAAAACCAAATTGATGAATTGAGTCATCATATTTCAGACTCCTCTTCAGTAATTAAAGAGTTGGAAGTCCATAGTAATGATATAAGCAGCATATTAGATGTCATACATGGTATTTCTGAGCAAACGAATTTATTAGCACTTAATGCTGCCATTGAAGCGGCTAGAGCAGGAGAGCAAGGTCGAGGTTTCGCAGTAGTGGCCGATGAAGTTCGTACCTTAGCTTCGAGATCGCAAGACTCGACATCTCAAATTCAGAGTCTTATTGATAAATTGCAAAAAAGTGTGGAAAAAGCCGTAAAATCCATGGAACTCAGTCAAGCCCAAGCAAGTGCGAGTGTGAGTGAAATGAGCGTTGCTCAACAAAGTTTTGTATCAATAACCGATAATATTGCAAATATTTCTGAAATGAGTGAGCAAATTGAACAAACGCTTTCAACGCAAACAAGTACTGCACAAGTTATTAAAGCTAATGTGGATCAAGTGGGCGATGTCGCGGATAAAACTGCAGATAGTGCAACACAAAACCAAATGTCGTCGGAAAATTTAGTAAAAATTGCCGAAGATTTGAATCGTGTAGTTAAGTTGTTCAAGATGTAATGGATTATCCTTCGCGAATTATTATCTGATGATAATAAAAGTTAAGCGTTTAGTTATTTCAATATGCCAAAATCTCCGTGTTAGCAATTTTTCCAAACAAATCAACCTTTTTGATCACTGACCGATATAAATATTACTTCATTAAAGGGTGTTGATAGCACTTGAGGAGAATGTAGGTCAAATATTGGCCGCAATCATTGTTGATGATGTCAATTCAACACTCATTTTTAATTAACAAAGCGAATAGTTTAAATAATATACATAAAAAAATATGAATAGTAATAATTTTATAGCCAATAAGACTATCGCTAATATCCTGTGGGATATCTTAGGATGAATATTTCTCGACGAGATTTTCTTCAAGCGGTCAGTATTGGTATGGGATTATATTTGGCTCGACAACCTTTTGGTTATGCCAGTGATGGAAAAAGCATAACTGAATTATTGAAAGGTGATAGTGTACCGAAGAATTTTTACGATATTCCAAAATTTGGTAATGTTTCTCTTTTACATTTTACTGATTGTCATGCTCAGCTTTTACCTTTGTATTATCGAGAGCCTAGTTTAAACCTGGGTGCGGCACAATATAAAGAAACCTTTCCATTTCTTTCGGGTGATAAATTTTTAGAGCACTTTGGTATTCCTCAAAATACGCCTTTGGCCTATGCAACGTCATCTTCAAATTTTGAAAATTTGTATCATAAGTTTGGTGCAATGGGTGGCCTCGCACATATGAAGACCTTGGTGAACCAATTAAAAGCTTCAAGGCCAAACTCTTTATTGCTTGATGGTGGAGATACTTGGCAAGGTTCTGGAACGTCTTTGTGGACTAAAGGTCAAGACATGGTTGATGCATCAATTTTATTAGGTGTTGATGTTATGACTGCTCACTGGGAATTTACCTATGGAATGGAGCGAGTTAAACATGTGGTTGAAAATGACTTTTCTGGAAAAATAGATTTTGTTGCACAAAATGTTTTAGATTTAGAATTTGAAGAGCCAGTTTTTAAAAGTTATGTAATGAAAGAAATTAACGGTGTTCCAGTTGCTATTATTGGGCAAGCATTTCCTTTCGCACCCATTGCACATCCTCGTCATTTGATTGAAGATTGGCAATTTGGAATCCGTGAAGATAATTTACAAGAAATGATTGATGAAGCACGTGAAGGGGGTGCTCAAGTTGTTGCACTTCTTTCGCATAATGGATTTACGGTTGATATGAAATTAGCATCTCGTGTTAGCGGTCTTGATGTAATATTGGGAGGACATACGCATGATGCCATTCCCACTGTTCAGCCAGTAAAAAATTCTGGTGGAACCACTTTGGTGGCTAATTCAGGTTCTATGGGAAAATTTCTTGCGGTATTAGATTTCGATGTGCGAGACGGTAAAATTCGTGATTTTCAATTTAATATGGTGCCTATATTTTCGAAAGTTATTCCAGCTGATCCTGAAATGACGAGTTATATTAAAAAAGTTCGCGCACCTTATGAGGCAAAGCTTTCTGAAAAATTAGCGGTAAGCAAAGATCTTTTGTATCGTCGTGGTACCTTTAATGGATCGTTTGATCAAGTTATTTGTGACGCTTTGATGGAGTCGCAAAATGCAGAGATAGCCTTTTCGCCAGGATTTAGGTGGGGTTTGAATGTGTTGCCTGGCCAAACGATTACCTACGAAGACGTTATGGCGCAAACTGCGATAACCTATCCTCAAGTAACTCGAAATTTATTTACGGGGGAAATGATAAAGCTTATTCTGGAGTCAGTTGGTGACAATCGATTCAATCCGGATCCTTATTTTCAACAAGGTGGGGACATGGTTCGTGTTGGTGGTTTAAGATATAGCATAGACTTATCCAAGCCAGAAGGGCAACGAATTAATGATATGACTTTGCATGGTCGACCATTGGAAGCAAGTAAGAAATATAGTGTCGCGGGCTGGGCCAGTGTTGCTAGAGATGTAAAAGGTGTCCCTATTTACGATGTGCTTGCGGATTATCTATATGATAAAGAAGAAGTCAGAGTTGATTGTATTAACGATCCATTAATTCGGTCGTGAAAATAATGTTGAATATAAAGAATCGAATAATTTAGAGATGAATTTGTGAGCATCAATAGGAGAGAATTTTTACAAGCACTCAGCATAGGTATGGGAATGTATCTATCGCGATTGCCCGTTTCTCATGCAGCCAAATATCGCGGCTTAGAAAATATCCTAAAAGGCAGCGAAATTCCTGAAAATTATTATGATATTCCTCGTTTGGGTAATGTGTCTTTTTTACATTTTACGGATTGTCATGCCCAATTATTACCCGCATACTACCGCGAACCATCTATGCATCTCGGCGTTGGTAAACTTGCTGATGAAGTTCCTCATATTGTCGGTGAACATTTACTGAAAAAATTCAACTGGCCCAATAACTCTGCATTAGCGCATGCATTTTCTTGTGTTGATTTTAATTTGTTGGTTGAAAAATTTGGAGCTATGGGCGGGTTTGCTCATATGGCAACATTGATTAGTCAGCTACGTGAAACTCGTCCTGGTGCATTATTGTTGGATGGTGGCGATACCTGGCAAGGTTCAGCAACTGCATTGTGGACCAATGCTCAAGACATGGTTGATGCCAGTTTATTATTAGGTGTTGACATCATGACGGGTCATTGGGAATTTACCTATGGTATGGACCGCGTTAAGCATGTTATGGAAAATGATTTCAAGGGGAAAATTAATTTTGTCGCTCAAAATGTTTTAGATTTAGAATTTGAAGACCCTGTATTTGAACCCTATACCATGAAAGAGCAAAATGGTGTAAAGATAGCGGTTATTGGTCAAGCTTTTCCTTTTACCCCCATAGCGAATCCGAGGTATTTGGTGAAGGATTGGCAATTTGGTATTCGTGAAGATCGTATGCAGCAGGTCATAGATGAAGTTCGTGATGCAGGTGCCCAAGTGGTAGTTTTATTGTCGCATAATGGCCTTAATGTTGATATGAAGTTAGCCTCACGTGTTAGAGGTTTGGATGCAATATTTAGTGGGCATACCCATGATGCGCTTCCTATTGCGTATGAAGCAAAAAATGCAGGTGGAATCACATTGGTTATAAATTCAGGGTCAATGGGTAAGTTTGTTGCTTCCTTAGATTTGGATGTAAAAGCAGGAAAGGTTCGTGACTATCAATTTAATATGATTCCTGTTTTTTCCAATGCGATAAAAGCAGATAAAACTATGCAAGCACATATAGATCAAGTTCGTAAACCTTACCTTAAAAAACTGAATGAAAAAGTTGCAGTAAGTAATGATTTACTGTATCGGCGTGGCACTTTTAATGGCACATTTGATCAGATAATTTGTGATGCATTGTTAGAAACGCAAGACGCTGAAATATCTTTTTCTCCCGGTTTCCGTTGGGGGATGAGTATGTTACCCGGCCAAGCGATTACCTACGAAGATGTTATGACTCAGACTGCAATTACATATCCAACGGTTGTTAGAACTGAAATTACGGGAAAACACCTAAAACGTGTTTTAGAAGATATTGCTGATAATCGCTTTAATCCTGATCCATATTTTCAACAAGGTGGTGATATGGTGCGTATTGGCGCTTTGCAATACAGTATTGATGTTTCTGGCGCTCAAGGAAAACGAATAAGTGACATGACTTTAAATGGAAAACCTGTTGCCGCAGAGAAATCTTATGTTATGGCTCAATGGGCGAGTGTAAACCCAGATGTTGAAGGTGAGCCTATGTGTGATGTTGTTGCTGGTTATCTGAGGAGTAAAAAAGTTATCAATGATGTAAAAGTGAATTTGCCCAAAATCAAAAATGTGCCCGGAAAATATGGGCAGGTTTGAAAAATAATTTCTTTTGTTTTAGTAAATCTACTCCCTATCTCGTGTATTGATTTGACCAAATGTCTTTGGTGTTAGTTACTCCTATATATTTCTATTAAATCAATCATCTGCCAGTTTAAAGCAATTTGTATTTCTTCCGATAACGTTAGCATGAGTAGTGCAAAAATCAATCTAAATAAGCCTCGAAAAGCTAATAAGGGTGCTTATTCAACTTTTGACCGAATTAATGGTGATCATCCCTTAAAAGATGCTGTACCAAATATTTATGTTGGGTACAGTGCTTTTCGGCGTTTTGGTGGGGAAGTGGCCTACTTTAATTTTGAATTAGCAAAAGAAATGGGTTTGATTCCTCAACAACACCCGCATAAGATGAATTCATCATTGAGTAAACAAATTTTGAACACTTTTGCGATTCAAATTATTAATGAATATGACGTGTTACATAAAACAAAAATTGATCCTAATACAATTTGTGACCATCAATACATGGCAACTCGTTATTTACAAATACAACACCCAAATAAACAGGGTAAAACATCTGGTGATGGTCGCAGTATCTGGAACGGTCATTTTAAGGGTCGTAATGGACATTGGGATATTTCCAGTTGTGGTACTGGTGCAACTCGCTTAAGTCCCGCATCAGCAATCCAAAAAACATTTTTCAAAACCGGAGGGAAAAACCTTTCTTACGGTTGTGGGAAAGCGGATTTTTCTGAAGGCTTAATCAGCGCTATTTTTAGTGATATTTTGTATAAGAATGGTCTACAATCAGAACGTATTTTGGCAGTGATTCGATTTAAAAATGGTACTGCTGTTAATGTTCGCGCAAACAAAAATTTGCTGAGGCCAGCACATTTTTTCGGTTATGCAAAGAGGAGTGATTTTGACTCTTTAAAAAGGCTGGTTGATTATTATATTCAACGTCAAATTGAAAATAAGAATACGGTTGATGAGAAAAACAAGTACAAAGATTTTTTGAGTCAAGTCTCAAAGGATTTTGCAAGATCAACAGCGCGTTTTGAAAGTGATTATATTTTCTGTTGGCTGGATTGGGATGGAGACAATATTTTGATGGACGGCGGTATTATTGACTATGGCACTATTCGACAATTCGGGTTATTTCATCATGAGTATCGATACGATGATGTTGATAAAATGTCCACAACGATTGTAGAGCAAAAAAAGAAAGCACGTCACACCATACAAACATTTGCTCAAATCGTCGATTATTTAATATCAGGCAAGAAAAAAACATTAAAAAGTTTTTCTAACCATGAGTCTTTAGCATTGTTTGATGCTCATTTTGAAAAATCATTACTACTCAATTTACTACAAAAAATTGGTTATACCAAAAAACAGCAAGAAAAACTGATTGATAATAAAGAGTCTTATGCGACATTACTTAAATTCCACGCTAGATTTCGATTTTTTGAAAAAGCAGTAGCCACACGAAAAGCGTATAAAGTGGCTGATGGTATTACAAGAGACGCTATTTTTTGCATGCGTGATTTTCTAAGAGAATTTCCTCGCCATTTAATTAATGAAAATAAATTTTATTCTGCGAAAGACTTTATTGATTTAGTTGCTTCAAATTATTCTTCTCAGCGGGATAGAGCGAAATTTATTAAAAAAGAAGATCGAATTTCCACAATGCAAAGTAGTTATGTGGAAATCATGGGGCATTGTCACCACGTGACAGGGATTTCAAAAAATAAGTTGTTACTTCAACTATCAGAAAGAGCTGAGATTATTAATCCACATGATAAATTAACCGGTAATGCAGTGATTAACATTGCTCATAAAATTATTCAAAAGCGATCTCAGTTGAGCTTTTTGGAATTAAATGCTTTGATTCATAGTATAGTTAAAGACCATATTTATGATCCAGATTATAAAAATAAATATGATAATGTTGTTTATCGAAAAAGTGTAAAAATTAGTAACATCGTCAAATGGTCGATGAAGGCAATTCGTGATCATCGTGTGGGCATTTAGATAAAATAATAGTTGGATACTTGATTTTTATCATTTGAATAAAATATTTAACTGAGTGCTAGCAAGAGTTGCTACTTTCGCGATTTAATAATCGCCCAGATAAGAAAAGTTCATTGCTATGTGATACGTTAACAAAATACTCTATTTTTATATCATTGATGAAGTGTATTAATTGCGAGGGTAGTTTTCTATTTTCATGGGTAGTACTTTTTAGCTCTTCAGGGATTAATAAATGAGTCTTTCGAATGGGTATATTTTGTTCGAATAATAAGGCTTTTACGGTTGTATTAATAAAAACTGGTTCACCATCTTTATTACATTTAATAATTAAATCCGGATTTGAATCCGGAAAATTGTTTAAAAACTCTTGTTCTTTTATTGTTGATAGTTTTCTACTCAGTGATACAACCAGCAATGGAATTAAAAATGGAAGACTAATATCTATTAGAGTGAAGATAATCCCTGTTTTTAAAAGTTGATGTAAATTATCGTAATAATTAACACTATGGATCATAAAATTTACCAATTTACCAAGGTGAATTAATGACCCAACGATCAGTGCTGCCAATATTGGTCGAGCAAAGATATGTTGGAGGACTTTTAGTGTGTTGGAATTCTGAGTCTTAGTGAAGGAAGTCAAATAATTAAGCCTAATAAACCATGAGTTCTAATTCATTATATCGGGATATCAGCGGAGAAATTTAATATTGGTGGAGTATGAAAGCACCTGAAAAAGTGCATAAAAAAACCAGCTGTGGGTAGCAGCTGGCTTAATTTAACGATTTAGGATGAAATAGCTTTAATCAATTGCTACAAGGCTACTGTTTTGGTAGTCAGGTAGACGAGGCATTGTTTGTGGTGGAAATTCGCCTGTTAAACTATTGAGAAATGCGCTGATATCAGCAACCTGTGTTTCAGACAAATCTTTATTCAATTGAGTTTTTCCCATGACTCGAATAGCTTCTTCTAAGGTTTCAACGGAGCCATTGTGAAAATAGGGTGCCGTTAAAGCCACATTGCGCCATGTAGGTACACGCCACATATTTTTGTCTGCATTATTTTTGGTGACATTATGTCGACCTAAGTCTGAAGTTAAATCGTACTTTGATTCGTATTCACTGCCCGAAAAAGTTGGAAATTTTTGGAAAAAACCTTCACCCTTAGCCAATTTAGGGCCAGAGAAGTTAGGGCCATTGTGACAACTTGTACAGCCCAAGCTTTCCACTGTTTTCATGCCATTAATAGCGGCTTTAGACATCGCTGTTTTATCCCCACGTATGTAACGATCAAACGGGCTGTTACTGGTGATCAAGGTTCTTTCGTACGTTGCGATTGCTTTGGCGATATTATCGTAAGTGACCGGATCTGAGCCACCAAAAACGGTTTTAAAGCTTTCTACGTAACCAGGTATAGATTTAATTCGTTCTACAGCTGCTTCTGGAGATGGCATCGCCATTTCTACGCCTGCCAATATTGGCCCTTTCGCTTGGTCTTCAAGTGTTGCTGCTCTTCCATCCCAAAATTGAGTTGATAAAAACGCAGAATTCCAGACAGTGGGTGCAGAGCGGCCTCCTTTTAACCCGCCAACGCCGACGGAAACAGATCGGTTGTCCGTTCCTCCTGACATGACATTGTGACAGGAGTTACATGAAATAGTCCCATCTTTAGATAACCGTGGATCGAAAAAAAGTTGCTTACCGAGTTCTATTTTTTCCGCAGTCATTGGATTATCTGCCGGCACCTCAGGGGTGGTGGGTAATGCTTCAAATGCTTGAGTTGTTAAACTCAAGGCAAATAGAGAACTAGTGATTAGTGATCGAGCGAACATATTGGTATTACTCCTTTAATAAGAAATTCAACAATTTAGCGAATTATTAAGCTAAAGTCCTTGTATTGTATAAGTATAATTTAAATAGATAAAATCGATAGTTTCTATCAGATTAATAGATATTGACTACTAAATTAATATAGGCCTTGTTTGTTTAACAAACAATTATAGGCGCTCTTTAAAATCTGATGAGTTAGATACTAGCAATGTATATGATGCATTGTGTGAGGAAATTGAGCCAGATAATTTTTAAATAGATCTGGCTCAATTTATTACTTATAGATCAGAGATTAGTCTGTTTTTATTTCTTATCTATGTTGTGAAGAGAATGATTTATGCAGCTTTACATTTTTTCAATTCGTTTCTTTTGTTGCTGAAGATTTTCTACTGAGTGTCGCATTTCATCCGCTTTCGTTTTTTCTTTTTCTACGACATCAGCTGGAGCTCGGTCAACAAATTTTGGATTGGATAGTTTGCCTTCAGTGACTTTAAGTACTTTTTCCAATTTTTCAATTTCTTTATTTAAGCGAGCTAATTCGGCATCTTTGTCAATCAATCCTGCGAGAGGAATTAGTACTTTCATATTGCCGACTAATGCCGTAGCAGATTCAGGTGCATCTTGCTGAACTATTTCGATACTTTCTACTTTCGCCAAACGTTTTAGGAAAAGTTTATTTTTTAATAAATAATCTAAGTCAGTTTTATTGGCATCTTCTAACAAAACAGGTAAAGGTTTGCCAGGTGCGATATCCATACTGCTACGAATTTTTCGAACACCTAAAATAAAACCTTTTACCCATTCCATTTCTTTTTCAGCATTTTCATCAACCATAGTAACATCTTCGCCAGGGTAGGGTTGACGCATGATAGTATCTCCTTCGATACCAATGAGTGATGCTACGCGCTGCCAAATTTCTTCTGTAATGAATGGCATGATTGGGTGGGCTAATCTTAATGAGGTTTCTAGAACTGTAACAAGTGTTTGTCGAGTGCCTCGTAATGCGGCATCGTTACTGTGTTCACTTTGTAATACGGTTTTTGAAAGTTCTAAGTACCAATCACAATATTCATTCCATATGAATTCATAAATAGCTTGAGCAGCGTGATCAAAACGATATTTCGACATAGACGAATTAACTTGTTGCTCAGTTTGTTGCATACGAGAAATTATCCATCGATCTGCCAAACTTAATTCAATTTCATCACCATTTTTTCCACAGTCTTGATTTTCTGTATTCATTAAAACATAACGTGCGGCGTTCCAGATTTTATTGCAGAAATTTCGGTAACCTTCTACACGCTGAAGATCAAAGTTTATATCTCGTCCCGTTGAAGCTAAAGAGGCGAATGTAAACCGAATGGCATCGGTACCAAAAGCAGGAATACCGTCTTTGAATTCTTTACGAGTGGATTTTTCTATTTTTTCAGCTAAATGGGGTTGCATCATTCCTTTAGTTCGCTTGGCCACAAGGTCTTCTAATGCAATTCCATCGATCAAGTCGATAGGGTCTAAAACATTGCCCTTTGACTTAGACATTTTCTGGCCATTAGAATCACGCACTAGACCATGAATATAAATTTCTTTAAAAGGGACTTCACCTGTGAATTTAATCCCCATCATGATCATGCGGGCAACCCAAAAAAATATAATATCAAAACCGGTGACCAGTACACTGTTAGGGTAAAATGTTTTTAATTCTTCGGTTTGTTGAGGCCAGCCCAACGTTGAAAAAGGCCAAAGTGCAGAGGAAAACCAAGTGTCGAGAACATCTTCGTCTTGTTTTAAACTAATATTGTCAGATAATTTATGTTTTTGGCGTACTTCTTCTTCGCTGCGGCCAACATAAACATCACCATGTTCATCGTACCAGGCAGGGATTCGATGTCCCCACCAGATTTGACGGGAGATACACCAGTCTTGAATATTACGCATCCATTCGTAATAAGTATTTTTCCAATTGTCTGGGACAAATTTTATATCACCATTCTCTACAGCAGCGATAGCAGGTTCTGCTAGCGGGGCGACTTTGACATACCATTGATCAGTGAGAAATGGTTCGATGACAGCGCCAGAGCGATCGCCGCGTGGTACCATGAGTTTGTGGTCATCCGTTTTTTCCAAAAGGCCCATGCTGCCGAGTTCTTCTAGAACAAGTTTGCGTGCTTCAAAGCGATCTAAGCTTTGAAATTCTTCAGGAACTAATTCAGCAAACCTGTCATCACCAGAAATTAATGATGCATCTACCGTAAAAATATTAATTAAACCGTTGTTTGGTAGGTTTTGTAATGGGGTAGTATCTCGATGGCGTGTCCATACATCGTAGTCGTTAAAGTCATGAGCTGGTGTGATTTTTACGATACCCGTACCAAAATCTGGATCAACATAATCATCGGCAATGATTGGGATGTTACGGTTGCTAAGAGGTAATGTAACCTGTTGACCAATTAAATGTTTGTAACGATCGTCTCCAGGATGAACTGCGACAGCAGCATCTCCCAGCATCGTTTCCGGTCGAGTTGTTGCCACAATGACGTGTCCATTGCCATCCGCCAAAGGATATCGCATATGCCACATGTAGCCATTTTCTTCCTGGGAAATAACTTCCAGATCTGAAACGGCCGTGTGTAATACGGGATCCCAGTTGACTAGGCGTTTGCCTCGATAAATTAGACCTTCTTCATGTAAGCGAATAAAAACTTCTTTTACTGATTCGTTGAGGCCTTCGTCCATGGTGAAACGTTCACGTGACCAGTCTAATGAAGAGCCCATGCGACGTAATTGTCGAGTGATTGTTCCGCCGGATTCAGCTTTCCAATCCCAGATGCGATTTATGAAATCTTCACGTCCTAAATCATGTCGTGTTTTATTTTCTGCGTTGAGCTGTCGTTCAACCACCATTTGAGTGGCGATGCCAGCATGGTCAGTGCCTGCTTGCCAAAGTGTATTATTGCCTTTCATGCGATGAAATCGTATCAAGCTATCCATGATAGTATCTTGAAACGCGTGTCCCATATGTAGAGAACCCGTTACATTGGGCGGTGGAATCATAATGCAATATGGGTCGCCCTCGCCAGATGGGGCAAAATGTTTATCGGATTCCCAGATTTCATACCATCGCTGTTCAATGCTATGAGGTTGATATGTTTTTTCCATGATTTTTAGCTTTTTTGGTAAATTACAGACAATAAAAAAGGCAGGATTGAAATCCTGCCATATCATAACATGCTGAACATGTGTTCTAAATAGCTTGTGAGATTTAGCTTTAACTTAAGCGTGTTTTACTTAAAACATCATTTACGATGATGGGTAATTGTTGCCTTACACGTCCTTTTACTTCTGATCTTAATTCGTTGGCCATTTGATCAACAAGCCTTGGCAATACAGATTCTACCGCACTGCCGAGTAATGATTCTAATTTAAGCGATAATTGTTGTTCTAGCTCATTGGTTAATGACATAGTTGCATCAAGCACTAACTCATCAATTTTTTTAGACAATTGTGAATGTAATTCGTAGGGGATGCTCATATTCATAGGGGTTTCAGCGCTAGGAGGAGGGCTTTGGTAAGCTTGTGTCGGCTCTTCCTGGGGTATTAGCTCACCAACGGGAGTGCTGAAGTGAGATTGTGCGATGTCTTCAACAAATCCTGGAGCAAGTTCGGTTTCAGGTAAATCGCTGACGTGTTCATTGGCCATCGGTATATCATGAAAACCGCTTGAAGTGGTATCGCCTGTTGCTTTGGCAATTTTTTCTTCAATTGTGCTATGCATTGAATCATTGGTGAAAACTTCATCGCTTATTTTCGAGTCAGTTAATTCTTCATGCATTGATGTTGTAACAGAAGTGCCATCAAAGTTTGCAGCAATAGATGAAAGCGTGATTTTACTGGATTCAGCAGTTTGATTATTTATTGATGCTTCGCTTGGTAGGGAGGCATTTTTTGTAGCATTTGGCTGGGGTTCAGAGCTGCTAAATGCTGGTGGTTCTACACTAGCATCATCATCGGCCCATATACTGTCTACTGGTGCAGAGCCTTCAGGGGTTGGTGTAGTGGCTAAGGTTTCAAGGTGTTCGTCATCGACTGCGTCAAATGTTGTTACTACTGGTTCCATATTTGCCAGGCTCTCAGATTCGGCAGGATTATCAATGTCCGATAAGCTGAAATTACTGTGAGATGATTGTGCTGTAGGGCTTTCGAGTTTTGATTCGTTTTGCGGCAAATTGACCATGTTGCTAAGCACTGGCTCAGAGGTAGATTGGCTGCCTACGGATGAATTAGTTGCTATTGTCGGAGTAGTCGGAGTATCCGGTAAGTCTATATTTTCCGGAGTTGTTGCAGGATTATCAATGTCTGATAAGCTGAAATTACTGTGAGATGATTGGGTGGTTGGTATTTCGAGTTTTGATTCGTTCTTCGGTAAATTGTCGATGTTGCTGAGTACCGGCTCAGAAGTAGCTTGACTGTCTACGGATGAATTGCTTGCTAACGTTGGTATGTCTGCTGTTTCCAAATGTACCGGTGTTTCTATAGCTGAATTGCCGACTGTCTCTGTAGGTATTTCTTCAATATCTGATAAATTAAATGCACTGTGTGACGATTGTGCTGCTGGCGTTTCTAGTTTTGATTCTTCTGTGAGTAAGTTACTAACACTTGGATCAGAGAGAGGTTTGCTGTCCACCGACGAATTTGTGTCTAGAGTTGGGATATCAGGGGTTTCTAGAGCATCTGCTGACATACTTACAGGCTCTGAATTGGCCGCAGGCATAGATTGACTCACAAACTCAGTGGGTTGTTGGTCCAATACAGGAATGCTATGACTTTGATTTTGTGCTTCAGCCAGGACATTTACAGAAGGTTCTTCAATGGTGCTGTGTAACATTGGAATATCATCATCTTGACCTTCAGCACTATCTTCCATTTCTGCAAAAGCTTCTTCAAGTAAGGTAATGTCTCCTAGTACATCGCTATTTGTTGCGGCGTCGACATTATTCATGTCGCCAATACTATGGGGATTGGACGCGGGATTTTCGATTTCCGATTGAATAGCGGATAGGTCACCGATACTGGGTTGTTCAGCACTGCTTGCGACCTGACTTTGCACTGTTTTTGAAAGTTGTGCTTCAGTTTTTCTGCTAGCGGAATCAGACATAATTCTTACCTGTTTATTTCGTGTGAGGTTACCGTGCAGCCTTGTTGTTGGTATGCCCGATAACGATTACGTGCGGACTCTCGTTGCTGGGTATTTGCAGATACAAGTTCTGCTACGCGGTCAAATTGTTTATAAAATGCTGGAACCTCTGTCCGTAAATTAATTAAAACATCCGAAAAGAATGCTTTATCCTGATCGTGGCTAATATTGATCGGAGTTTCTGCCTGTAATTCATGATCCATGGTTACGTGGGGCAAGAAGCTCTGATCGTTATATGTCCACAATAATCTATCCATACGCTCTGTTTGATGGTTATCGGACGTATGGATATGAATCTTGTGCCCTTTTTTGAATGCTTTCTCTGCTAATAAGCAGGCAAATTGTTCAGTTTCTTTTTCTTGGGTCTTGTTTAATATATAAAAATCTACTTGAGTCATTGTTCTGTCAACTTTTTGGTCAAGCAAGGCATAACCAGCAATAAATATGCCCCGAGGCTTAAAATTTAGGCGAGTGTATACGTCGTCGTTACTTAAAGTGTACATTGAAAAGTGAAAATGTATACTTTAAGTGGCGATGTTTTAAGTTATTCAGTGATGTCTTGAATTGATAAAGGTTTAATTAACAACGACTTAGTAGGTAATTGACCAGCAAAGGTACAGGTTTACCCGTTGAGCCTTTATTACTTCCACTTACCCAGGCAGTTCCTGCGATATCCAAGTGTGCCCATTTGAATTTTTGCGTATATTTGGATAAAAAGCAGGCGGCAGTAATTGATCCCGCATCACGTCCACCGATATTTGCCATATCGGCAAAATTACTTTTTAACTGTTCTTGATACTCATCCCATATGGGGAATTCCCAACAGCGATCGCCACAATCTTCACCGGCTTCAAGTAATGCCTTACTAAGGGGTGGGTGATTACTAAATAAACCGGTAGCCTGTTTGCCCAAAGCAACAATAATTGCACCTGTCAGAGTTGCGATGTCGATAACGGTATCTGGATCAAATCGTTCGCTGTAAGTGAGGGCGTCGCAGAGTATTAGGCGGCCTTCAGCATCGGTGTTTAAAATTTCGATGGTTTGTCCTGATAAGCTAGTTACAATATCGCCAGGTTTGTTAGCGAGACCATCTGGTAAATTTTCTGAGGCAGGTACAACACCAATAACGTTAAGCGGAATTTTTAGTTGGGTAATGGTTTTCATGGTGCCGAATACACTGGCTCCACCGCACATGTCATATTTCATTTCATCCATGCCAGCGCCTGGTTTTAAGGAAATACCCCCGGCATCAAATGTTAGGCCTTTTCCAACGAGAACAATGGGTTTTTGATCTTTTTTGCCACCTTTATAGTCCATGACAATGAGTTTGGCGGGTTCGCGACTTCCTTTTGAAACGGATAACAAAGCACCCATTCCCAGCTCTTCCATTTTTCTTTCATCAAGCACGCTAACTTTCATGCTCTTGATTTGATTGCCCATGGCTTTAGCTTGTTCTGCTAAATAGCTCGGTGTGCAGATATTGCCAGGTAAGTCACCTAGCTCTTTGCACAGGGTGACGCCTACCGAAATCGCAGTTCCTAACTCAATACCGCGATCAATTGCGTTAAGATCTGTTTTGTTTTTTGCCAGCCAGCATATTTTTCTTAACTTTTGAGGAGTGCTGTCTTTTTCACTTTTCAAAGAATCACTGCGGTCTTCGCTGGATTGTATAATTTGGATAGACTGTGTCACTTTCCAGTGCTGGTCTTTGTCGCTTAGTGGTAATTCAGCCAAACAACACGTGGCCTCCGTACTGCCAAGTGTTTTAAGATGAACAATGATTGAGCTTACAATCTTTTTATAAATGGGGGGGGTAAGTTCTTTTTCTTTACCGCAGCCTACAAGCAATATTCGATTGGCGATAATTCCAGGAATTTCTTGTAACAGTAATGTTTGCCCAACTTTGCCTTTGATATCCCCTTTTTTTATAATAGCACTAATGTTGTTATTGCTTGCTTTATTTAGCACATTGCCTGATTCGGTGAGTTTGCCTGATTCATATATACCAACAATCATACATCCAGTTTTGATTTTTTCGGGGCTGGAAACTTTACTGTTAAATTCCATCTTAACTCCTGCAGAGGTTGCTAAATTGAATTAAAGTATCAAAATATGAAAAGGACTTCTGTGAAAAGGAAACCCTTTTTAGTTGGTGTCTCAAACTTCGACATAACCTTTGTTAGGCCCAAGATTTTTGATTGTGGGTTCGTTGAGTTTTTTGATTTTTATTGTTTTTTGATCTCGCATGTATTCTGCGACAACATCCCAAATCGGTTTAGCGTCTTCAGGTTGTTCGTGAACACTTGCCCAGCCGGCAACTTTATATTTTTTATTTGCCTGAATAGCTTTGCCATTAAGTGTCATGTCACCAATACGCTTGCCGATTTCTTGTAGAGGGTCAATACTGAATTCCATACCTGCAACTCGAACCATGTCGCCACCTTGTTGGTAGTAAGGGTCCTTGTTAAATAAGTTATCGCAAACGTCCTCAAGTATTTCTTTAATTCGACTACCTTCAATTTGATTAAGGGTAGTTGCGGGATAGGTGATAGCTGTCTGTGTCATCAAATCTTCAAATGTCACTGCTTCCCCAGGTAACTTGGAAACACCCCAGCGAAAACCTGGTGAAAATGCGATTTCAGCATCTTGAACCGCTAACATACCATCCATGATCACTTGATCGAAAGTACCGTTAAAATTACCGCGACGATAAAGCAGCTCATCAGTTACTGCGAGTTTTTCATCTAACTTGTCTTTGTATGGTTCACGAACTGATTGGATGTGTTTGGCCATTTCAGTATCCGGTTTAAGCAAATTTGAAAATACAGGCATGATATTAAATTGGTGGCCTTTTACTTTGCCATTTTGCACATCAAAATCAAGCACTGATAAAAATTTACCATTTGAGCCTGAATTGACTACCAATGTTGTTGCGCCAGATGGATTTTTTACTGGAAAAGGGCCGGGTAATGCATCGTGAGTATGCCCACCAAGAATGGCGTGTAAACCAGTGACCCTGGATGCGAGCTTGATGTCTACATCCATGCCATTGTGTGAAAGCAACACAACAACATGTGCTCCTTTTGAATAAGCGAGATCAATTATTTGTTGCAATTTGTCATCACGAATTCCAAAGCTCCAATCAGGTACCATATAACGGGGATTAGCAATGGGGGTATAGGGAAATGCTTGGCCAATTATCGCGACATTAACTCCATTCATTTCTCGAATAGTGTACGGTTTGAAAACGGGTTCTTCCCATTCATTATCAATGACATTCTGGGCTAGGAAATCCATTTTACCATGCAAGTCTTTAGCTATGATCTCAGAAACGCGAGTAGCACCGTAGGTGAATTCCCAGTGAGCTGTCATGGCATCTACGCCTAACATCAAGCAAGCATCGACCATGTCTTGGCCTTTTGTATAGAGAGAAGTGGCCGAACCTTGCCAGGTATCGCCGCCATCAAGTAGTAATGAATTTGGTCGAGTGGCTCTCATTTGTTTTATTAATGTTGCTAGATGAGAAAAGCCACCTACTTTTCCGTATGTTTTGGATGCTTCAACATAATCAAGATATGTGTGCGCATAGGAGTTTGGAGAATGTTCTTTTACATTAAAATATTTGAGTAGATGCTTACCTACCAAATGAGGCGGGCGTCCGTTCATACTCTCTACGCCGATATTGATATTAGGCTCTCGAAACCAAATGGGATTTAACTGTGCGTGGCAATCTGTGAAATGCATTAAGGAAACATTGCCATATTTAGGAATATCGTAGAAATCTTCTGGTGCTCTTTGAAATTTTCGACTACTTAAGGTGGAGCAACCAGGCAGTGTGAGGCCGGCAGCACCAGCAATAGCCATTAGTTGTAAAAACTCTCGGCGGGAAATACTCATATAAACACCTTTATAAGATTTAAGACTTCTAACGCGACAATTAACACATGATTATATGCCTTTTTCCTTAAAACTAGAAACAATTATCATGATCAAAATGAAGCTATAAGTGGGAGAAACCAATAATTAAAAATGAAAAGTTTTTTTAATTATTAAATTTAGGACAAAAAAAAGCCGGCTTATAAAAGCCGGCTTTTTTTTTGAATACGTTTACTTGCGTACTCCAGGACCATTGGCTTTAATGCCATTGCTCATATAGCTCATAAAGTACTGTAAATTTCTGTACTCTTCACTTTGAGCTTTAAATGGTTTAGCGCGAACTTGCTTATTACAGCCACCGATACGTCGATGTAGTGTCCCCATCGCTCCCCATTTGGAACGATATACAGGAAATGCCGTAACATGACCAAGCGCAGGGCTTAATAGGTCAGCACGAATACGTTTACCTGAATTATCAACGTGGCAATGTGCGCAGGCCATGTTCAATTGTCCGCGTCGAGCATAGAAAAACTGCTTACCTTTTTCGTATGCTGCTTTTGCTGCGTCATTTTGAACTACGATATCAAATTCTTTATCACGTGATGTGTAAGCAAGATAAGATACTAAAGCAGCCATTTTACCTTTTTTATATTTTAAAGGTTTTTCACCATTTGCTTCACGACATTGATTGACTAAAAGCTCTATAGTCACAACCTTGCCTTGTTTGTCATCATATTTAGGATAGCTATGATATATACCTTTACCGCCATTTGGTAAGCAGTCGGCATAGGTCTTACCATTTGCGAATGCTTTATTATATATCGCTTCACCTTCCTCGATAGCGATTTCATAAGGCGGAAATTCTTCAATTTCTTCCCACTGAGCACGCGAAGCCGGATCAATTGAATAAACTCCGTTAGCAAAATCCTGGAATTCCGTTTTAGGGAACTTATCCTGGAAATATTTCTGGAACGCAGCTTTATCTGCACTAGGGTCTGCACTAGCGATACTCATTGTAGCGCTCAGTAATCCAAATGCAGCTGCTTTGACAAGCATTTTGCGCATTGTGTTTCTCCTCTAATTCCTTAGTTTGTTTACTGACTTCCCAACTTTTGATATCCATACCAAAGTTTGGGAGAAGTGTTATTTAATTTTAGCGGATCGAGTATCTGTATCGCCCGTGTTATCAACCCAAGTGATTTTAATAGAATCACCTGATGCTCCGCCAGTGAATTTAAACGAGAGATACGGGTTTTTTGATACCGCAACTCCCCAGTTAGCCGTAAACACTAGTGCGTCGTTATGTTCACATTTCACTTCTTTAATATAGTGCGCTGGTATTTTTTCGCCGGTTTTTTTGTCTTTACGTAAACCAGTTTCCATTTTGTGCTTAATTAAGGCTTTAACTTCAGTTTTACCACCTTTGTTTTTTGCCTTAATTTTGATGGAGTTTTTAGCCATCGTTACTATCTCCTGATCTTAATTGCTTTATCACGTCGAATCTTAAAACGTGAGCTATATTAGCCACCACATCCACCAATAGTTACCTTAACGGTTTTTTTGGCTTGAAAAGACTTGCCACCAGCTTGAATAACTGCGACTACGTCGGATGTTTTACCCATTTTAATTCGAGTTGAAATAAAGCCTTCGCATGAACTAGTAAGGTCAAATGAAGCAGCCAGTGGCTGAGGGTTTTCCGCAACAAACACGCTGATTTTTTCAACGCCTGTCATGCTTGTGGATACAGTAATGGGCACAACGGCACCATTTTCTGCAATGTCAGGAGCTTTGATCTTAATGTCGCCACTGTCAGTAGCAGGTCCGCCAGCAATTGTTGAAATGGCATCTGCTAGTGTCTTCTGGGCGAAAGCTGATTCGGGCCATGCTGCCAATACTTGGCTAGGCTTTAGTAAGCCGGCGCCAACAGCAACACTCAATACACCTGTTGTTACAGTGCCTTTTAAAAATGTTCTACGCTTCATACTCACCGTGTTATCTCCTATTAAAGCGAATAGATAAATTCAACCACTTTATTCAATTCAGATTCCGATAGGATTTTATGGGCTCCGTATGGAGGCATAATCGAATTGGGGTTGTTAATGGTAGCGTTCCCAATTTGAGCTTTTAAATCAGCTTTGTTGGGAAATCTTTGTTTCATGTTTATAAGTGGTGGGCCAATGTTGCCTGGCAATTTGCCGCCTTCAATGGCGTGGCATGCTAAACAATTACCTTTCTTTCGGTGAAAAGCAATTTTTTTTCCTTCTTCTGCATCTCCAGCTTGTACTACTGTGCTGGCATTGGAAAAAATAATTGGACTACTTAAAAGTATTGCGACTGCACTTGCTGCAGCTACGAGCGTTTTCGGCATCCTCATTAACGACCCTCCTAATCAAGCCATTTAATAGCTAACCCCTAGCGAGGTAAAATATATCAACAATATTCAACGTTCAACTTATGGTAGTTGTTTGCGCATGTCAATAAACTTATTGATAATTGTTGTTATTTTTATGTTTTTTAGCGAAGTGTGGAAGATTCCGCTAGTAACGTAGCGTGATTTAATAAATTTCACACATACAAAAGGTGTCATCTAAAGTAAATATGACACAAAACTCATATTTTTCCACTATTAAAAATACTATTCGGGTATTAATAAATTTTTGGCTATTTAATAACCAGGCGGTAAGGGTGACTAATTGATTTAAAAGTAGCAGTTATTCAAATGGTTGTGTGTGTTCGTACTTATAAGTTCTCTGCTAGTCGTGTCATTGTTTTGATTTCTTGAATTCGAGCTTTGATATTTTCTTTATCAACTTCCGATACGCCACTTTTTCTCAATGCCTGTTGTAAGTGATCAATAGCTATGCCGACTTGGTCATACATCAAATAATATTCTGCGAGTAATTGATGAGATTCAGCTGGCTGGCCCGATTCTTCTTCAGCTTTCGCTAATAGTTGATAATAAATGGGTGTGGGTTGATAGTTTTTTATGTTTTTTAGAATCTTTTTTGCTTTGGAAGCATTTTTGTTGATAAGTAAAGCATCGGCAAAATATAGGGAGAGGGAAGGATTGCCGGGATTTAGTATTAGCGCATCTTCAAACATCCTGTAGCCCTTATCTTGATGATTACTTTTAATCTCAATATTTGCTTTAAGAATTAAAAATGGAATGCGACTTCTGTCCAATTTAATAACTGAATTAATTTCAGTGCGAGCAGCATCAAATTGCTCATCTTCAAGTAGAGCAAGCGCATAAGCATAGTGGTGGGCAATGTTATTTTGAAAGCTGCCTGCGTTCAATTCAGCTTTTAAACCATTTATGAGTTTTTTTATATTATCTGAGGTGGTAACGCGTAATTTTGCTTTAGCGAGAAAATAGGAAAGGCTGTCTGGTTTGGGGATGTATTCATATTGTGACGCTCGATTTCGAGATTCAGCAATTCGATTTACCGTGACAGGGTGAGTGCTTAAGAATTCGGGTATTTGAGACTCTGCCAAACGATTGCCTTGTTGAAGTTTTTCAAAAAAGCTTGGCATGCTATGCGGGTTGTAACCACTGTTTGTTAATATTCTCATGCCGATATGGTCTGCTTCTAATTCATGGGCCCTGGAAAAGCTCAGCTGTGATTGATAGTTTGCTGCAATGGTGGCGAAAATTGCGGCTTCTGTTAAATTGATGTTTGCGCTGCTACCCAGAACTATCGCAGCGATAATTGCTGCTGCTGTCGGTAAGCTCATTTTTTCGCCGGAGTTGATGGAGCGTTCAAGATGCCGTTGGGTCACATGAGCAATTTCATGTGCCATAACCGAGGTTAGTTCGCTTTCATTTTCTGAGTTCAATATCAATCCTGCATTGATACCGATGTAACCATTTGGACCCGCAAACGCGTTGATGTTTGGGTCATTTATAACAAAAAAGTTGAAGTGTCGACTTTGAAATTCACTATTGGCAATAAGTTTAAAGCCGAGTTGAGATATATAAGCGGTAACTTCAGGTTCATCGTTAACGGGTAAGCCAAGGCGGACTTGTCGCATGAATACTTCGCCGAGTAATTTCTCTTCTGCTTCAGAAAAACGACTGCTATTGTCGATGCCAATATTTGGTAACAAAATATCTTCGGCAAATGCATTTATATTCGCGATAAAAAAAATGTTTAAAATCAGCAGAAAACTTTTAATTTGTCTCAAAATGCACTCAGATATAGTTAATTCTAATATTAATTTGGAATTTAAACACCTCACTCTTAAAGAGACAAGTTGAGGTGAAATTTGTTCGATATTTGATTTGTCGCCTTTTATCTAGAATTGAAATTGTGTCTTGTAATTTTTGTTTTCTCAAACCATGATATAAACTTCGTATACATACTTGCAAACTTTAGTCTTTTTTGGTTGATAACTATTCTATTCGTAATCTGGCACTTGATTAACATTCCGAGTATGGCTATTCTCTGCATTGATATATTCGCATATATTAATATATGCATGTAATTTGCTGTATTTATATGCACTATTTTGTTTGTGATTGAACATGAGACAAAATATGAATTAATTCATAAGCTGTTGATTGAATTATCATTTCTATTATAAAGATTTACAGATTAAGGAGTTTAAAATGGCTGACTTTGATCAGGAACTTGATGCATCAGGCTTGAACTGTCCTCTACCTATTTTGCGTGCAAAGAAATCACTTGCTCCAATGGAGGCGGGTCAAGTATTACATATTATTTCTACAGATCCTGGTTCAGTTAAGGATTTTGAAGCTTTTTGTAAGCAAACTGGAAATGAGTTGCTCGAGTCTAAAGATGAAGGTGGAAAATTCCTATTTCTTATTAAGAAGTCTTAATAATCAGCCGATACATAAGTTACTTATGATACAGGCAGGTGTTTGAAATGCCCCTGCATCTATGAGATGTTAAGGGGTAGACATGTCTGATAAAAAGCTGGCAATTGTAGCGACTAGGGGTGCGTTAGATTGGGCTTATCCACCATTAATTTTAGCTTCGACTGCTTCAGCTTTAGGATATGAAACACAAATATTTTTTACGTTTTACGGCCTTCAAATTCTTAAAAAAGACCTCGACTTACAAGTGACTCCCGTGGGGAATCCCGCGATGCCCATGCCTGGTAATATTCCTATTCCTGTTTTAATGCAAATCATGCCTGGTGTTCAAGCGATGGTTACTTCAATGATGAAGAAAAAAATGCAAAACAAGGGTATTGCCGATTTAGCAGAACTCAGAGAGCTATGTGTTGAAGCTGAAGTTAAAATGATTGCCTGTCAAATGACGGTAGATTTATTTGAATTTAAGCACAGTGAGTTGCTAGATAGTTGTGAATATGGCGGTGCTGCAACATTTTTTGAATTTGCAGGTGAGTCAGACATCAACTTGTTTATATAAACATTCATAAACGCAAATTATTGTATAAAAATTTAAAGACTTCTCTTTCCTTATTTATGTGCCTAATACTATTTGGTGACTTGGTTTCAGTATAATAGAAATTAATGCGGTGCCTGTTGATTTAAGTTGTGTGATTTTCTATCGAGTTGTAATATAAAGCGTATGTTTCGATATTGAAAAACGTTGGTTGTTTTAGTTTGGGTTCGTATTTGTACTGACAAGTCAGATTTTATTATTTTTGTTTTTGTTTTCTCATTCAGTTTATCAATCTATAAATATTCTCCCTTCCTTGTTTGAAAATAATTAATGACGTGTGTTTTTGTGTGAGAGTAATTAAGTAATCAGAGAAAAACTGTGAACAACTACGCGCTTTATTGCTCTAAGCCATAACTATGCTTTAATAATTTCCCATTTAGTCGATTAAACAATCACTTGGCCTGCTTTTTCTGCTAGGAAATACGAATGGGTCTGCTAAATGGCTGCTTACGAGGTAAACAATGATACAAATAATTTCTTCATCCCAAGCAAAACTGTTAATGGCGGAAGGCGCTCAATTAATTGATGTAAGAAGCGAAGCAGAATTTAGGCAGGGCGCGGCACCTGGCGCAAAAAATCTACCAATTCAAAAACTGAAAGCAATTGCGGGTGATTTGGATGTCAAAAAACCGATCATTGTTTATTGTCGTACGGGAGGTAGAAGTGCAAAAGCGCAAGAACTGCTTCAGAGGATTGGATTTCAACAAGTTCATAATGCAGGAGCCATGCATAATTATTTAAGCGACTGACACCTAGCTGGTTTTAAATTATAGTTATGGATAAAACGATATGGAAATAAAACAATTATTTGATGCTGAGACATGTACCTATAGTTATTTGCTGATCAATGTTGTTAGTCAAGAAGCCGCTATTATTGACCCAGTGAAAGAGCAATTTCAACGCGATAAGCGATATATCCAAGAGCTTGGGTTAACACTTAAATATTCCATTGAAACCCACATCCACGCAGATCATGTTACCGCTTCAGGGTTCATGCGTAATGAACTTGGTGCAATGACGGTTGTGCATAAAAACAGTGGCTCATCCTGTCCAGATATTTTAGTCGAAGATGGCGCTGAGTTTTCTCTCGGAGATGAAACAATCAAAGTTATTTATACGCCCGGGCACACAGATACCTGTATTAGTTTGTATATTGATGGGCATGTCTTCACTGGTGATACTTTACTGATTCGTGCCTGCGGTCGTACTGATTTTCAAGCCGGTAGTTCAGCAATGTTATTTGACTCTATTACTCAAAAACTATTTACGTTGCCAGATAACACCATAGTGCATCCTGGGCATGACTATGAAGGTTTTTCAAGTACAACAATTGGCGAAGAGAAAAAATTAAACCCTCGTTTAGGGGGTGATATGCCAAAAGCGGAGTTCGTTCAAATAATGGACAGCATGGATTTGCCCGACCCTAAACACATGGCCGTGGCGGTGCCGGGTAACTTGGCTTGTGGATTAAATTGATTTTTTGTATTTAAACTTAAAATCCTAAACTAATTCCTTATCTAATTTAATCTAATTCATCGAATAAGTTGATTTTGTAGCATTAACTGATATTATCATTGAATAAAGTAAATTCTATTGATAGATAAAGCAGACTATGGCCGATCGACGTTTACAAGTGTTCCACACCGTTGCAAACTTGCTAAGCTTTACCAAGGCTGCAGAGTCTTTGCATATGACACAGCCAGCCGTGACCTTTCAAGTGCGTCAGCTAGAAGAATATTTTAATACCCGCCTATTTGATAGAACACATAACCGTATCAGTTTAACTGAAGCTGGCAAACGTGTGAATGAATACGCGGCGCGCATATTTGATCTCTACGGACAAATGGAAAACGCGGTTAAGGAATTAACCGGTGAGGTTAGTGGTGTTTTGATTATTGGTGCGAGTACGACTATCGCAGAATATATGTTGCCTGCTTTGTTGGGTGATTTTAAAACAGAATATCCTGATGTAAATGTTCGCCTTAAAGTTTCGAATACTGAAGGCATTGTATCCATGGTGGAAAACAATGTTATCGATTTAGGTGTTGTTGAAGCATCTGTCAGCAATAAAAACCTTGCGGTTGAATTGTGTAAAAAAGACCAATTGGTGGCAATCGTTCCACCAAATCATGAGTTGGCGAATGAAACGAATCTTGAAGTCAAGCGTTTATTAGACTTTCCCTATATATGTCGTGAAGAAGGTTCTGGTACACGAGAAGTGATTCTTGAGTATTTGCAGAGTGCGGGTTTAAACTCTCATGAATTGAATGTCATTATGGAGCTTGGTAGCCCGGAAGCGATAAAAGGTGCAGTTGAAGCCGGCATAGGTATTACGGTTTTATCTCGTGCTACATTGGCCAAAGAGATTAAGCTTGGTACATTGGTCGCAATTCCCCTTGATCCACCTATGGAAAGACCATTTTCTTTTGTGCATCAAAAGCAAAAATTTCGTCAGCGCGCTATGGATGAGCTGCTTGATTTTGCGCGGCAGTATTGCATAGATCACCCTCAAGTCGAAATATAGCTTCATAGCATTCATCTTTTGGCCCTGACGCGACGTTATTTCGTACTCAATCGGTCACGTGCTGATGTTTGCTCTCTCATTCCGTGCGAAATAACGTCGCGTCAAGATCAAAATTTAAACACTCTGAAAGCTATATTGGGATTTTCTTTTCTTTTATACTTCTTCATAATGCATATCCAATATGAAGGTAATTGAAAAAAAATTATTGCATCTCTATCGTGATATGACTGATGATGATCAGCATGCTTTGCTTCGTTATGCTGAATTTTTGTCCGAGCGTCAGGAGGAAGAGTCTGTTGAGATTGAAGAACCTACGTTTATTTCCGCAAAGGAAAATGAGTCCGTGGTCGGGGCTTTGAAGCGATTATCTGCTTCCTATCCCATGTTGGATAAAGCAAAAATGCTGGATCAAACTTCTACTTTAATGTCGGATCACTTGTTGCGCGGCAAGGCTAAAGAAGATGTAATTCAGGAATTTGAAGTTTTGTTTGCAGAAGAATATAAAAAACTAAGAGAAAACAAATCCAATGATTGAAATACTGAAAAATTGGTATGAGCGCCATTTTTCTAATCCCCAGGTAGTAATCCTAGCCTTATTGTTAATTTCCGGCTTTACGATTGTTATTGCATTTGGCGATATATTGATGCCTTTATTGGCCGCAATAGTAATCGCATATATGCTTGAAGTGCCAGTGAAAAAAATTCAACTTAGAGGCGTTGGGCGTAGAACAGCGAGTGCGGTGGTCTTTGCCGTTTTTTTTACTTTGATGACTATTTCAACACTCATCATGGTGCCGTTGTTGTTTGAACAGGTTTCTCAATTTATTGCTGAATTGCCTAAAATGGTTGGTCGAATTCAACAAGAACTTTTGCAGTTGCCGGAAGAATATCCCACGGTCATTACTCCATCCCAAATTAATGAGATTATGGCTGTGGTTAAATCAGAAATTGGTCGTTTTAGCCAAGCGGTTGTGTCATTTTCAATTTCATCATTGCAAGGGATCGTTACTTGGATGGTGTATATTATTTTGATTTTCTTGTTGGTCTTTTTCTTTTTAAAAGATAAGGAAGTGATTAAAGGCTGGATCAGCGGTTATATGCCAAGAAAACGAGTAATGGTGCAGCAGGTTTGGGGTGAGATGGATATACAGATTGGCAATTATATTCGCGGTAAAATAGTTGAAATTATTATCGTTGGTGTTGCAACCTATATTGCTTTTCTTATTATGGGTTTGAACTATGCGTTTTTACTTGGTTTACTTGTTGGTTTATCCGTACTTGTGCCATTTGTTGGGGCGACTGTGGTGACAATCCCAGTGGCTTTAACTGCATTTTTTCAATTTGGTTGGAGCTCTGAGTTTGGGTATTTACTACTTGTATACGGTATTATCCAAGCTATCGATGGTAACGTAATTGTGCCACTTTTATTTTCTGAAGCTGTTAACTTGCATCCTGTGGCGATTATTGTTGCGATTATTTTCTTTGGTGGTTTTTGGGGGCTCTGGGGGGTCTTTTTTGCGATACCCTTGGCTACTTTGGTGAAAGCTGTTCTCAATGCCTGGCCTGAAGCCTGTGAGGTTGAGGATCCTGCTGAAGTTACCTGACTAATCTCAGCAGGATTTTGTTTATAAAACTTCAGATGCAAAGTCGGCAAGTCTTGAACGTTCACCACGTTGAAGTGTGATATGAGCACCATGATCCCATTGTTTGAATCGATCAACTACATAAGTTAAGCCTGAAGTAGTCTCTGTCAGGTATGGTGTGTCTATCTGCGCTACATTTCCTAAGCAAACGATTTTTGTGCCTGGTCCTGCGCGAGTAATCAATGTTTTCATTTGTTTGGAGGTAAGATTCTGAGCTTCGTCAATAATCACAAATTTATTTAAAAATGTTCTACCACGCATAAAATTAAGTGAACGAATTTTTATACGTTTTTGTAGTAAATCATTGGTGGCGGCTCTTTCCCAATCACCACCATCTTGAGGTGAAGCTAGGACTTCCAGGTTATCCATTAGCGCACCCATCCACGGTGTCATTTTTTCTTCCTCTGTGCCCGGTAAAAAACCAATGTCTTCACCCACGGGAACCGTGACACGAGTGACAATAATTTCTTGATAGTTTTTTTGTTCGAGCGTTTGGGTTAATCCTGCAGCCAACGTTAACAAGGTTTTACCTGAACCCGCCTGACCAAGTAGTGAAACAAAATCAATTTCAGGGTCCATTAGAACATTTAATGCAAAATTTTGCTCTCGATTACGAGCGTGGATTCCCCAAACGCTGTGTGTGCTTTGTTCGTAGTCAGTTAAAACTTCAATGGTTGCTTCGTTTTCTTGATGTTTACGTACAATAGCGTAAAAGCTATCTTTTTCATTATGTACAAATTGATTAGGGTACCAGCTTTCTAGTCCTTCACCTTTTAAATTATAATAAGTGCGTCCTTCTTTTTGCCAGGATTCAATCCCTGTGCTGTGAAGATCCCAAAAGTCATCTTCAAGCTCAGATGCACCGCTATAAAGTAAATCCATGTCATCTATAACTTGGTCACTGCTATATTCCTCAGCGGAAATACCCAGCGCAGCGGCTTTAATACGCAAATTGATGTCTTTTGTTACAAGGGTAACAGAGCGTTGTTTTAATTCGTCACGTAGGGCAAGACTGACGCTAAGAATAATATTGTCTGGTATGCTCCCTGGCATATCTCTAGGAAGTTCATGTTTTAGTTCCCGAGTTTGTAGAAAAAGCTTTCCTAATGGTTTGTCACTATTTAGTGGTGAGGGTAAAGGTAAGCCGTCTTCAATTTCTTGTTGGCTGGCATTTTCTACAGCCCCCGCTAAAAAACGTGTAGCTTGGCGTGCGCTACGTGCAACATCGGAATGACCGCGTTTATTTTTATCTAACTCTTCAAGCACCATCATTGGAATAAATACATCGTGTTCTTGAAAGCGGAAAATACTACTGGGGTCGTGCATCAAAACATTTGTATCAAGAACAAATAAGCGATTTTTTGTTTCTTTAAGCGTTTTTATATTCATTATAAGAACCTCCTTAAACCTGTAACCAAGTTACCGGTAATTAATACTACTTCGGCGGTTTACTTGAATCCACTTGCATATCGGTAGCGTTGTGAATTTAAGCTCTTGTAGCATGTTCCCATTCGCTCTCAACGTTGTCGCTTCTCGCGTCTAATGTTGGTGTTTCACCTTACTAAGAATGGTTATGTTGCGTTGTCATGCCTAGTTGAGAACAATCATTTAAATACAACAAAAGTTAAAACTTACTACACTACGGATATTAGATCCTGCAATGGAGATACCGAAATCGATGCTGTGAAGAAAATTGTTAAATATGTTGTTACAATGATTTGCTGGCTGCTAATACCTCTTCCACGTGACCAGGGATTTTTATTTTTCGCCACTCTTGTTTTAATACACCCTTTTCATCAATTAAAAAAGTGCTGCGTTCTATTCCCATGTGAACTTTGCCATAGAGTTTTTTTTCTTTGATGACATCAAATAATTGACAAAGTACTTCTTCCTTATCAGACAGCAAGTCGAACGGAAATTCGTGTTTTGCTTTAAAGTTTTCGTGGGTTTTTACACTATCACGGGATACACCCAGAATAACTGTGCCAGCACGTTTAAATTTAGCGTGGTTATCACGAAAGTTTTGGCCCTCAGTTGTACAACCAGGGGTATTATCTTTTGGGTAAAAATACAACACGACTTTTTTGCCTTTTAACTCTTTTAGGCTGATATCTTTGTCACCAGTAGAGGGTGATGAAAAAGCAGGCACTTTTTTGCCGAGAACAACTTGACTCATGAATGATTCCTTGAAATTAAAAAGAGGTTGATACTAGTGACCAGTAATATGGATTGTTTAATTAAATCATACATGACAAAAAATCCCCAGCGTAATGGAACTGCGAGCTCACTAGAGAGTCTTTTAGGAGCAGATATTCCCGTTTTTCATCATTATCTTGCTTAATTTTTATTAGATCAGTAGTATTCGGCTTTTCGTTTTTGATTGGAGATAACCCATGTTTCAAGGCAGTATGGTGGCACTGGTAACCCCAATGCATACCGATGGATCAGTAGATTACCCCTGCCTGGAAAAATTGGTGGATATGCATGCAGATGCTGGCACCGATGCAATCGTTGCTGTTGGGACAACCGGCGAGTCTGCAACCCTGAATTATGATGAGCATTGTGACGTAGTGCGTTTTGTTGTTGAAAAAGCAAACAAACGAGTGCCTGTTATTGCCGGCACTGGCTCTAATTCAACTCGTGAAGCCGTTGAGCTAGGTTTGTGCGCTAAGAAAGCGGGTGCTGCTGGTACATTAGTGGTTACACCTTATTACAATAAACCTACCCAACATGGGCTCTATGAGCATTACAAATTATTGGCGGAATCTGTTGATTTGCCGATGATTTTATATAATGTGCCCGGCCGTACAGCAGTGGATATGTTGCCGGAAACTGTAGCAAAACTTGCGAACTTGCCGAATATCATTGGTATAAAAGAAGCTTCAGGTAGCTTGGATAGAATAGCTGAACTGGTGAAGTCCTGTGGTGAAAACTTCACCGTTTTGAGTGGTGACGATGATCTGGCGCTTGCAGCTGTTGCTATTGGTGGCAAGGGTGTGATTTCAGTGACAGCTAATGTTGCACCTAAACGTATGCACCAGGCATTTAATGCAGCACTTGCAGGAAACATGGAAAAAGCTCGAGAGTTAAATGAAATTTTAACGGGTTTACATCGAGACTTGTTTATAGAAGCTAATCCAATACCTGTTAAGTGGGCGTTACAAGAGTTGGGTTTGATTAAAGAAGGTATTCGACTACCGATGACTTTTTTATCAGAAGAAAAAAGACCTGCGGTGCGTCAAGCCTTAGTACAAGCCCAATTATTATAGGATTTATTATGTCGTTGTCTTTCCGTCAAAAATTTCCACTACTAATACTATTGTTGATTTCAATATTGCTAATTGGTTGCACATCCAAAAAAACTGAGTTTTATAAACATCAGCCAAGTTTGCAGGCTTTAGAAGTTCCGCCTGATCTAACTTTGCTGGATGTGAATAGTGGATTTGAAATTCCTCAAATAGCAGAAGCAGAGTCCAAGATTGTTCAGTTAAGTAATGGTTCTGATGTCACTTTAAAAAAGGATGGACGCTTACGTTGGTTAACTATTCAAGCTGAGCCTAAAGATATTTGGGATGAAGCAAAAGAATTCTGGATTGCATATAAAGTTGACCTTAACTGGGAAAGTCTTAAATTAGGCATAATGGAAACTAAATGGATAAGTAGTTATGAATCAGATTTTGCTCAGGACCGATTTCGCATCCGTTTAGAGCCAGGAATTAGTAAAGGTGAAACAGATTTATACATTAGCCATCGTGGTCGACAAGAAGATTTGATGGATGGTGAGGTAATAGAAGGTTGGACAGAAAATTATAACGATCCCGAGTTAGAAGTTGAAGTGATGGGTGAATTGTTGAGTTATTTTGGATTGAGCAGTGATAGAAAGACTGCAATTCTAGATGACGCAAAGCAAAAACCAGATATAGCGAATTTAAATTTAAAAGGCGACGTGCCTAGTTTGGTAATGAAGGAGCCGTATAATCGTAGCTGGCGTTTTGTTGCTCAGTCTATTGATCGAATGGGCAATATTGTTACCCAACGAGATAAAAAAGCCGGATGGTTGGATGTGCGTTTAATTGAAGGAAGTACTACCTCAGATTTTGTTCCAGGCTTTGCACTTTCTGATCAAGATAGAGAAGTTTTACGTTTGAAGATAGTAACAGAAGAAAAACAAACTACAGTTACTGTGTTAACGGATCAAGGGCAACCAGATCGTTCTGAATTGGCGCAAAATTTTCTACAAAATCTTTACGACAATTTTTGAAGGTATAACGACTTCTCATGGAAAAGAAACAAGAACTATACGCAGGTAAAGCGAAATCAGTTTATTACACTGATGATCCAGATAAGCTGATTCTTTTATTTCGAAATGATACATCTGCTTTTGATGGCGAAAAAATTGACCAACTAGCACGCAAAGGAATGGTGAATAACTATTTTAACCATTTCATTATGCAAAAGCTGGAAGAAAATGGTGTAGAGACACATCAGATTGAATTGATATCAGATCAAGAGTCCGTCGTTAAAAAACTCGATATGATGCCTATTGAATGTGTGATTCGTAATGTTGCGACAGGTAGTTTGTGTCGTCGATTGGGCATTGAAGATGGTTTGGATTTAAATCCACCGACTTTTGAGTTTTTTCTTAAAAATGATGAACTGCATGATCCAATGATTAATGATTATCATATTCGTTCTTTTGGTTGGGCAAACGATGCTGAAATTGATGCAATGAAAACACTCACATTTAAAGTAAACGATATTTTGTCCAAATTGTTCTTGGATGCAGGTTTATTGTTAGTAGATTATAAGTTGGAATTTGGTCGGTTTAATGGCAATGTTGTTTTAGGCGATGAGTTTACACCGGATGGTTGTCGATTATGGGATGTTGAGACCCGACAGAAAATGGATAAGGACCGTTTTCGCCAAGGACTTGGGGGTGTTGTCGAAGCTTATGAAGAAGTTGCTTTGAGATTAGGTGTAAAACTTCCTAAATAAAATATTTTAACGTATTTCAATAATTCGAGGTCTGGTCGTTTTTCGATCAGGCCTTTTTTATGTCTTATCAAAAATACATCATATTAAAGTTCATACGTTTTTTAGTCGTTATTGTTGGAAGAGACCGATTAACCGTCAGAAAAAATTATGATCAAATTGAAAATCAAAGACTTAATGAGACTTAGGCTCACTCACAAAATTTGGAGTGGGTTTGCTGTTATCTTATTAATGTTAATTGTAGTTTCTGGAACGACCCTGTTAACTTTAACTGAAAGTGAAACCAGTTTTGATAAAGTGGTTAACGAATATCAACCTCGTACTTTAGTCTCGCTTGAATTATCGGGTCATGTACGAGCCGCAGCGGGATCGTTAGGTTTTTACCTATTAAGTAAAGAGGATGCACATAAAAAAAATTATGAAGCAAGCTTGGTTAATATATCGAACAGTCTTGAGGAGTTAAAGGCATTAGTAGCCAGTAGTGAAGATGATGAGTCAAAACAACAGTTAAGCTCAATAGAGCAAAATATTGAAAAGTTTGCCGGCTATAAGGACAAAATGTTGCATTTGGCGTCAAATCAATTAGATAATTTTCCTGCTCTTAAATATGCGGCAAACAATATTAATCCGGTTTCCCGAGAATTGTTGCAAGCGTTGAGTAATATGGTTAGTGCAGAGCAGGAAGAAGATGTTTCTGCTGAGCGACGTGACTTTTTAATGGAAATCGAAGCTGCACGGTATGCTTGGGCGATTATCATGGGGCATATTCGTACATACATGTTAGCAGGCGACGAGAGTGCTTTAGGTAATGTGAAATTATATCTTGAGCAATTTAAGAAAAAAATTGATGAAATAAACAGTAAGTCAGATCTTTTAGGTTTTGAGCAAGAAGAATTTTTTGTCGTTGTTACTGAAAAAACAGCGCAGTTTGAATCGTCTTTAGAAGGTGTTATTAAGATTTTTAGTAGTAATCAATATCGTACGGATTCATTTTTATTGAGATCAGAAGTTGGCCCAATTGTGATAGCGATTGATTCTGATTTAAAGCAATTGGTTGGGAAAGAACGAAAAAACATCCAAACTACGGGTTCAAATTTGTTGAGTAGTTTATCCGCTAGTAAAATGACAATAATTGGTATGTTGGTCATTGGTGTTGGGCTTGGCGTATTGCTCTCATGGGTAATAGCTCGCGCTATTGTCAAACCCATGGAGCAAGCGGTATCTGCTATGGAAGATATTGCTCAAGGAAATGGAGATTTAACTAAACGCTTAAACGATACGGCTAATGATGAGATTGGTGAAATGGCCAAGGGTTTTAATGCTTTTGCCGAAAAAATTCAAATGTTGATTGCTTCCAGTGTTGATATTACTGCGAGGGTTGATGAGAAAGTGAGTCGTTTATTTATAGTGTCGGAAGAGACTAAGACTCGAGCTGATAAACAACAAGCGCAAACAGAAGAAGTGGCTCAAAATGTTCGAGAAGTTGCTGAAAATGTTGAATCTGTGACGGAAAATGCGAGTTTAGCCGTGGAGGCGGCAAGTAGTGCAAATGTAGCAACCACTGAAGGTAAAAAAGTAGTGGATGATACGATTCAAAGTATTGAGTCCATGGCGGCGGGTGTTCAGTCCGCATCAGATGCAATGCGTTCATTAACCGAACAAACTGATAAGATTGGTACGGTCGTTGACGTCATTAAAGGCATTGCTGAACAGACAAATTTATTGGCTTTGAATGCGGCAATTGAAGCAGCTCGAGCGGGTGAGCAAGGTCGTGGATTTGCTGTTGTTGCAGATGAAGTTCGGACATTGGCATCACGAACTCAGACTTCCACAGATGAAATTGAAGCAATGATTAAGTCGCTACAACAAGATGCAGGGTCTGCAACGCAGACCATGGAGCACGAGCGAGAACGCGCAAGTGACAGTGTTGAGCAAGCAGCAAAAACAGCTCTCGCCTTCGAAACTATTTATGAATCTGTTTCATCAATCAGTCGTATGAATAATGAGATTGAGCAAGCAGCACAGGCTCAGCAGCAAAAAACAGATCATGTGAATGTGATTATAGAAGGATTAATAGAAATTGCTGAGGAAAATGCCGCAGGTGCTCAACAAACTCATTCAGCTGCAAATGAATTGACTGAATTAGAGACTGAACTTAAACGTTATATGACGCAATTTAAAATATAGATCGTTAGCTCTTAAAGTAATAAAACGATTTATATTTAAAGGGTCAAACTTCATGCAGGGAATTAAATACTATTTAAATAATCTCAGCCTAGCAATTAAAATAGGTAGTGGTTTTGCTATTGTTTCGTTGTTGTTATTAGTTGTTGCTGGGGTTGCTGTATTAAGTTTTAAATCTGATCGTGCGGTGATTTCTGAGGTTGTTGAGGAGTATCAACCTGCAGTTTTAGCGAGCAGTCAATTACAAAAAGAAATAAACGCTACTGCTGCGTCTATGGGTTTTTATTTGCTGGGAAAAGATGAAGTTCATAAAAAAAATTATTCTCAAGGTTTAGATAACCTAATTCATCACCTAGAAAAGTTAAATACTTTTACAGTAATTCAAAGTGATGAAAAATCTCAGCAATTATTGGGAACCATTTCATCTGAAATTGAAACATTTTCAGAGTTTAAAGAGCGTGCTTTTTTGTATGCTGCAAAAGACTCAGAGAATTACCCCGCTATGTTATATGGCGCTAGACAGATTAATCCTTTAAGTCAGCAAATGTTACAGATTATCACTATGATGATTCTTTCTGAGGAAGAGGAAGGTGTATCTGAGGAACGCACTGGCTTTATGAAAGATCTTGGTGATATGCGTTATGCATTTTCAAGTGTCATGGCTGGTATTCGCGCTTATCTGGCTTTTCGTGCACAGCCGTCTTTAGATGAAGTAGATCTTTATTCAGAACAGTTAGATACAGTGCTTGGTCGTTTTCAAGCGAGATCAGACCTCTATACCTTTGAACAAGAAGAAGGTATGGAAGAGTTTCTTGAAATTAAGAGTAGGTTTTTTTCAAACTTTAAGGAATTGGTTGTGATCCATAGCGGTGAGAAATGGCGTATGGATAGTTATATGCTACGCGCAGAGGTAGCCCCTTTGGTATCTAGCATTATTCGAAATGCTCAGTTATTAGCAGAACATCAAAATGAGCGAATAACTCGAGCGAGTAGTGATTTGTTTAAGTCGATGGACAGAAATATGTTTATTATTCTAGCTGTTAGTGCTGGAGCCCTAGTTTTGGTTGTGTTGATTGTTTTGGTTATTCGTCAAATTAGTATTAAACCGCTAGCAGCTACAGTGGCAGCTATGAAAGATATTGCTGAAGGTGAAGGTGACCTTACTCGACGTTTAGATGCATCGGGTAAGGATGAAGTCGCACAGCTGGCAAGTGCTTTTAATCAGTTTTCTGATCGTATTCGTGATTTGATTTCACAAAGTGTAGGCGTAGCTGATAATCTATCAGAAGGCATCACACGTCTGGAAGCTGTTTCTCGGGAGTCGAGTGAAGGCGCAGAATCACAACATGAAGAAACTTCACAAGTTCAGTCTGCGATCGAACAGATGATTCTGGCGACTGAAGAGGTTGCACGCAGTGCTCAAGAAGCTGCAGATTCAGCAGAAGATTCGAAGACTCAAGCAGAGAGTGGACAAGAGATTGTGGCAAATGCATCAGATGCGTTCGGGTCTTTAGCGAGTGAAGTTGAAGTTGCAAGTGGTGTTATACAGCAATTACAGCAAAATAGTCATAGTATTGGCGCTATGCTTGATGCAATAAAAGAGATAGCTGAGCAGACAAATTTACTGGCGTTAAATGCCGCAATTGAGGCTGCTCGTGCGGGTGAGCAGGGCCGTGGTTTTGCGGTTGTTGCAGATGAAGTGCGAACCTTGGCAAGTCGTACACAAAATTCAACGGCAGAAATAGAGCAAATAATAACCGCATTTAAATCGAATGCAGCAGAGGCTGTAGACGTCATGGCGCGAAGCCAGGAAAAAGCACAAGAAGGTGTGAATTATTCCAATAAGGTCGATGAAACACTAAAAAATATTACGCTATCTGTCAATAGTATTGCGGATACGAATTCGCAAATTGCTTCTGCGTCTGAAGAGCAGCAGGTGGTTTCTTCTGAGATTCAGCATAATGTTGGGGCTTTAATGAGTATTGGCCAAAAAAGTGCTGAAGGTGCTCAACAAACTCAATCGACGGCAGCGGAATTGTCTCAATTTCGTGATCAATTACAAAGTTTAATGAGACAATTCAAAATTCAATAATTTGAATGTCCATTTCTTCCCAATTCCAGTGAGATGGATGCTGGTTTGCCTTAATTGAATACAATATAATGTCGCTCCTTAATTAGTGTTTTTGAGAGTGACATGATCGTAATCCATGGTAATCAGGCTTTATCGTCTTTTCGTATTGAGAAATTGGTACTGCAAATTCAGTCGGCCATTAATCAGCCTGTAAATCTCAGCACTGAATCTATCTATTTTGTGGATGTTGAGCAAACTCTTTCAAAGGAAGAATTAGCACGTATTGATGAATTGTTGGAAATTCCTTCTATTAGCAATTCCAATGTTTTTGAGCTTGATTTAATTGTGATTCCCAGAATTGGTACGATTTCCCCTTGGTCTAGTAAAGCAACAGATATTTTGCAGCATTGTGGTTTAGCAGAGGTTAAACGCATTGAGATGGGGATTGCCTATCAAATCCAAAAAACTGATGGGAAGTCTCTAGAGGATCATGAGTTAAAAATCGTGGGTGCTTTATTGCACGATCGAATGACTCAATCATTAATTGACTCTCTGGATGAAGCTGACTCATTATTTCTAGAAATGTCACCTAGAGCGCTTTGCCGAATAGATATTTTGGCAAGTGGTCGTGAGGCTTTAGAGAAGGCAAATATTGAAATGGGTCTCGCTTTGGCAGAGGATGAAGTGGATTATTTGGTTGAGAATTTTACCACTTTAAACCGTAATCCAACCGACGTTGAATTGATGATGTTTGCTCAAGCTAACTCTGAGCATTGTCGACATAAAATTTTTAATGCCGATTGGGTTATTGATGGTGAAGTTCAGGAAAAATCCCTGTTTAAGATGATTCGTAATACTCATGAAAAAAATCCTCACAATGTGCTTACCGCTTACAGTGATAATTCTTCGGTGATTGATGGCCGTGCTAGTGGTTGGTTTTATCCCGATACAGAAAGTAAAGAGTATGGTTATTCTGATGATCCTAGTCATATTCTTATGAAAGTGGAAACGCATAATCACCCCACGGCAATATCACCATTCGCAGGTGCCGCAACTGGATCTGGGGGTGAAATTCGTGATGAGGGTGCAACTGGGCGAGGATCTAAACCGAAAGCTGGTTTATGTGGTTTTTCGGTGTCTAATTTGCAAATTCCTAATGCTATTCAAGCTTGGGAGCAAAATTATGGTAAGCCCGATAGAATCGTATCCGCGTTAGATATTATGCTTGAAGGCCCAATTGGCGCAGCTTCTTTTAACAATGAATTTGGTCGTCCTAACATTTGTGGTTATTTTCGTACATATGAAGAAATGGTAGCCGGGACAAATGGTGATGAAGTTCGAGGTTATCACAAACCTATTATGTTGGCTGGCGGTTTAGGGAGTATTAGAGATGAATTGGTCGCAAAGAATCAAATAAGTGATGGCGATCAATTAATTGTACTAGGCGGTCCATCAATGTTAATTGGTTTAGGGGGTGGTGCAGCATCTTCTATGGCAAGTGGTAGTAGTGCAGAAGATTTGGATTTTGCTTCCGTTCAGCGTGGTAACCCTGAAATGGAACGTCGTTGTCAGGAAGTTATTGATAGTTGCTGGCGAATGGGTGATAACAATCCCATCGTGAGTATTCATGATGTGGGTGCGGGTGGTATTTCCAATGCGATGCCAGAATTGGTTGATGATAGTGGTTGTGGTGGTAAGTTTGAACTAAGAGCTATTCACAGTGATGATGCCGGCATGTCCCCCATGGAAATCTGGTCTAATGAATCTCAAGAGCGATATGTGTTGGCTGTGCCCGCAGAACGTTTGGAAGAATTTGAAAATATTTGTGAACGGGAACGTTGTCCTTTTGCCACGATTGGCGTAGCGACACAAGAGCAGCATTTAAGTGTTGGTGACGCTTTATTAGAAGAACCACCCGTGGATATTCCTTTGGATGTTTTACTTGGCAAACCACCAAAAATGTTGCGTGATGTGCGACATAAACCGATTCAAAAAAATGTTTTAGATTTTTCAGGGTTAGATATTAAAGAAGCTGTCTATCGTGTATTGCGATTACCTACAGTCGCAGATAAGTCTTTTTTGATTACTATTGGAGATCGATCAGTAACAGGCTTAGTCAGTCGTGATCAAATGGTTGGCCCTTGGCAAGTTCCTGTAGCGGATGTTGGTGTCACTACAACAAGTTTTCACACAACAACTGGCGAAGCTATGGCGATAGGTGAGCGAACCCCCATTGCTTTATTAGATCATGCTGCATCAGCACGTATGGCTGTCGCTGAAGCTATTACCAATATTGCAGCGGCAAATATAAATGTTATTGGTGATATTGTCTTGTCGGCGAACTGGATGGCGCCTGCAGGACACGATGGTGAAGATGCAGGTTTATATGATGCTGTTCGTGCAGTGGGTATGGAGCTATGTCCTCAGCTTGGTATTGCTATTCCGGTTGGTAAAGACTCAATGTCCATGAAAACTGTTTGGCAGGATGGAGATGAAAATAAATCAGTTACTGCGCCAATGTCGTTAATTAGTTCTGCTTTTGCACCAGTTAAGGATGTACGAAAAACACTGACACCGCAAATACGAATAGATAAAGCAGATACTTGCTTAATGTTAATTGATTTGGGTCTAGGTAAAAACCGTTTAGGTGCAAGTTGTTTAGCTCAAGTCTACAAGCAAATTGGTGATGTTGTTCCTGATCTTGATGATGCGGATTTGTTAAAGTCTTTTTTTGCAGCCATTCAATTATTAAATGAAAGATCTCTGTTACTTGCTTATCATGATCGTTCTGATGGTGGTTTGTTGGTCAGTCTTTGTGAAATGGCCTTTGCAGGTAACACGGGATTAAATGTAAATTTGGATGGTCTAGCAGACAATGCAATGAATGCTTTGTTTAGTGAAGAATTGGGCGCGGTTGTTCAAGTTCAAAAATCGGACCTAGATTCGGTTAAGAGAATATTGAAGGAAAATGGTTTAACTGATACCTCTCATGTGATTGCAGAGCTGAATTCAAATCAAAAAATTCGAATTGAATTTGCTGGAGAGTTAGTTTTTGAAGATGCTAAAGTTAATCTGCATAGTGCTTGGTGTGAAACCTCTTATCATATGATGCGATTGAGAGATAATCCAGAATGTGCTGATCAATGGTTCTCGGAAATAAAATCTGAAAATAATCCAGGTCTGACTGCAAAGCTGACTTATGATTTGAATGAAGATATTTCCGCACCTTATATCCTCAAAGGTGTGAAGCCAAAAATGGCGATTTTGCGGGAGCAGGGTGTGAATGGTCATTTGGAAATGGCAGCTGCGTTTGATCGTGCCGGGTTTGCCTGTGTGGACGTTCATATGAGTGATGTTATTTCCGGCCGAGTAACTTTGGATAATTTTAAAGGTCTGGTTGCCTGCGGTGGGTTTTCTTATGGTGATGTTTTAGGAGCAGGACAAGGCTGGGCTAAATCAATTTTATTTAATAATCAAGCGCGTGATCAATTTAGTGCATTTTTTGAAAGAGACGACAGTTTTGGATTAGGTGTATGTAACGGTTGTCAGATGATGTCGCATCTCTCAGAGTTAATTCCTGGAGCGAGTTCTTGGCCGACATTTAGAAGAAATCTATCTGAGCAATTTGAGGCTCGTTTGTCTTTAGTAGAGATAACTGATTCTGCATCGATTTTTCTAAAAGATATGCAAGGCTCTATTATGCCAATCGTTGTGTCGCATGGCGAAGGTAAGCCAGTATTTAAGAATGAGCAAGACGCGGAGTTTATTAGAAACGACCAGCTAAATTGTATGCAATATATTGATAACCAGTTTCAAGTCTCTGAAAGATACCCCGCGAATCCGAACGGTGCGCAAGATGGGTTAACTGGATTTACGACAATTGATGGTCGTTTTACAATTATGATGCCGCATCCGGAACGTGTTTTTAGAGCTACTCAATTTTCTTGGCATCCGGATGAATGGCAAGAAGATGGCGCATGGATGAGAATGTTTCGAAATGCTAGAGTTTGGGTGAATTAAAGAAGTGCCAGATATCGCTCGATAAGGTATGAGAGTTGGTAAATTATAGGGAAATGGATAATGCCAGATCGAGAGCTACAAAAAATACTATATGTGGAAGATGAGCCTGATATTGCGCAAGTCGCGCAGTTAGCATTAGAAACTGTTGGCGGTTTTACGCTAGAAATTTGTGAAAATGGGCAAATTGCCTTGGATAAGGGTCCTGCTTTTCAACCTGATTTGGTTTTGATGGATGTAATGATGCCAGAGATGGATGGTCCTACTGCATTGAAAGAAATGAAAAAAATGGCAGAATTTGAAGGTGTTCCAGTTATTTTTATGACTGCTAAGGTTCAGCCTTCAGAAATAGAAGAATACAAATCATTGGGTGCTGTAGATGTTATTCCTAAGCCCTTTGATCCAATGTCGCTTGCTGATCAAGTGAAACAAGTTTGGGCTGCTTGCTAAGTTTATTGAATAAAGACCTCCTTTATTTTCAGTAGCTTGATCGATTTTTCCTGATGATTGTGTGAACTATGGAATATCCTAAGTACTCTATTGTATTAGGATTGTCGGAGTATGCGGATATTTGGTAAATACGCGTAAAATAAGAATGGAGTCGTCGTGTTTTATTATATTTTTCATTGGCTTAAAGTAATCGCGTTGTGTTTAGATTTTCTTATTATTACGATTCTGCTATTTCTGTTGTCATTTTTACCGAAGTCAGTTCTATCAAGTTTCTATCACAAATTATTTAGAATTTGGTGTAAGTCTTATGTTCGCGCATTGGGAGTTGACCTAAAGCTTATACAGAACAATAAGTTACCCTTGCCTGAGCGTTATATTTTAATTGCCAATCATCCTTCTGCCTTTGAAGATGTTGGCGTACCAGCTTTATTTGAAGTTTATTCTCTTGCAAAAATTGAAGTCAGTGGTTGGCCGATTCTTGGACGTATTAGTGATGCTGCGGGTACTTTATACGTAAAACGTGAGTCAAAAGAATCCCGTAATGCCGCAGCTATGGAAATTAGAAAAGCTCTGGAAAGTGGGAAAAATATAGCAATGTATCCCGAGGGAGGTTGTTTGGGGAAGCGAATTTTTGAAACTTTCCGATTTGGGGCATTTGATATATCAATGCAAACCAATATACCAATTTTGCCAGTTTTTATTCATTATGAGTCACAAGAAGATTTTGAATGGCGGTCACCGCATACTTTACTTGATAAAATGTGGCATTTTTTAACTACAAAGAACAATAGAGCAAATTATTATGTTTTTGATGCATTAAATCCCGCTGATTTCTCTACGAAGGAGGAATTTATGGAATTTACTCATAATTTGTATTTAAAATGGCAAGCTAAATACTTGGATTAAGGGAATAAAATTAATGCGTAGTAAAGAAAAAAGCACCAATGTTTATTTTTTACGTCATGGACAGACTGATTTTCCCCTTGATCGCATATATTGTGATGAAAGAGAAGACCCTAGTTTAAATTCAAATGGTATTTATCAAGCTAAATGCGCTGCAATTTCACTAAAAAATTCTGAAATTTCAAAAATATATGCTAGCCCTGCGAAGAGAACCCAAATGACGGCCAAGGAATTGTCAGAGACTACAGGCTTGTCTGTTGAAACTTTACCTACATGGATAGAAAGACGATTTGGCATCTGGGAAGGCCTATATTTTAATGAAATAGAAGAGAAATACCCAGATGAATATTTGAATTGGAAAAAGGATCATGTGGGGTTTACACCTGAAAATGGCGAAACAATCAATGACTTACGACAACGTCTATCGGGTAGTTTAAGGGGATTAATCGAATTGCATCGTGGTGAAACGATAGTCATTGTTTCTCATGTTGGACCTATTCGCGTTAGTTTGTGCGAGTCTCTGGCGATGCCTATTGAAAATTATCGTCAAATACGAGTGGATTACGCTTCGATTAGTAGGGTGGACTATGGTGTGACAAGAAACAATCTTGTAAAGACTAACTATTATACGTACTAATGAGTAGTAATATTATAATTTCAAATCTGTGATGAACTAGATATTTTTTATACCCCTAATGAAAAGTACGATTAATGTACGTTTTGCATGGTGACGATAACAATACATATCGATTATTACTTTGGTTTAATCGCATACCTAGCAAAATATGTACGTTTTTATTTCTTGCATACGTTTAACTAAAGAGTTATTTTGTTAAACATTGTTAGTTTGTACTGTTTAATGTTAAAATATGTCTTAACATATTGATATTAAATAGCTTAATTGCAATATGTTAAATGTGGTCTGGTATAGGTTATACATGTTTGTCTATAAAAAAGTGTGTGACAGACTTGACATTTTCTTAGTGAAATGGTAGATTTAGTAACAATAAGGAAGATGTAATTCGAACGTGGGGTAGCTGTCTGAAGTTTGGCAGCATGTACCAATTTAATACTCTATCCAAAAGAGGAGAATGCTATGCATAAAGTTTTCAAGTTAGCTGCATTAGCGGGTGCGCTGTCAATGGTTATAGGCGGTTCTGCAATAGCGGCAAATCACGATTTAGTTTTTGATGGTTGGACCGTAACAAATGGTCAAATTGATGAAACTGGTACTACAAATTCTTCAGTCTGTGCTTTAGGTACTTATGATTGTAATACTGTTGCCTCTGGCGATGGTTTTAAGCAAATTCAGGTTACTGCTAAGCCAAATACAGCAGGTGCAGTTGCTGGTGAATCTTATATCATGACGATCGTTACAGATCAAAACGCAAATGGTACGCCAGGTGCCGGCAGTCTTGGTTTTTATGACGTGAGTTTCGTTAAAATGAAGCTTAGTTTAGGTGGTGGTGCGACTACTAATAACAACGAAAATGGTATTGCTGGAAAACAGCAGATTTCTGAAACAACAGCTAGCACGGGTGGCGGTACTGCAACTAGTTTTAACTCCACTACTGATATCAATACTGGCTGGTCTGTTGCCGCAACACCTGTATCTATTAGTCAGTCGTTAGTTGATAACGGTGATACTGCAACTTCTGGTGATAACTTTGATTCAAGTTTCAGCTACCAAAGCTCTAATGATGCAACAACTGGTTTACGTGACGGCTTTGCAATGAGCATTGACCAAGTTGCTGGTTTAGCGTCAGCTGCAGACCCTTTAAGTGTTAATGATGTTCAAGTTTTCTCTTTGAGAGAACGTCAAGGAACAATGTTGGCAAGTGGGCCTGCTTCTGTAACCTTAGCTGGTAACAATGTTAGTTGGGTTAACGGTGATGACATTAAAGCGATTTGGCTTGGTCAAACAATTAACTTAGATAGTACTAACGCTTCTGTTGGTGGCCTTGGATCAACTTTTGGTTACTTATCTTTTGAGAACGTAAGTAACTCAACAATTAGTCCTGCAACTGAGTTTGGTTTTGCTACGTCAAATGCTGAAAGTGCTTGGGTTTGGGATCCAGCTTTCAATATTGGCGCAGGCAGCAAAGCTCCTTGTTTAACCGATCCATCTGGAGCAACTTGTCCTTAATCACTTAAGGTAAAGTTGAGAAGAAATTAAAAAGGAAGACAGTAGTCTTCCTTTTTTTTTAATTGTGCAAAAGTTTACTGCGTGTCTGCTCTGAAATCGCTTAACTTCGCCGTTTTCAGCTATAAATGTTTGTTTTTTTTGTGTAACATTAAAATTTAATCCCTTGAATTTTGATGTTCTCTGCCGTTATTAATATAAGCCTGATTAATTATCTTCCGGTAGTAGGCAAGTGAGTCTTGTTTAATGGGTTAATTCCGTATAGATTCGGTTGAATAATTAGATTTGTGTTATTTTGGGGTTATAGGGTCTATTCTCAAAAACTGTGAATTTATGAGGTTTTCATCGAGAGGCTTTAGCTTAGTGGTCTCCGAGAGTGATATTTATTTTGATAACAGGTTATAAGCCATAACATAGGGAGTAATTGAATGCTTTTGGCGAAAGGAACTTATTGCCGAATATATTTTGCTGTTTTTTGTGTGTTGAGTTTTCAGTTTGTAATTGCGAGTAAAACTCTGGCAGCTGAAAATTTATCTGGAAATGAAGTTGTAAGTCAATGTGATAATAAATATCCGGGTGAAAATCAAAAATCCCAATTAAGTATTACATTAACTGATAAATCTGGGCGCGAGCGCAAAACAGTATATTTGCGTTTATGGAAAGACAATAAAGGTAAAAATGATATTTATGACAAAATGGTTTTGTTTACCCAATATCCACCTGATGCCAAGGGTGCCGGATTTATGCGTTGGGCTTATACGCCTGATCAGGATAAAGCCGCCGAACAATGGATATACTTACCTACATTAAGAAAAATACGAAGGGTATCGGTTAGAGATTTGAGCGATAGTTTCTTAGGTTCGGATTTAACCTATGGAGATATTTCTTATCGTAGTATAGATGCAGATGATCACAAAATTATTCGCATTGATAAAGATAAAGATGGGCGCGAATACTTTGTTGTTGTGAGCACACCTAAGGAATCGGACCCACAATACAGTAAACGAATTTCTTGGTACTCAAAAACCGAAGACATGAAAGAGTGCGTCAAAATTAGAGTTGATTACTTTGATCGAAAAGATGTGTTTTTAAAGCGGCAATTGCTAAAGTGGCAGAAAGTGAATGGTGCTTGGGTGTGGGAAAAAGTGTTTGTTCAAAATGTACAAACATTTCACAAATCTTTTTTCGAAGTGGCAAAAGTTAAAATTAATGGTGGAATAGATGATGATTGGTTTTCTGAACGTAGGCTTCGGAAAGGGATTAAGTAAATAAATTTTTTGTAGTTTGAAACGGTTAACTAGATAAGTCTAGTTAGCCGTTTTTATATTTTGTCCGTAGATAAATAGGGAGAAAAAGAAAAAATGTCTGATAACAATGGTAATGATAGTTGGGGGCTGCCTGAAGGTATGGATCCAATGAAAGTTATGCAAGTTGCATCAGCATACTGGAATTCTTGTGCATTACACGCAGCTAACAGACTTGATATTTTTAATATGTTGGATGGTCAATCAAAAGACTTAGATACACTAGCCAAAGAATCTGAATCAGATAAACGTTGTTTGGGTGCGTTACTTAGTGCTCTTGTATCCATGGACTTTTTGGATCGTGACGGCGATGTGTTTATGAATAATCAGTTTGGCCAAACTTTTTTGGTTAATTCCAGCAAGTTTTACCAGGGTGGTATTGTCAATATGTTTGAAAATTGGTATGAAGCCTGGGGTGGGCTTTATAATACGGTTAAAACTGGTAAGGCATCAGCTTTAATGCATCAGGAATACACCGATGAAGAAACTCGGGATTATATGATGGGTATGCATAATCGGGCGCTTTCCCAATCTGATGTGTTAACTGCGATGATTGATTTAACAGGTAAGAAAAAACTTGTGGATGTGGGTTGTGGGCCATCAACGTTCGCAGTGAAGTTTTGTGAGAAGTTTGATGGTTTAAATGCTGTTGCTATGGATCGAGCGCAAAATTTGAAAATTGCGCAAGAAATTGTAGATCAATTTGGTATGCAGGACCGCGTTGAATTACGCCCTGGTGATTATAATATAGATAGTCTTGGTGAAAATAACGATGCCATGTTGCTTTCATCAATGACAAATCAAGAGTCGCCAGAAAATATAAATAAGTTGCTTCAAAAATGTTATGACTCGATGAGTAAAGATGGGGTTATCATGATTCAAGAACAACTTTTACATGCGGATAAAAAAGGTCCTCAATTGGCGGCATTGATTGGTGTAAATCAAATTATTAATACAATGTCTGGATCTTCTTATTCGACTACCGAAATGGAAGATATTCTTCGCGATGTTGGTTTCGTTGATATTGAATCACGTCAAATGTCCCCGCCGAGCCCATTTATAATGGTGTCAGGTTATAAGCGTTAAAGTTATTATCTGATATGTAAAAAACAAAACTGTGACCACTTAAGTCGCGGTTTTTGTTTTTTACCCATTCTTATGTCAGGTTATTTCAATGCGTTTATTGGCTTAGGTTTAAAATTCACTAAAAAACGCGCATAATTAGTCATATAAAATGATAATAAAGGTACGTGATTATGAATAAAAAAATCACCTTGATTCTGTTTGTTTTACTTCAAACTTATGCATTGCAAGTCTTTGCAAATGACGTGTTCAAAGGCCGTGAAGTATTTATGAGGGAATGTATGGCTTGTCACGGTGAATCGGGAGAAGGGAAATTACCAGGATTGACAAATTTTAAGGAAGGGCAAACTTTATTCAAAACCGACAGTGTGTTAATCGATATTGTTCGTGATGGAAAAGGAGTTATGCCAAGTTTTAATGGTTTATTAGCCGACGAAGATATTCGCAATGTTGTTGCCTATTTAAGGTCTTTTTTGTGACTTCAAACAGGTTTCGTCTAGGCGTTTGTTTTTGTTTCTGCATTGGTGTTATGTCTTGCTCAAAAAAAGAACAGCAATCCTCTCCCCCCCAAAGCATAAAAAAAACATCTTTTGTTGGCAAATATCGAGTTAGTGATAGTTTTAACGTAGGTGTTAACGTATTTGTTAGGGCTTTAGCCAGTGACCATAAGAAACATCAGCTTTGGGTTGGTACATCAATTGGTGCTTTAAATATTAACGTGACTACAGGCACTGTCAATCAAACTTATACCCGTGATAACGGACTAGCCAATGAATATGTATTTGCAACATATGTAGCGAGTGATGGTGCGGTATGGATTGGTACGAATGGTGGTGGCACATCGCGTTTACAACAGGATAAATGGAAAGCTTACTTTCCTATGCATGGGCTTGCAGATTATTGGGTGTATTCGTTCACCGAACAAAAAAATAAAGCTATGTGGGTCGGCACTTGGGCTGGTTTGAGTCGTTTTGACTATAAGACGGGGCAATTTACCACATACGTTAAAGAGTTAGCGAATGAGTGGGTGTATGGACTCGATGTGGACTCAAAAGGTAATGTATGGGTTGGTACTGAAGGTGGCGTCAATATGTTTGATGGTGAAGCTTGGCAAGTATGGACACATGATCAAGGCTTAGGCGCTGGAAATACACGGAATCTTGGTTTTAGTACCAATACTGGCTTAGGTACGCGTGCTCGACATGATTTGAGTGTATTGGTTGGTGGTGAAGAGAGTTACAATCCCAATTATGTTTTTTGTGTGAAAATAGCACAAGATGATACAGTTTGGGTAGGTACATGGGGTGGTGGTGTTAGTTTCTACAATGGTTCAATTTGGCAGAATTTGACTAGCGCGGATGGTCTGGCCGGAGACATTGTTTATAGTATTGAAATTGATCAAGAAGGTAATTATTGGTTTGGCACAAATAAAGGGCTTAGTGTCTTTGATGGAGAGCGCTGGCAAACAATACAAAAATCTGATGGTTTGCTGGATTCTCATGTCTATGCTCTAGCGGTTACTTCAAAAAGTAAGATTTGGGCAGGTACAAAAAACGGGGTTGCTGTCATCGAAAAACCCTGATTTATCATAGGAATCCACTGTTAATACATTTATTTATTCAGCTATTTTTCAGTTAGCAACCTCGGTATAATGCTGCATATTAGACAATAATAATCCGGGGAATGTCGTGAAGTTAGATTTAAAAGGTCTGCTGGCTATTATGGTTGTATGTGGCGTGATGGTTACAGTCGCATATGTTGTGGGTGTCTCTCAGGGCGAACAATCTAGCTCGTCTGAAGTTACTCAATTAGTCTCTACAGAAATCCCTCCTAATTTGGATGAAGCATCGGTTGTTTCAAAGTCGCCAGTGTTGCCAAATAGTCATCCAAAAATTCCTGCCGTTTTGTCCAGTAAGCCCGAGCTAGCGAAGTCACTCATGCCTGAACCACGTTTTTCACATTTTCGTGTGGGCAATCGAAATGTTAAAGGTATGTTTGCTCAAGATGACTTGGTTTGGGTGGGTACTTCAGGAGGTGTAATTCGTTACGAACTTAAAACAGACCATTATGAATTGTTTGATGTTGCAAAAGGAAACTTGATCTCCAATGGTGTTTTTCATGTTAGTCAACTTGATGGCAATATTGTTGTTGGCACATACGGTGGAGGTATGTCTATTTATGATCCTAAAAAAGACACTTGGCGAAATTATAATATCCCCGACGGCCTAGCAGATCAATTTGTTTATGATGTGCAAAAAGTTGCTAATGGTGATGTATGGATAGCAACTTGGTCTGGGGCTAATCGTGTTATTGGTGGTGAGTTAGATGATCCCAGTAAATGGGAAACTTATAATTTAGAAAATACTCAAGGTGGTTTACCTAACGATTGGGTGTATGGATTAGAAGAAGGTAAAAATGGTGAAATGTGGTTTGCCACGGAAAAAGGTTTAGCACGATTTTATCAGGGTGAATGGAAAAACTGGCAGCACGAAAATGGTTTGGGGGCCAAATACGACCTCGTTAAAGATGATATCAAATTTTCAAGAGACCCCGGTAAGGCATCACAACATCATGCTAAGCAAAAAGTTGAACAAGGATTGGATCGTGTGAATGTTGCTTACAATCCCAACTATATTGTTTCCTTAAAAGTGGATGATAATGGCATTGTTTGGTGTGGCACTTGGGGAGGGGGATTAGCAAGATTTGATGGTGAGAACTGGAAAAGTTATACACAGCAAGATGGTTTACCTTCGAATCATGTCTTCATGTTGTACAAAGATGTCAAAGGCAGTATTTGGGCCGGTACTAGTCATGGTCTAGCTAAAGTATTAGCTGATGGCAAATTTCAGGTATTAACGCGTCGTGAAGGTTTGTTTGCTGATAATGTGTTTTCCATGGCTAATGCAGCTGATGGCAGTATTTGGGTTGGAAGTTTCGGGGGGGTAGCGCGAATAATGGATCAATTGTAGTTATTGTTTCCTGAGTTTGCCACCATGTACCAAAAAGTTTGTTTTGTATTTGTTTGTTTTTCATTGTATGCATGCAGTGAATACAATCAAGTTTGGGTAGCGGCTTGGAAAGAAACAGCAGCCATGAATACTACGAGAGCAGGAGGAGCTGTTGTCGCTCACAACAATATAATCTATATGATTGGTGGTGTGGATGGCAAAAATTTTTTAAGTTCTATTGAAAGTGCAACAATTAAGAAAGATGGTAGTCTATCTCCATGGAAAGTGATTAGCGAGTTACCTGAACAACGTGGATTTATGTCCGCAGTAATACATAAAAATCGTATCTACGTGGTTGGTGGTTCGAATGGCGAATTTGGAAAAAATTTGTTGAATACCGTTGTAAGTGCGGAGGTGCTTAGTAGTGGAGAAATCGGTTTTTGGCGTGAAGAGAAGCAAAAATTGATATTACCCAGACGTTGTTCGAAACTGGTAAAAAATGGTAATCAATTAATTGCTCTTGGTGGATTTGGCGGTACTTTATTAGATACTGTTGAGGTAAGTTATATTGTTGAAGATGGCGAAATAACACCCTGGCAGATTGATGGCGCGAAACTTACTATGCCTCGTTACGTGAATAGCGTTAGCTATGTTAGTGATAAAGTTTTTGTATTGGGCGGTCACCATCCGCGAAAGGGTGTGGGGTTGTCTGAAGTTGAGTTTGCAGACTTAAACGTCAGTCCGATAAAATGGTACAAGACAAATGCTATGGAATCTGGTCGTTACGCATTTAGTAGTTTTAGTTACCAAAATAATTTATATGCCGCTGGTGGAATAAGTGGTAGTGAATATTTAAATAGTATTGAAAAGGCAAAAATTAAGTTTAATGATTCTGAGATAGGTTGGCAGAAATCCATTAATTTACCTTTATCAATGGCAAATTTTACTACTATAGTAGTAAATGAAAGAGTGTATTTGTTAGGTGGTTCATCCCGTTACAGTTATTTAAATTCCGTTTGGTTTTCAAATTTTGATAAAAGTGGGAAATTAGGTTATTGGGGAAGCAAAGGGGAACAAAACACAGTACAAACTAAAAACGACAAAAAGTTGGATAAAGATAATCTGATCAATGAAGGTATTGTAATAAAAAACATAAATACCGAGGGATATACCTATTTATTGGTACAGGAAAAGAACAAGCAAATTTGGTTAGCAGCGCCAAAAATGAACGTTCAAAATAATATGCACATTCGATATAGTGAAGGAGTGTATATGTCTAATTTTTTTAGCAAGAGCTTGAGCAAAAAATTCGATTCAATCATATTTGTTGGCACAGTCCAAGTGTCAAAATGATTAATCTAGAAAAATTAGTTGAACTTGAGTTTAGAGTGCGATTAAGAGATTGTGTGTTGAATTGTGTTTCATACGATATTCTATGGTTTTATACAACAATTAAAAAAATTGAGTTTAATTGATGAAAAGTCTAGGGACCCGATTAGCCGTTCTTATTTCCAGCGTTATATTAGTGTTGGTTGTGCTGTTTGCGCTGTGGTTGGATAAAATGTTGACTCAGGCGATAGAGCAGCAGGGGATTGGCCAAGCAGAGATGCATGCTCAAACATTAATGGGAAGTTTGAAAACCTTAATGTTAAATGGTAATGGAACCTTAGCGAGAGAATGGCTTGATCGATTAGATGGTGTTGCGGGTATTGCTGATATTGAAGTATTACGTCGTGATGGTAAAGCAGCATTCATGGATTTAAATACGGTTGATGCTGTAAATGAATTTCTTGGTCAGCCGCGATTTCAACGTAATTCTCAAAAAGTCACTGAAGAACTAGCGCCAATCCCCACTTCTGTATTTGACAAAGCATTGCATGGGGATGTTGCTTACGACCTTGCAACGCCGGGTATTGTTACCGTTGTTATGCCTATTCAGGCAGATGTTGAGTGTTTATCTTGTCATGGATATGATAGCTCTATGTTGCGTGGCGTATTGAAATTGTCTGTGTCATCTATTGCAACGACTCAACGTATTAAAGATATGAAATCCATGATCTGGATTGTGGCAATTTTGCTTGTTGTTATATTGGCGATTGCGTTGTGGTCTTCAATTCGTTTCAGTGTTATTAAGCCCATCTCAGCGTTACAAAAAGCAATTATGTCAGCTGGAGACGGAGATCGTACTGCGCAAATTCCGATTACTCGCAAAGATGAACTGGGTGACTTAGCATCTGTTTTTAATCAAATGCAAAAAGATCTCTCTGTGGGAGAGACTCGTATTCGTGCGGTGATGGACAATGTTGTGGATGGCATCGTGACAATAACTGAACAAGGAGTTATAGATGCGGTTAATCCTGCGATGGAACATATTTTTGGATACAAAGCTGTAGAATTGATTGGTCAGCATGTTGATATATTAATTCCTGAAGAAGGTAGGAAAAATCGAGATGCATTTTTATTGGAAGATAATGAAAATGGCAAACAAAAAATTATAGTTGGTGTTGCGAGAGAGATAACTGGCAAAAAGAAAAATAGTTCCGTTTTCCCGATGGATATTGCTATTAGTGATATGCACTTGGGAGACAAATATTTTTTTATTGGTATTGTGCGTGATATTACAAGTCGTAAAGCACGAATTGCGGCATTACATTATCAAGCCATGCATGATGCTTTAACTGATCTGCCAAATCGAACGCTATTGTTGGATCGTTTGCAACAGGCTATACGTGTCGCTGAGCGTGGAGAGCATAAACTTGCTTTAATTCTATTAGATTTAGATCGATTCAAAGTGGTAAATGATACACTGGGGCATTATGTTGGAGATAAATTACTTCAGCAGATTGGTCAACGATTGAATTTAGTGTTGCGTGAATCAGATACTGTAGCACGTTTGGGCGGTGATGAGTTTTGTCTGTTGTTGCCGACTGCACATATTAATCAAGCAATGTTTATCGCACGCAAGGTTATTAATTCTGTTGAAAAAACAATTTATGTTGAAGGACATAGTTTATCAGTAGGTGCAAGCCTTGGAATTGCATCTTTTCCTGATCACGGACAAACACCGCATGCTTTATTACAAAGAGCGGATGTGGCGATGTATGTTGCTAAACGTAACAATTTGGGTTTTAGTGTTTATGATCCAACAACCGATCAGCACAGCTTACGACAACTTGCCATTAGTTCTGAATTAAAAGATGCCATCGAAAAAAATCAATTGGTTTTATATTATCAACCAAAAATTGATTTAAAAACGGATTTACTTAGTGGTATTGAGGCATTGGTTCGCTGGAAACATCCGAAACATGGTTTGTTATCTCCAGATGAGTTTATTCCACTTGCTGAGCAATCAGGTTTAATCAAACCGCTTACTATTTGGGTGCTGCATCATGCATTAGCGGAATGCCAACGTTATATAAATAGTGGGCACGATATTCGAGTGTCCATTAATTTATCAATGAGTAATTTAACTGATGTGAATTTCGCTGATGAAATTATCGATATTTTGAAACAATATGATGTTAGTGCTGGTCGACTAAAATTGGAGATTACAGAAACTGCATTAATGGATGATCCGAATGCAGTTATTAAAGCCCTTAATAGATTAAATGCAATGGGGTTACGTATTTCCATTGATGATTTTGGTATTGGTTATTCTTCATTGACTTACTTGCAACAGCTACCGGTGAATGAATTAAAAATTGATAAGTCATTTGGTTTGTCATTAGTGAATGATAGTAATAGTGTAGTAATAGTTCGTTCTACAATTGATTTGGCGCATAAGCTTGGCCTAAGAGTGGTAGCGGAAGGAGTGGAAAGTCAAGAAACACTAGAATTATTGCAACAATTAGGTTGCGATGCGGTGCAAGGTTTTTATCTTGGTCGGCCGATGCCTATGCAGGATATGCTGGAATGGGTTGCGGAAAATAATTGGGAAGCGGTTGCGATACCTGAGGTTTCTATTTAATTATTACCATACAATGGTGATATTAATTATTCTTGAAAGACGTCAAAAGGTTTTGCGTCAATTGGTCGAATAATTTCAACTTTGCGAAAAAATTGATCTACTATATAAATTTTTCCGTTTTCATCGACATCTACACCTGCGGGTAAGCTGTATTTCCCAGGTCCACCCGACGTGTTCCTTTCGCCAATAAATAGTAGTAGCTGACCTTCAGCATTAAAAATTTGAACATTACCAAATGCGGTATCGATAACATAAACATTACCTTGTTTGTCAGTGGCTATTCCTTTAGGCCGGGAGAATTGCCCGCTACGCCGCCCAATTTCCCCGAATTTTTTTGAAAATGTCAGGTCTTTATTGAAACTTTGTACTCTGAAATTTCCGCCATCCACAACATAGAGGGTACCGTCAGAAGCAGTTGCTGCTTGTAGGGGCAAATTAAACTCACCATCATTTCTACCACGTTTACCGATAGTGTTAAGAAGTTTTCCGGTTTTGCCATTGAAAACTAAAACATGATGTTGATCGGATTCAATGCCACCAGTGTCAACTACATATACATTGTCACTTAATGGGTCGGTTGCAATACCCACTGGTCTAGAAAAAACCTTATTGCTACCAAAAGCTCGCAGATAGTTACCGTCTAGGTCAAATACAACAATGCGTTTTGCGGTATTATCAGCGACAAAAATTTCTTCATCTTTACTAATATCGATACCTAAAGGCTTTAAAAGATTCCCATTGTTTTGAGTACCAAATAATTTAACCTTGCGATTGACCAAGTCAAACATCATTACCGCACGTTGCAAGGTGTCTGTGATATAAACTCGTCCTTTGTATGCTGCAACGCCGTAAGGTTTACCTAAACCAAAAGGGGATATTTTAGAGCCCGTAGCAATTTCTTGAATTTTTTCAGCCATGCTTGGCTTAGTAATATTGCTACTACTACGCAATGTTGCCTCATAAACATAACGTGGTTCGTTGGGTTCAGGTGGATAAACTGGCGGAGTGGGTTTAACAATATCTGGTGTAGAGACACAGCCGTTTATTAACAGCAGTGTACTCAGTAATAAAAATTTAAAACAGGATTTTATTTGGTATGGCATGTCTGGCAGAGCAAATCAGAATTTACTCGTAGAAATAAATCTTTTTCCGGATTATGGACGTTATGGCAACTTGCACATTCAACTCGGCCTTCATAAAATTTCACACCATTACTAAAGCCGCCTGGCGTATGTGGTTGGCGAAAATCTTCGTCAGAGCGCAGCAAACCGGCATAACGCATGGAGACAGGATGATCATTTCGTAGATCAGTATCTAGATGTTTAATGCCGATGCTGTGAGCAATGCGACCATTATGACATTTACCACAACTCAGTGTATTGTCTTCGCCATTGATACGCATGTGCATGGCTTTATCTTCATTTAAATCAAAGGATTCAGGTTTGTTAACAACCATGTCAACGCCCATAGTGCCATCGTGGCAAGAAAGACAAAGTAGCGTAATCCCGCTAGGACTTCGAGTTTTCGAATCAATATACCAAGAATCATAAAGTTGAAATGTATCAGTTGCAGGCTGGTATCGATTCCAGCCTTCAATTGCACCTTTGGCAATTGAGTCAGAATCAGCTTGTTCTGGTGGAATATGGCAATAGACACAAGGATTCCCGTAATCGGAAAATGCCACAGTAGGCATTGCTACCACACCAGCACGTCGATTTAGGCCACTAAAGTCATGTTTAGAGCCGAGAATGGTGTCGTTCATACCTTGAGCCGGATCACCAATTATCGCTTCACCATGAGAAATATTAAGCCAGGCGACGGGCATTAACGCAATCGCACATAGCATGATCAGACGTAAAGGTCGTTTAATCGTTAGGCTGGTCATTTTTCTTACATTCATGAAGTTTTCGTTTGTTATTATGTATCAAAGCATTAACAATAGCGCAATGTTGGCTAGATTATCGTAAATCCTTATCTGGTGCCACATCTAATGTTAAAACTTGCATACTTTTGAAGCAGTTACTGCAATAAATCTTATATTATAAAATAGGTTAGAAAAGAACAAGAATGTTAAAAATCGCCGTGGTTGTCTATGCCTTTATTTCGTTTGTGAACCCCATTCACGCAGATGACTTAACTGACTATACTCAAATTTATCATAAACAATGCGCGACTTGTCATGGAAATAATGGTGATGGTCAAGGTCGTGCTGGTGTTTTGTTATCACCCATTCCCACAAACTTTACCTCGGTAGAAAGTCGTCAACATTTGACTCTGGATAAAATTGTTACAGCAATTCGTGATGGCGTACCAGGTACGGCAATGTCGGCTTACGGAAAGCGATACGATGAAACTCGGCTCAATGGGATAGCAAGTTATGTCTATGAGCAATTTATCGTTGAAAAAAATGAAGTTGTAAAAGCTGTAGAAGAGGACAATGGGCGAGCGATTTATGTTCAGCATTGCTCGGCCTGCCATGGGGACAATGGTAATACAGCCGTTTGGGCGAAAAATGCTTTAAATCCCGCACCACGTAATTTTACAGAGCCTCAAGCAAAAGCAGAATTATCCGTAGAGCGAATGATTACTTCGGTGACCTACGGTAGACCGGGAACAGCCATGATGTCGTTTGAAAAACGATTAAGCGGCGAACAAATCCAAGCTGTTGTTGGTTTTGTTCGTAGAACATTTATGCAGATTGATGAAGACCAAGTAATCCCAGAGCCTCAAACGCACAAAGTCGCTATAAATACCGTTAATATGATGCTACCTTTTCCCAATGGGTTAACAGGAGATGTAGAATTAGGAAAACAATTTTTTCAAAATAATTGTTTTACCTGTCATGGTAAGAAAGGTGATGCGAAAGGGCCTAGAGCGCATTTTAATATTCCCCAACCAAGAGATTTTACCTCAGCTGAATCTCGACGTATTCTAAATCGACCTCGATTATTTAAAGGTATATCACATGGAAAGCCACGAACCGTGATGCCAGCTTGGTCAGCAGTATTGACTGAGCAACAAATTGCAGATGTGGCTGAATATGTCTTTCAAAACTTTGTACAAATTAGCGCGCTAAAAAAAAAGCCCTGAATAACCACGATTTATTTAAACGTGGTCAGGATATTTACAATTATCGATGTTATTTTTGCCACGGTTATTCTGGCGATGCAAAAACCCTAGCAAGTACTTACTTGAACCCTAAGCCTATTGCGTTTACCGAGCGTTCTCTTGATGAGTTAAGTGAAGGCACTATGCGACATGCGATTCAACAAGGCAAAGCAAACACAGCAATGATGTCATTTGCCTCTATACTCACTGAGCAAGAGATTGAAGCGGTGATTCATTTTGTTCGTCAGGCATTTATGTCAAAAAAAATGAAGAATACAAAATATCACACCGTGGAAAATGGTTGGCCAAACCATAAGCAATATCAATCAGCTTATCCGTTTGTGTTTGGTGAGATTAGGTTCGATGAAAATGTGGACAATTTAACGCAAAGCCAAAGACACGGAAGGCAATTATATCTTTCAGCATGCATCAGTTGTCATGACCGAGCCAGGGTTAAAAACGAAGGAGCCATTTGGCAAAGTTTTCCTTTGTCTTGGCCTAGAAATACTTATTCTCATAAGGAAGAAAATCAATATGATGGAGTGAGTCAAGCATCGCCTTATCATATACATGATATAAAAATTGTTTATAAGCCTACGACGGAAATTGAACAACAGGGGCAACGAATCTTTCAGGCAAATTGTGCGTTTTGCCATGCCGCAGATGGCACTGGAAAACATTGGATTGGGCAGTTTATTGAGCCACCTGCGAAAGACTTTACTCAGCAATCCATTCAAAAAATATTTAACAAACAAACGCTTAAAGATAGAATTGAAAATGGAGTGGTAGGCTCAGCCATGCCAGCGTGGCGTTATGTTTTAAGCGATGGTGAAATTGATTCTTTAGTAAATTTTATGTGGCAACGGTTCAAATAGCAATCAAAGTATTATTAATATAATGAAACGCTAACAAAGATAACTCGCTTGACAGGCTTCATACTAATCACGCATATTGGTAGTTACTTATTAAGCCTGAGATTGCTTCGTAAGTAAAAAGTTCATAAAAACAATAAATCTGATACCGCAGCGAGGGGATTGGCACTCAGTTTGTATTTTTTATACGCAACTTGAGGAAAGCTTGCACCAAGACCTGGGTAGTAATTTTATAATGGTTCAAGTAATGAGGAGGAGATATATGAGAAACCGTATTTTTGCCACAGTTTTGTGGTGTGTTTCTTTAACATTTTTATTAGGTGCCGCTATAGCAACAGCAGCTGATGAAAAACCTTTCGCTGAAAAGCGTGTTGTATTACAAATTAGTGATCCCAATCCTTTCAAACAAACATTGGTTCTTAACGTTGCCAGCAATTTAGTTAAGCATTATGGCCCAGATCGCGTCGATGTTGAAATCGTTGCTTTTGGTCCAGGCTTGCGTTTGCTTTTTGCTGACAATGCAAACAAAGGTCGTATTCAAGGCTTAGCGGCTAGCGGCGTACGTTTTAGCGCTTGTAGCAATACAATGAAAAAAATGACCAAAGCATTGGGTGAAGCACCCAAGTTGAACAAGCATTCTCAGCAAGTTGTTGCAGGTGTCGTTCAAATAGTTGAGTTGGTTGAAAAAGGTTTTACTTTAGTTAAGCCATAAATTGACGAATTTAGTGCTTAATCTACGAGAAACGAGTTTTGAGAGAGGAGAAGATTTGTGAAAATGTCAACAAGTAAGCTAAGCCTGGCTGCGGCAGGCGTCATTAGCGCATTGACTATGGGTGTTCAAACCCAGAATGTTGAAGCTGCAAATTGGTTAATGTTGCAAGGTACAGAAGCACCGGGTGCAGTAGGTCGCGCAAAAGTTTGGGGTTTTATCCAACCTGAAGCTCAATATATTGAAGGTTCAACTGTTCCTGCGGGTGGGTTTGCGGGTGCTCCTATGCAACCAAATACCATTGGTCCAGATAGAAATAGTCGTGCAACAATGAATATTCGTCGCGCACGTATCGGCGTACGCGGCCAAGGATTTCCTCTGGATAACAAAGTAAACTACTTTATTTTGGCTGAGTTTGGTCACAATGGTGTGACAGTGCCTGGCGGTGGCGGTGGGGCTACTTATCTGACGGACGCAAGTATTACTCTAAACCATATTCCGTACGCAAGATTTAGAATTGGTCAGTTTAAAACTCCAGGTTCTGAAGAAGGTTTGCAAGCCATACATGTATTTGATTACATCAATTTTACCAATGGCACAGATCAACTATTGTTGGAACGCTTTGCTGATGGCGATGGATCTACTGCAGGTACAGTAAACGCACCAAATGGTGGTGTTGGTGCATTTCGCGATATTGGCGTGCAATTATTTGACACCATTAAAATGAAAAATATGGAATATTCTTATGCAGGTATGATTGGTAATGGTAACGGTGTAAATCGCCAAGACAACAACAATAAGAAAGACTTTTATGGTTATGCTGCAGCTGAAATGATTTTTGGTGGCAAAGGTGGGCGTCGTGAAGGTGCAAAAGTTTATGCGTGGATGCATAAAGGTAAGCGCACATTGACGACTGATGCTGCAGGTGAATACGATCGTGATCGTAGTGGTTTAGGTTTTACCTTTCGTAAAGGTCCATACCGTGCTGCAGGTGAATATATTATGGCTAGCGGTTTAATTCGCAACGGTACCGATGGTGGTGCTCAAATCGGTAAATTGAATACTGCTGGCACTACACAAGCTGGTTTGAATTATCGTACGGATGACGAAGCGAATGCATACTATCTTCATTTAGGTTATATGGTTATGCCAAAACTTGAATTGGATGTACGTTATGACGTCTTAAATCGTGCAACCGAGGTAGAAGCTCAAGAGCGTCAATTCACTACTTATACTTTGGGTGCGCAATATTTTCTAAATAAGAAAACTCGCATTACGGTTAATTATGAATTCCGTAGTTTGGAAGCGCCAAACCTAGCAAGCAGTCACCCTGCGAACCAAATTGGTGATGCAATCGATAATAAAGCATCTATCCAAATGCTAGCAATATTCTAAAATCAGATTTTCTGGTATAGAAAGCGAACCCCGGCTATTTGCCGGGGTTTTTTTTGCGTTGTAAATATTGAAATCTGAACTTATAAAGATAATTCACATTAGTGAGTCCTTTGGCGAGTGAATTTATTATTAACATCGTGCCATCTAGGTAGGTATGTAAAATAAGTCCCTTTACCACGATATCAAGGTATGTAAGACTTTGTACTCTGGTTTTTATTTGGCTGTGTTTAAAATGATCAAAGTAGCAGTAGTTGGTGGAACAGGGTATACCGGGGTTGAGCTTTTACGCCTATTAGCTTTGCATCCCGAGGTTTCTCTTCAAGTTATTACTTCACGTTCTGAGGCAGGAATTCGAGTTTCTGATATGTTCCCTAATTTGCGCGGACATGTGGATATTAGTTTTTCAGAGCCGGATATTAATGTGCTGGGTAAATGTGATTTGGTCTTTTTTGCAACACCTAATGGGGTTGCCATGAAAATGGTGCCAGAACTATTATCACTCGGTGTAAAAGTTATTGATTTGGCGGCTGATTTTCGTCTGAAATCTTCTAGTTTATGGGAAAAATGGTACGGGGAACCCCATGCTTGTCCAGAAATGTTGGGAAAAGCGGTTTATGGATTGCCAGAATTTAATCGAAAAGAGATTAAAGAAAGTGTATTGGTTGCTAATCCAGGTTGTTATCCCACATCGGTACAATTGGGTTATGCGCCTCTCATAAAAAATAATTTGATCGATGTTTCAACTTTAATTGCTGATTGCAAGTCTGGTGTTAGCGGGGCAGGTCGAAAACAAAGTGTCCCTTTTCTTCAAGCTGAAAGCAGCGAAAGCGTAAAAGCCTATGGGGTTGCAGGTCATCGACATAATCCAGAAATAACTCAGGGTTTACAGCAGCTTAGCAAGACTGACGTTAATCTAGTGTTTGTGCCTCATTTAATGCCTATGATTCGAGGTATTCACTCTACTTTGTATGCAACCCTATTGAAAACGGATACTGACTTGCAGGCTTTGTATGAGAAATACTACGCAAACGAGCCATTTGTTGATGTTATGCCAGCGGGTAGCCACCCTGAAACACGTAGTGTAAAAGGCTCGAATATGTGTCGAATTGCTCTATCTAGACCCAATAATGGCAATACAGTTATTATTCTGTCTGTAATTGATAATTTGCTAAAGGGTGCAGCTGGGCAGGCGATACAAAATATGAACATAATGTTTGGCTTGAGGGAGTCTCAAGGCTTGGAAAGCATTGCCATTTTGCCTTAAAGTCGAAATTTAATGGAAACAGCATTTAGGTGACAATTTAATGAAATCGGGCAATCTTGTCGTCCGGCAACACACAGCATGGCAGCATCGAGCTTTCCATGTGTTTCTTGCAGTGTTGTTAGTGGGCGCTGGCTGGGGTCTATATTACCTTGGTCAACATTCTGCCGGTTTCAGTATGTTTGAGTCGAAAGAAGCTGAAGCGAAATTACAGGCTTCGATTAATTTACTTGAACAAGAAAAAATGGATTTACGTGATCAGTTGGCACTTGTCCAGCGAGCTAGCCAAGTGGATGGGCAAGCCTATGAACAAGTAAAATCCGATTTAAAATCTTTGCAGCAAGAGATTTTAGAATTACGTGAAGAGGTGAGTTTTTATCGAGGCATTGTAGCGCCAAGAGAAAGTTCAGCAGGTATGCGCATTGATCAATTTAATGTGGATAAAACCAGCGGGAAAGGCTTATATCACTTTAGTCTAGTATTGACTCAAGTGATAAAAAATAAACGCTCAACACGAGGTGTTGCAAAATTTGTTATCGAAGGTGAGCAAAATGGAAGACCCAAGAAGCTTAGTTTAAGAGATGTTTCAGTAGATAAAAAGAAACGCCTTGAGTTTAAGTTTCGGTATTTCCAAAAATTAGAAGGTGATATTGTTTTACCTAAAGGATTCAGTCCTCGTCAAGTATTGGTGGAAGTGAGTCCGCATAAAAAGAAAAAGATAAAAAGTAGTTTTGACTGGCCTGAATCAGGAAAAAAATTAACGACGGAAGCTTCGAAAAAAGGCTAAATAGCTGAAGCAACAGGATTAGAGATATGAAGATAAAACTTGCCAACAATTTGAGTAATGCTATTCGTCTTAGTCTCGGTTTGGTTTGTTTATTTAGTTCTACTAATTTTGTACTAGCTTCTTCTTCCGATAAGCGTGCTCTTAAAACTTCTCAAGCTTCAGTTTCCCCAGGTGCTATTCAAACTTCGAAATTGCAAGTAGATAATGTTTGCAAAAAAATAGCTAAAAAATTGGGAAGTGTCCACCTTAGTGATTGTAAAAATCGTGGTATGGAAGCATCTGGTGGACATTCGGTTGGTGGATTACCAATTATCGTTAAAGAGTATGGCCCGGTAGGAAATCGAACGCCTACAGCGAAAGTGCTCTTAATAGGGGGGATTCATGGTGATGAATATTCTTCTGTTAGTTTGGTTTTTAAATGGATGAAAATGCTTGATCGATATCATTCGGGATTATTTCATTGGAAAATGATTCCAGTGATGAATCCAGATGGTCTATTGCAAAAAAAATCTCAACGCATGAATAAAAATGGCGTGGATCTCAATCGGAATTTCCCTACACCCAATTGGGAAGCTGAAAGTCACAAGTATTGGGTTAAAACATCTCGAAACCCTCGGCGATATCCTGGTACTGCGCCACTTAGTGAGCCCGAATCGCAATGGTTAGCAAATTATATTGTGGAATTTAAACCTGATGTGATCGTTTCTATCCATGCACCATTTGGTATTCTAGACTTTGATGGACCACGCACAGCACCCAAAAATTTTGGTCCTTTACAGTTGAATCTATTGGGTACATATCCTGGTTCATTGGGAAATTATGCTGGCATTAATAAACAAATTCCTGTGGTAACCATTGAGTTGCCTTACGCGGGAATTATGCCTAAGAAACATGAAATAAGTTCGATCTGGATGGATCTTGTGAAGTGGTTAAAAACAAATAGTGGTGAAATTACTCATCAAGCTGAAAAAGATGAAACGCCCACTACGCCACAGTCCAGAGTGTTAAAAACTGCAGAAGCTTCAAAATAAAGTGAGTAGTTTTATAATTGGTAAGATAATGATGAACGGGTAGCTTAAAAGCTACCCTTTTTTTATTCTATTTAATTAACTATTAGTGTAGGAATTTGACGAATTCTTGATGTTAAATCTTAGACAACTATGAGTTTTTCAAATGTATAAGGATGTTGAAGAAGTAAAGCTTAACTCAGCAGAAAAGATGTTAGTTTACATTGATTGAAAACTTAAATACTAAGGCCGCCCAATCGTTTAGTAACTTGCTGTTTGTACCAAGAAACACCGAACATAAAACCTAATACTAAAATCGCAATTATAGCGCCTAAAATTATATACATTAGGTCTTTGTTGATGCTTTTTAAGTCAAATCCAGCCAACTTGGTTTTAGCCTCATTGTTGGAAGACGGTGCTATGGGATTGGTTTTTAATTCATTGAGTTCTTTCAGTATCGAGTTTTTCTCACTTTGTAATTGTTGAATTGTTGTTTGAAGTTTTTGTTGTGTTTTGCTGGATGTTTCACCACTGCTTTTTTGTAAAGCGATGAGTTCTCGTTCGAGTGTTTTGATTTTGTCGTTTGCCACCAGTAATTTTTTATTTGCGGGTGTTTTGCGAGTTAAATATGCACTTTTAACCCACCCCTCGACACCGCTTTGGGTGCGCACCTTTACGTAACTATTTTTACGTTCTAGTACTTCCACAGAAGCGCCGGTTTTTATAACGCTAATTGAAGGTACGCTTTTGCTAGGTTCTGATCGAATGCCTACGCGTAAAGTGTCTCCTACAAATAGAGTCTCAGCGAGTAGGTTAATTGGAAAAACCAGTAAAAATAGTAGTATCAATTTCTTCATTTTTCATCAAATGCAATCATATTGTAGAGTGCAAATCCTTGATTTATAGTAACTTATCAGTCTTCGATAAGATGGCATCAAACCCTTTGCCAATAAATAACAAACGATTAGTTGCGTATTCAAGAAATAAATCGGCATTTAAAAAAAAATATTTAGTTTTCTGTATGGATAGGATATTGCTACATTATCTGATACAAGATTAATTGAATCATCAGGGTTAAGTTACAATTTCACTAGGTCGATACTTTATGACATCTAGCAGTATGGTTTTTACTTAGGGTTACGGGAGTAGAGGAAATTATGATTGGCAAAAAGCGACGGACCGCCAAAATTGATTCATTAATTGGTCAGCACACAGAAATCCAGGGTGATATCGTATTTTCTGGTGGTTTGCATATTGATGGTAAAGCCAAAGGTAATATTATTGCAGTCGAGCCTGGTTCTCAATTAACTGTAAGTGATCAAGGTACCGTCGAGGGTGAAGTGAAAGTGCCCAATGTGATATTGAATGGCCAGGTCACTGGTGATGTTCATACCAGTGAGAGAATTGAATTGGCATCAGAAGCCCGCGTAAATGGCACGGTATATTACAATTTGATAGAAATGGCAATCGGTGCTGAAGTTAATGGCAAGTTGGTTCATCGTAGCTCAAACGAGCCTGGGGAATATCAGCATCAACCTATTGAAAATCAAGGTAAAAACTCGCAGAAGAATGACTAACATTGACTAGAACACTCAACAATAGGATAATGAATCCAATTACATTTATTGTAGGTAGTATGTTATGAGTGAAACAGCAGCTGAATTTGATTTTGATAATCCGATAGATTTTTCTGAAGCGGCGGCTCAAAAAGTGACTGCATTAATTGAGGAAGAAGGTAACCCTGATTTGATGCTAAGAGTTTTTGTAACCGGCGGCGGTTGCTCAGGCTTCCAGTATGGTTTTTCATTTGATGAAGCTGTGGGAGATGGTGATACTAAAGTTGAAAAGAATGGCGTTACTTTGTTGATTGATCCTATGAGTTTTCAATACTTGTCTGGTGCTGAAATTGATTATACAGAGGGGTTAGAAGGTGCTCAATTCGTAATTCGAAATCCAAATGCAACAACTACCTGTGGTTGTGGCTCCTCATTTTCTGTTTGATCTAAACTACACAATCTAATTTTATATGTGACATGAAAGGAGGTTTTAACCTCCTTTTTTTGTTGCGTACAGGGATGTAGGTATGATGCGATAGCAGGAAGCAATAGCATCAGCAACCAATAATACGGAGTTTAATATGAGTGATTATTTGCCGGGTTTGGAAGGAGTTCCAGCAACCAAATCTAATATTTCTGATATTGATGGCGAAAAAGGGATTCTTTCATATCGCGGATACCCTATTAGTGAATTGGCATCTCAAAGTACCTTTGAAGAAACTTGTTTATTGCTGCTTGATGGTCAATTACCTTCAGCACATGATTTGGCTGTGTTTGATGAACAATTGCGCCGTAATCGACGAGTAAAATACAATATCCGCACGCTTATGAAAGCGTTGCCATCCACAGGTCATCCCATGGAAATCTTGCAAACTGCGGTTGCAAGTTTAGGTATGTTTTATCCTGCCAATGAATGTTTAACAGATCCAGAGTCCTGTGAAGATTTGGACTATGTGCATAATATGACGGTAAAAATTATTGCACGTATGCCTGTGTTAATGTGTATGTGGGAGCATATTCGCCGAGGTTATGACCCTATTGAGCCTCGAAATGATTTAACGTTTTCTGAAAACTTGCTATATATGTTGACAGGAAATGAGCCTGAGCCTGTATTCGTCGATATTATGGATACTTGCCTAATTCTTCATGCAGAACATACTATCAACGCTTCGACCTTTGCTGCGCTGGTCACCGGATCAACTTTGGCGAGTCCCTATGGAGTGATGGCTGCAGCTATTGGCACTTTAGCCGGTCCACTGCATGGCGGTGCGAATGAGAAAGTTGTCGATATGTTAATAGATATTGGTGAGCCTAAAAATGCTAAAGCTTGGCTAGATAAGAAGCTGGCCAATAAAGAAAAAATTTGGGGTTTGGGTCATAGGGAATATAAAGTAAAAGATCCTCGCGCTACAATCTTGCAGGGTTTGTTTGAAAAGCTGGTGACAGACCGAGGTGGTAATGTTAGCCCAGCATTTGAAATTGCCCTCGCATTGGAAGCAGCCGCAGAAGAGCGTTTAGCGATAAAGGGCGTTTATCCTAACGTCGATTTTTATTCTGGTATTTTATACGCAGAAATGGGAATTCCAACAGATCAATTCACGCCAATTTTTGCTGTTTCTCGTGCGGCAGGTTGGTTAGCGCATTGGCGTGAGCAATTGGTGGATAATCGAATTTTTCGGCCAACGCAAGTCTATACGGGTGAGCCCATACGAACTTATCAGCCACTTTCTCAGCGAGGATAAATTGCTCCAAGGATAACTGAGTTTCTTGCGCCAGTGACGCTGGGTAAGTTTGCGGGTTGCATATGCAGCGTTTGTCTGGCAAACCAGGCGAACGCTGTAGCTTCAACATAATCTGCATTAATACCAAATTCGTCTGTCAATTTAACCGTAATTTGAGATTGTTTTTCAATTCTAGTAATTAAGTCTCGGTTATGCGCGCCACCTCCACAAACTAAAATCTCGGTGGTATTCGCTGCATAGTCTTTCATTGCGTCAGATATGCTACGAGCAGTTAATTCACATAATGTACTTTGTACGATGCCTGGTTTGATAGTGTTATTTAACTTGCTTAAAACTTGGTTTATCCAGTCTAAGTCAAACGCTTCTCTACCGGTGCTTTTAGGTGGTACTTTCTTGAAATAAGGGTGTGACAATAAGTTATTTAGTAATGTTTGATCGTATGTGTATGACGAAGACCATGTGCCATTTTCATCGTAAGGTTGTTGTTTGTGTTCACCTATCCAGGCATTTAGTAGCACATTGCCTGGTCCAGTATCAAAACCGCTAACAGCAATATTTTTATTGGTCGGTAATATTGAAATATTTGACATGCCGCCAATATTTAATATAACTCGATCGTGAGTTTCGTGTGAAAAAAGCGCATCATGAAATGCTGGAACGAGTGGGGCACCTTGACCGCCTGCAGCCATGTCAGCCCGGCGAAAATCCGCTATTGTAGTGATATTGCAAAGTTGGCAAATCAACGCAGGATTTGCTATTTGCAAAGTAAATGGGTGTTCACTATCGGGGCGGTGGCGAATCGTTTGGCCGTGACTGCCAATGGCTTTTATCTGTTTTCGATCAATACCTGATTGTTCTATGAGTCTATTTGCTGCTTCGGCAAATAAACTACCGAGTTGAAAATCAAGCTTACCCATTCGGTCAATTTCATTTTCGCCAGGTTGGCATAAATTAAAAATGGATTGCTTGATATTGATCGGGATAGTGTGAGTATGTGCTGCAATAACTTTGATTTCTTGCTCGTCAATTTGAGCAAGCACCACATCAACAGCATCGATGCTGGTGCCGGACATGAGTCCTATATAGTATTCAGGCATTAAATCTTATTGAAATTCGTTTAAAGCAATATTGGTGTTTTTCACTAAATCTAATTGAGCTATCAAAGGGCGAGATTTAGATAGAAAATCTGATTTAAACTTTTTCTTAATTGAGGCAGCATTGGGTAATTTCACTGTTAAAGGATTACGATGAGTACCATTAACTCGGAATTCATAATGTAAATGCGGGCCGGTTGAGCGACCTGTGGTGCCAACGTAGCCAATAACCTGTCCTTGTTTAACGCGTGAACCCAGCTTTGCTTTACGGTTGTAGCTCTTCATATGGGCATAGAGGGTAGTGTAACGGCTGCCGTGTTTTATCATTACCGTTTTCCCATAACCACCCTTACGAGCACGCCAAATAACTTTTCCATCACCGGCAGCTTTAATTGGTGTGCCACGCGACGCCGCGTAATCCACACCTTTATGTGATTTACGCTTTTTAAGTGTCGGATGATATCGTTTGCCAAATCTGGAGCTAATGCGTGTAAAATCTACTGGAGAGCGTAAAAACGCTTTACGCATACTGCTTCCATCTTCTGAATAATAATTGCTGTTATCATTTGCATCGGTATAACGAATTGCTTTAAAGCTTTTGCCCTGGTTAATGAATTCTGCGGCAAGTATGTTGCCATCTCGAACACGTTCCCCGTCTAGAAAAAGTTCTTCATACATGACGACAAATTGATCCCCGTCACGAATATCTAAAGCAAAGTCAATGTCCCAACCAAAAATATATGCTAGGTCCATAGTGAGGTTGTCGCTCAAACCTGCTTTATGAGCTGCATCAAACAGAGATGTATTAATGGTTCCTTTTGCGTAAGTGATGCGTGCTTCATATTCCCGATCTATATTAATGGCCTCAAATTGATCATCTTTTTTCTGAATTATTAGTTTGCGGGTTTTGTCTATGTGATAGGTGAGTTTTTCAAGTTTATTGTTTTCGTTAATATCGAAATCAAAGGTCTGGCCCGGAGTGAGTTTGGCAAGAGTTTTCGTCTTTTTATCAAATTGCGTAATTTGATAAACTTGTTTTGGACCCAAGCCAACGCGGCGAAAAATGTGCGTTAAAGTATCCCCTTTTTTAACTGTCGCACTGTGAGTTTTGAAATTGTGCTCTGATATCGCTGTTTCCATAATGACAGGAATACTATCCGTCGCAGGATTGGGTAAATTCAATTGAGTTGTAATGCGGCTTGAATCACTGTCTGATATGGCGGCTGCTTGTGTTTTGGGTTGCTCCGCTTCTGCGTTGCCCGAAAGCACGCTAACGACCAGAATGGGCAAGGATATGCTGGTACAAAGTGCAATCAAATGCATTCTATTTATGTTGAATTTCCTAGACTTCATTTTTGAGGTCTTTGGTTTGAAATCTTGATTTTTTACCGAAAACTGATTCATATTTCCTGCTGTAATGCGATTAATGAAATAATTATTGTTTATTCTAGGTTTAAAAGCTCATTTAGACTATGTCTAGTTTTAATTAACGGAGAATAACTAATTTTTCTGAAGTCTGCAAAGTCACGCCCCTCCTGTATAGTTATCGTCTTCATAGATAAAGTATTAATAGTGTAGAAGCTTTGTTTTGTCGATAAAGCGAACAAAATAGGATTTATTTATTAGAAGTTTGATACAAATTACGTACTAAATAAGCTTTATTATGATTATTTACCGCCAATGGTGACGTAAATGGTTTTATCTTCGATATCTTCAGTTTCATCAGCGGCTTCCTCTGCTACTGCAATTTCCTCATTTGTTATTTCTTCTGCTGTCTCAATCGGCATAACCTGACTTATAGCAACCACAGCGTTTATTTGTGCTTCTACTTCAGTAGAAGTCGTTTCTTGTTGAAATTGTTCTGGCTCAATGTTTAATTCAGGCTCTGGTTCGGAGTCACTGCTAGTCTCTATTGGCTGGTTGTTCATTTCATTGGCTACTGAAATATTTTTTTCAGCTTCTAAAGGAGTTGATTCTGGGATTTCAGTGATTTCTTCTGAAGTTTGTGCAGAGGAATTAACTTCATCAGTTTCAACAGCGTGTGTGTTCTCTATTTCAGGGGCTTCAGAGACTGGTGCTTGTTGGGCGACCTTGGCAGGTGAAGAAGTTGCTTCTGCTGCAGAAGCTTCGTTTTCGATAGCAGTTTCGGCTTCAGTTTCTATCGCTGAAGGTGTTTCTTCTTTAGGTGTTTCTGCAGGAGCTGGTATTTCTTCAGCGATAGCTTCTATGGAAGGCATTGTGTCTGCTTCATTTACGATCGAAGTTTCGGGTTCTGTGGTTATTGTTTCTGGAATTTCTTCAACGATCGATGTTTCCTCGGCTATGGTTTCTATGGGCTCAATGATATTGGCTTCGTTTTCGATAGCAGCTTCGACTTCAGTGGATTCTCCAGTAGTTGCTGCTTCAGACATTTCTTCAGCATTGTTAGATGTAGTTTCTGTAGATTCCTCTCCAACTTCTGTAATTGGTTCTATTATATTAGCCGCTAGGGCTTCTTGTTTTTCAATTACCTGTCCGTCAATGGTTGCATCGTTATCTGCGGCGGAATTTTCTTTAGCCAATTCCTTCTCAGGATAAAAGACGGTTACTTGGTTGCGTCCATTTTCTTTTGAGCGATAAAGCATGTCGTCCGCGCGTGCGATCATAACTTCATAGCTTTCCATGTCTGGTTGAAACTCCGCAACACCTAAGCTGGCACTGACGGTAATAGAATTGTCACCAAATTGAACAGGTGTTGCGGCTAAGTTATCACAGAGGCGTTGAGCAAGAATTGTTGCACCGTCAACCGGTGTTTCTGGTAACATAACGGCGAATTCTTCACCGCCATAGCGCGAAAGAGTATCGGCTGTTCGCAGGCCTTCCGCCAGACGTTTGGCGGCTACTTTCAATATTTCGTCGCCAGCTAGGTGGCCATGATTATCATTTACAGCTTTAAAATGATCCAAATCCACTATAATAAAGGTTAATGTGCCTCCGTAACGTTTAATACGTGAAAACTCTTTGGCCATGCTTGTCTCTAAAAAGCGGCGGTTGTATACGTTTGTTAAACCGTCACGATTACTGGCTTCTGCTAATGAGCGCACAGCATTTTTTAACATGCTTTCGTAGATGCTGGTGTCGGTTACATCAAAAAGGGTGATGCAAACAAATTCGATATCGCCGCTTTCTCCCTTCATAGGTAGAAAGGTGCAGTTTTGCCGCATATAGTCAATGCCGCCAGTAATAGGGCGATTGTGCAAAAATTTAAATAAATAGGGTCGATGTTCCCATGAGGTAAATGAGAAATTCTTAATCACGAATACATTGTGGATTTTTTGTTCCAACCAGTTTTTTGGTAAATCCGGAAACGATTCGAAAATATTTTTACCGACAACATCTTCTGATTTGGTTTGGCTATAATTTTCCATATAGCCGTTCCATAACACAAGCTCATTTTGTTTGTTGACAACAAAAACGCCTACGCTGATTCGATCAACAATATCTTTGAGTAATGTCAGTTGATTTGAGGTTTGTTCCATTTATAAATCTTCTAAAAATCCGTCTATATCGTTTTTTAGGGTCATGATCGTCTCTTCAGACATCATGGTGAATAGATGGCTTTTGAATCGCATGTTCTCAAGTCCAAAATTCACTTCTATTAATAAAGTATGTTTCCAGTTCATTTTTTTCGGATCAAACAGCGTGTCGACCGGAATATTTGTCGCCACTACGGATGGCGGGCTAAAATTAACATCTACGCCAAGTTGTTCGGCAATACCGTTTAAGCAAGCCCCAACAATAACGTTGCCAACGTCCAGCAAAAGTTCGACTTCAGCATTTTTGTCCAGATCTTCTGAATACCCCATTAACGACGCTAATTCGTTACAACCATTTTGGTCATAAACGATTATCGCTTCACCTCGCCAATAACTGAAAAAAGCTTGGCGTACGGCTGTGACGAGTGCTTTATCGCCAACAAGATTTGAAATTTCTTTATTGAGAGAGTCAACGTGAATCAAGCTAATTCGTGGTATCGAGAGTTCTACAAACGTTTTTAATATGCGAGCCAATGAGTCACCAGCTAAACCCATACCGATATTAACGAGTTCTTGCAAAACTTCCTTTTGCTCTTCCGTTAAGTCAATCTCTTGTTCTGATGGATCACTCATAAGATTCCATATTCCTTCAAGATCGGCATGACTTTATCCATGTTAACTGGCTTTTTGACGAAAGCCATTGCCCCAAGTTTTTTAACACGCTCCTCAGCCTCAGGCTGGATATCAGCGGTAACAACAATAATGAAAGTATTCAATCCTTCTTTTTGGAGTGTTTCAAGCACCCCATACCCATCCATTACCGGCATGGTCAGATCTAAAAACATAACTTCGGCAAGACCCTCGTGGTATTTTTCTACCGCATCTTGGCCATTTACTGCCTGTGTTACGCTAATATCCCAATCCTTTGGCAACGAACGTATGAGCATCTTGCGAGACACTACTGAGTCGTCGACGACTAAGACCTTTGTTGTCATGGTATCCTCATTGTGTATATAAATCACCAATAACTACATTTCGGGTGCGCTGGTGATGGTTGCGCTGTATATCTGTTCCTAGTTGGTCAATTATTAGTCCAAACAAGCGATTTTTCTAATTGATCAGCTAGATAATCGACATGTAACTGAAATGCTTTAATGCGATTAACGGGCCGAAGAGAATTTTTTACATCTGAGTAAAAAGCAATCTACAACTTGAGCTTAAGTGAAGTATACGTAGCCTATTAATTAGATTTCTTTGGACGTTGGATTATTGTTTTTTGAGATTGCAGGTCGGCTATTCCTTCTTAGCTTTATTGAGATTAAAAAAGCAGCGATTCTAATGTGCGAAAAAAAAGATGTAGAAAAAACAAATTTAGGCATTGACGGTTTGAAAAGCTGACGTATAATACGCGCCTCTTGACGAGACAGAGCAACAGCCGGAACGAAACGAACTGGTTGAAATTTAAGGATTTACTCTGTGTCACTCGCTCTTTAACAAGATATGATTAGAAGTAATTTGTGTGGGCGCTTGCGTCGATGATTGGTTAACACCAAAAAATATCGATGATGAGCGTCACGAAAGTAATATGATTTTAGAATTGTATTGCGTCAGTGAAGTAAATTATCGAGCCAAGATTTGATGCTTAGATTAAAGCATCACAGAAGATTGAACTGAAGAGTTTGATCCTGGCTCAGATTGAACGCTGGCGGCATGCCTAACACATGCAAGTCGAACGGAAACGATGGTAGCTTGCTACCAGGCGTCGAGTGGCGGACGGGTGAGTAATGCATAGGAATCTACCTTTTAGTGGGGGATAACGTGGGGAAACCCACGCTAATACCGCATAATCTCTACGGAGGAAAGTGGGGGATCTTCGGACCTCATGCTGAAAGATGAGCCTATGTCAGATTAGCTTGTTGGTGGGGTAAAAGCCTACCAAGGCGACGATCTGTAGCTGGTTTGAGAGAACGATCAGCCACACTGGGACTGAGACACGGCCCAGACTCCTACGGGAGGCAGCAGTGGGGAATATTGGACAATGGGCGCAAGCCTGATCC